>Ga0310810_10000004_pt1 | contig 454818 bp, 379 predicted proteins | sample NCmetagenome_FD_207641 | JGI IMG/M metagenome (GOLD analysis project Ga0310810, IMG submission 207641) | Soil microbial communities from experimental microcosm in Duke University, North Carolina, United States - NC | ecosystem: Engineered > Artificial ecosystem > Soil microcosm > Unclassified...
GCGGCAATCCTGGACAAGCTCATTCCGCGCTACGTCGAGGTCTCGTTCCACCGGCTGCTGCTGGAGTCGATGTCCAGCGAGCACGCCGCCCGCATGAACGCGATGCGGAACGCGACGGACAGCGCGAGCGACCTGATCAGCTCCCTTACCCTCCAGTACAACAACGCCCGCCAGGCGGGCATCACCAAGGAACTCCTGGACATCGTCGGCGGCGCCGAAGCGCTGAAAGGATAACGCATGGCCAACATGGGCAAGATCTCGCAGGTCATCGGACCGGTCGTGGACGTCACGTTCGAGACGACGCTGCCGCCGATCTACTCGGCCCTCAAGATCAACGATGCCGCGAAGAACATCCACATCACGTGCGAGGTGGCCTCGCACCTGGGCAACAACACCGTCCGCTCGGTGGCGATGCATGCCACCGAAGGGCTCGTGCGCGGCATGGCGGTCGAGGACACCGGCGGGCCCATCAAGGTGCCGGTCGGCAAGGCCACCCTCGGGCGCGTCATGGACCTGCTCGGCAACCCGGTGGACGGCGGCCCGCCCGTCGTTGCCGACGAGTACTACCCGATCCACCGCTCGCCTCCCGCGCTCGTCGATCAGGAGCCCACGCCGCGCGTGTTCCAGACGGGCATCAAGGTCGTCGACCTGCTCTGCCCGTTCCCCAAGGGCGGCAAGATCGGCCTCTTCGGCGGCGCCGGCGTCGGCAAGACCGTCATGGTGCAGGAGCTGATCCGCAACATCGCCGTCGAGGCCGGCGGCGTGTCGGTGTTCGCCGGGGTCGGCGAACGCACCCGCGAGGGCAACGACCTCTGGCTCGAAATGAAGGAAGCGAGCTTCACCGACGCCTCCGGAAAGAAGGCGCACGTCATCGACAAGACCGCGATGGTGTTCGGCCAGATGAACGAGCCGCCCGGCTCGCGCCTCCGGGTCGCCCTCTCGGGCGTCACCTTCGCCGAGTACTTCCGCGACAAGGAGGGCCAGGACGTCCTCCTCTTCGTGGACAACATCTTCCGCTTCGTGCAGGCGGGCTCCGAGGTGTCGGCCCTCCTGGGCCGCATGCCGAGCGCCGTCGGCTACCAGCCGACGCTGGCCTCCGAGATGGCCGCGCTGCAGGAGCGCATCACCTCGACCAAGAAGGGCTCGATCACGTCCGTGCAGGCCGTGTACGTGCCGGCCGACGACATCACCGACCCGGCGCCCGCGACGACGTTCTCGCACCTGGACGCGACGATCGTGCTCGACCGGCGCATCACGGAACTGGGCATCTACCCGGCGGTCGACCCGCTCAAGTCGACCTCGCGCCTGCTGGAGCCCAAGGTCGTCGGCGAAGAACACTACAAGGTGTCGCGCGACTCGCAGCGCATCCTCCAGCGCTACCAGGAGTTGCAGGACATCATCGCGATCCTGGGCATGGAAGAGCTTTCCGACGAGGACAAGCGCGTCGTCGCCCGCGCGCGGCGCATCCAGAGAATGCTCTCGCAGCCGTTCTTCGTGGCCGAGCAGTTCACGGGCTCGAAGGGCAAGTTCGTCCCCCTCAAGGAGACGATCCGGGCCTTCAAGGAAATCCTCGAGGGCAAGCACGACAGCCTGCCCGAACAGGCGTTCTACATGGTAGGCGGCATCGACGAGGCCATCGAGAAGGCCAAGAAGATGGCTTCCGGCTAAAGAAGTTTGGCCACAGAGCCCTCCGAGCCCACAGAGGCGGGTCTCCGAGGGCTCCGTGGGCTCTGTGGCCAATAAGAGGATTGCTGTAAGCAGTGAAGAAATCGCTTGGGACGGTCATCATCGCGAGCGCGGCCCTGGCGGCCGTGATGATGAAGATCGTGACCAAGAGCTGGTTCGGGCCGATGATCGTGCTGGTGCTCGCGGCCCTGTACTTCGTGCTGACGGTGATATCGGAGTTCTTCAAGATTCATGGCGAAAAAGTTCAAAACCGAGATCGTCACCCCTGAGAAGATCGTCTTCTCGGAGGAGATCGAGTCCCTGGTGATCCCCGCCGAGCGGGGCTACCTGGGCGTGCTGGCGGGCCACGCGCCCCTGCTGGCCAGCCTGCAGCCCGGCGAGATCACCATCAAGGGCGCCGCGAAGGGCGAGCTCCACTTCGCCACCAGCGGCGGCTTCATGGAAGTCACCCCCGGCAAGGCCGTGCTCCTCACCGAGAGCGCCGAGGAAGTGGGCGCCATCGACATCGCCCGCGCCGAGGAGTCGAAGAAACGCGCGCAGGAGCGCCTGGCGGTCGCGGCCGGCAAGGAGGTCGACAAGGGCCGCGCCAAGGCCGCCCTCGAGCGGGCGATGAACCGCCTCAAGCTGGCCCAGAAGTACAAGAAATAGCGCCTGCTATTTCCGGTTTGCCGCCTTCAGGACGATGTCGTCGTCCTTTCCCCCGTCTTCCGTCTGATTCGGTCCCGGGCTCCGGAGCTCGAAGCCGCCCTCCTGGCGCGTGTACCCCATCTTCTTTCCGCTGCAGGGGTCGGGCAGCTCGAGGCTGTCCGGGACGCGCCCGCCGGCCTTGATCCGGCAGAAGGCCGCCGCCATCCGGCAGCGGGTCTCGGCGGCCGCCTCGTTCTGGTGAGCCCTGGAGATGGCCGGCAGGAGCAGACGGGAGAGGATGTCGGTCACGCCGCGCGACCGCGCGATGTCGTCCTCGAGCGCGACCTCCCTCGCACGGGCCTCGGCGTAGGGCCTGTTCACCAACTCCACCGCCCGCGCCATCTCCCGAAGATAGCTGCTGCCGGAGCGGGCGCCGAAGACCGCCCCGATCCACCCGGTGTCGACCGGCGTCTTCTCGCCCGGAAGCTTCCCCTCGATGAAGTACTTCCGGCAGACGTGGATCGCCACGGCCCGCTCCATCAGGTAGGAGCGGACGAAGGCGTCCCCGAACGACGGCGCCTCGAAGGCCGCCGCCAGATCCTTCCAATCCTGCTCCGGCAGGACCAGGCGGTCCCGCTTCAACAGGCCGAAGGCTTCGTCGACGAGCACATAGCGGATGAGCTGGCAGACCAGCATCGGCTCCTGCGAAAGATACTCCGAGAGCCGAAGGATGGATCGAAGGTCCCGCGCCGCCGCCGCGCGGTCCCCCGCGCGCAGCGAGAGGACGGCCCTCGCGTTCAGCAGCCGGCCGAACTCCACAAAGCCGGTGATGCCGTGAAGCTCGGCTTCCAGGCCCGCCGCGTAGTCGATCGAAAAGCGGCAGCGCGGCCGTCGCAGCGCCTCGTCCAGCTTCCCCAGCGCCCCGCGGCATTTCTCCAGGTAGGGCTTCAGGGCCTCGGGGTCCTGCCCCTCCTCGTCGGGAAGGTTGTCCAGCTCCGGCTTGTCCTCGTCCTTGAGGGCGTTCAGCAGCGCGGCCGCCTCGAGGAGCAAGGGGGCGGCGTTCTCCGCCTCGGGAACCGGCGGGGGCGCCATCCGGCCGGGATCCACCGGGGCGCCGCCCTGCTCCAGGCGCCGGACCTCCTCGTCGAAGTCGGCGCGCCAGGAGCGGGCCACGGCCCAGACCGCGACCCACGACGCGACGACGAGCAGGGCGAGGCCGATCAGGCCATAGCGGAGCCAGGGTTTCATGGCAGCGATCCTAGCGTCCGGCAGGGGGGCAAATCGAATTTAAAATAAGAAGGGGCGGCCGTGGGTGAGACGGGCCGCCCCGGACTAGATGGGTAAGAGGCCAGTAACCCATAAGGCCGCATAATGGGTGCCGTTATGGGTACGCCTATAATACAGCCGAGGGACCGGAATGTTGTTAAAAATCGTGCGGGCCGAACGGATTTTTCGCGGCGGGTTTCAGCCGGTCGTTCAATTTTGCTCGCCGGCCTCCTCCCCTCGGGGGAGGATAAGAGGAGGGGGATCTCCTCTTCTGCTTCCTGCTTCCTGCTTCCCGTTTCCAGTTACTGGCGCAGTTCCCCGTTGCCCGTCACGACCCACTTGAGGCAGGTCAGCTCCTCGGCGCCCATCGGGCCGCGCGCGTGCAGACGCCCGGTCGAGATCCCGATCTCCGCGCCCAGGCCGTACTGGCCGCCGTCCGCGAGGCGCGTCGAGCAGTTCCACATCACCGACGACGAGTCCACCTCGTTCAGGAAGCGCCGCGCCGTCGCCTCGTTCCCCGTCACGATCGCGTCCGTGTGGGCCGAGCCGTAGACGTTGATGTGCTTGATCGCCTCGTCGACGTCCTTCACGACCTTCACCGCCATGATCAGGTCCAGGTACTCCTCCGACCAGTCCTCCTCGGTGGCGGCCTTGATGTCGGGGACCAGGCGCCTCGCCGTCGCGTCGCCCTTCAGCTTCACGCCCGCCTTGATCAGGCGCTCCGCGATCTGCGGCAGCATCTTCTCGGCCACCTTCTCGTGGATCAGCAGCTTCTCCGCCGCGTTGCAGGTGGCCGGCCGCTGCGTCTTGGCGTTCGTCACGATCGTCCGCGCCATGATGGGGTCCGCCGCCTCGTCGACGTAGACGTGGCAGTTCCCCTTGTAGTGCTTGATCACGGGGATCCGCGACTTCTCCGCCACCGAGCGGATCAGCGACTCGCCGCCGCGCGGGATCACCAGGTCGATGTAGTTCTCCAGCTTGAGGAGCTCGTCGACGGCCTCGTGGCCGCCCTCCACCAGCTGCACGCCGTCCGAGGGCAGGCCCTCCTGCGCCAGCGCGCCCTGCAGGCAGGCTGCGATGATCCGGTTGGTCCGCTCCGCCTCGTGGCCGCCCTTGAGGAGCACCGCGTTGGACGAGCGCAGGCAGAGCGCCGCCGCCTCCGCGGTCACGTTGGGCCGCGACTCGAAGATCATCAGGAGCACGCCGATCGGCACCCGCACGCGCTTGCAGGTGATGCCCGAGGGCGCCTTGCGCTCGTCGTAGACCTTGTTCACCGGGTCGGCCTGGGACGCGACCGCTTCCAGGCCCTTCACGATCTCGTCGACGCGCTTCTCGTCGAGCTTCAGCCGGTCGAGCTTGGCGTCGCTGAGCCGCTCGTTCTTGGCCTGCGCGAGGTCCGCCTTGTTGGCCTCGAGGATGTCCGGCAGGCGGGACTTCAGGCGCGCGCCCATGGCGCGGATCGCCGCCGATTTCGCGCCCGCCTGGGCGCGGCGCAGCTGGAAGGACGCGACCTTCGCCCGCTTGGCCTGATCTTCCGCGAGACTCATCTGATCACCAATCCAATCCGGGTGGAGAAACCCCTGCTGAACGTGAGTAAAGATTATCCCACGAAGGGCGTTCCGGGTAAACGATTACGGAACCGTCACCACGAGGTTGTCGCGGTGGATGATCTCATCCGACGGGCGGTACCCCAGCACCTTTTCGATCTCGTCGGCCTTCTTCCCCATGATGCGGCGCAGGTCGGCCGCCGAATAGTTCACGAGGCCCTTGGCGATCGAGGCCCCCGCGGCGTCGCGGATCTCCACGGGGTCGCCGACGTCGAACGCGCCGTCGCAGGCCGTCACCCCGACGGCCAGCAGGCTCTTCCCGTTCTTCCGCAGCGCCACCGCGCCGCCGGCGTCCACCGTGATGGATCCCGCGGCCTTGAGGGTGTGGGCGATCCAGCGCTTGCGGTGGTCGAGCCGTGTCCCCGTGGGCAGGAAGAGCGTCCCGGACTTCCCCTCCAGGGCCTCCCGGAGCGTCACCTTCTTGCCGTTGATGAGCAGCAGCGAGCCGCCCGCGGCCGTCACGGTCTTGGCGCAGCGGATCTTCGAGATCATCCCGCCGCTCCCCAGGCCCGTCGTGCCGCCCGCCGCCGCCTCGACCGCGGACGTCACCTCGCGGACCTCGGACTGCACCTTGCCGTCCATCAGGAAGCCGTCCACGTCCGACAGCAGGATCGTCACCTCGGCGTCCACCGCGTTGGCCACGAGGCCCGCCAGGATGTCGTTGTCGCCGAACTTGATCTCGTCCACCCCCACGGTGTCGTTCTCGTTCACGACCGGCAGCGCCTTGCGAGTCTCGAGGACCGCCATCATGTTGCGGAGGTTGAGGTAGCGGCGCCGGTCCTGGAAGTCCTCGTGGGTCAGCAGGACCTGCGCAACGGAGTAGCCCATCGGCTCGAGGATGCCGTTGTAGACCTGCATGAGGCGCGACTGGCCCACCGCGGCGGCGGCCTGCAGCTCCTCGATCGAGTCGGGCCGCTTCGTGAAGCCGAGGGGTCCCAGGCCCGTGCCGATCGCGCCCGAGGTGACGAAGATGACGCTCCGCCCCGCGGCCCGCAGGGCCACGATCTCCTCGAGCAGGCGGCGGATCATGGGCAGGTCCGGCTTCTGGCTCTCGTCGAGCAGGGACCGGGTGCCCGCCTTGACGACGACGCGCTTCGCCTTCCCGAGAAAATCCCGTGACATGCGGGCGCATCATAACCGCGCCCGCAAGGGGAGTCAATCGGGGGCCTTTCTGCTATGATCCAGCGCATGCCGGACAGCGTCGAGGTCATCCACGAACGGCTCAAGGCCTTTCTCCTCCACCTCAAGCCGTTCCTCCTCGGCGGCGGCGTCGACCAGGACCGCCTCTCCCAGCTCCGCCGCCTCAGCGACGTCCGGATCCGGAAGTTCGCCATCGACCGGCCCCGCATCACGGGCCTCGACCTCTGCGCCCTGCTGGCCGACCCGCGCGTCGGCCGCTTCGACGAGCTGGCCGAGCAGACCGGGCTCCTCGGCAAGGCCCACCTGGCGGCCGTCCTCCCGACCCTCGGAGAGGAGATGGGCACCCTGACCGAGGCCTGCCTCACCCTGCAGGTCGCGGGCCTCGCCCCCCTGAAGGAGCAGGCCCTCGGCTTCGTGAAGCTGAAGGGCGCGCTGGCCGCCCCCGCGGGCGCCGCCGCGCCGCCGCGGCCCGCCAGCGCGACGCTGCCGCCCGGCGTCCTCAAGGTCCTCGGCTCGATCAAGGACCTCTTCGCGGTGCCGCCCTCGACCCTGAAGGCGATCACCCTGCTGGCCGCCGCCGACTCGCCGCCCGATGCGGTCTGCGCCGAGATCGAGCGCGACCCGGCGCTGGCGGCGCTCGTCCTGAAATTCGTCAACGCCTCGTCGCCGTCGAAGACCTCCTCGATCAAGAAGGCCGTCGTGGCGCTGGGCTACCCGGTGATGCGCCGCGCCGTGACGACCGCGGCCCTGGCGGCGAAGCTCGGCGCACCCCACGCGGAGGCCGGCTTCGACGAACGGGCCCACTGGCGCCGCGCGTTCTCGATCGCCCACGCGGCTTCGGCGGTCTCGAAGGCCGCGCGGCTTGGCAACCCCGACGAACACTTCTCGGCGGGACTGCTCCACCGCATCGGCCGCCTCGCGGCCGCGAAGGCCGGCATGGCGGGGCCCGCAGGAGCCGTCGGGGCCGCGCTGCTCGAACGCTGGCGCTTCCCCGCGGCCGTCGTGGAGGCCGCGCGCCACCATGAGGCGGGCGCCGAGCAGCTCGAGGAGCTCCAGATCCCCCGCGAGGCCATCGTGGTGGCGGCGCTGAACCTCCCCGACGCGCGGACCGCGTCGGGCTTCCTCCGGGTCGAGGCCGGACCGCTGCTCGACTCCGCCGCCAAGGCGGCGGAAGCCTCCGTGAGCGAGTTGCTCGGATGAGGCTTCTCCTCGCCCTCCTGCTCCTGGTCCCCCGCGGCGACGTGAAGACGGGCCTTGAGGTCCTGGTCCGCGACGGCTTCAAGCCGCTTCAGGGAAAGCGCGTGGGGATCGTGACGAACCACAGCGGGATCGACCGCGCCAGGACCTCGATCGTCGACCTGCTCACGGCCGGCAAAGGGTTCACCGTGAGCGCCCTCTTCAGCCCGGAGCACGGGATCCGCGGGACGCAGGACCAGCAGGTCGCCAGCGGACGGGACGAGAAGACCGGGCTGCCCGTCCATAGCCTCTACGGCAAGACCAAGAAGCCCACGGCCGAGATGCTGAAGGACGTCGACGTCCTCGTCTTCGACATCCAGGACATCGGCACGCGCTACTACACCTACTGCACGACGCTCGCGCTCGTCATGGAAGCCGCCAAGGAGCACGGCAAGGAGCTGCTGGTCCTCGACCGGCCGAACGCGATCGGCGGCGACGCCGTCGAGGGCCCCGTCCTCGAGGAAAACCTTCGCGGCAATTTCATCGGGTACTTCGGCATCCCCACGCGCCACGGCATGACCCTCGGGGAGCTCGCCCGGCTCTACAACGACGAGTTCAAGATCGGCTGCCGCCTCGAGGTGGTGAAGATGGAGGGCTGGACCCGCTCGATGTACTACGACGATAGCGGGCTGCCCTGGGTCAATCCGTCGCCGAACATGCGCTCCCTCCCGGCGGCGATCGCGTATCCGGGCCTGGGGGCCCTGGAGGGCACGAATCTCTCCGTCGGACGGGGCACCCCGAAACCCTTCGTGTGGTACGGGGCGCCCTGGATCGACGCCGCCAAGTTCTGCGCCGAGCTCGAAGCCCGGAAGCTGCCGGGCGTCCATTGGAAGCCCGCCGCCTTCACGCCGGAGAAGCAGACGGGAATGCCGCTGTACCCTCACACCGGCAAGGAATGCGGCGGCTTCGAGGTCGAGATCCGCGATCGCGCGGCCTTCCGTCCGGTCGCCGCATCGCTCCACGTGATGGACGTGCTCGCCCGGCTCTACCCGAAGGAGTTCAGCTTCGGCAAGGCCTGCGGGATGATCGGCCGCCGCTCGATCGAGGACGACCTCAAGGCGGGCAAGCCGCCGTCGGAGATCGAGAAATCCTGGCAGCCCGAGCTCGACGCCTTCCTGGCGGCGCGGAAGAAAGCCCTGCTCTACTGACGCGGCGTCAGCGGAGCAGCGTGGGAGTCGCCTTCAGGCCCGCCTTCTGGGCCGCGCTCACGATGGCCTCCGGCGAGAGGGCGCGCAGCGTCAGGAGCTTCACGTCCGAGCCCGCGCGATCGACCTTCAGGATCCCCTTCAGGTCCGTGAACGCCTCCGGAATCCGGGCGGCATCTCCCTCGATCTTCACGCTCCACCACGCGTGGGACTGGACGTCGAGCTGGTAGCCGGCGGCTTCGACCGCCTCGGCCAGTTTCCGGACGTCCAGCTGATCGAGATTGGCGTAGAGCTCCGCGCGGCTTCCTTTGGCCACGACCGAGACCACGCCACCCGTGGAGCGCAGGTGCTCGTCGACGCCGCAGGTCTGGCATTTCGCCCGAGCCGGATCCCGGACGAGCGCCACGACGATCTTCGCGGGAGACAGCAGGGAGCCCGAGCTCCTGGCCTCCAGCTTGGGGAGGTCCCCGTAGGCCCCCTGGTAGGTGCAGCTGACGGTGCGGAGGTCGTCGCTGAGCTTCACGTCCGTCACGCCCTGCTGGCGGAGCAGCGAGTTGGTGACGCTGGTCGCTTCCTCCAGGGACTTCGGATGGATCCGGAGGGAGACGGTCTGCTTGGGAGCGGTGGTCGCCGGATCGTTGTTGAGCACGCCGACGGAGCCGCGGGCCCCGACGCCCGCGCGGCCTTCCTGGGCCTCGGAAATGCCCGGCGCGAGCGCCAGCAGGAGCAGCGCGGCGGCCGGGGTGCTGACGAGGAGGATACGGCGCGCGATGAAGTGCGGCATGTCCATCCCCAAGGTTCGCGGCTCGACCCCTGAAAATGGCTGCCCCGTTTGGTTGATGCGCGGTGCCCCGAACCCTTACGTGAAAAAATTTCTTCCTGGTTCGGTTCAGGGCGCGGGCACGGGATGCGGCGGCGACACCTCGAGCACGCGTCCCTGCCCATCGAAGTGGATCTTGATCTGATAGGGCGAACCGTCCGAGCCCCCGCCCCAGCCGCCGCCGAAGCTGCCGCCGCCGCCCCCCTTGGCGGACGCGGCGACCAGGACGACGATGAGGACCACGGCGAAGACGACCAGGAGGGCCCAGACGACGGGCGTGGCGCCGCTGTCGTAGCGGTAGACCCACTCGGTGTCGGTCCCGGGATCGCCCCGGACCACGAGGTCCGGGTCGCCGAGCTGGTACTGCACCTCGTCCATCGACATGCCCGGGTGGATCTGGGCGCCGCTCTCGGCGGCCCACTGCTGGCCGCTGTAGCAGCCGGACGCCCAGAGCAGCAGGCAGACGCTCAGCGCGCACGCCACGGGCCGCCACATCTTCCGCATGGAGACCTACTTCTTCTTGAGCTTGCCGATGATCTCCTTGATCTGGGCCTCGGCGGTCTCGAGCCGGAGCTGGCAGGTGCCGGCGCCGAAGTGGCCGCCGCCGCCGTAGGACGCGCAGAGGTCGCCCGCGCTCACCTTGCAGGTGCGGTTGAAGATCGAGTGGCCGATCGCGACGTTGCAGGTCTCGCCGCCCTTGCCGCGGAAGACGCGGACCTCGACGTTGCCCTTCGGGTAGAGCGTGTAGACGAGGAAGCGGTTGCCCGCCGGCGCGTCCTTGACGTTGCGGAGCTCGGTCAGGATGACGTTGCCGTCGAGCTTCGAGTTGGCCTTGATGACCTTCTTGTAGTCGGCCGTCTCCTTCAGCACGCGGTCGGCGCGCTTCTTCACCTCGGGGTGCTTGAGGATCTTGGCGATCGGCACTTCCTTCACGTACTCGACCAGCCAGCGGAAGTACTTCTGGAACTCGGGGCCCAGGCCCGTGCGCGGGTCGATGGTGTAGCCGAGGAGGATCCAGCCCTTGGGGCTCGTGACGTCCTCCTCGCTGAGCTGCGCGGCGTCGAGCTTGTCGGTCGCCTCGAGCATCTCCTCGAACTTCTTGAACTCGGGACTCTTGTAGTAGTTCGCGACCACGCGGGCGGCGCTGGGCGCGACCTCGAAGGCGCCCTTGAACTGCCCGATGTTGTCGAGCTTGCCCTTCTCGGAGACGTGGTGGTCGAACCAGAGGCCGCAGCCCTTCACGTAGGGAAGATTGACGACGACGTCCTCGGCGTCGCAGGGCACCTTTCCGTCCTGGACGTCCTTCGGATGGGCGAAGCGAACTTCGGTCACCTTCTCCACCAGGCTGATGAGCACGGCGCTGGTCAAACCGTCAAGATCGCCCCGAGTCAGAACGCGCATGAGTCCTCCCTAAGTTTTTTCGAAAAGCGGCCTCCAAATTGTAGCCCCCCATTCCTGATGCGGGGGGAGAAAAGAACTCAAAACGTGATCCGAAAAATCGTGGGATACATTCGTCGAGGAACTTCGTAATATGAGTAAGGGTCGGGCCGCATCCTTCATCTAACGATGAGGCCCGATGATCACCTACTGCGCCCGATGCGGTCACCGAGTTCCTGACCCCACCCGCCGGCCCGACCGCTTCCTCTGCCCCGCCTGCCACTCGCCGTCCGAGCTGAAACCCCCGTCGGCGCCCGCGCCGCGCCCGCGCCGGCCGTCGCCCGAACGCATCCAGCGCCCCATCCGGGAGCCGAGGTGACACCATGAGCGACTTGAGACGGCTGATCGCCCAGGCGCGCGAAGGGTCCGCGGAGGCCTACTGCGCCCTCGTGCGGGTCTACCAGGCCCGCGTCCGGACCTACATCGGGCGCTTCATCCGGGACGCCAACGTCGTCGACGACCTGGCGCAGAACACCTTCCTCTCCGGCTACCGCAAGCTGGACAGCTACCGGGGCGACGCGTCCCTGGGGACCTGGCTGCTGGCGATCGCGCGCAACGAGGCGCTGATGTACCTGCGCGACGAGCGGCTGCGGCGCGACCGCGAGGGCTCCGGGCTCTCGTCGTGGCTCGCCCGCTCGGCCCGCGAGCGCGCGGTCGCCGACGAGCCCGTTGCGTCGCACGAGTCCGAGCTCGCGGCGCTCGAGGAGTGCCTGGACGGCCTCCACGAGCACAGCGCCCGCCTCGTCCGGGAGTTCTACTTCGAGGGGCGCACCGCGCGGGAAATCTCCGAATTGAGCGGGAAGAAGGAAGTGTCCGTCTGGGTGACCATCATGAGGATCCGGCGCGCGCTCCGGGAATGCATCGAGGCCCGGACGTCCGCCCTGAAGGCCCTATGACGATCTCTGAATCCGACTCGCTCTGGCTGCGCCACCTGGCCGGCGAACGCCTCCAGCCCTGGGAGGAGCAGCGCCTGATCGACTTCCTCGAGGACGATCCGGAGCTCAAGGAGTCGGTCCTCCGCGACCACGAGATGGACGGCATGCTGCGCGCGCTCGACCGCGCCCGCCGCCAGGAAGCCGGTTTCCTCCGCGAGCTCCGCTCCCTCCTCGAGGCCGAGAAGGACCGCACGCGCTTCGTGACCCGCTTCCGCGAGCGCCTGAAGCGCGACGGGGGCACCCGCCGCTTCACCACCCGTCGCAGCTCCCGCAGCGCGTCGCCTGCGGCTTCCTCCCCCGCGCCCAAGATCGCCCTCATCGCCGCCGAACTCCTGGTCGGCGCCTTCCTCCTCTGGGCCGCCCTCTCCTCCTCCCCGGAACGCTCGAAGCCCGCGCCCCAGGCGCGGCGCGCGCCCGTCGAGGAGGCCCCCGACGTGCGGCAGGCCGCGCCGATCGACTGGGCGCCGAGGCGGACGCCGGAGCCGGCGCCGCCCGAGACGCCGGCCCCGTCGGAGCTCCGCGCCAACCCGCTGTCGCCGTCCGCGCCGGCGCTGGAAGCCCCCCGCGTGGCGGTCGGCCGCCATGGGACGCTCCCGGCGGTCGCGGTTCTCGACCAGGTCCAGGGCGACGTCTACCTCCGCAGCGCCCGCGGCCTGACGCCGGCGCAACCGGGCCATTCCCTGATGCCCGGGGAAGGGATCGTCAGCGTCGGCCCGAAGAGCCGCGCCGGCGTGACCTACCCGGACGGCACCCGCTTCCGGATCCGCGGCGACACCATCGTCCAGGAGCTCGCGGAGAACCCGGGCAAGCGGGTCGTGCTCACCCAGGGCAGCTTCTCCACCAGCGTCTCGCGCCAGCCCGCGGACGCCCCGATGGAGGTCGTCACGCCCGCCGCGCGCATCACGGTCGTCGGGACGCGCTTCACGGTCGCCTGCAACCCGGAAGCCACCCGCGTCATGGTCGATGAAGGCCGCGTCCGCCTGAACGCGCCGGGCCGCGAGGAATCCGTCGAGGCCACGGCCGGCGACTGCGCGGGCGCGAGCGGGGGCCGCGTCTGGTCCGCCAAGCCGCTGCGCAGCTACCCGCTGCCGGCGGACTGGAAGGGCTTGAAGAGCGACAGCGCGCAGGGCAACCCGTACCGCGTGGACTCCCGCCCCACCTGGCGCCTGGACCAGATCTGGCCGGACGATCCCTCCAAGGTCGACAACTACACGCCGCTGGTGTGGAGCGGCCTCTTCTGGCGGGCCTCGGAGCAGGGCTCGGGCGGCCAGCCTTCCGCGGAAGTCTCCGAGCGCGGGCTCGGCCTCGGGGTCCGGATGTGGTGGCCCGACCAGCTCGGCAGCAAGCTCGCCTCGCTCGCGTTCGTCGCGCCCGCCGACGGCGTCTACGCGATCGAGGGAGCCGTGCGGACGGACATCTGGGAGGGCGCGACCCAGAAGCCGCTGGCCCTCCAGGTCCTGAAGATGGACCGGAAGGAAAAGCAGATCAGCGAGCTCGCGACGATCCCGCTGGCGACAACGCAACTGCTGGAGCTCCAGGACCTCCTGGTCCCGCTCAAGGCGCAGCAGGAGCTGATCTTCCTTCCCCGCTTTCCCGAGCGGAGCCACGTCGCCTGCACGGTCCTCTTCGATGGGCTCAGGGTGCATCGTCTGGCATCCAAACCCTGAATCGCGAATCGCGGGAAAGCCGTCCCACCCCTATCCCCGCCCGGGGAGGGACTGATCACGGACTCCATCCTCTCTTTCTCCCCTCCGAGGGAAGGGCGACGGCTCTGCGGCGATTCGCCATTCGCGATTCGTGATTCGGATGTAAGGGTTCCCTCCCCCGCGCATCAACCTAACGGGGCAGCCATTTTCCGGGGTCGAGCCGCAACCCTTGGGGATGGACATGCCGCAACTCCCACGTCCGACGGACGTCCTGTCCCTCTCCTTCCCTGAATCCACACACGGGCGAGCCGCTTCTCTTTCTCCTGCCTGGAGGCCCCGATGAATCGCAACGTCGTCCTCGCCGGCCGTTTCCTCGTGCTGGGCCTGCTGTCCCTCTTCATCCTCCCCGCCTGCGGCGGAGGGGCCGGGGGCGGAAGCAGCAACTCGGGCCTGCTCTGGAACTCGAATGCCGGCACGGGCACGGGCGGCTCGCCCTCGCCGGGCGGAACGCTCTGGGAAGACCCCAACTCCGGGCTGGGCGGCGGCACCATCGGCGCCATCTTCCCCAGCAGCGACGACATCACCTACTCCATGCCCACGGTCTACATCGCCGGGAACAACCACCCGCTGTCGACCTCGACCTCGGCGACCACGATCACGCAGCCGGAGAACCTGCTCATGCAGGCGCTGAACGCCTACCGCTCGCAGCAGCTCGGCGGCGGCGGCCTGGGCGGCCTGGGCGGCCTCAACGGCGGGAACATCGGGACGGTCCCGCAGAACACCTTCCTCGTCGGCCACGACCCCTCCACGCGGAATGCCCGGGCGAACTGCAAGCATGCCTCGATCTTCCACCCCGGTCCGATCGGGCCCAGCAACCCGGAAGGGGACGCGGTCAATTCCGGCGGCGTCGCCCCCGCGGGACGCCTGGCCAAGACGAAGATCACGACGACGGGCGTGCAGGAGCTGGTGGTGTCCGGCCAGGGCTACGGCGACTACAACGCCGCCGCGTCGTACTTCATCTCCAACTTCGGGACGGTCATCGCCGACACGAAGTGGACGCACATCGGCACCGGCTACTGGACGGGCGGCTCGGAGCAGTACTACTGGTCGGTGATCCTGGCGACCGGCGCGAAACCGTGAGCTGAGCGCCTCGGGCGCTCCGGCGACGTACTGTAGGCGTGATCGCGTTGTCGGCCGCGCTGCTGCTCTTTCTCCAGGAGCCGGCCGTCCCGCAGCCCTGGGACGGCTTCGCTCCGGGCTCCTGGGTCGTCACCGTCCAGACCCATGAGCGCGGGAAGCAATACATCCAGAAGCAGCTCCTGAATCCTGACCGTTCGTTCTCGATCACCGACGCAACCAGCGGAAAGGTCGCGGGCGGCGGCCCGACTCCGGGCAGCAATTTGACGGCGGGGCTGGCGAAGGCCGCCGAGAGGACCGAAACCCTGACCGTCCGGGACCGGAAACTGGAATGCGCGGTCGTGGTCTATGCCAACGAGCTCGGCGACGCCGGCCGGCGCAAGAAGCTGACGGTGTGGTACGCCAAAGGGGTCTGCATTCCCAACCGGGTTGCCTCGCTCGGTGCCTGGGTGTCCGTCCCTGCCGACGTCGTCCGCGCGGAGCGCGTCGAGACGTCGGGAGTCTGGACGGTCACGTCGTCGCTCGAGGTGATCGATCTCGAGGCCAGGCTGGACGTCCACGGCAAGACCTTCAGCTGCGTCGTCCAGGACACGCGATCCATCAGCGAAACCACGGACCAGCTTCCCGTCGTGAGGAAGCGGCGCCATTGGATCTGCGACGCGATCCCGGGCCGCATCGCCCGGCGCGAGGAGGAATGCCGTCAGGGGAACGTCGGCGGGGGCTGGGTCGTCGAGGTCACGGACTTCCAGGCAATCCGCTGATCAGAACGCGACGCCGAGCTGCATCATGTACATGTTGTCGTGCGGCTCGCGGCCGCCCGACGTGTAGTTCAGCTGCATCGTCGCCTTCGCGAAGAAGTTGCGCGTGAAGAAGTAGCCGCCCCCGAACTCGGCCCGGTACTGATTCCGGGCCCACTGGTGCGCGACGCCCGCCGCGTCGTCGGCCGTGCCGTAGATCGTCTGGGCCAGGCGCGCCGCGCCGAAGAGCCCCGGCAGGACCGTGTACTTCCCTTCCACGTACCAGGACCAGAGCCCCAGGTCGTCGATCCGGGGCGTCTTGAACTCCGTCCAGAACGCCTCGGCGAAGATCTCGAGCGCCCCGAGGGCGTAGTGCAGGTCGACGCCCGCCAGCGTCTGCGGGAAGTCGCCGGTGTCGCGCCCGGGCGGGATGCTGTTCGCGTCCGCGCGGTCGTAGGGGCCGCGGGAGAACGACGCGCCCACGCTCAGGCGCGGGTCGATCGCGTACGCAGCGTGGACGTAGTAGTTGGGATTCCGGAAGTCGCCCGCGTGGAGCGGCCAGTCGAAGACCCAGTCCGCGGGCGCGCTGTTCATCACCGCGACCGCATAGCTCAGCTTCTGCCAGCTCCCGAAGACCATGCCGCCGACGCCGTAGACCTCGCGGTAGATCGGCACGCGCCAGTCCTTCACCGCGGGCCGGTCGCGTCGCCCCAGCAGCGTCGCCAGCGTGTCGGTCTTCTTCATGAAGGTCGTCACCTGGTCGTAGACGAGCGGGAACGTGGTCAGCGGGTTCTTGCGCGGCATGCTCCGCGGGATAAAGTTGCCGAGCGGGGCCGCGAACTTGCCGAGCTGCAGGTGCGCCAGGCTCGACTCCGGGACCGAGCCGCGCACCCAGTACTGCTCCAGTCGCGCCCCCACCGCCTCGCCCTCCTCCGCCGGCGCGCCGTGGTCGACCCGCGCTTCGACGTTGTACGAGAGCCAGTTCTGGAAGGCGCCGTCGAGGATCAGCGTGAAGCGCTCGACGCCCTCGGGGCCGTCCTCCACGCGCGTGCGCTTGTAGTGGTTGGAGCGGAGGGGTGCGTCCTCGAGGCTGAGGCCGGGCGCCTCCTTGCCGAAGACCAGCAGCTCCAGGTCGAGCTCGCCGTGGAGCTCCGCCGAGAAGTCGCCCCAGCTGACCGAGAGGTCGAGCTCGTCGAGGGAGCGGATCCAGTCGAGCGGCCCCGAGGACTCGTCCTGGACGGACAGCGCCGCCGCCAGGAGCAGCGCGATCATTCCAGGACCTCGTACACCTTGATCGGGTAGCTGAGACCCTTCACGGTGACGGGCTCCAGCTCGCGCACCTTGACCTCGTCCTTGATCAGGTCGTAGGTCTGCTTGGTGATGAGGACCTGCTTGGGCGCGGCCTTGCCGCAGATCCGGGAGGCGAGGTTGACCTCTTCGCCGATGAGCGTGTACTCCATGCGGTCCTGGGCGCCGACCTTTCCGCACATCGCCTGCCCGGTGTTGATGCCGATGCCGCTGAAGAAATTGTTGAGGCCGCGGGCCACGCGCCGGTCGTTCCAGCGCGCCATCCACTTCTGCATCTCGAGGCCGGCCCGCACGGCCTTGAGGGCGTGCCCCTCCACCGGCTTGGGCGCGCCGAACATCGCCATCAGGCCGTCGCCCAGGAACTTGTTCACGATGCCCCCGTTGCGGACGATCGCGCTCGAGAGCAGGTCCATGAGCTCGTTCAGCATCTCCATGACTTCCGCCGGGTCCATCCCTTCCGTGCCGCTCGTGTAGCCGCGGATGTCCATGAAGACGATCGTGACGATGCGGCGCTCGGGACGGCTCTCCGTGTTCTTGAGGAACTCCTCGGCGACCTCCGGCGAGAGCGTCTTGTTCATGATCTCGGCCCGTTTGCGCAGGCCCTCGGTCATCTCGTTGAACGCGCTGCCGAGGCGGCCGATCTCGTCCTGCCCGCCGATCTCGACCTTCACCTTGAAGTCGCCCGCCGCGACCTTGTGCGCGGCGCCGACCAGCGTCTCGACGGGCGTCGAGATGCCGGTGGAGATGAGCATGCTGACCAGCACGGCCACCAGCACCGACACGGCGATGCCGCCCGCGCCGAAGAGGAGCGCCTGCACGCGTGCGCGGTCGACCGGGCTCATGTCCGCCATGAAGAGGACGGGCGTCAGCTCCGAGAAGGCCGGCGGGGCCTGCACCGCCAGGTAGCGGGTCCGGCCGACGTAGACCGTCCCCTCGGCGCCCGAGGCCGGCGACCAGCCCGGCAGCGACGAGAAGACCGGCGAGCCATGGTCGACCAGCGCGATCTCGATCTGGAAGCTCTTCTTGAGGTTGCTGAGGGTATCGGTGATGAGCTTCCCGATCACCAGCGTGCCCTTCTCGTGCTCGTAGCGGATGGCCAGGAACGGGTGGCCGTCGAAGGCCGTCAGCGCCTTCTCGGGGTCGTGCCACTTCTGGGGCGGCCCCGGCTTGGCGTTGCGCTCGGGGCTCTTCCGGAGCAGCACCTTGTCCTTCTTGTCCCGGAGCTCGTAGAACTCGGGGGCGCCGCCCACGAGCTGGAACTGGTAGTCGAGCTGCTGCTGGACCGTCTTCAGGTCGCCTGAATCCACCGCCTCTCGGATGGCCTCCTCGAAGCGGGACCCCTCGAAGGGCTTGCTCAGCGCGACGAGCTGGTTGAGCTGCTCGGCGATGGTCCCCTCGAAGGCCTCGCGGCTGCGCGAGAGCTGATCCCGCGCCTGCTCCTCGTACTCGAGGGTGATGCGCGTGAGCGCGACGACCACCGCGACCGCCACGAGGGCGGACGAGGGCAGCACGATCGCCAGGAAGATCTTGGTGCGGAATTTCACCGGGCGTCGCAGCAGGCCGAGCCGACCTTGCGGTCGGCCGGACGGTCGTCGAAGCGGGCCATCGTGACGTCGACCTTCGCGCCGTCCGCCTTGACGTCGATTTCCTGCCGGACGGGCTCGAAAAACTCCTTCCAGGCCACCAGGGTGTACTTGCCCGGCGGCACCTTGGGGATCGAGTAGGTTCCGTCCTCGGCGGCGACCGCGTAGTACGGGTGGTCGAAGACGTGGACGTAGCCGCGGATGAAGTCGTGGACCTCGCAGCGCAGGTCGACCTGCCCCTTCGTGTCGAAGGTTTCGCTCTTGGACTCGCCCTTCGGGTAGCGGCCGAGGTCGAAGCGCTTGGCCTTGGAGTACGAGAAGAGGTTGTGGAAGAGGTCGTCCTGGTTGGGGAACTTGACGGTCGAGCCCAGCGGGAGGGCGACCACGCGGGGCCGGAGCTCGAGGCCCTCCTGGCGGATCTCGATGGTCTTGGGCTCCATCTTGACGGGCGCGACCTTGTCCAGCCAGACGACGGCCGGCGAGGGGTCGGGGGCCGTGTGGTTCTCGACGCCCGGCCCGGCGTACTTGATCTTGGCGCGGAGCTTCTTCTGGGCGGCGCCTTCGGGGGCGGAGATCTTGCCTGAGATCGTCGCGGATTCCTGGGGACTGCAGAGGAGGAGCAGAGCGAGGGTGAGTCTCATGGCGGAGGAAGTCTACCCCACTGCCGGGGACCCCGCAAGCGGGCGAGTCTTTAGAAGATTGCCGCCGAGGCGGCGAGCCACAGAGCAGATTCTTCTCTGTGGCTCTGCGTCTCCGCGGCCAGTCTAGGGCTCGAGCTCGACCTCCCAGTAGGCGCGGCTGAGGAACTTCTCCCACGACTCGCGGCGGTCGCGGGTCGGGACCTGGACGAGCGACTTCCAGGACGGCTTTTTCGGGGCCTTGCGGAGCTTCAATCCGGCCTTCTCGGGCGAGCGGTCGGCCTTGCGCTTGTTGCATTCGACGCAGGCCAGGACGCAGTTCTCCCACGACGACACGCCGCCGCGGCTGCGGGGGACGACGTGGTCGACGGTGAGCTCCTCGGGGCCCGGCTGGATGCCGCAGTACTGGCAGGTGTAGCGGTCCCGCTTGAAGAGGTTCTTCCGGGAAAACACGACGGCCCGGGCGCCCGGCCCCTCGTAGGTCGTGAGCAGGATGACCTCGGGAGCGACCAGCACCAGGCGGGGAGAGCGGATGAGGGCATCGCCGACCCGGGCGCGGACCCGGCTGACGTCGTTCCAGGAGGCCAGATCGTGGGTTTCGAAGGAGTCGGGTTCGATGATGAAGGCGTGACCGCGGGCAACGAGGCCGATGGCGTCCTGCACCGGCGCCGTGCGGATCGGGGTCCATCGTCGATTCAGCACCAGCGTCGGACGCTGGAGCACGTTCTCGGCGTTCATCATGGGTCGTCGAGGTTCCGTTCTCTATATTTTACAACCTGCTCGCCCGGGCGCCATCCCCAAAATTCGCTCCCCGGGGGGCCTGAAAATCTGGACGGGGGGCCCGAAAACCCGTTATCTAGGGGCCCTCGACCCGTAAGGAACACCATATGAGCATCACCATCACCGACGTCGTTCCGCGCGACATCCGCTTCCCCACGTCGAAGCACCTGGACGGCTCGGACGCGATGAACGTGGACCCCGACTACTCCGCCGCCTACGTCGTGATCAAGACCGACAGCCCCAAGGCCCCGGAAGGCTACGGGCTCACGTTCACCTGCGGCCGCGGCACCGAGGTCTGCGTCGCCATGGTCCGGGCCCTCAAGCCCCTCCTGGTGGGCAAGACCCTGGAGTCGATCACGTCGGACATGGGGACCTTCTGGCGGCGCCTGACGCAGGACAGCCAGCTGCGCTGGCTGGGCCCCGAGAAGGGGGTGGCCCATATCTCCCTGGCGGCGGTCGTCAACGCCCTCTGGGACCTCTGGGCCCGCTCGGAGGGCAAGCCGGTCTGGAAGCTCGCGGCCGACCTCACGCCCGAGCAGTTCGTCTCGCTCATCGACTTCCACTACATCACCGACGCGCTGACGCCCGACGAGGCGCTGGCGATCCTGCGGAAGAACGCGCCGACCAAGGCGGCCCGCGAGGCGGAGATGAAGCGCGACGGCTTCCCCGCCTACACGACCTCGGCGGGCTGGCTCGGCTACGACGACGCCAAGATCCGCCGCCTCTGCAAGGAGGGGCTCGCCAACGGCTGGACGCACTTCAAGATGAAGGTCGGCGGCGACCTCCAGGACGACATCCGGCGCCTGACGATCGTCCGCGAGGAGATCGGCCCGGACCGCAAGCTCATGGTCGACGCCAACCAGAAGTGGGACGTCGGCGAGTCGATCCGCTGGATGAAGCAGCTGGCGAAGTTCGACCCCTGGTGGATCGAGGAGCCCACGAGCCCCGACGACATCCTGGGCCACGCCGCGATCGCGCGGGCGATCGCGCCGATCGGCGTCGCCACCGGCGAGGCCTGCCAGAACCGGGTCATCTTCAAGCAGCTCTTCCAGGCGGAGGCCATCAAGTTCTGCCAGCTCGACAGCTGCCGCCTGGGCGGGGTCAACGAGATCCTGGCGGTGATGCTGATGGCGGCGAAGTTCGGCGTGCCCGTCTGCCCGCACGCGGGAGGCGTGGGCCTCTGCGAGTTCGTCCAGCACCTCTCGCTCATCGACTACATCTGCGTGGGCGCGTCGCTGGAGAACCGGATCCTGGAGTACGTCGACCACCTGCACGAGCACTTCTTCGACCCGGTCGTGATCCGCAAGGGGCGCTACCTGCCCCCGACGGCGCCCGGGTACTCGATCCGGATGAAGCCCGAGTCGCTCGACGCCCACGAGTTCCCCACCGGGAAGGTCTGGGCGAAGTAGGGCGGGAAATTAACCGGATTAATTTCTCGGGCGATCACTTTTCCGGCAGGGCGGCGGGCTCCGCGGGGCGCCGCTGGGCGCGGAAGCCCAGCAGGAAGGCCGCCAGCACGACCGTGAAGCCGCCCATGGGGATCAGCCAGACGGAGCGCCAGTCGGTGAGCCCCGCCGTCGTGTAGTGGGTGACGATGCGGCCGACCAGGAGGTTGCCCAGGACCGCGCCGCTCCCGTCCACCAGCAGGCTGAGCAGGCTCTGCGCGCTCGCCCGGGCATCCCGCGGGCAGACCTGGTCCACGTAGATGGTGGCGGCGATGCGGGCGCAGGCGAAGCAGATCCCGTGCAGCGCGACGGCGGCGACCAGCAGCCCGAAGGGCCCGCCCCGGGCCCAGAGGGCGAAGCGGAGGCCCCAGGCGGCGATGCCGAGCGCCATGGTCCCCTTGGCGCCGAAGCGGCCGTAGATCAGCGGGAGCGCGAGGACGACCGCGACCTCGGTGACCTGGCCGATGCTCATCAGCGAGGAGAGCCCCTCCTTCGACACCCCCACGCCCAGGAGGTACAGCGGGCCCCGGGCGTAGTAGGCGGTGCCGAAGAGCTGGACGAGGAAGAGGAGCCCGATGAAGAGCGCGAAGCCGGGCTCGCGGAGCATGCCGGCGGCGCGGCCGATCGCGCTGCGCCCGGCCGAGTCCCGCCGCGGCGGCGTGTGGGGGAGCGTGAGCGCATAGCCCGCATTGAGGAGCGCGAGGACGCCCGCGAGCAGAAGCGAATCCGAGAAGTCCCGGTGGGTCCAGCGGAGCCAGAGCGAGAGCAGGTTGGCGCCCATGACGTGACCGAAGGTGCCGCAGGCCCGGATTGCCGGGAACTGCCGGGCGCCGTCCGGCAGGTTCTGGAGCGCGATCGAGGTCGCGATGGAGAAGAGCGGGACCGTCAGCATCATCGCGACCGCGAAGGCGGGGGCGAAGAAGGCGAACTTCGTGAAGAGGCGGGCGACGAAGAGCGCGATCGCCGCCCCGAGGTTCAGGATCGCCATGAGGGTCTCGGAGGCCATCCAGCGGTCCGCCGCCTGGCCCACGACCAGGGGGGCGATCATGGTCGCGACCGGCACGATCGCGAGGGTGAGGTCGATCTGGATCTCGCTGAAGCCGAGCCCCTTGAAGTACGGGGGCAGGACGGGCTGCCAGGCGCCGAAGACCGCGCCGGCCAGGAACATCTGGACGGCCAGTCGGGTGCGGAGGTAGGGATGCACGGAGCGCGGATTGTAGCGCCCGGGCGCCCCGCCGTCTACCGCCGTCCGTCCGTGGACGCCACGAGGGGCTTCGTCGCCTTCTTCAGGAAGAGGATCGCGAAGCAGGTGTCCCAGGTGGCATTCTCATGGCCGCTCACCTTCCAGGCGCCGTCGCCCTGCTGGGCGTCGAGGAGGTACTTCGCGCCCTCGACGTACCAGTCGTGGTCGCCGATCTTGTCCGTCCCGTAGAGGACGCCGGCGCGCTCGATGCCGTAGAGGTAGTAGAGCAGCCAGTCCTTGCCGCGGCCGGGGTTGTCCGCGACCGCGAAATTCTTGCCGAGCCAAGTGAGGCCGTTCTTCACGACCGGGTCCTTCTTCCAGTCCTTCTTCATCATGTAGTCGTAGATCGTGAGGGCCCCGACGCCGCCGGCGGTCATGGAGCCGTAGGCCTTGCCCTCCTCGGCGCCCTTGTAGCCCCAGCCCTGCGGCAGGCCCGGGGTCTCGCCGCCCGAGACGACCGCGCCCTTCCCGGCCTTGCTGTCGCCCTCCGCGGCGTGGATGGACTCGTTCAGCCACTTCACCGCGAGCGTCATCGTCTCCTCGGGGATGATGATGCCCGCGTCGTAGCAGGCGCGCAGGCCGAGCGCGGCGTACTGGGTGTTCGAGTTGTCGCCCGAGGCGCCGCCGTCGCGCTGCTTCTTGATGGCGAGCTTGCGGACCACCTTCGGCTTCTCCTTCTTGGCGGAGGCGCCGAAGTCGCGCGCCCCCGTGGCGGGCTTGGGCTTGTCGCCGCCGTCGGAGGCGACGCCCGCGGGCACGTCCTTCGGCGGGGTCGTCGGCGACCCGTAGGACCACTGCCCGTTCTGGCACTGGTTGTCGATCAGGTGCTGGGCGCAGTAGGCGATGCGGCTCTGGTACTTGACGCGGTCGAGCTCCTCGAGCGCCATCGCCTGGAGGGCGACCTTGTAGGTCTGGTGCGGCTCGTCCTGCAGGACCCGTTCCAGGAGCGCCTTGAAGCGCGGGTTGCTCGGGGAGACGTCCGCGACGATGAAGGTGTAGAGGATGAGCTCGTCGGAGTGGGTCGCCTTCGAGTGCGGATGCCCCGGCGAGTCGGCGGTCTTGAGGAACTCGACGCCCTTGTGGATGGCCTGGTCGATTCTGGCCTGGTCCTGCGCAAGAGCGACCGAGCCCAGGACGAGCGAACAGACAACGAGAGCGGTGTGGCGCATAGATCCCCTCCAACAGCCGCGCCCGACCCTTCGGGCGTGGCAATCTTGTCTACTAAACAAGGAAGGGCGCCGAAAGTTGTGGCGGAGGCGAGCGCCGCGCTTACTTCTTCAGCTTGCCTTTGTCTTCGCTCGCGACCAGGGCGCGGGTGGCGCGCCGGAGGAAGAGCACCGAGAAGCAGGTATCCCAGGTGGTGTTGAACCAGTCGGTGTCCTTGCCCCAGGAGCCGTCCTCGTGCTGGGCGGCGATGAGGGCGTTGGCGCCCTCGGCATACCAGAAGTGGTCGCCGATCTTCTCGGAGCCGAAGAGGATGGCGGCGCGTTCGAGCCCGTAGAGGTAGTAGGTGTTCCAGGCCTGGATCTGGTAGTGGACGGTGAGCCAGTTCATGCCGGCCTTCACGTAGGAGTCGTCCTTCCACTTCCGGTCGAGCATGTAGTCGTAGATGACGAGCGCGCCGACGCCGCCGGCCGTCATGGCGTGGTAGGGCGGCTTGTCGGGCTGCACGGCCTCGTCCTTGTAGTTCCAGCCCTCGACCTTGCCGCTCACGGCGGGGCCCGAGGCGACGGCCTTCTTCTCGTCCTTCTTGGGGTCCTTGAACTGGCTGTCGCGCCACCACTTCACCGCGAGCAGGACGACGCCTTCCGGGAGCGTGACGCCGGCGTCGTAGCAGGCGCGCAGGCCGAGCGCGGCGTACTGCGTGTTGGAGTTGTCCCCGTTGTCGGGGCCTTCCTTCATCTTCTTCACGGCGACGTGCTGGAGGATCTTGGGCTTGCCGTCCTTGGCGAGGGTGACGCCCGGGCCGCCCTTCCCGTCCGCCGAGACGACGGGCTTGGGCGCGGCGGGGACCTTGACCTCCTTGGCGAACTCGGTGGGGCTGCCGTAGTTCCACTGGCCGTTCTTGCACTGGTTGTCGACCAGGAACTGGGCGCACTGGGCGATCTTCTCCTGATGCTTCACGCGGTCGATCTCCTCGAGGCACATGGCCAGGAGCGAGACCTTGTAGGTCTTGTCGAGCGGCTCCGAGAGGCAGGACTCCAGGAGCGACTTGAACTTCGGGTCGTCCTGGGGCACGCCCGCGTGGATGAAGGTCCAGAGGATGAGGACGTCGGAGTTGCGGTAGCCGTTGTGGAAGTCGGGGGACTTGGCCGTGCGGAGGAACTCGACGCCCTTCTTGATGGCCTCGTCGACCTTGGCCTCGTCGACGGCCTGCGGGGACGCGGCGGCCAGCAGGAACAGAAGCAGGGCTGCGCCCATGGTCGACCTCCTGATCGATTCTAGCCTGTAACCCCGGAGGCCGCCGATCTCACGCCCCAGGATCCCGGAACCCGGGCCGCGGATTCCGGGCGTCCGGTCTACCGCTTGTCGATCGAGATGACCCCGCGGGTCGCCTTCTTGAGGAAGAGGATCGCGAAGCAGGTGTCCCAGGTGTTCTCCTCGGGCTTGTCGGCCTTGTTGCCCCAGGAGCCGTTGTCCTTCTGGGCCCGGACGATGTGCTTGGCGCCTTCCAGGTACCAGTCGTGGTCGCCGAACTTGACGGTGTCGTAGAGCATGCCCGCGCGCTCGAGGGCATACATGTAGTACAGGTTGTCGCTCACGATGAAGTTCTTGGCGACCCAGTTGACGCCCGCGCGGGTGACGGCGTCCTTCTTGAAGTCGCGGCCGAGCATGTACTCGTAGATGACGGTGGCCCCGATGGCGCCGGCGGTCATCGGGTGGGTGGGCTTGCCGCCGCCCTCGCCCTCGCCGGGCTTCTGGTAGTTCCAGCCCTGGATCTTGGTGGTGTCGCCGCCGGAGTTGACGGAGTTCTTGCCGGCCTTGGCGCCGTCGCCCTCGTCGGGGAACTGCGCCTCGACCCACCACTTGCGGGCGAGGTGGAGGCACTCGACGGGCAGCTTGATGTTGGCGTCGAAGCAGGCGCGCAGGCCCAGCGCGGCGTACTGCGAGTTGGAGTTGTCGCCCTTCTCGCCGGTGGTCTTGGTCTGGGGGACCGCGATGGCCTTGGCGGGGCGCTTGTGCTCCTTGGGGCCGCCGCCGAAGTCGCGGGCGCCGCCGGGCTTGGCGCCGGTCTCGACCTTCTTGGCGACCTCGACGTAGGGGTAGCTCTTGAGGTCGACGGGCGCGCCGTAGCTCCACTGGCCGTTCTTGGCCTGGTTGTCGACCAGGAAGGCGGCGCACTGGGCGATCTTCATCTGGTACTTGTCGGCGTCGAGCTCCTCGAGGGCCATGGCCAGGCAGGCGACCTTGTAGGTCTTCTCGAGGGGCGCCTGCAGGCAGTGCCGCAGGTACTCGTCGAACTTGGGGTTGGTCTCGGGGACGCCGGCGTGGATCATGGTGAGGAGGATGAGCTCGTCGCAGTTGGCGTGCAGCCAGCCGCCCGTCGAGGGCGCGGTCTTGAGGTACTCGGCGCCCTTGCGGATCGCCTGATCGATCTCGCGCTGGGTGACCGCGTTGGGATCCTGGGCCCAGGCCGTCGCGGACCCGAGCAGCAGCACCGGAATCAGGAAAAGTCTGGCCATGGCTCACCCTCGCAACTGAGACAATCCTTCGACCCGCCCGTCGCGGGACGCCGCCCAGAATACTTATCGGACGCCCCGCGCGCAATCCCGCTCCTGAATTCCCACGTTTCCGGGCCGCGGGAAGGTGACACGAATTGCACTTGACTTAAATGGTATAATGATATACTTTTTGAGCATGAGCGCGCTCGAACGGCAGCCGTCGGCCCCGCCGCTCTACAGCCAGGTCGAGGCCCGCCTCCTCGAGCGCATCCGCCGCGACTTCCGCCCCGGCCAGCTCCTCCCCACCCAGCAGGCCCTCGCGCGCGAGTTCGGCGCCAGCCTCATCACCATCAAGCGCGCCCTCCACGACATCGCCCGCCAGGGCTACCTCCAGTCGACCCGCGGGCGCGGCACCGTCGTGACCCGCCCCGTCGTCGCCGACGACCGCAGCGAGATCTCCAGCTGGACCGACGCCATGACCGGCCTCGGCCGAGAGCCCCGCACGGTCTCCTCCCAGGTCCAGGTCCGCGTCCCCTCCCGGGAGACCGCCCGCCTCCTGGGGCTCCGCTCCCGCGAGCGCAGCGTGCGCCTCGAGCGGCTCCGCAGCCTCGACGGCCGCCCCTTCTGCCTCATGAGCAACGAGCTCCCCTTCGCGCTCGTCCCCGACCTCGCCGAGCAGGGCCTTCCCGAGGAATCCCTCTACGGCTGGCTCCGGCGGCAGCACCGCCTGGTCCCCCGCCGCGCCGACGAGGAGGTCACGGCCCGGCCGCCCCTTCCCCGCGAATCCCGCTTCCTCGGCGCCGACGTCCCCGTCGTCCTGGTCGTCCGGCGCCATACGTTCCTCGCCGACGGGCGCCCCCTGGAGGTCGCCGAGATGGCGGCCGACGCCCGCCAGTACCGTTACCGAGTGGAGATTTCAAAAAAGCCATGAGCACGAACGCCGCCCTCGCGTACTTCGAGAAGACCGCCGCGCTCCTCGAGTCCCTGCGGAAGACCCAGCTCCCCCAGATCGAGCGGGCCGCCGACCTCTGCGCCGACCGCATCGCCAGGGGCGGCCTCGTCTTCCTCTTCGGCAACGGCCACTCCCGCATGATGTGCGAGGAGATGATCCCCCGCCAGGGCTGCTACCCCGGCTTCGTCGCCCTGGTCGAGCTCGCCCTCTCGAACCACGCCAACATCGTCGGCGCCAACGGCCTCCGCGCCCCCCTCCACCTGGAGAAGTTCGAGGGCTACGCCGAGGAGATCCTCAAGGGCTTCAAGTTCGGCCCCCACGACGCCATGATCGTCGTCTCGACCTCGGGCATCCGCCCCGTCATCGTCGAGATGGCCCTCGGGGCGAAGAAGCGCGGCCTCCCCGTCATCGGCATCCTCTCGGCCGCCCACTGCCGCCAGGCCTCCGCGGCCCACTCCTCCGGCAAGAAGCTCATCGACGTCGCCGACTTCGTCATCGACAACCAGTGTCCCCCGGGCGACTGCATCGTCGAGCTCCCCGGCCTCGAGTGGCGCACCGGCCCCACCTCCACCGTCACGGGCGGCATGATCATGAACATGATCCGCTGCGGCACCGCCGAGCGGCTCCTCGCCAGGGGCGTCACCCCCACGCTGCTCCCCAGCCACCAGTTCGTCGGCAACACCAGCGCGGCCGAGCAGCTCGAACGCTTCTACGAGGCCTACCGCAAGAGCCTGAGACATCTTTACGAGTGACAGGAAGCAGAAGATGAAGACGGTCAACATCGCCATGCTGGGGTCGGGCTTCGTCGCCGACTTCTACCTCCAGGGCCTCTCGAACGTCAACGGGCAGCGGGTCGCGCTCAACTACTCCCGCTCGAAGGAGCGCGGCGCCGCCTTCGCGAAGAAGTGGAACATCCCCGAGACCTCCGGCGACCTCGACGCCGTCGTCGCCCGCAACGACATCGACCTCTACATCATCGCGCTCCCGAACGAGCTTCACCTGCCCGTCAGCCTCAAGCTCTCGGCGGCGAAGCGCAACCAGGTCTGCACCAAGCCCCTCGCGCGCAACGGCCGCGAGGCCCGCGCGATGGCGGACGCGGCGAAGAAGTCCGGCGCCCTCCACGGCTACGCCGAGACCGAGGTCTTCGCGCCCGCCTGCGTGAAGGCCCGCGACATGATCGAGGCCGGCGGCCTGGGCCGCGTCCTCTGGGTCCGCTCCCGCGAGTCGCACGGCGGCCCGCATAGCCCCCACTTCTGGGACATCCGCAACACCGGCGGCGGCGCCATGGCCGACCTCGGCTGCCACACCATCGAGATGGCCCGCTACGCATTCGGGAAGGACGACAAGATCGTCGAGGTCATGGCCTGGGGCGCCAATCTCGTCCACCGCAAGAAGACCAAGGGCGAGGACAACGCGCTCCTGGTCCTCAAGTTCTCCTCGGGCGGCATCGCCCACTGCGAGCTCTCCTGGACCACCAAGGGCGGCCTCGACCTCCGAAACGAGATCCACGGCACCGAGGGCTCCGTCTTCACCGACGTCACCCGCTCCACCCCGATCTCCGCCTTCACGACCAAGCCCTCGGGCTACGTGATCGAGAAGGCCGACCTCGACTTCGGCTGGACCAAGCCCCTCCCCGAGGAGGCCCTCGCCTACGGCTACCACGGCGAGATGCGCCACTTCGTCGAGTGCGCCCGCGACGAACGCATGCCCCGCGAGACCTACGAGGACGGGTGGATCGTCAACATGATCCTGGATGCCGGGTATCGATCCATGAGGAGCAAGACGTGGGTACGAGTCCGCTACTAGACAAGGTCCTGCTGATCACCGGATCCACCGGGATCGCGGAGGCGACCGCCATCCTCGCCGCCGAAGCCGGCGCGAAGGTCTTCGTCACGAGCCGCACCCCCGACCATGCGGAGGCGCTCGCGACGAAGATCGGGGGCGCGTTCCTGGCCGCCGACCTCGTCCAGCCCGGCTCCGCTCCCCGCATCGTCGACGCCTGCGTCGAGCGCTTCGGCCGCCTCGACGCCCTCTACAACGTCGCCGGCATCAGCGGCCGCAAGTTCGGCGACGGCCCCCTCCACGAGTGCTCGGAGGAAGGCTGGGACACGACCCTCGACGCCAACGTGAAGTCCATGTTCCTGATGTGCAAGGCGGCGCTCGGTCAGATGCTGAAGCAGCCCGTCGCGCCCAACGGCCTCCGCGGAACCGTCCTCAACATGGCCAGCGTCCTGGGCTACTCCCCCCAGGCGCAGTACTTCGCCACCCACGCCTACGCGGCCTCCAAGGGCGCCATCGCGGCGATGTCGAAATCCATGGCCGCCTACTACGCCCCGCAGAAGATCCGCGTCAACGTCATCGCCCCCGCGCTCGTCCGGACCCCCATGAGCGCCCGGGCCCAGAACGACCCCGCCATCCTCGACCTCATGAAGACCAAGCAGCCGCTCGCGGAGGACCTCATCGACGCGACGGACGTCGCGCGCGCGTCGCTCTTCCTGCTCGGCGACGACTCCCGCATGATCACCGCCGACACCCTCGCGGTGGACGCCGGGTGGAGCGTCTCCGGATGATCGAGACCCTCGCCGAGACCGACGTCCTGGTCGTGGGCTCCGGGGCCGCGGGCTCCAGCGCCGCCATCGCGGCCGCCCGCGCGGGCGCCCGCACGCTGCTCCTCGAGCGCTACGGGTTCCTGGGCGGCACGAGCACGCTCGTCCTCGACACCTTCTACGGCTTCTACACCCCCGGCTCGAAATCCCTCAAGGTCGTGGGCGGCATCCCCGACGACGTCGTCGGGGAGCTGAAGAAGTTCTCCGCCTGCTTCGAGCGCCCCAACACCTACGGCGCCGGCACCGGCGTCACCTACCACCCCGACTACCTGAAGGTCGTGTGGGAGAAGCTCGCCCGCGATGCCGGCGTCCGCGTCCTCCTCCACGCCTGGGTCCAGGACGTCGAAACCCAGGGAGACCGCGTGACGGGCGTCGTCGTCGCCACCAAGATCGGGCTGCGCCGCGTCGCCGCGAAGATCGTCGTCGACGCCTCCGGCGACGCCGACGTCTGCTATCATTCGGGGGTGCCTTTCGAGCTGGCCGGGGAACGGGAGCCCGCGCAGACGCTGACCACGACCTTCCGCATGGTCAACGTCGACGTCGCGGCCCGCAAGGCCGTGCCCAAGGCGCGCTTCCACGAGCTCATGGCGGCCGCCGCCGAGAGCGGGTCCTACGATCTCCCCCGCAAGGAGGGCAGCGACCACGCGATGCCGGTGCCCGGGATGACCTCGACCATCATGACCCGCCTCCAGTCCTTCGAGACCCGCGGCGGCCGCGTCGTCAACGCGACCGACCCCGAGCTCCTCTCGCGGGCCGAGATGGACGGGCGGCGCCAGGCGCTCGAATACGCGCGCTTCCTCAAGGACCGCGTCCCGGGCTACGAGAACGCGCACTTCGCCGGCTTCGGCACGCAGATCGGCATCCGCGAGACGCGCCGCGTCGAGGGCGAGTACCGCCTCACCCGCGAGGACGTCCTGGGCGCGCGGCGCTTCGACGACCAGATCGGCCTCTGCGGCGCCCCCATCGAAGACCACCACGGCGGCGCCGACACGACGTGGCAGTACCTCCCGGACGGGCAATGCGTCGGCATCCCCTACCGGACCCTGCTGCCCCGCGGCAAGGCGAACCTGCTCGTCGCGGGCCGCTGCTTCTCGGCCACCCACGACGCCCACGCGAGCGTCCGCTCGATGGCGCAGTGCATGGCGATGGGCCAGGCGGCCGGCACCGCCGCCGCGATGGCGACCCGACAGTCGATCTCACCCAAAGAGGTCGACGTCCCCACCCTCCAGCAGAAGCTCCGCGATTCGGGAGCCATCCTTTGAATTGCGGATTTCGGATTGCGGATTGCGGACTGAAGAGAGGGTCCCCCTCCTTCTCCCCCGGGGGGAGCAGAGGGGGGACCCCAATCCGAAATCCCCAATCCGCAATCCGCAATGGGGAGGGGTCTTGAGCCCAAAGGACTCGGAGATTCTGCTCGAGACGGCTCCGGATTACGTGTTGGGCTTCGACGTCGGCGGCACGCGCATCAAGGTCGGAGCCGTCGGCCCCAAGGGCAAGCTCCTCGAGGAGCGCATCATCCCGACCGGCGCGGGCGCCGGTCCCAAGCGCCTGCTCGAAACCCTCATCTGGGTCGCCCGCGCGGTCGAGAAGACCGTCGGGGGCCCGCCCCTCGCGGTCGGCCTGGGCCTCCCGGGCGCGATCCAGCCGGAGCTCGGCATCGTGCTGCTCCCGGGCCGCCTCCAGGGACTCGAGAACTTCCCGATCGTCCCCCGCCTCAAGAAGACCCTCGGGGTGCCGGTCATCGCCGACAACGACGCGCGCCTGGCCATGATCGCCGAGAAGGAGTTCGGGCAGGCGCGCGGCAAGAGGTGGGCTCTCACGGTGACCCTCGGGACCGGCGTCGGCTCGGGCGTCATGCTCGACGGCCGCATCCTCCGCGACGACCACCTGCAGTTCGGCACCCAGGCCTCGCACATGGTGATCCAGGCGGCCGGCGGGCGGCTCTGCCTGACCGGCGCGCGCGGCACCGCCGAGATGCTCTGCTCCGCCACCGCGCTCGCCCAGCAGGTCCGCGACGGCCTGGCCCGCGGCATCCCCTCGTCGCTCTCCGGCCTCTACAACGGCGACCCCGGCGCGATCGACTTCGCGGCCGTCATCCAGGCCGCGGGCCGGGGCGACCGGCTCTGCCGCGACGAGCTGAACGTCTGGATCGGGAACCTCGGCTGGTTCCTCGTCTCCGCGGTCCACGCCTACGCCCCCGAGGTCGTCATCCTTTCGGGCGGCGCGACCCACGCGTGGAAGTATTTCCTCAAGCCGCTCCGCGCCCACGTCGACCGCTACGTCTACCGCTGGCCCGTCGGCGAATCCGTTCCCATCGTGATCTCGAAAATGAAAGACCACGCCGGCGTCCTGGGAGCGGCGGCCCAGGCCTGGTTGCTGGCCTGAACCAGGAACCAAGAACCAGGAAGGCGAACCATGAGCTTCATCCGAACCGTGCTCGGAGACATCGCGCCGGAACGACTCGGCCGCTGCTACGCGCACGAGCACGTCATCATCGACCCGAGCTACACCACGCAGCTCTTCCCCGAGATCCTCCTGCCCTCCGCCGACAAGGCCGTCCAGGAGCTCGGCGACTTCAAGGCCGCCGGCGGCGGCGCGATGGTCGACTGCATGCCCTGCGACGCCGGCCGCAACGTGGAGAAGCTCGCCGAAATCTCCCGCCGCAGCGGCGTCCATCTGATCGCCCCGACCGGCCTGCACCGCACGAGGTTCTACCCCGAGGGCCACTGGCGCTTCAGCCGCGGCGGGGAGCGCCTCGCCGATCTCTTCGTCGACGAGATCGAGCACGGCATCGACGCGAACGACTGCGCCGGCCCCGACGTCCGACGGACGCCGCACCGCGCCGGGATCCTCAAGATCGCCAGCGACGGCCACGACCTCGACGCGGCCGAGCGCACGGCCTTCGAGGCGGTCGCCTCCGCCCACCGCCGGACCGGGTGTCCCGTCATCACCCACTGCGAGGCCGGCCGGGGCGCCGAGCAGGTGTCCTTCCTGGCCTCCCGCGGCGTCGAGCCGCGCCACGTGGTCCTCTCGCATACCGACCGGCATCCCGACCCCGACTATCACCGCGCCCTCTTCCGGACGGGCGCCTACGTCGAGTACGACCGCGTGTTCCGGGCGAAGCTCGACGACGCGAACCCGACGCTCAGGCTCTTCGTCGCGATGGTGAAGGAGTTCCCCGAGCAGGTGATGCTGGGCACCGACGGCGCGCGGCCTTCGTACTGGCGCAGCTACGGCGGCGGCCCCGGCCTGGACTACCTGCTGCGGGAGTTCTCGGAGCGCGCGCGGACGCTGGGCGTGACGGACGGGGAGCTCGAGAAGGTCTTCGTGAACAATCCGGCCCGGGCCTACGCGTTCCGCCGCTGACGCGGGTCGAGCAGCTCGAACCAGGGGCCCAGCAGCTCGTTCGCCGAGCGCGGCAGCGCCGGCCGCACGGTCCGCACCGCCTGCGCCATCAGGCCCCCCGCGCGCGTCGCCGGGATCTGCGCCCGCAGCTCCTTCGAGAAGGACAGCGCGCCGGCCGTGAGGAAGAGCGCCAGCGCGAAGCCCTTGAGGGCGCCGGTCGCGAAGCCCAGGTGGCGGTCCCAGCCGCCCAGCTGCGCCCGCTCCAGGCCGCGGCGCAGCGCGAGCGCGGCGAGATAGAGCAGCAGCGTGATCAGCATGTAGAGCAGGCCGAACGCGGCCCAGCGGTCCATCGGGGCGCGCATGCCGAGATGAGGGGCCAGGCCCGCCGAGAGCGGCCAGCCGATCGCGAGGCCCGCGACGGGCGCCAGGGTGGCGCCCAGCTGCCACGCGAAGCCCTTCCACGCGCCGACCAGCGCGGCGAGCGCCACGACCCCGACGACCAGCGCATCGAACACCATGCCTACTTCAGTATACGGGAGCCGGGCCGCTCACGCCGCCGCTTTTTCCTGGATCGAGCGCAGCGAGGTCAGGCACTCGAAGGTCCGGCGCAGCAGCTCGCGCGCGACCTCCGGGCCCGCGCCTTCCAGCTGCGCGGCGCGCTCGTCGTCGACGGCGAAGAGCGAGACCAGCGCGTCGCTGTCCGACACGGGCGTCTCGCTGGCGTGCGTTTCCTGGAAGAAGGCCCGGCAGGCCTCCTGGACCCGCGCGAGGCGCGGCGCCAGGTCCGTCCCGTCCTCGCGGACGAGGCGCTCGAGGGCCTCCTGCGCCTTGCGGTATCCGTCCCCGCCCCGGCGGCGGATGCCCTGAGACACGAGCTCCTCGAAGCGCGACGCGTTCCGTCGCAGCGTCCGCGCGAGCTGCCAGGGCGCGTAGCCGACGCGCAACCCGGGGAAGACCCGGAAGGCCAGGTCGGAGAGGCGCAGCGCATCGAGCGCGGAGCCGACCGCGTCGTAGAGTCCGTCCTCGTCCGGGTTGAGGATCACGACCGCGGTGTTGGTCTCGAGAGCCTCCAGCAGCTCGCGGCGCTTCTTTGCCATCGCCTCGAGCCCGCCCTCGATCAGCAGCGCCTGGCTGTCCGCCAGGAACTCGCGCGGCTCGGGGTTGACGCACATCATGATCCGGACCGTGGACTGGATGAGGCGGTCGCGCTGCGTCGGCATCTCGAGGATCTCGGCGACCGCGTCCATCGCCTCGTCAATCGTGCGGAGGTAGTCATCTCCCATGGCGTCACCCGAAAAGCCCGATCCACCCGCGGACACGACGGCATCCCGGAGGCGGGACTGGAAAGGTAGATGCGCGGGGGGTGGAACCGTTATGCCTTCCGGATTATTGGCCGCGCCGCTTTACGCCCGGCCGATGTTGACCCAGGTGTGGACGTGCGGCGAGCCCCGGAAGTACCACGACATCGTGGGGCCCTCGAGCTTCCAGCGGTCCCAGACCCGGTCGTTGCCGAGGTCGCCGTCCTGGTAGAAGGCGATGTGGACCTTGTCCAGGCCGCCGCCCTCCTTGATGAAGGCCAGCGCCTCCTCGACGTCGGAGGCCCGGTACGGCGCCAGGAGGTCCTTCATGGTCTCCTCGACCAGGCCCTTCTGGTCCTTCGACAGCTCGCCGACGGGGATGCCGGACCACCCGTCCTTCTTGATCTTGATGGACTTGTCCTCGTCCGCGGGCGACTTCGCGAGCAGCGCCCGCTCCTGCTGCTTGCCGTCGAGCGCGGCGAACACCTTGTTGGCGAGCAGCGCCTGCTTCCAGAAGACGTTCCCCGGATGGTCGGGCTTCTCGTTGAAGCCCTCGGCGGCGTGGCCGTAGAAGATCGGCCCGCCGAAGGCGACGTTCTCCTGCGTGTTGCCGTCGCAGCGGATCGTGACGTGGCGGCCCGTCAGGACCCACTCCCACTGGCTGGTCGCGGGGTCGCCGAACATCGCGACGTGGTAGCTCTCGAAGCCGCCGTAGTCGTCCTTCATCGACTTGGCGAAGCGGGCGGCGCCGTCCTCGCTGACCAGGCCGCGGAAGATGTCCTTCAGGATCTGCTGCTGATCGCCCGTGTAGAACTTGCCGACCTGCTGCGGGACGATCTCCCAGTTGTTCGAGACCTTCTGCCGCCGCGGGTCGTCCCAGCCGAAGCAGACCTTCTCCCGCTGCTCGGGCTTGAGGCTCTCGTGGAACTTCTTCACGAGCGTCTCGGGCTTCTCCTCCCGCCAGGTGGAGGCCCAGACCGGCGCCTTGGCGGCGACCGCGGCGGCCGCCACGGCGGCCGTCTTCACGAAATTCCGGCGCGACACTCCCTCGCCGCAGTCGGGACAGATCTTCTTCGTGGCCATGGGTCTCCTCCCGGGCTTCCGGCTTCTTGCTTCTCTTACTTCGTACTTCGTGCTTCTTGCTTCTAGGCTTTCGCGATGTTGACCCACGTATGCACGTGGGGCGAGCCGCGGAAGTACCACGACATCGTGGGCCCTTCGAGCTTCCAGCGGTCCCAGATCTTGTCGCCGCCCAGGTCGTTGTCCTGGTAGAAGGCGATGTGGATCTTGTCCAGGCCGCCGCCCTCCTTGATGAGCGCCATCGCGGAGGCCACGTCGGACTCGCGGTACGGGGCCAGAAGGTCCTTCATGGTCTCCTCGACCAGGCCCTTCTGGTCCTTCGACAGCTCGCCGACGCAGAGGCCGACCCAGCCGTCCTTCTTGATCTTGATGGTCTTGGGGTCGTCCGCGGGCGACTTCTCGAGCAGCGCCTTCTCCTGCTGCTTGCCGTCGAGCGCCGCGAAGACCTTGTTGGCCAGCTGCGCCTGCTTCCAGAACACGTTGCCGGGGTGGTCGGGCTTCTCGGTGTCGGTCACCGCGTGGCCGTAGAAGATCGGCGCGCCCCAGGTGCTGCCCTCGTGGGCGCTGGCGTCGCAGCGCAGGGTCAGGTGGCGTCCCGCCAGGACCCACTCGAACTTGTCGGTGGCGGGGTCGCCGAAGAGCGCGACGGTGTACTTCTCGAAGCCGCCGTAGTCGTCCTGCATCTGCTTCTGGAAGCGGCCCCAGCCGTCCTCGCTGGTGATGCCCTTGAAGATGTCCTTCAGCATCTGCTGCTGATCGCCCGTGTAGAAGAGCCCGATCTTCTGCTCCACGATGTCCCAGTTGTTGGAGACCTTCGTGCGCTTTTCGTCGTCCCAGCCGAAGCAGACCTTCTGCTTCTGCTCGGGCTTGAGGCTCTCGTGGAAGCGCTTGATGAGCGCCTCGGGCTTCTCAACCCGCCAGGTGGACGCCCATACGGGGGCCTTCGCGGCGACGGCCGCGGCGGCGGCCATGCCGGCCGACTTCATGAAGCTCCGGCGCGATACTCCCTCGCCGCAGTCCGGGCAGGTCTTCTTCGGGTCGAGCATAGGGCTGTCTCCTCTTTCTTTCCTTATGTATTGTAATACGCTCCCCGTAAAGGGGAACGTAAGAGGAAAGATGCTCTATCCGCTTCTCGCGCTGCTGCTCTGCGTTCAGGATCCCCGCGTCCCCGACGGGTTCACCATCTCCAAGGCCGCCGACGCGACGTTCCCGATGTTCGCGACCTTCGACGACCGCGGCCGCCTCTACGTCACGGAGTCGTCCGGCGGCGACCTCTACCTGGAGCTCCAGAAGTCCGTGCGCGGCTGCAAGATCCGCCGTTTCGAGGACAAGGACGGCGACGGCATTTTCGAAACCTCGACCGTCTTCGCCGAGGGACTCACGCCCTCCATGGGCATCGCCTGGCACGGGGGAAAGATCTACGTCGCCGACCCGCCGGACGTCGCCGTGCTGGAGGACCTGGACGATGACGGCAAGGCCGACCGGCGACGCGTGCTCCTGACGGGCTTCGGCCACAGCGACAACGGCAGTCTGCACGGCCTCCTCTTCGGCCCGGACGGGCTGCTCTACATGACCACGGGCGAGCCCGACGGCTATGTCCTCAAGGGCCGCGACGGGAAGACGATCACGGGGACGAGCGGCGCCCTGCTCCGCTGCAAGCCCGACGGGAGCGGGCTCGAAGTCGTGGCCCGCGGCTTCGAGAACCTGATCGAGATCGCCTTCCTGCCGGGCGGCGACATCGTCGGGACCTGCAACTGGTACACGAAGCCCGAAGGCGGCGTCCGCGACGCCCTCGTCCACCTGGTGGACGGCGGGCTCTACCCCTACTGCCCCGAGAAGGGCACGCCGTTCCTGCGGACGGGCCACGTGATCCCACCCCTGGCGCTCTTCCCCGCCGTGGCGCTGAGCGGTCTGGCGCGCTGCGAGTCCGCCGCGTTCCCCGAGTCCATGCGGGGCAACCTCTTCAGCGCGCAGCACAACACCCGCAAGGTGGTGCGGCACGTCCTGACGCGCAACGGGTCGAGCTTCGCCGCCGAGAGCGTCGACTTCGTGACCTGCGAGAGCCCGGACTTCCACCCGTCGGACGTCCTGGAGGCGCCCGACGGGAGCCTGCTTGTCGTCGACACGGGCGCCTGGTACGTGCAGCACTGCCCCACCGGGAACATCCGCAAATCGCCCGCGCCCGGCGGCATCTATCGGGTCCGGGCCGCGGACGCGAAGCCCGGCGGCAAGCGGGCGGAGCCGGCCCGCATCCCGGTCGGGCTGTCGTCCGAGCTCCTCCAGAAGTGGCTGCCCGATCCGGCGGCGTCGCGCGCGCTCGCGCGGCTGCAGCGGCCCGACGCGGCGCCGGCCCTCGTCGAGGTGCTCCGGGCGGGCGACGCGGCCCAGCGCTTCGCGGCCGCCGAGGCGCTGGCCACCTGCGGCACGGCGGACGCGCTTCCGGCCCTCTGGGACGCCCTCGCGGGCGAGCCCGACCGCTTCCTGGAGCACGCCCTGATCCGCGCGGCCGGGTCCGTCGCCGAGCCGAAGGCGCTCGAGGACGCGCTGAAGCACCCGCAGGCCCGCGTCCGGAAGGCGGCGCTGATCCTGCTCGACCAGAAGACGTCGCTCGCGGCGGACGTCGTCATGGCCCACGCGGGCGACGCGGACCCCGGCCTGCGGCAGGCCGCGCTCCGGATCGTGCAGGCCCACCCCGACTGGGCGTCGTCGGCGTCGGCGCTGGTCCAGCAGAGCCTCTCGCGCGAGTCCCTCGGCGCGGACGATCGAGCGACGCTTCGCGGACTGCTCCTCGCGTTCCAGTCGGACCCCGGCGTGCAGGGCCAGGTCGGCGCCGCCTTCGCGTCGGCACCGCTTCGCCATCGCCTCTTCCTGCTGGAGACGCTCTCCGAGACGACGCTTGCGAAAGTTCCCGCGTCCTGGAAGGCCGGCATCGGCGCGGCGCTTGCCCACGAGGACGCCGCTCTGCGGCTCCAGGCGGTCCGCAGCGCCGCGACGTTGCGCCTCGCGGACCACGACGAGCGCCTGGCCGAACTGGCCGCGCGGGACGGCGAGACGGTCCCGCTGCGGCTCGAGGCCCTGAGGGCGCTCGTCGGCCGCCGGCCGCGGCTCGCGGCGCCCGCCCTCGACTTCCTCCTGGCCCAGGTGGCGGCGGGCGGCGAGGCCGTCACCCGTCTCGCCGCCGCGGAGGTCCTGCGCCGCGCGTCGCTCGGCGACGAGGAGCTACCCCGCGTCCTGAAGGCGATCCGGGGCGACGGCCTGGTCTCCCCGTCGCTCTTCCTCGTCCCGCTCTCGAAGGCCGGAGCGGCGACGCTCGAAGAGGCGGCCGCCTCGATCCGGGCCGGCTGGCGGCCCTCGGCGTCGGAGCTCGGCGGGCTCCTCCCGCGGCTCCCCGCGGACGCCCGGGAGCTCGTCGAGAAGGTCGCGGAGGAGCAGCGCGCGCGGCTCGCGCAGTTCGAGCCGCTCCTGAAGGGCGGCGACCCCGTCCGGGGCCGCGAGGTCTTCGCCGGGAAGAAGGTCGCCTGCGGCACCTGCCACAGCGTCGGCCCCGTGGGAGGCAAGGTCGGGCCCGACCTGACCAAGATCGGCGCCATCCGGGCGGGCCGCGACCTGCTCGAGTCGATCCTGCTCCCCAGCTCGACCTTCGCCCAGGGCTACGAGCCCTACCTCGTGCTCACGCAGGACGGCAACGTCCTCACGGGCCTGATCGTGCGCCAGTCGGCGGAGGCGCTGCTGCTGCGCGACGCCGGCGGCGCCGAGGTCCAGCTGCGTCGCGACCGGATCCAGCAGATGAAGCGGGCCGAGAAGTCCATCATGCCGGAAGGACTCGAGAGAGCCATGAGCGAACAGGAATTCCGGGATCTATTAGCCTTCCTGCAATCTCTCAAGTAACCACGAACTTAGCCGAACGCGATGGCTTCGAGGTGGTGTTCGGCTTTATAGACCTGCTTCCACTCGAGGGCGTCCTTGGAGGCGAGGATGCGGCCCTTCCAGTTGATGCCGACGAAGACGCCGGCTCCGAAGGTCGCGATCAGCGGCGCGTCCTTGTTCTCCTTCCGGGTCCACTCGAGGCCGTCGGGCGAGAAGTAGGTTCCGCCCTGCCCCACCGCGACGAAGCGCTCGCCCGTCCAGGCGACGGAGTTGATGTGCTCGCCTTCTTCGCCGGCGAAGCGCTGCGGCCACTGCAGGCCGTCCTCGGTCACCGAGCGCAGGCCGTGCAGCCCGACGCCGACGAACTTCCCCGCGCCGAACGCGACATCGACCAGCGTGTCGACGGCCTTCGTGGCCGTCGCGTCGGTCCAGTCCTTCCCGTCCTTCGACGCCGCGCGGCGCCCGCGGTCGCCGACGCCGACGAAGCGGCCGTTGCCCCAGGCGACCCGGCGCAGGATGTGCTTGCCCGGGATCGGCAGGTACTCGGTCCACTTCACGCCGTCCTCGGAGAGCGACACGAAGGGCGCGGAGCTGCCCACGGCGCCCGGGTCGCCCCCGATGCCCAGGAAGGTCCCGTTGCCGAACGCGAGGCCGCGGAGGAAGTTCTTGTACTGGCCGTCCCGGCCCGAGACCTGCCACGCGGCGCCGTCGCGGGTCGACGCGAAGAGGTTGCTGCCGCCGAAGTTGCCGACCGCGACATGCGCGCCGTTGCCGAACGCGACCGCGCGGTAGACCTCGCCCTCCTTGCCGACCTGGAGGTTCGTCCACGCGAGGCCGTCCGCCGACGCGACGCGCTGTCCCTGGTGGCCGACGGCGACGAAGAGGCTCACGCGAGCCCCGGCAGGCGGCCGTCGAAGGCCGCGTGCTTCGACGTCCGGCTCTCGCCGAACGAGTCGACCTTCGCGCCCATCCGGTCGAGCATCTCGACGTAGAGGTTCGACATCGGCGTGCGCTTCGGGAACGCGAGGTGCCGGCCCGGCGCGAGCGTGCCCTGCGCGCGGCCGGCGAGCAGCACGGGATAGTCGTCCCGCCCGTGGCCCCCGTCGGCCATGTAGGACGTGTAGAGGATCATGCTATTGTCGAGCAGCGTCGAGCCGCCCTCGTCGATCGCCTTCATCTTCCGCAGCATCTCCGCGATGAGGCCCGTGTACCAGGCGTGGATCTGGCGGCACGCCTCGCGGGCGATCGGGTCGGCGTTCTCGACCTTGTCGGCGTTGCCCTGGTGCTCCAGCGTGTGGCAGTGGCGCTCGTAGCCCACCGTCACGACGCCCGGGAAGAGCGCCTCGTCGCTGCCGACCGCGAACGTGACGACGCGCGTCGTGTCCGTCTGCAGCGCCAGGACCATCAGGTCCGCCATCAGCCGCGTGTACTCCGCATGGATCTCGGGGTCGCGGCCGACGGCGTGCTGCATCTTGGAGAACGTCTGGCCTTCCGGGAGCGGCCCGGGCAGGTTGGGCTTCGAGGGGCCGGGGTGCTCGGCGTCGCGCGCGGCCTGCTGCTGGAGGTCCTCGACCAGCTGGACGCGGCGCTCCACCGTGCGGACCGCGTGGAGGTACTCCTCGAGGCGGTGCTTGTCGGCGCTCCCCAGGTCCTTCTTGAGCCGCGCGGCCTCGTCGAGCACGAGGTCGATGACGCTCTGGTCGTCCGAATCGCGCTTGACGGCGCCTTCCTTCGCGGGCGCGTCCACGCGGCGGCTCCAGTCGGGCACCGCGACCTTCCGGCCGCGGAACATGCGGTCGAAGACGAGGCGCGGGTTCACCTCGAAGGGCACCGGCTGGTCGGCCGCGCGCCACGAGTAGCGGGTCTCCTGGTTGCTCAGGCCGATCTCGAGCGAGGGCAGGTAGCTCCGGCTCCCGACCGCCTGGGCGGCCGCCTGGTCGACCGAGATCCCGGCGCTGACCTTGCCGTTGACCTTCCGGGCCTCGGGGGCGCCGGTCAGGTGGAGGAAGCCGGCGTGCTCGTGGCCGTTCAGGCCCTCCGCCCGGCCCCCATGCGAGAGGCCCGAGACGAGGAGCAGGTCGTCCTTCAGAGGGTCGAGGGCGCGCAGGATGGACGGCAGCTTGCCGAGCGGCCCCGCCTCCTTGGGCTTCCACGACTCGAGGACCGTGCCGCCGGTGGTGGTGACGATGCCCATGCGCAGCGGCGGCTTGGACGCGGCCGCGAACGAGAGCTTCTCGAGGAACGGCAGCGCCAGCATGGCGCCGGTCCCGCGCAGGACGTCCCGCCTCGTCGGTCTCATGTCAGTCCTTCCTCTCGCTGTTCTGACGATACTGCATCGGAACGCTCCGCACGACCCCCAGCACGAGGGTCGAGAAGCGGTGGCCGTCCTTCTCGAGGGCCGCCTTGATCTCGCGGATCGCGCACTCATCGCCGTCCTGCACGTCGCGCCCCAGCGCGTAGGCCAGCATCTGCTCGATCAGGTTCCGCTCGAAGGCGTCGCGGCTGCGGAGCAGGACCTGCTTGAGGCCCGCGACCCCTTCGAAGCGCTCGCCCGACGGCAGCACGCCGGCGGCGTCCATCGGCTTCCCTCCCTGGCTGTCGCGCCAGGCGCCGACGGCGTCGTAATTCTCGAGCGCGAAACCCAGCGGGTCGATGCGCTTGTGGCAGGAGGCGCAGCCGGGCTGCACCGCGTGCTGCGCCATGAGCTCGCGGAAGGTCTTCGGCTCGGCGCCCTTCTTCTGCTCCTTCAGGGTCCCGGCGTCCGGCGGGGGCGGCGGGGGCGGCGTGCCGAAGATCGACTCGAGGATCCACTTCCCCCGCAGGGTCGGGCTGGTCCGCGACGTGTGCGAGGTCAGCGCCAGGATCGCGCCCATGCCGAGCAGGCCGCCGCGATGGTTCTCCGGCTTGAGCGCGACGCGACGGAACTCCTTTCCCTCCACGCCCGCAATGCCGTAGTGCTTCGCCAGGTCGCCGTTGAGCCACGCATAGTCGCAGTCGAGCAGGTCGAGCACGCTGCGGTCCTCCTCGCGGAGCTTGTCCAGGAAGGTCGTCGCCTCGTCCCGCATCGCCTGCTTGAGCTTGTTGTTGAAGGTCGGGAAGAACTCGGTGCTCGGGCGCGCGTAGTCCAGCTTGCGGAGCTGGAGCCACTGCGCGGCGAAGTTCAGCGTGAGGGCCCGCGCCTTGGGGTGGAGCAGCATGCGGCGCACCTGGGCCTCGAGGACGGCGGGATCGGAGAGCTTCCCCTTCTCGGCGTCGGCCGCGAGGGCCTCGTCGGGCATCGTCGACCAGAGGAAGTACGAGAGCCGGACCGCAAGCTCGGGACCGGAAACCCGGTAGGGCTGCGTCCCCGGCTGCTCGCGCTCAATGCGGAACAGGAAGTGGGGCGAGAGCAGGATCGCCTTGAGGGGGAGCCGCAGCGCCGCCGCCGGCGCGTCGCCCCGCTTGACCGCGCGCTCGTGGAGCGCCATCAGGCGGTCGATTTCGTCGTCCGTCGTGGGACGCCGGTAGGCCCGGCGCGCGAAGGCCGCGAGGATCGCCCGCGGGCTCTCCCCCTTGAGCGGCTTCATCCGGTCGAGAACGAGTTCGGCCGCGGCGAAGTGCTTCTCCAGCAGGGCCGGCGGAAGGACCAGCGCATTGGCCGACGTGTCGAAGGTGGTGCCCGTCGCCTCCTCGGGCATGCCGACCTCGGCGGCGACGTCGAAGGTCACGCCGCTCAGGTCGCGGACGCTGGCGACGTACTCGCTGCGGTTGAGGCGCCGGAGCAGGGGCGGGCCGGGATTCCGCTCGGCGGGGTTGCCGCAGTCCACGTAGGAGGCGGCCGCGCGGATCCAGCCGACGAGGAGCTCGCGCTGCTCCGGCGTGAGCGGCTTCTCGCCCTCGGGGGGCATCTCCTTCTCCTCCACCTGGAGGAGGGCCTTCTTCCAGGTCCGCCGCTCGCGGAGCGCCATGGCCCCGTCGGCCAGGCGGGAGTAGTCGATGCCGCCCTTCTTCTTCTGCGGCCCGTGGCACTTGAAGCAGTGGGATTCCAGGAGCGGGCGGACGTCCTTCGCGAAGCGCGAGGACAGATCCTCCGCCGAGGGAGCGGGGGCGTTCTGCGCCGACGACGCGCCTGCGCCGAGAGTCCACGCCAGGAGGAAGATGGCCCGCCGCATCTACCTCTATATAGTCTGCAATCCCGGAAACATCACGGCGAAAGCGCCGGACGGATCAGGAGAGCTCGACCGGGCGGCCCGTCTTGGCCGAGGCGTAGACCCCGTCAATGATCTTCATCAACTTGTAGGCCTCGCCGGGCTCGTTGAGCGGCGCTTCCTTGTCGTCCAGCACCAGGGCGAAGTTCTTCGCCGAGCGCGTGCGTCCCATCGTCTCGTCGGGCTCGGTGATGATGGTCTTGTTGACCGGGAAGCCGTTCTCCTGCGAGTAGATCTCGCAGGTATCGATGCTGGTGGCGTCGATGCCGTCGACGCGGAAGAGGCGCTGGATCTTGCCGCCGGCCTTCTGGCCCTGGAAGACGACCGACACGACCTCGCGCTCGTTCAGCTCCGCCCAGGAGTTGCGCAGCGTGAGGACCTGGCCGGTCTTGAAGGTGACGAGCGCGTGGGCCGCGGCCTCGACGTCGGTGGTGCCGCCCTGCACGTCGGGGATGCCCCAGGGGCCCTTGAACTCCTTGTTGTCGATGTTGTCGCTGAAGGTGTTCCCCAGCACGAACGCGGGCTCGGGATAGCCCATGAAGTGCAGCGCCAGGTCGACCATGTGGAGCAGGTCGATCAGCGGGCCACCGCCGGACAGCTTTTTCGTCGTGAACCAGCCGCCGAAGCCGGGGATGCCGTTGCGGCGGATCCAGGCCGCCTGCGCGGAGTTGACGCGGCCGACGGCGCCGCTCTTGAAGTACTCGCGCATCGCGTAGGACTCGGGACGCGCGCGGTTGTTGAAGTTGAACATCAGGGTCTTGCCGGCCTTCTTGGCGGCGTCGACCATCTCCTTGACGTCGGCGGCGTTGAGGGCCGGGGGCTTCTCGCAGAACACGTTCTTGCCGGCCGCGAGCGCTTCCATGACGAGCGGATGGTGGAAGACGTTCGGGGTGATGATCGAGACGGCGTCCAGATCCTTGATGGCGGCGTAGAGCTCCTTGGGTTCACTGAAGGTCTTGTCGACCCCGTACTTCTGCGACGCCGCCTTCGCGGCCGCGGGGACCTTGTCGACGATGGCGACGACCTCCGCCCCGGCGCTCCGGAATCCCGCGACGTGATAGGCCGCCATCCATCCCGCGCCGATAATCGCAATCTTCTTAGGCATCGCTCCTCCTTGACCAACTCCGAACGCTGAACCCCCGGGAGTCCCGGAAAGGGTCTGAATATAGCCGACCGCCCGCGTCCAAATCAATCTCGCCGTCTCGGGTGAACCCTCATCTGCTTGACATTGACCGGGCCCTGCTTATACTCGCCAGTCCGGCTCGCGGGCGGGGGTTTCGGGCGCTGCTCAATCGGATCAGCCCTCCGCACGGAGGCGAGATCCTGGGAGGGAAGGATGAGCAAGAGCGGCGGGTTCAACGAGATGGCCGACGCCAAGGCCACGAAGGACGCTCCTCACGTCGGCATCGGCATGCTGGGCTACGCGTTCATGGGCAAGGCCCACTCCAATGCGTACAAGAAAATCCCGTACATGATGTACCCGCCCGTCGCGATCCCCGACCTCGTCGCCATCTGCGGCCGCGACAAGGTGAAGGTCCAGGAAGCACAGAAGCGCTACGGCTACCAGAAGTACTACACCGACTACCACAAGATGCTCGAGGACAAGGACGTCCAGATCGTCGACAACGGGACGCCCAACGACACCCACGCCCAGCCGACGATCGATGCGATCAAGGCCGGCAAGCACGTCTTCTGCGAAAAGCCCCTCGCCCGCACCGCGGAAGAGGCCAAGACGATGCTGGACGCGGTCAAGAAGTCCAAGGTGAAGCACCAGTGCGCCTTCAACTACCGCTTCCTCCCGGCCATCCGCATGGCCTACGATCTCATCAAGGCGGGCAAGCTGGGCCGGATCTACACGTTCCGCGCGGTCTACCTCCAGGAGTGGGGCATGCCGCACTACAACGTGCCGCGCATCTGGCGCTACCACAAGCCGCCCGCCGGCTCCGGCGCCTTGGGCGACCTCGCCGCTCACCTCATCGATATGGCCCGCTTCCTCGTCGGCGAGATCAAGGCCGTCTCGGGAATGGCCAAGACCTTCACGACGGAGCGCCCGCTGCCCGAAGACCCCAAGAAGATGGGCAAGGTCGACGTCGACGATGACGTGATCTCGCTCGTCGAGTTCGAGAACGGCGCGATCGGGACCATCGAGGCCACCCGCTTCGCCCTGGGCCGCAAGAACTACGGCTTCTTCGAGCTCAGCGCCGAGAAGGGGGCGATCAAGTTCAACCTCGAGAATCTGAACGAGATCGAGGTCGTCTGGACCGATGAGCCCAAGGAGACCCAGGGCTTCCACAAGGTCTCGGTGACCGAGAGCCACCACCCGTTCATGTCGAACTGGTGGCCGCATGGCCACATCATCGGGTGGGAGCACGCGATGGTCCACGAGATCAACCACCTGCTCGATTGCGTGGTGAACAACAAGGACGTGGCGCCGTACGGCGCGACGTTCGAGGACGGCTACCGCTGCGCGGTCATCTGCGACGCGATCCTCAAGAGCGCCGAGACCCGGAAACACGTGGATATCAAGTATTAGAGAGGACGATATGCCCACCGACTTCAAGCCCGAGTACATGCAGCTCAGCGTCCTGACGGCGGCGCTGCAGGAGCTCACCCCGCGCGACAAGCGCAAGAAGGATCCGGATCTCGCCGTCGAGGAGTGGATCGCGTTCGCCCCCACCATCGGCGTGAAGCGGCTCCAGATGTCCTCGGCGCTGCCCGCCGAGATCGCGGACGTGCCGCCCGAGGCGATGCTCGACCCGGTCGCCGACCACCTCAACGTGCTCAAGCCGTTCGACAAGAGCCGCCAGAAGCGCATCGAGTCGGCCCTCAAGGCCGCCGGAGTCACGTTCAGCGACATCGGCTACTTCGACAACATGCTGATCGGCGACGCGAAGCTGCGCAAGATCAAGCACGAGTGGATGATCAAGCTGATGGACGCCGCCGTCATGCTCGGCGTCAAAGCCGTCTGCGGCTTCGTCGGCCGCTGCGTCGAGCACGACATGGATCAGAACCTCGAGGACTTCGAGACGAATTTCGTCCCGCTGCTCAAGGCGGCGAAGGAACGCGGCCTCGAGTACCGCGTCGAGCAGTGCCCGATGCCCGGCTGGAACACCACGGACAACTGGCACAACAACATCGCCTACACGCCCGGCATGTGGATCCGCCTGCACAAGATCGCCGAGAAGCACAAGTGCGGCGACTCCTTCCGGATTCACTATGATCCGTCGCACGCGATCCTGATGGGCCAGAACACCCGCGACCTCTTCCAGTACCTCAAGGATGAGGGCTACAACTTCCTGATCGGCGGCTTCCACGTGAAGGGCCAGGTCTCCAACCCCAAGGGCATCGCGGAGTGGGGCTACGGCGGCCAGACCTGCGACCGCGGCGACCGCAAGGACGGAAAGCCCGCGGCCGACGTCCGCAAGCAGTCGGCGGCGTGGCTCAAGCAGGTCGTGCTCTGCACGCACGAGCTGCCCGGCACCGCGCGCCACGACCCGCTCGCGTACCTCCAGAACCGCACGGTGGACTGGCTGGACCACCAGCTGGCCGCCCGCGAGCTGCTCAAGTTCAAGAACGGCGTCTCGAACGTCGACCTCGTCGTCGAGCACGAGTACCCGGACGCCCGCATCCAGGACCCGAAGAAGCTCGCCCCGGTCCTCAAGGGCTCGATCGCATTCACGCGCGCCATCGACGAGGCCGCCGCGAACATGATTGCCCTCCAGAAGGTCATCGAGGGCCAGGGCATCAAGGTCCAGGGCGTGGGGCGCGAGGCGTACCGCAGCTAGATCTCTTCCCGAACACCGCAAGGGCGGGACGGAGCGCGCTCCGTCCCGCCCTTTTTCGTTCCCGGTTCATCAATCTTCGGACCCGGCTTCGCAGCGCCATGGGGTAAAATCCTTCGACCATGGCCGAGACCAAGCCCCCCGACGGCCCGTCGCCGGAGCAGCTCGAGGAGCGCTGGAAGGAAGTCATCGACACGCTCAGCGAGAGCCCGCGCGACGTCGACCTGCTCGTGAAGGCCGGCCAGCTGTCCGAGCAGCTCAAGCGCCCCCTGGAGGCCTACACGTACTTCCACAAGGCGCTCAACCTGGACCCCACGAAGGCCTTCCTGGTCCCCAAGCTGAAGGCCCTCGCGGTCACTCCGGAACAGAAGGAGCAGGTCACCAGGATCTCGCGGCGGCCCACCTCGTTCGAGGCCTCCCTCGGCGACATCTTCAAGTACCCCGTGCGCGGCAAGGGGCTTCCGGTCCTGATCGTCGGGGCCATCTTCCTCTGGGTCGCCCGCGCCCTCATGGCCCACGGGATCGGCACGTCCGGCATGACCATCGCCGCGCTCGCCGGCGCCTACATGGCGATGTTCTACATCGACGTCTGCCACACGACGGTCGGCGGCGACGACGAGCTGCCCGACTGGCCGGACCCGCTGCGGATCAACGAATTCGCCTGGGACGTCGGCAAGTTCACCTGCGCGCTGCTGGCCGCGTTCCTGCCGGTCATCGGGCTCGTGATCTTCCTGGTCGTGTCGCTGCCCTCCCCCTCCGACCGGGACGAGATGCCGCCCCTGCTGATCCGGCCGCCGCAGGCGCTGCCCCACGCAGCCCCGCATCCGATCTCGGACCCGGACGAGGACGAGCCGGCCCACCCCGCGCCCGCGCCGTCGGCCGCCCCGGCGGCGGCCCCCGTTCCGACGCATGCGCCGGCCCCGTCCTTCCCGCTCGGGGCGGTCCTCGCGCTGGTCGGGATCGGCCTCTTCGGCATCGTCGGTCTCCTCTACCTGCCGATGGCCAAGCTGTCCAACGTCGTCATGGGGTCGCCCTTCACCTGCTTCAACTATCCGTTCGTCGTCCACTCGATCATCGCGACCCCGCGGAACTACGCGATCTGCCTGGCCTGCTACTTCGGCATCGCCTTCGTCGTCGGGATCGCCGAAATTGCCGTGCAACTGGCGAACGTCATCGTCTTCACCGGCGTGGGCCTGGCCTTCCTCGAGCTCTACGGCATGACGGTGCTGATGCGCCTGCTGGGCCTGTTCTACCGGATGAACCAGGCCAAGCTCGGGTGGATGGCCGACTGATGAATGGGAGGGAGCCGACCGTGACCAAGATCGCCGCGATCCTCGCCCTGCTCGCCCCGCTCGCGCTCGCCGGCTGCGGGAAGAAGGAAGAGCCCAAGAAGCAGGTCGGCCCCATCAAGGACTGGATCGTGGGAAGCTGGGCCCGGGAAGACGACCCCAACTGGTGGACCTTCACGGCCGAGGGGGAGTTCAGCACCTCGGGGCGGGTCCCGATCACGGGCTCCTACGGCACCGAAGAGCCCAACCTCGTCAAGATCACGATCAGCGGCGCCGGCGCCATGACGGCGTCGGTGATGCTGGGTGTCCCGCTCTCGGGCGGGGAGAACAAGAACCTCAACCTCACCCTCGCGGTCACGGACGACGTGATGGTGCCGGTCGGCATCTCGTCCAAGACCCGCTGGCACAAGAAATGACCTCCGCCGGGTCTCGTTGACGCTTCTCCCGGCGGCCACTACAATCCACGTCCCGTGAGCAACGCCGGAATCATCTCGGGGTCGCTGCCCCGCTCCTTCGGGAAGTACACGCTGACGCGCGAGCTCGGCCGCGGCGCCATGGGCGTCGTCTTCGAGGCGCGCGACAGCGCCCTCGACCGCCGGGTCGCGCTCAAGCTCATGCTTCCGAGCGACAATCCCAACCCCCAGGAAGCCGCCATCGAAGAACAGCTCTTCACCCGCGAGGCCCAGCTCTGCGCCCGCCTCGAGAAGCACCCCAACATCGTCAGCGTCTACGAGGCGGGGACCATCGAGGGCCGCCGCTACATCGCGATGGAGTACATCGACGGCGTCCCCCTCTCGGACTGGGCGACGGAGAAGAAGCCCGGGCTGCGGGCCCGCGTCCGCGTCCTCCGGGACGTCGCGCTCGCGATCCACCACGCCCACACGGGCGGCATCCTCCACCGCGACCTCAAGCCCAAGAACGTGCTCATCGACGGCCAGGGCCGGCCGTACGTGACGGACTTCGGCATGGCCAAGCGGGTGGGCGGCACGTCGGAGTCGACGGCCGGGGGCGCGTCCTCCTCCGCGGGCACGGTCGTCGGCACGCCCTCGTACATGAGCCCCGAGCAGGCGCAGGGGCTGAAGAAGATCGACGTCCGGACGGACGTCTACGCGCTCGGCGCCATGCTCTACGAGATGCTCGCGGGCAGCCCGCCCTTCCCTGGGGAGATGACGATCGTCGCGCTCATGCGCGTCGTGCAGGACCCGATCGTCCCGCCCTCCGTCGCCTCGCAAGCCTGGGCGAATTCCCGCGAGGACAAGGCGATCGAGGCCGTCTGCCTGAAGGCGCTCTCCAAGAATCCGGACGACCGTTTCCCCGACGCGCTCGCCTTCGCCGACCGCCTCTCGCTGTGGCTCGGGGAGCGGCGGGGCGTGACCCTCCGCAAGGGCGGAGAAAAAAAGCGCGGGCCCCTTCCCTACCTGTTGCCCCTCCTGGCGCTGCCGATCGTCATGGTCGTGGCGCTCGTCGTCTCGCGGATGAGCCAGCAGCTCCCGCCGCCGTCGGAGATGATGTGGGCCGAGGCGCCCCAGCTGCTGAAGCTGGTCGACCCGGCCAAGGACTCCGCCGCGGGGACCTGGCGCGCCGAGAAGGAAGGCCTCGTCTCGGCGGCGTCCCCTCGCGCGCGGGTGGAGATCCCGTGGCGCCCGCCCGAGGAGTACGACCTGAAAGTCACCTTCGTCCGCCGCCAGGGCAGCGAGGTCGTCGCCATCCTGCTCCCCTGGAACGGGGCGACGCTGGTCTGGGAGGCGCCGCGGGCGCTGGAGAACGGCACCCTGCACACCGCGCTCTTCCGGGTCCGCAAGGACGGGCTCGCCTCGAACCTGACGGCGAAGCGCGTCAACAGCCTGACCAGTTACGCGCCGCCCCCGCCCGCCGACCCGCAGTGGGCGCTGCGGGACCCGGCCCTGCTGGGGCTCGGCTGCCACGAGGGCGTCGTGGAGTTCCAGAGCGTGCAGGCCATCGAGATCAGCGGCAAGGGGACCCGCACGCGTCCGTGACAAAACGGCCAAGACCAACCTGGACGCTCTTGGCCGTCGTTATATAGAGTCGATTCGAGAGGAGACCGATCCGTGAAATATCTGCTCGCCGTGTCGTTGCTCTTCAGCGCCGCGCAGGACAAGGAAGAAGGCTTCGTCCCGCTCTTCAACGGCAAGGACCTGACGGGCTGGAAGGCCAACGAAAGCCCCGAGACCTTCAAGGTCGAGGACGGCAAGATCATCGCCAACGGCAACCGCAGCCACCTCTTCTACGTGGGCGACGTGAAGAACCACGTCTTCAAGAACTTCGAGCTCAAGGCGCAGGTGCTCTGCAAGCCCAACTCCAACTCCGGCATCTACTTCCACACCGAGTTCCAGGACAAGGGCTGGCCCGCCAAGGGCTTCGAGTGCCAGGTCTGCGCCAACGGCTACAAGGATCCGCGGAAGACCGGCAGCCTCTACGCGGTGAAGGACGTCGCCGAGGCCCCGGCCAAGGACGACGAATGGTTCGACTACCACATCATCGTGAAGGGCAAGAGCGTGACGACGAAGATCAACGACAAGGTCATCGTCGAATGGACGCAGGCCGACGACTACGTCCCCAAGAAGGGCTTCGAGGGGCGGCTCCTCGGCAGCGGCACCTTCGCGCTCCAGGGGCATGACCCCGGCAGCCGAGTGGAATACAAAAACATCCGCGTGAAGCCGCTCGAGGATTAAGCGCGAGCCAGGGTTTACTTCTTCAGTTTGTCCCCGAAGACTTTCCGGAACTTCTCCATCTTCGGCTGGATGACATAGGCGCAGTAGCCCTGCTCGGGGTTGTTCTTGAAGTAGTTCTGGTGGTAGTCCTCGGCCTTCCAGAACTTCTTGGCCTCGCTGATCTCGGTCACGATCGGCTTGTCCCAGGCCTTCGCCTCGTCGAGCTCCTTCTTCACCTTCTCGGCGATCGCCTTCTGCTCCGGGCTGTGATAGAAGATCACCGAGCGGTACTGGGTGCCCTTGTCGTTGCCCTGCCGGTTCAGCGTGGTCGGGTCGTGCGTCTTGAAGAACACCTCGAGCACGTCCTTGAAGCTGATCACGGACGGGTCGAACTTGATCTGACAGACCTCGGCGTGGCCGGTCGCGCCGCTGCAGACCTGCTTGTACGTCGGATTTTCCACCGCGCCGCCCGAGTAGCCCGACTCGACGGAGATCACGCCCTTGAGCTCCTGGTACACCGCCTCGACGCACCAGAAGCATCCGGCGCCCAGGGTGGTGGTTTCGACCTTGGGGGCGGGCTTGGGGTCCTGCGCGGGGGGCTGTTTGTCTTGGGGAGCCATGTAGGAAACCCCCTCCTTAGATTGCGGGCGTTCGCCGCAGGACGCCAGGGACGCCGCGGCCAGCGCCAGCAGGGTCAGACCGAAGATTCGCATCGTGCTTCCTCCCATAGATTCTACGCGCCCCGGCCGGGAGCGCTAGCAATCTCCGAAGGATTGTGGACTCGTTCCGTCATTTGAACTATAAGCAGATTGGTGCAAGGAATCGCGTCCCCGCTGGCGTTATAGACCTGAAACCGCTGGAGGACCTGACCGAATGAAAGCCCTGACGGCACTCTGCATGCTGGGAGCCCTCTCCCTGCAGGACAAGGTCGATCTCAAGGTGGGCGATGCCGCCCCGGCCTTCGAGGCCCCGGACGACACCGGGAAAGCCTGGAAATCCGCCGACCACGTGGGCAAGAAGATCGTCGTGGTCTTCTTCTTCCCCGCCGCCTTCACGGGCGGCTGAACGACCCAGGCCTGTGCGTTCCGCGACGACATCAAGGCGTTCGCGGAGCACGACGTCGAGGTCATCGGCGTGAGCGGCGACACGGTCAAGACCCAGGAAGCCTTCAAGAAGCACGAGAAGCTCCCCTTCAATCTGCTCGCGGACGAGAAGGGCGACGTCGCCAAGGCCTTCGGGGTGCCGGCCGGCAAAGGAGGCACCGTGAAGAAGAAGGTCGACGACAAGGACGAGGAATTCACGCGGGGCGTGACCATTCAGCGCTGGACCTTCGTCATCGGCAAGGACGGGAAGATCGCGTACAAGAATCCCAAGGTCAAGGCGGCTGAGGACAGCAAGGCCGTCCTGGATGTCATCCAGAAACTGAAATAGGGCCGAAACCCATGACGAAATGGATCGTCGCGGCGCTGCTGTTCCTTTCCGGAACCCAGGAGACCCAGAACCTGGGCAACTCCTACCTCGGCAAAGCGCCGCCCGAGCTGTCGAACGCGGGCGCGAAGTGGCTCAACTCCGACGCCCTCACGCTGGAGAAGCTGAAGGGCAAGCCCGTCTGGATCGAGTTCGGCTTCCTCAAGTGCCCGCCCTGCCGCAAGTTCAAGCCGAACCTCGTCCGCTGGCACAAGGACTTCGCCGCGAAGGGCCTGGTCGTCATCGACGTCAGCGACGGCTCGCAGGACGACTACGATCACCTGAAGAAGGACGTGGAGGAGAAGGGCGAGAAGTTCCCCGTCCTCTGGGACAAGGACGCCGCGGTCTGCCTGGCCTACGGCATCCAGGCGTACCCGCAGGCCTACCTGGTCGGCGTCGACGGCAAGGTGATCTGGGAAGGCTCGCCGAACGCCAAGATCGTCGAGGCGGTCGAGAAACTGATGGCCGCCGAGTTCGAAAAAGTGAAAAAGTAGATGGTTCCGGAGCTCCGGATCGTTAGCCTTACGAAAGATTCACCCCGACTTGATGGAGGAATTATGTCGAAAGCTCTCGCGCTGGTATTCGCGGTCGCGCTGGCCGGATCCGCGTTCGCCTCGGAAGAAGAAGCGGTCCAGCTGAAGATCTACGTCGACGGCATGAGCTGCCCGACGGGCTGCGCCCCCAAGGTCGCCAAGGGCCTGGCGGCCGTGCAGGGCACGAAGGACGTGAAGCTCGAGGACTTCGACAAGGGCCTCTTCACGCTTTCGCTCGACGGCAAGGCGAAGCTCGACATGGACGCCTTCAAGAAGTCCCTCGGCGAGTACAAGGTGAAGAAGGTCGAGGCGACCGTCACGGGCACGATCGCGCTGAAGGACAAGGAGCTGACCCTGACGACCGCGGCGGGCCAGAAGTACGGCCTGAACCTGGCGACCTGCTGCTCGGACGAGAAGGCCGAGGCCAAGAAGGACCCGGCGAAGAAGGATGACTGCGAAAACTGCCCCGAGGCCCTCAAGGCCAAGGTCGAGGCGCTGGCGAAGGACGGCAAGACCGTCAAGATCAGCGGCGCCGTCGGCTCCTGCTGCGAGGTCTCGATCACGATCAGCAAGATCGACGAGGTCAAGAAGGCCACGAACTAGTCCTCGAACGAATTCCGACAGCCCCGGAGCCACCCTCCGGGGCTGTTTTCTTTTCCATGCACCTGAAGTAGAATCCCGGGCATGACGAAACTGACGCTCGCGGCCCTCGCGCTCCTCTGCATCGGCCTCCAGGATCCGCCCAAGGACGTGGACCTCGTTGTGCACCTGCCTCTCGACGGCAAGGTCGACGAGGCGGCCGGCAAGGCCGTCGGCACGGTCGAGTGGGGCGAGGGCAAGAAGGGCGGCGCGCTCAAGCTCGACGGCAAGGGCGGCCACGTGCAGCTGGCGAGCTCGGACGCGCTCGACAAGCTGCAGAACGAGAGCTATTCGCTCTGCGCGTGGTTCCGGCCCGACGACGTGCCCCCCGGCACCGAGTCGGACAACAACGCCCGCTACGGCATCGTCGTCAAGGAAGGCTGGCACACGGGGCTCAGCTACAACAACGAGCGGCAGTTCGTGATGGAGCACTGGCTCGCGCCGGCGGCCGGGAGCGATGAGCCCGTCTGGGCAGGCGCGGGCACCTGGGAGGAGTCCTGCGACGCCGCCAAGTGGTACCACGTCGCGGGCGTCGTCGACCGCAAGGCAGGGACGACCAAGCTCTACCTCAACGGGGAGCTGAAGAACACCGCCGACTGGGAGGCCAACAAGGCGACGCGGGATTACGGGAAGTCCCCGTGGCGCGTCGGCGTCGCCAACCCCGGCGCGCAGAAGTGGGCCTGGCCCGCCAAGGGCCTGATCGACGACGTCCGCTTCTACAAGAAGGCCCTCTCGGAAGCCGAGGTCGCCGCCCTCTACAAGGACGGGACTAAGTAGCGGCCGACATCAGCTGCTGGTCGCTCGCGCCCGCGCCCGGGAACTCGCCGGCGACGCGGCCCGCGCGGAACACGAGGATGCGGTCGGCCATCTGCCGCACCTCCTCGAGCTCCGAGGAGATCAGGATCACCGCCGTGCCGCCGCGGGCCAGCTCGCGCACGATCGCCTGCAGCTCCGCCTTCGCGGCGAGGTCCACGCCCTTCGTCGGCTCGTCGAGGATCAGGACCTTCGGCCGCGTCTCGAGCCATTTCGCGAGAACAACCTTCTGCTGGTTGCCGCCGCTGAGCTCGCCGGCCGCCTGCCAGGCGCCCGCGCAGCGGATGCGGAGCTTCTCTATGTACTCCAGCACGACGCCCTGCTCCCGCGCGGCCGACACCGCGCCGAAGCGCGAGAGCCGCGGCAGCGACGCGAGCGAGACGTTCGCGCCGAGCGGCATCTTGAGGATGAGGCCCTGAAGCTTGCGGTCCTCGGGGACGAGGCCGATCCCGTGGGCGATCGCGTCCCGGGGGCCGGCGATGCGCACCGCTTGTCCCTCGATCCGAATCTCGCCGCCGGCGGGGTCGATGCCGAAGAGCGCGCGGGCCAGCTCGGTCCGCCCCGCGCCGACGAGGCCGAACCAGCCGAGCACCTCGCCCTTCCGGACCGAAAAGGTGGCGCCGAGCACGTCGCGGACCGAGAGGACCTCGTCGCCGATCGCCGCGGCGCCGCTCCGGTCGACCGCCACTTCGCGGCCCGCCATGTGGCGCACGAGCTCCTCGCGCGGCGTGCTCCGCGCATCGACCGTGGCGACGCAGCGGCCGTCGCGCATCACGGTCGCGCGGTCCGAGATCGCCTGGATCTCCTTCAGGCGGTGCGAGACGAAGAGCAGCGTGACGCCGCGGGCCTTCAGGTCCCGCAGGATCCGGAAGAGCACCTCCACCTCTCCTTCCGAGAGGCTCGAGGTCGGCTCGTCGAGCGCCAGCACCTTGGGCTCGAAGGCCAGGGCGCGCACGATCTGGACCAGCTGCTTCTGCGCGACCGAGAGGCGGGAGACGGGCAGCGAGGGGTCGTAGTCGAGGCCGAGATCATGGAGGCGCCGCCGGGCCTCGGCCTCGAGCAGCGTCGGACGGAGCCAGCGGTAGGTCCCGAGGAAGATGTTCTCGGCGATCGAGAGATTCTCGCAGAGCGTCGTCTCCTGGGGCACGAGGCCGATGCCGAGCTTGTGCGCATGGTGCGGCGAGTGGATCGCGAGCGGGCGGCCGTCGAGCAGCAGCTCCCCCTCGTCGGGGGCGACGACGCCGCTCAGGATCTTGAGCAGGGTGGACTTGCCGGCGCCGTTGGCGCCGACGAGCGCGTGGATCTCGGCCGGGGCGACGTCGACGCTGACGTCGCGGACCGCGTGGATGCCGCCGTAGCTCTTCGAGATCCGGAGGAACGACAGCATCTACTTGGGCGCGCCGTAGCGCTCGGCCCACTGCTTCTTGAAGGCCTCGAGGTTGGCCTTCGTGACCTCCTCGAGCTTGCCGTTGATGCGGCCGTCGGCCCCGGTCTGGACCGTCTTCCCGTCGGCCAGGTCCTTGAGGAGGCGGACGCTCTGCTCGCCCCAGCCCCAGAGGTCCTGGGCGAGGAGCATCGACGCCTTGCCGTTCTCGACGTACTGCCAGCCCTTCGGGAGCGCGTCGCAGGAGACGACTTTCGTCTTCGCGGGGTCGACGGCGTCGAGCCCCTTGTCGCCGAAGACCGCCCAGCCGCCCACGAGCACCATGCCGGCGAGGTCGGGATACGTGCTGACGGCGCCGGCGATCTGCTGGATGGCTTTCTGCAGGTCGTCGTTGCACTTGTAGATCTGCACGACCTCGATGCCCGGGAAGTGGGCCTTGAAGCAGTCCTGCGCGCCCTTCACCCGGTTGGCGAGGTTCGGCGCGTCGGTGCCGGTCTGGATGATGACCTTGCCCTTCGTGATCAAGGTGCCCAGGTAGTGGGCGAGCTTCTCGCCGCACTCGAGGTCGTCGGTGCCGTAGAAGGCCTTGCGCTTGGAGCCGGGCGCGTCGGAGTCGAACGTCGTCACGGGCACGCCCTTGTCGACGGCGTAGTCGATCGCCTTCCGAAGCGTGTTGGCCTCGTCGACCGAGACCGCGATGCCCGAGACCTTCTGGTCGGCCAGGGTCTGGACGATCGAGGCCTGCTGCGCCGGGTTGGACTGAGCCGGCGCCTGCCAGACGATCTCGATCTCGCAGTTCTCCTTGGCGGCGATGTCCTTGGCGGTCTTCTCGGCGCCGATGCGGCCGTAGTTGAAGACGTCGTTGGAGAGCATCTTGGGGATGAGGGCGAAGCGGTACTTCTTCTTCCCCGTCGACGAGCTGTCGCCGCACGCGGCGAGCGCGAGCACCAGGAGTCCGAGCAGGAGTCGTTTCATGTCGTTTTGATCCCCAACCACTTCCCGATTCCCTTGCCGCCGCGGAGCAGGTCGAACGAGACGGCTCCGAGCACGGCGGCGCCGTACGCGATCTCAATATATTCGGGCTTCACGCGCAGTTGAATCAAAAGTATCTGCAGCACCTGCAGGGCGACGGCCCCCAGGATGGCGCCCGCGACGGAGCCCTGCCCGCCGGCGAAGCTCACGCCGCCGATCGCGCAGGCCGCGATAATCTGGAGCTCGTAGCCGCTCGCGATGGCGACGTAGGCCGACCCGTAACGCAGGGCCATCGCCGAGCCCGCCAGGCCGCTGAAGAGTCCCGCCGTCGCGTAGATCCCGACCTTGATCCAGTCGACCGCGAGTCCCGAGAAGCGCGCGGCCTCCTCGTTGCCGCCGACGGCGTAGACGTAGCGGCCCCAGCTGAAGCGGGCCATCAGGAGGGTAGCCACGACCCCGAGGGCCAGCATGACCCAGGCGGTCTGGTTCGCCAGCAGCGGGAAGAGGAAGAAGGGCCGCTCTTCCCAGCTGAGCGAGATGCCGGGGCCGCCGGTCACCCAGTAGCTGATGCCGCGGGCGATCGAGAGGAAGCCGAAGGTGGCGATGAAGGGCGGCAGCTTGATGCGCGCGATCAGGAGCCCGCTGGCGGAGCCGATGGCGCCTCCCACGAGGACCCCCGCCAGCAATGCCACGGGGCCCGGCAGGCGCATCACTTGAAAGACGTAGGCGAAGGTCACGGCGGCCAGGCTCATCACGGAGCCCGAGGACAGGTCGACGCCGCCGGAGATGATCACGACGCAGGCGCCGATGGCGGCGATGCCGACGAAGGAGGAGTCCTGGAAGAGGCGCGCGAGCTGGCTGGACAGCAGGAACGAGCTGCGCGTGTTGACCTGCGAGGCGACCTCGCAGCCGATCAGCATCGCTACAAGCACGAGCGCGGTGCCGAACTCGCGGGTGCGCCAGAATCGCAGGCCGTTCACCCGGACACAGTACACAGGACCCCGTGCACTGTACAAGGTTCCTGAGACCGGAACCCCGCAACCCGGGGGAGCGGGCGGGGTTTATGAAGGACCGGCCCCGGGCGTACTATATCCACAGGAGGGACCACCGAATGCACAGCCTGCTCGTCCTCGTTGCCTTGCTCGGCCTCCAGGCCCCGGAAACCAAACCCGACAAGTGGGAGAAGGACATCGCGGCCTTCGAGGAGAAGGACAAGGCCAGCCCTCCCCCGCAGAACGAGATCGTCTTCGTGGGCAGCTCCAGCATCCGCCTCTGGAAGTCGACCGAGGCGTTCCCCGACCTCAAGGTCATCAACCGCGGTTTCGGCGGCTCCGAGATGGGCGACGCCGCGAAGTATGCCGAGCGGATCGTGCTTCCCTACAAGCCGCGGATCGTCGTGGTCTTCGCGGGCGGCAACGACATCAACGCGGGCAAGTCGCCCGAGCAGGTGGCCGACGCGTTCAAGTCGCTCGTCGGCAAGGTCCACGCCGCGCTTCCGAAGACGAAGGTCTACTACATCTCGCTCTTCCCGAACGTGAAGCGGCGCGCGCAGGACGAGAAGTGCTGCAAGGCGAACGAGCTGATCCAGGCGTTCACGAAGACCGACGAGCGCCTCGGCTACATCGACACCGCGTCGAAGATGCGTGCGGCGGACGGCGGCCCGCGCCCGGAACTGCTGCGCGACGACGGCCTCCACATGAACGACGACGGCTACAAGATCTGGAACGAGATGGTGGGAGCGATCCTGCGGAGCGCGCCCCGCTAGGCGCGGCGCCGCCGCGCCAGCAGCAGCGCCAGCAGCGCAAACCCTTCGAGCCCCGTGCAGCCGCAACCGCCGGCCGTCAGGTTGAACGAATTCCGGAGCGCGATGTTCTTGTTGGCGCCCAGCGACCCCGGCGCGCCGGGCGCGGGAAGCGTCACGTCCGCGGGACTTCCGGTCAGACTCTTGATCGTCGTGCTGCCGGACGGAATGATGAGAGAGGTCGTCGCATTGTAGTCAAGATCCGGAGTGCTCATCCCGGGAAAGACCTGAAGCCGGAATTGAAGATCCGTAGTTCCGGATCCGGACACGTACGCAATGGCAAAGATGCTGCCCCCATCCATGGCAAGCTGCATTTCCGGGACGCCCGTGACGACCACGGGGGCGGAAAAACTCACCACGATCGTGATCGCCTGAGAAGGATAGTAGATCCCGTTCGGCTCCGGCGAAGTCACATTGACGACCGTCGGCGCGGGTCCCGGAATCACCAGGTTTCGATTCGCCCCCAGCGAGCCTGCCGATCCGGGCGTCGGCAAGGTCAGCACGGCATTGTTCCCGACGCCGTCCTTGATCGTCCCGCCGTTCAGCGTCAGCGCGCTGCTGGAAAGATAGTCCAGGTCGGCGGAGAGGTCGCCAGGGGCGACGGTGTAGGTGAACGTGAGCGTCGACGTACCGCTGCCCGAGGCGTAGGACACCACCTGATCGGTTGCCCCCGTCTCGAGCGTCAACTGAGGCGCGCCGGTGACGACGACGTTCTCGCCGAAGGTCACGTTGAGATGGAGCACGGACCCCGGCAGGTACAGGCCGTCCGGCTCGACTGACGACACGCCCGTGACGCCCGGCGACGTGGAATCCAGAACGAAGTTGCGATTGGCGCCGAGCGAATTGGCCGTGCCCGGAGCGGGCAGCGTCAGAACGGCATTGTTGCCCGAAAGGTGCTTCAGGGTGCCGCCGTTCAGCGCCAACGCCGAAGTCGACACGTAGTCCAGGTCGGCCGACGTGTGGCCGGCCGCGACGGTGTATTGAAACGTCAGCACTTTCGTGCCACCTCCCGAGGTGTAGTTCACGACCGCGTCGCTTACGCCGGTCTCGAGCGTCAGAGTCGGCGTACCGGTCACGATCACCGGGTACGAGAACGATACCGTCACCGGAATCGTCGCCCCGACCCCGTAGGTGCCGTTTGACGCCGGGGAGTTGACCGAGACGACCGCCGGCGTCGCAGGCTCGATGACCGACAGAATCTGCGCCGCCGTCTTGCCCGGCAGATCGACAACGGTTCCCGACGGGAAGCGCACGCGCACGTCGTAGGTCCCCGCCCCGGGCACGCCGAAGTGCTGCTCGGCGGGCGGGCAGGAGGCCTGGCCCGAGCCCGCCGACACCTCGCGGAAGCCGCGCAGGTGCAGCGGGTCGTTCAGGAACCCGGCGTCGTAGACCCAGATTTTCGTCCCGATGCCCGAGCGGTTGCTGATCGACCCCTGGACCCGCACCTTGAGCCAGTTCGAGCCGTTCGTGTTGTTCTTGAAGAGCAGGTTGGGATTGTGGCCCACGAAGATGTCCAGGTCCCCGTCGTTGTCCATGTCGAAGAAGATGGCGCCGACGTGGTTCTCGACCAGATGGGCGACGCCCTCGCCCGACGCGACCTCCGTGAACGTGTGGTTGCCGTTGTTGTGGAAGAGGAGATTCTGATAGGCGCCGCCGCCAATCTCGCCACAGGCGATGAAGAGATCCTGGAACCCGTCGTTGTCGTAATCCCCGAACGCACAGCCGAAGGGCGCCTGGTAGTTGGTGGTCCCGGCGAACGCGTTGATCCCTGACGAGGTCGAGATGTCCGTGAAGTGGCCGGCGCCGTCGTTCAGGAGCAGCCACGCGTGGCCCCAGCCCGCGCAGTAGAGGTCGAGATCGCCGTCGTTGTCGATGTCCCCAAGGATCGCCACCTGAAGGGCCGACCCGGTCGCGACGATGCCGGAAAGGCCGGCCGCCACGGTCGCGTCCGTGAAATGACCCGTCCCGTCGTTGAGGAAGAGGTGGCACTCGATGCCGACCCCGACGATGACGTCGACGAAGCCGTCGCCGTTCACATCCCCGAAGGCGATGCCGCGGCAATTGGAGGCCGCCAACCCCCGCGCGCCGGCGGCGTCCGTGAAGTGGCCGGCCCCGTCTCCCATATAGAGCGCGTTCGTGCCGTCCCGCATCACGTAGAGGTCGAGATTGCCGTCGTTGTCGACATCCGCGAACGCTCCGCCCTCCCAGGTGGCGCCGATGCCGGTGCCGGAGGAGCCGGTGATGTCGCCGAACGGGTTGCTCACGACTCCCGTGCCCTTGAACATCCGGCTGTTCGACCAGTACCACCCAACCCACACGTCGACGAGCCCGTCGTTGTCGACGTCGCCGAAGGCCACGGTCTGGGACTCCCCGCCGATGCCCGAATTGGCGATGTCGGAGAAGGTACCGTCGCCGTTGTTGTGATAGACCCGGGTGCTTCCCCCGTTCACCGCGCTCGTGCAGAGGTCGAGGAAGCCGTCGTTGTCGATGTCCGCGGCCCCTACGCCGCAGACGTCCCAGAAGCCGCCCGCGCCCCCGCCGCCGATCTCCACGAAGCGGGGGACGGGCGGGCTCGCGCTCGTCAGGACGAGGATGGCGGCGGACGCGATGAGGATTTTCACGCGATCAGTATATCTGGATCCCGGTTGCGTCCTGAGCAAAACTGTTGCGTACCCGGGGCGTAGAACTCAGTGGAGACTTCCATGATCAGCGCGCTGCTCGCCGTTCTGCTCGCCGCGACCCAGGACGACCCCCAGATCCAGGTCCCGCCGGGCTTCGTCGTCGAGAAGGTCGCCGCCGCGCCCCTGGTCGAGCGCCCCATCATGGCCTGCTTCGACGAGCAGGGCCGCCTCTACGTCGGCGACTCGGCCGGCGTCAACCTGCGCTTCGAAGACCTGATGAAGGGCCCGCCCCACCGGATGCTCCGCCTCGAGGACACGGACGGGGACGGCGTCTTCGACAAGAGCGTCGTCGTCGCGGACAAGCTCACCTTCCCGATGGGCGCCCTCTGGTACCGCGGCGCCCTCTACGTCTGCGCCCCGCCCAGCGTGTGGAAGCTGAGCGAGCCCGACGCCCAGGGCGTCTTCCAGAAGCGCGAGGAGCTCGTCACGAAGTTCGGCTCCAACGGCAACGCGGCCGACATCCACGGGCCCTTCCTGGGCCCCGACGGCTGGTTCTACTGGACCGACGGACGCCACGGCCACTCGATCGACCGCCCCGACGGCTCGCGCATGGAGGGCCACGCGGCGCGCGTCTTCCGCTGCCGGCCCGACGGCTCGCAGGTCGAAGTCGTCTGCGGCGGCGGCATGGACAACCCCGTCGAGGTCGCGTTCACCGAGGAAGGCGAGCCGCTCGTGACCTGCGCGCTCTTTCTCTCGTCGCCCAAGCGCGTCGACGTCATCTTCCACGCGATCGAGGGCGGCGTCTTCCCCTACCACGAGTGCGTCCGCGAGTTCAAGCGGACGGGCGACCTGCTGCCGTCGGTCGTCGACGTGGGCTGGGTCGCGCCCTCCGGCCTGATGCGCTACCGCGGCGAGGCGTTCGGGAAGGAGTACCGCGACAACTTCTTCTCCGCGCAGTTCAACACCCACGAGGTGCAGCGCCACGTGATCGAGCGCGACGGCGCGACATTCCGCGGCCGCAACGAAGAGTTCCTGGTCGCGGCGAACCCCGACTTCCATCCCACCGACGTCCTCGAGGACGCCGACGGCAGCCTGATCGTGGTCGACACGGGCGGCTGGTTCCGCATCGGCTGCCCCACCTCGCGCATCGACAAGCCGCAGATCAAGGGCGGCATCTACAGGATCCGCAAGAAGGACGCGCCGAAGATGGCGGATCCTCGGGGATTCGCAAGGAGCGGAGACCATTTGTCCCTGAGCGTCTACATCCACAAACTCGACGACGAGCGTCCGGCGGTCCGGGATCGGTTCCTGGACATCGTTGCCGAGGAATGCACCCAAGCACCGCACTTCCGAGAGGTTCGGGAAGAGATCATCCTTAATCCATCCGCTCGGGTCAGACGCAATCTAATCTGGGCGTTGTCGCGAGTGGACAAGCCCGAGGCTCACGAAGCCGTGAGAATCGCCCTGCTCGACAAGGACTGCGGCGTCCGTACTGCGGCGGCTCACGTCGCGGGCCTCAAAAGAGATAAGGACGCCTTGGACGGTCTCATCAAACTCCTCTCCGACCCGCTTCCCCAAGTCCGACGCGAGGCCGCGACCGCGCTGGGCCGCCTGAAGGAAGCGAAGGCCGTGCCGGCGCTGCTCGACGCGCTGCGCGCCGGAGGGGACCGCTTCCTCGAGCACTCGCTCCTCTTCGCCTTGATCCGCATCGACGACCGCGAAGGCACGCTCGCTGCACTCTCGGATACGAATCCGATCGTGCGGCGCGCGGCACTGATCGCGCTCGACCAGATGGATCACGGCGCGCTCACCCGCGAGCAGGTGACCCCGCACCTCGACCCGTCCAACCTCCCGCTGCAGCAGGCGGCGCTCGCGATCGTCGCGGCACGCGGCTGGTCCGGCGAGCTCCTGGGCCTCCTGAAGGAGTGGCTGGGCGCGGAGAAGCCGAACCCCGAGCTGGGCGCGATCCTGGTGGCTTTCGCCCGGGACCCGGGCGTGCAGGACCTCGTGGCGCAGGCGCTACGCAGTCCGAAGACCCCGACCGAGGCGCGCCTCGTCCTCCTCGAGGCCGCCGCCCGCGCGCCGCTCGACCACCTGCCCGCCACCTGGACCGCGGAGCTGCGTTGGAGCCTGGAGCACCCCGACGGCCGCGTCGTCCGGCAGGCCGTCGCGGCGATCCGCGCCGCGAACGTCGTCGACTTCGACGCGCAGCTCCTCTCGATCGCGAAGGACGCGGGGCGACCGGAGGACCTCCGCACGGACGCGATCCTGGCGGCCGCGCCTCGGGTCGCGAGGCTCGACATGCCGCTCTTCTCCTTCCTGCGCGACGGCGTGGACAAGGAGAAGCCCGCGCTGCTCCGCCTCGCCGCCGCGCAGGCGCTCGGCGCCGCCGGCCTCAGCAACGACCAGCTCGTCCGCCTGGCGCCCACGCTGGGCTCCGCGGGCGCGATGGAGATGCCCAAGCTGCTCGCCGCGTACGAGCGCTCCGACAGCGCGAAGGTGGGCCGCGAGCTCGTCTCGGCGCTGGAGAAGTCGCCGGCCGTCGAGGCGCTGCCGGTCGAGGCGCTGCGCCGCGCGCTGAAGAACTACCCCGAGGAGGTCCGCCAGCAGGCGGCGCCGCTGCTCAAGCGGCTCGACGTCGACACCGAGAAGCAGAAGGCTCGGCTGGCGGAGCTGGAGCCGCTGCTCGCGGGGGGCGACGCGGCGCGCGGCCGCGACGTCTTCTTCGGCAAGAAGGCCGCGTGCTCGACCTGCCATTCGATCCAGTCGCAGGGCGGCCGCGTCGGGCCCGACCTCTCCAAGATCGCATCGATCCGGACCGGCCGCGACCTCCTGGAGTCGGTCGTCTTCCCCAGCGCCAGCTTCGCGCGCGGCTACGAGCCCTACCTGATCCGCACCAAGGACGGCGCGATCCTCGACGGCCTGATCGCGCGCGAGACGGCCGATGCGATCTACCTGTTCACGGCCGACCGCAACGAAAAGCGGGTGCCGCGCGCGTCGATCGACGTCCTGCAAACCGGGAAGACCTCGATCATGCCGCAGGGCCTGGACGCGCAGCTCTCGCGCGACGAGCTGCGCGACCTGCTCGCCTTCCTGACCTCGCTCAAGTAGTTCAGGGAATCCACGACTCGCGGGAGGTGGTGCTATAATGCATTGCCTATAAGGACGTTCCGCATGTCGAGCGAGCAGGGGAGCGGCGACGAGAAGCGCCCGGCCACCGGGCTGAAGAGCAGCGCGCCGTCCGGCACCGAGGACACCCTCATCGAACGGGTCGTCCTCGAGCAGAAGCTGATCACCCCTGAGCAGCTCGAAGAGTGCCGGCTGGAGCAGCAGCAGACCCAGATCGACGGCACCCCCGCGTCGCTGGGACAGATTCTCGTCCGCCGCGACCTGATCAACGTCGACCACCTCGTCCGCCTCGTGAGCGAGCAGAAGAGCAGGGCCAACGAGCTCCCGGAGATCCCGCGTTACGAGATCCGCGAGCGCCTCGGAGAAGGGACGAGCGCCGTCGTCCACCGCGCCTGGGACCGGCAGTTGCAGCGGCCGGTGGCGATCAAGATCCTGCGCGACGCGATGATGCTGAGCGACCTGGCCCGCCAGCGCTTCCAGCGCGAGGCGCAGGCGGCGGCCGGCATCTCGCACCCCAACGTCGTCACCGTCCACGACGCCGGCGAGGCCGAGGGCCGGCCCTACCTCGTGATGGAGCTCGTCGAAGGCAAGGGGCTGAACGAGATCCTCAAGAAGCGCGACTGGGACGAGCGGAAGATGCTGGAACTCCTCGAGAAGGTGGCCCGCGGGCTCGAGGTCGCGCACGCCAAGGGCATCGTCCACCGGGACCTCAAGCCGGCCAACATCATCGTCACGCCCGCGGGCGAGCCGAAGGTCGGCGACTTCGGGCTGGCTCATCTGATCGACTCCGAGACGGAGCTCACGCGGGCCGGGACCGCGCTGGGCACGCCGATGTACATGTCGCCCGAGCAGGTGCGGGGCGAGATCCGCGGCATCACCCCGCAGACGGACGTCTACGCGCTGGGCTCGATGCTCTACGAGATCGTGCTCGGCCATCCGCCGCATCTGGGCGAGTCGGTCCAGGAGATCTACGGGAAGATCGAGCGCGAGGAGCCCGAGGCGCCGCGCCGGGTCCGGCCGAAGGTCTCGCAGGACCTGCAGACCATCATCCTGAAGTCGATCGACAAGAAGCCCCAGCACCGCTATTCGAGCGCGCTGGCGCTGGCCGAGGACCTGCGCCGCTACCTCGCGGGCGAGCCGATCCTCGCGCGGCCTCCCTCCGGGACCGTGCGGTTCTGGAGGAAGGTCTCGCGGCACCGCCTCATCCTGATCTCCGTCGCCGCAGCGCTCACGGGCGCGCTGCTCGGCGCGCTGGCGTTCGCGCGGCTCCAGCCGCCGCCCCCGGCCATCAAGGCCTGGGCGCCCGTCCTCCCGCCCGCGCCGTCGCTGCCCGCCGACTCGCCCCTGCTGGCGGGGCGACCCGAGCTGAGCGAGGCCTACTATTCGGAATACTCCCGGGCCGTCCGCCTCATCCCGATCCTTGCGCCCGCGCAGGACCGGGTGAAGGGCGAGTGGCGCGTGGAGAACGCGCAGCTCCACTGCGGCAGCGAGGCGTTCACCAAGCTGCGGCTGCCCTTCGTGCCGCCGGAGGAGTACGACGTCCTGCTCGTCTTCACGCGGAGGACGGGCTACGGCGACGTGAACCTGCTGCTCTCCCACCAGGGGACGCCATTCCTCTGGGCCATGGGGGCCGTGGGGAACTCGATCTTCGGGTTCGGAACGATCAACGGGCAGTGGGCCGCCTCCAACCCCACGACCCGGCACGACAGCAACTGCCTCGACAACAACCGCCTCTACACGGTGGTGGTGCAGGTGCGCAAGGACGGCCTCTGGGCCTACGTGGACGGCAAGCTCAAATCGAGCTGGAAGACCGACTACCGGGACATGAGCTCCGACACCAACTGGGGCCTGCCGGAGCCCCGCTTCATCGGGCTGGGCACCTACGAGAGCCCCACCGAGTTCCGCCGCATCGAGGTCCTCGAAGTGAGCGGCAAGGGCACCCGCCTCAGGTGAAATTTTTCATCCCCGACCCCACCTCCGGCCGATCAGGGATATACTGAATCCGCGATCGGAGTATTCATGACCGAGAATGTGCTGAAGGAGGCGGACCAGTACCTCGCCCAGGGCGACTACGTCCGGGCCCTCGACGAGCTCCGCAAGGCCGGGCCCGTCGACCCCGAAGTCGCCCGGCGGATCCACACCGCCCTGGGCCGCCTCAAGCTCGTCGCCGCCCGCGAGTTCGCCGTCGGCCGCTGGTCCGTCGCCGAGGGCATCTTCGACGCCGTCAGCGAGCACGAGCAGTTCCTCAGCGACGCCGAGCGCGTCGAGTGCCGGAGCATCGTCAAGGACATCGAGCGCTGCCGCGACGAGGGCAAGTACATCCACGTCCTTATCCAGGCGGCGGCCCAGCTGGCGGCCGAGCACCGCTTCGCGCAGTCCCGCGAGATCGCCCTCGAGGCCATGCGGGGCTGCACCGACCCGCACCAGGTCGCCCGCCTCCGCCACCTGCTCAAGAGCCTCCCCCACCCGCTCGGCCGGCTTCTCTACGGATTCGACTCGGCCGTCGAGGTGGACCAGTTCGCCCGGCCCCACCTCGGGGCCAGCATCGAGGTCGTCCTCAACGAAAGCCACCCGCTCGGCGGCGGCTTCGCCCGGATGATCTTCCCGCAGCAGGGCTCCCGCATCGACCTCATGGATCCCCCGCCCGACTGGTCCGACGGCAAGGACCTGGGCTTCATGGTGCAGCTCGCGTCGAAGACGCGCTCGCAGTTCCGCCTCACCGTGGGCGACCTCCGCAACTCCTGGACGCAGGACTTCTCCCTGCTGGACTTCTACTGGAACCAGAAGCGGATCGGCTTCGACCAGTTCCAGAAGAAGGGCGAGCCCGACTGGCGCGCCGTCACGGTCTTCTCGATCACCTCGATGACCCCGGGGCCGACGGCGATCCACCTCGACGAGGTCCGCCTCCGCGCCCTCCCCCTCGGAAAATCCTGATCGCGTGAATCCTTGACGCCGCAGGCGCCGTACTATAAAGTGGTCAGACCACTTATGAAACGCAAAGCCTCCGTCGTCTCGGGCGTCCTGGGCCGGCTCAAGCCGATCCTCACCCCGGGCACCCCGCTGCCCAGCGAACGCGAGCTCTCGCGCAAGCTCCGCGTCAGCCGCCCCTCCCTCCGGGAGGCGCTCCGCACCCTCGAGCTCATGGGCGTCGTGGACACGAAGCACGGCTCCGGCACCCAGGTCGCCGACTCGGGCAGCGATGTCCTGCGGACGCCCCTCGAGTTCCTGCTCATGCTCGACAAGCCGTCCATCGAGGACCTGGTCGAGACCCGCGCGCTCCTCGAGATCCACCTCGCCGGCCGCGCCGCCGAGCGCCGGACGGACGAGGACCTCGCCGCCATCGAGGCGTCCCTGCGCGACATGAAGGCGCACCTCGCGAAGCCCACGGAAGTGACCGACCCGGACGTCCGCTTCCACTCGGCCGTCGCGGCGGCCGCCCACAACCGGCTGCTCGAACGGCTCATGAACTGCCTGCGCGACGGCATCCGGGAAGTGATGCACGCCGCCTGGCCGGGCGTCCCCGACATGGACATGTCGTACGAGATGCACGCGCGGACCTACAACGCCATCAAGCGCGGCGACGCCCCGGGGGCGCGCCGCCACATGGAGCGGATGATGGAGATGTTCCGGAAGGAACTCAAGCAGGTCGGATTGCTCAAGAAATAAATCCGGCCCTGGGGTTACGGATTGGGTATGAGATCGCTCCTCCTGGCGCTGCTCCTCGCCGCCGGCGCGGAGGCCCGTCAAGAGACCGCCCCGCCGGACGCCGCCGGCCTCGAGTTCTTCGAGCAGAAGATCCGCCCGATCCTCGTCGAGAAGTGCTACTCCTGCCACAGCGCGGGCGCCGAGAAGCTCAAGGGCAACCTCTTCCTCGACACCCGCGAAGGCACCCTCAAGGGCGGCGACCTGGGACCGTCCGTCGTCCCCGGAGACCCGGACCGCAGCCTCCTGATCAAGGCGGTCCGCTTCACCGACGAGGACCTCAAGATGCCGCCGAAGAAGCGGCTCCCCGCCGAGCAGGTCGCGGACCTCGAGGCCTGGGTGAAGCGCGGGGCCCCGGACCCGCGCGCGAAGAACGCCGCGAAGCCGCGCGTCGACCCCGAGAAGGTCAAGGCCCACTGGGCCTTCCAGCCGCTCCACGAGTCGCCGCTCGCGTCCGTCGACGCCTTCGTCGAGCAGAAGCTGAAGGAGAAGGGGCTCCGCCTCTCGCCGCCCGCCGACCGCCGCACGCTGATCCGGCGCCTCTCCTACGACCTGACCGGGCTGCCCCCCTCCGCCGACGACGTCGAGGCCTTCGCGAAGGACCCGGCGGCCGACGCCGTCGAGACGCTCGTCGACCGTCTCCTCGCGTCGCCGGCCTACGGCGAGCGCTGGGGCCGCCACTGGCTCGACGTCGCCCGCTACGCCGACACGAAGGGCTACGTCTACGCCGACCGCGACGAGAGCCGCCTGGCGAACGCCTGGGCCTACCGCGACTGGGTCGTGCGCGCCTTCAACGAGGATCTGCCCTTCGACCGCTTCCTCAAGCTGCAGCTCGCGGCGGACCGCATGGTCACGGGCGAGGAGAAGCGCGACCTCGCCGCCATGGGCTTCCTGACGATCGGCCCCCGCTTCCTCCAGAACATCCACGACATCATCGACGACCGGCTCGATACGATCGGCCGCGGCATGATGGGCCTGACGGTGGCCTGCGCCCGCTGCCACGACCACAAGTTCGACCCGGTGCCGACGAAGGACTACTACTCGCTCTACGGCGTCTTCGCGAGCTCCACCGAGAAGTGGCTGCCGGCCGCCGAGGTCGAGAAGACCCCGACGGGCGAGGCCTTCGCGACGGAGATGAAGAAGCGGCAGGACGCGCTCGAGACGCTCTTCGCGAAGAAGCGCGACGAGCTGCTCGAACGGCTCCGCGGCCAGACCCCGATGTACCTCGCGGCGGTGACCGAGATCGAGAAGCTCCACACGGAGGAGTTCTACTCGTTCATCCGGCCCGACGACGTCAACCCGGTGGTGGCGCGGCGCTGGCACCTCTATCTGCTGGAGACGCGCAAGACCTGGCACCCCGTGTTCGCGGCCTGGAACGCGTTCGCGCAGATGACGCCGAAGGAGCTGGCCGAGACCGCTCCGGCCTGGCTCGCGGCGAACCGGGAGAAACTCAACTCCCGCGTCGCGCGGGCGCTCGACGGCGAGGCGATCCGGACCATGAAGGACGTGGCCGCCCGCTACGGGAAGCTGCTCAAGGAGGTCCACGGCCGCGCGAAGGAAGCGGCCGCCGACGCCGATGAGCAGGCGCTCCGCGAGGTGCTCTACGGGCCCGGGTCGCCGCTCACGCTGTCGCGCCTGGCGGTGTCGGAGCTCGAATGGTACTTCGACGAGGCCGCGCGGGTCGAGATCGCGAAGGGACAGCGCGCGATCGAGCAGTGGCTTCTGGACGCCAAGGCGTCGCCGCCCTATGCGTGCATCCTCGAGGACAAGCCGCAGCTCGTCAACCCGCGCGTCTTCCGCCGCGGCAACCCCGCCAACAAGGGCGAGGAAGTCCCGAGGCAGTTCATCGGCTTCCTCGCGGGCCCCGGCCGCGCGCCGTTCGCGGACGGCAGCGGACGCCTCGAGATGGCGAACGCCATCGCGAGCCCGACGAACCCGCTCACGGCGCGGGTCTGGGTGAACCGCGTGTGGCTGCAGCACTTCGGCCGCGGCCTGGTCTCGACGCCGAGCGACTTCGGCCTGCGCAGCGATCCCCCCAGCCACCCGGAGCTGCTCGACTTCCTCGCGCGCCGCCTCATCGCGGACGGCTGGTCCACCAAGAAGCTGCACCGCCTGATCCTGCTCTCCGCGACCTACCGGCAGTCGAGCGACGACAACCCCGCCGCCCGCGCGCTCGACTCGGAGAACCGCCTCCTCTGGCGCGCGAACCGCCGCCGCCTGGACTGGGAGTCGATGCGCGACTCGTTCCTGGCGGTCTCCGGGGCGCTCGACGCGACGATCGGCGGCAAGCCGGTCCCCTTCAGCGCGCCGCGCCGCACGATCTACGGCTACATCGACCGCCTCAACATCCCGGGCATGCTCCGCGCCTTCGACATGGCGAGCGTGGACGCCCACAGCCCGCAGCGCCACCAGACGACGGTGCCGCAGCAGGCCCTCTTCCTCATGAACAGCCCCTTCATGGTCGATCAGGCCCGCTCGCTGGCGAAGCGTCCCGAGGTCGCCGCGGCCGCCGAGGCGCCCGCGCGCGTCCGCGCCCTCTACCGCCGCGTCTTCGGCCGCGAGCCGTCGGACGAGGAGATCGAGCTGGGCCGCCGCCTCCTCGAGCGGCCCGCGCCGCCGCCCATCGCCTGGAAGCCCGGCCCCTGGCACTACGGCACCGGCGAGGTCGACGAGGCGGCCGGCAAGGTCGCGCGCTTCACGCCGCTGCCCCACTTCACGGGCCGTCAGTGGCAGGGCGGCCCCGCGCTCCCGGACCCGGTGGCCGGCTGGGCCTACCTGAACGCGCAGGGCGGCCACGCGGGCAACGACTTGAAGCACGCAACGATCCGCCGCTGGGTCGCGCCCGAGGACGGCGCGGTCACCATCAGCGGCACCGTGGCCCACAAGAACAAGGGCGGCAACGGCATCCGCGCGCGGCTCTTCTCCAGCCGCACGGGCGAGCTCGCCTCCTGGACCCTCAAGCAGCTCGAGGCCGAGATGAAGATCAAGACCATCGAGGTGAAGAAGGACGACACGATCGACTTCGTCGTGGACTTCCGCGGCGAGATCACCGACGACGAGTTCGTCTGGGCCCCCGTGATCCAGATGAAGACCAGCTCGGCCGCCAACGCGGGGCAGATGGTCGAGTGGAACGCGGCGACGCAGTTCGCGGGCCCGCCGCCCGCGCCGCTGACGCCGCTGGAGAAGTATGCCCAGACGCTGCTGCTGACGAACGAGTTCTTCTTTCTGGATTGAGGCCATGACCCTGACGCGACGCGACCTCCTCTGCCGGGCCACGCTCGGCGTCGGCGCCTTCGCGCTCGCCGATCTCATGGGCCAAGCCTTCGCGGACGACGCGGCCGCGCTCAGTCCCCTCGCGCCCAAGCGCTCGCACTTCCCCGGCAAGGCGAAGCGCATGATCCACATCTTCCCCAATGGGGGCGCCTCGCATGTCGACACCTTCGACCCCAAGCCCGCGCTCGACCAGTACGCGGGCAAGCCGCTGCCCACGGGGAACCTGCGCACCGAACGCAAGACCGGCGCCGCCTACCCCTCGCCCTTCAAGTTCGCGAAGTGCGGACAGAGCGGCCTCGAGATCAGCGACGCGTTCCCGAAGCTGCGCACGATGGCCGACGACCTCTGCGTGATCCGCTCGATGTGGACCGAGGTGCCCAACCACGAACCGTCGCTGCTCATGATGAACTGCGGCGACATCCGCTTCTCCCGGCCCAGCATGGGGTCGTGGCTGACCTACGGCCTGGGCAGCGAGAACCAGAACCTGCCGGGCTTCGTCGTGCTCTGCCCGGGCGGCTACCCGATCCAGGAGTCGCAGAACTGGCAGTCGAGCTTCCTCCCGGGCGCCTATCAGGGGACCTTCATCGACAGCCAGCACACGGACCTGCCGAAGCTCATCGAGCACATCCGCCCCGAGTCGGGCTCGCCGAAGGAGCAGCGCGAGCAGCTGGACCTCCTGCTCGAGCTGAACCGCCGCCACCAGGAGAAGCGGCGCGAGGAGGCGGCCCTCGAGGCGCGCATCCAGTCGTTCGAGCTCGCCTACCGGATGCAAATCGAGGCCGCGGACGCGTTCGATCTCTCGAAGGAGCCCAAGCACGTCCTCGACCTCTACGGCCCCGGCCAGCAGGCCCGCCAGATGCTGATGGCCCGCCGCCTCCTCGAGCGCGGCGTCCGCTTCGTCCAGGTCTGGGCCGGCGCCGGCCAGCCCTGGGACAACCACGACAAGATCAAGGAGAACGTCTCGAAGCTCGCCGGCGCGAGCGACCAGCCGATCGCGGCGCTGCTGCAGGACCTGCGCCAGCGCGGCATGCTGGAAGACACCCTCATCCTCTGGGCCGGCGAATTCGGGCGCACCCCGACGGCGGAGCTGCCGGCCGCGACGGGCCGCGACCACAACCCGTACGGCTTCAGCGTCTGGCTGGCGGGCGGCGGTGCGAAGGGCGGCACCCACTACGGGTCGACCGACGAGTTCGGCTTCAAGGCCGAGGAGAACCCGGTCCACGTCCACGATCTGCACGCGACCATCCTTCACCTGCTGGGCTTCCAGCACGAGAAGTTCACCTACCGCTACGCGGGCCGCGACTTCCGCCTCACGGACGTTCACGGCAAGGTGATCAAAGAAGTCCTCGCCTGAGCCCTTCGGACGGCATTCTCATTTCCGCCTCCCTCGGGCAAACTCTTAGGGTATGATTTGCCAGATTGGGTTCAGGTTTTTCCCCGAGGCGACGTCCAGTATCCATAGGGGTTAGGGGCAGCCGGGAACCCTCCCGGATTTCGTGAAGAGCGCGTGAAGATCAATTATTTCTGAATGTTGACGCTCCCGTTCTTGTTTAGAATGTAACGATGGCCGTTCCCTCCATGCCTCGGAAGAGCCCGCTGAGCGACTCCTCGGCCAGTCTGAACCTCCGCCCCATCCTCGACGTCGTCAAGAAGATCAACTCCGAGCGCAACCTGCGCCGCCTGATCAACATGATCCTCGATACCGCGGTCGAATTCTCCAACGCGACCCGCGGCACCATCGCGATCTTCAAGGGCGAAAGCTTCAACGCGGAACTGTCACGGCACCGCACCCGCGGCGAAATCAACCATTCCGAGATCCCGTCCCTCGCGGCGGTGCTGCGCCGGGTCCACAAGTCCGGCAAGGAACTGCTGGTCGAGGACATCTCCCAGGACGACGGACTCCGGCCCCCCGCCCTGCTCGCGGGACGCGACGGGCTCTCGATCCTCTGCCTGCCGCTCCGCGTGAAGTCGCGCCTGATGGGCGCCGTCTACCTCGACAACACCGAAGAGAAATCCGCGTTCGGACCGCGCGAGCAGGAGTTCGCCGAGGTCCTGGCCGAGCACGCCGCGATCGCGATCGAGAACGCCCTGCTCTATCGCAAGTCCACCCAGGACCGCGTCACCAACGTCTACAACCACTCCGCCTTCGAGCAGTTCCTCGACGACGAGGTGGACCTCGCCCGCCGCGGCGGCTACCCCTGCGGGCTCCTCATGATCGACGTCGACGACTTCAAGGAGATCAACGACGTCCACGGCCACGAGGTGGGCAACGACGTCCTCCGCAACGTGGCCTACACGCTCTCCACGACGGTGCGCGGCGCCGACATCGTCGCGCGCGCCCAGGGCAAGCCCAACGCCCCCGTCGTCGCCCGCTACGGCGGCGACGAGTTCGAGATCATCCTCCCGAACGCCACCCGCGAGGGCGCCCTCGCCACCGCCAAGCGCCTGGCCACCCTCTTCAAGGGCCAGAAGTTCATGTGCGGGCCCAAGCGCCTCAAGCTCTCGGTCTCCATCGGCGTCGCCGTGTACCCCGACGACGCGCCCGACACCCACGAGCTCATCCTGCGCGCCGACGCCGCCCTCTACCAGGCCAAGACCGCCGGCAAGGGCCGCGCCGCCGCCTGGAAGACCCCCGGATCCTCCAAGACGGGCCCCATCCCCGTCCAGGGGCCCAAGAAGACCTGATCCGGGCCGATCGCTGCCGCATTTCCTGCCGTTTCCGCCACCCTGTACCGTTCCCGCGGGTAATAACTACTAAAGTACGGAAATAGGGACGGGGTCAGACTCTGGGTCCTAGCTGGGGCGAACGAGCATGCTGAAGATCTCCTCCAAGGGCGCCTGCCACGTCTGCGACAGCGGACTGAAACGCCGCGACTTCCTCCAGGTTGGCGCGCTCGGCGCCCTGGGCCTGACGCTGCCCGGCCTCCTCCGCGCGCAGGAAACCGCCAAGCCCAAGGACGACAAGAACTGCATCCTCATCTTCAACCTCGGCGCGCCCAGCCAGCTCGACCTCTTCGACCCCAAGCCGCACGCGCCCGCCGAGATCCGCGGACCCTTCCAGACCATCAAGACCGTGTCGCCCGATATCCAGCTCACCGAGCTGCTGCCCCTCCACGCGAAGATCGCCGACAAGTTCTCGCTCATCCGCAGCGTGTACCACACGGCGGCCGCGGTGCACGACACCGGGCACCAGATGATGCAGACCGGGCGCCTCTTCACGGGCGGCGTCAACACGCCGCACGTCGGCAGCGCCCTGCAGTTCCTGCGCGGCTCGCGCAACGAGCTTCCGGGCCACGTGATCCTGCCCGAGCCCATGGGCCCGACCGGCGGCGGCATGCCCCACGGCCAGGACGCCGGCTTCCTCGGCAAGTCCTTCGACCCCTTCGAGCTGAACGCCGACCCGTCCAAGAAGGACTTCAAGGTGCCCGACCTGCTCCCGCCGAAGGACATCGGCGAGGCGCGCCTCGACCGCCGCCGCAAGATGCGCGACGCCGTCGACCAGGCCGTGAAGGACTTCGAGTCGAGCGAGAACGCGACGCTCATGGACCAGAACTTCAAGACCGCGTTCACCCTGATGACGTCGACCCGCGCCCGCGAGGCCTTCGACCTCACCCGCGAGCCCCAGAAGGTCCGCGACCGCTACGGCATGAGCCGCTTCGGCCAGTGCTGCCTCCTGGCCCGGCGCCTCATCGAGGCCGGCGTCCGCTTCGTCACGGTCAACACGTTCATCACCGTCTTCGACGAGATCACCTGGGACATCCACGGCTCCAAGCCCTTCACGTCCATCCAGGGCATGAAGGAGATCGTCGCCCCGATGTACGATCAGGGCTACAGCGCGCTCATCGAGGACCTCTCGCAGCGCGGCATGCTCGACAACACGATGGTCTGCAACCTCGCGGAGTTCGGGCGCACCCCGCGGGTGAATCCGGCGGGCGGGCGCGACCACTGGCCCCAGTGCTGGTCGGTCTACTTCGCCGGCGGCGGCGTGAAGGGCGGCCGCGTCATCGGGCGCAGCGACGACATCGGCGCCTACCCCGCGGAGCGCCCGGTCAACCCCGCCGAGATCGTGGCGACGATCTACAAGTCGCTCGGCGTCGACATCGAGACCCACCTCCCGGGACCTGCCGCGCGGCCGTACCCGGTGGTCGACTTCGGCGTCCAGCCCGTGAAGGAGCTGTTCTAAGATGCTGGCCGTACTGCTGGCCCTCTGCGTCGCGCAACAGGATGGAGCCACGCTCTTCCCGTCCGAGTTCACGCTCCACGGTCCGGCGTCGCGGCAGACGCTGCTCCTCGAATCGACCCGCGGCGGCCTCTACACGGGCGCCCTGAGGGACGTCGTCTACGAGTCGAGCGACCCGGCCGTCGTCAAGGTCGTCAACGGGATGGCCGTCCCGGTCGGCAACGGCAAGGCGACCCTGACGGCGTCGCGCGGCGGCCACACGGCGGTCGCGAAGGTCGCAGTGGTCGACATGGACAAGGCCTTCGACCAGAGCTTCCGCAACGCCGTGCAACCGATCCTCGCCCGCTTCGGCTGCTCCAGCGGCGCCTGCCACGGCGCGGCGGCCGGCAAGAGCGGCTTCAAGCTCTCGCTGCGCGGCTACGACGACGACGGCGACTATGCGATCCTGACCCGCCACGCGCTGGGCCGGCGCATCAACCTCGAGGACCCGGGCCGCAGCCTCCTGCTCCTCAAGCCCACGGGCGCGGTCGCCCACAAGGGCGGCGTCCGCTTCGGCACGGACTCGCGCGAGTACGCGGTGCTGGCGGAGTGGATCGCGGCCGGCGCGCCGGGGCCGAAGAAGGACGACCCGCGCATCGACCACATCGAGATCGTCCCGTCCCACGTCGTGCTCAAGCCGGGCGCCGAGCAGCAGATCCTGGTCCGGGCGCACTTCTCGGACGGCTCGGTCCGCGACGCCACCCCCTGGGCGAAGTACACAGGCTCCGACAGCAGCGTCGCCGTCCCCGACGACGAAGGCCGGGTGAAGGTCACCGGCAACGGCGAAGGCTCCATCACCGCGTGGTTCCTGAGCAAGATCGCGGTCGCCACCGTCACGGTGCCCTACGCGAACACCCTGACCCCCGAGACCTTCACGAAGGCGCCGCGGCGCAACTTCATCGACGAGCTCACGCTCGAGAAGCTCAAGGAGCTCAACCTGCCGCCTTCCCCGCCCGCCGGGGACGCGGAGTTCCTCCGCCGCGCCAGCCTCGACACCATCGGCATGCTGCCGAGCGCCGAGGAGACGCGCGCGTTCCTCGCCGACGCGTCGCCGGAGAAGCGCGACAAACTCATCGACGCGCTGCTCGCGCGCCCCGAGTTCGTGGACTACTGGACCCACCGCTGGGGCGACCTCCTGCTCGTCTCGAGCAAGCGGCTGCCGCCGGCCTCCATGTGGGCCTACCACGCGTGGATCCGCAACCAGGTGGCCGCGAACACGCCCTGGGATCGCTTCGTGCGCGAGATCGTCACCGCCAAGGGCGGCACGATCGAGCACGGAGCGGGCAGCTTCTTCGTCCTCCAGGACGACCCGACCGAGATGGCCGAAACCGTGAGCCAGGCCTTCCTGGGGATGTCGATCCAGTGCGCCAAGTGTCACAACCACCCGATGGAGAAGTGGACGAACGACCAGTACTACGCGTTCGCCAACCTCTTCGCCCGGGTGCGCGCCAAGAGCGGCGGCAAGGGCTCGACGACGGTCATCTTCAACGCCCCCGAAGGCGAGCTCATCCAGCCGCTCACGAACCGGCCGCGCTCGCCCCAGCCCCTCGACGGCACCGCGATCTCGATGGACGACCCGCGCGACCGCCGCGAGCCCCTGGCCGACTGGCTGACCAGCCCCGAGAACCCCTACTTCTCCCGCGCGATCGTCAACCGCGTCTGGGCCAACTTCCTGGGCCGCGGCCTGGTTGAGGCCGTGGACGACATGCGCAAGACCAACCCGGCCTCGAACGACAAGCTCCTTGCGGCGCTCGCCGGCCACCTGGCCGAGCAGAAGTTCGACCTGAAGGCGCTGATGCGGACGATCCTCCGCTCGCAGACCTACCAGCGGGCCAGCCAGCCGCTGCCCGGCAACGCCAGCGAGAAGCGCTTCTACTCCCACTACTACCCCCGCCGCGTCATGGCGGAGGTGGCGCTCGACGCCCTCAGCCAGGTCACCGGCGCGCCGACGGAGTTCAAGCAGGCGGCCGAGCGCGGGGCGGGCAACTTCGCCTACCCGGTGGGCTGGCGCGCGATGCAGCTGCCCGACACCAACATCGACTCGTACTTCCTCAAGTCGTTCGGCCGACCCGACCGCATCATCACCTGCGAGTGCGAGCGGACGGCGGCGCCCAGCATGTCGCAGGCGCTCCACATCGCCAACGGCGACACGCTCAACCAGAAGCTGAAGGCGAAGAACAACCGGGTCGAGCGGCTGCTGGCCGCGAAGGCGCCGGACGAGACGATCGTCGACGAGGTCTACCTGGCGGCGCTCTCGCGCTACCCGGCGGCCGACGAGAAGGCGAAGCTGCTGACGCTCCTGGCGGAGTCCAAGGACAGCCGCCGCGAGGCGGTCGAGGACCTCTTCTGGGGCGTCCTCAGCAGCAAGGAATTCCTTTTCAACCACTGAGATGAGCTTGGGAATGCCGATCCGAACCGTTCTGATCGTCCTCGGTGCTCTCGCGGTCTCTGCGGGGATGTCTTCCGCTCAGGAGAAGCCGGAGAGCCCCTCGTTCGCGAAGGTGTACGAGATCCTCGCCCGCAACTGCACGTCCTGCCACAACCCCAAGGAGATGAAGGGCGAGCTCAACCTGGAAACCTACGAGGCCCTGATGAAGGGCGGCGAGACCGGCCCCTCCGTCGTGGCCGGCAAGCCCGGCGAGAGCCTGCTCGTGCAGGTGATCGAGCACAAGACCAAGCCCTTCATGCCGCCGCCCAAGAAGGGCAAGAAGCTGGCCGACGCCGAGATCGCGCTCGTCCGCCGCTGGATCGAGGCCGGTGCGAAGGGCCTGCCGCCCGGCGAGGCGCTGCCCCGCGTCGTCGCGGTCCCGAAGATTGCGCCTAAAGTCGCACCGCGCCAGGCCATCCAGTCCGTCGCCTACGAGCCCAAGTCGAAGCTCCTCGCGCTGGCACGCCTGGGCGAGGTGGAGCTGCGCTCGGCGGAGACCCGCGCGGTGCTCCTGACCCTGACGGGCCACGCCGGCCCCGTCAACGCGGTGGCGTTCTCGGCGGACGGCGCCCTCCTGGCCGCCGCGGGCGGCGAGCCGGGCGTCGCGGGCGAAGTCCGCTTCTGGAACGTCGCCGACGGCAAGCTCCTGAAGAGCTTCCGCGGCCACGAGGACGCGATCTACTCGCTGGCCCTCGCGCCCGACGGCAAGACCTTCGCGACCGGGAGCTACGACCACGAGATCCTCCTCTGGGACAAGGAGCAGGACAAGCCGATCCGCGCCTTCCGCGGCCACAACGAAGCCGTGATGGGGCTCGCGTTCCGGCCCGACGGCAAGGTCCTCGCGAGCGCCAGCGCCGACCGCACCGTCAAGCTCTGGGCCGTCGCGACCGGCGAGCGCCTCGACACCCTGGGCGAGTCGACCAAGGCGCTCAACGCCGTCGTCTTCAGCCCCGACGGCAAGATCGTGGGCGCGGGCGGCGTGGACAACCGCATCCGCCTCTGGAGCGTCAGCGCGGACGCGAAGGAAGGAAGCAATCCGATCCTGAGCTCCTCGTTCGCCCACGAAGGCGCGATCCTGAAGCTGGCCTGGTCGGCCGACGGCAAGACGATCCTGTCGTCCGCGGACGACCGGACGGTGAAGCTCTGGAACGCGCCCGAGATGTCGCCGAAGAAGGTGCTGGAAACCCAGAGCGACTGGCCCACGGCGCTCACGTTCGCGATGGACGGCAAGATCGTGGTCGGCCGCCTCGACGGCTCGTTCCAGATCTACGAGCCGGCCGGCAAGGCCGCCATGGCGCCCAAGCCCGACCTGACGGCCCTCGAGCCGCGCGGCCTGCAGCGCGGGACGACCGCGACCGTCAAGCTCGTCGGCAAGAACCTGACGGGCGAGCTGAAGTCGTCCGATGCCGGGCTCAGCATCCGCCGCCTCGATGAGGGCCGCGCGGAACTCGGCGTCGCGAAGGATCACGCCGTCGGCGAGGTCGAGGTCTGGCTCGACGGCCCGGGCGGCGCGAGCAGCCCGGTGAAGCTCCACGTCGACACCCTCCCGCAGCTCGCCGAGACCGAGGGCGCCGTGACGCCCGCCACCCTGCCCGTCAGCCTCTGGGGCACGCTCCTGGTCCGCGGGGACGCCGACACGTTCTCCTTTGAAGGCGTCAAGGGACAGAAGGTCATCGTCGACGCCGCGGCAAAGCGGATCGGCTCGAAGGCCGACCTGACCCTCACGCTCAGCGATGCGTCCGGGCGGCTCGTGGCCAGCAACATCGAGTTCGAGGGCGAGAGCGACCCGCTCATCGTCGCGACGCTTCCGGCGGACGGCAAGTACCTGCTGACCGTGACGGACCTCCAGCTGGGCGCTTCCGCCGACCACTTCTACCGCCTCTCGGTGGGCGACCTGCCCGTCGTGACCGGCGTCTACCCGCTGGCGGTCGCCGCCGATCGGGAGACGGAGGTGCACCTGGTCGGCGCGAACCTCCCGGCGGACGCCTCCGCGAAGGTCAAGGCCGGCGCGCCCGGCGAGGCCGCCGTCGCGGTCGACGCGGCCCGCTATCGCGTGCGCCGCAGCCTCAAGGTCATCGTCTCGCCGCACCCGGAGGTGCTCGAGACCGAGGACAACGACAAGCCCGCGACCGCGGTGCGGATGTCGGCGCCCGGCGGCGCGAACGGCCGGATCAATGCGCCCGGCGACGTCGACCTCTACCGCTTCGAGTCGAAGGCCGGCCGGGTCTGGATCGTCGAGACGCAGGCCGCCCAGCGCGGCTCGCCGACCGATACGCGCATCGAGGTGCTGCACGAGGACGGGCGGCCGGTCGAGCGCCTGATCCTCCGCGCGGTGCGGGACTCCTACCTGACGTTCCGGCCCGTCGACGCGACTCAGGGCGGCGGCCGCTTCTGGCACTGGCAGGAGATGGATCTCGGGCAGTACCTCTACCTCGAGGGCGAGGTCGTGAAGCTCTTCCTTGCGCCGCAGGGGCCGGACTCCGAGTGGAAGTTCTTCACCCAGGGCGGCAAGCGCCGCGGCTACTTCGACACGAGCGCCACCGCGCACCCGATGGATGCGCCCGCCTATATCGTCGAGCCGCATCCTCCCGGCACGCAGCTGCCGCCCAACGGGCTGCCCCTCTTCCCGGTCGCGTACGCCAATGACGACGACGCGGACCGGAAGCTCGGCGCGGATTCGAAACTGGTCTTCACCGCCCCCGCGGACGGCGCGTATCTCGTGCGGGTCCGCGACACGCGGGGCGGCGGGGGCGAGCGCCACGTGTACCGCCTGGTCGTGCGCGAGGCGAAGCCCGACTTCAGGGTCAGCCTCGACGGCGCGAACCCGAACGTCCCGCTCGGCAGCGGCACGAGCTTCACCGTGCGGGTCGACCGCATCGACGGCTTTGATGGCCCCGTCCGGGTGGACCTGGCGGGCCTGCCGGACGGCTTCTCGGCCTCGACCCCGATCGTGATCGAGGCGGGCCACCTCGAGGCCAAAGGCACGCTCTTCGCATCGATGGACGCCACGGCCCCCACGGCCGAGGCGTCGGCCAGGATTAGGATTAGCGCCAGGGCCGCGCTCGGCGGCGCGGAGGCGACGCGCGACGTCAACGGCTTCGGTGCTCTGGGCGTCGCGGCCCACCCGCGCACGGTCGTCTGGCTGGAGCCCGACCTCGAGACGCTCGGCGACACGGCCTCGGCGGACCCGCGCCGCGCGAAGGCGGTCGGCTCGGACCGGGGCGACGGCCGCCGCATCACCGTCAAGCCGGGCGGCCGCGTCTCGGCGCTGCTCAAGGTTCAGCGCTTCGGCCACAACGATCGCGTGACCTTCGACGTCGAGAACCTGCCCTTCGGAGTGATCGTGGATGACATCGGGCTGAGCGGCATCCTGATCCCGGAGGGCGCCGTCGAGCGCCGCATCTTCCTGAACTGTTCGGCCTGGGTGCCCGCAACGACCCGGCCCTGCTACGCGCGGGTCCGCGAAGGCCCCAACCCGACCTCCGCGCCGGTCCTGCTGCAGGTCCCGAACCGTTGAGTTCACATTAATTCAAAGCCTCTCAGGGATTCCCTCACTTTTCTGCGCTTTTTCCCCCCGAAACGGCAATTAGCCGCCACAATGCATAACAGAAGGGTTTGAATTCGGAGAGGGGGGCGAGGCGGAAGCGACCGGGGTCGTGGGAGGGATGTCGCATGCGACTCAATCGTCGGCGCCTGCCACTACGTCGATTCGGACGACCGGGACGGCCCGCGCCTCCCGAGGCTGCGTCTGCGCCCATCGACCTGCCCCCGGATGATTCCAGAAGCGGCGACTCGACCGAGTTCGCCGTTCCGTCCGTTCCCGGCGCGGCGTCGTCCTCTGCGGCCAAGAGCCACGAGAGCACCGTCGAGCTGCCGTCGGTCCAGCCCGTCGTCGAAGAAGGCGGCCCGTTGCCCGAGGATCCCATCCCGCCGGACAAACTCAAGTTCGCCTGCACCTGCGGGGCGGAGCTCGTCGCGTTGGCGGCGACCTACGACAAGAAGACGCGCTGCGGGACCTGCCAGCAGGTGCTGCTCCTGAACCTGGTCTATGATCCCGAGACCGGACAGCACGAGATTGTGCCGTTCGAGGTGAATACGTAAGCCGAACCCGGAACACCGAACCAGGAACCCCGGAAGACCCGTCACCCTCCCCCATCCCCTCCCTCGAAGGGAGGGGAGAAGAACCCATCGTACGCTGGAAATCTTCTCCTCCCCCTCGGGGGGAGGCAGGAGGGGGGACGCTTCTTCCCGGTGTTCTTGGTTCGGTATTCCTGGTTCGGGTACCGGCTAGAACGGGTAGTCCAGCCCGATCGTGATTCCGATGCCCTCCGAGCCGTAGCCGACGTCCATCCGGCCGACGATGTAAGGCTGCACGACCGCCCGGAAGCCGGAGCCGGCACTCCAGTGGACGCGGCGGTCGACGTCGAAGCGGGCGATGTCCTGGGAGTGGCTGAAGACCTCGCCGAAGTCGACGAAGGGGGCGACCTGGACCTCGCCGGTCACGCCCTCGAGCCGCAGGGTGAAGAGGCGGATCCGCTCCTCGAGGTTGATGACCCAGGCGTCGTTGTCGGTGAAGCGGTTGGGGCCGTAGCTCCGCAGGGAGCTCCCGCCGCCGAGGGTCGACTGCTCCCAGAACGGCGCCTGGCCGACGACGAACTGCGCCTTGACGTGGCCCACGAAGACGAACTGCGCGTCGTCCCCGTGCGGCCAGAGCTTCTCGAGCTCGAAGCCGTAGACCTGGAACGGGTGGGCGACGCCCCCTTCCACGTAGTGCGCGACTTCCGCGTAGACCAGCGCGATCTCGCCGCTCGTCGGCGTGAAGAGGCTGTTGCGCGTGTCGTAGAAGAGGCGCACGCCCTCCGCGTAAACCTCGCCGCCCTGGATGCCGAACTCCGTGGGAAAGAGGTCCAGCATCTGCGGCAGGTCGGGCAGCAGGCTTTCGCCGACCCGGAAGTGGCGGAAGCGGAACGTGCCCTGCAGCGAGAGCCGATCCGCAATGTAGGGGCCCATCCGGATCTGGGCCAGGTAATTGTTCGACGTGTAGGCGCTCTCTTCGGTCTTCTTGCTGGTGGGCCCGGTGCCGAAGAAGCGCTCGGTGCCGACGCGCTTCTCGTCCAAGTCGAAGCGGAAGTTGTAGTCCTTCCAGAGGTGCCGGTCGTCGAAGTAGAACTGGTTCTCGTTCTCGACCTTGGCGGCCCAGTAGGTGTAGGCCTCCATCACCGAATAGGGCGAGAAGGTCCAGCGGAAGTCGGCGAGACCGTTGATCCCCACCTTGCTGCGGTACTGGAGCGCGGCCGAGAAGACCTTGTCAATGTCGCCGTGCTCGTCGGGGAGGAGCAGCGCGCCCAGGAGGCCGTAGGTCCACCCCTCGTTCTTGCCGCTGGCGATCGCGGGGATCGGGTAGAAGCTCGTCTCGTCGGGCTTGTCCTCAAGCTCCTGGCGGCGCTCCTGTGCAGGCGTTCGTGCGCCGGGCTTCCCCTGCCGCTCGGGGTCCTGCGGGGGCCGGGCGGGCCCGGGCGGCTCCTGCTCGGCGAGCGAGCGCGGGAGCCGGATCTCCTCCTGCGCCTCGGCGGCGCCCGTCCAGGCGCCCCACGCGCAGAGAAGAATCGGGCCGACCCAGTTCATCCGACGGTGCTTCATGCCGAATAAAAAGAAGGAGGCACTATACTGCTCTTAGGGATTCGCAGGAACGAGTTTGGAGGGAAGGACGTGCCTCGTCCGGGCGTCCGATCCAGCCCCCATCCCCGGCTGCTGACCGTCCTGGCGGTCCTGGCCGCAGGCTGCTCGCCGTTCGGGTCCTCCGTCGCGTTCCAGCCGGAATCCTTCGACGGCGATCCGAACTGGCACCATGCTACAAAGTTTCCGCTGGTTTCCCAAGAGGGGGCGAGCGACTGCGGGGCCGCGGCGCTCTCGGCGGTCCTCACCTATTGGAACCTGCCGGTCTCGGTCGACGACGTCCGCCGGGCCTGCCCGTCCGCGCCGGACGGCATCAAGGCGGGCGAGCTCCGGGGCTTCGCGCGCGGCAAGGGCCTGAAATCCTTCCTCATCGAAGGAAGCCTGGCGGACCTGGAGAACGAGCTCTCGAAGCGGCGGCCGGTCCTGGTCGGCCTGGCGCTCCGCCGGGGAGATTCGGTCCTGACGCACTACGAGGTCGTCGTCGGGGTTCACCGGCAGGACAAGCGGATCGTCACGCTCGACCCCGCGCGCGGCTGGCGCGAATGGGCGTGGGAGGATTTCGACCGCCTCTGGTCGCCCGCCCGCCGACTTTCCCTTGTTTGCTTCAAAGCCGAGGAGTAGATTCAAGGTTCAGCTGGGATTAGGGGGTAAGGATGGTGTTCAAGACGGCATTCCCTCTCCTCGCGCTCCTGGCCATCGTCGCCTCCGCCGCTCCGGCCTGGGCCGACGGCGAGCGCGGAACCCGCGCCGAGGCCGACGTCTACGCCGCCCGCGAAAGCGACGCTCCCACCCTGCAGGAATTCAGCGGCGGCCTCCTCGGAGGCGTGCTGGCCGCCATCGTGGCCTTCGTTTCCGACGCATTTCAGGCCATCATCGACCTCTTCTGCGGCGACGACGAGTGCGAGACCTGGCCCCCCGGCGACCAGGGACGGGCGCCGGACGCCGTCCTGCCCGCCCCGGCCTGACCCATTTCCCAGACACTTCCGCCCGATCTGAAGTTCCCGGCCCCTACCCCGTGTAGAGATAGTAGTAGAGCGGGGTCGAACTTCCGAGGGTCCAGCGGCCGATGCGTTTCGTCCTTGCCGCCCTCGCGACGGTGGTGCTGGGGACGCTTTCCGAGGCCCAGCAGCAGGCCGCTCCCCCTCTGTCCTCCGACCAGGTCGAGTTCTTCGAGAAGAAGATCCGGCCCATCTTCGTCGAGCGCTGCTACAAGTGCCACAGCTCGTCCGCCGGCAAGGCCAAGGGCGGCCTCTTCCTCGACAGCCGCGAGGGCGTCCTGAAGGGCGGCGATTCCGGGCCCGCCATCGTGCCCGGCGACCCCGAGAAGAGCATCCTCATCCGCGCCATCCGGCAGACCGACGAGCTTCAGATGCCCATGAAGGAGAAGCTCCCGGACGAGCAGATCGCGGACTTCGTCGCCTGGGTCAAGATGGGCGCGCCCGACCCCCGGATCGCCGCCGCCACGCCCGTCTCCGCGAAGCCCGCGCCCAGCCTGGCCGAAGCGCGCCGCTTCTGGGCCTTCCAGCCGCCCCGCGAGTCGGCGCCCCCGATCGTGCGCGCGCCCTGGTGCCGCACCCCGATCGACAACTTCATCCTCGCGAAGCTCGAGGAGAAGAAGATGAGCCCCGCGCCCGAGGCGGACCGCCGGACGCTGCTCCGCCGCGTCACGGTCGACCTCACGGGCCTGCCGCCCTCCCCCGAGGAGGTCGAGGCGTTCCTGAAGGACGAGTCGCCTGAGGCCTACGAGAAGGTGGTCGAGCGCCTGCTCGCGTCGCCCCGCTACGGCGAGCGCTGGGGGCGCCACTGGCTCGACGTCGCCCGCTACGCCGACACGAAGGAGTGGGTCGTCGACGAAGAGCGCCGCCTCCCCTACCCCTACACGTACCGCGACTGGGTCATCAAGGCGCTCAACGACGACCTCCCCTACGACCGCTTCCTCCTGCTGCAGATCGCCGCGGACCGGATCGTGACGGGCGACGACAAGAACAACCTGGCCGCGCTGGGCTTCCTCACGGTGGGGCGCTCGTTCCTGAACCGGCAGCCCGACATCATCGACGACCGCATCGACGTGATCTCCCGCGGCCTGCTCGGCCTCACGGTGACCTGCGCGCGCTGCCACGACCACAAGTACGACCCGATCCCGACCAAGGACTACTACTCGCTCTACGGGATCTTCGCCAGCTCGGCGGCGCCGAAGGAGATGCCGCTTCTCGCGGCGCCGAAGATGTCGCCCGACTACGCGGCCTACCTGAAGGAACTGGGCGCCCGCGACGCGGAGATCACGAAGTTCAAGGAGACGCGCCGGGTGGAGATCAGCGCGACCTTCCGCACGGCGCCGCAGATCGCCGCCTATCTCGTGGCCGCGCAGGAGTCCAAGGGCAAGCCCGACGACGAGGCGAAGGCCGCCGGGCTCAACGCCGCGATCCTGAAGCGCTGGATCGCGTGGCTCCATACGAACCCGCCCGAGCTGGCGGCCTGGACCGCGTTCGCGACGAAGCCGGCGGGCGAGCTCTGGGAGTCGCTGATCGGCTCCCCGGCCGCGGTCGCGCAGGCGTTCGCGGAGCCGCCGGCGTCGATCAAGGATGCCGCCGAGCGCTTCGCGAAGATCCTGCAGGACGATGCCTTCAAGCCCCTCGTCACCGCGGCCGAGTTTCCTTCGAGCATCCCGATCGCGGAGATCGACGGCTTCCTGACGGGCGACGACCGAGGGAAGCTGAAGAAGCTCCGGCGCAACGTGGAGGAGCTGCACCATCACCCGGGCGCGCCTCCCCGGGCCATGACGCTCGAGGAACAGGCCACCCCGCACAATCCGCGGGTCTTCATCCGCGGCAACGCGGGCAGCCCCGGCGAGGAAGTCCCCCGCCAGTTCCTGGCGATCCTGAGCCCCGACGAGCGCGTCTCGTACAAGGGCGGCGGCCGCCTGGAGCTCGCGAAGGCCATCGCGAGCCCGGAGAACCCGCTCACGGCGCGGGTCTTCGTCAACCGCGTCTGGGCCCAGCACTTCGGCGCCGGGCTGGTCCGCACCCCGAGCAACTTCGGCGTCCGCGGCGACGCGCCCACCCACCCGGAGCTGCTCGACTGGCTGGCCCGCACGTTCGTGGCCGACGGCTGGTCGATGAAGAAACTCCACCGCCTGATCGTGCTGTCGAGCGTGTATCGGCAGTCCAGCCGGGACCACGCGGAATACCGGAAGAGCGACCCGCTCAACCTGCTCCTCTGGCACCAGAACCGTCGCCGCCTCGACCTCGAGGCCATGCGGGATTCCATCCTCGCGGTCTCGGGCACGCTGGACCTGGCGATGGGCGGCCGCTCGGTCGAGCTCACGACCACGCCCTACTCCCCGCGCCGCACGGTCTACGGCTACGTCGACCGCCTCAACCTCGCGAACTTGTACAAGACGTTCGACTTCGCGGTCCCGGACATGCACAGCCCGCAGCGCTTCGTCACCACGATCCCGCAGCAGGCGCTCTTCATGATGAACAGCCCGTTCCTGATGGAGCAGGCGGGGCGCCTCGCGGAGCAGTCCGACGTCCAGCGCGAGGAGCAGCCCGAGCGCCGCGTCCAGGCGATCTACCGCCGCGTCTTTGGCCGCGAGGCGAGCGCCAGGGAGCTCGCGCTCGGCGTGGCCTATGTCCGCTCCGCCTCCCCGGCGCCGGCCGTCGCGCGCGCCCCGATCTGGCAGTACGGCTACGGTACGGGCCCGGCGGACTTCCACCCGCTGCCGACCTACACGTCGCAGGGCTGGCAGGGCGGCGCCAAGCTGCCCGACCCGGCCCTGGGCTGGTGCCTCCTGACCGCGACGGGCGGCCACGCGGGCAACGACGTCGCCCACGGCGTCATCCGCCGCTGGACCGCGCCGCAGGCCGGCACGATCGCGATCGCCGGGACCCTGAGCCACCGCTCCCCGGCGGGCGACGGCGTCCACGGCCGCATCGTCTCGAGCCGCCAGGGCGAGCTCGCCTCGTGGCAGGTGGCGAGGCTCGACGCCGAGACGAAGATCAGCGGGCTCATCGTGGAAGCGGGCGAGACGCTCGACTTCATCGTCGACTGCCGCGCCGACAACAACAGCGACTCGTTCGCCTGGGCGCCGTCCGTCCGGATGGGCGAGGAGGAGTGGAACGCTCAGGCCGCGTTCGGCGGCCCCGCCCCGAAGGCGCCGCCGCCGATGTCGGCGTGGGAGAAGTACGTGCACGTGCTGCTGGAATCCAACGAGTTCATCTTCGTCGACTAGGGGGAGATCGATGGACGCTCGGATGTCGCGACGCGAACTGCTCTGCCGGGGCGGCATGGGCATGGGCGCGCTGATGCTGGCCGACCTGATGGGCCAGGCCTTCGCGGATGACGCGCCGACGCTCAACCCGCTCTCGCCCAAGAAGGGGCACTTCCCCGGCAAGGCCAAGCGGGTCATCCACATCTTCGCCAACGGCGGCCCCTCGCACGTCGACACCTTCGACCCGAAGCCGGCACTCGAGAGGCAGTCCGGGAAGCCCCTGCCGTCCGAGTTCCAGAAGGGCGGCAACACCAAGGGCAACACCGCATTCCCCTCGGCCTTCAAGTTCCGCAAGTACGGCCAGAGCGGCATCGAGGTGAGCGAGATCTTCCCGAACCTCGCGCAGTCGGTTGACGACCTCTGCGTCATCCGCGGGATGCACGCCGACGACCCGAACCACGAGCCGTCGTTGCTCCTGATGAACTGCGGCGAGCCGCGGCTCTCGCGCCCGAGCATGGGCTCGTGGCTGACCTACGGCCTGGGGACCGAGAACCAGAACCTGCCGGGCTTCATCGCGATGTGCCCCGGCGGCTACCCAATCTACCAGTCGCAGAACTGGCAGTCGGGCTTCCTCCCCGGCATTTTCCAGGGCACCTACATCGACACGCAGCACACCGAGGTCGACAAGCTGATCGAGAACGTGCGCAACGGCCGGATCACGAACAAGGAACAGCAGGAGCAGCTGGCGCTGCTGCGCGAGCTCAACCGCGAGCACCGCGAGACGCGGGCGGACGACCCTCAGCTCGAGGCGCGGATCCAGTCCTTCGAGCTGGCCTACCGGATGCAGATGGATGCGACGGACGCCTTCGACGTGATGCGCGAGCCGCAGCACATCCGGGACCTGTACGGCCCGGGCACCCAGGCGCGACAGATGCTGATCGCGCGACGGCTATTGGAACGCGGCGTGCGCTTCGTCCAGGTCTGGTCGGGAGCCGGCCAGCCCTGGGACAACCACTCGGAGATCCAGCCGGCGATCTCCAAGCTCGCGAAGGACTCGGACCAGGGCCTCGGCGCGCTGATCCGCGACCTCAAGCAGCGCGGGATGCTGGACGACACCCTCGTCATCTGGGGCGGCGAGTTCGGCCGCACCCCGACCGTCGAGGGCCGGCCCGGCAAGAACGCCGGCCGGGATCACCAGTCGAGCGGCTTCTCGATGTGGCTGGCCGGCGGCGGCGTGAAGCGCGGCCACGTGCAGGGCGCGACCGACGAGTTCGGCGTGCACGCGATCGGCGACGGCAAGGTCCACGTCCACGACCTGCACGCGACGATCCTGCACCTGCTGGGCTTCGACCACGAGAAGTTCACGTACCGCTACGCGGGCCGCGACTTCCGCCTCACGGACGTGCACGGGCGCGTCGTGAAGGAGATGCTCGCCTAGCGGCCCTGGCGCAGCCTCAGGACCGCGGCGCCGCCGATGGCCAGCGTCGCCAGGCCCATCAGCGCCAGCTTGATGTTGCGGTCCTCGTCGATTCCGTGCTGGAGGATCTCCTCCGAGCGCGACTTCCGCGCCTCGACTTGCGCCGCGTTGACCGGCCGATAAGATAGCGCGAGGTCGAAGACCGGGATGGCCAGGCTGACGCCTCGATAGAGCATCAGCAGCGTGCCCAGCTCGGCGATCAGGCTGCCCACCAGCGGGTCCGGCGCGGGCACGAAGGCCATGCGTTCCCGGAGCTGATAGACCAGCGCCTTGATGAAGGCATCCGCTCCCCAGGAGCCGGCGGGCCACTGTTCGGGCATCCGGGGCTGGGCCTCGTCCCCGAAGTTCAGACCCGTCACGGAGTTTGTCTTCAGCCAGTCGGGATCCCGGAGCAACGCCTGCCGGGCCTCGAGGATCCGCAGGTGGAGCCATTCGGTCCCGTCGTGAGCCTCCTTGTTCCGGCGGATGCCCTCGCCGATCCAATCATGGGCCTCCGCCAGATTGCCGCTCAGCTCGTACGCCGTGCCGAGGTTGGCGGCCACGATGTATTCCCCGGGATGGCTCCGCTCCACGGCCAGCAGGATCTGGACCGCCTTCCGGCTCTCCCCGCGGCGGACCAGTTTCGCGGCGTAGTCGCTCCGCGCCTTGAAATCCGCGTCCGGCCCGGGGTCCGCGGGAGGCGGACCCGCGACGATGCGGTCGTGTTCCGAGTGGTCCCGGAGCTCGGCCATGAACTCCGCGGGAGCCTCCGGGGCCGGCTTGGAGGGCCTCTGGGGTCGCGCGTACTCGTTGACGCAGGCCAGCGCCGGGCCCGCGAGGGTCAGGCTGTAGAGGATGGCCCAAAGCGCGGCACGGGAATGCGGCAGCTTCGTCGTTTTCATGGACCTACGAACGAAGCGGCCCCCGGAAGGTTCGGCTATTTGCGGAGCTTGGCGCGGGCCTTGCCGAGGAGCTCCTGGACCGCGGGGAGCTTCCGGAACTCCTCGAGCTCGTCCCCCGCCGCGACGGAAGCGTGCCGCTCGGGAGCCTTCTCCAGGAGCTGCCGGAGCGCTTCGATCGCCGCCTCGCGCTTCCCGGCGATCGCGTAGGCCGCCACTTGGAGATCCAAATCTCCCTCGGCCAACGCGAGCGCCGCGTCCAGCTTGCCTTGCGCTGCCAGCGTTCTCCCGAGCTCCTCCCTGAAGAGGGTCTTGTCCGTGCTCTTCTCCATGGCCTGGCGGACGGAGGTTTCCGCCTCATCGAAGCGGCGCAGGCGCCGCAGCAGCCGGCAGGTCCGGCGCCGGCTCTCCGGTTCTTCGGGATCGACCTCCGCGGCCTTCTGGTAGGCCTCGAACGCGGCGGCAGTGTCGTTCAGTTTCTCGGAGGCCGCGCCGATCAGCACCCACGTTTCCGCGTCGTCCCCCACGAGGCGGTGGTATTCCTTGGCCGCCAGGATTGCCTTGTCGGGCTCGCCCAGGGAGACGTGGCAGGCCGCCTTGAGACGCAGCGCCACCGCCAGGTCCTTCTGGTGGGCGAGCACGCGGTCGGCCAGCTTGAGGGCCCCGGAGGGGTTCCCGGTCGCGCGCAGCGCCAGGCCGTCGACCAGGTCGATCCAGTCCAGCACGTACGCGGGGGGCGTGCAGTTCCGCGCCATCGCCAGCGCGTCGCGCGCCCCGGAGGCCTGGCCCTTGGACAGGTAGACCTGCGCGCGCTGCAGCGTCATCACCCCGTCCCGAAGCGAGTTCTTGTCCTCGTCGTCGAAGATCCCGGGCGCGTACTGCAGGCCGATCACCGAGAGCCGGTAGCTGCCGTCGAGGTTCTCGAAGTCGTAAGGCCTCCAGGCGTCGCCCGCGCGGCTCAGCCAGAAGCGGAACTTCCCCCGCTTGCCGCCGATCGTGACGCGGCAGACCGCCTGCGCCTCGTCGCCGGCCGGGCTGAGCCGCACCGAGAGCGGCTCGACCCGCTCCCAGCCGCCGTTGAGCGCGCCGGGGGCCGAGATGATCGACGAGAAGTTCTCCTCGAGGCGGCGCACGCCGCGGCTGTGGAAGCCGTCGCTCGTGCCGTCCGGGATGGCGCCGCGGCGCTCCATCTCCTTGAGCAGGCGCGAGAACTCGAACTGGTCGCCGACGGCCTCGTCCTTCGTGGTGAGCGCCTTCTCGAGGGTCCCGATCGCCTCGCGGACCTTCGTCTCGGACTGCTGGAGCGCCGCCAGCGCGAGGAGCAGCAGGATCGTCATGTCTAACAACTATACGTGGCGGGCGGGGCTACTCTTTCAGAGCCGCGCGCCAGAGGTCCACGCTGCCGCGGATATCCGCCAGGACCTTCTTCTCGTCCTCCTCGCAGGCGTGGATGATCTCGAACATCAGCACCGCCTTCTCGGCGCCCGACGCCTTGATGGCCTCGATCACCTTCTTGGGATCGATCCGGCCCGTCTTGTTCGCCTCGGGCGTGAAGGCCTGGTGCATGTCGTACTTGTCGTTCGACTGCTGCAGGTGGAAGACCCCCGCCTTCGGGCTCACCTTGCGCAGCCAGGCGTAGGGATCGAGATCGTCGCCCTCGCGGCCCTTGACGACCATGTGCCCCAGGTCGATCGCGATCCGGATCGGGACCGCGGTCTTCATGGCCGCCAGCGCCAGGGCTTCGCCGATGCCCGTCGGCGGTTCGCGCCAGCCGGCCATGTGCTCCACGAGCAGCGACTCGAGCCCCTTGTCCTTGCACTCCTGGGCGAGCTCCCGCAGGCCGTCCTGCCAGAAGTCCATGCGTTCCTGGCGGCGCGCGGCCTCGCCGACGTCCTTCATGGACAGCGCGCCGAAGTAGCCGCCCGTGTGCGCGACCTTCATGCGCGCCGTCACGTCGATGGCGGCCTTGAACCAGGCCTTGGCGTCCTCGCGGAAGGCCGGCTCCGGATGCAGCAGCAGGTTCTGCATGAAGGGGAGGAAGCCGGTGAAGGTCGAGTGGATCGTAAGGCCGTAGCGCGCGCAGGCGTGCTTCGTGTGATCGATGTACGAGGCGACCACGCCCGCGCCGGCGCGCGGGTCCATGAGGTCGAAGGAGAACTGGACCGACTTCAGGCCGAACTCCTCGGCGGTGATGCGCGCCCACTCCTCCGGCTCCGGCCAGCGCTTCACCGCGAAGCAGTTGTTCATCCCGAGCGTGAATTCGGTCATCGAGTCTCCCCTTTGAACGTCGGCCCTTCCGCCTGGAAGTACTCCAGCCATTGCGCGATGAAGGCGTCCTTCAGGTCCTTCGAGGCGCGGCATTCCCGCAGCGTCCTGCCCCAATAGAAGCCGATCCAGCCGGACGCCGATTCCCGCGAGCCGGCCACGAAGCGGCGGAACGACTCCATCGAGCAGCTCAGCGGAAACATCTCCTCGATCACGATCGGCTTGCCCACCCGGAGCGACGCCAGAAGCTTCAGGTGGGTGTCGACCGTCGCGTCCTTAGGGTACATGTGGACGCTGAAGTAGTCGAGATTCTCCAGCGCCCCGAGGTCCGGACCCAGCGTCAGGGCGTTGGGCTTTTCGAAGAGGAAGAACATCCCGCACGTCACGAGACGCGTGGGGTCCCAGCGCCGGATCCCCGGGGTGAGCGCCGCAATCCACTCCCGCGTCAGCTCCGTCCGCGAGCGCCCGCCGGGCTCCAGCGTCAGGCTCTCGACGTAGAAGTAGCCCCCCAGAGGAGACCCGCCGTGCCAGACCTTGCCGGGGCCGGCGGGGCTCACGGGCTCGTTCATCAGGTTGTAGCAGAGCACGGCCGGGCTCGTGGCGCAGGTCGCCGCGACGGCCTCCCAGAAGCGCGCCTGGATCGACCAGCGCAGCTTCTCCGTTGCCCCCTCATACCAGGCCGGCGTGTCCGATTTGCGGTAGCAGCCCAGGCCGGTCAGGTCCAGGTAGAGGCCCATCGCCTCGGCGAGGTCCAGGAGCCGCTTGAGCTGCACGAGCGACCGCTCATCCGGCCGCTCGGGCGTCTTCATGAAGCGGTTGACCTGGAGATGGATGCGGACCACGGTCGCGCCGAGCTCCCGCATTTCGCGGAAGTCCTCCTCGACCTTTGCCCACTCGGCCTCCCAGTAGTCCTCGAGGAGGCGCCCCGCCTCGTCGTGGTCGTAGTTGAAGCCCCAGGGCGTGAAGCGCGCTCCCGACGCGAGGCGGAATCCGGCGCCGTCGACGCGGACCCGCTCCATCCTGGGGGCTGAGGGCTCGGAGAGCGCGCAGCCGGACAGGAGGAGGAGCCAGAGGCTTCGCCGCAGGATCACACCTGCTTTAACGTCCCTGGAGGAGGTCGAGCTGCTTCTTCAGCTCTTCATTTCCGGGGAAAACCCGAAGCCCCTCGGTCAGGACGGTCGCGGCCTTGTCCGCCTTGGCGGCTCTCGCGTAGAGCCTGCCGAGGTTGGCGTAGGTGTCCACGTAACGGGGCTGGGCGGCGGATCCCCCCTGGAGCTCCAGCGCCCGCTCGAAGCTCCGGATCGCCTCGGGAAGCATGCCCAGCTGCTCGGGCCACCAACTCAGCGAGTAGGCCCGGCCGTACTGCGCGTCCCACGAGGCCGGGTCGAGCCGGATCGCTTCGAGATATTCCGTGTCCGCCTTCCGCGCCCATTCCCCCTTCTGGATGAAATTGGGCTCCGCCATCAACGCCTCGATGAAGGCGCGGGCCAGGAGGCAATGGGCCGACGACTCCTGAGGATTCTCCTCGACGAGGGTCTGAAAGGACCTGATGAGCGACTCGCTCGCGTTGGCCTTCCGGGCCTCCAGGAACAGCTTCTCCAGGGTCTCCGTCGCTCCCTGCTTGTAGGCGATCCGGAGCTGGTCCAGCGAGGGTCCTTTGCCTGCCACCGGAGCGGTCGCCGCCGCGGCCGGCCGCGGAGCCGCTTCCGGCCGGGCGGTCGCCACGACCGCTGGAGCCGTCGGCATCGAATCCATGCGCGTTCGGAGCGCCTGGAGTTCCGACCGCAGCGCCTCCATCTGGGGGCGCAGGGACTCGCTCGCGGGGACCGGCGCGGGAGCTACAGAGGTGCGGGAGAGCGAGGCGACCATGACGGCGCTGACGAGTGCGGCGGTGGCCGCGGAAATGAGGATCGCGGTCGCGGGTTTCATTCGGCCCTCCCCAGTGACTCAAAGCCCGTTCGACTGGGTCGGTCCCCCCCTCGTTACCGGAAATGCGAGATCAGGCCAGCGCTTTCTGGATGACCGTGCCGGCGACATCGGTGAGCCGCTGCGCGCGACCCTGGTGTCGGTACGTCAGCTTCGTGTGGTCGATCCCCAGGAGATGGAGGATCGTCGCGTGCACGTCGTGGACGTGGGTCTTCTCCTCGGCCGCCCGGAGGCCGACCGGGTCGGTCGCGCCAATCGTTTGGCCGCCCTTCACGCCGCCGCCCGCGAGCCACATCGAGAACCCGTGCGGGTTGTGATCGCGCCCGTTGGAACCCTCGCTCATGGGCGTGCGGCCGAATTCGCCGCCCCAGACGACGAGGGTCTCGTCGAGCAGGCCGCGAGACTTCAGGTCGCGGAGCAGCCCGGCGATCGGCTTGTCGCTCTGGGCGCAGAGCTTCCCGTGGTTGCCTTCGAGATCCGAATGGCCGTCCCAGCCGTTGGTGTCGCCGCAGTAGAGCTGGACGAAGCGCACGCCCCGCTCCACCATCCGCCGCGCCAGCAGGCAGCGCAGGCCGAACTCGGCGGTAACCTTGTCCTCCAGCCCGTAGAGCTTCCGGGTCGCCTCGCTCTCGCTCCGGATGTCGACGACTTCCTGGGCGCTGCTCTGCATCCGGAACGCCAGCTCGTAGGCCGCGATCCGCGCCGAAAGCTCGGAGTCCTCCTCGCCGGGCCGGACCTCCTCGCGATTGAGCTTGTTGATGAGGTCGAGGGTCTGCCGCTGCTGCGCCGCCGCGATGCCCGGGGGATTGTTGAGATGCAGGATCGGGGTCTCGCCGCCGCGCAGGATCGTGCCCTGGTAGGTCGCGGGCAGGTAGCCGTTGCCCCACGCGGGCGCGCCGCCCTTCACCCAGCCTGAGGGATCCGGCAGCACCACGAAGGCCGGCATGTCCTGGTTCTCCGTGCCCAGGCCGTAGGCCGCCCAGGCGCCCAGGCTCGGCCGGCCCATCAGGATCGAGCCGGTGTTCATCAGGTAGACGGATTCCGGGTGGGTCACGCTGTCGCCGTGGCAGCCGCGCAGCAGGCAGAGCTCGTCGGCCATCGAGGCGATCTGCGGCAGCGCATCCGAAATTTCCATGCCGCACTCGCCGCGCTTCCGGAAGGTCCAATGCGACGGCACCAGCTTGTTCTTCGCCACGGCGCGGCGGGTCTTGAACATCCCGAAGGAGTCGGGAATCGGCTGTCCCGCCAGTCGCTGGAGCTCGGGCTTGTAATCGAAGAGGTCGACGTGACTCGGGCCGCCCGACATGAAGAGGAAGATTACGCTCTTCGCTCGCGCGGCGAAATGCGTGGAGCGCGGCGAGAGCGGCCGCACCGCGTCCTGCGCCAACAGCGCGTCCTGCTTCAGAAGAGAGGCGAGCGCGAGCATGCCGAAGCCGGTCCCGGCCTGGGCAAGGAAGCCGCGCCTCGACGACGGATCGCATCCGCAGCTCATCCCGTCACTCCACGTAAACGAAAGAATTCAGGTTGAACACCGCACGGCAGAGTTCCGTCAACGGTGACGTCGACAGGAACTCGACCGCGAGCGCCCGCTCCCGCTCCGTGGGACGCCTCGACAACGCCAGGCGGTACAGCAGCGTCACCTGCTCCGACGGCGTCTTAGCCTCGGCGACGATGTGTTCGGCCGTCGCCTTCGATGCGGTCATGACCTCGGCCGCATTGAGCAGCGTCAGCGACTGGGGTGCCGTCGTGCTGCGACCCCGCTCGGGGCAGCTCAGGTTGCTGTCGGGCGCGTCGAAGACCTCCAGGAACGGGAAGCGGAGGTTCCGCCGGCTGAAGATGTAGATGCTCCGCCGCACGTGGTCCTTGGGGTTCGGGCTGATCGACCACCCGCCCTTCGACCCCTTGAAGACCTCGGGCGGGATCGACGGGTAGACGCCCGGACCGCCCATCTCCAGGTTCAGCCGGCCGCTCACCTGGAGCAGGCAGTCGCGGATCACTTCGCCTTCGAGGCGCCGGCGGTTCATCCGGCCGAAGAGCTGGTTCTCGGGGTCTTTGGGCGAGATGGGGCCCAACGAGCGCTGGTACGCGGCCGACCGCATCAGGAGCCGGTGCATGGCCTTCAGGCTGAATCCGCGGGCCAGGAACTCGGAGGCCAGGGCGTCGAGAAGCTCGGGATGCGACGGCGGCTGGCCGTGGGGCCCGAACTCGCTCGGCGTCGAGACGAGCCCGCGTCCGAAATGGTGCTGCCAGATCCGGTTGGCCATGACGCGCGCGGTCAGGGGATGGGTCGCAACCCAGTCTGCCAGCGCCGTCCGCGTCGCGGGCGCCGTGACGCCGCCCAGCACCTGGGGGAATCCAGGCGTGACCTCGTCTCCCGGCTGCGTGTATTCGCCCCGGTTCAAGATGAAGGTCTTCACCGGCTTGCCCGGCCCCAGCGTCATGGCGTGCGGCAATGGGGCCGGCCTGGGCAGCTTCTTCGCCTCTTCCTGGAGCGCTTTGCGGCGCTCCCGCTCGTCGGGCGTCATCGCCTCGCCGATCTCCTTGTCGCTGACCTCCAGCAGGGGCTCCGTCTCGAGCGCAAGGTTGGCCTGCTCGGTGTCGCGCTGCTCGGGCGGCGTGAGGACGGCCATGCGGGCTTCCGGCGTGACCTTGGCCAGCTTCTTCTGCCGGGCCTTCTCCCGCGCGGCGCCCTCGAGCGTCAGGAGTTCCTTCACCTGAGGCTGAGCCTGATAGACCTTGAGCTCGGATTCGCAGGCCACGCGCTCCGCGACCGTGGGGACCGGCGTCTCGCGCCGGAACGCGGCGCCCGTGAAGAAGGCCTGGAGGCGGTAGTAGTCCTTCTGCGACAGCGGCTCGAACTTGTGGTCGTGGCAGCGGGCGCAGCCCATGGTCAGACCGAGGAAAACCAGCGCCGTGGTATCGGTCATGTCGCTCAGGGTCAGCTGGCGCCGCTGGGCCTGGTCGGAGCTGTCGACCATGTCGGGTCCGAGCAGGTTGAAGCCCGTGGCGATGAGGGCGTCGGGGTCGTCGGGCCAGAGCTCGTCGCCGGCCAGCTGCTCGCGGATGAAGCGGTCGTAGGGCTTGTCGGCATTCAGCGAGCGGATGACGTAGTCGCGATAACGCCACGAGTGAGGGCGGACGGCGTCGTGTTCGAAGCCGTCGGTTTCCGCGTAGCGGGCGAGATCAAGCCAATGGCGGCCCCAGCGCTCGCCGTAACGGGGCGACGCGAGCAGGCGGTCGATCACTTTGTCCCAGGCGTCGGGGGCCGGGTCGTTCACGAACGCGTCCACTTCCGCCGGCGTGGGGGCCAATCCGGTGAGATCGAGCGTGGCGCGGCGGATCAGGGCCTCGCGGGTCGCCACGGGCGCGGGCTCGACGCCGGCGGCCCGGAGCTTCTCGCCCAGGAGAGCATCGATGTTCAGGGGCCCCTTCGCCGCCGGCAGCGGCCGGAAGGCCCAGTGGTTGCGGTCGGCGTCGGTGACGGTGAATCCCGCGGGCTTGAGGGCTGCGGGCGGCTTGAGGTCCCGGGCATAGGGAGTTCCGGCGCGGACCCAGTCGGCCAGCACGCGCAGCTCGGCCTCGGGCAGCTTGTCGCGCTTGTGGGGCATGAAGGGCTTCTGCTTGCGGGCCGCGAGGAGCCAGACGAGGCTCTTGTCCGGATCGCCGGCCGTGACGGAGGGGCCCGTCTCGCCGCCCCTCAGAAGGGCCGCACGCGACGAGAGATCAAGGCCGCCCTTGGCGGACGCCTTGTGGTGGCATTCGACACAGCGGCGCTCGAGGATGTCCGCCGCCTCGTCGCCGGCGTAAAGCCGGCCCGCCATGGAAACCAAGACTCCTATAGTCCAGGCTGCCCGCATAAGTCCCTCAGGAGATATAACACCTCCGGGCGGTCCGGGTTGTTACACTGCTTCCAGGATGAAGCGACTTTATGCGACGACGGATCCCACCGAGGCGGAGCTGATCCGCGCCCACCTGCGGGACGCGGGCATCGAGTCGTCGCTCGACAACCAGCTCGGCGCGGCCTATGCGATCGGGATTCCGACGGCCGCGTCGCCCCTGGGGATCTACGTCCGCGACGAGGATGCCGCCGAGGCCGCCGAGATCCTCGCTCTGCACTTCGAGAAAAAGGACGATATCGGGGAGCCGGATCCCGATGCTCCCCCGCCGCTGACGCCCGAGGAGGCGGCACAGTTCGAGGAGAAGGTCCGCCGCGGAAAGCCCCGGCGCCGGCTCTGGTTGGCGTTGATCTGGTTCCTGCCCAACGTGGCCGCGGTAATCTCGTCGGCGCTCACGGGCGAGTGGGCGATCGCCGTGGTCGCCTTCGTGACCCTGCTCTGCTTCGTGGGAATCCTCTGGGCGATCAACGCGCTGGCGGGGCTCAACCGGAAAGACAAAGAGCCCGCTCCCTGAGGGAAGCGGGCTCTTCAGATTCTTCCGGCGACTACTTGATCGACGAATACTCCGTCGGGGTCATGAAGCGGCTATCGACCTTCGCCACCAGGGCCCCGTCCTTCTCGCTGTCGGCCTTGGCCTTGATCCATTCGGGGTCGGCAAGGAAATCCTTCCACGCCTTCTCGCGGGCTTCCTTGCTGGGGTAGGCGAGGATGTAGACGAGGGTGTTCTCGGCATTGTCGCCGGTGGTCGGCGACCAGTAGCCGACGTTGGTCATGCCGTGCTTCTCGAAGAGCCGGGTCGTGTGATTCTTGAAGCGGGCATGCAGGGCCGGCATCTTGCCCGGGTTGGTGTAGTAGATTCTCATCTCGAAGAAGCGGTCGGCGCGCTCCGTCGCGCTGCTGGACCCCGCCGCGTATCCGGCGCCCACCAATCCTCCCACGGCCACGACGGCCAAGATGATCCGATTCATTGTTCCTACCCTTTCAATGCAGGCCCCATCCTACTCCCCTGATACGCCCGCCGCCAGCCCCCGGTTCCGTGAAGTTGGCGCAGCTACTTCAGGCGCTTGATGACGTGCCAGCCGTAGGGGCTGGTCCTGGGGTCGTGGGACGACATGCCGATGCCGCCCACCTCGAGCTTGAAGCCGACGTCGCCGAAGGCGGCCACCATCCCCTGCCGCGGGTACTCGCCCGCGTTGGGCTTCACCTTCACGTTGGCCATGCCGTAGACGCCGTCGCCCGAATCGTCCGACAGCTCCTTGATGAGCTTGTGGAAGTCCTCGCCCTTCTGCGCCCTCGCGAGGACGTCGTTCGCCAGCTTCTCGGCCTCCGCCTTGCTCCGCGTCGCCTCCGTCCCCGCGCCGGCGAACGAGATCAGGACGTGGGCCACCTGGATATGATCGGGCTCCGCCATGCCGCCTCCTATTTCAGTCGCTTGATGATGTGCCAGCCGTACTTGCTCTTCACCGGATCATAGACCGCCATGCCGACTTCGCCGACCTCGAGCTGGAAGCCCACGTCGCCGAAGGCCGCCACCATGCGACGGCGCTCGTGCTCGTCGCCGACGGGGTTCACCTTGTGGTTCGCCAGCCCGTAGACGCCGTCCCCCTGGTCGTCCGAGAAGTCGCGCATCAGCTTGTTGAAGTCCTCTCCCTTGCGGGCCTTCGCGAGGACGTCGCCGGCCAGCTTCTCGGCGGCCGCCTGCGTGCGCGTCGCCTTGGTGCCGGTCCCCTGGAACGCGATGAGGACGTGGGCCAGAAGGATGTGCTCCGCCTCGGGCCCGCTCCGCTTGGGCCGGACCTCCGGCTTCGCCTCGGGCTGGGGCTCGGGCTTGGATTCCGCCCCGCCGCCGCATCCCAGGGCGAGGGCTGCCAGACCGGCCAGGGCCGCGTGCAGTTTCATCGGGTGTCCTCCAAGGTCCGTCGAAGATACGTTCCCGGCCGATTTCAGAAAAGGAAAAGCGGCCTGGAACGACTCAATTGCGGGGGAAAATTCGTCCAATTGGTGTACTTAAAAGGCAGATCGCGTTACCTTCAAGTAGGGGCTGGGGGGAATAAGAGGACGTACCCTTGGGGGAGCCGAACGTCATGCTGACGGCAGTAGTCCTGTTCCTGATCGCGGCGTCCTCGGGCAACCAGGACGACAAGGCGGCCGACGAGGCCGTCGACGCCTTCAAGACCGCCATGAAGTCGACGTCCGAAGCCGACCGCGTGGCCGCCGTCAACGACCTCGCCAAGGTCCACCACCTCAAGACCCTCGCGCGCCTCGCCGGCCTGCTGACGACCGACGGCCCGACCGTGCGGATCGCCGCCGCGAAGGGCCTTTCCGGCTTCGTCGAGCTCAAGAAGCAGGCCGTCACGGCGCTGGCCGGGGCCATGAACGCCAACTCCAAGGAGACCACCGTCCACGCGGCGCTCTACGAGTCCATGGGCAAGCTCGAGGAGCCCGCGTCGCTCCCGACCCTGCACCGCGGCTTCGAGGAGAAGGAGACCGTCGTCGCCAAGGCGGCGATCCAGGCGACCGGCACGGTCGGCAACGCCGCCTCCATCGAACCCCTGATCGCCTACCTCGCCAAGCAGGAGAAGATCCAGAAGTCGCCCGGCGGCAGCGTGGACTTCACCGCGCCCACGCCCGGCGGCGGCGGCAACGTCACGGTCCGCAGCGGCGACGAGAACCCCGGCAAGCGGGCGGCGGAGCTGATCCCCGCCATCAACAAGGCGCTCAACGAGATCACGCGCGAGTCCAACGGCTCGGCGGAGACCTGGAACGCCTGGTGGGCGAAGAACAAGGCGACCTTCAAGACGATCAAGTAGCGCCGCGAATCCCCGAAACCCGGACTGCCCCCTCTTTGTTTTATCCCGCATGAGAACGATCCTGCTCGCGCTGCTGCTGCTCGGCAGCTCCCTCGCGGCTCAAGACGCTCCAAGTCCGCGGCCCAACATCGTCATCCTCCTGGCGGACGACATGGGCTTCTCCGACATCGGCTGCTACGGGTCGGAGATCGCGACGCCGAACCTCGATCGCCTCGCCGGGGGAGGGCTGCGCTTCACGCAGTTCTACAACACCGCGCGCTGCTGCCCCACGCGCGCCAGCCTCCTGACCGGTCTCTACTCCCACCAGGCCGGCATGGGCCACATGGTCGAGAACAAGAAGGATGCCCCCGCCTATCAGGGCTTCCTCAACGATCGCTGCGTGACCCTCGCCGAGGCCCTGCGTCCGGCAGGCTATTTCACCGCCATGACCGGCAAGTGGCACGTCGGCGAGAAGCGCCCCCACTGGCCGGTGGACCGGGGCTTCGAGCGCTACTATGGCCTGGTCAACGGCGGCAGCAATTACTTCAAGATCGACGCCGGCCGGACCCTGGCCCTCGACGGCGAGCCCACGACCGCGGGCGGCGACAACTTCTACCTGACCGACGCCTTCACCGACTACTCCCTGAAGTTCCTGGACGAGGCGAAGGAGAAAAAGAAGCCGTTCCTGCTCTACACCGCCTTCACCTCGCCCCACTGGCCGTTGCACGCGCGGCCCGACGACATCGCGAAGTACCGCGGCAAGTATGTCGACGGCTGGGACGCCCTGCGCGGGAAGCGCCACCGGAAGATGATCGAGCTGGGCATCGTGGACGCGGCCTGGCCCCTGACGCCCCGCGACCCGACGGCGCCGGCCTGGGAGGAAGCGAAGGACAAGGACGACCTCGACTTGCGGATGGCCGTCTACGCGGCGCAGATCGACCGGATGGACCAGAACATCGGCCGCATCCTCGCGAAGCTTCGCGAGATCGGCGCGGAGGAGAACACCCTCGTGCTCTTCCTGTCCGACAACGGCGGCTGCGCGGAAAGCATCCACCGGGGCAAGGCGGGCGCGGCGGTCGGGACGGTGGACTCGTTCGAAAGCTACGGACTGCCCTGGGCCAACGCCTCCAACACTCCGTTCCGCCTCTACAAGCACTGGGTGCACGAGGGCGGGATCTCGACGCCCCTCATCGCCTCCTGGCCGGCCGTGATCAAGAAGGCCGGGCTGGTCCGCGACCCCGCGCACATGATCGACCTCATGCCCACCTGCCTGGAGCTGGCGAAGGCCGACTATCCGAAGGACAAGACCCCGGTCGAGGGCCTCAGCCTCGCGCCCCTGCTGCGGACGGGGACCTGGACGGGACACGACAAGATTTTCTGGGAGCATGAGGGCAACCGGGCCGTACGGCAGGGCAAGTGGAAGCTCGTGGCGCGGCACAAGGGCGCGTGGGAACTCTACGACCTCGAGGCGGATCGGACGGAGCTCAAGAACGTCGCTGCCGCCCACGCGGAGCGGGTCCGGGAACTCGGCGACGCGTGGGACGCCTGGGCGGTGCGGGTCGGCGTGGTCCCCTGGGAGGAGCTGAACCGGAAGAAGTAGTTGCTACAATGCCCCCCATGGCAAGAAGCCCCTCCTCGATCTGGCCGGTCGTCATCCCCGCGGGGTTCCTCCTCGTGGCCTTCCTGGTCTACCTGGCCACGATGTCGATCCTCGCCCACACCCGGAAGCCCGAGGGCCCTCCCCCCGGCATGGTTTTGATCAAAGGGGGTACCTTCCGGATGGGAACCGACAATCCGGTTTTCCGCGGCGAGGCCGAGCCGGTCCATACGGTGACCGTGGACGGGTTCTGGATCGACGCCACCGAAGTGACGAACGAGGAGTTTGAGAAGTTCGTCAAGGCTACGGGCTACGTCACGATCGCGGAGCGCCAGCCGGACCCCAAGCAGTTCCCCGACGCCGACCCCGAGAAGCTCAAGAACCTCAAGCCGTTCTCCAGCGTCTTCACCCCGCCGGGACCCAACGACCCCAGCCGGAACATCTTCGACTGGTGGAAGCCGGTCGAAGGCGCCGACTGGCGCCATCCCCAGGGGCCCGGGTCGTCCATCGCGGGCAAGGAGAAGCACCCGGTCGTCCAGGTCTGCTGGCTCGACGCCGAGGCCTACGCCAAGTGGGCGGGCAAGCGCCTCCCCACGGAGGCCGAGTGGGAGTACGCGGCTCGGGGCGGGATGGAAGGCAAGCGCTACGCCTGGGGCGACGACTTCAAGCCCGGCGGCAAGTCGATGGCCAACACCTGGCAGGGGAAGTTCCCCAAGGAAAACCTGATGGAGGATGGCTACCGGACCACCGCGCCGGTCGGCTCCTTCCCGCCCAACGGCTACGGCCTCTACGACATGGCCGGGAACGTCTGGGAGTGGTGCTCGGACTGGTATCGGGTCGACTACTTCCGCAGCAGCCCGAAGGACAATCCGCCGGGCCCCGACTCCAGCCTCGACCCCATGGAGCCCAAGGCGAAGAAGCGCGTCCAGAAGGGCGGCTCGTTCCTCTGCGCGGAAGACTACTGCGTCCGCTACGAGGTCGGCTCCCGACACGCCGGCGAGATCGAGTCCGCCGCCGACCACATCGGCTTCCGCTGCGTCAAGGACGCCCGCTGATCCTTACTTCTCCTCCGGCGGTCTCCCGACGGAGGCGACGCTCGGCAGCGGCGCCGTCGCGCGCTTCAGGAACAGGATCGCGAAGCAGGTGTCGGCCACGTTGCGCCAGGACCCGTTGGACGCCTGGTTCTTGATCAGCCAGGCCGCGCCCTCGTCGTACCAGTCGTGCGACCCGATCCGGTCCGTGCCGTAGAGCATCCCGACCCGCTCGAGTCCGTAGAGGTAGTAGATGTGCCACTTCGGCAACTTCCCCGAGACGTTCGCGTCCAGCCACTCCGCCGCCCTCTTGACGTGCGGCTCCTCAGCCCAGGACTTGTGGAGCAGCCAGCGGTAGATGACGACCGAGCCAGCGCCGCCAGCAGTCATGGTCGCGCGCCCGCTGTCGTCTTCGCCACGGCTGTAGCCCCAGCTGCCGTCCTTCTCCTGGTCGCCCTCCCACCAGCGGAGCGCATCCTGGAGGCAACGGGGATCGAGCAGGAGGTCCGCCTCGGCACAGGCCCGGAGCCCCAGCGCCGCGTACTGGGCGTTCGAGTTGTCGCCGACCTTCGTGACGCGGGCCCGCTGGAGGATGGCGATCTTCCGACCGCTGCTTTTCGACGTGCCGGGCTTGTAGTTGGGCGGGTACTTGGCTCCGTAAGGGGTCCCCTTCCAGGTCACCCAGTCCCCGGGCGCCCGGCCGGGCTCGACCGGCGACCCGTAGGCCCACTGGCCGTTCTCGCACTGATTGTCGAGGAGGAACTGCGCCTGCTGCAGCAGCTTCCACTGATAGCCGGCGCGGTCGAGCTTCCCCAGTGCCATCGCCCCGAGGGCGGCGTTGTAGACCCGGTCCGGCTCACGATCCACGACGTGCTTGAGGTACTCCGCCAGGACGGGGTCCGCGGCCGGCAGGCCCCCGTAGAGGAGCGTGTAGAGCACCAGTTCGTTCGTGTCCTCCGACCGCGAGGTCGGCACCCCGGATTTCGGAGGGACGCCCTTGAGCCATCCAAGGCCTTTGTGGATGGCCTGGTCGACCTCCGCCGCGGGGATGCCCGACCCCTTCGGACGGAACTCCTGCGCTTCGAGAGTCGACGCCGACGCGAACCACACCGTGAGCCAGACCGCTGCTTTCATGACCGTCTCCTGCGATCGGATCCGGCCCTCGCGTCCGACGTCTCCTCCTCCGCGCCCGCGGGTTACTTCTTCTCGCCGTCGCCGTCCTTGTGTTCCTTGTCGCCGTCGCCGCCCTTCTTCTTGCCGTCGCCGTCCTTCGGGCCGTCCTTCTTGGGGCCTTCGCCGTCGCCGAAGCCCTTCTTCTTGGGGGCATCGCCGTCGCCGGGTCCCTTCTTCTTCGGGGCATCGCCGTCGCCGTCGCCAAGACCCTTCTTGAAGCCGTCGTTGTCGCCGTCCTTCTCGCCGCCCTTCTTCTTGGGGGCGTCGCCGTCGCCGCCGCCTTCCTTCTTCTCGCGCTGCTTGCGCTCGCCTTCGGTCTCCTTCGGGAAGTTGCCCTTCTCTCCATCGCCCTTCTTGCCTTCGGGCTTCTTGTCGCCGCCCTTCTTGGGCTCGCCGTCCTTGCGGCCTTCGGGCTTCTTCTTGCCCTCGCCTTCCTTCTTTTCGCCGTCCTGCTTCTTGCCTTCCTTCTCGTCCTGGGCGATGCCGCCCAGGCACAGCGACGCACCGAAGAGGAGCGTCAGGGTCGTCACCCACAATCTGTTCATGCTCGCCTCCTTATTTGTCTTCTTTCTTATTGCCGCGCTCCGGACCCTTTTCCGGATCGCGGGTTTTCTTCTTGGGGGGCTTGTCTTCCCGAGGCTCCTCCTTGGGGACCGCCCACTGGGCCTGCGCCTCGTCCAGCGCGCCGATCACGAAGTCGTCGCCCTTGATCTGCCGGACGTCCAGCGTGATCTCCTGGTCGATCTCGAGCTTCCGCACGAAGAGGAACTGGATCTTGTCGGGCTGCGGATCCCCGTCCTTCCGCTTCGCATAGGCCACCGAGACCTTGAGGGTGCGGCCGGGGATCGAGGCCACCAGCTCCGCCGGCGTTTCCTTCTTCGCGCTGACGACGCGGGTGACGCTGAGGAGGACGTGCGCGTCGCCCTTGCCCTGGACGCTGCCCTGGACGACGCCGCTGAAGACCGGCCGGGGTTCCTTCTTCTCCGGCGGGGGCTCGACGCCGAAGACGCGGCTTTCCCCGGGGCCGAGCTCCCGGGTCTGGCCGCCGGCCTCGACGCGGACCCGGCCCGAGGCGACGGAGACCGCCAGCGCGGCGGGCCCTTTCTTTTGCTTGCGGAGCTCGACCGTGAACTCCGTGCCGAGGACGGAGACGCGGCCCGAGGGGGTGTCGATGCGGAACGACTCCGGAGCCTTGGCGACCTTGAAGCGACCGGACCCCTGGTTCAGCTCCACGACCTGGCGGGCGTCGCCGACGCGGCCGCGGAAATTGGCGGAACTGGCGGGGGCCAGTTCGGCTTCGGACCCGTCGCTCATCCGGACGAACGCCGGGGTCGGGCCCGACACCTCGACGCGGGAGCCTTCGGCCTTCACGTCTCCCGAGACGACCTTGAACGGTTCGGCGGGAGCGCCGGACGTCCAGACGATCAGGCCGACGATAAGGGCCAGGCAGGCAGCGGCCGCGACGGCCGGCAGGATCCAGGGGCGGCGGACGGCGGCCGCCGGCTTGAGGAGCGGCGCGGTGGCCGGCTCTTGGGCGTCGGGCCCGAGGATCAGGATCGGGACCGGCTCGGACACGCCGCGGATGTCGCGGAACTGGACCTGCTCGAAGGCCATCTCGGCGAGGCGCTTCCGCAGGCGCGGGAACTTGCGCAGGCGGTCGTTGAGGGCGCGTCGCTGCTCCTCCGTGAGCTCCTCGCCGGAGAGATGCCGGTGAATCAGGAAGTCCCAGTCCCAGCGGATCTCGCTCATGACATCCCCGGCTGCTGCAGCCGCAGCTCCACGCAATCGTGGAGGGCGCGGCGCAGGCGGTACAGCGAGGTGTCGAGGGCGCCCCGGGAGACCGAGAGCTCGGCGGCGAGCTGTTCGACGGGGACGGATTCTTCGTAGCGGCGCCGCAGCAGGAGCCGGTCCTTTTCAGGAAGCTTGTCGGAGCAGAGCCGCAGAGCCTCGCGGCGCGCGTCCCAGGCCGATTCCGCGGACGCCTCGAAGGCTCCGGCGACGGCCTCCAGGACGTCGTCGTCCAGGGTCTGCACCTTGCCGCGGGCGAGCTTCTTGCGCCAGTCGCGGACCAGGTTGATGGCGATCTGGCGGCCCCAGGCGACGAACTTGCAGTTCTCGTCGGCCTGCTCGCGCTTGCGGGTCATGAGGACGGCCATTTCCTGGAAGAGGTCCTCGGCGACGGCGGCATCGCCGACCATGGCAAAGAGCATCCCCTCGAGGGTGCGCTTGTACTGCAGGAGGTTCTTGACGAGGGTCTCTTCGCGCATGGCTCCATCCTACAACCGGATCTAAATGGACGGAGCGGAATGGATCTCACCGGATTTGTGGAAAAAAAATCCCCCGGAAGAGGGCTTCCGGGGGATCGAAGGATCGGCTACTTGAGCTTGGCGGCTTCCTTGGCGGCCTCGCTATTGGGGTACTTCTTCTGGAGAGCCGCCAGCAGGGCCGGGGCGCTGTCCTTGTCGGCCTTCTTGCTGGACGACAGGAGGGCCTTGGCCTGGTCGAGCATCGCCTTGGCGGCGAGCTCCTCCTGGACCTCCTTGTCCTTCTTCAGGGTCGCCATGGCGGCGCTGGCGGTCTTCTCGTACTCGGTTCCCTTGAACCAGGCGGCGACGCGGGCGTACTCCGCGTAGGCGTGGTATTTCTTCCCCTCGCCTTCGGCCGCCTTGGCGCGCTCCAGTCCCTGCTCCGCGAGGGGCTTGAGCTTGTCGTACATCGCCTGGGCGGCTTCCTGGACGTCCTTGCCGCCCTTCTGGGCGAGGCCGGCGAGCTGGCCCAGGCCCGGGTCGTACTGACCGAGCTCCAGGTCGCGCGCGATGGCCTTGAGCTTCTCCGGGATCGTGATGCCGTCGAAGACCATCTTGGCCTCGGGCAGGTACTTGTTGACCTCGTCGGCGATGGCCTTGTCGTCGGCGTTGATCCGATGGACCTTGCCCGCAGGGTCGATGAGCATGCACTGGTAGATGTTCTGGAGGCTGATGGTGAAGCCGAAGGGCTTCTCGGTCTCGCGCTGGTCGTCGACCCAGATGGGCCATTCGAACTTGTTGGACTTGGCGTACTGCTCGACGACGTTCTTGGGGTTGCCGCTGTTGACGGCGAGGAACACGGCGGGCTTGTCGGCGAAGCTGGCGCGCAGTTGATTCCGTCCCGGAATCTTCGCGTTGCAGGTGGGTCAGGTCTCCTCGAAGAAGTAGACCACGACGACCTTGCCCTTGAGGCGCTCGAGGCTGATGTCGCGGGCGTTGACCCAGCCGGACCCCTTCAGCTCGAGGGAGTCCTGGGCCCCGGCCAGGGCCGGAACCGCCATGGCCGCGAGGAACGCGGCGGCTTTGAAGATCCGCATCGGTCACCCTCCTGAGGCTTTCCCTTAGTATAAGCCCAAATCAGAACGGAGCGGGGGCGCGGAACGATCCCGAAAAGAAAAGTTCCGTCCGCCGGGCGCGGTGCACGCTCGACGGACGGAACCTGGGAGGGAGCCTCGATCTTCAGCCGTGAAGGCGGAAGATACGGGTGTTGGTTTCGAGACCCAGGGCCCGGAAGCACTCGATCGTGAGGGCCCGGAGGCCCTTCATCTTGGAGAGCGCGGCTTCGGGGCAGAGGGCGGCGAGACGGCTGCGGACCAGCGGGTGGGCGTCGAGCGCCTCGTCGGGCATCGTGTAGTAGGCGACGGCGGCCCCGCGGGCGGAGGCCCGCTGGGTGCGGATGGCGGCCAGGACCTCGTCGGGAACGGCCTTGGACGGGGTGAGGTCGACCACGAAGAGGTTGGCCCCGTAGTGGTTGACCATGAGGGCGGCGTCGGGTCCCCAGGAGGCGTAGCGGACGTCCATCCGGGGGTCGCGCTGGAGTTCGAGCTTGAGGGTGCCGGCGAAGAGGAGGTCCTCGCCGAGGATGAGGACCTTGCGCTTGCTCTGGTGGCCGAAGGGGTCGGCGTGGCGGGTGCGGCGGACATAGCGGGCGAGCTCGTCGGCGGGGATGCGGTACTCGCCGGTGTTCTGGAAGAGGCAGGCGACCAGGAGTCCGTCCTTGATGGCCTTGCGGAGCTCGTCGATGGGCACGTCGGCGATGTCGGCGGCCTCCGCCAGCCCGTACGTCCGGTTGTCCATAGCCTCACCTCTCAGATCCCGCACCCATAGTTAATGTACACTACCCAAACAATATGAAGCCCGAAAAAGCGAATTGTTTCAACAAAAATGCGTGAATTCCACCCCCCCTATCCCACCGCGGGGGGAGGCGATGTCGGCGGGCCTAGGCGATCAGGTCCTTCACCACGTGGCCGTGGACGTCGGTCAGACGGAAGTCGCGGCCCGCGTAGCGGTAGGTGAACTTCTCGTGGTCGAAGCCCATCAGGTGCAGGATCGTCGCCTGCAGGTCGTGGACGTGCACCGGCTTCTCGGCGGCCTTGAAGCCGAACTCGTCCGTCGTCCCGTGGACGTACCCGCCCTTCGCGCCGCCCCCCGCCAGCCACGTCGTGTAGCCCCAGTGGTTGTGGTCGCGGCCGTTGATCTTTCCCGCGTTCGAGCCCGGTGTCGGCATCTCCACCGTCGGGGTCCGGCCGAACTCGCCGCCCCAGATGATGAGGGTGTCGTCCAGCATGCCCCGCTGCTTCAGGTCCCGCAGCAGCGCCCCCAGCGGCTGGTCGAGGTCGCGGCAGAGGTTGCGGTGCCCCACCTCGAGGTCATCGTGGTTGTCCCAGGGCTGGCCGGCGCCCGACCAGACCTGCACGAAGCGGACGCCCTTCTCCAGCAGGCGCCGCGCGATCATCAGCTGCCGCGCCTGCGTGCCCGGCCCGTACATGTCCCGGATCGCCTTGGGCTCCTTCGAGACGTCGAAGGCGTCCGTCGCGTCCATCTGCATCCGGTAGGCCAGCTCGAAGGACTGGATCCGCGCCTCGAGCTGCGGGTCGCGCTGCCGCGCCTCCTCGTGCTTCCGGTTGAGCTCCAGCAGCAGGTCGAGCTGCCGCCGCTGCTCGTCCGGGGCCGTGAAGTTGTTCCGGATGTGGTCGATCAGCTTCTGGACGTCCGTGTGCTGCGTGTCGATGTAGGTCCCCTGGTAGACCCCGGGCAGGAAGCCCGACTGCCAGTTCTGCGACTCCTGGATCGGGTAGCCGCCGGGGCACATGACCACGAAGCCCGGCATGTTCTGGTTCTCGCTGCCCAGGCCGTAGGTGAGCCACGACCCCATGCTCGGGCGCACGAGGCGCGCCTCGCCGCAGTTGAGGAGCAGCAGCGACGGCTCGTGGTTGGGCACGTCGGCGTGCATCGAGCGGATCACGCAGAGGTCGTCCGCCATCTGCGCCGTGTGCTTGAACAGCTCGCTCACCTCGAGGCCGCTCTGCCCGTACTTCGCCCACTTGAACATCGAGGGGAACGCGTTCCCCGTCTTGCGCTCGGTCTTGTAGTTCTCGATCGGCAGCGGCTTCCCCGCGTACTTCGCCAGCGCGGGCTTCGGGTCGAAGGTGTCGACGTGCGACGGGCCGCCATTGAGGAAGATGTGGATCACCCGCTTGGCCTTCGCGGGAAAGTGGGGCTTCTTCGGCTTCAGGGGATTGAGGGACGCGGCGTCGTCGCCCGCGAACGCCGACCCGATCATGCTCGACATCGCAAGCGCGCCCATGCCGATGCCGGAACGACAGAGGAGTTCCCGGCGCGTCAGCAGTCCCGGGTAACGGCGCTCGAAATCCATTCTCGTGCTCCTAGTCGACGAACATGAACTCGTTGGCGAGCAGGAGGACCTGGGCGTAGCGCTCCCAGGGCGTCAGGGTCTTCCGCGGCCGGGCCTCGGGCCCGCGGAACTCGTCCTTCGCGCTCCACTCCTGCACGCCGCCCGCCGCATTGCCCGGCGCCTCCACCAGGCGGATCACCGGCGCCCAGGCGAACTGGTCGCTGGTCTCGTCGCCGCGGCAGTCGACGACGAAGTCGATCGTGTCGCCCTTCTTCACTTCGATGCGGCTCATCTTGGTCTCGGCGTCCGTGTTGTGCGCGGTCCACGAGGCGAGCTCGCCCTCCTGGCTCGACACGATGCGGGCCCGGACGCCGTCGCCTTCCTTCTGGTGGTGGCCCAGGACGCCCGAGATCGCGACGGCACCGTCGTGCGGCGCGACCCAGCGGCGGACCGCGGCGCCCACCTGCGCGTTCGACGGGTGGCCGCCCTCGGCGGTCAACAGCACCCAGCCCAGCTTCGGGTCGGGCAGCTTGGCGCCGCCCTGCCAGGCCATCCCCGTGAAGAACGGCAGCGGCTTGAAATCCACCACCCGCTTCGTCGCCTCATCGAAGCGCCCGAGGCCGTACTGCCAAACGCTGGGAGCGGACGCGACCGGCCCCCCGCGGCGCAGCTCCAGGCCGAGGAACTTCCGCCCCACCTCCAGCTCGTCGGCGACCGGCTCGCGGCCGTAGAGCAGCCGGTAGAGCTTGCGGATCCGGCCCTCCATCTCGCGCTCGCCGTCGATCTCGGGACGCTTGACCAGCGCGCCCACCTGCTCGGTGATGAAGGGGCTGTTCATGAGGAAGAGCGCCTGCTGGGGCACGGTCGTCGAGTAGCGCTGCGGGCTGTGGGTATCGGGACTGGCGAAGTCGAAGTTGCGGAAGGTGCCCGGCAGGTTCTGGCGGTCGATGAAGAGGTAGACCGAGCGGCGCTTCGCGAAGGTTTCCTGCGTGGGGTCACCCACGGTGTTGACGATGGTCTCCGCCTGCTGCTTCTGCTTGGAGGTGGGGTTCTCGCTCAGCTGGACCGGGCGGCCGCCCATCGCGAGGTCGAGCTGGCCGGACACCGCCAGGAACGAGTCGCGCATGGCCTCGAAGTCCAGCCGCTGCCGGGAGCACTTCCAGACCAGGCGGTTGTCCGGGTCCTTCTCCTTGTAGGCCGCGATGTCGTCGCTCTTCTGCTGCCAGGCGGCCGACGTCAGGATCAGCTTGTGCAGCTTCTTCAGCGACCAGCCGTCCTGGACGAAGCGGATCGCCAGCCAGTCCAGGAGCTCGGGGTGCGTGGGCGGGTCGCTGCGGTACCCGAAGTCACTGGGGGTGCGGACGATCGCGCCGCCGAAGTGGTAGCCCCAGACGCGGTTGACCATGACGCGCGCCGTGAGGGGGTTGTCCTTCGAGGCGATCATGCGGGCCAGCTCGAGGCGCCCGCTGCCGTCCTTGAACGGCTCGCGCTTGTCGGGCGAGAGGATCGCGAGGAACTGGCGGGGCACCTTCTCGCCCTGATTGTTCGGGTTGCCGCGGACGAAGACGTGGGGCTCCTGGATCGGACCGTCCTCCATCGCCATCGCCCGCTGCGGCGCGCCCGGGTGCGTCGCTTTGAGGGCGTCGACCTTGTTCTCGAGCTGGCGCTGCTTGTCGCGGTCCGCGCGGTTGTAGAACTTCTCGACGTCGGCCAGGGTGATCGCCGTGGGGCTTTCGGGAGCCTTGAGGAGCTCGCCCTTCACGAGCTCCGCCGCCAGCTTGTCGGCCGCCTCGCGACCCGGCTTCTCGCGCCACTCCGCGAAGAGCGGGTCCTTGGTCTTCTCGAGGTACGCCTTCCAGCGCTCGATCATGGGGGCGATCAGGTCCTTCTTCTGAGCGAAGGACCTCATGTCTTCGCCCTTCGCGGACTTGACCTCGTGGGCGGCCATCAGGTAGTCCGCGATCGCCTTGGGCTGCTGCAGGGAGGCCTGGATCTTGGCGTGGCGCTCCTCGCGGTACTTCGTCACCTCGCCCTGGAGCTTCGCGACCTCCGCCTCGTACTCAAGGTTTGCCGGCGTTTTCTGCCCCATCCCGATCAGCGGCAGGTCCTTGGGCTCGATCGAGCTCGCGAAGACGCCGTAAAGCGAGTAGTAGTCCTTGGTCGGGATCGGGTCGAACTTATGGTCGTGACAGCGCGCGCAGGCGACGGTCAGGCCCATCGTCCCGCGGCAGAGCACGTCCAGGCGGTCGTCGATGATGTCGGGCAGGCGGTTGAGGAAGCGGCGGCCGAGGGTCAGGAAGCCCATCGCGGCCAGCGGCCTCTTGTCCTCGCCGAGCTTGAGGCGGTCGGCGGCGATCTGCTGGACCAGGAACTGGTCGTACGGCAGGTCCTCGTTGAGGGCGGCGACGACCCAGTCGCGGTACGTGTACGAGTACGGGTAGCGGCGCTCCTCCTGGAAGACGTAGCCCTTCGTGTCCGAGTAGCGGGCGACGTCCAGCCAGTGCCGCGCCCAGCGCTCGCCGTAACGCGGCGACGCGAGGAGGCGGTCGATCAGCTTCTCAAACGCGTCGGGCGCCGGGTCCTTCGCAAAGGCCTCGATCTCCTCGATCGTGGGCGGGAGGCCAAGAAGGTCGAACGACGCGCGCCGGATGAGCGTGCGGCGGTCGGCGGTCCCGGACGGCTTCATCCCGTTGGACTCCAGCTGGGCGAGGACATAGGCGTCGATCGGGTTGCGGACCCAGTCCTTCTGCTTCAGCGCCGGCAGGGCGGACGCCTTGGGCGGCTGGAAGGCCCAGTGCTGCCGGGCCTTGGCGAGGTCGAGTCCCTTGGACTCGCCGCTGGAACGGGGGTCGGGGGCGCCCCGGCGGATCCAGGCCTCAAAATCGGCGATGACCTCGGGGGCGAGGCGTTCGCCCTTTGGGGGCATCTTGATCTCGTCGTCCTTGCCCGCGCGGAGGACCTTGACGAGCTGGCTGTGCTCGGGGTCGCCGGGGACGACCGTGGCCGCGCCGGACTCGCCGCCCTTCAGGGTTCCCTCGCGGGTGTCCAGGCGCAGCCCGGCCTTGAGCTTCTTGGCGTCGGCGCTGTGGCAGCCGTAGCACTTGTCGACGAGGACCGGGCGGATCTTCTTCTCGAAGAACTCCAGGCCCTCGGCGTCGACGGGGGCCGCCTTGGGTTTGTCCTGACCCCACGCCACGAGCGAGGTCAATCCCAGGACGATGGCGATTCGGAAGGTGCAGCTCACGCGATTTAGCCGGTCCTTTCGGGGTTCATCCCGCCCTTACCCTAGTTATACACCCGCAGAAAACTCGCGGTTTTTTGCACTTGGGATTCGTACCGGAAGTCCGGCGCGCGTTTCACGGGAAGGAGCGGATATTGATTGCGCCGGACGCCGCTTCCCTGTTCTAATCCACGTCGTAGGGAATAGCGGGACGCGGTCCGGACGTTACCCGGGTGGATCCACGCATGCCATTCGCAGACAAGGCCCTGAAGTGCAAGGACTGCAACGAGGATTTCATCTTCACTTCGAAGCAGCAGGAACACCACGCGAAACTGGGACTGCGAAACGAGCCTAAGCGATGCATGATCTGCCGCCAGGTGGCGCGGATGCGGAACGACGATCGCCGCGGCGGCCCGCGCCCTCCCCGCCGCTTCGGCCCCCCGGGCGAAGGGGGTCATCACGGCCCGCCGCGTCCCGGCGGTCCCGGCGGCTTCCGCGAAGGCCCGCGCGAAATCTTCATGGCCACCTGCGCGGCCTGCGGCAAGCAGACCGACCTGCCCTTCAAACCCCGCGGCGACCGCCCCGTCTACTGCCGCGACTGCTTCCGCAAGCAGCCGCGCTGATGCGCTACTGATTCCACGGGGTAGGAACCCCGCCTTCCCTACACCGCACGGTAGCTCGCTCTAGGCCAACCCTAGCGCAGCAGCAGCGCCCTCCCCTGGGAGTTCCCTGGCACGCCGCTTGCCATATCCCGGGCGGAGGTAACGCCATGAAGATGAAGTTCCTGATGTCGACCCTCGCGCGCCAGATCGACGCTGCGAAGATCCTCGCGGGATTCGAGAAACGCCCCAGCGGCGCGATCCTTCGCTCGCTCCAGGTCACCTATCTCGCGCTCTCCAGCGGGCTCGACCCGATGAAGGACGCGCCGCACCTCTTCACCGTGAGCGTCGCCGAGTTGGGAGAACACCTCCTCGCTCAGGACGGCGCTGCCGTGCCCGTGAATCCTCCGTTCCTGGCCTACCTGTTCTGGACCGCCGGCGTGGATCTCGTGCCCGGACAATTCGTGTTCGTCGAGCCCGAGATCGCCAAGCTCGCGATCGAGGAAGCACTCAGCCGGGTGGCGCTCGAACAGGCCTTCGCGGAGCGCGAATGGGTCACGCGCCGCACGGCCATGGAAGTCGCCGCGGCCCCGCCCCAAGCGGAGGAGCTCGAAATGCTCCTCGGCCTGGAGGCCCGGACCAATCTCCTCTGGGACCGGAAAATCGAACTGGTCGCCGCCAGCCTCATCGCGGAGGAATTCCTGGAGCGGGCCATTACGGTCGCCCGGACCTTCCCGGGAGAGCCGGAGGCGGCATGAGGACACGGGACGGTACCCGCTTCAAGCCCTTCCTACGGCCAGGTAGGATCGGCTCAAGAGAAACCTTCAATTTTCACTGAATTTGCTGGCACGGGGCTTGCTTTTGTAGGAACCAGCGGGATTCAAGCTCGGAGGTGTGCAATGATCGTGCGGGACTGGATGTCGACCAAGTTCGTGCTGCTGCCCATCGAAACGTCTCTGATGGACGCGCTGCGCTTTCTAAACTCGAAGGGCGTCTTCCTGGTCGGCGTCCTGCGCCACGGCCACATGGCCGGCGCGGTCACGCGTTCCGAGATCTACGAGATGCTCGAGAGCGGCGACCCGATGACGCTCCTGAGCCGCAAGACCCTCGCCTGCGTGGTGCCGCCCACGGCCACCACCGTGTTCGCGGACGATCCGGTGGAGCGCGCCGCCAAGTATATCGTCGAACGGGGCCTCCCGGCCGTCCCGGTCATGGACCGCGACGACATGGTCGGGATTCTCACGCCGGTCGACGTCTGCCGCGCCCACTGCGACATGATGGGAAAGATGCGGATCCTGAAGGACCTCGGCCTGGAGAAGTGCGCCTGAGCTACTTCCCCAGGAGATACGGCTCCCACAGGTAATAGCAGTGGAACCCGAGCAGCTTGCGGGCCTGCTCGAGGTCGCCCCCGAAGAGCGGCTGCGCCTGCACCGTCGCGGCGGAGTACTCGTTGTCCAGCCGGCCCGGCCGCCGCGTGTACATCACCACCTTGAACTTGCCGAGGCCCGCCCGCTTCTTCGCCTCGCCCACGGCGTCGTCCAGGTAGCCGATCCCGTCGACGAGCTTCGCCTCCAGCGCCTGCGTCGCCGTGTAGATCCGGCCGTCGGCCAGGCTCTTCACCTGGCCTTCCGTCAGCCGCCCCTTGCGCCCCTCCGTCACGACCGCCACGAAGCGCGCGTAGAACTGGTCGATCAGCCCCTGCAGGAGCTTCCGGTCGTCCTCGCTCATGTTCCGGAACGGGGAGCCCATGTCCTTGTTGGCGCCGCTCTTGAGCGCCTCGACCTTGACGCCGATCTTGTCGAGGAGCCCGACCAGCGAGACGTGCAGCGAGATGACGCCGATCGAGCCGGTGATGGTCGTCGGGTGCGCGACGATCGCGTCGGCGCCGCTGGCCACGTAGTAGCCGCCGGACGCCGCCACGCCCATGAACGCGGCGACGACCGGGACCTTCTTGCGGCTCTTGAACGAGATGAGCTCGTTGTAGAGGATGTCGCTCGTCGTCACGTCGCCGCCGGGGCTGTCGATACGGACGACGACGGCCTTCACGTCCTTGTCGGCCTCCGCGAGCTTGAGCTTCTCGACGAAGGCGACGACCTGCGATTCCCGGAGCGAGAAGAGCGAGTCGTCCTGGTCGCTGCTCAGGATGCCCTGCACGTCGATCAGGGCGACCTTCGCGGAGGCGCTCTCGTCCCCTTCGACGGCTTTCTCGGTGTAGTGGCCCCGGCGGGTGCCCAGGTCGACGTCGACGTTGACGCAGCCGACGAGCGCGGTGAAGGCGGCCAGAATCAGAGTTCTCATAGGCTCTCCTCAGACCTGAAGTCGAAGGTACCCGATGCGGGAGAGCCGCGCCAACGTCGCGGAGATTTCAGCGGGTGACGTACTTCTGGAGGGTCTTTCTTCCCTCGGCCGAGAGGCCGAGGAGGTCGATCTCCGCCTTGAGCTGCTCCTTGGTGCCGGAGCCGCCGATGTAGCTGTTGACGCGCGCCGCGGCCGTCGAGTTGACGAAGTCCTTCGCGTCCGGGTAGATCGCCGCGAACTCCTTCATCAGCTCCGCCGTGCCGCGAAGCTCGTACTTCTGGTGATAGTCCTCCGCCAGGTAGAATTTGCCCAGAGGGAGGATCGCCGTCTTCACGGGCTTCCCGAGCTTCTCCTCCATGCGCGCCTTGCTCGCCAGGACCGCCTTCTTCTGGGCCTCCCCGTCGAAGAAGATGGCCGACATGTACTGGCGGCTCCACGGGGTGCTGCACGGGTTGTGGCTCACCCAGATGCGGTCCAGGATCTGGTCGAAGCTCAGCTTCGTGGGGTCAAAGTCGATCTGGATGGACTCCGTGTGGTCGCCGAGGTTGTGGTAGGTAGGGTCCTTCAAGGTCCCGCCGCAGTAGCCGACGCGGGTTCGGACGACCCCCGGGAGCGCCCCGAACTGGGCGTCGGGAGTCCAGAATCAGCCGACCGCGAAGGTGACGGTCTCGACCTTGGCCGGCGCGGCGGCGTCGATCGGGGGAATGGCGGACGTCATCAGGGCCACGGATTCGCCCTCCTTGGCGAAGCAGCCGAGCGCGGCCAAGAGCGCCGCGGGCAGGAGCTTCTTCACGTCCATAGTCTACCCACTTCTACGCAGGACTGCCATCCCCGGATCTATCGGGATTGCTATGTCACATCATGACACAAGGCCGGGCGATACTGAGGGTGAAGGGTTCACTACCCTCTCTCCTCGAGGCCGAATCACTTTCCCCCGATTCGGCCTTTTTTATTTCCCTCCGGCTGAGTTTTGGACAACTATAGGCGTGTAACACAGCGGGACGCTGACGATATCCAGCTCGGACTCCCAACGAAAGGAATGATGCCCATGCGCACCCTGATCGCCCTCCTGGCCGTCGGCCTCGCCTGCGGGATCGCGACGCCCTCGCCGGCCGCCCAGGATAAGAAGAAGATCGTCTTCGTCGCCGGCGGGCCCAGCCACGGCTACGGCGACCACGAGCACCTGGGCGGCTGCATGCTCCTGGCCAAGGCGCTGAACGAGAGCGGCCTCCCGGTCGAGGCCGTCGTCACCAAGGAAAACGGCTGGCCCAAGGACGCCGCCGTCTTCGCCGACGCGGCCGCGATCATCATGTACTCCGACGGCGGGGGCGGCCACATGGTCAACAAGCACCTGGCGGAGGTCGACCCCCTCGCCAAGAAGGGCGTCGGCGTCGGCGCGATCCACTACGCGGTCGAGACCGTCAAGGGCGAGCCCGGCGACCGCTTCCTGGACTGGATGGGCGGCTACTTCGAGATCAACTGGTCGGTGAACCCGCACTGGACCGCGAAGTTCGAGAAGCTGCCCGAGCACGCGGTCACGAAGGGCGTGAAGCCCTTCGAGACCAACGACGAGTGGTACTACCACATGCGCTTCCGCGAAGGCATGAAGAACGTCACCCCCATCCTGACGGCGGTGCCCCCCGACTCGACCCGCAAGGGCAAGGACAGCACCCACGGTGGGAACCCGGCAGTCCGCGAGGAGATCGGCAAGAACACCCCCGAGCACGTCATGTGGGTCAGCGAGAACGAGGGCGGCGGCCGGGGCTTCGGCTTCACCGGCGGCCACGTGCACTGGAACTGGAAGAACGACAACCAGCGCAAGCTGATGCTCAACGCGATCTGCTGGATCGCCAAGGTCGAGGTGCCCACCGAGGGCGTCCCGTCCAAGACCCCGACCCAGGAGGAGCTGGAGGCCAATCTCAAGGCCAAGCCCGCCCCGAAGGAGAAAAAATAGGCGCCGGCGGAAGGTCGTGCTAGAATCGTCCGTCCAGAAATTAAAGGACGACACCACCATGAAGAAGCTGCTGCTCGCCGGGCTCGTGCTGAGCGCCGTCTCCTGCGCCGAGGACGAGGGCCTGAAGTATCAGAGGGTCCAGACCGAGGTGGAGGTCCCGAGGGTCCACAACGAGCCGAGCAGCAACCAGCTCCAGTACATGGCCTACTGCAACGCCGAGGAACGGGCCCTCACGGGCTGGGTCGACAGCCGCTCCGAGGCGGAGTCTGCCGCCAGCTCCTACCGCAGCGAGCATCCCGACCGCATCTGCTCCATCCTCTGGCGCCAGAAGCCCGGCACCCAGAAGATGATCCCGAAGTACCCGAAGGGATAGCCGCGATTCGGCGTTACATCCCCCGCCTGCTCCGTCACTGATCTTATATGGTGAGGCGCACAGGGGCCCTGGCGCTCCTTCTCCTTCCCCTCCTGGCCATCTTCTTCCGACCCGAAGCCGCTCCCCTGGTGCCCCGTCCCGCGCGCCGCCCCCTTTCTCGGACGCCGATGCAGACGGCCCCGAAGCTCCTCGCCGTCGCGCCGACCGCGATGGAAGCGCAGGAAGCGGAGCCCGACGCCGACGTCGATGCCGCGACTCCCGCCGATCCCCCGGCGCGTGAGGAGCCGGCGACTCCCGAGGACCCCGACGCCTACAAGCGATCCTTCGTGGGGCTGGGGATAGCCTGGCTGGCCAAGCATCAGAACGAGGACGGAAGCTGGGGGGACGGTCCCGCCCTCCTGGAAGGCCAACACCTGGGACGAAGCGGCGTCACGGCCATGGTCCTTCTGGCCATGCTCGGCGCCGGATACAGCCACTTGTCCAAGGACGTCTACGACGGCACGAACATCGGCGACTCCATCCGCCGCGCCCTGAAGTGGCTCCTGAAGGACCAGCACGCGGACGGCACCTTCGAATCGGGACCCGGCGGACTGGACCAGGCGCTGCTGGCGTACGCCCTCTCCGACGCCTACGGACTCACCGCTTCGGGACCCTTGAAGGAACCGGCGGCCAGAGCGCTCGACGCCCTGATCCGAAAACAATTCCCCGACGGATCCTGGGGCCCGATGGCAACCTCCGCGGCCGCCCTGATGGCCCTGAACTCCGGCGAGCTCAGCGAGCTGGACATCGATGCCGAGGTGCGGACGCGCGCGCTTCAGTATGCCGGCAGCTGCCCGCATCCCGGAATGATCGGCGCCCGAATCCTCATGACGAAAGACAAGAACTCGGTCGAGAGCGCGGTGGCGGCGCTGGTCGAAGCCCCGCCGGCACCCTACGACTACGCCGGCTGGCTGCACGCGTCGACCGGCATCTTCCTCGCCGACGGAGTGGAAGGCTCCCGCTGGAAGGAATGGCGACGGGCGATGTGGCAGGTCACGGACCAGACCCATGCCCGCGACGGTTCCTGGCCGGCCGGAACGGAGAGCGCCACGATTGTCCGGACCAGCCTGGCGATCCAGATGCTCGCGCTCCCCTGGCGCTATCCCCAGAAGTAAAGACGGTCTGTCTTGTTACACGCGGATCGGCATCACGATCAGCGGCAGGCCGCGCTCCCGGAAGCGGCGCTGAAGTTCCTCGCCCGTCCGCGCGTGCAGCAGCCGCGTGAACAGCGACGGCAGCGTGAACACCAGATCGCCGGCGAAGTACACCGAACGGGCGTAGTCTTTCGCGACCCCCGCGCTGAGCTCCTCGAGCTCGTCGATGAGGTCGACCCCGAAGCCGGCGCGGTACTCCGCCGCAAAGCCCCACTTCTCGGCGAGCGCCTTGTACTTTTTCAGGTCCGCCTCGACCGAGGCCTTGAGGTGCTCGACCTCCTGCTGGCCCTTGAAGCGGTCGAAGTCCACCTGTCCCACCGAGACGAAGACCAGCTGCTTGAAGTACTCGGGGAAGATCCGCTGGACGCCCATCAGGGTGTGCAGGCCGGCCCCGTTGTAGCCGCTGACCAGGAACACCGCCGTCGGCGCCGTCTTGTCCCAGGAGTGCGGCTCGCGGTGGTACGGGTCCTGCTCCGCGGCCTGGATGATCGAATTCAGGCGCCCCAGCGCCCGGAACACCTTCAGGTAGTGGCGCTTCACGATGACGCAGGCGACGCTCAGCAGCAGGATCGCCCCCAGGGCGTAGAACGCATAACGGGCCCCTTCCGCCATGAAGAGCGACGCCAGGATCGTCGCCGAGAGCAGCGCCGCCAGCACCGACACCAGCCCGCGGATCAGACCCTTCTGCTCCGGGTGCGTGAACCAGTAGCGCACCATGCCCGCCTGCGAGAGCAGGAAGGTGACGAACACGCTGAAGCTGTAGATGATGACCAGCAGGTCGACGTTGCCGCCGGTCGCGAGGATCGCCACCAGCCCGCCGATCCCGATCAGGAAGATGCCGTTCGAGACCACCAGGCGGTCGCTCAACCGGCTGAAGCGACGCGGCACCCAGGAGTCGACGGCCATCGACGCCAGCACGCGCGGGCCGTCGATGAAGCCCGCCTGCGCCGCGCAGAACAGGAGCGTCGCCTCCGACACGAGCGTCGTCCCGACCAGGAGCTTGCCGAAGCCGCTCCCGCCGAAGACGCTCCCGGCCAGGAGCGCGTTGAAGGTCTTGCCCTCCACGTGCATCACGCCCATGTGCAGGTAGCCCATCAGCAGGCCGCCGGCGACGAGCGACAGCGAAACCGCCATGTAGAGCATCGCCTTCCGCGCCGTCTGCACCCGCGGCTCGCGAAGGATCGAGAGGCTGTTGCTGATCGCCTCAATGCCGGTGTAGGTGCCGGCGCCGTGCGAATAGGCCTTGAGGAGCAGCTTCACCCCCGCGAAGGCCGCCAGGGGCTTGAGCGAGGAGGCCGTCGCCTGCGCCGTCGCCTCCGCCCCCGGGCTGCCTTTGAAGAGGGCGAAGAGGATCAGCGCTGCGTGCGTGACCAGGAAGAGGAGGAAGATCGGCAGCAGGAACATCACCGAGTCCTTCACGCCGCGGAAGTTCATGATCATGAGCAGGGCCAGAGCCCCGAGGACGGCCTGGAACTTGTATTGGGCCCACGCCGGCTTCACGAACTCCAGGCTGAAGATCGCATCGGCTCCCGACGCGATCGAGATCGCGACCGTCAGGACGTAGTCGATGATGAGCGCGCAGCCGCAGATCATCCCCGCGTAGCGGCCCAGGGTGTGCGACGCCACCGTGTAGCCGCCGCCGCCCGACGGGAAGGCCGCGATGGTCGACGAGTAGGCGGCGGACAGCACCGACACCGTGATCATGGTGGCGAGGGCCAGGTAGGGGGCCAGGTGGCGGTAGTCCCCCAGCGCCTTGAAGGTCGCTTCGGGGCCGTAGCAGGCGGAGCTCAGCCCGTCCGCCCCCAGGCCGACCCAGGCCAGGAAGGCGATGAGCGAAATGCCGTGGTGGACCGAAGGGTCGTTCGGATCCTTGGCCTTGCCGAAAAGCAGTTCCTGGAACTTGTGCCGGACTTTGGTTCCCATGGCGTCCTCGCGCGGGACCCCGCCGAGCGGGATTCCGCGCGAAGCCTGATGGCGGGCAGACGTCGATGCCCTGATGAACGCCGACGAGGTTAGCTGCCGGATTAGGGCCCATCAGTTGGCCCCGGCGCCCCGGAAGGCGCCTTCACCCCACCTCTTGGGTCCCCCGTTCCCGACCGTAGCCGGGATTTGGCGATCGGGGAAAGTATGACAGCAAAGGGGGTCGTTGTCAAATAGGCGGGCCGACGTAAAGCCTTAGATATTAATGGCTTAAGGGCCTTCGCAGGCCCCGGCGTCGGGGGCGCCATTGCGCGGGTTACCGCCCTGGTCCAGGAGGGGGGCGCCGCTGACCCCGGCGAGGTTGATGGCCGGACTGCCCGCCAGGGGCTTCATCGTCAGGGTGGTGCCTCCGTTGTTGGCCAGCGCCCCCAGCATCGCGTTGGCGGTGAACGTGGTCCCCGAGGAACTCGCCGGCTTATTGCCGACCGGTGCCTGAAGGTTGGCCCCGCCCCCGAAGCTGTTATTGACCTGGGTACCGGCGGCAGGATTCCCGACCGCCGTATTCCCGGTGAAGACGGAGTTTTGAACTGTTGTCGAGGCCGCGAGGGAGAATAACCCTCCTGCAAAGTCGTTCGCGCTGTTCTGCGCCATGGTCACGTTGATCAGGGAGACGCTCCCCGTGGCGGCATGGATGCCCCCACCCTTGGAGGTACCACCCGTAACCGTATTCCCCTGAAACGTGCAGTTCGCAATCAGAGACGAGTTGTTGCTGCAGGCCAGCGCGCCGCCATCTCCCACCGCCGAATTCAGGTTTAAGGTGGAGTTGCTCAACGTCAGCGATCCATTCAAGCTGTAGAGGGCGCCCCCCTTGCCGAGTCCCGTGGGAACCGTATTCGACTTGAAGGTGCAGCGATCGACGATCGAGGTCGACGATTTCGCCGGGTCGGTGAATCCAAAGACCGCGCCGGCATGATCGTTCGCATGATTTGAGTCGAAGGTGCATCCGGTAATCGACAACTGCCACATCAGGCTGCCGGAGTTGCTCACGTTGTCGACGTAGACCGCGCCGCCGATCCCGCCCTGCCCGGTCGGGCCCTGGTCACTGCCGCCGCCCGTGCCGAAGGCGGAATTATTGGTGAACGTCGAATTGATAATCGTTAGCTGCGTCCCCAGGCTGTTCACCGCCCCGCCGTTGCTGCCCGAGCAATTGGTGAACGTACAGCCGGAGATCCGAGTATGCTGGCCGTTCCAGAAGCGGACCGCGCCGCCCCCGATGTCCGGGCCGGTGCTCGTCGTCTTGCAGTCGTCGAAACTGCAGTTGATCAGCGTCACCTGGCGCAGCGTGCTGCCGGTCACTCCGTCATTGATATTCTCGATCGCCGCGCCGGTCTTGTCGGTCCTGGCCTTCTCGAACTTCATGTTCTGAACCCACAGCTGCGCACGGTCGTTCAGCTGCAAGATCTTGTACAGGGTGTTCCCGCTGAGGGTGATCACGCCCGAGCCGTCGAGGATGACCGACTTCGGGTTGCCCGAGCTGCTCGGCATCGTGAGCGCGGGCAGGTTGTTGGCCCCCGCCGTGAGGACGATCGTCCGGGCGGTGCCCCCGTGGGTGATCACGATCTTCCCGCCCGCGTTGAGGGCCGTCTGAAGCAGCGCCTGAACGGCGGCGTCCGTCTGACCCAGCGCGTTGATTGTGGTCGTCGCGCCCGAGGTGTCGACAGCGATCGGAGGCACGACGGCCGGCAGGTTGAGGGGGCCAGGCGTCGCGGGGACGCTGCTACCGCCGCCCCCGCCGCCGCAGGCCGGCTTCAGGAGGAGGAGCAGCGCCAGCGCCAGTGCTTTCGCCGCACCTCTCATGGTCTATTTCTCCGCTGTCGGGGGAACCTGCTTCACCGTAGGACGCGTCTTCTGGGTCGCCGAGAGCCAGATCGCGTCGATCCGCACCCACGGATGGCCGACGTAGACCCGGATGTTCTGGAAGCCCGTCTCGTGGAATTTGGCGACCAGCGGCGGCTCGACTTTTCCCTCCTCGCCGTGGCCGCTGATCCAGCTGTACCCCGGGGTCGCCGACACGCCGGTCACCACGTAGGCCGTCGTGGGCGCCGCCCCGAAGAACGGGCTCTTCTGGCTCATCGTAACCCGCGTCGGCTCGATTGTCACCATATCGCGGTTCCACGGATCGCCCTTTTCCTGGCTCGTCAGCCGGATCCAGATCCGGTACTCCTTCTCGGCGGGCGCGTAGAACGTGAAGGTCGCATACGAGGGCCGCGTCTCGACGTGATCGGTCACCTTGAAGGCGGTGTTGCCCGCCTCGAGGACCATCCGCGACAGGCTCTTCGGGTCGGGCACCAGCGACCACTCGGCGCCGGTCAGCTTCGCCTGCTGCGGGATCAGCACGATCTCGTCGGGCGACACCGAGCGCGCCACCAGCGGCTGATCCTTCGCCGCGACCGCGTACTGCCCGGCCGCGACGTCGACCGACCTTCCCTCGCGGGTCAGGCGGACCTTTCCCTCCTTGACCTCGAGGCGCGTGGACGCGAAGTCGACGATCAGGCGCAGCACGGTGCCCAGCACCCGCGCCTCGCCGTGGGGCGTCACGAAGACCAGCGGCTGCTCGGCGGGCTGCTTCGAGACGTCCGCCACGAGCGTCCCGCCGTTCAGGACGACGCGCGTCCCTCGCGGCCCCTTGGCGATCTCGCGCAGCGCCGCGTCGGCACCGATGCTGAAGCGGGTGCCGTCCGACAGCAGCATGCTCGCGCCGCTGCGGCCCAGGCCGGTCGCCACTCCCGTGCCGGGGGCCAGGTCCTGCCCCGCCCGGGCCGGCTTGCGCTCGCCCTCGACCACGACGAAGACCTCGCCCTCGATGCGGTCGAGCTTCGCGACCGCCGTGGCCGGCGCGACTTCGGTCGACTTCGGCGGCGCGGGCTTCGGCTCCTCGACCGGCGGGGCCGGCATCGGAGCGGGCGCAGGCTGAGGCTTGTCCGAAGGAGGCGGCGTCGGGCTCGGAGGCGCGACGACCTTGGGCTCGTCGGGAGCGGGCTTCGGGGGCTCCGGAGGAGGAGGCGGAGGCTTGGGCGCCGGCTTCGGCTCCTCGGGCGCAGGCGGAGGAGGCGCCGGATGGACGGCGATCTCGCGGGGCGGCGTCTGCCTCGAGGTGTAGACCACCAGGCCCACGACCGCCAGCACGAAGGCCGCGGCGACCAGGAAGGGAACGAGCGACGTCGACTGCCGGCGGATCCGACGGCTGCGGGCGGTCAGGCGCGACGACGACGACCGCTTCTCGAAGGCATTCACGAACTCGGCGCCGCCGCGCTCCGCCTGCAGGCGCTCGGCGAAGCTGCGCGCGAACGACTCGTCGCCCTCGGCGTCGAGGGCCTGGCCCAGGTGGCCCGAGAAGGCGAAGGCCTTGCGGACCGCCGCGGCCACGCCGGGGTCGCGGCGGATCGCCTCGGCGAGACGCTTCGCGTCCGCGGCCGAGATCGTCCCGTCGCGGTACTCCTCGACCAGCCGATGGATTTCTTCGGGGTTCATGCGCGCTCCAATCCTCGCTCCATGCACTTCTCGAGTATCGCCCGCAGGCGGAAGAGGGACATCGACAGGGCCGCGGCGCTGCGGCCCAGCTTCCGGGCCAGGTCGTTCAAGGGCACCTCGCGGCGGTAGCGCAGCTCCAGCAGCTCCCGCTGCGACTTCTCGAGCTTGTCCACGCAGTGCCGGAGCGCCGCCACCCGCTCGGCGCCGTCCTCCAGCTCGTCGTCCATCGTTCCCCAGGTCTCCTGGAGGGCCGCGTCCACCAGCGCCGCCGCGGCGTTCTGGCGGACCTTGTTGGAGCGGAAGTGGTTCAGCATCCGGTTGCGACAGATCGCGCGCAGCCAGGGGCCGAACTCCTTCGCGGGGTCGAAGCGGTCAAGGTGCTCCATCGCGTCGATGAAGCCGTCCTGCACGATGTCGAAGACCTCGTCGGGCCGCGACACGTACCTCGCGACGAAGGCGCGCAGCCGCGCCTGGTAGAGCGCCACCAGCTGCCCGAACGCCCCGCGATCTCCCTCCTGAGCCTTTTGGATCAGGTCCCGTTCTTCCATGTCCACGTACTTTATCATGGCGACGACCTCTTCTCCTCCCCGCCCGCCCGCTCCGGCTGTCCCTCGATGGTGAACGCGAACCCGATCGGCGCCGGGAGGTAGTCGTCCTTGTCCCGCAGACCCTTCCGGGTCCCCGCCGCGACGAGTTCGAAATGGACGAACTTCTTCGCCGTGGAATTGTACAGCGCCTTGCCGTAAAGCTTGCCCTCGAAGCCGTACAAGCCTTCCTGGTCGATCCGGTGATCGCCCGTGATCGCCAGCTGCGTGCCGTGGGTCTTCGGGTCGTAGGCTCCGGTGCCCTCCTCGAGCACGACCTCGCCCGTGTAGCGCAGCGTGACGAGCGCCTCGCGCACCGACACGGTCTCCACCGTCACGGCCAGCTTCTTGAAGGCGGCCTCCGTCCGGTAGCCGCCGTTGTTGCCGTGGGAGAAGTCGCCGAGGTGCCGCCGGACCAGGCGCTTCACGAGGTCCTCGGATAGCGCCGACTTCGCCCCGCCCTGCGGGAGCAAGCCGGACATCTCCTTTTCGTTCAGCTCGAGGAAGAGATGGTTCCACATCCCCTGCTCTTCGGGCGTGCGTCCCGGATGCTGCACGGCCCCGCGCGGAAGGTCGCGCGCGTGCACCTGCAGCAGAAGCCCGGGCTTCGCCGCGAGCTCCGGCCACGTCTCCTTGGCCTTCAGGGGCGGCAGAGGCTTGGCGACGAGCTTCTTCTGCGCCGCCTTCTCGGTCCACTTCTTCAGGCCTTCCTGCAGGAGCTTGAGGACCGGCTCCTTCGGCCTCGAGAGGAACTGGAAGCCGAGACCCTCGGCGTCCGGCGTGAAGAGGTACAGCCCGTGGGCGCGGCCACCGTCGGTCGGGCCGCCCGCCTTGTGGAAGAACTCCGACGCCGGCCCCTTGCCCGTCGCGAGGGTCCAGACTTCGGCGGTGACCGGCACGAAGTTGGCGGCGAGCTTCTGAATCTCGTCGTCGGACCAGACCTGCTGGCGGGCGACGCAGGTGTTGATGGACGGGGCCATCTCGACGAGGCCGAGCGGATTGCCCTGGTCGGACCAGAGCAGGATCGGGCGGTTGAGGGCCTTCGCCTCAGCGACCGCCGCCAGGAGGTCCGTCCGCCAGGGGATCTTCTTCCACTTCAGGTCGTCGGCGGACGGCCGGATGAACTCCGACCACTTCTTATAGGACTTCTCGTCCAGGACCGGCGGCGGCCAGGCGCCCGGGGCGGGCTTGGCGGGCGGTTTCCCCTGCCTGTCCTGAGCGAGAACCCCCTGATCCGAGTCGAAGGATGCGAGCAGGACCAGCAGGCAGAGCGCTATCCTCATATAGAGGGCTAACCGCGAGGGCGCTCACCATAACGTATGTTTTTATAATGATTTCTTGAATTTAGGGGGCCACGACGTCCGGCTCCTCCAGCTTGCGGTAGAGGGACGACAGGTCGATCCCCAGCAGCTCCGCCGCGCGCCGCTTGTCCCCGCCGCACTTGTCGAGCACCCGGCGCACGTGGGCGCGTTCAAACGCGCTGCGCGCCAGCTTGAGGTCGTCCTCCATGGACACCTTCAGCTCCGTCAGGAAGCCCGGCAGGTCCCCCTGCCGGATCAGGCCGCCGTCGTTCAGGATCATCGCCCGTTCGAGGACGTTGGCCAGCTCCCGCACGTTGCCCGGCCAGCGGTACGACTCCAGGGCCGCGCGGGCCGCCGGCTCCAGTTCCGGCGTCGGCCGGTTCATCGACCGCGCCAGGCGCTCCAGGAGTTGCCGCGCGATCGGGGTGATGTCCATCGCCCGGTTCCTCAAGGGCACGATGGAGATCTCGAAGACGCAGAGCCGATAGTAGAGGTCCGCGCGGAAGCGACCGGCGTCGACCATCGCCTTGAGATCCCGGTGCGTGGCGGCCACGATCCGGCCCGCGACCTTGAGGGGCTCGGTCGAGCCCACCCGGAGGATCTCCCGGTTCTCCAGCACCCGGAGCACTTTCGGCTGCAGCGACAGCGGCATCTCCCCGATCTCGTCGAGGAAGATCGTCCCCGATCCGGCGACTTCCAGGAGGCCCCGCTTGTCGCGGTCGGCGCCCGTGAACGCGCCGCGGACGTGGCCGAACAGCTCGCTCTCGAGCAGCATCTCCGGAATCGCGCCGCAGTTCACGGCCACAAAGGGGTGCTCCTTCCGCGGGCTTCCCTGGTGGATGGCGCGCGCGACCAGTTCCTTCCCGGTCCCCGTCTCGCCGAGGATCAGGACGGTCGAATCCGTGGGGGCGACCTTCGAGATGAGCCGGTGGAGGTCCTGCATCGGACGGCTCTCCCCGGCCAGGCCGGACTGCGACGCGCCCGTCTCGAGGGCGTCCCGGAGGAGCCGGTTCTCCGCCACGGTCTCCTGGTGCCGGAGCAGGAAGTTGACCTTATGCTGAAGGGCTTCGATCCGGAGCGGCTTCAGCATGTAGTCGTGGGCGCCGATGCGGAGCGCCTCGATCGCGGTCTCCAGGGAGCCGAACGCGGTCAGGACGATCAGGATGGCGTCCGGGACCTGCGCCGCCGCCTCGCGCAGCAGCTCCATGCCGCTGCGGCCGGGCATCCGGAGATCGGTCAGCAGCACGTCGACCGACCCTTTGCGGATCCGGGCCAGCGCCTCGTCGGCCGTGGAGCACTCCGACACCTCGTGGCCGCTGCTCCGGAACGCCTCCGCGACCGAGGTGCGGAAGTCCCGCTCGTCGTCCGCGAGGATGATTCTGGCCATGTCAGTCGACCCTCCCGGCGAGCGGCAGCCTCAGGGTGAAGACCGAGCCCTTTCCGGCCGCCGAAACCACCTCGATCCGTCCCCGGTGCCCGCGCGCGATCGATTCGCTGATGAAGAGGCCCATGCCCACCCCCTTCCCCTGGTCCTTGGTCGTGTAGAAGGGCGTGAAGAGGTGGCGCTTGGCGTCCTCCGCGATCCCCACTCCGTGATCGCCGATGGAAAGGAGCGCCTCCTCCGTCCCGACCTCGACGGTGGCGTTCACCGTCCCCTTGCCGTCGCTGGCGTCGGCGGCATTGAGCAGCAGGTTGAGCAGGACCTGCACGATCTGGTCCTCGATCACCTCCACCGCGACGGGGGCTTCCGGGATCCGGCGCTCGACACGGATCTCCTTCGCCTTGTCGTGGAAGAGGAAGATCTGCAGCGCCTTCGCCAGCAGCGCCCTCGCGTCCGCGGGAGTCCGCCGTCCCGCCGACGGGCGCGCGAAGCTGGTGACGTCCTGGACGATGCGCCCGATCCGGTCCACGTGCGAGTTGAGCGAGCGGATCCGCTCCGAGACCTCCGGCGTGGGCTGCTTCATCTCCATCACCTGCAGGATCGCCGACATGGACGACAGCGGGTTCCCGATCTCGTGCGCGATGCCGGCGGCCAGGATCCCGAGGTCGATCATCTTCGAGCGGTGCATGACCTGGGCCATCAGGCGGCGCTGGTCCGTCGTGTCGCGGAAGACCCAGACGATGGGTCCCGTCGGGGACCCCCGGGCCAGCGCGTGCTCCAGTGTCCGCTCGTGGTACAGGGACTCGAACGACTCGGCCGGGCCCGAGAAGGCGGCGAAGCGATCCGCCACCCCGAGCGAGGGGTCCAGCGTCCGGATCGAGCGCGACTCCGACCCGTTGAGGAAGATCCGGGCCGCGGGATTGGCGTGAAGGATCGACCCGTCCGGAGCGAGGAGGACGACGCCCTCCGGCAGGATCGACAGGAGCAGGAGGAGCCGCTCGTTCTCGTGCCGAAGCTCGCGCTCCGTGTCGCGCAGGCGCTCCGACAGGGTTCCGAACCCGTGCGCCGAACCAAAGAGAACCGCGGTCAGGATCAGCAGGTGGGTCAGGATGTAGTTCCACCCCTGCTGGTTCAGGTCGGGGTCGATCCGGTCGTGCAGGTTGAGATCCCCGACCAGCGCCAGGTGATGATGGGCGACGTGGACGGGAAAGTCGTCGAGGGTGGTCATGAGGATCAGCGTGATGAAGAAGACGACGCCGCAGCCGGCCAGGAGGAAGCCCGAGCGGCGGGACAGCAGCACGGCCCCGGCGACCACCGGCAGCGAGTACGCCAGGATCAGCGGGTTCTCGATGTCCCCCGCATAGTGGAGATAGCTGGTCAGCGCCACGAGATCGAGGACCAGCGACATCAGCGTGGCCGGCTTGGGACGGGACCGGTGCCAGGGCGTCAGGAAGAGCAGCGCATTGTATCCGAGGATGGCGCCGCAGATGACGAGCAGGGGCCAGGGGGACGCGATGTACTTGAACAGGAAGGCGACGATGGCGGCCAGCGCGAGGAACGCGGCGACGATCGAGCGCGCCACCACGTGCCAGTGGAACTCCCTCAACGGGGACGACGGCGCGTGCACGGCAGGAACTTCGGAAGTCGCCATCAGTTCCTGCGGATCCGACCGATCATTGCGTCGGAAGCCATCCGCCCCAGAGCCAGAGATAGGGATCCCGGGCGGATGGTCTTCCGCGCAATCCTTAGGAGGCAAACCTTCGGAGTGCGGCCGACGAGGTCCCGGGGGGTCCGGGGATCGACTCGTAGAACCACAATCGTCAGGCTCATTCCCCGGGTTACGCAACCTCCATGCCACGGGTGCATCTTCTTGCTTCTACTTCCGCAGGCCGGATTCCGTTTGAGCGCCGACCCATCCTTCGCAGTTCTGCGAGCGTCCTTTGCAATTTTGAGAAAAGCTCGGACACTTCGCGCACGTCGTCGGGCGGCCGAACTGGCACGCGGCTTGCTCCACCCCGCCGCGAGGTAGTTGGACGCGGGATGGGTGAGGCGAGCGGTCGGGCCAAGGTGCCCTCGGGAAGGATTGATCGAGCATCCGTGATGAACTCCCTTCGACGAGGGTGCCGTGCCGGCCTTCTACTGTCCTCCGTGCTCGTTGGGGCATCCTGCGGTTCCTCTCAACCCGGACCTGAGGACTTGCCCCAACGACCTACGGAAGAGAGCCGGGAGGAAGCCCGCCGCGCCGCCTCACCCGTTCCGCTCCCCGAGCATCTCACGACGGAGCAGGCGGTGGACGAGGCGCTGCTCCGGAACCTGACGCTCCTCGCGCAGCGCGTCAACCTCTCGATCGCCGACGCGCTCCTGGTCGCGGCGCGCGTGAGCCCCAACCCCGTGCTGTCGCTGGACGTCGACCACGTCAACGTGGTGCACCTCAGCAAGGGAGACCTGACCGAAGCCTCCGGCCGCATCGACGTGCCGATCATCCTCGGAGGCAAACGGGACCGGAGAATCGAAGTTGCGACGCGGGACCGGACGATCGCCGAGGCGCAACTGGAGGACCAGTTCCGCCGCCTGCGCCAGGACGTGGCCTCCGCCTGCGTGGACCTGCTCCAGGCCAAGGCGACCCTCGCGCTCGCCAAGGACAACCTCCAGACCTTCCAGAACCTCGTGCGCATCAACGAGCGCCGCCTGCAGGCGGGCGCCATCGCGGCCGTGGAGCTGAAGCGATCGAAGGTCTCCCTGCTCCAGTTCCAGAGCAGCGTGCAGCGCGCGGTGCTCGACCTGACCGGCGCGAAGACGAAACTGAAGACGCTCCTCGGTCGTGGGACCGAGACCGAAGGCGTGGACATCGTGGACGAGCTCGGCGCCCCTCCCAGCGACGCGGTCGTCGACTTTGCGGCGCTGCTGCAACAGTCCCTGGGCCGGAGGCCGGACCTGCGGGCCCTGGAAGTCGGCGTGACCCGCGCGGAAGCGGACCTCCGCCTGCAGATCGCCAACGGCATCGTCGACCTGAGCGCCGGGACGGAGTATCGCTGGAGCGCCCAGGATCACTCCGAGCGGCTGATCGGCCTCTTTCTGTCGGTCCCCATTCCTCTCTTCAATCAGAACGCGGGGGAGATCGCCCGGGCCCGCTCGCAACTGCAGCTCAGCTCCCGCCAGGTCGACGCCCTCAAGAACGACCTGATCGGCGAGGTCCGCGCCGCCTACGAGGAGTTCAACGCCTCGCGGGAACTCGTGCGCACCATCGAGGGCGAGCTGCTGCGCTCCGCCGAGGAGGTCCGCGACGCGGAGAACCGGCGCTACGAGGCCGGCGCCACATCCTTCCTGGAGTTCCTGGACGCCCAGAGGGCGTTCAACGAGGCCCGGCAGAGCCTCAACGACGCGCGGGCGACGTACCGTCACGCCGTCATCCACATCAACGCGGCCGCGGGAAGCGAGGTGATTCGATGATCCGAAGGTCGGTCCTGGTCCTGGCGGGCCTCGCGCTCGCCGCCTCCGCCGCCGGCTGCGGAGAACGCTCCGAAGGGGCCGAGGCGGGCGCGGCCCCCGAATCGAAGCGGGACGATCATTTCCTCCGGCTGCAGAAGGACATGAGCCGCAGCGTCCGGCTCGAGGAGCTGGTCGAGACGCCGCTCCCGATCACGATCAAGACCTTCGGCAAGATCCAGTTCAACGAGGACCAGGTGGCCATGGTCCTGGCGCCGCTGCCCGGCCACGTCGTCAACCTGTCGGTCAAGGTGGGCTCGCCGGTCCGCGCCGGAGACGTGCTGTTCCAGATCCGCAGCCGCGACGTCACCGCGGTCGTCGGGGAGGTCATCGACAGCCGGAAGGACCTGGAGCTTTCGGAACGGACCTTCGCCATGACCAAGGATCTCTTCGAGAGCCAGGCGGCCTCGAAGATCGCCCTCAAGCAGGCGGAAAACGACGCGGCCAAGGCGCGCGCCCGCCTGGCCCGGGCCCAGGCCGTCCTCAAGACCCTGGGCATCGACTCCACGGCGGAGGAGGTGACCTCGCTCATCCCGGTCCGCTCCCCCATCGACGGAACCATCACGGACCGGAAGGTCAGCGAAGGCCAGTACGAGACCGCCGACAGCAACGCGCTGCTGACGATCGCGAACCTGTCCTCGGTCTGGATCGTCGCCGACCTCTTCGAGCGAGACCTCGCGCGCGTCGCCGTGGGCCAGAAGGCGGAGATCCAGACCGTCGCCTACCCGGATCGCACCTTCTCGGGACAGGTCGCGCGGATCAGCGACGTCGTGGATCCGAACACCCGGACCGTCAAGGTCCGGATCCAGGTGCCGAACCCCGACGGCCGGCTGAAGCCCGAGATGTTCGCCTCGGTCCTGCTCTTCCTCCAGGAGTCACCGGCCCTGACGATCCCGTCGCGCGCCGCCTTCATCGAGGGAGGAAAGTACTTCGTGTACCTGCAGCGGGGCGATGCCGTGTTCGAGCGCACGTCGGTCGAGGTCCAGCCCGCCCCCAACGGCCGGCTGCGCGTGGTCGACGGGCTGCGCGCCGGAGAGAAAGTCGTGAGCGAGGACGTGATGCTCCTCCGCGCCCAGGAAGCCGGGGACTCCAAGTAACCCATGGTCCGACGCCTCGCCGCCTTCGCGATCCACCAGCCGCTCTTCATGGCCCTGCTCAGCGTCCTCTTCGTGGCGGGCGGGGTCGCGGCCTTCCAGTCTCTCCCCATCGAGGCGTTCCCGGACGTCACCGACATCCAGGTCACGGTCATCACCCTCTTCCCCGGGCGCGCGCCGGAAGAGGTCGAGAAGCAGGTGACGACGCCGCTCGAGATCAGCCTCAGCGGCCTTCCCCACGCCGTCCGCATGTTCTCCCACACGCAGTTCGGGCTGTCCTACATCGTGGTCACGTTCGACGACAAGGCCGACGACTACTTCGCCCGCCAACAGGTCCTGGAGCGCCTGCAGGGGGCCGAGCTGCCGCCCGGCGTGCAGCCCCAGCTCGCGCCGCTGTCGACGGCCATCGGAGAGATCTTCCGGTACCGGCTGAAAGGAGAGCGTTCGACCCCGACCGAGCTGCGGACCCTCCAGGACTGGACGGTCGCGCGGCAGCTGAAAATGATTCCGGGCGTCGCCGACGTCGTCAGCTTCGGCGGCCTGGTCAAGCAGTACGAAGTGAGCATCGACCTGGGCAAGATGAAGTCGTACGGCATCTCGCTCCAGCAGGTGGTGCAGGCCCTGGGGAGAGGAAGCGCGAACTCGGGCGGAAGCTACATCGAGCAGGGCGAGCAGCAGTACCTGATCCGCGGCATCGGCCTGCTCCAGTCCCGGGAGGACATCGGCACGATCGTGCTGTCGGAGAAGAACAACACTCCGATCCTGGTCGGCGACATCGCCACGATCCAGCTCTCCGCGGTCCCCCGGCAGGGCATCATCGGGCAGGACGACGACGACGACGCGGTCGCGGGGATCGTGCTGATGCGCAAGGGGGAGAACCCGTCGCGGATCCTGGAGGCCATCAAGGCGCGCATCCGCACGCTGAACCGTTCGGTCCTCCCGAAGGGCGTGGAGATCGTCCCCTTCTACGACCGGACCTGGCTGATCGAGACGACGCTGGCGACGGTCTTCAAAAACCTGCTCGAGGGCGCGCTGCTGGTCACCGGGGTCCTGTACCTCTTCCTCGGCCATCTCCGGGCCTCCGCGATCGTGGCGCTGATCATCCCCCTCTCGCTGCTGGCCACGTTCATCGGGCTCAGCCTCCGCGGTATCCCGGCGAACCTCCTCTCGCTGGGCGCGATGGACTTCGGGATCATCGTCGACGGCGCGGTCATCGTGGTCGAGAACGTCTTCCGCCGCATGTCCGAACGCAGGGGGCCGCAGGACGCCGCGGGCGTGAAGGCGGTCATCCTCAACGCCACCGCGGAAGTGGGACGGCCGACGCTGTTCTCGATGCTGATCATCATCATCGCCTACGTCCCGATCTTCACGCTGCAGCGGCAGGAAGGCCGGATCTTCGCCCCGATGGCGTACACGGTCGTCTCCGCCCTGATCGGCTCGCTCCTCTTCTCCGTGACGCTCGTCCCGCTGCTCTGTGTCTGCTCCCTGGGCCGCTCGCTCCAGCACGGCGAGAACCTCCTCATCCGCACCTGCAAGCGCCTCTACCAGCGGCCCCTTATCTCCGCGCTGCGCCGACGCCGGGCCGTCGTCGCCGGCGCCGTCGTCGCGCTGGTCCTGACCCTCCTGCTCGTCCCCCGCCTGGGCTCCGAGTTCCTCCCCGAGCTGAACGAGGGCTCCATCTGGGTGAACATCAACCTGCCTCCCGGCATCTCCGTGACCGAGACCCAGCGGGTGGCGGCCCGGGTTCGGACGGTGCTGAGGCACTACCCGGAAGTCGCATCGGTCGTCTCGAAGGCGGGGCGCCCGGAGGACGGGACGGACCCGAAGCCCATCAACATGATGGAGTTCTTCGTCGCCCTGAAGCCGCCGTCGGAATGGACGCGCGGCGTCGACCGGGACCAGCTGATCCAGCAGATGAACGACGAGATCAATCTCATTCCCGGGCTCGATCCGAGCTTCTCGCAGCCGATCCGGGACAACGTCCTGGAAAGCATCTCCCAGATCGACGGACAGATCGTAATCAAGGTCTTCGGCGAGGAAACCTCCGTGATCCGCGAGCGGGCGGAGCAGGTCCTCAAGATTGTTTCCGGCGTCCGCGGCGTCGCATTCTCGGCCATCGACCGAGCGGGGCGCTCGCCGCAGCTCCAGATCGAAGTGGACCGGCGCCGCTCCTCCCGCTACGGGCTCAACGCCGCGGACATCCAGGACGTGATCGAGACGGCCCTGGGCGGAAAGCCGGTCTCGGAGATCTGGGAAGGCGAGCGGAAGTTCGACATCGTACTGCGCCTCCAGGAGGAGGACCGCTCCTCCGTGAAGGCGATCAACGACGTGCTCGTGGACACCCCCGCGGGCTTCCGGGTGCCCCTCGGGGAGCTGTCCACGCTGGTCGTGCGGGACGGCAACATCAACATCAGCCACGAGGCCGGCACGCGGCTGGCGGCCATCTCCGTCTTCATCCGCGGCCGGGACATCGGCAGCATCGTCGAGGAGATGCAGCAGAAGGTGAACGCGGCGGTTTCGCTCCCGTCGGGCTACTACATCACCTGGGGCGGCGAGTTCGAGAACCAGCAGCGGGCGATGGCGCGCCTGCGCATCATCGTCCCGGTCAGCATCTTTCTCATCTTCCTGCTGCTCTTCAACGCGTTCCGCTCCGTGCGGGACGCGCTCATCATCCTGGTCAACGTGCCCTTCGCGCTCATCGGCGGGATCCTGGCGCTGTACCTGTTCAAGATTCCGCTCAGCGTCTCCGCGGCGATCGGGTTCATCGCGCTCTTCGGACAGGCCGTGCTGAACGGCGTCGTGATGGTCACCTGCTTCAAGCAGCTCCGGGAGTCGGGCCGCTCGGCGCGCCGGGCCGTCGTGGAGGGCGCCATCGTCCGGCTCCGCACGGTGCTGATGACGGCGCTCCTGGCAATGCTGGGGCTGATCCCGATGGCGCTGTCGCGGGCGATCGGCGCGGAAGTGCAGCGCCCGCTGGCGGTCGTCGTCATCGGAGGCCTGATCTCGGCAACCGCGCTCACGCTCTTCGTCCTGCCGGCCATCTACCTGCTCTTCGAGGACCGGCCGAAGGCCCCGGCGCAAGCGTAACATCGGGCGCGCCCGCGGATCTTAGGAATGATCCTTCCCTGCTCGTGGGGGCCCATGCCGGACACACGCATCAAGCCGCGGAAGGCGACCGATCCGCTCAAGAAGGACCATCGGCACTTCGCCGAGCTCTTCCGCCGCTTCCGGAAGCTCGACGCCGACGCCTTCGAGAAGAAGGTGGACCTCTTCCGCATCCTGATGGACCACCTCGCTGCCCACGCCACCCTCGAGGAGCAGCTCTTCTACCCCGCCCTCGAAGGCAGCGTCCCCTCCGAGCAGCGCCTGAAGATCCTGGAGGCCCGCGAAGAGCACCAGATCGTGAAGCGGCTGCTCGCGGAGCTCGCCGAGCTCGGCCCGGAGGACGCCGCCTTCGACGCCAAGATGAAGGTGCTCTCCGACGAGATCGCCCGCCACGCCCGCGAGGAGGAGCGCGACCTCTTCCCCCTCTTCAACGCGCTCCCCGAAGAACAGCGCGACCCGCTGACCCGCCGCCTCACCGCGCGCGAGGACGAATGGGGCGTCGGTCGCGACCTGAAGCAGTAGGGCTAGGGGATCCGCTCGTAGAGATCCCCCTTCTGGAACGCGTCGATGGGCGTGTCCCCCTCCGGCTTCGCCCAGGAACCCCACTTGTTGACCTCGGCGATGACGAGCACGCCCACCTTCTTGCCCTCCCGGGTGACCTGGAGTCGATCGCCGGCTTTCGCGCCGTCGCGGCTCCGGGCGTCGATCGCGAGCCGCTTCGCCGGGGTGTCCACGAGGGCAACCTTCCCCGAATACTGGCGCTCGTCATCGACCCGCCCGGGAAGCAGGATGGAGCAGAGTGTCAGGATCAGAATCATGGCATCACCTCGCCTCCAGCATCCAGGACGCGGCAGAATCCGATTCGGTCACATTCCGAAGCAATAATTTTCCGGCGCCTCCGTTCCACCGGGGTCGAACGACGGAGGCCGGACATGATCGCATCCCTTCTGGCGCTGGCGCTGCTCACCCAGGACCCCGCCGCGGAGCTCGACCGTCTGAACGCGGACATCGCCGCCCTCAAGGCCGAGCGGCCCCGCTGGCGCGAGATTCCCTGGAAGAGCTGCCTCCTCGAGGGCCTCAAGGAGTCCCGGGAGAAGAAGAAGCCCCTGATCCTCTGGATGTTCATCGACCGGCCGGTGGACGACGCGCGCTGCTGAGTGTTCGCAGGCGCCGCCCGGGAGGCGGTCTTCTCGCAGCCCGACGTCATCCGCCAGATCCAGGCCGGCTTCATCCCGGTCGCCCTCAAGGCCGGCCTCGTCAACAATCCCGGCGACGACGAGGAGGGCCGACTCTACCGGGAGATCGGACGGTCGAAGCCCGCCCCGCAGGGCATCGCGGTCGTCAATTCCGACGGCCGCGTGCTGGCCTGGGCGCTGTCCTTCGACGCGCCGTCGCGGATCGAGGACTTCCTGGATCGCCAGGCGAAGCGCTACGAACAGTTCCCCGACGCGACCCGGCCCGCGGCCACCGAGCGCTACATGAAGTTCCCGTCGTCGAAGATGGACGACGTCCCGGACGCCGCGGCGGCCGCTCCCGCGGCCCTCGCGCACCCGTCCGGAAAGGCCTGCCCCGCGACCCCGCGCGTCCCGAAGGGCACCCTGCTGGCGCGCGTGATCGGACGCGCGCTCGGAGCCGACGGCAAACCCGTCGCGGACACCGCGCGGCAGGAACACTACGTCGAAGATCGGCTGGAGATCCCGACCGGGCTGCAGGAGGCCTTCGCGCGCGCGGTCGCGGAGGCCGGCGACCAACGCGCCGCCCTCCCGGAATTGCTCGCGAAGCTCCTCGTCGGGCACGCGTATCTCGGCCAGCTGGACGTGGACCCGCAGATCCGCCCGAACGCGCGCCCCTCGTGCGAGCTCTGGGCGAAGAAGGTGAGGGACGGCCTCTATCGGATCGAGGGCCGCTCTGAATTCTCCGGAGGTCAGGACGACAAGACCGGGAACGGGGCCAGGGACGGCCGTCAGTGGGGCCATGCGGTCACGCTGACGTGGGAAGGAATGGCGGAGCTGAGGGGATCTCGGGTCACGCGCGTGTCGCTCCTTGCCCGCGGCACGGAAAAGCTCACGTGGCGAAACCCCCTCGCGAAAATGATGGGCGAGGAAGACGTGGCCCATCTGCCCGCCGGACGCGCGATTGATTTCGACGGCCGCGTCGTCTACGGCGTGCGCGCCGAGCCCGTGCCCGACGCGGAGGCGGGCGAGCCGGAGCCGCAGGCCGGCATGCCGCCCCAATCGCTCCGAGACACAATGGAAAGGCTGGGTCCGGCGGTCCAGGCCTTCGCGCGCGGCGGGGGCGACCTGAAATCGCTGCAGCCCGAGCTCGAGAAGTTGCAGCACAGCCTCGAGCGTCGCGATTTCGCCGAAGCGGAGAAGCAGGCCGAGAAGATCCGGGAGCTCGTGGGGAAGAAGTAGGCTCAGCGGCCCGGCGGCTTGAGGAACTCCAGCAGGTCGGCGAAGTCCTGGGCCTTGAGGTTGTTCTCGATCCCCTCGGGCATCAGCGACGCGGGCCAGGCCTTGATCTCCGCGATGTCGCGCCGCGCGATCGTGCTCTCCTCGCCCCCCGCGCGCCGCAGCGTCACGCCCGCCGGCGTCTCCGTCACCAGGATCCCGTTCACGGTCTCGTTCGCGGCCGTGCGCACCACGTAGACCTGGTAGGACGGATCCATCGCGCGGTTCGGGTCGAGGATGTCGACCAGCAGCGCCGCGCGCTCCCGGCCGAGCACGCCCTCGAGGTCGGGCCCGACCTTGGTCCCCTGCCCCGCCAGCCGGTGGCAGGTCGCGCAGCTGGTCTGGTAGACCTTCTCGCCGCGCGCGCGGTCGCCCTTCAAGCCCGCCATCTTCGCCGCGATCCCGCGGATCACGTCCTCGCGCTCCTCCGACCCCTTCGGCGAGAGCAGCGCCTTGGCGCGGGCCCGCGCCGCGGCGTCGGGGTGCCGCAGCAGTTCGCTCCGGTGGAACGATTCCAGCTCGACCGGGCGAATCTCCCCCTTCTCCAGGCGCTCGAGGACGGCGGCCACGCCGTCGGGACGACGGAGCAGCGCATTCAGGACTTCCCGGCGGACCGGGACGGTCAGGTTCGCCCAGTTGCCCGGCATCCGGAAGGCCGGCGTCGCCCGGATCGCGGCAATCTGCAGCTCCTGCGGCTCCTTCGGCGTCACGAGCGACGAGAAATCGGAGGGCGCCAGCAGCCCGAGCAGTCCGATCGCCTCCACGCGCTCGGACACGGGCCGCGCAGGGTCCGCCAGCGCCTCGCGGGCCCGGGCCACCCAGGGCTCCGTCGCCTCGAGGAGGACCTCCATCTTGACCCCGGCGCGCCGCAGCGCCGGGGTGCAGGACAGCGCCTCCCGCTGCCAGGCCCGCGGCCGCTCGCCGCGCGTCGCCTGACGGAACCAGTCCCGGGCCTGCCGCTCGTTCCCCTCCGCCCCAACCGCCTGGGCGAGGGAGCGAACGAGCTCCAGCGCGCCCGGTGCGGGACGCTCGAGGAACTCCGGCGGCAGCGCGGCAACCCACCCCGAAGGGTCGCGACCCGCGGCGCTGAGCAGCGCCGCGCGCATCCACGCGTCGCCCGCGTCCCGGACCGTCATGCGCACGACGGCGTCGGACGCCTCCTTCAACGGGACCTCTCCCAGCGTCAGCGCCAGCTGGAATCGAACCCGAGGCTCGGGATCCCCCTCCCGCTCCAGCAGGGCCTTCACGAGCTCCTTCGACCCCGCGAGCCTCGACTCCGCCAGGCGGATCGCGTGCTCGCGCAGGCCGGCATGGGCGTCCTTGAGCGCCCGGAGGATCTCCTCTTCGGAGAGCGCCGACAATCCCTCGAGCGTCCAGAGCGCGTGGAGTCGTCCCAGCGGGGACGTCGACGACGTCGCGAGTCTCCGCAGAGGCTCCACGGCCGCCCGGTCCTGCCGTTCAATCAGCAGCCGCTGTGCCGTCGTCCGCCACCACCCGTTCGGATTCTCCAGCTCCGCCACGAGCTCGGCCGCGCTCGCGCGGCTCAGCGTCGGCCTCCTCGACGCGGGCGCCGATTCGTGCACAATCCGGTAGACGCGGCCGCAGTCCTTCCCGGCGGCCATGTCGAGCTTCTTCTGGATGTCCTTGGGGATGTAGTCGGGGTGCTCAATGACGGCCCGGTACATGTCGCAGACGTAGAGGGCGCCGTCGGGGCCGTTGCAGAGGTTCACGGGGCGCGACCAGGGATCGGTGGAGGCGAAGAAGTCACGGTCGGGCTCCGCCCGCGACGCCGTGAAGCTCGCGCCGCGCGGCCGCAGCACGTCGCGGTGGACGAGATTCATGACGGGCTCGCAGACAAACGAGCTGCCCGAATACTCCGGCGGGAAGGCGCCGCCGCGATAGATCGTCACCGCGCAGGACGAGTCCGTATCGGTGGTGAACACCGTGTCGCGAGGGCTCACGGGATGCAGCCGCGGGATGGCGCCGTGGTCGGAGATCGCCTCCTCGACGGCGGGGAACGCGACGTGCGGCTGCCGGAGCAGCGCTCGCTGCGGCAGCACCGGGTGGACGATGTGGCTGTCGTGCCGGACGATGAAGCGCCGGCCCCAGTCGTCGAAGGTGTTGCCGAACTGCGAGTTCCCCGAGACGGGCTCGAAGGAGCGCAGGTCCGGCGTGAAGCGGAAGTCGCTGTGCCGCAGCGTCACGCCCCCGACCGTCCCGCCGCTCAGGCCGTTCGACCCGTAGATCCAGTTGTCGATCCCGAACTGGAGGCCGTTGACGACGTGCTGCGCGTTCTGACGGCCGAAGCCGCCGAAGACCGTCCGACGCTCGTCCGCCTTTCCGTCGCCGTCCGTGTCCTTCAGGTACAGGACCTCGTACGCGCAGGTGGCGAAGACGCCACCTTTCCAGCAGAGCAGGCCCGACGGGAACGGGACGTTCTCGGCGAACACGGTCGAGCGGTCCATGCGACCGTCGCCGTCCGTGTCCTCCAGGAGCCGGATCGTGCCCGAAGGGGTCCCAAGCGGGTAGTCGCGCATCTCGGCCACGTAGAGACGGCCGTCCTCGTCGAACGCGAGCGCGACGGGGCTGACCACCTGCGGCTCGGACGCGACGAGCTCGACCCGGAACCCGGAGGGGACCCGGAACGTGCCGACCGCTTCGGCCGGGGGCAACGGACCACGTTTCTCCTGCGCGGCGACGAGGAGCAGGATCGGGAGCGCGAGCCACTTCATTTCGCCAGCTCCTGAAGCATCGTCACGATCTCATCCGCGACGGCCTCGCCGGTGCCGGGCTCCGCAAAGCTGTGCAGCCCCGTCCAGGTCTGGTACCCGCCCAGATCGAAAGCCTTGCGGTCGGGCAGGTACCCGATCCAGTCGTTCGCCAGTTCTGCGACAATCGTCTGGCGGAACGGCGAGCGGCGCTTGATGTCCAGGCCGAGCGTCGTGAAGTACTCGGCCGGCACGCCCACGATGGCGACGTCCCCGATCCGCAGCACCTGCAGCCAGGTCTTCCGCTCCCGGCCCTGCTGCGGACGGAGCGCGTCGCGCTGGTCGCGGAAGACTTTGATGTACCCGTCCGCGCGCTCGCCCGCCCGCTTGCGGCAGTACTCGGTCACGGCTTCTTCCTCGCGCGAGTCGTCGAAGCGGCGGACCCGGTACGTGACCTCGCGCTTGAAGGCCGCGACCGAGCGCACGGGCAACGGCCGCGCCTTCGCGGACGCCTCGTGGACCGCGGCCTTGAGACGGACGACCGCCTCGGCGCAGGGCACGGTCAGGTTGTGCGTGGAGCCTGACGCGCCTTCCAGGAACTGCACGACGCCGCCGAGCTCCCCTTCGAGCTCCTGCGCGGCGAGGCCGTAGAAGGACGGCGAGCGGACGCCGCCTTGCCGGGTTCCGATCGTGTGGGTCGAGTGGTTGAAGATCGTCGCGAGCGGCTTGCCGTCGGCACTGCGGAAGGACAGGAGCGGCAGCTCGGGGTCGAAGGGACCCGTGGGGCGGACCGCGTCCTCGCGAGGCCCGATCCAGAAGATCCCGCCGTCCTTGAGGAGCAGGCGCGAGTTCATCCCGACGGAAGACTCCTCGCCGCGGGCGAAGACGACCTCGGCGTCCGCGCGGCGGGTCCAGGCGTCCCGCACCGCCTTCACGACGGCGTCGGCGCAGCGCTTCGCGAAGACCTCGTCGCGGGCGTAGCCGTGGATCGTGCACGACGAGGGCGCGTGGTGGGTGTGGGTGCAGTTGACGAGGATGTTGGCGAACGGAATGCCGCAGGTCTTTTCGATCTCGGCCTCGGCGGCGTCGAGCAGGTCGCGGTTCAGCATGAGGGCGTCGCAGGCCGCGATCGCCACGGCGCCGGAGCCGGGCTGTTCGACGACGACGGCGACCGCGCGCAGCTTCCCTTCCTGTCCCTTGGCTTTGCCCGCATGGATGCCGCCCCCGATCACCATGGCATCGTCGGCCTCGATGTCGACGGCGGCCGCGCCGACCTTGAGGCGCGCGGCGCCGGCCGGCGGCGGCGCGGAACAGCCCAGGAGCAGGACGAGCGCGAGGATCGATCGACGCATGATCTGAGAAAGCCTACGGGCGCCCCGCGTACGGAAAACCGTTGTCCCCCTTATGAATTTGCGCACCGGCATCCTAGGGCGGAACGACGGGCGATTGGTCGGAGATTGCGTGTCGGATCGCGGAATATCCGGGCTTGACGGCGGCGTTCAGGAAGCGTATAGAGGTCCACCGATGAAGCGAATGTCGATCTCCCGAGGCGCCTGCTTCGGCGGTCGTCCCTGTACCCGGGGCGACGGCGGGAATCGTCACGCTTCCCACCGGACCTAGGTTCGTCCGGCCCCCCTCCGTCGCTCCTTCTCTCGCGGACAACCCCTTACGAGAAAGGAATCGACATGAGTACCGCAACCCCGCTCGCGATCGTCGTTGACCCGGACCTCGACGTGCTGTCCCGGACCGCCCGCCTTCTCGGAGACTCCTCGTACCAGGTGCTCAGCCGCCTGTCCCCCCGGGGCCTGATGGTCGTCCTCAAGGCCCTGCGGCCGGAGCTCCTGCTGCTGGGCCGCACGTTCTGGGACCAGGGTTGGGGCCCGCTGCTCCGGGAGGTGTCGCCCGAGACGATCGTGTTCCCGATCGGCGAGGCGGACCCCGAGACGGGGACGCTCGACCCCTCGCGGCTTTCGTCGCTGCTGCGGGCCGCCTGACCTCAGGGAACCATATTTACATGCGTTTATCTATTTTTCTTGACACCTCTGCGCCCTCCGGCGTATATAGAGCCGCAATGAAGACCTTGGTGACGCCCGGCCGAATGCAGATCTCCTGCTGTTGCTGTTGTCCCTGTACGCAGGGAGCAGATGGCAGGGGTCTTCATGCTGCCGCCGGGGCGTAACACGGTCCCGCCCCCCACCGAACGCTGAAACCCGCCCCTGCCGGACGCTCCCGCCTCCCTTCGCAGGATTGTTGTTTCCCGGGACCGGCGTGAAAGGAATCCCATGAAGTCCACGATACGGAAGGTCGTCGTCGCCGCGCTTGCCCTCGCGTTCGTGGGCTGCAGCGAGAAGCAGAACGTCGCCCTGATCAACGTCTCGTACGACCCGACCCGCGAGCTCTACAAGGACCTCAGCGAGAAGTTCTCGAAGGCCTACCTGGAGAAGAGCGGGCATAAGGTGACGATCAACAATTCGCACGGCGGCTCCGGCGCCCAGGCGCGGGCGGTCCTGGGCGGGCTGAAAGCGGACCTGGTCACCCTCGCGCTCGCCTCGGACGTCGAAACACTCGAGGACCGGGGCTTCGTGAAGCCCGGCTGGCAGTCGCGCTTCCCCGCGAACTCCTCGCCGTACACGTCCACGATCGTGTTCCTGGTCCGCAAAGGCAACCCGAAGGGCATCAAGGACTGGAAGGACCTGATCCGGACGGACGTCGCGGTCATCACGCCGAACCCGAAGACCTCCGGAGGCGCCCGCTGGAACTTCCTGGCCGCCTGGGGCTCGGTCACCCAGACCGGCGGCGACGAGAAGGCAGCCGCGGACTTCGTGCAGAAGCTCTACGCCCGCGTCCCGGTGCTCGACACCGGCGCCCGCGGATCCACGACCTCGTTCGTCCAGAAGAAGCTCGGCGACGTCCTGCTGGCCTGGGAGAACGAAGCGTTCCTGGCCCTCAAGGAGGAGGGAGGCGATCAGCTGCAGGCGGTGTACCCCGAGATCAGCATCCTGGCCGAGCCGCCCGTCGCCATCGTCGACAAGGTGGTCGACCAAAAGGGCACGCGCGGCGTAACCGAGGAATTCATCAAGTATCTCTACACGGACGAGGCCCAGGAGGTCATCGCCCGCTGGGGCTACCGGCCGGTGGACGGGAAGGCCCTCGAGCGGCACAAGGACACCCTGCCGCCCTTCAAGAAGATGTTCACGATCAAGGACGTCGCCGGCTCCTGGCGCGAGGCGCAGAAGAAGTTCTTCGCCGACGGCGGGGTCTTCGACCAGGTCTACCACCCGCAATGAAGAAGAAGCGGAACATTCCCGGGTTCAAGACGACCATGGCGGCGACGACCGTGTGGCTCGGCCTTCTCGTGCTGGTCCCGCTGTCCAGCATCGTCGTCACGTCGTGGGCGCTGCCGGCGTCGGAGTTCTGGAAGATCGTCTGGAACCCGCGCTCGATCGCGGCGTACGAGCTCACCTTCGGCGGCGCCCTGATCGCCGCCCTCGTCAACGCGGGGCTCGGCCTGCTGATCGCCTGGGTCCTGGCCCGCTACGACTTCTTCGGGAAGAACTTCATCAACTCGCTCATCGACATCCCGTTCGCCCTGCCCACCGCGGTGGCGGGCCTGACCTACTCCAGCCTCTACGGGCAGGAGGGCTGGCTGGGCCGCTTCCTGCACCCCCTGGGGATCCAGGCGGTCCAGAGCCGCCTGGGCGTCTGCCTGGTCCTGACCTTCGTCTCGCTTCCCTTCGTCGTGCGATCGCTCCAGCCGGTCTTCGAGGATCTGGGCACGGAGTCCGAGGAGGCCGCCCACAGCCTGGGCGCCACGCGATGGCAGGCCTTCCGGCTCGTCATCTTTCCCAGCGTCTTCCCCGCGCTCCTGACGGGAGTCGCACTCGCCTTCGCCCGCGCCGTGGGCGAGTACGGGTCCCTGGTCTTCGTGGCCGGCACGAAGGACACGGAATTCGCGCCGCTGCTGATCATGTATCAGCTGGAGCAGACGAACTTCTCCGGCGCGGCCGCGATCGCGCTCGTCCTGCTCGTCGCGTCCTTCATGATCAACGGCGGCATCAATCTGCTCTCGCGCTGGAGCCGACGCCATGAAGAGTAGGCAGGACGCGCCCGCCTGGGTCCGCCACCTCCTGGTGCTGTCGGCGCTGGGCGTGATCGGCCTCTTGCTCATCATCCCGGCCCTGAACGTCCTCTACCAGGCGTTCGCGAAGGGCATCTCCGCCTATTTCTCCGCCATCGCGGACCGGGATACCCTGCACGCGATCTTCCTCACGAGCCTCGTCGCGATCGTCTCGATCGTCGTGAACACGGTCTTCGGCGTGGCGGCCTCGTGGGCGATCACGAAGTACGAGTTCCGGGGCAAGTCGCTCCTGGTCACCCTGATCGACCTGCCCTTCTCGGTCTCGCCGGTCGTCTCGGGCCTGATCTACGTGCTCACCTTCGGCGTCCAGACGAGCCTGGGCAGCTGGCTCGACGCCCACGACATCCAGATCCTCTACGCGGCCCCCGGCATCGTCATCGCGACGACCTTCGTGACCTTCCCCTTCGTGGCCCGCGAGGTCATGCCCGTCATGGAGGCCATCGGGAGCGACCAGGAGGAGGCCTCGCTGACCCTCGGGGCGTCGGGCTGGCAGACCTTCCGGCTCATCACGCTCCCGAACATCAAGTGGGGCGTCATCTACGGCGTCATCCTCTGCGGCTCCCGCGCGATGGGCGAATACGGCGCCGTCTCGGTCATCTCCAGCCGGATCGCCGGCGAGACGGACACCCTGAGCCTTCGCGTGGAGAAGCTGTACCACGGCTACCAGGCATCGGCGGCCTTCGCGGTCGCCTCGCTCCTGCTCTTCCTGGCCTTCATCACGCTCGGCGTCAAGTCCGTCGTCGAGTGGAGGGTCCGGGCCGCGCTCGCGGAGGCGACCCGGAAGGAGGAGCCGGCGTGACGACCGTTCGCCTGACCCATTTCGAGTGTTGTACTCGGGGAGCTGCCTAGGGAGTAGATTCCATCTCTCGCGCTTGAGCCGATCCGGCCCGGGAAAGGAACTGACCCCCGGGCCGGCTCCTCTGCAGCACTTCCTTGGGGGATTGGGTCGGGTCGGCGAGATCGAGAGGAATCTATGAACAACGCCAAGACGATGACGATCATGATGCTGCTGTTGTTGACGGTTTCGGGGACGAGCGCCTCCGCGGACGAGCAGGACGCGCCGAAGAAGCAGGACCCGACGAAGGCGGAACCGAAGACGACCCTGGAGAACGGAGCCCAGGACGCCAAGCCCCAGCCCAAGGAGGAGCCCGCCATCACGGTGAGCCTCAAGGACGGCATCCACTTCCGTTCGTCCGACGGCAACCTCGACAGCACGCTGGGCGGCTACGCCGGCATCCACTACCGCTTTACCGCCCACCGGCCGAACGACAACACCCGCACGCTGCCCGACAGCTGGTTCATCCGGCAGCTGCGGCCCGAGCTCTCGGGCACCGTCTACAAGGACTTCGACTTCCGCGTCCAACTCGACATCCCCAGCGGCAACGGCCTTGCCGCCAACCCCAGCGCGTCGACCGGCACCGTGCAGGACGCCTACATCGGCTGGAGGTACTACCCCGAATTCTCCCTTCGCATCGGGCAGTTCAAGGAGCCGTTCGGGCAGGAACAGGGCACGCCGGACCGGTACCTCGAGTTCGATGAGCGCTCGGAGGGCGACCGCTTCGTCCCGCAGCGCGACCTCGGCGCCATGGTCTACGGCAGGCTCTTCGACGGGATCCTGGGCTACGAGGCCGGCTACTTCAACGGCAACGGACGTGGCGTGACCGACGCCAACAAGGGCAAGGAGTTCGCCGCCCGGATCCGGGTCGCGCCCTTCGCGACCGCCGCGGACGGCTCCCTCTTCAAGCTCCTCCGCCTGGGCGTCGCCGGAACGGCGGGCACGGTCCAGCGGCAGGCCGCCAACAGCAGCAGCGCCCTCGACGTCAGCTCGGCCTACCTGGGGATCCTCTACCTGGACTCCACGGCGGGCTTCCTGGACGGGGAGCGCAAGCGCGGCGGCGTCGAGATGACCTGGAACTACGGCCCCGTCGGCGTGCGGGCCGAGACCTGGCGGCGCAGCGACGGGATCGACAACGGCGCCTTCAACAACGAGCGCCTCACGTACACGGCGTGGAACGCCTCCGTGACCTGGCTCGTCACCGGGGAGAAGAAGCCGATCGAAGGCCGCATCATCCCGCAGGAGTCCTTCGATCCGCGGGGCGGAGGCTGGGGCGCCCTCGAGCTGGCCGCCCGCGTCGACCGCCTGCACATCGGCAACGAGATCTTCACGACCGGCGTGGCCTCCCCCGTGGGGAACAGCAACGTGGTCACCGGGTACACCTTCGGCGTGAACTGGTACCTGAACCGCCACATCCGGATTTCGCCCAACATCGTCTGGGAGGTCTTCGACGACCCGATCCTCTTCGCGACGGGCCGGACGGACCGCCACTTCTTCGGAGGGATTCTGCGATTCCAGTTGGAGTTTTAGTATGCTAGTCAGTAGATTCGGGACGGAGTTAGGTCCGTCGGGCGCGGGCGCCCTCTCGGCCCGCGCGCTCTGGCGCGCGGCGTCCAACGCGGACATCGGCATCCGGGAACAGGAAGACATGAGCATCGAAGTTCGGAACGTCACGAAGAAGTTCGGAACGTACACGGCCGTCAGCGACGTCAGCGTGACCATTCCGTCCGGCGAGCTCGTCGCCCTGCTGGGCCCCTCCGGATCGGGGAAGACGACGCTGCTCCGCATCATCGCCGGCCTGGAGGTCCAGGACGCCGGCAGCGTCTGGATGAGCGGGGCCGACGTCAGCGACTCGCCGGCGCGCACCCGCAACGTGGGCTTCGTCTTCCAGCACTACGCGCTCTTCAAGCACATGACCGTCTTCGACAATGTCGCCTTCCCCCTCAAGGTCCGGGACGCCGACAAGGCGGAGACCGAGAAGATGGTCATGGACCTCCTGAAGCTGGTCCGCCTCGAGGGGTTCGAGCGGCGCTATCCGTCGCAGCTCTCGGGCGGCCAGCGGCAGCGCGTCGCCCTCGCGCGCGCCCTCGCGGCCAAGCCCAAGGTGCTGCTCCTGGACGAGCCCTTCGGCTCGCTCGACGCGAAGGTCCGCCTCGAGCTGCGCCAGTGGCTGCGCCGCCTGCACGACGAGATCTCCGTCACGAGCGTCTTCGTCACGCACGACCAGGAGGAGGCCCTCGAGGTCGCGGACCGCATCGTGGTCATGAACCACGGCAAGGTCGAGCAGGAAGGGACGCCGGAAGAGATCTTCGAGCACCCCAAGACGCCCTTCGTGATGAGCTTCCTCGGCGACGTGAACATCTTCCACGGCCGCGTCGAGAACGGCAAGGCGGTCTTCCCGGGCCTGGAGGCGGCCTTCCCCGAGCACCAGGGGGATCAGGCCAAGCAGGCCCGCGCCTACACGCGGCCGCACGAGCTGGACATCGACCGCACGCCCCGCGCGGACCGCAGCATGGCCGCCACGGTGCGGCACGTCAACCCGGCGGGCGCGGTCGTGAAGGTCGAGCTGCTCCTCCGGGACCAGCATACGGTCGTGCAGGCGAACCTCAGCCGGGAACGCTACCAGGAGCTCAAGCTGCAGGAGGGCGAGTCGGTGTACGTCGTCCCCCGCCAGCTGCGCATCTTCGTGGCCGAAGACGACATTCCGCCGCCTCCGCCGCCGGTGGCCGCGGAAAGAAAGGACTGACATGGCGACGCAGATCGTGCCCTACAAGTTCGATGACTTCATCGCCGACCTGGAGCTGATCACCTCGGTCGGGTCGCCGCCCGAGGACAAGATCAAGCTGATCCAGCGGAAGCTCCGGCTGCTGATCGCGACCGGCAACTTCCTGCCCTCGGAGGCCCGGACGCCGGCGCTGCAGCGCTACGCGCGTCACCTGGTCCACGAGGACCCGAAGAAGCGCTTCATCGTCGTCAGCCTCGTCTGGACGCCGGGCCAGGGCACGCCGATCCACGACCACTCGACCTGGGGCGTGGCGGGCATCGTCGAGAACGAGCTGCGCATCGTGAACTACGACCGGATGGACGACGGCTCGAAGCCCGGCTTCGCCGATCTCCGCGAGGCGAGCGCCATCGAGGCGCCGGCCGGGACGGTCACCTACATCCTGCCGCCGAACGACGTCATCCACCTGCTCGAGAACCCGACGAGCCGGACCACGATCTCGCTGCACGTCTACGGCCAGAGCACCGTGGAGTGCAACCAGTTCGACGTCGCGAACAAGTCGTTCAAGCCGTGGAAGCTGACCTACGACAAGCCCTGCGCGTGTTGAGGAACCTGAATGTCCCGATACGATGACCTGAGCCCTTGCGAGTACTTCGGCCCCGAGCACGCCGCCGGCCTGCGGGCGGTCGGCTGGCTCGAGGAGGAGAGCGAGTTCCGCCGGGGCAAGCCGGACGCGCGCTTCGTCCACAAGCTGGTGCTGCTGCTCGGAGATTCCAGCCCGCTCGACCGCGTGGCCGATCCCCACTACTGTTCGCTGTGTGCCCTCTCGCGCGGGCCCTCGGAGTTCCGCCTCTGGCAGAGCCCGGGCATGCCGGTCGTCCCGATGGGCAATCGCAACCTCGTCGTCCCGGGCGTCGGCTATCTCTACGTCGCCCCCTCGCTGATCCTGCACTACATCGACGCGCACCAGTACGCGCCGCCCGAGGAGTTCGTCAAGGCCGTGCTGGAGTGCCCCCCCACGCGCTCGCAGGAATACCTGAAGGCCGTGCAAACGAACGCGCCTCAGGGCTTCCTGATCCCGCGCTAAGACCTGAACCCCGAACACGGAACACCGAACACCGGACCGGAGGGGTCCCCCTCCGCTCCTCCCCCCGGGGGAGGCCGGCAGGGGGAACGCTCTGCATCGGGGTTCGGTGTCCTGTGTTCGGTGTTCGGGATTCGGGGTTCGGGGCTACTGGTTCAGCAACAACGTCCCCGCAGCGACCGCATTGATCGTCATGTGAAGCCCGATGGACGCGGCCAGCCCGCCGGTCCTCACCCGCGCCCAGCCCAGCACCACGCCGTAGACGAGCATCAGCGGCATGTAGAGGCCGTACTGCGGGTGCAGCAGCGCGAAGACGGCGGCGCTGACGCCGACCGCCCAGACCGGCCCCTTCTGCACCATCAGGCGCGGCAGCAGGAAGCCGCGGAACAGCAGTTCTTCCCCGATCGGCGCCAGCAGCACCGTGTCGAGAAGCACGAGCAGCGTCCCGGTCGTCCCCAGCCGGCTGCCTTCGACCATCTGCTGGATCGGGTTGTTCGCTCCCCGGGAGCCGAACCAGAAGATGTCGACGAGCGCCAGCAGGAGCATCGTGCGCCATGCGCCGGTGAACCCGTAGAACAGGCCGCGGAAATAGCCGCGGACCGCCGAGCGGCGCGTCTCGCCCAGCGCCTCGATCCGCGGGTCCGGCAGCAGCCGCCCCGCCAGCAGCGTCAGCAGAGGCAGGGCCGCACCGCCCGCCGTCATGGCGATGATGAGCGAGCCGATGGACGTCCCTCCGAGCCGCGCCTCCAGCAGGCGGCCGACGCCCATCGCGACCGCTTCCACGCCCGCCAGCACCGCGAACACGGCGGGCCAGCCCCAGCCGCGGTCCCGGAACACGATCCATCCGACCAGCCAGGCCACGACGCCGGCCAGCAGCGCCGGCAGGAAGGCTGCGAGATGCGACGTCCAATCCCGCTCCACCGCGGGCAGATGCTCGAAGAGGCCGACGCGGCGTCGCGCGACCGGAGCGACGTCGACCTCGTGGTCGTCCCCGTGGGTCCGGACGACGATCTTGCGCACGACGTCCGGCTCGCTCCGCGCGAACTCGTCGACGACGTCCGCCTGCGTCTTCATCTCCTTCCCGTCGATGCTGACGATCCGGTCGCCGGCGAGGATGCCGGCCTTCTCGACGGGGGATTCCGGGAGCGACCGCGCCACCACGGGCTCGGCGTCCCGCTCGTCGGGCTCGAAGACGACCCCGAAATGCGCCTTCGGGGTCGTGGTCGCCGACGCGAGCCTCTTGAAGTCCTCCGGTGTCGACGCCATCGAGCCCATCACGATGAGGGAATCGACCAGGACGAGCCCCACCAGGAGGCGCGACCAGAGGCGCTGGGCGCGGGTCGCGTAGGAATTGAGGACGTCGCCGACCGCGAAGACCCAGCCGAGCAGCGCCGAGAAGGGAGGCAGGAAGAAGAGCGCCAGGACGATGTGGACGTGAATGCGCGGCGGGACGGGCTCCGGCCCGGACGCCTTCGTTTCGTTTGCCATCCCGGGGGCCATGATATAATCGCGCCCTCTTAGGGGGTAGAGGATGCCGAAGAAAGCCGCCGGAGCGCCCCGCAAGCCCCGCGCCTCGAAGAAGCGCGCGGCGCCGGGCTCGAAAGGACTCTCGCCCGCGGAGTGCCGCGGGGCCGAACTGCCCGAGCTGACCGCGAAGATCGAGCAGCACGGCGGCGCGGTGCTCGCCTGCTACCGCGAGCCGCTCGGCGGCAACGCCACCATCGTGGCGATCCTCCCGATCGAGAAGGTGAAGCCCACGCCGTTCCAGCGCGACCTCTCGGAGACGCACGCCAAGAGGCTGTCCGACACGATCGGCAAGATCGGCCGCTTCCTCGACCCCATCATCGCGGTCAACGTGGGCGACGAGTACTGGACCCCGAACGGGCGCCACCGCCTCGAGTCGCTGATCCGCCTGGGCGCCAAGGCCGTGACCGCGCTCGTGCTGCCCGACCCCGAAATCCAGTACAAGATCCTCGCCCTCAACATCGAGAAGGCCCACAACCTGCGCGAGAAGTCCCTCGAGGTGATCCGGATGTACCGCGCCATGGCCTCCGACGACAAGACCCCCGAGAGCGGCCACGCGCTGGAGTTCGAGGAGCCGGCCTTCGCGACCCTGGGGGTCTGCTACGAGCAGAACGGCCGCTTCGGCGGCGGCGCCTACCAGCCGATCCTCAAGCGCGTGGACGGCTGGCTGGAGAAGCCGCTCAAGGAGGCGCTCAAGGTCCGCGAGGCGCGGGCCGAGAAGATCGAGAAGCTCGACGCGCGCGTCTCCGAGGTGGTGAAGTCGCTGCAGGCGAAGGGCTTCAAGAGCCCCTATCTCAAGGCGTTCGTGGTCGCCCGCGTGAACCCGCTCCGCTTCATGAAGACGGTCCCGCCCTTCGACGAGGCGCTCGACGACATCCTCAAGCGCGCCATGAAGTTCAACGTCGAGAACGTGAAGCAGGAGGACATCGTGGCCACCGGCGGCGCCCCCGCCGAAAGCGAGGGCTAACCGCTCCTTTTTCGCTGTTACCTTTCGCTCCCCGCTGCGTTCATCGAAACGGCCGGACACGAGTCCCTTCCGGCCGTCTCATGAAAAGGGGGGAGCCCATGAAGCCCGTCGCCTGGACCATCATCCTCGCTATCGCCGCGCCCGCCCTCGCCTGGGCCGCTCCACAGCAGGCCCCCGACGGGATCGTCCAGATCCGGAAGAAGGGGTCGACCTGGTACTTCAAGGTCCTGCCCGAGGAGCGCCGGAAGAGCGTCGTCGACGAGAAGGAAGTGGACATCGACATCCCCCAGCGGCTCTCCGTGGTCTGGGCGCCGGACGAGGCCTACGCTCCCCTGCGGGGCCAAGGCAGCCTGTTCGCGTTCCCCGGGAACAGCGACACGAAGACGGTCAACCTCTACCGGGAGGGGAAGCGATACGGCATGGAGGTGACCCAGGATATTGCGGAACTGAAGAACCTGACCCGCGACGAGCTTGCGGAGCTGCAGAAGTCGATGATGGAAGAGTTCTATCAATTCGATCTCGAGTTCCCCGGCGGCAGCTGGGAAGAACTGGCCAAGCTGCTTCGCGAACGCCTCGCCGCCGCGTACGAGCAGCAGATCCCCGATCTTCTCAAGCCGTACCTGCCCGCCAAGGTGGAGATCGATCTCTCGACCAAGGCCGCCCAGCATGCCCGCTATCCGGCCATCCAGGGCAAGAACCTTACCCTCGCCCTCCTCCGCGCCTTCGGTCCAGGACCGATCGTCGAGGGCAAGACCGAATCGACCCCGCGCGTGGTCCAGCGGGAAGATAACGGCCTCCAACTCGTCATGGACGTTTCCCGCTCCCTGGCGCGGCTCGTCCTCTCCGACCGCAACGCGCTGGGCTCCGACGAGCCGCTGGACGTCGCCTTCTTCCACCTCGGAACCAAGCCCAACCTTGCCGGCGCCGACGTCGTCGCCCTCTTCGAGATGGCCTGGAAGGCGCGCATCGGGCCGCTCTACGCGAAAGTGAAGTACCACCCGGAGACCAAGACCCTGATGGTCCAGGGAACGCAGGACGAACTGTTCGCCGCCGACAAGGTGTTTGCGACGCTGACCGGCCGCCCGGCGCCCGTCGCCCCCAGCAGCAATCCCTTCGACTCCCTCAACGAGACCCTGAACAAGATCGCGGAACTGCTCCACAAGCAGGTTGAGGACAAGGAGAAGGACAAGTAGCTCATGGACGTTCGGGCCATGACGCGCGGCATCCGGGAAGGCCGCGAGGAGGCCTTCGATGCCTTCTATTCGGGCCATGCCGACCGCATGTACCGCTATCTCCTCGTCTCGACGAAGGGCGACGAGGAGCGGGCCCGCGACGTCCTGCAGGATGCGCTGCTCCGCGTCGTGCGCCACCTGCCGCCCCTCGACGCGCCCGAAGACCTCTGGCGCTACCTGACCGTCATCATGCGCTCCGCCCTCGTGGACCAGGCGCGCCGCGCTTCGCGACATCCGGGGTCGACGTTGTCCGGCGCGGAACCTGCGGCCGAATCGGAAGAGCGCGCGGGCGACCGGATGTTCACCCTGCTCCACGACGCCCTGGCGGCGCTGCCCGCGGACGACCGGCGGATTGTGGAGGAGCACTATTTCCGCGGCTCCTCGCAGGTGGAGATCGCCGCGCGGATCGAGTCGAGCCTCAAGGGCCTCGCGATGCGCTTCTCCCGCCTTCGCCGGCGGATGAGGGAGTACATCCTGGAGGGTCTGCGCCGTGAGTGACCCTCTCCGCGACCGCTGCCTCGAGGCGCTGCGCCGCAACGCGCTGCTCTCCGGCGTGCTCGAGGAAGGCTACCGTCCCTCCGAGGACGCCGTCCTGCGCGAACGGATCCGCGCCGCGATGATCGGCGCCGCGCGGCAGCGGCGCCGTCGCCGCTTCCTCCTGAGCGCGGTCTCGGCGGCGGCGCTGCTCGCGGCCCTCGCGATCCCGTCCCGCGGGCCGCTGCCGACGCCGCGGATCGTTCCGGCCCCGAGCGTCAAGGCGGCGCCTCCCGAAGCGTTCCTGGTCGTCACGACGACGGCTGCGGCCCCGCTCTTCGAGGTCGTGCCGACGCCCTCGTCCTGGGGCTTCGAGGTGGTCCACACGGCGCAGCTGGTCGGCCCCCTCGAGCGGGCCCGCGACGAGGAGCTGCTGGCCGCGGGCGGCGTGCTGGGCTTCGCGGGTCATCCGGGAAGCCCCCGCAAGCTGATCCTCGCGGCCCCGGTCCCGCGCCGCTTCCTGGAATGACCTGGCCAAAAGCGTCCAGGTTGGTTTTGGCTAACGGATGCGGTAGAGGTGGACCTCGTAGGGCTTGAACTCGTCCTCGAACTTGCCGTCCTTGAGCTCGAGGGTCCGGTTCTCGCCGAGCACGTCCACGCTCCCCTTGGCGCCCTTCACCGCGAACGAGGCCTTCCCGCCCTTGTCGCGCATCGCGACCGAGAAGACCCACGTCGCATCGCCCTGGCGCTTGGCGATCGCGTCGACCGGCGCGTCGGCGGGCGCGCTCACCGCGACGCCGTCGGGCAGCGTCGGGCTGTTGATCGCGGGCGCGAGCGACTGGATCTGCTTGTTGATCGCCGTGACGCCCGCCAGGAGCTCCGCGTCCTGCAGCAGCGACGCCTCCGAGAACCTCGGTTTGAACTGGTGCACGAAGTAGATCAGGCCGCGCGACCCGTGGATGAGCGACATCCACACCTCGGTCCGGATCTGCGCCGAATTGGGCTTGGCGGTCTCGCTGCTGATGCGGCTCGCCTCGATGCAGTTCCAGACGATCTTCTTGTCGTCGCCCCACTTCCGCAGCCGCTCGACGCCTTCGGGCACCTTCCACAGTTTGCCCAGGATGTCCGCGTGGTCGTGGACGACGGGATAGATGTCGAAGGAGGCGATGTCGCAGCCCTTGAGGTACTCGGCGTAGTCCTCCGGGTGGTTGCTCCGGACGCCGCGGCCGATGTACTTGTCCCAGGCGACGCCCTGCCCCAGGTTGAGGAGGACGGGCCGCGTCGGGTCGGCGTCGCGGACCTTCTTGTAGTCGGCGACGATCTTCTCGGGAGCGATGGGCGGGCCATAGCCGCCGCCCTGCTTCGGCTGCGCGTTGTCGGGCTCATCGCCGTGCATCCAGCCGATGATGGTCGGGTCGTCCTTGCGCTGCAGGCCGAGCTCGTTCTGGTGGCAGACGAGCTTCATGCCCAGCGCCTTGAGGGCGTCGACCTGCTCGGCTGTGGGCCCCTTCCAGAGCGCGACGTACGTGTTGATCCCCGCGTCGCGGTACTTCGCGGCGTTCCCCGGCGCCTGCAGCCAGACCGCGATCGGAAAGAAGCTGGGGTCCGTCGGCGGCCCGTGGCTCCAGGCGGCGTACGGGCTGCCCGCCTTGGATTCCTGAGCGGACGCGAGGGATCCCGCGAGCAGGGCAAGGATCAGGGCTCGGCGAATCATTCCGCCTTCCATACGCCCGAGACCGCCTACTTGCGGTACTCCTCCAGAAGTTTTCGGGCCGTCACGGTCTCGACGTGCTTCGGGTAGCTCTTGATGACGTCCTCGAGGGCCTCGACGGCCTTGTCCTTCTTGCCTCGCTTGAAGAGCTCGAGAGAGGCGGCGATGCGCGCCTTGATGAACTTGCGCTCGATCTCGTCGTCCGAGAGGGTCTCGCCCTTCTCCGACGGCGGCGACGAGGAGTCGACGCCGGGACGCTTGGCCGGGCCGGCGCCCTCGCCGGTCCCCAGCAGCATTGCGCTCTCGAGGTCGCGCTTGAGCTCGCGGGCGCTGCGGCTGCCTTCGATCTTCGCCAGCGGGTTCTGCTCCATCTTCTCCTGCCGCGGGTTCAGCACCAGGATGGTCGGGGCCCGGGTGACGTCGAAGCGCAGCGCGTCGTCCGCCCCCTTCCGGTACGGGGAGAGGGCCAGGACAAATTTTGCCAGCGTGTCCTTGAGGTAGTCGTCGCTCAGGGCCGCGTGCACGCTGGTCGACGCGGGCGACTCGTCGTAGAAGACCACCAGGAGCGGCTTGCCCGCTTTGCGGGCTTCAGTGGCCCCCTTCTCGATCGTGAGACCGTACACCGTCTTCTGCGGGGCGGCGGCGGGCGCCGGCGCGGGGGCGCCGTTGCCGTTGATCCGCTGGACGGCGTCCCGGATCTGCCTCACGACGTCGGCCGGCTCGCGCGAGCCCAGCGCCGCGATGGGCTTACCTTCCGAGTCGCAGAACAGGACGGTGGGATAGCCGCCGATCCCGTAGCGCTCGGAGAGGTCGGTGTTGGCCTTTCCCCAGTTGCACTCCACGAAGACGCAGGTGAGGGATTCCGCCGCCTTCATCACCTCAGGGTCGCTGAACGCACCTGCGCTCAATTTCCGACAGGGCCCTCACCCGAAGCTCGTGAAGAAGAGCAGGATCGGCTGGCCCGCCCGCTTCGCGTCGGCCATCGCCGCCTTCGGATCCTCCTTGCCCTTCCAGTTCAGCTTGCCGCCGTCCTGGGCCGCCGCGGCCGTGGACAGGGCGAGGAGCGTCGCAAGGATCCGAAGCGTCATCTTCATCGAAAGGCCTCCCGGGGTTCATTTTATCACGGACACGCCTCAACGGGGGGTACTCTCGGGTAGCGGATGGGAAAGAAGGTCGGCACGGGCTTGTCCGACGGCGATCCGAAGCGTCGCGGCATCATCGCCAAGGTGCTCCGCACGATGCTCCGGAACACCAACGCCCGCGGTGCGCTGCTCGTCGACAAGGGAGGGCGGCTACTGGCCAGGGAGGGCGCGTCCTCGCCCTGGGACGTGGAGACGCTCACGACGCTGGTCGCCGGTTCCTTCGCTGCGACCCGGCAGATGGCGTCGCTGCTTGGCGAGAAGGAGTACGCCGTCACGTTCCACCACGGGAACGATCACATCCAGCTGTTTCTCGTCGGCAGCAGGAGCGTCCTGGCGGTGATCTTCGACAACAAGACCACCCAGCTCATGGTCCGGCTCTACGCGGAGCAGGTCGCCGCGAAGCTCGGCGAGTTCCTGGATCGGAAGCCGCCGGGTCCCGACGACTCCCCTCCGCTCAGGCCAGGATTTCCTTGATGACCCGCGCGTCGACCGTGATGGTCGTCAGACGCTGCTCCAGGCTGTTGTGCCGGAAGGTCAGCTTCTGGTGGTCGAGGCCCATCAGGTGCAGCAGGGTCGCGTGCAGGTCGTGGACGCTCACGCGGTTCTCCACCGCCTTGAAGCCGACCTCGTCGGTCGCGCCATAGGTGACGCCGCCCTTCACGCCGCCGCCGGCCATCCAGGTCGTGAAGGCGTGCGGGTTGTGGTCGCGGCCCGGCTTGCCGCCCTTCTGGGCGATCGGGAGGCGGCCGAACTCGCCGCCCCAGACGACGACGGTATCCTGCAGCAGCCCGCGCTGCTCGAGATCCTGGATCAGCGCCGCCACCGGCTGGTCCGTCTCGTCCGCGAAGCCGCGGTGGTTCCCCTCGATGTCCTTGTGGCCGTCCCAGCTGAGCTGGTTCTCCATGCCGCCCGAGTAGATCTGCACGAAGCGAACGCCCCGCTCGACCATGCGGCGCGCGATCAGGCACTGCCGCGCGAAGTGCGTGCACTTCTTGTTGTCCAGGCCATAGAGTTTTTTCAGATGCTCGGGCTCCGAGTCGATGTCGAGCGCCTCGGGGGCCGCGGCCTGCATCCGGTAGGCGAGCTCGAAGCTCTCGATGCGCGCCGCCAGCTCCTTCTCGGCCGGGCTCGACTCGAGGCCCTCGGCGTTGAGGGAGCGGACCAGGTCCAGCTGCCGCCGCTGGCGCTCGCCCGCCAGCTCCGCCGCGGGGGCCATGTTGTCGATGGGCGCGCCCGCGGGCTTGAGGTAGGTGCCCTGGTAGACGCTGGGCAGGAAGCCCGCCCCCCAGTTCTGCGCGCTCCCCTTGGGAAGCCCGCGGCCCAGCGGGTCGGACATCACCACGAAGGACGGCAGGTTGCGGCTCTCCGACCCGAGCCCGTAGGTGACCCAGGAGCCCACGCAGGGGTGCCCCATGCGGGTCTCGCCGCTGTTCATCATGAAGAGCGCCGGGCTGTGGTTGTTCGACTCCGTCCAGCCCGAGTGGATGAAGGCCATCTTGTCGACGTGGCGGCCGAGGTTCGGGAAGATCTCGGACACCATCTTGCCGCACTGCCCGCGCGGCGTGAACTTGAAGGGCGACTTCATCAGGCCGCCCACCTCGTTGGCGAAGAAGCCGGTGAACTTGTTGAAGCCCGGCAGCTCCTGGCCGTCGCGCTTCTCGAGCTCGGGCTTGTAGTCCCAGGTGTCCACCTGGCTGGGGCCGCCGTTGACGAAGATCCAGATCACCGCCTTCGCCCGCGCCTTGAAGTGCGGCGCGCGCGGCGCCAGCGGGTCGCGCTCGTCGCCGGCGAGCAGCTTCTGCTCCCCGAGAAGGCTCGCCAGGCCGAGGAGGCCGAAGCCGTTGCCGGCCTTCAACAGCAGCTCGCGGCGCGTCAGGTCAGTCCACATAGACGAACTCGTTCAAACAGAGAATGGCCTGGGCGAAGTCGACGAGGGACAGGTCGGGCTTCCCGTCTTTCTTGTAGGACTCGGCCTGGGCGGCGACGAACGACTTCGCGGCCGAGAGTTCCTTCGGCGTCGGCGAGCGGCCCAGCGCGCGGCGGGTGATCGCCTCCACACTTCCCTGCTTCGCCAGCCCCGCGGCCGCCTTCCGCACGAGCGGGCTGTTCATGAAGAGCAGCGCCTGCGGCGCGATCGTCGTGGTCGGGCGCCCGCCCTGGCTCACCAGCGGCTCGGGCGCGTCGAAGACCATCATCATCGGGATCAGCCTGCTCCGCTTGACGAAGAAGTAGATCGAGCGGCGGGTCATCGACTCGTCGAGCGTGCCGGCCCCGTACATCTTGCGGTCGAGCAGGCCGCCCACGTCGAGCAGCGAATCGCGCACGGCCTCCGCCTCGACGCGGCGCGGGTCGCGGCGCCAGAGGAGCTTGTTGTCCGGGTCGCGCTTCGCGGCGTCCGGCGAGAGTTCCGACGACGCCCGGTACACCGCGCTCGTCATCAGGAGCTTGTGGATCGGCTTGAGCTTCCAGCCGCCGCGGATCAGCTCGCCGGCCAGCCAGTCGAGCAGTTCGGGATGCGAGGGCGCTTCGCCCTGCGCGCCGAAGTCGTTCGGCGTCGCAACCAGGCCGCGGCCGAAGTGCTGCGCCCAGAGGCGGTTGACGATCACGCGGGCGACGAGCGGGCCGGCCCCGGCGTCGACGTCCGTGAGCCACCTCGCCAGCGCGGCGCGGCGACCCGGGGTGCGAGACCCGGGCGGCGCGTCGACGATCCAGTGCTTCTCCTGCTCGGGCGCCCGCATCAGCACCTGGAGGAAGCCCTGCGTCGCGACGCCCTGCTTCTTGTTCACGTCGCCGCGCGCGAGGACGAAGGTCTCCTTGTAGAAGTGCGGGAAGCCGCGGTCGTCGGCGTGGTGCTTGAGCGGCTTCATCCCCTCGGTGGTGACGAGGGCCTTGGTGATGGTCGGTTGGGGCCGCTTCTTCAGGTGCTCCTCAACCGCCTTCTCGAGCCTCAGGTGCTCCGGATCGACCATGGCGTAGGCACGGATCGCCTCCAGGTGATCAGGGTTACGTCCGTTCGCCAGATCGTCGAAGAGCTCCGCGATCGCCTGCGGCTTCGCCTCGCCGTCCACGGCAGCCGGCGACGGCCGGTTCGTTACCGCAAAGCGGGGACGTCCGATCGCATGGCGGTCGTTGCCGTTGAAGTCGAGCTCGATCACCAGTTCCGTCCCGTTGGCAAAGCCCACGGGCGTCTCGAACTCGAGGACGATCGCGTGGTCCTTCCCGACCTGCGGGTCCACAGCCCAGCCGCTGGCCTTGTCCCCGTCGATGGACGAGGCCGCCGAGAGGTTCGCGTCGTTCTGCTGGAACGTCGCCCGGGCCGAGCGAACCTTCACCGCGACCTTCACGTCGCTTTCCTCCGCCGGACGCGCGGTGATCCGGACGTCGCTCAGGCAGAAGTTGCCGTTGTCGGCCCGGCCGGGGCCGGACTTCTTGAGCGACGCGTCCTTGAGCGCCTCGATCCTCAGGGCGGTGATTTTCGGGAGCTGCGTCCGCGTCCGAATGATCCACGTGTCGTGCTTGGGGTTCTTACCGGCCATGAGCGCCGAGCCGTCCTCCTGGAAACGGAACTCCGCGCCCCCCTGGGATTTCGCCTCGACGAACTTCAGGATCGCCCACACGATCGGAGGCTGCTTCTCCCATGGGCGCTGCTCGAGCCATTTCTGGTAGCCCGCGTTCGAGGTCAGCCACCAGTCGCCGGCCGCCTTGTCCAGCGGCAGGTGCTCCGCCTGCCAGCGCGCGAGCGCGGCCTTGTCGCCTTCGGGGTCGAGCTGGAACTCCGCCATGGCGCGGATCGCGGTCGTGAACGTCGACGCGAGGCGATAGTAGTCGCGGGTGGGGAACGGGTCGAACTTGTGGTCGTGGCAGCGCGCGCAGCCCACGCTCAGCCCGAGGAACGCGGAGCTGGTCGTCGAGGCCATGTTGTCGAGCTCGTCGTAGCGGGCCGGCTCGAACTCCACCTCGGTGAGCTGGGTCGGAAACGCGCCGGCGCCCAGGAAGCCCGTCGCCATCCAGGCCAGCGGATTCTCGGGCGCGACCTCGTCACCGGCCACCTGCCACTGCACGAACTGGTCGTACGGGAGGTCGCTGTTGAAGGCCTTGATGACGAAGTCGCGATAGTGAAAGGCGTTCTCGCGGTCGTAGTCCTGCTCGAAGCCGTGGCTCTCGGCGAAGCGCGCGACGTCGAGCCAGTGCCGCGCCCAGCGCTCGCCGAACTCGGGGCGCGCGAGCAGGCGGTCGATCAGCTTCGCGTAGGCGTCCGGCGCGGCGTCGGCCAGGAAGGCGTCGACCTCCTCGGGCGTCGGCGGGAGCCCGAGCAGGTCGAAGGTCGCGCGACGGATCAGGCGCCGCTTGTCGGCCGTACCATTGGGCTTGATGCCGGCGGCCTGCAGCTTCGCGAGGATGAAGTCATCGACGGACGCCCCCTTCGCCGCCTGCAGCGGCTGGAAGGCCCAGTACTTCTTCCCCGCCTCGACGTTGATCTCCCGCTTCGCCGTCGCCGCGCCCTTCGTGCGCGGGTCGGGCGCGCCGCGCTTCACCCAGGCCTCGAAGTCGGCGACGACCTCGGGCGTGAGCTTGCCCTTCGGCGGCATCTTGAGCTCGTCGTCCTTGTAGCGGATCGCCTTGATGAGGAGGCTCTTGTCCGGGTCGCCGGGGACGACCGACGGGCCGGTCTCGCCGCCCTTGAGGAGGCCCTCGCGCGAGTCGACGTAGAGATCGCCTTTCAGCTTCTTCGACTCGGCGCTGTGGCAGGAGTAGCAGCGCTCGACGAGGACCGGGCGGATCTTGGCCTCGAAGAACGCGACGCCTTCCTTGTCGGGGGGCGGCGTCTGTTCCTGGGCCTCGGCGCCGAGGGCCAGGAGGACGAGGAGCGAACAGAATCTTTTCATCGTGTGCCCGTCTTGGAGGTCGTCCCGCTCCCTAAGGTTACCTTCAGTCCGAGGTTCCGGGTGATGGCGGCCGCGCAATCCCTCACGGCGGCGCGGAGCTGCGAGATCGGCTTGGGCTTCCCGACGGCCACGAGCGACGGCACGCAGACGGCGGCGGCGACGTCGACCCTCGGGTTGCCCACGAAGGCCGAGACGTCGCGGATCCCGTGCGTGAGATCGCTCTTCCCCTGGTAGAGGCCGTCGCGGCGCACGCGGAGGAGGTCGGCCAGGAAGCGCTCGCGGGCCGCCGGGCCCAGGCGCGCCCAGTCCTCGTCGCGCGCCAGCAGCGCCCGAAGCTCCGGCTGCGGCAGGTGCGCCAGCAGGACGCGGCCCGAGGCCGTGAGGACGAGCGGGAAGCGCGCGCCGATCTCGACCGACACGCGGGTGCGGTTCTGGCTCTCGACCTGGGACAGCACGAGGAGCTTGCCGTCCGAAAGGACGCTCAGGTGGACCGACTCGCGGACCTGCCGCGCGAGCTCGCGCATCGGCCCCTCGGCGGCGTGGAGGAGCTGGTCGACCGGCGTGTGGGTGTGGGCCAGCTCGTAGAGGCGCAGCGTGAGGCGGTAGCGGCCGGAGGCGGGCTCCTTGACGATGTAGCCGCGCCGCTCCAGGCAGGCGAGCATGCGGAAGATCTCGCTGGGGCTGCGGCCGAGCGCGCGGGCGAGGTCCGACTGGGAGCGCGGCTCCGGCTGGGCCGCGAGCGCCTCGAGCAGGTCGAGCCCCTTCTCCAGGGCGGGGACGGCGTAGGTCCGCATCGGCGTCGAATTTTAATAGTGAAACGCCGTTTTCTCCATGAAATTTTCACCGGATCCGGGAGGCCGACGAATTTGCCGCCCGCGCCGGGTGCTCGCCGGCGTATATCCCGTGTTGCATCGGGCGGGATCACCCGCTATATTAGGCGCCCACAACAAAGGAGATCGGACCGATATGCTTCAGCTCGTACTCGCGACCCTTCTCGCGGCCGACACGGCCGGGGTGACGTTCGACGAGGCCAAGGCCGACGCTTCAAAGCGGCACGCCTACGTCGCCCAGCTTCTGGACAAGCAGATCTACGACAAGGACAAGAACCCCAACGGCCTGATCCAGGCCTGGTACTACGTCGCCGACGAGAAGCAGAAGGCCGAGGCCGAGGAGGCCATCAAGGCCCGCTACACGAAGGACGGCCGCGCGTTCTTCTTCGCCAAGGAAGTGAAGGCGATCTTCACGCCCCTCGAGTCGACGGCGCGCCGCGCGATCCCCTGGTACAGCGACCAGGTCGCGGCGGGCTCCGGCTCGCACAGCGGCATCCTGCTGGTCGGCGATCTCTTCACGCTCGGCGGCGAGGAAGAGGCCCGCAGCGTCGTGGAGGACTACGCGCTCGGCCTGGTGAAGATGCGCGAGGCCGGCCTCAAGGTGAAGGACCAGGAGCTCGACGCGAACATCCCCGCCCTCAAGCTCGTGAGCAACCGCAGCCTCCTGCCCCTCTACGCGCAGGCGGCCCAGCTCGAGGCGATCCTGAAGGGCACGCGCAAGGTGTCCGACGGCTTCAAGAAGGACCTGACCACGCAGTACCTCGCGACCCACGCGCTCTTCGGCAAGGACTTCGCGAAGGAGAAGAAGGTCTACGACGACAACAACGAGAACACGCTCCAGAAGGAGATCGTCGACTTCCTCGACGAGTGCTTCAAGTTCAACCAGGAGCGCTTCGCGGGCCTGGGCTACACCCTCAAGCTCGTGAACAAGGACACGCAGGAGTACTCGCTGGAGAAGAAGTAAGAAGCGAGAAGCCCGAAGCAAGAGCACCCAAGAGCGCCGGGAAACCGGCGCTCTTTTTTTATCCCCGGCGCATCGCCCATGGCGAATCGCTCTGCCCCCCGACTGAGCAACGACCTTCTCAGCACCCCCGACCTGCGCTGCGGCATTGCCGTGGCATGAGGGTTGCGATCCTGCGCGACGTTATTCAGGAGCGACTCTATGATGACCCTCGTCGCCGCGGTCCTGTCGACCGCGCTTTCCCTCGCGCAGGACACGTCGGGCACCCTCATCCCCACCGGCGGCGGGCCGCCGCTCGAGATCGACAGCCAGGAAGTCCTCGTCCGGATCAACAACGGCGTCGCCGTCACCACCGTGACCCAGGTGTTCCGCAACAACCGGCCCAACGCGCTCGAGGCCGTCTACTCGTTCCCGATCCCGAACGAGGCGAGCGTCTCGAACTTCTCCATGTGGATCAACGGCAAGGAGGTCGTCGGAGAGGTGCTCGAGAAGAAGCAGGCCCGGCAGATCTACGAGTCCATCACCGCGCAGCGGCGCGACCCGGGCCTCCTCGAGCAGGTCTCCTACAAGCTCTTCGAGGTCCGCGTCTTCCCGGTGCCCGCCAACGGCACCCAGAAGATCCAGATCGCCTATTACCAGCCCGTCGAGTACGACACGGGCTTCGGCCAGTACGTCTACCCGCTGGAGGCCAAGACGAAGGAGTTCTCGCGGGTGCGCGGGACCTTCAAGCTCGACGTCGACCTGGTCAGCGGGCTCCCCCTCAAGGGGGTGACCTCGCCCAGCCACAAAGACCAGCTCGCGGTCAAGGAGACCGCCAAGGGCCGCTGGCGCGCCTCGATCGAGACGCCGCGCGGCGCGCTGGACCGCGACTTCGTGCTGACCTTCGAGCACGAGCGCGAGACGACGGGCCTGACCCTGGTCCCCTTCCGCAACGGCGGCGACGGCTTCTTCATGATGCTGCTGACGGCCGGCCGCGATCAGGACAAGATCGTCGACCCGGTCAACTACACGTTCCTGCTGGACGTCTCGGGCTCGATGGGCGACGAGCACAAGCTCGAACAGGCGGTCCGCATGATCGAGCAGCTCGCCGGCGGCCTCAACGAGAAGGATCGCTTCAACATCCTGACCTTCAACATCGCCGCGTCCGCGATGTTCCCGGACGGCTCCGAGCCCGCGACGGCGGCGAACGTCAAGAAGGCCGGCAGCTTCCTGCGCGCCCTCAAGCCCAAGGGCGGAACCGATCTGATCCCCGCCCTCGAGGCGGCCGGCGAGCAGCAGCGCAAGGACATGACCAACGTGCTCATCCTGCTCTCCGACGGCAACGCGACCGACGCCGAGGAGCACAGCCGCTTCCGCCGCCTGCTGGAGCGCGGAGGGCGGGTCCGCATCTTCTCGATCGGCATCGGCAACGAGGTCAACCGGCCGCTGCTCAACACGCTCGCGCAGGCGACCGGCGGCTACTCGGACTTCGTCTCCTCCGCGGACGAGGTGGACCGGAAGACGAAGCACCTCGCCGCCAAGATCCTCCACCCCGTGGCCGAGAACCTCGTCATGAAGGTCGAGGGAGTGAAGACCTACGACGTCGTCCCCGACCGGCTGCCGAACTTCTTCCGCGGCCAGCAGCTCGCCGTCTACGGCCGCTACAACGGCGACGGCAAGGCGACGGTGACGATGACCGGCACGCTGGGCGGCAAGCCCGTCACGGTCTCGACCGAGGTCGAGTTCCCCAAGAGCGAGCGGGACAATCCGGAAGTCCGCCGCATGTGGGCCTGGAAGCGCTGCGACGAGCTCATGCAGGAGAACCGCAGCCGCGGCGAAACCGCCACGCGGGTCGATCAGATCGTGGAGCTCGGCAAGGAGTACTCGATCGTGACGCCCTACACGTCGTTCCTCGTCCTCGAGAACGACCAGCAGTACCGCCAGTTCGGGATCGAGCAGCGCAACGCGCGGCAGATCCAGGACGATCGCGCGGCCCAGGATCGCCGCGCCGCGGACTCGGCCCCTCGCACGACGAGGGGGAGCGGCGGCGGGGGAGGCGGCGGCTCGGTGGAGCTGGGCTTCCTGGCGCTCGTCGGCGCCTTGGCAGGCAGCCGCGCCTGGGCGCGGCGCCGGAAGGCGGCCTGAGAACGGAGATGCTCATGAAGGGGAGCGCGACGGCGACGGCCGCTCGCGCTCCCCTCTTCACCCTCGCGATCGTGGCGCTCTCGGGGCTCTCGCTCCTGGCGCCGGAGACCTTCGAGCTTTCCCGGGCCGGCCTGGCGGCCGGCGAGCTCTGGCGGCTTTTCACGGGCCACCTGACCCACCACAGCCCCTATCATCTGCTCGTCGACGCGGGCACCTTCGCGATCCTGGGCTCGATCGTCGAGCGCCGGCTCGGCGCGGGCCGCTGGGCGCTGCTGCTGGCCGCCTCGGCGCTGCTCATCAGCCTGGCCTTCCTGGCGCTGGAGCCGTCTCTGGAATCCTACCGCGGCCTCTCGGGCCTCGACTGCGCGGCCTTCGCGGCGGCGCTCTGGCTCGAGGCCCCCGTCCACCGCACGATGACGATCCTCCTCGGGGCGGGCTTCGCGGCCAAGCTGATCTACGAGCAGGTCGCCGGCGGCTTCCTCTTCCCCTCCACGAACCTGGGCGACATGGGCCTGCCGGTCCTCTCGGCCCACAGCATCGGCGCCGCGGCAGGGTTCGGGGCCCTGCTCGCCCTCCGAGGCACTTTAGGTTGCCGCCGGGAAGCCTCGGAGGGAGAATGACGCTCGATGGATGCTCCCGCCTCGAAGGACGAGGTCCTGGCGGCCACGAAGGCGTGGCTCGAGAAGGACGTCATCGGCCTCAACCTCTGCCCCTTCGCCCAGGCGGTGCACGCCGCCGGCCGGATCCGATACGTCGTCAGCGAGGCGCAAACAGTGAAGGCGCTGCGGGCCGATCTGATCGAGGAACTCCTCTTCCTGAAGGAGACGGACCCCGAGAAGGTCGACACCACCCTGCTCATCCACCCGCGCGTCCTCGAAGATTTCTACGAGTTCAACGACTTCCTCGACATCGCCGACAGCGTGGTGAACGACCTCGGCCTGCGCGGCGACATCCAGGTCGCCAGCTTCCATCCCCGCTACCAGTTCGAGGGGACGGAGCCGGACGACGTCACCAACCGGACCAACCGCTCCCCCTACCCCACGCTGCACCTGCTCCGCGAGGCCAGCGTCGAACGCGCCCTCGAGAACTATCCCGACCCCGACGAGATCCCGCAGCGAAACATCGAGACGATGCGCCGGCTCTACGGCGGCGGACATCCATGACGATCGATCTTGCGGCCCGGCATCGCGACATGCTGCTGGAAGAGTTTCCCGCGATCCGCGTCCAGGCCGCGGCGGCGATCGCGCTCTTCGACGAGGGAGCCACCCTTCCCTTCATCGCGCGCTATCGGAAGGAGAAAACCGGCGGATTGACCGAAGTCCAGCTCAAGCAGATCAAGGATCGGCTCGACGTCCACCAGGCGCTCCGGGACCGGAAGAAGACGATCCTCGAGTCGATCCGCGAGCAGGGCGCGCTGGCGCCGGAGCTCGAAGAGCAAATCGTCTCCTGCCGCGACAAGCAGCGGCTGGAGGACCTCTACCTTCCCTACAAGCCGAAGCGGCGCACCCGGGCGCAGGCCGCGCGCGAGAAGGGATACGAGCCGCTGGCCGACCTGATCTGGGCGCACCGGCCGGCGTCGGGCGATGCCGACGCGATCGCCGGCGCCTGCGACATCCTGGCCGAACGCATCGCGGAACACGCGCCGACGCGCCAATGGATCCGCGAAGAGACGCTGCGGCGCGGGCGACTCGTGTCGAAGAAGAAGCGCGGCGCGCCCGCCGACCGCTCCAAGTTCGAGATGTACTTCGAATTCGGGCAGCCGCTGTCGCGGGTCGTCTCCCACCAGGCGCTCGCCGTGGCGCGGGGCGAACGCGAAGGGGCGCTCTCGGCCACGATCGAGGTCGACGCGGCGCCCATCGTCGAGCGGCTCGATCGCACCTTCAACCGGCCGCAGTCGCCGCATCGGGCGCTCTTCCGGCGCATCGAACAGGACGCCTACGAGCGGCTGCTGGCCCCGTCGATCGAGAGCGAGGTCCGCGCGCTCGTGAACGAGCGGGCCGAGGAGGACGCGATCCGCGTCTTCGCCGAGAACCTCCGGAACCTGCTCCTGGCGCCGCCGCTGCGGAACGAAGCGATCCTGGGGATCGACCCCGGCCTGCGGACGGGCTGCAAGGTGGCCGCGATCGACCGGAGCGGCAAGTACCTCGAGAGCACGGTGATCTATCCGGAGCGCCCCGACGCGGCGGCGGCGCTCTCGCGGCTGATCCAGACCCACAAGATCGGGCGGATCGCGTACGGGAACGGCACGGGCTCGCGCGAGCTCGAGGAGTTCCTGAAGAAGGCGGCGCTCGGGGTGCCGTCGTTCGCGGTCAGCGAAGCGGGCGCATCGGTGTACTCCGCGTCCGAGGCGGCCGTCCGGGAGTTCGGGGGCCTGGACATCACGGTGCGCGGCGCGATCTCGATCGCGCGGCGCCTGCAGGACCCGCTGGCGGAGCTGGTCAAGATCGACCCGAAGGCGATCGGCGTGGGCCAGTACCAGCACGACGTCGACGCAGAGCGCTTGAAGCGCGAGCTCGACCACGTGGTGGAGTCCTGCGTCAACCAGGTGGGCGTCGACGTGAACACGGCGTCGCCCGAGCTGCTCTCGTACGTGGCGGGGCTCACGCGGCCGGTGGCGGAGAAGATCGTGGCGGAGCGTCCGTTCCGTTCGCGCGACGACCTCAAGCGGGTCCCGCGGCTGGGCCCGAAGGCCTTCGAGCAGGCGGCGGGATTCCTGCGGATCCCCGGGGCGGCGAATCCGCTCGACGCGTCGGCGGTGCACCCGGAGAGCTACCCCATCGTCGAGCGGATCGCACGGAAGCTCGGACGGCCGCTGACGGAGATCATCGGGAAGGACCTCGACGTCCGTCCCGAGGAATTCGTCGACGAGCGCGCGGGCCTGCCGACGGTGGTGGACATCCTGCAGGAGCTTCAGAAGCCCGGCCGGGATCCGCGGAAGGAGTTCGTCACGGCGACGTTCGATCCGGCGGTGACATCGTTGGAGCACCTGAAGCCGGACATGATCCTCGAGGGCGTGGTGACCAACGTCACGCGCTTCGGGGCCTTCGTCGACATCGGCGTCCACCAGGACGGGCTCATCCACGTCTCCGAGCTCGCTCCGCGCTTCGTCAACGACGCGTCCGAGGTGGTCCGCGTGGGGCAGGTCGTGCGGGTGAAGGTGCTTTCGGTGGATGCCGCGCTGCGCCGCATCGCGCTCTCGCTCAAACGGGTGTGACCCGAAAATCCGCGAGATCCACGCGCAGCGCCTGCAGGCGCATCATGCTGTCGCCCGGGTTCGCGCAGACCGTCGTCCCCAGCCGCTCCACGCCCGGCGATTCGTGAACGTGGCCGTGCAGCGTCAGCGGGGGATGACGGCGGTCGATGAAGGTCCGCACGGCGCGGCTGCCGATCGGGGTGATGCCGCCGTGGAGGCGGTCCAGCGTCGTCGCGTAGGGCGGCGAATGGAAGACGTAGACCGTGCGCGCGGGATCGGACTGCGCCGCCAGGCGGGTCAGATCCTCCTCGATGGTCGGGCGCGCCTGCAGCGACTGGAGTGAAACGTCGCCGATGCCGGCGCTGGAGCTCCGGAGGCAGCGCCGGGGCACGCTGAGCGGCTCCCAGCCCGCGAGATCGTAGCGGTCGAAGTCCTTCATGCCGAACGGCGTGATCGGCACGCAGCCGTAGCCCGCGATCGAGAGGCCGTCGAGGAACGGGACCGATCGTCCGTGGATCGCGGTCCCCTTTTCCGCGAGTGGTGCCAGCACGCTTTCCCAGTCGTCGTTCCCGGGGATCCAGTAGCAGGGCCGCGTGGAGAATTTCTCCGCCAGGTAGTCCGCGACGAAGTTCCGCTGAAGCTCCAGCAGATCGCCGCCCCGCTTGAGCGGATACGGAAGAAGGTCTCCTCCCAGGACGACGGCGTCGGCAGGGAGGTCGAAGAGCCGGTCGTAGGCCTCGCGGTTCCCGTGGAGGTCGCTGGCGTAGACGATCGTGGACACGGCGCCATCCTAGCAAACGCGCCGGATGGACCCTACGCCAGGATGTCGCGGATCACGTGACCGTGCACGTCCGTGAGGCGGCGGTCCGCGCCGTTGTGGCGGTACGTCAGCTTCTCGTGGTCGATCCCGAGCAGGTGCAGGATCGTCGCGTGCAGGTCGTAGCCCATCACCGGGTCCTTCGCGGCCTTCCAGGCCCACTCGTCGCTCTCGCCGTAGGACATGCCCGCCTTCACGCCGGCGCCCGCCAGCCACGACGTGAACACGCCGCCGTTGTGGTCGCGGCCCACGCTGCCCTGCGCGAACGGCATCCGGCCGAACTCGGTCGTCCAGACCACCAGCGTGTCGTCGAGCATCCCGCGCCGCTTGAGATCCTTCAGGAGCGCCGCGATCGGCTGGTCCACCATCGTGGCGATGAAGGTCAGCTCCTTCTGGATGTCGGCGTGGTTGTCCCAGTTCCCCGTCGGGCCCGCGGTGCCGCTCCAGAGCTGCACGAAGCGGACGCCGCGCTCCAGCAGGCGCCGCGCCGTGAGGCAGCTCGTGGCGAAGTCCGCCGTCTCCTTCCGGTCCAGACCGTAGAGCTTCCGCGTCTCGTCCGATTCCTTCGACAGGTCGAGCGCGTCGGGCGCCGAGAGCTGCATCTTCGCCGCCATTTCGTAGGAGGCGATGCGGCCTTCCAGGCGCGAATCGCCGCCGCGCCCCGCGAGGTGCTCGCGGTTGATCCGGTCCAGCAGCGCCAGCCCGTCGGCCTCGCTCTCACGCGTGATCTGCGGCGCCTTCGGCGGGAAGAGGTCCGCGACCGGCTCGGGCGCCGTCGGCCGCAGCAGCGTCCCCTGGTGCACGACCGGAAGGAAGCCCGACCCGAAGCTGCCCTTGGAGTTGTAGGGCAGGCCGCGCGAGTCGGGGATCACGACGAAGGCCGGAAGGTTGTCGCCCAGCTGCCCCAGCCCGTAGGAGACCCAGGAGCCCATGCAGGGGAAGCCCGGCAGCACGAAGCCCGTGGTCTGCAGGTAGACGCCAGGGCCGTGGACGTTCGTCTTCGACTGCATCGAGTGGATGAAGGCGAGGTCGTCGACGCAGGTCGCGAGATGCGGGAACACGCTCGAGACCCAGCGGCCCGACTGCCCGTGCTGCTTCCAGGTGTAGGGGCTCTTGAGCACCGTGCCCGGCGTGCTCGTCGCCGCCTCCACCCGGATGCCCGCACCCGGGTCGAACTTCTGCCCGTGCCGCTTCTCGAGCTCGGGCTTGTAGTCGAAGGTGTCCATCGGGCTCGCCCCGCCGTTCATGAACAGGTGGAGCACCCGCTTCGCCTTCGCGGGATGATGCAGGCCGCCGCGGAATCCCGGCTTCGCCTCCTGGCCGAGCAGGTTCGCCTGGCCGAAGAGTTGAGCCAGCGCCACGGCGCCCAGTCCGTTCGCGGAGCAGCCGAGAAACTCGCGTCGATTCATCAGCACGAACCTCCGGACGGATTGGCCACGGAGGGCACGGAGGACGCAGAGAAGACCGCTCTGTGCTCTCTGTGTCCTCTGTGTCCTCTGTGGCCAATCATTCTTCAGTCCAGAAACATGAACTCGTTGCTGTTCAACAGCACGCGGCACGCGTTCGCCAGCCCGTGCTTCGCGGCATACTCCGCCACCGCCTTCGCCTCGGCGTCGGTCGGCTTCCGCTGGAGGATCGCCCGGTAGGCGCCTTCCAGCGTCCCGACCCGCGCCGCCAGGTGCTCGCTCTGCCGCACCACGAAGCGGTTGTTCATCACCGCCATCGCCTGCAGCGGCGTGACGCTGACGTTCCGGGCGCCGGTCAGCTGCGAGGCGTCGGGGCAGTCGAGCGTCTCCATGAACGGGTCCGGCAGCGTCCGGAAGATCCAGCGGTAGATCGCGCGCCGGTAGTTGTCCGGGTGGTCGACGTCGTACCTGGCGTAGTCCACCTTGGGCGTCACGCCCGGGTTCGGGTCCTCGTAGTGGAACTGCTTCAGCGCCGGTCCGCCCATGCGGAGGTCGATCTTGCCGCTGGCCTGCAGGATCGAATCGCGGACCTGCTCCGCGTCGAGCCGCAGCCGGTTCATGCGCCAGAGGTACAGGTTCGACGCGTCGACCTTCGCGAGGTCCGGCCGGTTCGCGGAGGTCTGGCGGTAGACGGCGCTCGTCACGATCAGTCGGTGGAGCTGCTTCAGGGAGCCGCCGCCGTCGCGGAACCAGACCGCGAGCCAGTCGAGCAGTTCCGGGTGGGTCGCCGCCGCGCCCATGCGGCCGAGGTCGTTGGGCGAGTCGGCGATCCCGCGGCCGAAGTGATGGTGCCACACGCGGTTGACGATCGAGCGCCACGTCAGCACGTTCCGCGGGTCGGAGATCCACGCGGCGAGCGCGGCGCGCCGCGCGCCCTCGTCGGAAGAGTCGGAGATCGCGAAGGCGGCGTCCAGCCCCGGCACGCAGGAGAGGCCGCCGGGCGTGACGGGCTCACCGGGCTTCGTGACGTCGCCGCGCTTGAGGAGGAAGATCGGCCGGGGCGCGCGCGCGGGCGTGAACTTCGCCTCGGTCGGAAAGTCGTTCGCGGCCGCGTAGACCTGCCGCGGCTTGGGCAGAGCATCGAGCTCGCGCTGGATCCGCTTCTCGAGCACGAAGGCCGCCAGCTCGCGCCGTTGCTCCGGCGTCCGCGCCTTCGCCGCCAGGATCGCCGCGACCGGCGCGGGAACGGGCTCGGGGGCCAGCGCCGCCGACACCGAAAGCCGCGGCCGGTGGATCAGGTGCTGGCGGCCGTGAAGCTGCTCGAGGACAAAGGTCAGCGTCCCGCCGTCGACCGGCTGCTTCAACTCGAAGACCGCCCAGTGGGCCTTCCCCACCTCGGGGTAGATGCCCCACGCGGACTCGGGCTTGCCGTCGATCGCGTGGGCGATCGTCCAGCCCGCCTGGTTGAAGTCGGCGCTCGGACGGTGGAGCGCCACGGGCTTGCCGCCGACCTCGAGGCGGAACTCCGAGAGGTGGAAATTGCCGTTGTCCTGGCGGCCGGGCCCCTTGTAGGGGTGATCGTCGACCGTGAGGACCTCGAGCCGAACCGCCGCCACGCGCGGCAGCGGCGAGCGGGCCGTCACGGTGTACGTGTCCGTCGCGGGCCGCGCGCCGGTCGAGAGGATCGAGCCGTCCGCCTGCTTGACGAGCGTCGAGCCTTCCTTCGACGCGATCGTTTCGGGATCGACCACGGTCCAGATCTCGGCCTCGCTGCGGCTCTTCTCCCACTCGGCGACCTCGCGCTCCACGTCGGCGTCGAGCTCGAACTTCCGGAGGGCGAGCTGGGTCTTCTTCCTCAGGAGATCCTGCCGCCGCCGGTTGAGCGCGGGGTCGTCGTCGAAGGGGCGGTTGGCCCGGTCCACGCCGGCGAAGCAGGACTGCAGCGCGTAGTACTCCGCCTGCGAGACGGGGTCGAACTTGTGGTTGTGGCAGCGGGCGCACTGGATGGTGACGCTCATGAACGTCGAGAGCGTCGCGGTGAGCATGTCGTCGCGGTCGAGGTTCTGCGCGATCTTCTTGTCGACGGTGTCGGCCATGATGTGCATCTGCGAGCTCTCGTCCCAGGGCCCGGCGGCGATGAAGCCCGTCGCGACGAGCGCCTGCGGGTCCTCGGGGCGGAGCACGTCGCCCGCGAGCTGCTCGCGGACGAAGCGGGCGTAGGGAGCGTCCTCGTTGAAGGAGCGGATCACGTAGTCGCGGTAGGGCCAGGCGTTGTTGCGCGGGCGGTCCTGGTCGTGGCCGTGGGTGTCGGCGTAGTGGACGGCGTCGAGCCAGTGGCGGGCCCAGCGCTCGCCGTAGCGCGGCGACGCGAGCAGGCGGTCGACGGCCTTCTCGTAGGCGTCGGCCGAGACGTCGACGAGGAACGCGTCCATCTCCTCGGGCGTCGGGGCGAGGCCGCTGAGGTCGAAGCTCGCGCGGCGCAGCAGCGTGCGGCGGTCGGCCTCCGGCGACGGCGCGAATCCCTTCTCCTCGAGCTTCGCCAGGATGAAGGCGTCCAGCGGAGTGCGGCACCACGCCTTCAGGGGCGGGACCGCGGGCTTCGCCAGGGGGCGGAGCGACCAGTGGAGCGCGTCGGCGCCGGCCGCCTCCTCGGGCCAGCGGGCGCCTTCGTCGATCCAGCGGCGGACCAGCTCGGTCTGGGCCTCGGGGAGGCGCGGCGCCTTCTGGGGCATCCGGGCGTCCTCGTCGGCGTCGACAAGCAGCTTATATAGTAGGCTCTCCCGGCCCTTCCCCGGCAGGATCGCCTTCCCGCCCGCGCCGCCCCGGAACGCGGCCGCGCGGAGGTCGAGGCGGAACTGGCCCTTGGGCTTCCCCTCCGCGCCGTGGCACTTGATGCACGACGCCTTGAAGATCGGGCGGATATCGCGCTCAAAGTCGACCCCTTCGGCTCGGTCCTGGGGGACCTCGCTCAGGGCAAGCCGGCCGGCAGGCTGCTGCGCGAGGAGCAGGACGAGGAGCGCGGCGTATTTCACGGCGTCCTCAACCTCGCGGAGATGCGCTCGCCGGCGCGGCGCACCGGCACCGACACGTCGGCGAACGACGAGCGGGGCAGGCGCCGCGACGGCGCCGAGATCCAGATCGTCGCCAGGATCTCCCCTTGCGGGTCGACGATCGGGGCGGCGATGCAGTGGATGCCTTCATCGGCTTCGGCGAAGTCGACCGAGTAGCCCTGCTCGCGAATGCGCTCGCACTCGCGCGCCAGGTCGGCGCGGTCCGTGATGGTCCGGGAGGTCGACGCCGTCAGGGTCAGCCGCTTGATCGTCGCGGCGCGCTGCGCCTCGGGCATCAAGGCCAGCAGCAGCTTGCCGGGGCCGTTGTTGTGCAGCGGGAAGCGGAGGCCGGCGTCGACCGAGATGCGCAGCGGATGCAGGCCTTCGACCTGCTCGAGGATGACGCCCTCGTCGCCGAAGCGGCGGCCGATCTGCACGGTCTCGCGGCACTCGTCGCGGAGCTCGCGCATGGCGTCCATCGAGACTTCGATCAGGCCCTTGCGCTCGACGCGGGGCTGGCTGACGCGGAGCAGCTTCTCGGTGAGGCGGAACTTCAGGGTCTTCTCGTCGCGGGCGAGGTAGCCCCGCGCCCGCAGGGTGTTGGTGATGCGGAAGACGGCGTTCTTCGGGAAGCCGAGCTGCGCGCTCAGCTCCGAAAGCGTCAGGCCGGCGGCCGAGGCGCCCAGGTGCTCGAGGATCTCGAGCGCGCGCTCGACGCCCGGCGAGAAGGTCGCGGAATCGGGCTCGTTCGTCAGTCGTTCCATATGTAGATCATGTTCTACCTATCATACACGCTACCCGACCGAATATTTCGCGCTCACCGAAAAAGGTGGAAGGCCTCGAGCGTCGTTATTATCTTAGCCGACCCCTAAGGAGAATGAGATGACGCGGATCATGACGGCGGCCCTGCTGGCGACCCTGACCCTCGCGGCCAACGCTCAGGACAAGAAGGACGAGGAAGGCTTCACGTCCCTCTTCAACGGCAAGGACCTCAGCGGCTGGATTTACGGCAAGCGCGGCAACGGCGAGAACAAGAGCGGCGTGGGCTACCAGGTCGCCGACGGCTCCATCTACTGCACCGTGAAGGACGGCGGCAACCTCTACACCGAGAAGGAGTACGGCGACTTCGTCTTCCGCTTCGAGGTGAAGCTCACCGAGAACGCGAACAACGGCATCGGCATCCGGGCGCCGCTCACGGGCGACTCGGCCTACGAGGGCATGGAGATCCAGGTCCTCGACGACTCCGGCTCGCAGTACAAGAACCTGCGCCCCGAGCAGTACCACGGCTCGATCTACGACTGCTTCGCCGCCAAGCGCGGCAACCAGAAGCCGGTGGGCGAGTGGAACGAGGAAGAGATCACCGCCAAGGGCCGCCAGATCACGGTGAAGCTCAACGGCGTCGTGATCGTGGACGCCAACCTCGACGACCTCAAGGACGAGGCCAAGCTGAAGAAGCACCCGGGGCTGGCGAACAAGAAGGGCCACATCGGCTTCCTGGGCCACGGCGCGCGCGTCGAGTTCCGCAACCTGCGGATCAAGGAGCTCTAAGAGCTCTTAGTCCGGGGTTGCTTCGACGCTCAGGTCCAGGCCGAGGAATCCGGCGAGTTCCCGGGCGACCCGGTCCGCCTCCTCCAGCGTCAGGAACTCCATCACGACGCGCGTTCCCGGCGATCCGATGAGGGCCACCGGGTACTCCCAATGGGCGGTCATGGCTCCGCCCCTCTTCACGGGCGCCTCCAGCAGCACCTGCCGGAACGCGTGAAGATCGAAGCGAGTCCGCCGCATCGGGCGGAAGTATCCGGACCACAGCGTGACGCGGCCCTCGGCGTGATCGACGTCGATGCCGACGCGACCGGCCACGCCCCAGGCTCCGATCCACGCGAAGATCCCGCCGACCGAGAGCGGCAGAACGAGGAGAAGGTACTGAAGGAGATGCTCGGGAGGCTTGCGAACGAGATTCGGGATTCCGATGCAGAACAGGGCGTAAAGGGTGCCCAGGCCCGCGAAGAGGAACAGACTGAAGAAGGCCTGGCCGAACCAACTCTCTCGCGCAAGGAAGGAAACTCGATCACGGCTCCGGTGGGTGATGCGCCAGTTGTCTGCGATTGCCGGAATCCTCCAAAAGACCTTCGTTTAGACGACTATTGTCGAGGGATGTAACTTCATTCTTCCGTTCGTCCGCAATTCTTCTCCCGCTTTCCCGTAATCTTGGTAGTCGGCCGCGCTATGAAATTGGGAGCGGGAGCCTGGGTCGGCGGGATCGGGCGTATACTCATCTTGAGGGTGAGTCCATGATGAGCCGCTTCGTTGTCGCTGCGTGCGCGATCGTGGCGCTGTGCTCCGGCGCCGGCGCCCAGGAAGCCAAGACCGGGCCGATCCCGATCGAGGTCCCCAAGCGCGACAAGCCCGTCGAGTTCCGCACCGAGATCCTCCCCTTCCTGAAGACCAACTGCATCGCCTGCCACCACACGAAGGACCCCGAGGGCCAGCTGGTCCTCGAGAGCGTCAAGGCGATCCTGAAGGGCGGCGACAGCGGCCCGGCGGTCGTCCCCGGCAAGGGCGGCGAGAGCCTCCTGCTCCAGTCGGCGGCCCACCAGAAGAAGCCGCTCATGCCGCCGCGCAAGAACAAGGTCGGCGCCGGCACCCTCTCGCCCCAGCAGCTTGGCCTGCTCAAGCTCTGGATCGACCAGGGCTGCAAGGACTCTCAGACCTTTGAAGTCGAAGCCCCGCGCTGGCAGCCCGTCACGAGCGCGTGGCATCCGATCTATGCCGTTGCCCTCGATACGGACGGCCAGTTCGCGGCCTGCGGCCGCGCGGGCCACCTGTACCTCTACCATGTCCCGACCGGACGCCTGGTCGAGCAGCCCGCCGACCCGAAGCTCTCGGCCCTGGTCCCGGCCGGACAGCCGGGCCTCGCCGACCGCGACGCCATCCTCTCGATGACCTTCAGCCCCGACGGCAGCCTCCTGGCCACGGGCGGCTACCGCTCGATCCACCTCTGGAAGAAGGAGCAGCCCGAGAAGAAGAGCAAGATCGAGCTGCCCGCCGACGCGAAGGCGGTCGCGCTCAGCGCCAACGGCGCGGCCCTCGCCTACGCGGCGGCCGGCAACGTCATCAAGGTGATCGACCTCGCGTCCGGCAAGTCGGCCGCCGAGCTCAAGGGCCATGCCGACGCGGTGGCGTCGATCCGCTTCTCCGCCGACGGGACCCGCATCCTCAGCGGCTCCGCGGACAAGACCGCCCGGATCTGGAAGCTCGCCGACGGCTCCGCGCTCGCGAAGCTCGAAACGCCCGCCGCGGTCGCCGCGGCCGAGTGGCTCGCCGACGAGAAGCAGCTGGCGACGGCCGGCGGCGACGGCACGATCCGCCTCTGGGCCGTTCCCGAGGCGGCTCCGGCCGAAGGCGCGCCGAAGCCCGCACCCCTCAAGGAACTCAAGGCGTCCGCGAGCGACCTGCGCGCCGCCGCCGGCGGCCTCCTGGCCTCCGCGCCGGACGGCAAGGTCGCGCTGTGGAACCTCGAGACCGGCAAGAGCGTCCGGGAGATCGCGCACGGGGCGCCGCTCGTCGGGCTGGCGGTTTCGCCCGACGGCAAGCGCTGGCTGACGCTGGGCGGCCCGACCGCATCGCTCTGGAATGCCGAGGACGGGAAGAAGATCGCGGATCTCCGGACCGACGGCCCGCCGGCGCGCCGCGACCGCGCGGCCCAGGCGCTCCTCGGGTTCGGGGCCAACGAGGTGAGCTTCCGCCAGAACGTCGTCAAGGGACTCGAGGACACGAAGAAGAAGGAAGAGGCCGAAGTCACGGTCGCGGCGAACGCCGTCGCGCCCGCCGAGAAGAACGCGAAGGACAAGGAGGACGCCCTCGCCAAGGCCCGCCAGGAGCGCGAGGCCGCCGACCGCGCGGTCGGGCAGGCGGGCCTCGACGCCGAGGCCGGGAAGGAGCGGCTGGAGATCGCGATGCACGCGCTCGCCGTCGCCGACGCCGACACGGCGCTGCGGCAGGCGGAAGCGGACAACGCAGCCGTCCTCCAGTACCTCGAGGACGCGAAGAAGAATCCCGGCATGCTCGTCGACGCGCGGATCCGCGCCGAGGCGGCGCAGCGCATGCTGCAGTTCGGCCGCGCCGGCCTTGCGGCCGCGAAGGCCCGGGCCGAGCAGGCGCCCGCCGAGCAGCGGCTGGCAGACGCGACGGCCGCCGCCGCGGGCCCCAAGGCGGCCGCCGACGCCGCGGCCAAGACCGCCGCCGAGACCAAGGTGAAGGCCGAGGCCGCGAAGAAGGCGATCGAGGACGGAAAGAAGAAGCTCGAGTCGGTCACGGCCGAGCCCGACAAGAAGGCGGCCGAAGAAGCGCTCAAGAAGCTCGAGGCCGATCACGCCGCCGCGGTCCAGGCCGCCGCGGGCGCCGAGACCGCCCGGCAGGCCGCCGCCACGGCCGCGGCCGACACCGCGAAGAAGCTCGCCGACGCGCAGGCGGCCGCGGCCGCCGCGACGGCGGCGTCGGCTCAGTCCAAGGCCGCGCTCGACCTGGCGCAGAAGGCGCTGGCCGACGCGAAGGGCAACGCGGAAGCGGCCATCAAGGCGGCCGAGGCCGCCCGGACCGCCGCCCTTCCCAAGCAGCAGGCCGCCAAGAAGGCGGAGGACGCCGCGGCCGGCGCGCTCGAGATCGCGAAGGCGAACCTCGAGAGTTCGAAGGGCCGCGTCGAGAAGGCGAAGGAATCCGTCGTCGCGGTCGACAAGTCCATCCAGGAAGCGAACGCGAAGCTGGAAGCGCAGAAGCAGGAGCAGGCCAAGCTCGACGCGGACCGCAAGCAGGCGGCCGACGCGCTGGCGAAGTCGAAGATCGCGCTGCGCTGCGGCGCCTTCTCGCCCGACGGCGCGATCGTCGTCCTGGGCGGCGAGGACGGCAAGCTTTACGCGTTCGGCGCCGAGCGCGGCGCGGAGTCCTCCGTGAGCGCCGCTCACGAGAAGCCGGTCGTCGCGGTCGGCGGCCCGGGCCTCTCGATCGCGGCCGACGGCGGCGTCCGCAGCGCCCCCCTGCTCCCCTCGTGGAAGCTGCAGGCCGTCATGGAGCCCTCGGAAGCCAGCAAGCCGCCCGTCGACCGGGTCCTCGCGCTGGCGTTCAGCCCCGACGGCAAGATCCTGGCGAGCGGCGGCGGCATCCCGTCACGCGACGGCGAACTGCTGCTCTGGAACGCCGCCGACGGATCGCTGCTGCGCGAGATCACGGGCGCCCACAGCGACACGGTGTTCGACCTGGCCTTCACGCCCGACGGCTCACTGCTGGCGAGCGCGGGGGCCGACAAGTTCGCCCGCGTCTTCGACATGAAGACCGGCAAGCTCGTGCGCTCCTTCGAGGGACATACGAACCACGTGCTGGGCGTCGCGTGGAACCGCACGGGCCGCACGCTGGCGACGTCGGGCGCCGACGACGTCATCAAGGTCTGGAGCCTGGAGTCGGGCCAGCAGATCCGCACCATCCCCGGCTTCACCAAGCAGGCCACGGCGCTGCGCTACGTGGGCTACGACGCGTCGTTCGCGGTCGCGGCCGGCGGAGTCCCGGTGCGCCTGGTCACGGAGGCGGGGAACGTCTCCCGCAACTTCGAGAGCGCCGGCGCGTTCATGTACGACCTCTCGCTCAGCGGCGACGGTCAGATGATGGCGGCGGGCGGCCTCGACGGAGTCCTGCGGCTCTGGAGCGTGGCCGACGGCAAGCCGATCGTGACCTTTGCGCCCGCGTCGTCGAATCCTCCCCCGGCCAAGTAACACTTCGTCGCCGCCGGGAACAGATAGCGGAGACAAAGAGCAGCCGGATTGTCTCCATGCATAAATGGGTCGGCAACCCGGGGGCCGCCGAAAAGTTGTCCGCTAATTCGAATTTGCGGGCATAACCCGCCAACGAGGGGCGACCCGGCGGGTGTATACTATATGGAGCGGGATCCGGCAGCCCTGAGGGTTTTGGGAAGGGCAGACAATGCTGACGATCCTGGGCGAGCGTCACCCCGACACCTGCGACGGCGTTACCCGCCGCTCCTTCCTCAAGATCGGCGGCCTGGCCATGGGAGGCCTGGCCCTGCCGCAACTCCTTCAGGCCCAGCAGCAAGCGGGCGGGCGCCCCGCCCACAAGTCCGTGATCATGATCTTCCTGGCCGGGGGTCCTCCCCACCAGGATATGTGGGACCTCAAGCCGGAGGCCCCCTCTGAGATTCGCGGCGAACTTCGCCCCATCGGCACCAAGGTCCCCGGCATCCAGATCTGCGAGCTCTTCCCCGGCATGGCGAGGATCATGGACAAGCTCGCCATCATCCGCTCGATGGTCGGCGCCAACGGGGACCACTACGCATTCCAGTGCCTGACGGGGCGCGACCACCGCAAGGGCATCCAGCCCAAGGGCGGCTGGCCCTACATCGGCTCCGTGCTCAGCAAGCTCGAAGGCAGCGTCAGTCCCGCGATTCCGCCGGCCGTCGGCCTCTCGCCCCGCACGGCGCACCGGCCCTGGGGCGACAACGGGACGCCGGGCTGCCTCGGCGCGGCCTACGCGCCCTTCACCCCCGAGGGCGAAGAGATCAAGGCCGACATGGTCCTCAAGGACATCTCGCTCGACCGCCTGCGCGACCGCAAGTCGCTGCTGGCGAGCTTCGACCAGTTCCGGCGCCAGGCCGACGCTTCGGGCGCGATGGACGGGCTGGACTCGTACCAGCAGCAGGCCATGGACGTGCTGACCTCGAGCCGCCTGGCGGACGCCTTCGACCTGAGCAAGGAAGACCCCAAGACCGTGGCGCGCTACGGCAAGGGCTCCGACAAGTTCCAGGACGACGGCCCCTGGACGCGCCTCGACCAGTTCCTCATGGCGCGGCGCCTCGTCGAGGCGGGCGCCCGCTGCGTGACGCTCTCCTTCGGCCGCTGGGACTGGCACGGCCGCACTTTCGACCGCTCGCGCGAGAACTTCCCCATGCTCGACCAGGGCGTGACCGCGCTGGTCGAGGACCTCCACAGCCGCGGCCTGGACAAGGACGTCACGGTGGTGGTCTGGGGCGAGTTCGGCCGCACGCCGAAGATCAACGCCGACGGCGGCCGCGACCACTGGCCGCAGGTCTCCTGCGCGATGCTGGCGGGCGGCGGCATGAAGACGGGCAAGGTCATCGGCGCCACCAACCGGCTGGGCGAGTACGCCACCGAGCGCCCCGTACGCTTCGAGGAGGTCTTCGCCACGCTCTACCACAACCTGGGCATCAACCCGCACACGACGACGATCCAGGATCTCGCGGGCCGGCCGCACTACCTGCTGGATGCCGACGACCAGCCGATCCGCGAATTGCTGTAAGGCCGTAAGGAGTCGGCGACCCGGGATATTGGCTTGGAGATGGACCGGATGGACAAGGGAGTGAACCGCCTCGGCTGCCAGGAGTTCCGGCAGCACCTGCGGGAGATCGACCGCCGCACGTTCGTCCGCGCCGGCATGCTGGGCGCGGCGGGCCTGTCCCTGTCCGGACTGCTCCGCGCCGAGAAGCTCGCCGCCCAGGACTCGAAGCCGACGAAGCGCGCGACCTCGGTCATCATCCTCTGGATGCGCGGCGGCCCCAGCCAGCACGAGACCTGGGACCCGAAGCCCGAGGCGCCCGCCGAAATCCGCGGGGCCTTCCGCGCCATCCCCACGAAGGTGTCCGGCATCCGCATCTGCGAGCTGCTGCCGCTCTCCGCGAAGGTCATGGACAAGTGGTCCATCATCCGCTCGCTCACCCACGAGGACCCGGGCCATTCGTCGGGCGACCAGCTCTGCTTCACGGGATACCCGGCGGGACCGAACCCCGACCATAACATCGCGCCGAGCTGCGGCTCCGTCGTGGCGCGGCAGCTTCAGAACCAGAACCCGAAGCTCCCGGCGTACGTGATGATTCCGACGTTGGTTCCCGGCGCGGACGCGGGCTGGCTCGGCCCGGCCTACCGGCCCTTCGAGACCCAGGCCGACCCGGCCCGGGAAGGGCCCTTCAACGTGCCGAACCTGCAGGCGCCGCAGGCGCTCTCGGTGTCGCGCCTCGACGGCCGCAAGGAGCTGCTGAGCAACTTCGACGGCCTCCGCCGCGCGATGGACGCCAGCGGCCAGATGGACGCGATGGACGAGTTCAACCAGCGCGCCTGGCAGATCATCACGGGCCCCGAGGCCCGCGCGGCCTTCGACCTGGACTCCGAGCCGCGCGCGATCCGGGAGCGCTACGGCTTCATGCCCGCCTTCGACCCCAAGGCGTCGGACCGCTGCGGCGCCCCCGCGTGGTCGCAGCGCTTCCTGCTGGCGCGGCGCCTCGTGGAGGCAGGCGTGCGGCTTGTCACCGTCGACTGCCGCTGGTGGGACACCCATTTCGAGGGCGTCGAGACGATGCGCGAGGGCTTCCTCCCGCGCTGGGACCGCGCCTACTCCGCGCTCCTCGAGGACCTCGAGCAGCGCGGCCTGCTCGAGACCACGATGGTCGTCGGCTGGGGCGAGTTCGGGCGCTCGCCGAAGATGAACAACCGCTCGGGGCGCGACCACTGGCCGCACGTCTTCAGCGCGGCGGTCGCGGGCGGCGGCATCCGGGGCGGCCGGGTCGTCGGCTCCAGCGACGACCAGGGCGGCTACCCGAAAGAAAACCCGAAAACGCCACAAGACGTGCTCGCCACGATATACCGACATGTGGGCGTGGACGTGAATGCGGAGTACCTGGACCACACGGGCCGCCCGCGGCCGGTGCTGCCGTCGGGCAAGCCCATCGAGGAACTTTTCTAGGGGTCGATGATGAACGCACGCGCGCTGCTCCTGGCCCTGGCGCTGGCGATCCCGGTCGCCGCGCAGGACCAACCCCAGCCGACCGCGCTGTCGATCCAGGCAGCCGACGCCGACGAGAAGAACGCCGGCCAGGCGGCCAAGCTCATCGGCCCCGAGGCGCGCCTGCAGGTCGTCGTGAGCGCCACGATGCCCGACGGCCGCCTCGTCGACTGGACGCCCGCCGCCAAGTACTCCAGCGAGCCCGAGGGCGTCCTGAACATCGACTCGAACGGCCTGGTCACGCCCCTCAAGAACGGGACCGCGACCGTCACGGCGACCGCGGGGGCCGCGAGCGCCAAGGTCCCGGTGACGGTCGAGCACTTCGTCGACCCGCCGCTGATCAACTTCCCGAACCAGATCACGCCGATCTTCACCAAGCTCAGCTGCAACAGCGGCGGCTGCCACGGCAAGAGCGGCGGCCAGAACGGCTTCCGCCTCTCGCTCCTGGGCTTCGAGCCCGGCGACGACTACGAGTACCTCGTCAAGGAGTCGATGGGCCGGCGCCTCTTCCCCGCCGCGCCCGAGCACAGCCTGCTGCTCCTGAAGGGCATCGCGGCCGTCCCGCACGGCGGCGGCGACAAGATGAAGAAGGACAGCCACGAGTACCGCCTCCTGGTCCGCTGGATCACGCAGGGCATGCCCTACGGCCGCGAGACGGACGCCGTGGTCACCGGCATCAGCGTCTTCCCGCGCCACCGGGTCCTGTCGCCCGACGGCCGCCAGCAGCTCATGGTGGTCGCCCACTACTCCGACGGCACCAAGGAGAACGTCACGCGCGTCGCCCGCTACGAGCCCAACGACAAGCTCATGGCCGAGGTCGACGAGGCCGGCCGCGTCCGCATGCTCGGCATGCCCGGCGAGGTCGGCATCATGATCCGCTACCAGGACCGCGTGGCCGTCTTCGAGGCTACGGTCCCGCTCGGCGCCGAGGTGAAGGAGCTGCCCGTCGCCAAGAACTACGTCGACGAGCACGTCTTCGCCAAGCTGAAGAAGCTGGGCCTGCCGCCCTCGCCGATCGCCGACGACGGCACCTTCCTGCGCCGCGTCTCGATCGACGTCACGGGCCGCCTCCCTGCGGCCGACGTCGCGCGGAAGTTCCTGGCCGACCCCTCGCCCGACAAGCGGGACAAGGCGATCGAGCGGCTGCTCGACAGCGAGGCCTACGCGGACTACTTCGCCAACAAGTGGTCGGCGATCCTCCGGAACCGCCGCGACAAGGACACCTACGCGAACGGCAACTTCGCCTTCCACCAGTGGATCCGGAGCTCGCTCGACCAGAACGTGCCCTACGACCGCTTCGTCCGGGAGATCCTGACCGCGTCGGGCGAGATCAGCGACCACCCCGCCGTCGCCTGGTACCGCCAGGTCACGAAGGACTTCGAGCAGGTCGAGGACGTCGCGCAGCTCTTCCTGGGCGTGCGGATCCAGTGCGCCCGCTGCCACCACCACCCCTTCGAGAAGTGGAGCCGCAAGGACTACTACGGCCTGGCCGCGTTCTTCTCCCGCGTGGGCCGCAAGGAAGGCCTCTCGCCCGACGAGCAGCGCATCTTCCACCAGCGCGGCGCCGCCGGGTCCAAGGACCCGAAGACCGGCGCGGCCCTCAAGCCCACCGGCCTGGGCAGCGACCCGATGGACCTCTCGCCGGACGAGGACCCGCGCCTCGCGCTGGCCGACTGGCTCACGAAGCCCGGGAACCCGTTCTTCGCCCGGACCCTGGTGAACCGCTACTGGAAGCACTTCTTCGGCCGCGGCATCGTCGATCCCGAGGACGACATGCGCGACACGAACCCCGCGTCGAACAAGGAGCTCCTCGACGCGCTGGAGAAGAAGTTCGTGGAGAGCGGCTACGACCTGAAGGAACTGGTCCGCACGATCTGCCGCTCGACGACCTACCAGCTCTCGTCGCTGCCCAACGGGAAGAACGCGACGGACCGCCAGAGCTTCTCGCGCTACTACCCGCGCCGCCTCCCCGCCGAGGTGCTGCTGGACGCGATCGACCAGATGAACGGCAGCGTGACCGCGTTCACGGGGATGCCGTCGGGCTCGCGCGCCGTCCAGATCCCCGACCACGGCGGCGTGCAGTCCTACTTCCTGACGGTCTTCGGCAAGCCGGGTGGCGCCAGCGCCTGCGAGTGCGAGCGCAGCGTCGACGCCTCGCTCGCCCAGAGCCTGCACCTGCTCAACTCGCCGGACATTCACGGAAAAATGAGTTCCGGTGTAGCGAAAGAGCTCTCCGGCGATATGAAGCGTACGGACGTGGACAAGGTCCAGGAGCTGTACCTCCGGGCCTTCGGACGTCCGGCGTCGGAGCACGAGATGAAGTACGCGACGTCGCACATCGCGAAGTTCGAGGCGAAGGACCGCCCCGCGGCGTTCGAGGACGTCGTGTGGGCCCTGATCAACACGAAGGAATTCCTGTTCAACCACTAGGCGGACGATAGAGAGAGTAGAAGGAGGGCGGACCATGTTGACCATCACCGGCGACCGGTTCCCCAGCTGCGACGGAGTCGCGCGGCGCAACTTCCTCAAGATCGGCGCGATGGGCCTCGGCGGCCTGGCCCTCCCCGACCTGCTCCGCCTCGAAGCCCAGACCGGCAAGACGAGCTCCAAGGCGCTCATCAACGTCCATCTGTCCGGCGGCCCCAGCCACCAGGACATGTGGGACCTCAAGCCCGACGCTCCGTCGGAGGTTCGCGGCGAGTTCCGCCCCATCCCGACCAACGTCCCGGGCATGGAGATCTGCGAACTGTTCCCGCGCCTGGCGAAGATGGCCGACAAGTTCGCCATCATCCGCGGCATGGTCGGCTCCGTCGACGAGCACAGCTACAGCACCGCGATGACCGGCTACTCCCAGAATTCCCTCAAGTCGGTCGGCGGCCACCCGTCGATCGGCTCGGTCGTCTCGAAGCTCTCGACCGCGGTTTCCGACCGCTCGCTGCCCTACGTGTCGCTGATGGGCCACGTGACCCCCGGTTACCTTGGACCGACGCACCAGCCCTACGTGCCGGACGGCGGCGGCAAGTCGAACCTGCGCATCGGCAAGATCAATGCCGACCGGCTCAAGGGCCGGACGGACCTCCTCAACGAGCTCGACACGCTGCGCCACGACCTCGAGTCCAACGCGCAGATGGAGGCCATGGACACCTTCACCCACAAGGCCGTCGAGGTGGTGACCTCGGGCCGCATGGGCGACGCGCTCGACGTCGAGAAGGAAGACAAGGCCACGCTCAAGCGCTACATGGGCGAGGGCGGCTCGGGCGGCCGCATGGGCTCCAACCGGAACTTCCTCATGGCGCGCCGCCTGGTTGAGGCGGGCGTCCGCTGCGTCGCGATGACCTGGGGCGGCTGGGACACGCACTCGATGAACTTCAAGTCCCTGCGCGACCAGCTCCCGGCGCTCGACATGGGCCTGAGCGCGCTGATCACCGATCTCGTCGACCGGGGCCTGCTCGACGACGTGAGCATCGTCCTCTGGGGCGAGTTCGGCCGCACCCCGATCATCAACAAGGACGCCGGCCGCGACCACTGGCCGCGCGTCGCCGCGGCGTTCCTGGCCGGCGGCGGCATCCGCGCGGGCCAGGTCGTCGGCTCGTCCGACCGCAAGGCCGGCGAGGCCGTGACGCCCGTCCACCTCCACCAGGTCCACGCGACGCTGTACCGCAACCTGGGGATCGACCTGGAGACGACGCAGTTCGTCGACCCGTCGGGCCGTCCGCAGTACCTGCTGGACAACCGGGACCCGATCAAGGAGCTGCTGTAGGGCGCCGCCGCGAGGTAGAATCATCGGCGGAGCGGGTCCCGGCCAGGGTTAGCTGAGGGTATGGAATGATGGTGGCGAAGATACTCCGTCGTGCGGCATTCCTAGCCCTCGCGGCCGCCTCGGCCGCCCCGCTCGCGGCCCAGCAGGCCGCCTCCCCGCAGGTCCCGCAGCCGAAGATCTATGCCGTCCAGCCCTGCGGGGCGAAGATCGGCGCCGGCGTCGAGATCCGCATCAGCAGCGGCTCCGACCTCGACGGCGCCGACCGCCTCCTCTTCTCCCACCCCGGCATCACGGCCAAGCCCGTGATGGAGGAACCCAATCGGATCTATCCCCAAGGCCGCGCCGTCGAAGGGCGCTTCAAGGTCAGCGTCGCGGCCAACGTGCCGCCCGGAATCTATGAAGTCCGCGCCGCCGGCTACTTCGGCGTCACCAACGCCCGCCGCTTTGCGGTCAGCGAGCGCGAGGAGGTCCTCGAGAAGGAACCCAACAACGACCCGGCCACCGCGCAGGAGCCCCCGCTGAACGCGGTCGTCAACGGCACCTGCGAGGCGCAGAACTTCGACTGCTTCAAGGTGAGCGCCAAGAAGGGGCAGCGCTACATCGTCGATTCGCAGGCGCTGCGCATCGACTCGCGGGCGCAGCTCGTGCTCACGCTGCTCGACCCGTCGGGCCGCGAGCTCCGGCGCATCGTCGGGACCCGCTCGCGCGACCCGCTGCTCGACTTCAGCGCCGAGGCCGACGGCGCCTACGTCGTCCGCGTGAACGACCTGCTCTACCGCGGCGGCGACGAGTACTTCTACCGGCTCTCCATCGGCACCGGACCCTGGATCGACTTCGTCGACCCGCCGGTCCTGAAGCCCGGCGCCAACAACGCCGTGACGGTCTACGGCCGCAACCTCCCCGGCGGCACGCCCGCCGAGGGGATGACGATCGACGGCCGCCCGATCGAGAAGCTCGCCACCACCATCGAGGGGCCCACGGCGGCCGAGCTCCCGGTGCAGACCCTGATGCGCCCCGGCGACGCGTCGGTGGACCTCGTTTCCTGGAACCTGCCGGGCTCGAACCCCGTGCGCTTCCTGCTGTCCGAGGACCCCGTGGTTGCCGAAGTGGAGCCCAACGACACGCCCGAAAAGGCTCAGGCGATCCCGACGCCGGCGCTCGTGGTGGGACGCTTCAACCCCCGCGGCGACCGTGACTGGTTCACGTTCGAGGCCAAGAAAGGCGACAAGCTCTGGATCGAAGCGGTGAGCCAGCGCCTCGGGCTTTCGGTGGACCCGCAGATCGTGATCCAGCAGGCCGGCGAGGCGTCGAAGGACCTGCAGGAGATCGACGACCTCGCGTCCCCCCTGCCTGCCATGCAGAACAACATCGAGAAGAAGTACCGCGCCCACTCGGACGACCCCGCGATCCTGTTCACGGTGCCGGCCGACGGCAAGTATCGCCTTCTCGTGCGCGACCTCTTCGGCAGCGCACAGGGCGACCCGCGGCTCTTCTACTGCCTGTCGATCCGGGCGCCGAAGCCCGACTTCCGCCTGGTGGCCTTCCCGGTCGAGACGTCCCCGGCGGACGGCAAGCTCTCGCAGGTGAACTGCATCGTGCGCCGCGGCGGCTCCGACCGCCTCCGGGTGATCGCCTACCGCCGCGAGGGCTTCGACGGCCCCATCCGGGTCGAGGCCGAGGGCCTGCCCTCGGGCCTGACGGCGCGCGCGGCCCTGATCGGCCCCGGCGACACCGCGGCGGACTTCATCTTCAAGGCCGCGCCCGACGCGCCGACCTTCGCGGGCTCGGTGAAGATCGTCGGCAAGAGCGGCGAGATCGTAAGGCCGGTCCGCTCCGCCGAGGTGCTCTGGAACGTCGCCGACATGCAGAAGGAGCCGGTGCTCACGCGCGTGACCGAGAGCGTCGGCGTGGCCATCGACGAGCACTTCGTCGCGCCGCTGGCCCTGCAGGCCGGCACGGGCGACGTCCTGCGCATGGTGCGCGGGGGCAAGCTCAAGCTCCCGGTGAAGCTGCTCAAGCAGGCGGACGCCAAGGACCTGGACAAGGCGCAGGTGAAGGTCGTGACGGGCGGGCTGCCCGGCAAGGGCAACGAGAAGCCCATCGCCGCGAAGGACCTGACGCTCACGCTGGCGAAGCCCGACGGCGAGCTGGAGCTCGACGTGACCGAGAAGGCGCCCCTCGGGACGCTGACGTTCCACCTGACGGGCGACGTCGACATCGCGTACGTGCGCAACCCCGAGCGGGTCAAGAAGGCGCAGGACGAGCAGAAGCGCCTCGACGCCCTCGCGGCGGAACTGGCCGCGGAGGCGAAAAAGGTGACCGAGGAGAAGACGAAGGCCGAGAAGGAGGCCACCGAGGCCCAGGCCGCGGTGGCGAAGCTCAAGGCCGGCGGTCTGGCCGAGGCGCCGGTCAAGGATGCCGAGGACAAGCTCAAGGCGGCCGACGAGGCCAAGGCGAAGGCGATCGAGGCCGACAAGAAGCACCAGGAGCTCGTGAAGGCGGCGGACGCCGCCAAGAAGGAGTGGGCCGACGAGCTGAAGAAGGCGACCGAGGCGGCCAAGGAGAAGAAGATCAAGGTCTGGTTCGCGTCCCTCTCGGTGCCGCTGGAGGTCGTGGCGGCGCCCGTCACCCTGAAGACCGCAGCCGACGCCGTGACCATCAAGGCCGGCGAGAAGGCCGACGTGGCGGTGGACGTCGTCCGCGAGTTCGGCTTCGCCGACGAGGTGAAGCTGGAGATGTCGGGCGGCAACGCGCCGGTGAAGGTGGCGGCCGTGACGGCGGCGGGCAACCAGGCCCAGGCGACGGTGGCGCTGACGACGGAGAAGACCGCGAAGCCGGGCACCTACACGCTGACGCTGCGCGGCTCGCTGAAGTTCAACACGAAAGCCCTCACGGTCGACAAGACCCTGCAGGTCACCATCGAGGCCCCCGCGGGCCAGTAGCCCGGACCGCTACTTCGGCCGCTGGTGTTTCTTCGCCGAGGGCGGCGGAGACGGGTGGGAGGCTTCGGTCCCGCGGCTCCGGATTTCCGGAACGATGACGTGGGCTTCGCTCCGCTGGCCGGGAGCGGGAATCCTGCCTACCGCTTCGGCCGGGACCGCTCCCGGAGTCCCCTGGGGCAACCCGCGCTTCTGACGACCCCTCCGCTTTCCGGACGGGGAGACGCGTTGGCGCTTGTTCCGCATCATAACGGGTTGAGCCCTCGTTCCCGAGCGGCGTTACGGAACGTCCCGCCCGCCGGAAAAATCGCATCACAATCGACCTGAAGCAGAATCAACTCTTGGGAAGCCTCCACGGCTTTCAGGACCAGGTGACCTATGAGATATGCTGCATGCTTCTTCTGCCTGGGGCTCGCGCTGCTGGCGGGCTGCTACACGGAGCCGGTGCCCTACTACCAGGTCCGACGCTCGGACCCCGGCGGATTGAGCACGGACGAGATCGTGAAGCTTTCCAAGGCGGGGACCTCGGACGCGATCATCATCGAGAAGATCAACTCGACCGGGATTGCGGTGAAACCGACGGCGGAACAGCTGGCGGAACTGAAGAAGGAAGGCGTGAGCGACGCCGTCCTGACCGCGATGACGACCGCGCGGATCGCGGAGCCCAAGGAGAGCATCGAGACCGTCTACCGCTACCCCTACTCGTACCCGTATTACTACGGCTACGGATATCCCTACTACTACGGCCCCTACTACGGGGCGTACTGGTTCGGCGGCTATCCGTATCACTACGGGCACTACGGCTACTATCCTCACTACTACTATCCGTCCCACGCCACGTACTACCGCGGCGGCGCCTCGGTGAGCACCTACCGAAAATAGGATGAGACTCCTGGAGCGACGTCCGCGCCTGGGCGCCGAAGTCCCATCCGTGGACGAAGCGCCCGACTGGGGGGCCGCCTGGACCGTCGTCATCCCCGTCCTGCTGATCGTCTTCCAATTCCTCCCGGTCATCCTGATCCGCCTCGGGGTTCCGCCGACGATCGCGACCGTCCTTCTTGGAGCGATGGTTGCGGACGCCCTGACGGTCGCGTTCGCGTGGCAGATCCTCTGCCGCGCACCCGGCCGGAGCGCGCGCCGCCTGGGACTGGGTCCCCCCCGGCGCTGGTCCGACCTCGTGCTCCGGCCGATCGTGGGCGGCGTCCTCGCAATGGCGGCCATCGTGCTCGCCAGCGTCGTCTACGCGATGGCCTCGGGCGGCCGGCCCCCGCCGCCTCAGCGGGCGGTCGAGATTCTGAGCGGGGTTCAGGACCCCGGACTGAAGCTGCTGGCCGTCGCGGCCGTCGGCCTGGCGGCGCCGCTGGCGGAGGAGATCGTCTTCCGCGGCGTGCTCTACCGGGGCCTCGAGTGGCGCCTGGGACCGGCCTCCGCGTACGTCGGCTCGGCCATCCTGTTCTCGATCGCCCACTTGGACCTGGACCACGCCCTGCACCTCTTCGCCCTCGGGCTCGTGCTGGCCTGGGCCGTCGAGCGGTCGCGCTCGATCTACCCGGGGATGATCCTGCACGGCGCGATCAACCTGAGCTCGCTGCTGCTGGTCTGGTAATCCACATTCTGAACCCCGCCTTGCGCGCTGGGGGCTACGATTAGCCTGATGAGGCGCGAGTTCGTGCTTGGGGGCATCCTGCTGGCTCTGGCCCTGCTGTGGGGAGCGAAGCTGCTGATCTTCCCCAACACCGATCCCTGCGAGACCTGCGACGGGGGCGGGGCCGCGGCTTGTGGCGCGACCGGGTGCGAACTCGGGCGGGTGGCCTGCACCGGTCCCTGCCTCCGCAAGGACACGCCGGGCTGGCAAACCGCGAACATTCCCAACTCCGCGCCGGGGCAGCTCTGGAAGCCTTACTACAACCGCGACGGCTCCATCCAGTGGGTAAGCCAGAACCACCTGGGTCAGGTCATGGAAGAGGTCGACGGGGTCTGGAAGCTGGGCGGTCATTGCCAGGTCTGCAATGGGAGCCAGCGGATGCCCTGCCCCGCCTGCCAGGCGAAGAAGCCCTGTCCGACCTGCAACGGCAAAGGCAAGATCCGCCGCTGGTTCTAGGGCGGCGCTTTTGAGGTTCGCCTTTCGGGCTTCGTTCGTCCTATCGGCAGGGTAGGAGGTAAGTCCATCGAGTATCTTGGCTTCGCGGTACTCGCGGCGATCGTCATGCTCCTCGTCGGCAGCGTCCGCCTGCTCTACCGGGTGGTCGACCGAGGCGGGCGCCGGGCGTTGAAGGCGGTCGCGGATTCGCAGCGGAGCCTCTTCGGCCCCACGGGTCCGCCGAAGGAGCTCTGCCGCCGCCTTCTCGCCAAGCATCCGTCGCTCTCGGCGGGAGTCGGGAACGGCCTTTCGTTCTCCTGTTCCGGCTGCAGCGGCCGCCTGGACTTCATCGCCGGCATGACGGAGATCCGCTTCGAGGTCGGCGAGCGCGCCCGGGAACGCGTCGAGGTCTCCACGCCGTCCTTCGTGACGCAGCTGGCTGAGGACGACCCGAACGCGTTCCGCGTCCGGGGGAGTGAGGATCTCTATCGGAAGGTCTTCCGGGACGAGGAACTCGCCGCGCTCCTGCGGAACCTGGAGGCGTCCTTCGAATGGACCTTCGGGCCGGCGGGCTTCTTCCTGCAGATCCGCGACCTCCCGCGAGACGAGGAGGAGCTCTGGCGCTGGATGAAGCTGGCGTTCCGGCTCCTGGAAAGCGTTCCCGGATTCGAGCGCGACGAGTCCGTCGACGTCGCGGCGATCCCGCGCTCGTCGCTGGCGGAGGGCCAGTGCCAGGTCTGCGGCGCGTCGCTCGGCCAGGGGGCGATCGTGTATTGCCGCCGCTGCGCGACGCCGCATCATGAGGAGTGCTGGACCTACGCGAGGGAGTGCTCGACCTTTGCCTGCCGCGAGCAGCGCTTCGTGCGACGCTAACCGATTACGCCCTAGGCATTTAGAGCGCCTTCACTCCTGGTCGACGTTCACTTTTTTGACTGAAAGATCCCGGCGTCCCTGGCGACGGTTGGCGGGGAGACCATCGAGGAGGATGCCATGCGGACCGTGATCGTAATCCTGGCCTGCGCGTCGTTCGCGGCCGCCGATGAAGTTCAGCTGAAGGGCGGAGGCAAAGTCAGCGGAGTCGTGGAGGAGCAGGGCGACAAGATCGTTGTCCGCATGGAACACGGCAGCCTCACCTTCGCCCGGGACCAGGTCGAGCAGATCGACCGCGCCAAGTCCTCCCCCCTCCAGGAATACCAGCAGCGCTTCCAGGCGACCGACCTGTCGCGCGTGGACCAGGTCGAGGCCCTCCTCAAGTGGGCGGATCAGCGGAAGATGACCAGCGCGGTGCGGGAGCTGCGCGAGCGCCTGGGCCGCCTGCGCTGGGACGGCCTGGACCAGACGAACTCCTCGCAGATCGAGATCTACGCCGCCTGGGCGCAGGCGAACGGGCTGCCCGAGCTGGCGAAGGCGGCCCTGAAACGGGCGCTCTCACTTCGGCGCGAGAAGATCGGCGCGGACGCCGAGGCGCTCTACCAGCTGGGCCTCTGGGCGAAGTCCAACAACATGCCCGCGGACGCGCTGATCCTCTTCCAGGAAGCCATCAACATCAACCCGGATCACGAATTCGCGCGGCGCGCCCTCGGGTTCCAGTTCTACGCGGGCAAGTGGCGCACCCCGACGGAAGTGAAGATCGCGATGGGGCTGATCGAGTTCGAAGGCGACTGGATGACCCCTCAGGCCAAGGAGGCGATCCTGACCTCCCGGACGCTCGAGAAGGAGCGGAAGCTGCTCGAGGAGGCCCGGCGCCGCCTCGAAGAGGAGCGCACGCTGTCCCGAATCGAGTTCGAACGCCGGAAAGCCGAGCTGGACGCCAAGCTGAGCCAGATGAACCAGCGGATGGCGGACCTGGAAGCCCAGCGGGCGGCGCTGCGGACCTACGAACCCACCTACGTTCCCGTGCCCGTGACCGTTCCGGTGCCGGTGCCGGTTCCGGTCCCCACCCCGGCCCCGCAGCCGGGCCCGGGCCCCGCCCGCCCCCACCCTCCCCTGCCCCGTCCGGGGCCGTGATCATTCAAGATTTCAGCATTTTGATCATGCATGCGGGTAGAATTATTCGTGCCCGCGTCTAAGATTCTCCTCGCCGAGGACCACGCCCCCACCCGGGCGACTCTGTCCGGGGTGCTGCGCGCCGCCGGATACGAGGTGGAATCCGTGGGCTCCGGCGTCGAAGCCGTCCTCCTCCTGAAGAAGACCCGCTACGACCTGCTCATCACGGACCTCATGATGCCCGAAGGAACGGGCTTCGAGGTCATCCAGCATCTTAGGAAGCGGAAGATCCAGATCCCCGTCCTGATCTGCTCGGGCTACGTCAACGAGAAGGGAGCCGGAAAGAGCCTGGAAGGGTTCCGCTTCTCCGCGCTCTCCAAGCCTTTCCGCCCCGAGGACCTGATGAACTCCGTGAAGACGCTGCTGGCTCCGGCGCCGAAACCGAAGTGAGCGCCGGCCGGAGGGGCCACCGGGCCCTCCGAGCCCACCCTGCCGAACATCTCTGATGGCTCCGAGGGCCCCGTGGCCCATCCCGAACGGCTTACCAGGGGCGCGGCGGGCGGATCCGCATGTGGAGACTCGGGGTCCGCGTCTCCCAGCAGAGCGTCAGCTCGAAGCCTCCCACGAGCCAGCCTGAGACCAGGAGATGCTCGGAGCGCTCATCGGCGTGCTGCGGAGCGCCCAGGCGTCCTTCCAGATCCTTCCGACTCTTCCAGTAATTGCGGATCTCGATGGCCGGGTTGAAATTGTCCCACGACGTGCCGGAGGATTCCCAGGAGCCGTCCCCGCCCTGCACCGACACCAGCGCGTCGTCGTGGAAGACGAGCTCGACCATGGTGGCCGGCGGCGGGTACCACAGGAAGCCGCAGTCGACGTTCCAGCGCAGGCCGTCCGCGCCGCCGACCTCCCGCCAGCGGTAGGCGGGCCGCTCGGGATCCAGGCCCAGCGCCTCGGCCGCGTCCCGGATCGTCGAGCCCAGCCGCAGCGTCGCCGTCCCGAGCGAAATCCCGCCTTCGCGAAGGGCTTGCGTGACGGCGTCGATCGGGTCGGGCATGCGCTGGATTGTACCCTGCCTCCGACGTAACGACCAGCCGGGGCGGGGACTCAGCCCTGTAGCCGTCGTTCAGGAGAGGCCCATGTCGAAACGCCGGAGCCGCCGCCCCGTCCGCTACGCCGTCGTGGGACTGGGGCACATCGCCCAGGTCGCCGTGCTCCCCGCCTTCCGGCACGCCCCGAACTCCGAGCTCGCCGCGATCGTGTCGGGCGACCCGGCGAAATTGAGCGCGGTCGCCCGCAAGTACGGGGTGACGCGGACCAGCGACTACGCCGGCTACGACGAGCTCCTCCGGAGCGGCGAGATCGATGCGGTCTACATCGCCCTGCCCAACGACCAGCACCGCGACTTCGCCGTGCGGGCCGCGAAGGCCGGCGTCCACGTCCTCTGCGAAAAGCCCCTCGCGGTGACGGAGGACGATTGCCGCGCCATGATCGAGGCCGCGCGCCGCCACGGCGTGCTCCTTATGACCGCGTACCGGCTGCACTTCGACCCCGCGAACCTGGACGCGATCGAGCGCATCCGGGCGGGCGAGCTGGGCGACCCGCGGGTCTTCAACTCCACCTTCACCATGCAGGTCGCCGACGACAACATCCGCATCAAGAGGGCGCGCGGCGGCGGCCCGCTCTACGACATCGGCGTGTACTGCATCAACGCGGCCCGCTACCTCTTCGGCGACGAGCCCACCGAGGTCGTCGCGGTGGCCGACCGGAAGAAGGAGAGGCGCTTCCGGGAGGTCCCGGAGACCGTGAGCGCCACGATGCGCTTCCCCGGCGCCCGGCTGGCGAGTTTCGTGGCCAGCTTCGGCGCGGCCGACATGGGCCGCTTCGAGGTTGTCGGCACCAAGGGCAGCCTCGAGCTCGACCCCGCCTTCGACTACGCCGAGGGCCTGCGCGAGCACGTCAAGGGCCGGAACGGGACCCGCTCCCGCGGTTTCGCCAAGCACGACCAGTTCGCCGCCGAATTGATCTACTTCTCCCGCTGCGTCCGCGAGGGCAAGGCGCCCGAGCCCTCCGGCGAGGAAGGCATGGCGGACGTCCGGATCATCCGGGCGATGCTCCGCTCCATCGACGCCGGGCGCCCCGTGAAGGTCTCGAACGAGCGCCGGCGGCGCCGGCCCCGCGCGTCCCTCCGCATCGTCCGCCCGCCCGTGCGAAAGCCGGACGTCTACCGGGCCCGCTCGCCGCACCCGAGCTAAGCGTCTCGGAACGGATTGGCCACAAAGGACACGGAGGGCACAGAGCAGACTTCTTCTCTGTGTTCTCGGTGCCCTCCGTGGCCAATCAGGCGGCGGCGTATTTCAAATTCACGATCTTATGAATTCGTCGGATTAGAAGTACGCGTGGAGGCCGACGCCGAAATAGTCGGCCCGCTCGCGGTAGAACTGGCCGTTCGGGTTGTACCCGCGGTAGTACTCCAGCAGGATCTGGATCCGGCGCCGGGTCTTCCTCGGGTTCAGGAACTCGATGCCTGCCCGGACGCTGACGTTTCCGTGCCAGGACGTCTCCTGGTGCTCCTGCACGTCGACGGCGACCAGGGGAGAAAGCGCCTCCCCGAGGAGCCCGGGTCCCGAGAACCATTCGACGCCCTGCTGCGCGCTCCAGCGGTCGAGGTCGGACGGCTCGCGATGCAGCAGCGCGGCGGCCCCGGCGTAGAGGCGGAACTGGCCGACCTGGCAGGACGCCCGCAGGTCGACGGCTTCATAGCTGAGGTTGATCCGCTGCGTCGGCGTGTCCAGCAGGAACTCGTCGCCCAGGTGGGAGCTCTGGTGCAGGACGGAGGTCCGCAGCGCGACGGGCCCCTTCCGGTACTCCAGCGGCAGGGCCAGCCGGTAGTCGGCGTTCACGAGGTCGTGGGAGAGCGCGTCCATGTTGAAGAGGGCGAAGATCGCCGGCTCGAGGCCGAACGTGAATTCCCCTGCGTCGCGCGGGCGCCAGGCCACGACGTTGAAGAGTTCCCCCAGGCTGACGACCCCGGCGTTGTTCAGCTTCGGAAAGTCGGAGCGCGAGAAGTGCTGGTAGCCCATCGAGAAGTGCGCCCAGCGGGGATCGGCCAGGAGCGGCGAGAAGAGGCGCTCATCGGGAAACGCCTCCCAGGTCGGCCGCGACTCCGTCTCCGTCGTCACGGGAGGCGCCTCCTCGACGCGAACCGCGCGGACCCCGTCGATGCGGGAGAGCGACGATACCGCGCGGTCGCGGTCCCGGCCCGTCAGCTCCGCGGCCTGGAGGTAGATCACCCCGTTGCGGACCTGGACGCTGGCTTTGGTTCCGGGGAATTCCCGTTCGAGGATGGCGGTCGCGTAGCCTGCGATGAAGGCGTCGTCGGCGGAGGCGAGGGCGAGGGCCAGGATGAGCGCTGCGCCGGGACCGACCATTGCCCCTCCCGCGGCGTCACGCGCCGCCTTAGTTCATGGTAAGGCGGCGGCGCCGCGGGAGGAAAGGGGGATCGGTCGAATTTATGGATTCGCCTTGGTCTCGATCCCGGCCGCGTGATCGGGGAGCACGAGCTTCATGCCGATCTGCAGCGTGTTCGGGTCGGCGATCCGTTCCTGGTTGGCGTCGTAGATCCGCTCGTAGTGGCGCGGCGTGTTGTAGACCTTCACCGAGATCCCGTACAGGGTGTCGCCCTGGACGACGGTGTAGACCCGCTGCCCGCCGGGAAGCGTCTCGATGAGGACCTTCTTGGCCTGGACCGGAGCGGCGGGCTTCTCGGCGTCGGCCTTCGGGGCCGGCGCGGCCTCGGGCTTGGGCGTCGCGACTTCCGCGGGCGTCGTCGCCACCGCGGGGCAGATCAGGGGCGTCTCGGTCCGTCCGGGAACGATCGTCCCGGCGGCGACCAGCGGCGGCGGCAGGGAGGCCTGCGGCGTCGCGGACACGGACAGGCCGGGCTCCTCCCGGCGGAGGGAGCTCTGATCGACGGCGATCCAGATGGCGACCGCCACGAGGCAGGCCGCGGCGAAACCGATCTTCAGCGGAGTGGTCAGCATCCTAATACCCTCACAGTTAGCTGTTCCCGCTGAAGATATCGGCCGGACCCCCGGCGATCCTGCAGTGCTACTTCGCTTCGATGCAGTAGAGATGGTTCGAGCCGCGCAGGAAGAGCTGCTTCCCCAGCGCGATCGGAGAGGCGTCGATGCCTTCGTCGAGCTTGTTCCGCGCGAGCACCTCGAAGGACGGCCCCTGCTTCAGGACCAGCACCGTGCCTTCGCGGCCGGCGACGTAGAGCTTCCCCGCGGCCGCCATCAGCGACGCGTAGATCGTGTCGACGTCGGGCAGGCGCTCCGGGCCGTACTTGACGTCTCCGGTCTTCGCGTCGACGCACATCAGGATGCCCTGGCGCTCTTTGGTGAAGTAGAGGAGGCCGTCGCTCAGCACGGGCGACGCCACGTAGGGGGCCGCATCGCTGCGCTTCCAGACCTCCTTTCCCGTCACGTCGCCCTTCGAATCGAGCCGGATCGCGACGACCGCGTAGCCCTTGTAGCCGGTCATGCAGTAGACGGTGCCGTCCTGCGCCACCGGCATCGCGATCGGGTTCATCACCTGGCCGCCGCATTCCCAGAGGAGCACCCCGCTCGCCAGGTCGTAGCTGCGGGTCCGCTTGGCGCCGTTCACGACCACCTGGGTCGCGCCGGCCGCGTCGACGACCAGCGGCGTGGTCCACGTGGTCCCCTCGTCGCGCGCCTGCCGCCACCTCTCCTCGCCGCTCGCGGCGTCGAGCCGGACGATGAACGACCCGCCCTCGTGGTCCCAGTTCACGAGGACCGAGTCGCCGTGCAGCACCGGCGAGATGCCCTCGCCGAAGCCGACCTTGATCTTCATGGCGCCGAGTTCGCGCTTCCAGAGAGGCTTGCCGTCGAGGTCGAAGCAGAAGATCCCGCGGGAACCGAACGACGCGATGAGCCGCTTGCCGTCGGTCGCCGGCGACGCGGACGCGAAGCCGTGCGACTTGTGGTGCCCCTCGTGCGGGACCGCCTCGACCGCCGTCCGGCGCCAGATCGTCTTCCCGCTGCCGCGATCGAGGCAGAGGACCTCGAACTTATGGATCGTGCTCGGGGCCGAGGTCGACATACCCTGGGAGCCCGGCGGAGGAGGCGCCGGAGGCAGGTCGGGAGCGCCCGCGGGCTTGACCCCGGTGTCGATCGCCGTGAGGACGAATAGTTTGTCGCCCCAGACGACCGGAGTCGCGGAGCCCGACCCGGGGAGCTCAACCTTCCAGCGGAGGTTCTTCGACTCGCTCCATTCGACCGGCGGGTCAGCCTTCGGGGCGACGCCGTTCGCGAGGGGCCCCCGCCAGTGGGGCCACTGATCCGACGCGTCGTCCGCGGACGCGAAGCGCGCGACGAGCAGAAGAACGGCGGCCGCGGCGGTCGTGCGCATCCGCCTTCTTAACGACGGAGCGCCGCCCGAAGTTTGCTCCTAGGCTGCGGAGCGCAGCCCGAAGCCGCCGGGCAGCAGGATCCAGCGATCGGCCTTGTTGACGGCCGACAGCAGCTTCAGTCGCGGCCTTCTGGACAAGCGTTTCGGTCTTTTCGGCATGCTCGCCTCCCACCTTCCACCACACCCTCCTCGGGGTCCGTTCGAATTGATCCAGACCCCCCGCTCACGTCACTCTGAAATTCAAAACAGAAACGATCCGTAACGCGAGGAGCCCGAGATGGCTCAACCATGGCGATGGCTCAACCGTACGGACGAGGTGAACGATGAAAGCCTTCCTGGCGACGGCGACCGCGATCCTGATCCTGGCGGCCTGTTCGAGCCATGCGACCTATTCGCACAAGAAAGCGACCCCGGCCACGAATCCCGCCGAAACGGCGGAGGACCCCGTGTGCGGCATGAAGGTGAATCCCAAGACCTCGCCCCGCGAGGAGTACCGGGGCCAGATGTTCTACTTCTGCTCGGAAGGCTGCGAGAATGAGTTCAAGAGTTCGCCCGCGGGCTACGTGCGGCCGCCCGCGATCGACATGCCCGTGAAATAAACGCGCCGGTCCCTGCCGACCGGCCCGCCTGCCCCCTTATGCTCTCCATGGCGCAAGGGGGCAGGTTCTTTTTTATCGCCTCAACGATCCGCCGTAGATCCGATTCAGCGCGGCCTCGACCCGGTCGGCCAGGAACTCGTTCCCGGCGGCGTTCGGGTGCAGCCCGTCGTCGCTGAGCTTGCGGCCCGTCCACGACGGCAGCGGCGTAATGGGGCTGAAGAAAACGAGCTGGCGGATCGCGCCGTCGTGGATCAGTTCCAGGTCGTGCTCGCGCGCCAGCTCCCGGTCCAGGCCCGCGAAGTTGTCCGTGATGAAGCCGCGCGGAACCTCGAAGAGAATCACCTCGGCGCCCGCCTCCCGGGCCCCGCGGATCATCGCCTCGAGGTTCGCCTTCGCCTCGGCGCGCCTCTTCCCCTTGATCGAATCGTGCCCGCCGATCTCGATGATGACCGCCTGCGGCCGCAGCTCCAGGGTCTTCGGGAAGAGGCGGAGCCCCTCGCCCGACGTGATCCCGCCTACCGCGTGGTCGATGACGGGGACCTTGAAGCGCCGCTCCAGGACGCGCGGGTAGCCCATCGACGTCAGGCTGTCGCCCGTGCAGACGATCGGCCGGCCGTCAAGGACGGGCCGGCGGCTCGTGTGGCCCACACCGCTCCAGCTCCACGCCATCCAGGCCCAGGCCGGGACGATGCAGAGCCCCGCGATCGCGGCCGCCCTCGCGAGGGAGGGCCGCCGCTGCCGGAGGAAATCGAGCGTCGCGGCCGCGAGGGTCAGGAGTCCGAGGACGATCAGCGCGGGCGGCCAGTCCATCCGCTTTCCCAGCAGGATCCCGACGCAGAGGCCGAGCGCAGGCCAGGCCGACTTCCCGAGTCGACGGCGCACGGCGGCGATGACGAACCAGCCGAGCATCATCCAGGGGAGCCAGGCCGGAAAGACGAGCAGCGAGGCCGCCAGGAAGGGGTAGAACGCGAGCCGCGGCAGGACGACGGAGGCGATCCGGCGACTCATGACCGATTATACGACCTCCTTCCCCTCGGGTTGAACGGGCTTCCGTGAATGCCTATCATGCGGCCTGGAGAAGTACCCCATGAAAGACATCCCCGACCCTTCTCATTCGACGCCGTCCACCCTCGGCAACGACGAAATAGCCCGCGCGCTCGACGACGCCGCCGACGTCCTCGAGCAGAGGGACTCCAACCCGTTCCGAATCCGCGCGTTCCGCCGCGCCGCCCAGAGCGTCCGCGACTCTCGGGACAACGTCGCCGAGCTCACGCGGGACATCGGGCCCGCGGCGCTGCTGCGGATCCCGGGCATCGGCTCCTCGCTGGCCGGCGTGATCGACGAGTTCGTGCGGTCGGGGGGAGAGCAGCTCCGCTACCGCGGGCTGGGCGACCTCAGCCCCATGACGGTGCTCACGTCGCTGCCGGGGATCGGCGAGGTGCTGGCCCGACGGATCCTCGAGCAGCTCCACATCCACGACCTCGAGGACCTCGAGATGGCCATCTACGAAGGCCGCCTGGAGCAGGTGGAGGGCTTCGGGAGGCGGCGGACGACGGCGCTGCGCCAGATGATCAACTCGATGCTCGGCCGGCGCCTGCAGCAGCGCTCCCGGGACCTGGGCGCCCGCTACCAGATCGAGCGGCCGCCCGTGGAGCTTCTCCTGAAGGTGGACGCCGAGTACCGGCGCCGGGCCGACGCGAACGAGCTGCCCCGGATCGCGCCGCGTCGCTTCAATCCGGAGGGGCTGGCCTGGCTCCCGATCCTCGAGACCCGCGAGGGTGGCTGGACTTGCCGCGCGCTTTTCTCGAACACGGCCCAGGCCCACGCGCTCGGACGCACCCGGGACTGGGTGGTGATCTTCTTCGATCGGGCCGGCGAGACGCACCAGTGCACGGTCGTGACGGAAACGCGCGGCCCCCGGAAGGGACAGCGGGTCGTTCGCGGTCGCGAGAACGAAGGCGCGTCGGACTAGGCCCCGGTAGGGATCACTTCCAGAAGGGCTGCCGCCGCAGCTCGTCCGACGGGCCTGCGCCGGCGAAGTCGGAGCCCGCGGTGTAGACGATCCCCCCTCCCACCGCGAAGCCGTTCAGGACGTCCGGCGCGCTCGCGACGGGGTTCAGGGTTGCCGTCCCTGCGCTGCCGAAGGAACCCACGAGGGTCAACGTCGACAGGAGGCGCTTCTCGATTCTCCAGCGGGCATCGCCCGCGCCCGCATCGTCCGTTCCGGCGACGTACAGGTTGGCTCCGTCGACGAAGAGGCGGTTTCCTTCGAGAGGGATGGCGGAAGGCGTGGATCCCCCGGCCGCCACGGCGAGCGTGAGCGCGCCGTCCGTGAGCGCGCGCTTCTCGAGGCGCCAGGCCGTCGCGGCGCCCGAGCTTACCGCGACGAATGCAACCAGCGACACGCCGTCCGATTCCAGGTCCGTCGCCCGGGCGTGCGAGCCCGGCGACGGGTCCTCCGTCAGGACGCCGTTGACGCCGAAGGAAGCAACCCGCGAGCCGTCGATCAGAAGCCGCTTCTCGAAGCGGACCTTGGCCGTCGGGGGGCCGACGCCCGACGCAGGAGCATCCTCGGTCCCGGCGAGCCACATCGACGTCGCATCGAGCAGGATGGCGTGGATCTGGTCGAGGTTGCCGCTGATGTCTTCCGTCAGGACGCCGCCGCTGGCAAAGTCGGTGACGAGCGTGCCCGACGTCCGGTCGCGTTTCTCGACCCGCCAGCGGGCGTCCGTCGCGCTCAGACGCTCGGAGCCGGCGATGTAGAGAAAGGACCCGTCGGCTCGGATCGACAGGGGGGCGCTGCCGTCGAAGTCCGGCAGTTCCAAGGTCCCGGTCCCGTTGAACGTCGCGAAGAGCGCCCCCGAGACCACCGCCCGTTTCTCCACGTAGGCCCGGAAGACGCCGCTTCCGTTGGCGGTCTCCTTTCGCGCGAGGATGTACACGTGCGGCGAGGGGACGATCACCGCGACCGGGCGATCGCGTCCAGGTCCGGGGTTCCAGGTCAGCGTTCCAGACGTTCCGAAGGCGGACGCCGAGAGGCCGATTTTCTGCACGATCCATTGCGTGTCGCCCGGCGTCCCGCCGGCCGTCTCTCCGGCCAGATAGACGCTGGTGCGGGTGGACTGCTGTCCGGCCGCCGTGTACTGACCCGCGGGCCCGAGGGTCGGGGGTCCCGGAACGCCGCTCGACATCCCGGTGTTGTCGACCGTGAAGCTCCGGGTCGCTCCGCTTCCGGTGACGCCGTCGCGCGGGGTGATGCGGACGATCACCGGGGTGGCGCCGGAGCTGGACGGAATGTCCACGGGAGAATCCCAATCCAGCCCTGCCGTGACTCCGGCGGGATCGCCGGTGAGCAGCGAGGTCTGGACCGAGGGGTATCCGGGGGTGAGCGGCGCATAGGAGAGGCCCCCGTCGGTCGAGAACTCCGCGACGATCGTGCAGACGTCGCTGTTCGCATCGACGAGGTCATACTGGAAGTGGATGGTACCGCTTTTGGTCGAGCCGACGGTGGGGATCGTGATGCTCACCGAGGGCGGCGTGTTGGCCGAGTTGTCGACGCTGAAGTTGCCGGTCGTTGCCGGCGTTCCCGTCTGGCTGCTCGCGGGCGTCATCCGGAATTGGACGGCAGGATTCGCGGCTCCCAACCCGACGCCGTCCTCGATCGAATTCCAGGCGAACACATAGGCCGTGCCGGGCGCCGGCGATGTCGCCAGACCCCTGGGGGTGACGGCACCGAGGTTGATGCTCTGCGTGGCCGGATGGAACGTGAGTCCTCCGTCCGTGGAGTACTCGGGGATCGCGGACGCGGTCGTGCTCGCCGCATCCGCGACCATATAGCTGATCAGAATGGTATGACCCTGGGTCGTGGAGGGGGTCGTCACCGTCGCTGAAGGAGGGGCCTGGAAGCCGGGAGAGGAGAGGCCGCCGGACGTCTTCGACCCGCCGCAGGAAGGGCCGAAGAGCGCCAGGATTGCGACGAGCACGCGGGCGCTTCGATGCACGAATCGCCAGCATGGCAGGAGGACGGAGAAGATTCAAGAATTCCTTGAACTCCCCGCGCCGGGCGCTTTGCGGGCCGTTTCCGGCAGGACCGAGTACAATCTCCCCATGAGCCGGGCGTTCATGAAGGAGTCGGAGCAGGCCGAGCCGCGTTGTCCCGAGTGCTCGGCGCTGGGCACGGAGGTGACCCTCGTGACCCTCAAGGGTCACCTGGAGGAAGACGACTGCGCGTCGCTGGGCGCGAAGGCCTTCTACTGCGTGAACTCCGGCTGCCACACCGCCTACTTCAACGCCTGGGGCGTCTCGGTCCCCTTCGAGCGGATGACCCGGACCGCGTACCCGAAGGACCCGGACGCGCCGATCTGCGCCTGCTTCGGCATGACCGTGTCGGACGTGGTCGAGGACGCCCGGGAGGGCAAGCGGGAGCGGATCCGCGACCTGGCGACGAAGTCCCAGGGTCCCCAGGCGCGCTGCGCGGAAACGTGCCCGGATGGAACGACCTGCCTCCCCCGAGTGCTCAAGATCTTCCGCGAGACCTTCGAAGCCCGGTAGCGCCCCAGCTCTTAAGCGATAATCTCCTTCACCACGCTGCCTTCCACGTCGGTGAGACGGAAGGGACGCCCGGCGTACTGATACGTCAGGCGCTCGTGGTCGAGGCCGAGCAGGTGCAGGATCGTCGCGTGCAGGTCGTGCATGTGGACCCGGTTCTCCACCGCCTGGTGGCCGAACTCGTCGGTCGCGCCGTGCGCGAAGCCGCGCTTGACGCCGCCGCCGGCGAGCCAGACCGTGAAGCCGCCGGGATTGTGGTCGCGGCCCGTGCCGTTCTTCTCCGCGTAGGGCGTGCGGCCAAACTCGCCGCCCCACCACACCAGCGTGTCCTCGAGGAGCCCGCGCTGCTTGAGGTCCGCCAGCAGGCCCGCGATGGGACGGTCCACCGCGCGCGCGTGCTCGGCGTGCTTGGGCAGGTTGGCGTGCTGGTCCCACGCGGGGTTCGCGCTGTTGTCGCCGTAGGTGACCTGGACGAAGCGCACGCCCGACTCGCAGAGGCGCCGCGCCATCAGGCACTCGCGGCCGAACGTGTCGGTCTCCTTCTGGCCGATGCCGTACATCGCCAGCGTCTCCTTGGACTCCTTGGACAGGTCGAGCACGTCCGGCGCGTTGCCCTGCATGCGCCACGCGAGCTCGTAGGAGTTCGCCACCGCCTCGTACTCCGAGTCGCCGGGGTTGGCCTTGAGCTGCTCCGCGTTGAGCTCGCGGATCAGGTCGAACTCGCGGGCCCGCTCGTCCGGCGACTGCGGGCTCGTCAGGTTCCGGATCGTGGCCTCCGACGCCGACGCGCCCGCCCGCCCCAGGCCCGTGCCCTGGTAGACCGCGGGGAGGAACGCGTTGCCGTAGTTGCGCGCGCCGCCGTTGCCCGACGACGGGGCGATCGACACGAAGCCCGGAAGGTTCTGGTTCTCGGTCCCGAGCCCGTAGAGCACCCAGGAGCCCATCGAGGGCCGGATGAACGTGGTGGAGCCGCAGTGGAGGAAGAGGGTCGCGGGGCCGTGGGCCACGCCCTCCGTGTGCATCGAGTGGATGAAGCAGAGGTCGTCGGCGTGCCGGTTGACCTCCGGGAACAGCATCGACCCCCAGCGGCCGGACTGCCCGTACTGGGAGAACTTCCACATCGGCTTGAAGATGCGCTGCGACGACTTCTGCCGCTGCCCGGTGTTGGCGATCTGCCTCGCGTCGTCGAAGCTGATCATCTTGCCGTCCTGCTGGTAGAGCAGCGGCTTGTAGTCGTAGGAGTCGACGTGGCTGACGCCGCCCTGCATGAAGAGGAAGATCACCCGCTTGGCCTTCGGGGCGAAATGCGCCAGCTTCGGCGCGAGCGGATCGCTGTTCGCCGCGAGGGCCTTGCCGGCCCCCAGGCCCGCGAACGCGAGGGCGCCGAACCCGCAGGCGCTGTCCTGCAGGAAGCGGCGGCGGCTCATCATGTCCACGCTTCGATCTCCTCTAGTTGACGTAGCGGAAGTCGGCCGACGCGAAGAGCGCGTGGACGACCGAGGTCCAGCCCGGCTCCCCCTTGGACGCCGCCAGGTGGCGGAGCGCGACGGCGGCCTCGCCCTCGCTGGGGGTGCGGCCGAGCGCGAGGCGCCACGCGCGGACGAGCCGGGCCCGGTCGTCCTCGTGGCGCTCCGCCAGCAGGCGCTTCGCCGCAGCGCGCGCCTGCTCCAGCACGAACGCGTTGTTCATCAGGTAGAGCGCCTGCGGCGCCACCGTGCTCGTGTTGCGCCGTCCCGTCGCCACGCTCGCATCGGCGGCGTCGAAGACCTCGATCATCTCGGCCATCGCGTTGCGGAACACCGGCAGGTAGACGCTGCGCTGCAGGCCCGACGCCTTGTAGCCGTAGTCGGAGGCGAGGGACGCGGGGTAGCTCGGCCCGTTGGGCGGATCGAGCTTCAGCTGCCCGCTCACCGAGAGCGCCGTGTCGCGCAGGCACTCCGCGTCCAGGCGGCGTCGGTTCGCGCCGCGGAGCAGGCGGTTCTCGGGGTCCGACTCCGGCGCCTTCGCCGCGCTCACCGCCGCCTGGCCGTAGGTGTTCGACAGCACGATCTGCCGGACCAGCTTCTTCACGGACCAGCCGTCCTCGACGAAGCGGGCGGCGAGGTGGTCGAGCAGCTCCGGGTGCGACGGCAGCTCCCCGGTGGTGCCGAAGTTGTCGGTCGTGCGCACCAGGCCCGCGCCGAAGAGCCAGTGCCAGGCGCGGTTGGCCATCACGCGCGCGCTGAGCGGATTCTCGGCGCTCGCGACCCAGTCGGCCAGCTCCCGACGTCCGCTCTCCCGGGCCGGCAGCGCGGGCACGGGGCCCGTCGTGGCGACCTGGAGGAAGCCCCGCGGGGCCTTCTCGCCCAGGCTGTGGACGCTGCCGCGCACGTGGATCCGGAGATCGCCGATCTCCTTCTCCTCGCGGACGCCCATCACCATGTCGCGTCGCGGCCCGTCGTTTTGCAGCTTCTTCAGCTCCTCTTCGAGCTCCTTCACCGCGCTGCTCGCCGCGGGCTTCTCCTTCTTCCCCTGGTCCAGCTTGCCCTGAGCCCGGTCGAAGGGCCCGTCCACCGGGAGGAAGACGACCGCGTCCGCGGTGACGTGGCCCTTCGTCCCCTCGTTGGAGACGAGGACGTAGCCCTGGTTGTTCTCGAAGCGGTACTGGCCGAGCGAGACGAAGCGCCCGTCGATGGCCGGGTTCTCCTGCTCGTTGACCGTGATGACTTTCTCGCCCGCGGCGCTCAGGATGGTGACGGGGACGTTGGTCGCCCGGTTCGAGCCCGGCGAGTAGGCGAAGCGGACCTCGTACATCCCCGCCGTGAGTTCGGGGTGGAACGTCAGGCTCTTCTCGCCCTTCCCGACGGCCTCGTCGTGGGCGTAGCCGGAGCCGATGTAGGTCCCGGAGAAGGTCGAGCTCTTCCACTCACCGACCTTCTCGGCCCCCGCGTCGTCCAGCACGACCCCGGGGATCTCCTGCGGGGAGATGGGGCCGTAGGCCTTCGGGCCCTGGCCCTTGGCGATCGCGGTCTTGTCCTTCTCCGCCTTGATCCGCGCCTGCAGCGCCGCGATCGCCGCCTCCTGCTTCTTGATCTCGACCTCGCGGGAGGGGTCGACGGGCAGCGGGGTCTGGATGAAGTTGGAGACGTTCGAGTGCTCGAGGGCCCGCGCGTTTTTCAGGATCCCGGCCAGCGCGTAGTAGTCGCGCGTGGGGATGGGGTCGAACTTGTGATCGTGGCAGCGCGCGCAGCTGATCGTCTGGGCCAGGAAGGCGCGGCCGAGGGTGTCGAGCTGCTCGTCGACGACGTCCATCTCGAGCTGCTTCTTGTCCTGCTCCTCGAGGTTGGCGTTGCCCAGCATCAGGAAGGTCGCGGCGGTCAGCTGCCGGCGCCGCTCCTCGGTGCCCTTGGACGGCAGCAGGTCCCCTGCTATCTGCTCGCGGATGAAGCGGTCGTAGGGCATATCCGCGTTGAACGCGTCGATTACGTAGTCGCGGTAGCGCCAGGCCTCCTTCATGACGAAGCCGCGCAGCGTGAGGGACTCGCCGAAGCGGGCGACGTCCAGCCAGTGGCGGCCCCAGCGCTCGCCGTAGGCCCGGGACGCCAGCAGACGGTCGACGACCTTCTCGAAGGCGTCCGCCGACCCGTCCTTCACGAACGCATCGACCTCCTCGGGGCTCGGCGGCATTCCGACGAGGTCGAAATAGACCCGGCGGAGCAGGACGGCCTTGTCGGCCGGCGGCGAGGGCCGCAGGCTCGCGGCTTCGAGCTTGGCGAGGATGAAGCGGTCGATGTCCGACGCCGGCCAGGCGGCGTCCTTGACGGCGGGAGGCGCCGGCTTCTGCGGGGGCCGGTAGGCCCAGAACTTCCGGCCTTCTTCGATCGTCAGGCCGACCTGCTTCTTCCGGGCGCCGGCGACCTTGACCGGGGCTCCCCAGACCGCGCCGTTCCGGACCCACGACTCCAGGTCGGCGATCTGCTCGGCGGCCAGCTTCTTCTTGGGAGGCATCTTGAGGTCGTCGTCTTCCCAGTGGACGGCCTTCATCAGGAGGCTCTTCTTGGGGTCGCCGACCACGATCGAGGGGCCGGTGTCGCCGCCCTTGAGGAAGCCCTCGCGGGTGTCGAGATAGAGGCTGCCCTTCAGCTTCTCCGCCTGCGCGCTGTGACAGCTGAAGCAGCGATCCGCGAGAACGGGCCGGATCTTCTTCTCGAAGAACTCGACGCTCTTCGGGTCGATCGAATCTTGGGCGAAGGCCAGGCCGCCCAGCAGGAACAGGACGAGGGACGCTCGCGTCACCGCTTCCGGTCCTCGCTCACGACCAGCTTCTGGGTCGCCTTCTTCAGGAAGAGGATGGCGTAGCAGGTATCCCACGTGGAGTTGGAGCGGCCGCCGCCCGCCACCCAGGAGCCGCCGTCCTTCTGCCCGTCGAGGAGCAGCTTCGCGCCCTCGACATACCAGTCATGGTTCCCGATCATGGTCATATCGAGCAGCATCCCGGCGCGCTCCAGCGCATACAGGTAGTAGTAGTGCTCCGCGGCGGTCGTCGCGGCGAACTCGGCGGGGCCCGTGTTCCCGCTGACGCTCCAATTGGCGTTGAGCCAGGCGAGGCCCGACTTGATGGAGGCGTCCTTCTTGCGGTCCATGTCGAGGATGTAGTCGTAGATCGCCAGCGCCCCGACGGCGCCGGCGGTCATGGACGCGTAGGGGTGGTGCTTCTTGTCGCAGACGGACGCCTTGCTGTAGCACCAGCCGCGGGGCGGGCCGGTGACGTCGCCGCCGGTCGCCACGCCCTTCTCGCCGCCGGAGTCGTGCTGGCTGTCGATCCACCACTTGCGGCACTTCTCGATCACGTCCTTGGGCAGCACGATGCCCGAGTCGTGGCAGGCGCGGAGGCCGAGCGCGGCGTACTGGCTGTTGGAGTTGTCGCCGGTTGCCGGTCCGTCCTTCATCTTCTTGACGGGGATCTTGTTGCGGACCTTCGGCTTCTCCTTTGCGGTCGAGACGCTGAAGTCGCGGGCGCCCGCCTCCTTCGGCTTGTTGCCGGACGCGACGTCCTTCGCGGGCGGGGGAACGTCCTTGACGTAGGCCGAGGGCTCTCCGTAGGACCACTGCCCGTTCACGCACTGGTTGTCGATGAGGAACTGGGCGCACTGCGCGATGCGGGCCTGGTACTTCACCCGATCGACCTCCTCGAGGATCATGGCCTGGAGGACGACGGGATACGTGCGTTCGAGCGGCCGCTCCAGGAGCATCTTGAAGTACTCCTGGAACTTCGGGTCGGTCTCGGGCACGCCGGCGTGGACGAACGTCAGCAGCACGAGCTCGTAAGTCGTGTCGATCTTCCCGTACGTGAATCCGGGGGTCGGGGCGGTCTTGAGGAACTCCACGCCCTTCCGGACCGCCGCGTCGATGCGCGGCTGCTCGACTTGGGCGCAGGTCACCGCCAGGATCGCCGCGAGAATCAGATTCATTCGCTCACCCCCAGCCTTCTTCGGGCCGCTACTCCGCGAACGGCCGCGTGGATCTCGTCAGGAACAGGATCGCGTAACAGGTGTCATAGACCGGCTGGCAGCGCTTCACGCCGCTGTACCAGGAGCCGTCGGGCCGCTGCGTCGCCAGCAGTTCGCGGACGCCTTCCTGGTACCAGTCCTGGGTGCCCAGCTTCTCCAGGCCGCACACGGTCGCGGCCCGCTCCACCGCCCAGAGCCAATAGTAGAGCTCGGTGCTCTGGTTGGGGGTGTCGGAGATCATCTCCTTGGCCATGAGCTCCTCGACCGGGCCGAAGTTCTCGGTGACCGTGAAGTGATAGCGGACCCATTCCAGGCCCGAGCGCAGGACGGCGTCCTGGCGCCAGTCCTTGCCCGCGAGCCGGTTGTGGATCACGAGCGACATGACCCCGCCCGCCGTCATCGAGCCGTAGGGCCGGTGCGGGGCCTCGTCGCGCGTGTAGCACCAGCCGATGCGGCCGTCCGCCTCGGGGCGCTGGCACTCGCGCCAGCCGCGCGCCGCCCGCTCGAAGGTCTCGGTCGGGATGGCGATTTGCGCATCGACGCAGGCGCGCAGCGCCATCGCGGCGAACTGCGAGCACGAGTTGTTTCCCGAGAGGGGGCCATCGCGCGTCTTCTTCACCACGCCGCTCCGCGCCGCCACTGTGGCGGCCCCGTAGGACCACTGGCCGTTGATGCACTGGTTGTCGACCAGGAACTGGGCGCAGTCGGCGATCCGGTCGTGGTACTTCACGGGGTCGAGCCGCTGCAGCAGCATCGTGTGGAGCGACACCGTGTAGGTGCGCTGCAGCTTCACCGCAAGCGTCGTCTGGAGCAGCTTCTTAAAGCTGGCGTCGTCCTCAGGGACGCCGGCGTTGAGCATCGCCCAGAGCACCAGGTCGTCCGCCGGCGCCGGCGGGTTGTGGCTCGCCGACGGCAGCTTCGCCTGGCGGAGGTAGTCGACGGCCTTCGCGACGGCGGCCTTCGTCTCGGGCGAGAGGACCGCCGCCGGCGCCGGGGTCAGAGTCGGGGCGACGGCCGTCGGGCCGGGCGGCACGGGGACGGGACGACTGAGGACGGCGTAGAGCGTGAGGAGGATCAGCGCGGCCGCCGCGAGGGCGAGAAGGGGGCGGAACGCCGAGCGCCGCCGCGGCAGGTGGTCGATCACGCGCGCGACCATCGCGTCCTTCTCGGCGCTGGGGCGCAGCGCGGCCTGGACCTTGGCGGCCAGGTCCGCGGGGGCCTTCCCTTCGGCGCGCGCCAGGAGCCCGGCCATCGAGACTTCGTCCAGGAGGCGGCCGCGGAAGGGCTCCGGCGCCTCGAGCAGCTCGCGGGCCTCGGCATCCGTCAGGGCGCCGTCGATGTACTTCTCGACCAGGAGCAGGAAGCGGTCCTCGTTCACACGCCCTCCTCCGCCTTGACGACCGGGAGCGGCGAGCCCTCGCCAATGCACTTGCGGAGCGTCTCGCGGACGCGGAAGAGCGTGGTGGCGACCCAGGTCGCCGATTGCCCCAGGCGGGCGGCGATCTCGTCGACCTTGAGGAGTTCCTGGTAGCGGAGGGTGACGAGCGAGCGCGCGGTCTGCTGGAGCCGCGCCATGCAGCCCTTCAGGCGGCGCAGCACGTCCTCGTCCGCCATCGATTCGCCGCGATCCAGGGCTTCGCCGAAGAGCCGGACCTTGAGGTGGTCCTGGTAGTTGTCCTTGTTCTGGCGGTCGCGGGTGGCGCGCTTGAGCTCCGCCAGGATCATGAAACGGCAGATCGAGCGGAGCCAGACGCCGAAGTCCTTGTCGGTCTGGAAGTCGCGGAGCTGCTCGTAGGCGCGGATGAAGGTCTGCTGGACGACCTCGTCGACGAGGGCCGCATCGGGCACCCGGAAGGCGGCGTACGCCAGGAGCATGTCCTGGTAGTCCGCGACGATCTCCGAATAGGCGTCGCGGTCCCCGGCCAGGACCCGCTTCAGCGTGCCGGTCAGATCACCCATGGCATCCCTATAAGCCCGCCCACCCCGGCCATTACAGGCAATTCCGGCCCCCGGGCCTTATATAGTGTAACCCCTCCCCCGGAACCTGCCGGACCCGCCCCGAATCTCCGTGAGGATTTGGAATCTTGCGGAGTATAGTTAGACCGGAGAACGGGTTTTTGGGAGGCACGCGCGTGAGATTGCGACTTCTGATCCTGGCGGCGGCGTTGGGGGCCTCGTGTTCAGGCGGGGCCGATACCGGTCCGCTGGAAAGCAAGCCCCCGATCTCGCTCCATCCCCAGAACCCCCATTACTTCCAGTTCCGGGGCAAGCCGACGATCCTCATCACGTCGGGCGAGCACTACGGCGCCGTGCTCAACCTCGACTTCGACTACGCCACGTACCTCAAGACGCTGCGCGCCGACGGGCTCAACCACACGCGCGTCTGGGCCGGCACCTACCGCGAGATCCCCGGCTCCTTCGGCATCACCGACAACACGCTGGCGCCCCAGCCCAACCGCTACGTCTGCCCCTGGGCGCGCAGCTCGACCGCCGGCTACGCCCACGGCGGCAACAAGTTCGACCTCACCCAGTGGGATGAGGCCTACTTCACGCGCCTCAAGGACTTCATGACCCAGGCCTCGCGGCTGGGCATCGTCGTCGAGATGAATCTCTGGTGCCCAAACTACGAGGAGTCCCTCTGGAAGGCCTCGCCGCTCCACACGTCGAACAACGTCAACGGCGTGGGGACCTGCGGCAAGGACGAAGCCTACACCCTGAAGCAGCAGGACCTCCTGGCGGTCCAGGAGTCGACGACGCGGAAGATCGTCAAGGAGCTCCGGGACTTCGACAACCTGTACTACGAGATCTGCAACGAGCCCTACTTCGGCGGCGTCACGCTGGAGTGGCAGTACCGCATCGCGGAGATCATCGTCGACGCCGAGAAGGACTTCCCGGGCCGGCACCTGATCTCCCAGAACGTGGCCAACGGCCGCGCCAAGGTCGACAAGCCGCACCCCGCGGTCTCGATCTTCAACTTCCACTACTGCGTGCCGCCCGACGTGGTCGGGATGAACTACGCCCTCGACCGGGTGATCGGCGAGAACGAGACGGGCTTCCGCGGCAAGGAGGACGTGCTCTACCGGACCGAGGGCTGGGACTTCATCCTGGCCGGCGGCGCGCTCTACAACAATCTCGACTACTCCTTCACGACGAAGAGCCACGACGGCACGTTCGTCGACTACAAGTCGCCCGGCGGCGGCAGCCCCGCGCTGCGCAAGCAGCTCTACATCCTCAGGAAGTTCATGCACGGCGTGGATTTCGTCCGCATGACGCCGAACGACGCCGCGATCCGCTCGGTGTCCCTCGACGGCCTGCGCTGGCGCACGCTCGTCGAGCCGGGCCGGCAGCTGGCCGCCTATTTCCACGTACCGCCCGGCGGCGGCAGCTTCTCGGCGCGCTGGACGGGGACGATCGAGCCCCAGTTCTCGGAGACCTACACGTTCACGACCACGTCCGAGGGCGGCGCGCGGCTCTGGGTGGACGACAAGAAGCTCGTCGACACCTGGGGCGAGGCCGCGCTGCGGAACGAGAGCGCCTCGATCGCGCTGCAGGCGGGCCGCAAGGTCAAGATCGTCATGGAAGCCCGCGGCGGCCGCGCGGCGAAGCTGGGCTGGTCGAGCGCGAGCCAGAAGAAGGAGATCGTGCCGAAGAACCGGCTCTGGCTGCCGGACGGCACGGCCAACGGCCTGCAGGGCGACTATTTCGACGGGAACGACCTGCGCACGAAGCGCCTGACCCGGAGCGACGCCAAGGTGGACTTCGATTGGGCGCAGCGCGGCCCCTTCCCCCTGGACACGCGGAACCGCAGCTTCGACGTGCTGCTGGACCTCTCGGCGGGGACCTACGCGGTCGACTGGGTGAACCCGAAGACGGGCGCCGTCGACAAGAGCATGAGCTTCTCGCACGCGGGAGGCAGCCGCTCGATCCCCTCGCCGCTCTTCTCGGAGGACGTGGCGCTGCGGATTACGCGCCAGTGACGGCGGAGCCGCGGAAGTTGTTGGCCAGCGCGTCGAGGTAGGCGACCGCGCGCGAGCGCAGGCCGTTCATCGACGCCGTCGCCTCGCCCCGGCAGAGCTCCGGGTCGTCCAGCCACTGGCGGGCCCGGTGCCGCCCCTGCGAGGAGGCGATCAGGAACGCGAGGGCCAGCTCGTCGGCCGGGCCTTCGAACTTGCCGAAGATAGTCTTCAGATAGGCGCCGACGGGCAACGCGACCGAGTCGAACTGCTCGCGGATCTGCTTGAGCTGGCCGCGGAGCCGGGCCAGGGCGCCGGCGAACTCGCCGGGCTTCCCGGATGTCTTGAGCTGCCGCAGCTCTTCAATGGTGCGGCGGGTCTCGTCGCGCTGCATCAGGATGAGGCAGATCAGATTCCAGCTCGGCATCTCCTCGGCGCTCTCGAAGAGCTTGCGGCCCTGCTCCACCAGGCGGAGGTCGTCGACGAACTCCGGCTTGAGCCGGATGGTGGTGGGCCGCATGTTGCGGATCGTCGTGTCGGGCGCCGAGCGGACGGGCGCGCCCTGCTTGCGGGCGTCGAGGAGGGCGCGGCGGTAGCCGTCCACGAGCTTGGAGAGGATCTTGAGCTTCAGGGACGATTCGGCGGCGGTGCCTTCGGGATCCTTCACCCAGCGGGCGACCGCCGCCCGGGCCTTCACGGACCCCATGAGGAACACCAGCGCGAGGTCCTGCTTCATGCCGTCCAGGATTCCCGCGGTCGACTTGCTGAGGAACTCGCGGAGCTGGCGGGCGAGCGGGGCAAGCTCCGTCTTGATGAAGCTGAGCTTCTGGCTGATCTCGGGGCTGAGGCGGACGTCGACGCCCAGCTTGCGCTGGGCCTCGATGCGCTCGACCTCGGCCTGGTAGGCATCGCGGCCGATCTTGAGGAGCGTGAAGGACTCCCAGAACTCCGCACGCGCCCCGCAGGAACCCAAGATTTGACAGCCCTGCTCGACGCTCCTCAGATCCTCGACGATCTGAAGGTCGATCTCCGAGACTTGCTCCGCCATACCCCGGTTTATCCTCCCCGCGATGAAAGGATAAGGGAATCCGCGGGCGCAATCTATGAAAATTGAATTGGGGGGTCTCAGCGGAGCGATTCGTGCCGGAGGAAGTCGAAGTCGCAGCCCAGGTGGGCCTGCTGGACGTGCTCCATGTAGAGGCGCTCGTAGCCCCGAGGGGGCGGCTCCGGGGCGCGGAATTCGGCCCGGCGCCGGGCCAGCTCGCGCTCGTCGACCAGGAGGTCCAGGCGGCGGCGGTCGACGCTGAGCTCGATCCGGTCCCCGCTCCGGACGAGCCCGAGGGGCCCGCCCGCGGCCGCTTCGGGCGACACGTGCAGGACGACGGTGCCGAACGCGGTGCCGCTCATCCGCGCGTCGGAGATGCGGACCATGTCCTTCACGCCGGCCAGCTTCTTCGGGATCGGGAGCGCGCCCGCCTCCGGCATCCCCGGCGCCCCGAGGGGGCCGCCGTTCTGCAGCACGAGGATGTCGTCGGGCGTCACGTCGAGGTCCGGGTCGTCGATGCGCCGGCCCAGGTCCTCCAGCGAGGTGAAGACCACCGCGCGGCCCGTGACATTCAGGAGCTGCGGGCTCGCGGCAGAGCGCTTGATCAGGGCGCCCTGGGGCGCGAGACTGCCGTGGAGAGCCACGAGCGCGTCCCGCTCCACGAGGGGCCGCGACGCGGGGCGGATGATCGACTGCCGGACCGGGAAGGCGCCGTCGAGCAGCTCGCCCAGGGGCTTCCCCGTGATGCCCACGCAGTCGAGGTTCAGGAGCGGCTTGAGCTCGCGCAGCACGACCGGCAGGCCGCCCGCGCGGTGGAAGTCCTCCATGTAGCCCTCGCCGCTGGGCTTGAGGTCGACGAGCAGCGGCGTGCTCGCGCCGAGCGCGTTGAGCTGGTCGAGGCCCACCTTCAGGCCCAGGCGGCCCGCGATCGCGGTGAGGTGGATGACGGCGTTCGTGGAGCCCCCGATCGCGTGAAGGACGCGAAGCGCGTTGTCGAACGCGCGGGCCGTCAGGATCCGGTCGGGGCTGAGTCCCTCCGCGGCGAGGCGCAGCGCGACGCGGCCGGACTCCTCGGCGTGGCGGAGCCGGTCGGCGTGCACGGCCGGGACGCTCGCGCCGCCGGGCAGCATCATGCCGAGCGCTTCGCCGAGGCAGGCCATCGTGCTGGCGGTGCCCATCACGCCGCAGGTGCCGGTCGTGGGGGCGAGCTGTCCCTCGGCGGCGTCGATCGTCGCGCGGTCGATCTCGCCCCGGCGGTAGCGGGCCCAGAAGCGGCGGCAGTCCGTGCAGGCCCCGACGCGCTCGCCGTCGACGCTTCCCGTCAGCATGGGGCCGGCGACGAGGAGGACCGAGGGCACGCGGGCGCTGGCGGCGCCCATCAGGAGCGCGGGGACGGTCTTGTCGCAGCCGCCCATGAGGACGACGGCATCGAGCGGCTGGGCGCGGAGCATCGCCTCGACGTCCATCGCCATCAGGTTGCGGTAGAGCATGCTCGTGGGCGAGAGGAAGATCTCGCCGAGCGAGAGGACGGGGAATTCGAGCGGCAGCCCGCCGGCCTGCCAGACCCCGCGCTTCACGGCCTCCGCCAGCTCGCGGAAGCCCCGGTGGCAGTTGTTGAGCTCGCTGTAGGTATTGACGATGCCGACGATGGGCTTGTCGAGGTCGCCCTTGCTCAGGCCCTGCGACTGCGCGAACGAGCGGCGCAGGAAGAGCGCGAAGTCCCGATCCCCGTACTCCGTGAGCCGGCGCGACAGCCCCTGGTCCATCCAGCCAGTCTAGCGGAATAGGCTCCGAAATGGAGAAAACAACCAGGATGCTTTCTCCGTGAAAATTTTCTCCACCAAAATTCGATTTTGACTTCACAAGCGCATTGAATATGTGCTAGTATGGGGACGTCGTCCAAGGGGAGAATTGGGGGCGTCGTAGGCGTCAAGGAGAGAGTTATGGGGAAAGGCGTCGTGTACTGCGCGAAGTGCGGAACCATCCTCCGCGAAAAAGAATTCGCCCGCGGCCTGGCTCACACGCTCGATCACCGGCACTTCTGCGCCCGCTGCCGGCCGATGGCCACGCCGACCCTGCCGGTGACGGACTCGGACGACCACTACGTCCCCCTGCCCCCGCCGCGCCCCCGGACCCGGACGGCGTAGTGGTTCGACAGGCTCACCACTAGTCCGTAAAGCTGGCTTTTGCAGGGGGGCCTTTGGCAGAATGCCCCCTTCATGAGCGACGAGCATCGAGGCAACCTGCAGCTCCTCGAGGATCCCGAGTTCAAGGACCTCGCCTCGCGCAAGAATCGGATCTCGATCCAACTCACCGCCGTCACCCTGGTCATCTACTACGGCTTTATCCTCCTGATCGCCTACAAGCGCGACGTCTTCGCCGCGAAGGCCCTCGGCAACGTCCCGTTCGGCATCCTGCTCGGCATCGGCGTCATCATCGCCTGCTTCCTCCTCACGGGCATCTACGTCCGCTGGGCAAACCGCAACTACGACTCCATGGTGGCCCGGCTCCACGAGAAGGCGCGGCATGGGCCATAGCAGCTGGGTCGCCCTGTCGTTCTTCTTCGCCTTCGTGGGCGTGACGCTCGCGCTCACCTACTGGGCGGCCAAGAAGACCAAGACCGCGAAGGAGTTCTACGCCGCCGGCCGCTCGATCACCGGGTTCCAGAACGGCCTCGCCCTCGCCGGCGATTACATGAGCGCCGCGTCGTTCCTCGGCATCGCCGGCATGGTCGCCTCGAAGGGCTACGACGGCCTCATCTACTCGGTCGGCTTCCTCGTCGGCTGGCCGATCTGCATGTTCCTCATCGCCGAGCCGCTGCGGAACCTCGGCAAGTTCACCTTCGCGGACGTCGTCGCGTACCGCCTCAACCCGCGCCCGATCCGCACCGCCGCCGCAAGCGGCGCCATCGTCACCGTCATCATCTACCTGACCGCGCAGATGGTCGGCGCGGGCAAGCTCGTCGAGCTCCTCTTCAAGGAGCTCCACCTGAAGTATTGGCATGCGGTCGTCGGCGTCGGCGCCCTCATGATGGTCTACGTCCTCTTCGGCGGCATGAAGGCGACGACCTGGGTCCAGATCATCAAGGCGATCCTGCTGATCGGCGGCGCCACGATCCTCGTCGTCATGATCCTCGCGAAGTTCAACTTCAACCCGAGCGCCCTCTTCAGCCAAGTGGACGCGAAGCTCCTCAAGCCCGTCGACAAGCCGCCGCTCGACCGCATCTCGCTGGGCCTGGCCCTCATGTTCGGAACGGCGGGGCTCCCCCACATCCTGATGCGCTTCTACACGGTGCCCGACGCCAAGGAAGCCCGCAAGTCGGTCTTCTTCGCCACGGGCTGGATCGGCTACTTCTACATCCTGACGTTCACGATCGGCTTCGGCGCGGCCGTCCTGGTGGGCATGAAGACCATCGACGCCAACGGCGGCATCAACATGGCGGCCCCGCTCCTGGCGAAGGAGCTCGGCGGCCAGGCCTTCTTCGGCTTCCTGTCGGCGGTCGCGTTCGCCACCATCCTGGCGGTGGTCGCCGGCCTCGCGCTGGCCGGCGCGTCGGCGCTCTCGCACGACCTCTACGTCGGCGTCATCAAGCACGGCGTCGCGACCGAGCGGGAGCAGGTGCTGGTGGCCCGGATCGGCACGGTCACCCTGGGCGTCCTCGCGGTCCTCCTGGGCATCGTGTTCGAGAAGCAGAACGTCGCGTACCTGGTCGGCCTCGCCTTCGCGGTCGCGGCGAGCGCAAACTTCCCCGCCCTGCTGCTCTCGGTGCTCTGGCGCGGCTACACTACCGCCGGCGCCGTCGCCAGCACGGTGGTCGGGCTCCTCCTCGCGATCGGCCTCATCGTGCTCGGACCCGACGTCTGGGTGAAGGTGTTCCACAAGGCGGAGCCCATCTTCCCGCTGGAGAATCCGGCGATCGTCTCGATCCCCGCGGCGTTCCTCACGGGCATCGTCGTGTCCCTCGTCAAGCCGGACCCGGTCGCCCAGGCGAAGTTCGAGGACGAAAAGCTTCGGACCTACGCCGGGCTTGGAGCGGACTAAACCGTAGAGTAGGGGGAGGTTCCCATGATCCGCATCGCCCTTCTCGCCCTTCTTCTCGTTCCGCAGGACCGGCCCGGCTGGCAGGACCGGCTCGAACGGGCGTCCGCGACCCCCCAGGCCTGGAAGGCGCGGCGCGACGACGTCCGCCGCCAGATCCTGGTGGCGGCCGGACTCTGGCCCGAGTTCGAGCGGCCGCCGCTCAAGAGCGAGGTCTTCGGCAAGGTCGAGGGCGAGGGCTACACGGTCGAGCGCGTCACCCTCGAAACGCTGCCCGGCTTCTACCTGAGCGGCAGCCTCTACCGCCCCAAGGACAAGAAGGGCCCCTTCCCCGCGATCGCGTCGCCCCACGGCCACTGGAAGGAGGGGCGCTTCACCCAGACGAAGGATGGGAACCTCCCGGCGCGCGGCATCAGCTTCGCGCGGCTGGGCTTCGTCTGCTTCATGTACGACATGGTGGGCTACGGCGACTTCAAGCAGATGCCCCACAAGTTCGACGACGCCGAGTGGGGCAACGGCCTCTTCGGGCTCCAGACCTGGAACAGCCTCCGCGCCGTGGACTTCATCGCCGCGCTTCCCGACGTCGACCCGAAGCGCATCGGCTGCACCGGCGCGTCGGGCGGCGGCACGCAGACCTTCATCCTGACCGCGATCGACGACCGCATCGCGTGCGCGGCGCCGGTCAACATGGTCGCGGCCGAATTCCAGGGCGGCTGCACCTGCGAGAACGCGCCCTTCCTCCGCATCGGACTCAACAACGTCGAGATCGCCGCCATGACGGCGCCGCGGCCGCTCCTCCTCATCGCCGCCACCGGCGACTGGACCAAGAATATCCCCACCCTCGAGGGCCCCGTACTCGAGAAGACCTTCGAGACGCTCGGCGCGAAGGAGAAGTTCCGCGCCGTGCAGTTCAACGCGCCCCACAACTACAACCAGGACTCGCGCGAGGCGGTCTACGCGTGGATGGTCCGCTGGCTCCAGAACGGCCCCGACCAGCCCAAGATCGCCGAGCAGACCGTGCCCCCCGTGAAGTACGAAGACCTGACGGTCTGGACCGACGACCACAAGGTGCCCGCCAACGCCATCAACGCCGACGCCCTGAAGACGCTGCTCCGCGAGCGCGTGACGGCCCAGCTGGCCTCGCTCCAGCCGAAGGACGCCGCATCCCTCAAGAAGTACCGCGAGCTGCTGGAGCCGGCCTGGAAAGTCACCCTGACCCTGAAGTCGCCGCAGCTCCAGGGGACCGCGCCCTCCCACGCCACGATCCAGTTCGTCGTCGGCACGAAAGCCGACGAGGTCAACGCGCTGCGCGACGCCCTGAACGCCCAGGGCAAGATGGCGCTCTCGGCGGTCCTGGGCGCCCACGAGCCGGAACCCGCGGCGGGCGGCGACGCCACCCAGCGGAAGACCTTCCCGACCACGTTCTACCGAACCGAGCTGGCCCGGCAGGTGCAGTCCGTGCTCGACGGTCTGGGCCAGACCGTCGGCCCGGCGAAGTCCCCGGCGATCGAGCTGATCGGCCTCGGCGACGCCGGCCCCGCCGTCCTGCTGGCCCGCGCCCTCGCGCCGACCACGCTGCGCATCCGCCGGACCATCGTCGACATCTCGTCGATCGACGCCGTCCTCGAGGCGTCCCACCATCCCGGGCTGAACCGCCTGGGCGGCTGGCAGGGCGCGGCCGCCCTGGCGCCGGCGGGCTACCTGGTCCTCCACGGCAAGAAGATCGAGGGCGACGGGATCCGGGCGTCGTATAAGGCGGCGGACCGCGAAAGCGCCCTCACGATCTCGGCGGAGCCGTGGAGCCGCGAGCGGATTCTTGAAGAACTTGCCAAATAGGAATCGTCCGGATCTAATAGCGCCCCAATGTCCCGGCGACTGACGACCTTCGTCCTGGCCGCCTTCTACCTGCTGCAGGCGACGTGGCTCCTGCACGCGGGCGTGGATCTCCTTCTGCCGAGCGTGCGCCAGGTCGCGGTGGCGGTCACGGATTCCTGCTGCTCGAACGCCTGCGGCTGCCCCGAAAAGGTGAAGGCCGCGCAGGGCTGCTGCTGCGTCAAGCATGCCGCGACCCAGGTGTCGGCGAAGAAGCCCGCGCAGCGGAGCGCGATCGAGGAAGCGCGCTGCAAGGGCGTCGAGGAGGCCATGACCCAGGCCTTCACGCAGCCCGTTCTCTGCGCCTTCGCGACGATCGACTTCCCGGTTCTCGACCGCAGCCCCATCCTTCTGACCCATCCGCAACCCCTCCTGCCGTACTCCAGCAGCTCCCTCGAAAAGGTCCCGATCGCGCGAGCCTAGTCTCGTCGTTCCGGTCGATCGGTTCCCTTTAAGAGAGAGGCTTCATGCTTAAGCTCGCTTCGTTCTTGGTTCTTTTTCTAGGATTCGCCGCCGTCGCGTCCGCGGATCACGGCAAGGGCGCGGTGGGCGGGAAGACCATATCTCCCCGGACGCTCAGCGAGGAAAGCTTCTCGCTGGACGTCGGCTTCCGCTACCAGAAGTCGGAGACCTTCTCCGACGACCGTCTGCTGGCCGCCGACGCCAACGGCCACGACCTTCACGGCCTGGAGTGGGCGGCCGAGTATTCCGTCGGCCTCTCCTACGGCGTGACGAATCACCTGTCCGTTTCCGTCGCCCTTCCCTTCGAAGTCCTCCACGGATTCAAGTTCGTGGACGGCGGTGCCGTCGACGAAGCCAACTCCGTCGTCGGGGTCGGCGACGCCGTGGCTCTGGGCAAGTATTCGCTGCTCGCCGATCCGGTGGAACTCGCGGTCCTGGCCGGCATCAAGATCCCGACGGGGAGCACCAACCAGCTCGCCAATTCCGGGACGCCGCTGGAGCCGGAGCATCAGCCGGGCACGGGATCCTGGGATCCGATCCTCGGCGCCGCCGTGGCTCGCCAGTTCGAGCAGGTGACGATCGGCGCCAGCGCGCTCTACCGCATCACGAGCAAAGGCCGGCACGATTACCAGCCCGGTCAGCAGGTTCAGGCCGCGCTCAAGGCGGAGCACCAGTTCCTGGGGCTCGGCAAGTATCCCCGCCTTTATGGCTCGCTGGAACTCTCCGAACTGTATGCCGCGAAGAACAAGACCGCCGGGGTAAAGAACCAGGATTCCGGAGGCTCGATCGTCGGCCTCGGCTTCGGCGCGCGCCTCCGCTCGGACGAGCACATGACGATCGCGGCGACGGTCACGATCCCGGTCTATCAAGGGCTCAACGGAGAGCAACACAAGGAGCGCTACGAACTCCTCTTCGGGACGGCCTACGACTTTTAGGATCGCGCCATGAGAGCCTGGCTCCTCGTCCTGATCTTCCTCGCCGGGTGCGCGACGGCGCAGCCGCCGGCCGCCAACGTCCGAAACGGACGGGGCTACTGCGCTCTCTGCCACGAGTGGCACGACGACGCGGAAATGCGCTGGCCCATAGAATACCGGGGGAAGGTCTATCGCTTCTGCGACCCCAACTGCCGGGTTGCCTTCGAACGGGACCCGGAGAGATTCTTGAAGGATCCGAAGTTCAACCCTCCGGAAGAGGGAACCAAATGAGGGCCGACCGCTTCCCATGTCCCGGCGTCTGACGACTCTCCTCCTGAGCGTCTTTTACCTGCTGCAGGCAACCTGGCTCCTGCACGCGGGAATGGATCTCCTCCTGCCCAAGGCGCGCGAGATCGCCGCCAGTCTTTCGGACTCCTGCTGCTCCAGCGGCTGCGGCTGTCCCGAAGACGCGAAGGCGGCCCGTACCTGCTGCTGCGTCACGCGCGCCGCAGCGGAGGAGGCTCCAAAGAAAGCAGCTCCGCGCAGCGCCATCGAGGAAGCGCGCTGCAAAGGCGTCGAAGCGGCCATGACCCAGGCCTTCACGCAGCCCGTGCTCTGCGCCTTCGCGACGATCGGGCTCCCGGTCCTCGACCGTAGCTCCATCCTTCTGACCCATCCGCAACCCCTCCTGCCGCAATCCAGCAGCGCGCTCGACAAGGTTCCGATCGCCTAGATCCTCGCGACCCGTTCCGACCGATTCACTGACTCTCAACTGCGAGGATCAATCATGCTTTCCATGCTTCTGCTTTGCCTTTGCCTTTGCCTGCCGCCGGACCCGGACCCGCTGGAGCCCATGAAGCGGGACCACGGCCCCGGCACCTCGGGCGGCGGCCTCTCGACGCAGTCCGCCGAAGTCCTCAAGCCCGGCTCCTGGAGCCTGGGCCTCCGGGTCGACTACACCAACTTCCAGCGCCTCAGCGAGACGCAGATTCAGGACAAGACCCTCAGCATGGCCGGCGCCGACCATGTCCACTTCGACGCCGTCCGCTGGAGCATGCTGGAGACCTTCGAGCTGAGCGTCGGCGCGACCGAGTCGCTCCAATTCGGGTTCTCCTTCGGCTACTATCGCGCGACCGACGTCCGCGAGGGCCATCTTCACGCGGACGGCAGCTACGGCTTCCACGACTTCGGCGACGTCTCCGGCATGACCGACCAGTGGATCACCAGCAAGTACCGCGTCATGCGAGGCGAGTACGGCAGCCTGGCGTTCTTCGGCGGCGTCAAGCTCCCCTTCGGCGACGACAACGAAGCGGGCGAGACGTCCACCAGCAACGCTCCGCTCGACCCGGCGCTCCAGCCCGGCAGCGGCGCCTTCGACTTCCAGTTCGGGGCCGCCTACACCCGCTTCCTGAGCTCCGCCGTCTCGATGGACACGAGCATCGCGTACACGTACCGCACGAAGGCCGACGACTTCAAGATCGGCGACCTCATCATGTTCGGGTTAGCGCTCAACTACCGTTTCACCGAGAGCGTCCAGGTCTTCCCGCAGCCCAGCGCGTTCCTGGAGCTGAACGTGCGCCACCTCTTCCGGAACCGCGAGGGCAGCGAGCAGGAGGAGAACTCGGGCGGCACGGCGCTGTTCGTGTCGCCGGGCTTCCGCATCGGGTTCTCGGACAAGGTCTCCCTGACGATTGCGGTCCAGATCCCGGTGGTGCAGGCGCTCCACGAAGAGCAGCAGCTGACCAAGTTCAAGGTGTCGACGGGACTCACCCTGTCGTTCTAGCAGAATGCCGTCCGGACCGGGGGGAGCGGCCCCAGGGGGCCGCTTCCCCTCCGGAGATGTAAGGAGGTTTTGTGCGCTGGTTTATGGCGATCGTTCTCGCGGCCGGCATCGGCTGCGCGAACAACGACCCCCGTCCGAAGGCGGACGACATCGTCTGCCTCTGCAAAGGCGACCTCGGCTGCGTCTGCGTCCGCGTCGACGACAAGACCCCGAAGTCGGAGTACAAGGGCCAGGTCTACTACTTCTGCGGAAAGAGCTGCAAGGAAGAGTTCGACAAGGACCCCGAGAAGTGGGTCCAGGCCTTCCGGAAGTTGCAGAAGTAGGGCGGATCTCCTACACTCCGCTCTCGCACGACATGAAGACCGTCACGGAAGTTCCGAACGCTCCTGTGGTGGAGACTCGAAAGCCCTCCCTCCTCTCCAGGGCGTCCGCGCGCTGCTCGGGGACCTTCGTCTCGCTGTTCCTTCACGGGTCGTTCGTGGCGCTGGCGCTGTTCAGCGTCTCAGCCCCGCGCAGCGGCCGCGGGGGCGGCATCGTGGGCAGGCCCGACGGCGGCTCGGGCCTCGAGACGTACTCCGCGCAACTTCGCCAGGAAAGTCTGGTCGACGGCGAGCGGAGCCCCGACGAACGGCTCTATCCCGCGGCGGAGCCGGAGGCGGAAGAAACGGCGGATGCCCTGCCGCCGCCCGCGGAGGACTTCCTCGACCAGCCGGCAGAAGACGGAGTTCCGGTCGCGACGATCCCGCCGCCTCCTGAAGCGTCTCATTCCAGTCGCCCGCGCGACGCCTACACGAAGCTTCCCCCTCCGGCCGCTTCCGAGATCGAGGAGGCTTCCCCGCCGGGCAACGGGCAGAAGGGGAACTCGACCGTCAACGGGAGCGGAGGCAACACCGGCGGAGCCGGCGACGGCAACACGCCCGCCCTCTACATGCCCTCCCCGGAGTATCCCTCGTCCGCGCGCCGAAGGGGCATCGAAGGAGCCGTGACCGTGGCGATCGAGGTCCACCCCGACGGGCACTGCGAACACCCGCAGCTGGCGGAATCCTCGGGCTGCGACGCGCTGGACGAAGCGGCGCTGAATGCCATCCAGAAATGGAAGTATGATGCGCGGCTCGACACGATCGTCCGCCGGGTCCGCTTCGTCTTCAAGCTCCAGAAGTAGCGTGGGGGCTCACATCAGCAGGACGCCCTTCGCGTTGCGGCCGGCGAGCATATCGTCGAAGGCCTGCGCCACCTGGTCGATCGGATACGTCCGCGTGATCATCTCGTCGAGCTTCAGGCTCCCCTCCTGGTAGAAGCGGAAGAGCCGCGGCAGGTCGACCTCGGGACGGCACTGGCCGTAGAGCGGGTTGAGGTAGATCTTGTCCCACTCGAAGAGCTCCATGTTGACCGTCACGGGCTGCTCCGTGCCGCTCAACTGGATCGCGCGGCCGCCGTTGCGCACGAACGAGAGCGGCGCCGCGCAAAGCGCGGGCACCGACGTGCACTCGAAGGCCGCGTCGACGCCGCGTCCGTCGGCCATCGCCCGCACCTGCGCGGCCGCCCGGAGCAGGCCCTCGTCGTTCCGGTCGGCGATCACCCCGTGGGTCGCGCCGAAGCGCTTGGCCATCTCGAGCCGGGCCGGGTTCACGTCCACCGCGACGATCATGCCGGCGCGCGCGATCCGCGCCCCCTGGATCACCGAGAGGCCCACGCCGCCCGTGCCGATCACCGCCACGGACTCCCCGGTCTGGATCTTGGCGACGTTGAGGACGGAGCCGACGCCGGTCTGGACCCCGCAGCCCAGGATGCACGCCGAGGCGAAGGGGATCTCGGCCTCCATCCGGACCACGGCCGCGCGCGGCACCACCGTGCAGGTGGACATCGTGCCGAGCGTGAAGGCGACGTCGACCGCGCGCCCTTTCCACTGGAAGCGCTCGATGGGGACCTTGGGCCGCTTCTCGCAGATGTTCTCGGCGCCGCGCCGGCATTGGAAGCACTCGCGGCAGGGGATGGCCCAGTTGAGGAGCACGCGGTCGCCCGGGCTCAGCCCCGTCACCCCGGCGCCGATCTTCTTCACGATGCCGGCGCCCTCGTGGCCCAGGATCTGGACCGTGTCGCGGAAGAGGAACTTGTGGTCGGTGTGGCAGACGCCGCTGGCCTTGATCTCGACCATCACTTCGCCCGCCTGCGGGTCGCCGACCTGGATTGTTTCGACGGAGAAGTGGCCCTTCCCGTCCGTGATCACCGCCCTGGCTTCCATCCGCGCCTCCCTTCGAGGGCGCCATCCTACCCGGGAGGGCCGCGGGGTCCGAAAAATTTCGGCACCTCCGCGGACCATGCCGTATAGTTAAGCAGATCCGGTTTTGATTCGGGACGAGCCGATGCGGGACGTGACGCGAACCCTGGCCCTGGGATGCCTTCTCCTCATCCCGCTCCCGCTCGCGGCCCAGGACAAGGAGAAGAACGGGGTCGTCAGCCGGAAGCTCGCGCCCTCGGTCGTGGCCGTCCGGAACGTCGAGGGCTGGGGCTCGGGCATGATCCTGGACGCCAAGGGCCTGATCCTCACCAACGCCCACGTGGTCTGCTCGCCGCTCCCCTTCTATGTCGAGGCCCTGGCCACGGTCGGCCAGGAGACCCGCACCCTGAAGTTCCAGAACGTCAGCCTGCTGGGCGTCCATCCCGAGTACGACCTTGCGCTGCTCCAGATCGACCCGTCCGAGCACCGCGCGACCCTCAAGCCCGTCGCGACGTCGAACGCCACGCTGACCACCGGCGACCCGCTCTGGGCGATCGGCTTCCCTTCCGACATCAACAGCGGCCGCTCCAAGTACCTCACCTGGGGGAAGGTGAAGTCGACGAACCGGATCTTCCACGGCGACCCCTACATCGAGATGGACGTCTCGCTCTACTTCGGCAACTCCGGCGGGCCGATCTGCGACGCCAACGGCGACGTCGTCGGCGTGGCCACCGCGATCGCCGAGGACGGGAACACGCTGGCCGTCTCGATCGGGCTCGTGAAGCCCGAGCGCTTCGTCCCGCTCCGGCAGCGAGCCCCGAACCACAAGCTGTCCACGATGCTGATCGGCATCGCCGAGAAGGAGATGGATGCCGCGGTGAAGGGCCGCGGCGGCTCGATCGGCCTCGCCATCATGTGCTACCAGAAGGCCCTGATCTTCGACGCCGGAAACGCGTCGCTCTACGCCAAGATCGGCCAGTTCAACTTCGCGGCGAACCGCTTCGACTTCGCCGTCGCCTACTACGCCCGCTCCCTGCAGATCCAGCCCTGGCCGGACAAGGGCGCCGGCGTGTATCGGGAGCTGGGCGCGGCCCTCGTCTGCAACAAGAAGTTCGACGACGCCATCACGACCTGGAAGGAAGGCCTCCGGAAGTACCCGCTCGACAACTCCCAGCTCTGGGACGACGTGGCCATCATCATGATGGACACCGACAACCCCCTGGAGGCGGCCTGCTCCGCCCGGACCGCGCTCAAGTGCTTCAGCGGCAACCCCGACGCCATGAACGCGATCTACAAGAAGGCGCGGGAGAAGATGCCCCCCGAGGACATGGGCAAGCTCCGCGAGTACGAGAACGGGCTCGACGCGTTGCTCAGCGAGCGCCGGGTCGAAGCCGAGAAGGCGAAGAAGGACGGCAAGGAATACCTCACGCCGGAGATGGAGAAGCTGATGAAATCCATCTCCGGGGTCCAGCAGTCCGGCACGATCGACCTCGCGAAGATGGGCTTCAAACGCGAGATCCCGAAGCTCAACGTCTCCGACACCGAGCTCACCCAGCTGTTCGTCCGCAGCCGCGTGGACGCGGCCGGCGAACTCCTGCGGGCGGGCAAGATCGAGCAGGCCCGCACGACCCTCGAGGACGTCATCAAGACCTACCCCGACCATCCGGAGACGGTGTACGCCCGGGAGCTGCTCAAGCTCATCCAGAAGCAGCAACAGAAGAAGTAGGCCTCCGGATTTCTGGGACGCCGTCGACCCCTTCCGCTATCTCCAAAGGTTGCATATACGGCAGGATTGGAGGAACGCCCCGATGATGGACCGCCGCCAGATGCTCGCGTCGATGGGAAGCGCGGCCGCCGGCCTGGCCTTTCTCAACGAGGCCGTCGGCCAGGACCAGAACCCCGCGGCGCAGGTCGAGGACCGGGGCTCCTCGATCCGGATCAGCGCCCTCAAGGCGATGCCCGCGGCCCGCAAGGCCTACGTCAAGATCGAGACCAGCGCGAAGGTCACGGGCTGGGGCGAGATCACCGGCCTCGACCCCGCGGTCGCCTGCGCGCTGGCGCAGTCGCTCTACGAGCTCCTCGACGGGGAAAATCCGACGCGCGTCGAGCACCTCTGGCAGAAGCTCTATCGCTCGCACCGCGACATGCGCGGCGGGTCCTTCATGACCCACGTGATCTCGGCCATCGACATGGCCCTCTGGGACATCACGGGAAAGCTCTACGGCGTCCCGGTCTACCGCCTGCTCGGCGGCCCGACGCGGGACAAGATCCGCCTCTATCCCTCCGCCAAGGCCCATAAATGCGGGACCGGCGGACCGCACCCCTGGTCGGGCACGCCGAAGGAGGTCGAAGGGCTCGTCAAGATGGTCGAGGACTCCCGCAAGAAGGTCGGCCCCGACGGCGCCGTCATGTTCGACGCCCACTGCGCCGTCCCGCCGCCGATGCTGATCCAGTTCGCGGCCGCCGTGAAGGCCTACGACCTCCTCTGGATCGAGGAGCCCGCCGTGCCGGGCAACATCGAGGTGTTCAAGCGGCTCAAGCAGGCGATCCAGATCCCCCTCGCCACCGGGGAGCGCGACCGCACCATCTGGGGCATGATCCCCTACCTCCAGGAGCGCTGCATCGACATCCTGCAGCCCGACTGCGGCCACACCGGCGGCATCAGCCAGATGAAGAAGATCGCGACGCTGGCGGAGGCCTACAACACCCCGCTCGCGCCCCACTGCACCATGTCGGAGCTCGGCGTCACGGCCAGCCTCCACGCGACCGCGTCCATCCCCTTCTTCCTGATCCACGAGGCGTACCTCGACGGCCACCTCATGCCCCCGGGCGTGGCGCGCAAGAACTGGACCGTCGACAAGGACGGCTACGCATCGCTGCCCCAGGGCCCGGGCCTCGGCGTCGAGATCGACGAGGAGATGATCGCGAAGGTCAACGCCGACCCGAAGTGGAAGTACAAGTGGCCGACGCCGAAGCAGCCGGACGGGTCGGTAACGGATTACTAAGCGAAAATATCCGAGAATCTCCCGAAGATTCGCCATAAGGGATCGCCGGGCGCTTTATTCTCTTGGGTCGAGAGAAGAGGAGGATCCCTCGTGGGTCATGACACCTTCCAGGTCGGCGATCTGACTGCCGTCATCGGGGACAACGAGATCTACGACGGGCGGCGGCCCGGCTACAACGGCATCCACAAGCTGATCCACAAGACTCAGCCGTCCTCGCTGTTCGGCATCACCGGACTCAACCACGAGCACATCTTCGACGGCGAGCAGGACCTGCGCGGCGAGACCAAGGTGTTCTTCGAGCCGCGAAACAATCCGATCACGTTCACCAAGATCTCGGACAGCGAGGCGGAGCTGCACCAGGCGGCGACGCCGACCTTCTTCCTGGAGAGCTGGACGCGCTTCAAGCTCGTCGCGCCCCACTACATCGATTTCACCTACCGCTGCAAGCCGCACCAGCACGCGTTCCGCAACGGGTACATCGGCCTCTTCTGGGCCAGCTACATGAACTCCCCCGAGAACAAGAGCCTCTACTTCCGCGACGAGAAGGGCTGGGTCCAATTCTGCACGCAGCGCCACGACGACGAAAGCACGGTCCGCCACGTGGACGACAAGCTCGAGCTGAAGTTCGCGCCGGACACGCGGGACACGCTCTATCGGAACTTCTCCCCGCTTCGCTACAGCGACCCCTTCTACTACGGGATCTTCGGGACCCACGTCTACGTCCTGATGTTCGACCGCAGTGAAGGAATCCGCTTTGCCCACTCGCCCAGCAGCGGCGGCCCGCCCTCGGCCTCCGAGCCCGCCTGGGACTGGCAATTCATCATCCCCAAGTACGAGGTGCTCCAGGAGTACGGCTACCGCGCCCGGGTGGTCTACCGGGAGAAGTGCTCTCGGGAGGAGATCCAGCGGGAGTTCAAGAGCTGGCGGGAATCGCTGGGCCGCTAGCGGGCGTAGTATCCTAGGGCGATGCCACAGGAGGGATTCATGATCGCAAAATATTCGCTCATGTCCGCGGCCGCCGTCGCGCTGGCCGCCGTCTCGGCGCTGGGGATCTCCGCGCCCAAGGCCGACGCCGTCCTGCTGGTCGCGCTCAAGTTCGACCCGCAAGGCATCCTGTACGCCGCGGACGCCAAGAACGACCGCCTCCTCGGCCTCGCCGTCGAGGAGAAGGAAGGCAAGGCGAAGGCCGTCAAGATCGACAACCTGAGCGAGCAGCTCGCCAAGGCGCTCGAGGCCGGCAGCGACCCGGTGACGGTGCACGACGTCGCGGTCCACCCGATCTCGCACAGCGTCTACCTCTCCGCCTCCAAGAAGGGCGGCGGCGGCACGCTCCTCTTCCGCGTCAACGGCGACAAGGTCGAGAAGGTCGACCTGGGCTCGTTCAAGACCACGTCGGTCGCGCTGCCCGGCGGCGCGCGGCCCTTCGACCTCGTGGTGACGGCCAAGGACGTGGTGGTCAGCAGCATGAACCGCGACAAGACCTTCGGCTCCGCGCTCCACCGCGTCGCCCTCCCCCTGAAGGAAGGCGGGATCGCGACGGCCGAGACCGAGATCTACCACACGTCCCACAAGCGCTGGGAGACCAAGGCGCCGCTGGTCGCGATGGCGGGCTTCAGCAGCGGCGGCCAGGAGTACATCATGGGCTCGACGGCCTGCACGCCGGTCGTCCGGATCGGCGTGTCCGACGTCGCGGACAAGAAGAAGGTGCAGACCGCGACGATCGTCGAGCTGGGCTCGCGGAACGCGCCGGTCAGCATGCTGGTCTACACGAAAGACAAGCAGCAGTCGCTCCTGGTCACCAACAACAAGGAAGGCGCCTACAAGGTCGCCCAGCCGATCCTCGACGAGTCGGCGAAGCTGAACGAGAAGGCCGTCAACCGCGGCGCCGGCGTCGCGATCGAGACCGTCGAGTCCTGGAAGGGCGCGAAGAAGTCGGCGATCCTCGACGGCGCCTCGGCGGTCGTGGTGCGGGACGGCGGCGACGGCACGCTCTCGCTCCAGACGCTCCCGCTCCCGTGATCCGGGCGGCGGTTGCGGCAGGACTCCTTCTCTTCGCGGGCGTCGCGTTCGTCTACTGGAGGGCGATGACGCCCCGCGTGGAGGCCGTCCATCCCGAGCTCTCCTCGGTGCCCGCGAACCTGCTCCGCCTCTACATCGACTTCTCGCAGCCGATGGCGGGCGACGACGCCTTCGAGCACGTCCGCCTGCTCGACGCGGCGGGCAAGCCGATCCCCGACGCGTTCCGCGAGATCGAGCTCTGGAGCCGCGACAACCGCCGACTCATGGCCTACGTGCACCCGGGCCGCGTCAAGACGGGCCTGGCGCTCGGCGACCAGTTCGGGCCGGTCCTGGAGGAGGGCAAGTCGTACACCCTGGAGGTGCTGCCCGGCATGAAGAGCCTCAGCGGCCGGCCCCTCGAGGGGCGTTTCGCCCGCGCCCTCACGGTGGGCCCGCCCGACCAGCGCTCTCCCGACCTGGCCCGCTGGACGCTTTCGCCCCACCCCGACCGCCTGGAGATCGTCTGCGACGAGTGGCTCGACCATGCGGGCCTCGAGGACTTCGTCCGCGTCGAAGGGGTGCCGGGCCGCTGCCGGGTCGAGGGCCCGCGGGTCACGTTCACGCCCGAGCGGGGCTTCCCCCCGGGGGACTACCGGCTCACGGTGGACGCGCGCCTCGAGGACCTGGCCGGGAACAACTTCATCAAGCCGTTCGAGACCCCGAGCGGGTCCACGCCGCTGCCGTCGGAGCGCCCGGCGACGCTCGTCCGGCCCTTCCGGGTGCTTCCGCGCGAATAGATTCCGGGCCCTCGTACGTTTCATCTGGATAACTGGAAAGGGAACGACATGAAGACCGCGATGGCAGTGCTGTTGGCGATGGCGTGGGCGTCGGCGGACGACGCGAAGCCCGAGGGGACGTGGAAGTGGAGCGTCGAGCGCAACGGCGAGAAGGTCGAGACGACCCTCAAGCTCAAGCTCGAAGGGGACAAGCTGTCGGGCACGATCACGGGCCGCGACGGCAAGGAGACGGCGATCGAGGAGGCCACCTTCAAGGACGGCGAGGTGAAGTTCCAGGTCAAGCGCGAGCGCAACGGGAACACGGTCACGATCAAGTACAGCGGCAAGGTGGAAGGCGACACGATCACCGGGAAGTCCGAGAACGGGGAACGCTCGCGGGACTGGAAGGCGGAGCGCGCGAAATAAGTCGTCCGACCCGGCCGGGACGGCGTAGGATACTTGGGCTTTTTGAACCCTAACGAGGAGACTGGAATGATCATTCGCGCGCTGGTTCCGGCAGTCCTGTCGCTGGCCGTCCTGCTGGGCGCGGCCCAGGACAAGCCCAAGTCGATCAAGGAAGCGATGGCCGCCACCCACAAGGGCGACGATTCGCTGGTGAAGAAGATTCAGTCCGGCAAGGGCAGCGACGAGGACCACAAGAAGATCCTGGAGATCTACGAGTTCCTGGCGACGCAGAAGCCGTCGAAGGGCGACGAGGCGAGCTGGAAGGCGAAGACGGCCGCGCTGGTGGCCGCCTCCAAGGACCTGGTGGAGAAGAAGGCCGGCGCCGCCGAGACGTTCAAGAAGGCGAGCGACTGCAAGGGCTGCCACAGCGTCCACAAGGGCAAGTAATTCGACTCGTCCCGGAGCTGCGGCTCCGGGGGCTCGCTCACTTCAAGTAACGGGTACGGCTTAAAACGGGCCCGCGTTCCCGTCCGGGAGCGCGGGCCTTTTTTTCTTCCCTGTGTTGCATTTCTCCTGCATAGGAATGTATAGTTCATGGGCGAGCGTTACCAAGGAGGGAAGGAGCATGCACTCGTCTGCCGCCCGTATTCGCGTCCCCAAGGGTCCCTGGTCGCAGCGGAAGGCCGCTCCGCCCGTCACCCTTCCGACGCTCCTCAAGGAGTTTGAGCTGGCCGCCGGATTCCAGAAGTCCCTCCAGTCGACCCAGCCCCACGTCCCCGGCTATGACCTCTTCACCTTCAGCCGGGCCGCGCACCACCTGACCGGAGACTACGTCGACTATTTCCCGCTCAGCGGCGGTCGCGTCGGCATCCTGGTCGCCGACGCCAGCGGCAAGGGCATCAGCGGCGCCCTCCTGGCGATGGCGTTCCACTCGGTCGTCCGCAACCTGCCGAACGACCGCTACGAGAGGCCCAGCCTCTTCATGAAGGGCGTCAACACGCTCCTGCGCCGGGCGGTCCGCCCCGGACTCTTCGTGTCGGCCATCTACGGCGTCCTCGACCCCGAGCGACACCAGATCACCGTCTCGAACGCGGGCCACCTGCCCATGCTGGTCCACCAGGCCGACCGCGACCTGGTCACGAGCTACGCCCGCAACGCCCCCGTCCTGGGCGTGCTCCGGGCGAAGCAGTACGACCCCAAGATCGCCGAGGTCACCGTGAGCCTCTCCCCCCGCGACCGCCTCCTGATGTTCACCGACGGCGTCAACGAGGCCAAGGCGACCACCCATTCGGAGTTCGGGTTCAAGCATCTGAACAACCGCCTGATCCGGGACCGCGCCCTCAAGTCGAAGGAGCTGATCGCCAACCTCGTCGACGAGGTCGACATCCATCGCTCCGGCTGGGAACAATCCGACGACATCACGATCGTCGCCGCCCAGCGCCAGACCTGAAGGCTTACTTGGCCAGCTTCTTCTCGAGGGCGGAGATGGCGAGCGCGTAGACCGAGAGGACGTGGTCTCGCTGGTGATCGTCGGCGAACACCCCGTTCTTGACGATCTTCTCCTTCGCCTGCCGCATCTCGTCGAGCAGCCCCTTCGCGACCTCTTCCTGGAAGACGGCCCGCCCGCCGATCTCGACGTAGACGGGGCTCGTGTGGGCGAAGAGCGGCCCGCCCAGCTCGTTGCGCGGGACCGCCGGGGCGGGAACTTCCTTCGTCGGAGGCGGCGGAATCCGGAGCGCGAGCCAGCAGGGGCCGTCGATCTTCAGCGTCAGGTCGAGCGACGCCTCGAAATGGCCCTCGCGCCGGCGGCTCGACACCGTCCCGACAACCTCCCCGTTGCGCACGACCTCGAGGAGGCGGAAGTCCACGCGGCCCACGGCGCCGGCCTTCACGCGGACGCTCCCGGACTCCGCGAGGCCCAGCACGTCCCCCGGCCGCTTCGACTCGACCTCGAAGTCGAGGAAGGGGCCGTTCGTGATGAAGGTATGCCCCGCCTCCAGCGCGCGCAGCCAGTCGCGCGGCGTCGCGAGCGTCGGCACGGCGGCGTAGGCTCGCGAGAAATCGTAGATGAACCAGTCGGTGCCCGTCGAGAACGGCACGCGAAGCCCCGCGTTGAGGTAGCGGTAGAAGGTGTCACGGTAGGAGCCGTGCGCTTCGGGGTCGCCGTCGAAGATGTTCTGCGCGTGCGGCCGCCCGCTCATCCAGTTGGGGATGTCCTCCAGGCCGAACGTGTTGTGGCACCAGAGGATCGTGGCCCCCTGCCCCTTCGCCTCATCGATCCCCGCCTGGAGCGGCGGCGCGTCCACGCCCTCCTTCATGATGCCCCGCCCGATGCTGACGGGCCGGATCAGCTTGCGGAGATCGAGGAACATCACGTGGCCGTAGCCCTCCTCGAAGCCGCCGAAATTGTGGCGGTGCTCCTCGCCGTTGCCCAGAAGGACGCCGGACGCCCGGCCGAGCTCGCGGAGCTCCTCCTCGCTGTAGCGGTTGGAGATGTAGGTCTTGTCCGCCTCGGCGCGCTCCAGGTACGAGACGAAGAGCACGTCGAGCGCATCCGCGGCGGGCACCAGCCGCAGGTAGCGGTCCGCCTCCGCGCGGGAAATCTCCTTCAGGTGCACGTGGGTGTTGGCGCCGCGCCAGCCGCGACCCGCCGCGTTGAGGAAGACGTGGAGCGGGATCTGGAGGAAGGCCCGGTTCCAGTCCCCCTCCCCGAGCTCGACGCGGCTGATCTCCGTCTCGAGCCCGCGGAAGGCCTCGATGCTCAGCTTCTCGCGGGGGAGCCGGAGCTCCGCGCGGCCCGGAAGGACGTACCACTCCAGCGACGGGTGATCGGCCGCCAGCCCGAGCCCGCGCGGCAGGAGCGGCGGCAGCGGGATCGCCCGACCGCGCGCGTCGCGGATGCGGATCAGGCCCGCGACCGGACGCCCGACCTCGGTCAGCTCGATCGTCAGCTCGAAGCGCCCGTCGGCGGGTGGCGCCGAGCAGGTGAAGGAGGCGAGCGCGACGAGCGGGGCCAGCCAGCGCCATGATTTCGACATGCCCAGCACTATAGCTCTCCGGGCCGGATTTTGAAATTCGATCGTCCCCTGCCCATCTGTAGGGACGATGATGCTCCTGGCCTCCTGGCGCAACCTCCTCAAGATTCGGGAAGCACGGCGGAGGATCCTCTGGACCCTGGGGCTCCTGGTGGCGTTCCGCGTGGGGTCGCACGTGCCCCTGCCGGGCCTGAATCCCACTGCGCTGCGCGCCTTCGCGGAGCATGCGTCGGAGGCGATGGGCGGGCTCTGGAACTACCTCCAACTCTTCTCGGGAGGCGCCGTCGGGCACCTGGCCCTCTTTTCCCTGGGCATTGCGCCGTACATCACGGCCTCGATCATCGTCCAGCTGCTCAGCAAGGTCCACCCCGCGCTCGAGGCGATCGCCAAGGAGGGCCCGAGCGGCCAGCGGCGGCTCCAGCAGATCACCCGATACGTCTCGGTGCCGGTCTGTCTGCTCCAGGCCTCGGTCGCGGTCTGGCAGATCTTCGGCATGGAGTCCAGTCCGCCCCTCGTGACGGCGCGGAGCGTCCCCGTCGCGCTGCTCCTGGTCGGGGGCTTCACCGCGGGGGCCATGGTGCTCCAGTGGATCGGGGAGCAGATCACCGAGCGCGGCGTCGGGAACGGCGCGAGCATCCTCATCATGGCGGGCATCGCGGTGCGGCTGCCGGCGCTGCTGGGCGAGCTGGCCCGGCGCACCCGCGAGGGACTGCTCGGCGCGGACGCCTTCATCCTCGTCGTCGCCCTCTACCTCGCCGCCGTCGTCGCGATGGTCGCGCTCTCGCTGGCGCAGCGCCGCATCCCGCTGCAGCACGCGAGCCACGTCCGCGGCCGTCGCCTCCAGCTGGGGGCCCGGAACTACCTCCCGATCCGCATCCTCTCCGCCGGCGTCATGCCCCTCATCTTCGCCTCCACCGCGGTCCTCGTCCCCGAGCTGCTCGGCCGCCTTCCCGGGATGGACTGGCTCCGCCGACCCTTCCACGACGGGGGCTTCGTGGCCACGCTCTTCCAGATCGCGGCGATCCTCTTCTTCTCCTTCTTCTGGACCTACGTCTTCTTCCGCCCGTCCGAGCTCGCGCTGCAGCTCCGGGAAGCCGGCAGCTTCATCCCGGGGCTGCGTCCGGGCACCGTCACGGCGGAGTACCTCGACGGCATCCTCACGCGGATCACGCTCTGCGGCGGGGTCGTGCTGGCCGCGATCGCGCTGCTGCCGGGCTTCCTCGCCCGCGGCCTGGGGCTCCACCACGTCCTCGACGCCTCCCTGGGCGGCAGCAGCCTGCTCATCGTGGTCGGGGTGGGGCTGGACCTGATCCGGAAATTCGAGTCCTGGCTGCAGATGCACCACTACGGGGGCTTCCTGGGCCGGGGCGGCGGAACCCTGAAATAAATCCGCCCGGCGGCCATCTATAAAGGAGAGAATGGAGCCCCGATGATGAAGTCGGATGAGGAGCTGTTCCGGGCCGGCGGCCGCGAGGCCCTCGAGCAATTGTTCGAGCGCCACCGGGACGAGGTCTACCGGACGGCCCGGCGCATCCTGCGCAACGACGCCGACGCGCTCGACGCCACCCAGGCCACCTTCCTCAACGCGCTGCAGGCGCTGCCCTCGCTGAAGGACGTCGCCCGCTTCCCGGCCTGGCTCCGGCGCATCGCCGTCAACGCCGCACTGGGGATGAAGCGGACGCGGGGCCTCGACCGCCACCGCGCGGAAGCCGCGACGAGGCCCGAGGTGGAGGCCCCGATGAGCGCCGAGGATTTCCAGGTGCTCCGGCGGGCCCTCGACGACCTGCCCGACGAGTACCGGCAGCCCATCCTGCTCCACCACGCCGAGGGCCTGAGCTACGAGGAGATCGCGCAGATCCTGGACTGGCCCCGCGGCACCGTGGGGACCAACATCCATCGCGGCCTGCAGCGGCTCCGCAGCGCCCTCGCGGGCAGCTTCGCGAGCTCCGACCGGATCCTGATCGCGCTCCTCGAGCAGGCCCCGCCGTCGGCGCCCCCCGCCGGCCCGGACACGGCGCTGGCGGCCGGCCCTCGGACCCTCGCCTGACCCGGTTTCTGTTGTTTTAGAACAAACCCCCTTCCCGGACACCGCCCCGCTCGAAAGTAGGAGGCAGCGGAATGTGAATGATGCTATACTCGGGGGGCGTGCTGATTTAACCGTCTTTAGGGGGTTGGGATGCAGCGAGTGCCCTGGTACAAGAACATCTGCTGGCCGATCGCCAGTTTCATCGTGCCCGCCCACATCATCGCCGCGGTCGGCACGTATTTCTACGCCACGCGACACGGATTCTCGACCTCCGCGATCGTCATCGGCGTGGTCTTCCTGTTTCTGACGACGTTCAGCATCAGCGGCGGCTACCACCGCCTCTTTGCCCACGGAACCTACGACGCCCACCCGATCCTGAAGTTCTTCTACCTGATCTTCGGGGCGGCCTCCTTCGAGGCTTCGGCGCTCAAGTGGGCCTCCGATCACCGCCGCCACCACGCGTACATCGACGAGGACCAGGACCCCTACAACATCAAGCGCGGCTTCTGGTGGGCCCACATGGGCTGGATCCTCACGAAGGATCCGTCGTCCCAGGGGATCTCCAAGGTCGGCGACCTCGAGCGCGACAAGTGGATCGTCTTCCAGCACAAGTACTATGTCCCGATCGCGTTCGGCTTCGGCCTGGGCCTGCCGCTGGCGCTCGGATTCCTCTTCGGCGATCCCTGGGGAGGCATCATCATCGGCGGCTTCCTCCGCCTCGCCTTCTTCTACCAGGCCACGTTCTCCATCAACTCGCTCGCCCACATGATCGGGACCCAGCCCTATTCGGACGACGACTCTTCCCGCGACTGCGTGGTCACGGCGATCGTGACGATGGGCGAAGGCTATCACAACTTCCATCACACGTTCTCGGCGGATTATCGGAACGGCGTGAACCCCTGGGAGTACGACCCGACGAAGTGGATCCTCAACGTATTCAACGTGATCGGCCTGGCGAAGAACCTGCTGCGGACGCCCGAACCGGTGATCCTGAAGGCGAAGCTGCGGATGCAGGCGAAGCGCGCGGAAGCCTCCCTGAAGGCCCACCCGCACGCGGCCGAGAAGCTCCGGATCGCCCGCGAGAAGGTGGAGCGGATTCTCGACACCTGGAACGCCGTGAAGGCCGAGTGGGCCCAGGAGCGCGAGCGCCTCAAGGACCGCTCCGAGGAGCTGATCGCGAAGCTGAAGCACGACCTCGCCGAGAGCCGCGCGCGCTACCGCGAGGCCTACGCGGCCTGGATCATCACGCTGCGCAACCCGCACCTGCTGACGGCCCCCGGCAACGGGTAACTCGTCCCCCGAGCACCTTCCACGCCCCGCCCCTCCGGGCGGGGCGTTTTCATTTCCGGACAGGGTCGAGATCAGAAGTGACGGCGCAGGCCCTTCAGGTCGGCCAGCTCGCCAAGGAACGGCTCCTTCATGTCGACGAAGCGCATCAGGTTCATGCCCTTCCCGATGGGCGGCCAGGGCGGCATCGGTTTCAGCGGCCGGCCGTCGGCGCCGAGCATGTGGCTGCGGTCCGACGCGAAGGACGTCGTGTAGGCCGCGGCGTCGACCACCCGGAAGCGCGGCTCCGGCGGGACCGCGATGAAGCTCTTCTCCAGCCAGAGCTCGGGCGAAATGCCGAAGCCCAGCGTCGTGTCGAGGTCCCAGAGCTTGCCGGCGGCGAGCAGCACGACGTGGTAGTCCCAGACGACGGGGCCTCCCGCCCCAGCCCGCTGGTATTGCATGGCGACCTGCTTCCGCGCGTTGGACACGAAGACGACCTTCCGCCCCTCGATCGGCCCGTCGACCGCGTCGCGGTCCGAGCAGAGGTGCCAGACGTTCTCTTCGCAGAAGAAGGGCCAGTAGCGGGGCGCCATGATCTATCTCAGCTTCGGGCCGCTGTATTGGATGGAGTTGATGCGGCGGTTATCGCCAAAGACGAACGTCACGCCCGGTCCCGTCCTGATCGCCGCCGTGTCCCAATCGGGGTCCGGGTCTTCTTCGTACGGAATCTCACCGCGTTTGAGGCAGCGGAGAAGCGCCGGCTTCTTCATGCGGGCCCGGAGCTTCAGAGCTCCCCGTTCGACCCCTGCCGGAAGGGTCAGCGTGGGCCGCCAGAGCTCCACGGCGATTAAACAGATCTTGGACTCCAGGTGCGAGATCTCGAGGTCCCCGTAGGCCAGGATCGTCCCGTACCTCTTCCCGGAAATGCGGATCGGGGCCAGCGCCTCCGCCCTGCCCAGGAGTCGGCGGGCGGCAGAGATGTCGGCGCCGATCCGGATCTGGCCGAAGGCGCCGGTTCTCGCAAAGTCCTCCAGGGTCATCGTCATCGGCCCGCTACAGGGTAGCTCCGCTCGCGTCGATAGCGCGGCACGTCCCGAACGAACTCGCTGGAGTAGACGCTGACCTGCGTCAGCGGCACGGCCGGCGTCGAGAGGGAGGCGTGCCGAGCGACGAAGTCGGCCGACACCTGGGCCGGAACGCTCGACTCGCATCGGGCGATCGTGATGTGCGGGGCGAATCGTTTGGCTTCGGGCCGAAAGCCGAGCGTCGACAAGGTGGCGGCAACTTCCGCATGCAGCGCAAGCAGCTCGGGCGTTTCCCGGATCCCGGCCCAGAGGGTCGTCGAGCCGCCGGACGAGGCGAACTGCCCCACTCCGTCGAGGCCCAAGGAGACAGCGGGGAGTGGCCTCGACCGCAAGGCGCCATCGATCCGATCGAGGTCCGCCTCGCCGATGAAGTGCAGGGTGAGGTGCAGCTGATCGGTCCCGAGCACGCGCACGCCGGCCTGGGAAGCAGGCTGCACGCGCTGTAGGCCCTCGATCAAGGGAGCCGGCAGGTCCGCGGCGATAAAGAGTCTCAAGGTTCCCTAGTCTACCAGAGAGGACGCATTTCCGGCTTGCCCCGCCATTGGTCTCCCGATGCCGCTACTTCGGGGTGGGCACGCTCAGCAGGAGCACCTCGAAGTTCCGCACGCAGGCCAGGAGCTTGAGGTCCGACGAGAACGCCGGGTGATCGAACGTGGCCGGGAACTTGGAGGCGACCTCGACCAGCGTCTTCCCGCTCGTCGCATCGACCAGGCCCGCCTTTTCGCCCATGAACTCCACGACGCCCAGCAGCTTCCCGTCGGCGGAGAAGGCGAGCGTCTTCGCGCTCCTCCAGGACTCCAGGGTCAAGGTCGGCTGCGGCTTCCCGTCCTGAACATCCCAACGAAAGATCTCCCCGTGATGGACGGCATAGACCGCCTTGCCGTCCTGCTGGAACCCGATGGCGTCCGCGTAGCCCAGCTCGCCGAGCTCGAGGGTCCGGAGCTCCTTCCCCGTCCCCGCGTCCAGGAGCTTCACCGCTCGATCCGTGATCTTCGGCTTGCCCCCCTCCATCGCCTGCTTCTGGATGAAGGCCGCCAGCGTCTTCCCGTCCGGAGAGAGGCCCATCACGACGACCCCGGAGTCGTTCAGGCTCCAGAGCGTCTTGCCCGTCTTCGCGTCGCGCGCCGTCGCGGCGCCCGGGAAGAGATAGCTCAAATCGTCCTTCCCCGCCGGGATCGATCTGCGCTCGACCGTGACCAGCGTGCGGCCGTCGAACGCGATGCACGACGCGCCATCGTCCACGCCCGCGCCGAGCTTCAGCGACTGGACCAGCTTCCCCGCCGCCGGGTCCCAGAGCTTGAACTCCCCGTCGTCCTTGCTGAAGCTTCCCAGGACTTTCCCGTCCCGGGAGAAGCCGAGCCAACCCGGGCTCGTCCCGTGCTTGCCGAGCGTCTTGCGGACCTTGCCGCCCGCCGGGTCCCAGAGGACGACCTCGCCCCCCGCGACCGTCTTCTTCCCCCCGGACGTCATGGTCACGACGCCCGTCGCGCCCGCCACGACCTTCGCGTCCGGCGAAATCGCCAGCGCGAAGATGCCGCCGTGCTCCTCGGGCATCTGAAACTTGCTCTTCACCGGCCATTCCCCCTGAGCAGCAGTCAGGGCGAGCCAGAGCACGGACTCGATCATGAGGGTGCCTCCGTTGAGGATCCGAGGGAAAGACTTACTCCAACTATAGCCCTGGGTTCCTCTTTCGGAGAACGTTCGGCGCGATTCGCCTCAGGCCGCCGTCGCTTTGCGCTCCAGGGGCCGCGCGGGGACGCCGACGACGGTGAGCCCCGGCTCGACGGGCTTGGTGACGACCGCGCCCGCGCCGACCGTCGCCCACGCCCCGACGTGAATCTTGGGAAGAACGATGCTCCCCAGAGCCAGGAACACGCCCTCGCCGACGGAGGCGCCTCCCGCCACGTGGGCGACCGCGAGATGCGAGAAGTCGCCGATGCGGGCATGGTGGTCGACGCTGGACCGGGTGTTGACGATGGCATGGGATCCGATCTGAGCGCCCGGCTGGACGACCGCGCCCGCACACACGACCGTCCCGGGCCCGAGGGGGACGTCGGGATGCACCCACGCGAAGGGATGGACGGCCGTAACCCAGTCGACGCGCAGGTGCTCGGCCAGCGCTTTCCGCAAACGGTTGTCGCCGATCCCGAGGATCGCCCGGGTGCATCCCGAGGCGAGCAGGTGGCTGACGGGCCCCAGCACGGGAAGGCCCAGAATCGTCATCTGCCAGGTCGAGGGAGCGTCGTCAAAGAAACCGGCAACGTCGAGACCCGCCGCCACCAGAACGCTGGCCACCACCGCCGCGTGCCCGCCGGCGCCGATCACCGCGATGCCTCGATTCGACATGTGCCCTCCATCCGAACTGTACCCGTATGGATGGCCCATCCGCGCGCCATGTTACGGTTCCATTCTGAACGGAACCGCACGCCCGCGGGCAAACGTCGTAGATAGGCCGGAGACTCCCATGTGGTGGCAGTACCTGCTCGTCTTCGCCGGCGCCCTCCTGGTGGACGTCGTGCCCTTCCCCCTCCCCCCCGCCTTCACGGTCATGGTCCTTCTGCAGCTGACCTTCGACCTCAACATCTGGATCGCCATCGCGGTGGGCGTGGCGGGCTCCATCGCCGGACGCTGGATCCTTTCCCTTTACGTCCCGAAGGTGTCCTCCCGGCTCTTCAAGAAGTCCAAGAACGAGGACGTCCAATACCTCGGCCGGAAGATGAAAGAGAAGGGCTGGAAGGGACAGGCCCTCATCCTGGTCTATTCGCTGATGCCCCTGCCGACCACGCCCCTCTTCCTCGCCGGCGGCATGGCCCGGCTGAAGCCGTGGATCATCATCCCGCCGTTCGTCGTGGGGAAGTTCGCGAGCGACACCGCGGCCGTCCTGATGGGAAAGACCGCCGTGACCAATCTCGAGGGCCTGATCCAGGGCATGGTCTCGTGGAAGAGCATCGCGGGCATCGCCCTGGGCCTGCTGCTGATCTTCGCGATCCTCTTCTTCGACTGGCGCAGCCTGCTGCAGCATAAGAAGCTGCGCCTGAAGTTCGCGATCTGGAGATGACTCAGCGCTCTCCCGCGGCCTCCCAGCCGCCGCCCAGCGCCTTGTAGAGCGCCACGAGCGCCGTCATGGTCCGGGTCCGGCTCTCGGCGAGCTGGATCTGCAGGCTCAGCACCGTGCGCTGGGCGTCGAGCGTCGTCAGGAAGTCCGTCGCGCCCGCCTGGTAGCGGGTGTCGGCCAGCGACGCCGCCTGCTCGCTCGCCTGCACGGCTTCAACGAGCTGGTCCCGCCGCACCCGCTGGCGGCCGAACTCCACGAGCGCGTTCTCGGTCTCCTCCAGCGCCATCAGCACCGTCTGCTCGTAGGTCTGGAGGTCGGCCTCGGCGTGGGCGTCCGCCGCCCTGATCCGCGCCGCCACCTTGCCCAGGTCGAGGGCCGCCCAGCGGATCGACGGGCCGAACGTGTAGGCCGCCGCTCCCGACTGGAAAAGCCCCGGGATCGTCGGGGCCTGCGGGCCCACCGACCCGGTGATGGTCACGCGCGGGAAGAGATCCGCGGTCGCGACCCCGATGCGCGCCGTCGACGCCGCCAGGCGCCGCTCGGCAGCCCGGATGTCCGGACGCCGCCGCAGCAGGTCCTCGGGCTTCCCGATCGCGATCAGCTCCGGGACGCGGTCGCTCAGCACCGCCGGCGCCAGGCTGAACTCCGCGGGCTGCCGGCCCAGCAGCACGGCCAGCCGGTTCTTCGCCCGCGCCGCGTCCGTCTCGATCGGCGGGATCAGCGCCAGCGTCGACTTCAGCTCCGCGCGGGCCCGGGAGACGTCGAGGTCCGTGCCCCGCCCGCCCTCGTAGCGCGCCACCGTGATCCGCAGGGTTTCCGCCTGGACCTCGGCGTTCTTGCGCGCCACCTCCAGGTGGACCTGCGCGCCGCGGTGCTCGAAGTAGTTCCGCGCGACCTCGGCCATGAGGATGCGCAGCAGGTCCTCCCGGGTGGCCTCCGTCACGCCCCGCTCGGCGCCGGCCGCCTCGCGCTCGCGACGGACCCGGCCCCAGATGTCGAGCTCCCACCCGGCGTCGAAACCGACGTCGAAGTAGCCGAAGGTGCGGGCGTCGCGCGAGACGCCGCTCAGGAAGGTCGCGTTCGAGAACATCTGCCGGGTGTAGTCGGCCCGGGCCGTGACCGTCGGCAGCAGCGACCAGGTCTCCAGGTCGTAGAGCGCCCTCGCCTCCCGCAGGAGCGCGGTCGCGGCGCGGACGTCCCGGTTCCCCTCGACCGCCTGGACGATGAGCTCGCTGAGGCGCTCATCGCCGAAGCCGCGCCACCACGTGGCGGGTGCCGGGTCCTGCGAGAGCCCGGACTGGCCGGCGTTCTCGTACGCGGGGGCGGTCTTGGTCTCGGGGCGCTCATAGTCCGGCCCGACCGAGCATCCCCACGCGGCCAGGATCAGGGCGGCGGCGCCTGCGGCTCTAGTGGTCATGGGGGGTCTTCTCCTCCGTCGTCAGCTTTTCGCCGTGGCGGTGCCGGACCGAGTGGAAGAACGTCGTCCGATCCAGCACCTTCTCCTGGAAGCTTTCCATGTACAGGTAGATCGCGGGGGTGATGTAGAGGGTGATGAACTGCGAGACCACGAGGCCGCCCACGACGACCAGGCCCAGCGGCCGGCGCGTGGCGCCGTCGGCGCCGAAGCCCAGCGCAATGGGCAGCGCGCCGAAGACCGCCGCCAGCGTCGTCATCAGGATCGGGCGGAAGCGGTCGAGGCTGGCATCGTGGATCGCCTGCGCCGCGCCCTCCCCCGTGGCCCGGCGCTGGATCGCGAAGTCCACGATCATGATGCCGTTCTTCTTCACGATGCCCATCAGCATGAACATGCCGACGTAGGCGTAGAGCGAGGCCTGCTCGCCGAACACCACGAGCGCCGCGAGGCCGCCGACGAGCGCGGTGGGCAGCGTCGAGAGCACCGTCAGCGGATGGAGGTAGCTTTCATAGAGGATGGCGAGGATGACGAACATCACGAACACCGCAAGACCCATCAGCATCGACAGGTCGCGGACCGCCTCCTGGAAGGTCAGCGCCTCGCCCTGGAAGCTCGACCGGACCGTGGGCGGGAGGACCTCCGCGGCCGCCTGCTGGACGTAGTCGGTGGCGCGGCCGACGGGGACGCCGGGCTTCAGGATGAAGAAGAAGGTCATGCTCGGGAACTGGTTGAGGTGGTTGACCGCCTGGACGCCGAGCGCGCGCTCCCAGCTTACCAGTTCGCTCAGCGGCACCAGATTCTTCCCGTCGTCGGAACGGATGTAGAGCAGCGACAGGTCCTCGGGCTCCGTGCGGGCCCGGTCGTCGACCTCGAGAATGACCTGGTACTGGTCGGTCGGCTTCTTGATGAGGTAGATGAAGTTCTGGGAGTACGCGTTCCGCAGCAGCGCCAGGATGCGGGCCTCGGAGACGCCCCGGGTGCGGGCGACGTCGCGGCGGATGCGGACGTCGAGGTTCGGGGTGTTGTTGTAGTAGTCCGAGGAGGCCGTCTCGAACACGTTCCTGAAGTCCGGATTCTGGTAGATCTTCGCCAGCAGCTTGGCGCCGGCCTCGTAGACCTGGTTGGGATCGACGCCCGAAATCGAGAAGGCGTAGTTGCCCTGGAGCTGCTGGGTCGCGCCGGTCGAGATCTCGAGCACCGGGAAGGGCCGGAGGAACGCGAAGAGGCCGGGGGTGCTCGCCATCTGGCCCATCATCTCTCCGGCGACCATCGGAATGGGCGCGCGCTCGCCCGGCGGCTTCAGCATGATGAACGTCAGTCCCATGTTGGACTGGATGAACTGCCCGCCGCCGGTCATCGTGAAGGCGGCCAGCACGTTCGGGTTGGCGTGGATCACCTCTTCCGCGCGGTCCTGGAGCTCCTGCATCTGTTTGGGCGAAGAGCCCTCGCGGCCGATCAGGACGCCGAACATCGTGCTGGAATCGCCGGGCGGGAGGAACGTCTTCGGGACCATCTGGAAGAGCTTCCAGGTTCCGAAAAGAGTGATCCCCCAGAGGACCGCGGAGATCCAGCGGTGGCGGAGGAAGAACCAGAGCGACTTGGAGTAGACGCCGAGGAAGCGCTTCTCCAGGCCGCCCATTACCCGCTCCATCCAGGTCTGTCTCGCCCCGTGTCCCCGGTCTTTGAGGAGGCGGGCACACATGAGCGGGGTCAAGGTGAGCGAGACGATCCCCGATGCGAGGATCGAGACGACAATCGTGATCGCAAATTCGCGGAAGATGCGGCCCATCAGGCCGGACATGAACACGAGCGGGATGAAGACCGCCGCGAGGGAGACCGTCATCGAGACGATCGTGAAGCTGATCTCCTTCGCGCTGTTGAGCGTCGCCTCGAGCGCCTTCTCGCCGCGCTCCATCCGCCGCACGGTGTTCTCAAGGAACACGATGGCGTCGTCCACGAGGAAGCCGATCGCCAGCGTGAGGGCCATGAGGGAGAGGTTGTCCAGGCTGTAGCCCAGCAGCCGCATCGCAATGAAGGTCAGCAGCAGCGAGAGCGGCAGCGCCACCGCCGGGATCAGCGTGTCCGACGCCCGGCCCAGGAAGACGAAGATCACGATGACGACCAGCCCGAAGGCGATGAGCAGCGTCTCCTGGACGTCCAGCACCGAGCGGACGATCGTCCGCGAGCGGTCGTAGACGGGCACGATGCGGACCGAGCCGGGGAGCTCGGCGCCCACGGCCGGCAGCACGTCCCGCACCGACTTGGCGACCTCGACCGCGTTGGCGCCCGCCTGCCGCAGGACCGCCACGATGATCGTGGCGGCGGGCACCGTGTACCCGCGCGCCCAGAAGCGCATGTTGAGCCGCTCGTCCTGGACGGTCTCCTCCACCCGCGCGATGTCGCGGACGTAGACCGGCGTGCCGTTGCGGGTCGTGACGATCAGGTTCCCGTACGAGGTGGCGTCCTCGAGCTGGCCGTGGGGACGCAGGACTTCGGTCCCCGACGGTCCGTCGAGCTGCCCGGCCCCGGTCAGCGCCGTCCCGGCCGACACGGCGGCGGCCAGGTCGTCGACGGAGATGTTCCGCACCGCCATCCTCGAGGGGTCGGCCTTGATCCGCACGGCCGACTTCGTGCCGAACACGAGCACCTTGCTGACACCGGGAAGAATGCTCAGGCGCTGGCCGACCTGCGTGTTGGCGTAGTCGTAGAGCTGGCCGAGCGTGACGGAATCGCTCGTCATCGCGATGTAGAGGATGGGCTGGTCGTTGGGGTTGGTCTTCGAGAAGGTGGGCGGCGACGGCAGGTCCGCCGGCAGGAAGCCGGAGGCCTGGGTGATGGCGGTCTGGACGTCGGTGGCCGCGGCATCGATGTTCTTGTCGAGGGCGAACTGCAGCGTGATGGTCGCGTTGCCCTGGGTGCTCTTCGAGGTCACGAGATCGAGGCCGTTGATCTGCATGAACTGCCGCTCCAGCGGGGCGGCGATGGTGTTGGCCACCGTCTCCGGCGCCGCGCCCGGGTAGGCGCACTGCACCTGGATGACCGGGTAGTCGATCACGGGCAGGTCGTTGACCGGCAGGCGGAAGTAGGACATGACCCCGAAGGCGATGACCGAGACCGTCAGCACCACGGTCATGACGGGACGCCGGATGAAGGGCTCGGAGAAGTTCATTTGCCCGAATCCTTCCCCGACGCGGACTGGGGAACGGCCGGAGCGGCGACCTTCACCTTCCCGCCGGGCATGATGCCCATGAAGCCGGCGGTGACGACGCGCTCGCCGGCCTTGACGCCCGACTGGACGACGACGCGCTCGTCGTGCCGCTGACCCGGCTGGACGGCGCGGAACTCCGCCTCCGACGCCTCGGTCACCACGTAGACGTACGGTCCCTTGGCGGACATCTGGATCGCGGCGGCGGGCACGAGGACGGCGCCCTTCAGCATGTCGAGGATGATCCGGATCTTGACGAAGCGCCCGGGCCAGAGGTGGCGGTCGGCGTTGGCGACCGTGGCGCGGAGCAGCACGGTGCCGGTGCCGTCCTGCACCGCGTTGTCGACGAAGGTGACGTCGCCCACGCGGGGCGCGCCGGCCTCGTCGGGGACCCGGACCTCGGCGCGCAGCGGACCCGCCGCGAGGCTCTTCTGCACCGCCGAGAGATCGCGCTCGGTCACGCTGAATTCGGCGTAGATCGGATCCATCCGCTGGATGACCAGGAGGGCGGTGTCGTTCTCCTTCACGTTGTTCCCGACGTCGACCAGGCGGCGCCCGGCGCGGCCCTCGATGGGCGCGCGCAGCGTGCTGTACTCCAGGTTGAGGCGGGCGGTCTGCACGGCCGCCTGGTTCTGCTGAAGCCGCGCCTCCGAGACGGCGACGGCGTTCTTGGCGGTGTCCAGCTCCTGCTGCGCCGCCGCTCTCTTCTCGACCAGGCCCGAGACCCGGACGAGCTCGATCTTGGCCAGGTCGAGCGACGCCTTCGACTGGGCCAGCGCGGCCTCGGCGGCGGCGAGCTGGGCCTGGAAGGGCCGCGGGTCGATCGTGAAGAGGAGATCCCCGGCCTTCAGGTCCGCCCCGTCCGTGAAATGGATCTGGGTGATGCGGCCGGAGACCTGCGGCTGGAGCGTGACGAGCTCGCGCGCCGAGCAGCGGCCGACTTCATCCAGGTAGACGGACACGTCGCTCGCCGTCGTCGCCGCCACGGAGACGAGGGCGGGCGGCCGTTCCTGGGCCGGAGGCGCCTCCTGCGGCTTCTCGCAGCCCGCGGCGAGGGCCAGCAGGCACGCGAGCAGGAGCGGTCGAGATGCGCGGGGACTCATGCCACTCACCCTCCCTATTTGATCCCGTATAACGCGGCCCGGGGCCCGAGGATGCCCTGGAATATGACGTCGAGGATCTCCCGGGCCTGCCGGTCGGGGGCCCGGCGCCGGCCTTCGAAGTAGTTGGTGAAGATTGCGCCGTAGAGCGCCGCGCTGAAGACGTCGGTGATGCGGCCGATGGGCATCCGACGGATCTCGCCGGCGGCCATGAGCGCCCGGAGCAGCGATCGCCAGGGACCGATGTTGACGTCCTGATGGGCGAAGTAGGTCGGCCGCTTCCGGTCCCGGAACTCCGCGCGCTCCTGCACGAAGAGCTCGACGATCTCCGGGTGCTGGTCGAAGAAGCGGAGGTACTCGTGCGTGGCGCGGACGATCTTGTCGAGCGGGGCCTTCGCGCACGCGGCCTCGGCGTCGATGCGCCGGTTGAGCAGCGTCATGCCCCGGTCGGCGGCGGCCAGGAAGAGCGCCTCCTTCGACGGGAAGTAGCGGTAGACGGTCCCCTTCCCGACGCCCAGGCGGTCCGCCACGATCTGCAGGTCGGTGCCGGGGTATCCGAGGCGCGCGAAGATCGCGGTAGCCTCCGCGAGGATCTCCTCGCGGCGCCGCTCGGCGAGGCCCTCGATCTTCGGGCGTCCGCGCCGCCGCTGCCGATTTATCGGACTCATGAGTCCGTAAAATATACGGCGGCGGGGTCCGGACCGTCAAGAAGATGCGGCGCTCAGGCCGCCGCGGTCTTCAGCGCGACCTTGCCGAGATGGTGCCGCTCCAGCGCGCGCTGCGCCTCGGCCGCCTGGTCGAGCGGGAACGCCTGGGCGACGTGGACCTCGAAGGGTCCCGCCTCGATGAGGCGGTTGAGCTTCTTGATGATCCCCGGGTCGGGGTCTCCGTCGTAGGCGACGGCCTGCACGCCGGAATCCGCCCTGGGCTCGGGCTCGACGCCGTGAGGATAGGCGACCTTGCCGCCGTCGCGGAGCGTATCGACCGCCTTCTGGGCGGCGTCCCCGCCGGCCGTCAGGAGGACCGCGTCGAGCCCGCCGGGCGCAAACTGCCGGGCCGCGGCGACCACGTCGTCCTTGCGGCCGTCGACGACGGCGTCGGCCCCCAGGTGGCGGGCGAACGCGACCCCGTCCTCCCCGGACGCCACCGCGAGGACGCGGGCGCCCAGGCGCTTGGCGAGCTGCAGCGACAGGTGCCCGATCCCGCCGTTGGCGCCGAAGATCAGCAGCGACGTGCCGGCCTTCACGCCCAGGGCTTCCAGGCCCCGCAGGCCCGTGATGGCGTCGACCGCCATGACGCCGGCCTGGTCGGTGGAGAGCGCCCCGGGAACCTTGGACGCCTGGTCGGCCTTCACGGCCGCGTACTCGGCGTAGAAGCCCCTGGAGCTCGCCAGGGACATCCCATAGACCCGGTCGCCCTTCTTGAAGCGCCGGACCTTCTTGCCGACGGCCGCGACGGTCCCGGCGCCCTCGGTGCCGAGCACGTAGGGAAACGTCGGGGTCGTCCCCATCATCTTGGCGAAGCCGCCTTCGCGCTCGAAGGGGTCCCACTCCCCCACGCCGGCGGTTTCGACGTGGATGAGGACCTCATCCGGACCGGGCGCCGGCACGTCCAGGTCTTCGACGTGGAGCTTGTCGAGGCCGCCGAACTGATCGATGGCGGCGGCCCGCATCGTCTTGGGCACTTCCTTGGCCATGGTTCACCTATGGTTGGCCCGTCGTTCCCCTCTATCGGGGATGAGCCGAGGGGGCCCGGGGTGTGATGCCCGCGGCCGCCGGAAGCGTCGACATAACGCGGGTCCCGCGCCGCGGATCTCCTGTCTAGGATCGTGATGAGGAGGAGTCCCATGCCGTTCGCCGCGAAGCTTCTGTCGACCCTGGCCCTGGCGCTCGCGCTCGCGAGCTGCAGCACGACCAACGGCAACACCGGGAAGCCCTGCGAGCGCTGCTCCTACGGGTACGCCCCGGCGTCCAGCAAGCGCCCGGAGCAGCGGGCGGTCTGCGTCATCAACGGCAAGGTCGTGAACTGCGACAAGGTCCCGGCGGAATGCCCCGAGTGCGCCCGCATCCAGAAGCACGACCTCGAACGCTCGGACCCGACGGCGCACTAGGTAGTGTCTCAAAACGGATTGGCCACGGAGCCCACGAAGCCCTCAGAGCAGAATCTTCTCTGCAGGGCTCCGAGGGCTCTGTGGCCAATCAGGTGAGGATCGCGGGCTTTCGAACACTACCTAGCGGCCTAGGAGAAACTCCTAGCCGTCGATCAAATTTGAGCGATTTTCCCCCAGCTTCCTTCCCGGGGGGTTATAATTTTCATCGCCGCCGCCACGGAGAGAGGGCGAACATGGGGGAGCCTGGTTCTTCGGGGAGGAGGCGATGTTCGCAATCCGATCGCGCTCGGTTGATCCCAGCACCTGGGTGATCTCCGTCGAAGGCTCCGTCGACCTGGCCAACGTGCCCGAGCTCCAGGAAGCCATCCAGCACCTCTTCGAGCAGCGCATCTACCGGATCATCCTCGACATCGAACGCGTCTCGTTCATCTCGTCCGCCGGCTTCGGCATCTTCCTGAACGCCCGCGAGACCGTGCTCCGCCACGGCGGAGACCTCGTGTTCGCCGGGACCAACAAGCGGGTCCGCGAGATTTTCGACCTGCTGGGCATCACCGCGTTCCTCCGCTTCGCTCCCGACGTGGGCGGGGCGCGGGCGCAGCTGGAGCAGGGCCCGGGGAACGACCAGCGCTCGTCCTCGTCGACGCTGCAGCAGCAGCTGGACGAGGCCTAGTAGTCGAACGAGAAGCCCGCCATCGCCCCCCGGTCCAGCGGCTCGATCTCCAGCCGGAGGCCCCCCGCGATGCCGTGCGCCTCGCGCCCGTTGCCCCAGTGCAGATAGTCCATGACCTGAGCCGAAAGGATTCCGATCGCGGCGCCGGCCAGGACGTCGGACGGATAGTGCCGGCGGGCATCCATCCGGGAGTATCCCGTCAGGGCGGCCAGCCCGTACGCGGAGACGCCGAGGACGCCTCCCGAGTTGTCGTTGATCAGACTCGCGGCCGCGAACGCGCTCGAGGTGTGGCCCGAGGGGAACGAGCGATTCCCTCCGCCCGGGCGCGTCCGGCCGACCAGCATCTTCAGCGACGAGGTCAGGGCGGCATTGATGGCGAACGCCTCGGCCCCTTCCATGAAATTATCCCAGCTGCTGCGACCCTCTCCTGGAAACAGGACCCCAAGCACCACCGAGCCGCCTACGAGCGACATCATGGTCCAGTCGCCGATCCACGCTCGACCTCCCAGGGAGCCGGCGATTCGGCGCTCCAGCGGCCGATCCCAATGCGAGACCGCGCCGGCCCCGACGGCGAGACCAAGCGGGACCAGCACCGGCGGCTGCGTGAGGTAGCCCTTCCAGACGTTCTCCTCCCACGCGTCGGAGGAGAAGTGGCTGCGGAAGAACGCCGGGATGGACTCGTGCGGGTGTTCCAGCAGGGGCTCGCTCGGGGGACGCGGCTGGGCGTCGTCCTTCTTCGGCCGCGGCGGCGGCAGCGGATCCTGGGGCCCCTCGTCCTGCAGTTCCTGCCGCCTCGGCTCCTCGTCGACGTACTCGTCGGCGAGCGATCGGGGCAGGCGGACCTCGTCCGGATCGCCCAGGAGGGAAAAGACGCTCGCGGCCAGTCTCAAGGTGCTCATCATGCTCATGCCCCGAGCATGACCGCGCCGGATGAAGGCCGCAGGAATCTACGATGAAATGGGGCTCATGAAGATTCGTTCAGAATCCGTCGGAGCGCTCAGCGGCGGCGGCCGGCGACGGGCTTGGCGCGGACCGTCTTCTTCGCCGGCGCAGGGGCCGCCTGGGAGCGCTCGGCCAGGATCTTCCCGTAGTAGCCGCCGCGGCGGTAGGCGCCCAGCGGGTCCGGGTCGAGGCCCTGCCGCATCCGCGCGACCTCGAGGACCGGCTTCACGTCCGCGGTCCACGCGGCGCGGATCACCTCCTCGGCGTCGATGATCTTGTTGCGCTCCTGCGCCTCCGTCAGCCGCGCGCGGTCGATCAGCAGCGCCTTCGCGTAGGCCTCCTGCAGATTCACCGCGGACTGGATCATCGACTCGATCCGGGGCTTGATCACCGGCATCTCGTCGATCATGAACGCGAAGTCGCTGCCGAGCGCCGGGTCGCCCATCCCCGTCACCAGCTCGTGGAAGATCAGGAAGAGCTCGTAGGGGTTCATGCAGCCCGTCGTGAGGTCGTCGTCCGCGTACTTGCGGTCGTTGAAGTGGAAGCCGCCCAGCTTCTTCTCGGTGATCAGCGTCGAGACGATCCACGGGATGTTCGTCCCGTGGGCGTGGTGGCCCAGGTCGATCAGCACCTGCGCGCGCTCGCCGAGCTTCTTGGAGAGGACGTAGGCGATCCCCCAGTCGGCGATGTCGGTGTGGTAGAAGGCCGGCTCGAAGAGCTTGTACTCGATCAGCATCCGCATCGAGGACGGCATGTGGACGTAGACCTCGCGGAGGCACTCGTCCATCCACGCCCGCCGCGCGCGGAAGTCGGCCTGCCCGGGGTAGTTCGTCCCGTCCGCGAACCAGAGCGAGAGGACCTTCGAGCCGACCTCGCGGCCGATGTCCACGCAGGCCTTCATGTTGTCCACCGCCGCGCGGCGGATCGCGCGGTCGGAGTTGCAGATCGACCCGAACTTGTACTGCGGCTCGGTGAAGAGGTTCGGGTTGATGGCGCCGATCCGGATCCCCTGCCCGACCGCGTGGCGCTGCAGGTCGCTCCAGTCCGGCACGCTGTCCCAGAGGACGTGGACCGCGACCGCCGGCGTGATGCCCGTGACCTTGTGGACCTGCGCGGCGTCGGCGACCTTCTCGTAGGCGTCCCGCGGGGCCGCCGGGTCCTTGACGACGCCGAAGCGCGTCCCGCAGTTGGCGTAGGCCCAGCTCGGCGTCTCGATCTTCAGCTGCATCGCCTTGGCGGCGACCGCGTCCAGGTCGATGCCCCGCTCGGCCCAGTCCTCCTGGAGGATCTTGAACAGGGCTTCGGCGTTCTTGCGGGCCATGGTCGACTCCTTTAGATCGTGTGGAGCCAGTTCTTGAGCGCGGGGTAGAGCTCCTTGTAGCGGGCGAAGCGCTCCCGGTAGATCTTCGCCTTCCGCGCGTCGGGCCGGTAGGTCCGCTCGACCTTCGAGATCTCGAGCGACGCCTTCTGGGCGGACTTGTAGCGCCCGGTGGCCGTGCCGGCCAGGATGGAGGCCCCGAGGCAGACCGCTTCGGAGACCTTCATGGCATGCACCGGCTTCCCCAGCAGGTCGGCCTTGAGCTGCATCCAGAACGGCGATTTCGCGCCGCCGCCGATCGCGCGGAACGACTCGATCTCCGCGCCGCAGTCGCCGAGCACCGACGCGTTCAGCGCCATCTCGTAGGTCACGCCCTCGAGGACCGCCCGGACGATCTCGCCGCGGGTCGTCGACAGGCGCAGGCCCGCGATCACGCCCTTCGACTCCGTGTCGAAGTGCGGCGTGCCGGTCGCGGTGAAGTGCGGCAGGATGAAGATCGAGGTCGGCTCCTTGGATGCCTCGGACAGGATCAGGTCGTAGACGTCCTTGCCCTGCTGCCCGGCCAGCGACTTCTCGGCGACCGCGAAGGTGTCGCGGTACCACTTCAGGAGCGAGCCGCCCGTGAAGTTGAAGGTGAGCGACACGTAGAGCCCCGGCACCACGTGGGGGTAGCAGGCGATGTTGTTCTCGAGCAGCTTGGGGTGGACCACGCGCTTCTTGAACGCGGGCGTGATGCACTCGACCGTGCCCGTCGCATAGGTGCCCACGCCGTCCTCAACCACGCCGGCGCCGAGCGCCCCGCAGGGCTGGTCGTGGCCGCCGGTCACGGCGACGACGCCGGCCGGCAGGCCGAAGTCCTTGGCGGCCTTCGCGCCGATCTCGCCGACGACCGCGCCGGACGGCAGCAGCCGCGCCAGGCGCGAGGGCTCGATCCCCGACGCCTCGCAGAGCTCGGTCGACCACGCCTCCTTGTTCAGGTCCATCAGCATGGTGCGGGCCGCGAGCGAGTGGTCGATGGCGGGGTCCAGGCCCAGCTCGTGGAAGAGCAGGTCCTCGTAGCAGAGGAACTTGGCGGCCTTCTTGAAGACGTCCGGCCGCTCGCGCTTCCACCAGAGGATCTTCGAGGCGGTGTACATGCCGTGGAGCGGCATGCCGCTGATCTCGAAGATGCGACGGCGCCCGACCTCCTTGTCCCACCACCCCACCAGGGGCGCGGTGCGGGCGTCGAACGTCACGATGCCGTTGTGGAGGAACTCGCCGCCGGCCCCGACGGGCGTGACCGCCTCGCCCTGCGCGGCGACCGCCAGCGCGCGGATCGGATCCTTCTTCGCCTTGGCGGCGGCTTCGCGCACGACCTCGCGGGCGGACTTCATGACCCGCGCGGAGTCGAGCTCGATCCAGCCCGTCTTCGGGAACTGGAGCGGGTACTCGCGATAGGCGGACGCGAGGATCTTGCCTTCCTCGTCGAAGACGACCGCCTTGCACCCCGTGGTGCCCAGATCCAACCCCAGTAAACTCATGCAATTCCCTTATTGGCCACGGAGCCCACAAAGCCCACAGAGTCTTTTCGGAATGGCCTTCCAGAAGTCCGTCTCCGTGGGCTCGGAGGGCTCTGTGGCCAATCCGTTCTTACCTCGGGTACGCCGCGGAAACGCCGCCGTCCACGTTGAGGATGTTCCCCGTGGACTTCGCGGAACGATTCGAGACGAAGAAGTACGCCGCCTCGGCGATGTCCTCCGCGAACACGTGCACCTTGAGCTGCGTGCGCTTCTTGTAGAACTCCTCCAGCTCCTCCGGCTTGATGCCGTAGTCGCGGGCCCGCTCGGCGCGCCACTCCTTGGTCCAGATGCTGGAGTTGGTGAGCACCGCGTCGGGGTTGACCGTGTTGACGCGGATCCCGAAGGCGCCGCCCTCCTCGGCCAGGCAGCGCGCCATGTGGAGCTCCGCCGCCTTCGCCGAGCTGTAGGCGAGGTTGTTCTTGCCCGCCACGAGGGCGTTCTTCGACACCACGAAGACCAGGTTGCCGCCGCGGCCCTGGTTCTTCCAGACGCGGAACGCCTCGCGAGCCGTGAGGAAGTACCCGGTGGTCAGGATCCCGTGGAGCAGGTTCCACTGGTCCAGGGGGTGCGTCTCGACCGGGAACGCGCGGGCGATGCCGGCGTTGGCCACCACGGCGTCGACGCCGCCGAACTCGAGGACCGCCTTGCGGAAGCCCTCGGCGACCTGCTCCTCCTTGGTGACGTCCATGGGGGCCGCGATCGCGCCCTTGCCGATCTCCTTGGCGGCCGCCGCCGCGCCCTCGGCGTTGATGTCGGCGACGACGATGTGCGCGCCCTCGGCGGCAAACTTCATCGCGATCGCCTTGCCGATGCCGCTGGCGGCGCCGGTGACCAGGACGACCTTGCCGGTCATCTCCTTGTCGGGCGGCAGCGTCGTGAGCTTGTAGCGCTCGAGGGGCCAGTACTCGATGTTGAAGGACTCCTCCTCGTTCAGCGAGAGGAATTTGCCCTGGCTCGAGGCGCCCTTCATGACCGTGATGGCCCGGTGGTAGAGCCAGGAGGACGCGATCGCCACGTCCTTGGTCTTCCCGGTCGTGATCATGCCGACGCCCGGCACGAGGATGATCCGCGGGAACGGATCGTCCATCTTCATCTTCTCGTTCTTGTTGTAGCGCTTGAAGTAGGTCTCGTAGTCCGCGCGGTACTTCTCCATCGCGGGGACGAGCTCCGCCCGGAGCTGCTCCGCCGTCCCGGTCTTCGGGTCCCACGCCGCGAAGTAAGGCGCGATCTTGGTGCTCACCAGGTGGTCGGGGCAGGCGGCGCCGACGGCCGCCAGGTCGCGGCTGGTCGCGCCGTTCACGAACTCCATCACGGGGGCCGTGTCGTCGACGTGCAGCACCGTCGTCCGGAGCGCGCTCACCGCGCCGCGGACCGCCGGCAGCACCTGCGCCAGGATCTCCTTCCGCTTCTCGGGCGGGAGGGTCTCGGTCCGGGCGCCGCCGAAGACCTTCGTGGTCGTGACCTTCTTCTGCACGGCCGCGTCGAACTTCTGGAGCGTCGCGAGCGTGTTGTGGTAGCACTCCTTCGAGGTCTTGCCCCACGTCAGGAGCCCGTGCTTGGCGAGGATGACGCACTTCGCCTTCGGGTTCTTCTTCACGGCCTCCGAGACGGTCTTGGCCAGGAAGAAGCCGGGGCGGTAGTAGTCCACCCAGACCAGGTCCTCCTGGAAGATGTCCTCCGCGAACTTGCGGCCGCCCTCGAGCGCGGCGAACCAGAGCGCGTAGTCCGCATGAGTGTGGTCGATGTGCTCGTACGGCAGGAAGGAGTGCATAAGCGTCTCGATCGACGGCCGCTTCGAGGGGATGTCGGTGAGGCAGTGGGCCAGGTAGGCGACCATGTCCTCGTCCGACATCTCCTTGCGGTCGTAAAGGCGCAGGACCGGGTCGTGGGCGACGCCGGCGAAGTCGTCCTTCACGGCGGTCTTCAGGTCGGACCCCGAGCCCTTCACGCGCAGCACGCGGATCGGCGTGCCCGCATAGTCGTTCTCGGTGTACTTGCCCGAGATGTTGCCGCCCTTCCAGTTGGTGACAGACGGGTCCTGACCCAGGATGTTCGCGCGGTAGACGAGCTCGGTGTAGCCCTCGAACTTCCGCGCCTCGTCGTCCTTCCAGAGATTCTCAAGCATGGCGTGCCTTCCCCTGATTAGAAATCAAAGTTGTCGATGTTCGACTTGTCGAACGTGAACGGAGTCCCCAGCAGCAGGTTGTCGTCCTTGATCTCGAGATTCTGCAGGCGGCCGCCCGAGAAGGTCTTGTCGCCGGCCTTCAGGGTGCCCTTGTGGACCGCGACGGCGGCCTGCACCGCCAGGTAGCCCAGGTCGGCGGTCTTCCAGAGCACGACAGCCTCGGTGATGCCCTTCTTGACGAAGACCTTGTTGTCGTTGGGGAGCCCCAGGCCGATCACCTTCACGTCCGCGCGGCCGGACTGCTCCACCGCCTCCGCGGCGCCGGGCACGGCGGGCGAGCAGATCGCCATGATCAGCTTGCAGCTCTTGTGGGCGTTCAGGATGTTGTTGGCCTCGTCGAAGGCCTGCTTCTGCTTGTCGTCGCAGGGCCGCAGCGCGACCATCTTGAGCTCGGGATACTTCTCCTTGTTGTAGGCGTCGATCGCCTTCTGCCACGCGACCATGTTGCCGGCCGTCAGCGACGCCGTGATGATCGCGTACTCGCCCTTGCCGCCCAGCAGCCGCGCGGCGTGCTCCACGAGCGTCTTCGCGATCCCCTCCGGGGTCGCCTGGTTGACGAAGATGTCGCGCGCGTCGGGGGTCGTGTCGGCGTCCCAGGTCACGACCTTGATCCCTTTCTGCCGCGCCTTCTTGAGCACCGAGGACATGCCCTCGCGGTTCTCGACCGCGACCGCGATGACGTCGACGCCGCGGGTGATCCAGCCGTCGACGATGTTGTTCTGCCCGGCGGGGTCCGGGTCCGTGGGGCCGTCCCAGATGAGCTTGACGCCCAGTTCCTTCGCGGCCTCGTCGGCGCCCTTCTTGCAGGCGATGAAGTAGGCGTTGCCCTTGCTCTTGGGCATCATGGCCACCGTGAGGGACTTGGCCCCGCCGCCGGCGCCGCCGCCCGTCGAGGAGGCGTCGCAGCCGACGAGCGCGAGGACGACGGCGCCGAGAAGACCCACGATCCTCATCTCATTCCCCTTTCCGCCGGGCCGCCAGCGTCGCGATCAGCCGGTTCGCGGCGATGGCGACGATCAGCAGCACCCCCACCAGGATTCCCGCGAGCTCCGCCGGCCCGTCCGAGAGGAGCAGGCCCTGCTGGAGCACCACGATCGCGAAGAGGCCGATCAGCGTGCCGTGGACGTTCCCCCGCCCCCCGAAGATCGACGTCCCGCCCAGCACCACGGCCGTGATGGCGCGCAGCTCGTAGCCGGTCCCGGCGTCGGCCTTCGCCTGTCCGTTGTGCGAGACGTAGAGCACGGCGGCGAGACTCGCCACCACGCCCGACAGAAGATACACGAGAGTCAGCCTCCGCTCCACCGGAATTCCGGCGTGGCGGGCGCCCTCCGGCGAGAACCCGATCGCATAGAGACCGCGGCCCGCCGCGCTCCGGTGCAGCAGCAGATAGTAGCCGACCGCGACGGCCGCGAAGATCGGCAGCTGCGCGGGAATCACGCCGAAAAAGTAGCCCTGCCCCAAAAAGAGAAAGGCGTCGGGGAAGTTCGTGAAGTTGTCGACTGCCGACGTCACGCCCTCGGCGAGGCCGCGGTAGAGGGAGAACGACCCGAGCGTGACGATGAGGGCGGGGATGCGGAGCCGCGTGATGAGCGCCGCGTTGACGAGTCCCGCGAGGGCGCCGATCCCGAGGGTCGCGGCGGCCGCAACGGGGAGCGGCAGGTGGCCGTCGCGCCACATCTTGCCGAAGAGCACCGCCGAGAGGCCCATGAGCGAGCCCACCGAGAGGTCGATGCCGCCGGTGACGATCACAGGCGTGAGCGCGAGGGCCAGCAGGCCGATCTCCGCGCCCAGGCGGACGATCTCGAAGGCGTTCCCCGCGGTCCAGAAGTTGCGACCGATCACCGAGAAGACGGCGACCTCCGCCACGAGAAGGAGCGCGAGCACGCCCTCGTGGGAGAGGACGAGGCGTCGGAGCCGGGGTTTCGAATCAGTGGGCAAGGCCTGGGCCAACATCCCTTCGCTGCCTCAAATTAATCGCATCGGATGCCACGGCGATCAAGATAATTGACCCCTGCAGGGCCTTCTCCCAGTACGCCTGCGTGCCCAGGAAGGGCAGCGCCGGGCCGATCACGCCCAGGAAGAGGACGCCCGCAAGCGCGCCCCAGACCGTGCCCCGGCCGCCCGAGACCGCGATGCCGCCCACCACGGCGGCCGCGATCACCTTGAGCTCAAGGCCGCCGCCTTCGTTCGGCAGCACGTTGCGGAACTGGATCGCCGTCAGGAGCGCCGCGAAGGCCGTCAGCGCGCCCATCAGGACGAAGACGCCGAAGACGACCCGGCGCGGCCGGATGCCCGCCAGCCGCGCGGCTTCCGCGTCGGACCCCACCGCGTAGACGGCGCGCCCGGCCGGCAGCGAGCGCAGCGCCCAGGCGAAGAGCCCGAGCAGCGCGAGCGCGGCGATCAGGATGAAGGCCTGCCCCGCCGGGCGGCTCATGCCGAGCCAGAGGAAGGACTCGGGCAGGTTCTGGACCGCCTGCCCCTCCGAGATCCAGCGCAGCGCCTCGCGCCACGTCACCATGGTCGCGAGCGTCACCACGATCGAGGGCAGCTGCAGCCCCGCGACCAGGCCGCCGTTGACGGCGCCGAGCGCCGCGCCGGCCGCGACGGTCACGAGCGCCACGACGGGCGCCGGCACGCCCTGCTTCGCCAGCAGCCCCGCGATCATGCCGCAGATCGAGAACTGCGAGCCGATGGAGATGTCGATCTGCCGCGCGAGAATCACGAGGGTCATGCCGAGCGCCGCGACCAGGACCGGCGCGTTCGAGACCGCCACCGCGCGCAGGTTCGCGGGGTCGAAGAACTTCGGCGCGAACAGGCCGAGCACCAGCAGGAGCAGGCCCAGCGCCCCCGCCACCGACAGTTCCCGCTTGTAGCGCGACATCACGCGGCCGCTCCTTCCGCGTGCCCGAGCGCGAGCGCCATCACCCGCTCCTGGGTCGCCTCCGCGCGCGTCAGCATCCCCGCCAGCGCGCCGCCCCGCAGGACGCCGACGCGGTCGCTCATTCCGAGGATCTCGGGCAGCTCGGAGGAGATCATCAGGATCGCCAGGCCGCGCCCGGCGAGGTCGACCATGAGGCGGTGGATCTCGGATTTCGCGCCGACGTCGATGCCCTGGGTCGGCTCGTCGAGGATCAGGACCTTGGGCTCGGTGGCCAGCCAGCGCGAGAGCGCGACCTTCTGCTGGTTGCCGCCGGAGAGGTGCCCCGCGGGGGTGTCGATGGACGGCGTCTTGACCGCAAGCCGCTCGACGTACGACGCGGCGATCTCGCGCTCGCGGGCAAAGTCGATGAAGCCGCCCTTGGAGATGCGCCGCAGCACCGCGAGGGTCGCGTTTTCGGCGATCGGCATCTCGAGGATGACGCCGTGGCGGCGCCGGTCCTCGGGGACGTAGGCCACGCCCAGATCGACGGCGTCGGCGGGCGTCCGGATCGACGCGGGGCGGCCCGCCAGGAGGATCTCGCCCTCGGTCGCGGGCGTGAGGCCGAAGAGCACGTGGGCCAGCTCGGTCCGGCCGGCACCGACGAGGCCGGCGAGGCCCACGATCTCGCCGGCGCGGATCGACAGCGACACGCCTCGGACCCCCGAGGCGCGGCAGCCGAGGTTGCGGGTCTCGAGGACGACGTCGCCCTGCGGGACCTCGCGCTTCGGGAAGATGGCCGAGATCTCGCGGCCGACCATCAGGCGGATGAGTTCGGGGCGCTCCACGTCCTTCATGGGACGGGTCGCGACGGTCTGGCCGTCCCGCAGGACCGTGACGCGGTCCGCGAGGGCGTAGAGCTCGTCGAGGCGGTGGGAGATATAGATGATGCCGACGCCCTGCCCCTTGAGCTCGCGCACGACGCGGAAGAGGTTGGCGACCTCGTGCTCCGGCAGCGCCGCGGTCGGCTCGTCCATGATGAGGACCTTCGCCCGGCCGCCGAGCGACTTGGCGATCTCGACCATCTGCTGTTCGGGCATCGTGAGGGCGCTGACGGGCGCGTCGGGGTCGATCCGGGCGCCGATGCGGTCCAGGAGTTCCTTGGCGCGGGCCCGGCGGCCCCGCCAGTCGATGATCCGCCAGGAGCCGCCGGACTCGAAGCCCAGGGCCATATTCTCGGCGACGCTGAGGTCGGGAAAGAGGGCCGGCTGCTGGTAGATGGCGGCGATGCCGCGGGAGCGGGAGAGGAGCGGGCTGTTGTGCTCCAGGCGCCGTCCCTCGAGTTCCAGGGTGCCCGCGTCGGGCCGGTGGGCGCCCGTGATGACCTTGATGAGCGTGGACTTTCCCGCGCCGTTCTCCCCGACGAGGGCGTGGACTTCGCCCGGGAAGAGGTCGAAGGAGACGCCCCGAAGCGCCTGGACGCCCGCGAAGGCTTTGGCGACGCCAGAGACGGCCAGCAGGGGGTTCATGGTCGAGCCAGAATCCTAACCGGAACTCAATTTAGAGTCAAGCTAACTCGCGTTAGCATATGTTTTTCGGTATCATCGACTGCCGACGCTCCAGTCTTGACGATAAGGCCGCCGACCCCCGTTTGTGGCTCTGAAAATATATCATATATGATATTTGTCAAGGCTTTTCACCGAACGGCTGCTAAGAATTAACTCAATTCCTTTGACAGCTAATACAGGTTAGCCTATGTTTGACACTCGAATGGTTCGGATGAAGGATATCGCCACCAAGCTTCATCTGTCCCAGACCACCGTCTCCCACGTCCTCACCGGCAAGCACGAACACTACCGCATCAGCGCCGCCACCGTGGCCCGCGTCAAGAAAATGGCCGAGGATCTGGGCTACCGCTCCAGCGCCCTCGCCCGCGCCTTTCGCGACCGCCGCTCCTATTCGATCGCCCTGGCCGTCGAGGACCTCACCAACCCCTTCTGGACCGGCATCGCCATCGGCGCCGAGAAGGAAGCCGAGGCCCAGGGCTACGTCCTCATCGTCTCGAACACCAACGGCGACTCCGAGCGCGAGCGCCGCAGCGTCCAGATGCTCCAGGAGCGCCGCGTGGACGGCATGATCGTCTCCCCCGTGACCGTCACGGACGAGATCCTGACCGAACTCCACAAGGACGGCCTCCCCTTCGTCCAGATCGACCGCTCCATCAAGGGCGAGGACATTCCCTGCGTCCGCACCGACCACGGCGCCGGCTCGGCCCTCGCGGTCGACCACCTCGTGAAGCGCGGCCACAAGGACATCGCCTACATCGGCGGGCCGCTCCAGATCCAGACCTTCGACCTGCGCCATGAGGGCTTCAAGAAGGCCATGGCGCGCCACGGCCTCAAACCCACGGCCATCAAGATCGTGGGCAACGACGAAGACTCCTCGACCGCGAGCGTGAAGGAGCTGCTCGACGCCAAGTCGCGACCCACGGCGATCTATACCGCCAGCATCAAGATCACCATTGGGGCCCTCCGCGCCGTCCGCGAGGCCGGCCTCAAGGTCCCCTCGGAGATCGAGATCGTCGGCTTCGACGACATCGCGATGGCCGACCTCTTCTCGATGCCGGTCTCCACCGTCTGCCAGGACGTCGAGGCGATCGGCCGCGAGGCCTTCAAGGCCCTCCTCCGGGTCATGAACACCCAGAAGGCGCAGCGGGAGATGCTCATCGCGCCCCGCCTCAAGGTCCGCTGAAGAAAACCCGACACAATTGCACTTTGTGAGGTAAGTTCTCCTCGTGCGGATCGTCGTCATCGGGGCCACGGGCCACGTCGGCACCTACCTCATTCCACGCCTCGTCGCCCTCAACCACGACGTCACCGCGATCAGCCGCGGGAAACGCCAGCCCTACGTTCCCCACCAGGCCTGGAGCAAGGCCACCTCCCTCGCGCTCGACTCCGACGATCCCGGCTTCGCCGCGAAGGTCGCCGAGCTGCGCCCCGAGGCCGTGATCGACATGATCTGCTTCACGGAGAAGCGCGCCAAGGCCCTCGTCGAGGCCCTCCGGGACGTGAAGCACTTCCTCTCCTGCGGCACCATCTGGGTCCACGGTCACACGACGGTCGTGCCCACCACGGAAGATCAACCCCGGCGCCCCTTCGGCGACTACGGGATCCACAAGGCGATGATCGAGGAGTACCTGCTGGGCGAGCAGCGCCGCAGCGGCTTCCCCGCAACGCTCCTGCACCCCGGGCACATCGTCGGCCCGGGCCATGTTCCCGTGAACCCCGCGGGCCACAAGAACCTGGAGGTCTTCTCCCGCCTGGCGCGCGGCGAGGAGGTCGCGCTCCCGAACCTCGGCCTCGAGACCCTGCACCACGTCCACGCGAGCGACGTCGCCGAGGCCTTCGTGCTCGCGCTGCAGAAGCCCGACGCCGCGATCGGCGAGAGCTTCCACGTGGTCTCCCCCACCGCGGTCACGCTGCGCGGCTACGCGGAGGCGGTGGCCTCGTGGTTCAACAAGCCCGCGCGCCTCCGCTTCCTCCCCTTCGACGAATGGAAGCAGCACGAGCTGCTCGCGGACGTCGAGCTGACCTGGGACCACCTCGCCCACAGCCCGCACGCGTCGATCGACAAGGCCCGGCGCTTCCTCGACTACGTGCCCCGCTACTCCTCCCTCGCCGCCGTCCGCGAGTCGGTCAACTGGCTCGTGACCCACGGCAAGATCGGCACTTAGAATCTCGCCTCGAGGCCCACGAAGGGCCCGCCCATCGACAGGCGGAAATCGGGGTCGGGGTCCCACGCCGCCCAGACGTGCCGATAGCCCGCCTCCAGCCGGACGCCGCCCCAGGTTACCCCCGCGCAGATCATGGCCTGGGTTTCAGGAACGCCGAACGCGATGGCGCCGGACAACTCCCCCGCCGCGAAGAGGAACGGCAGAGGGCGGATCTCAGCATGACCACCGAAGACGAAATTGAGGCCACCGGCGCCGTCCTTCAAGTCCCCGGATACCGTGCTCATCTTGAAGTCCTCAAGGTGGACGCTGAACCCGAACCATCCCCAGAGCTCCACCGGAAGCTGCGGCGGACGCCACCCCGCGATCCCACCCAGGTCGTACTGTTGGAACGAGAAGCGGCTGTGGAAGGGACTCCCGGCCGGAACCGTCGTCCCGTCGATGCTGAAGGCCTCGCCGACGGCGCCCGATTCGGACCACGTGCCGTATCGGAACGCCAGCCGAAGGCCCGCGTACTGATGTTTCTCGTTCTCGACCTCGATCGCGATCTCGAGCCCCGGCACCGGCTCCGTTTCCCCCAACTGCCCCTCGCGATGGAAGGACATCCTGGGGTCCTTCTCCTCTCCGCTGCCCTTCTTGCCGAACCAGTTTTCCAGGCGGCCGCTGCTCTCGAAGGACGCGAACCAGACGTCCGCCTTGGCGTAGATCCGGAGCTCCTTCCGGGGGGCCAGGATCTCATCCTCCTGGAGCAACGCCAGGACGAACAGGCAGACGGCCATTCGAATAATAATTGTACCGGAGCGTCCCGATCTTCGGACGCTTTCCGCTCGAAATCGGGCACTCCTTTGTAGAGTAGGGGGATGTCCGGACCCGCTCCATGGAACGTTCTCGATCGAAAGAAAGTCCTCGGAGACGGTTACTAAAGAAATGATTCGAACTGCCGCGCTCCTCCTCCTGCTCCTCGCCGCGACTCCCCGCGAGGCCACGCTTCGCGGAGTCGTCCTTGACGCCGACGGCGGCAAGCCGCTCCCCTGCCGCCTCACGGTCCGCGGCGCCGACGGCAAGTTCTACTTCGCCAAGTCCGCGGTCCCCGAGGGCAGCGCCGTCGAGTACCGCAAGCAGGCCTCGAAGGAGAGCGTCGAGTCCCACGTGACGCTCTCGGCCCACCCCTTCACGGTCGCGCTCCCGCCCGGGCCCTGCACCATCACCGTCCAGCGCGGCAAGGAGTACCTCCCCCAGACCCGCAAGGTCGAGGTCGGCGAGGCCGGCGCGGAGGTGGAGTTCAAGCTCAAGCGCTGGATCAACATGGCCGAGCGCGGCTGGTACTCGGGCGAGACCCACGTGCACCGGATGCCCGACGTGCTGCCCAACGTCATGCTCGCCGAGGACCTGAACGTCGCGCTGCCCATCACGTCCTGGGTCCAGGAGTCCGACACGGCGCCGACGAGCGCCAACAAGGCCGGCGCCCAGGTCCCCAACGACGCCCGGGTCACCGAGGTCGACCCGACCCACCTCTTCTACTCGCGGAACACGGAGTACGAGATCTTCAGCGTCGACAAGAAGAAGCACACGCTGGGCGCGATCTTCCTCCTCAACCACAAGACGATCTTCACGGAAGGGATGCCGCCCGTACGGCCGATCGTGAAGAAGGCCCGCGAGGAGGGCGCGCTCCTGGAACTCGACAAGCACAACTGGCCCTGGACCGCCATGCTCGCCGCCGTCTTCAACGTCGACCTCTACGAGCTGGCCAACAACCACATGTGGGAGACCGAGTTCGCGTTCCGCGACTTCGGCGCGCCCGCGCCCGACTTCATGAAGATCGAGAAGGACGCCAAGGGCTATACCGAGAAGGGCTGGATCGACTACACCTTCCAGAACTACTACTCGTTCCTCAACTGCGGGATCCGGATGCGTCCCACCGCAGGCTGCGCCTCCGGCGTCCACCCCGTCCCGCTCGGCTTCGGCCGCGTCTACGTGCAGGTCGACGGCCCCTTCCGCTATGAGTCCTGGATCCGGGGCCTCAACGAGGGCCGCAGCTTCGTCACGACGGGCCCCATGCTCTTCGTGAGCTACTCGAAGAAGCAGGACCTCCTGACCATCACGACCGAGAACCCGACGCCCCTGAGCAGCGTCGAGGTGATCATCAACGGCGAGGTCGCGGCCACGACAAAACCGGAGAATCTCGAGACGCCCGGCAAGGGTTACATCAGTACCGTGCTGGCCAAGCCCGGAGTGGACGAGAGTTCCTGGGTCGCGGTGCGCTGCTTCGAGGACCGGGCCGACAAGCGCCGGCGCTTCGCCCACAGCGCGCCGATCTACATCGACGTGCCCGGGAAGCCGCTGCGGCCCCGCCGGGCCGACGTGGAGTACCTCCTCAAGCGGGTCGAGGACGAGATCGCGCGCAACAAGGAGGTCCTCAACGCCGAGAGTCTCGCGGAGTACCAGGAGGCGGCGGACTTCTACCGGAAAAAGCTTCAGGAGGCCCGATGAGAGCGCTCGCGTTCCTTCTTCTCGCCCTGCCGCTCTTCGCCCCGTTCGACTCGGGCCTCACGGCCCTCGCTCAGGGCAAGCCAGACGCAGCGCCGCCGAAGCTGAACGTGCTCTTCATCGCCGCGGACGACATGAACACCTGCCTCGGGTGCTACGGCCACCCGATGGTGAAGTCGCCCAACGTCGACCGCCTCGCGGCCCGCTCGCTCAAGTTCGACCGGGCCTACTGCCAGTACCCGCTCTGCAACCCCAGCCGCGCCTCGCTGATGACCGGCCTGCGGCCCGACTCCACCAAGGTGCTGGAGAACAAGACGTTCTTCCGCTCGGTCCACCGCGAGATCGTCACCCTGCCCCAGCACTTCCGCAAGAACGGCTACTTCGTGTCGCGCATCGGAAAGATGTTCCACTACGGCGTGCCCACCCAGATCGGCACCGACGGCGTGGACGACCCCGTGTCCTGGGACCGCGTCGTCAACCCCAAGGGCCGCGACAAGTTCGACGAGAAGGACGTGATCAACCTCGTGCCGTCCCAGAAGAACATCGGCGGCTCGCTGACGTACTTCGTCGCCAAGGGGAGCGACGACGAGCAGACCGACGCGCTGATCGCCGCCGAGGCGGTGAAGCAGCTCGAGGAGAAGCGCGACACGCCCTTCTTCCTCGCGGTCGGCTTTTTCCGCCCCCACGTGCCCTGCGTGGCCACCCAGGAGGACTTCGACCTTTATCCGCAGGACCGGCTCACGATTCCGCCACCCGACCGGGCGGGCATCCCGCCGATGGCGACCGCGAGCGTCATGCCCCCCAACTACGGCCTGAGCGAGCGCGAGCTGAAGCCGATGCTCCAGGCGTACTACGCCTCGACGACGCTCATGGACAAGCAGCTGGGAAAGGTGCTCGACGCCCTCGACCGGCTCAAGCTGGCCGAGCGCACCGTGATCGTCTTCTGGGGCGATCACGGCTGGAGTCTGGGCGAGCACGGGATGTGGCAGAAGATGAACCTCTTCGAGGAGGCGGCGCGCGTCCCGCTCCTGCTCTCCGCGCCCGGGATGAAGGCCCGAGGGCAGTCGACGGGCCGCCTGGCGGAACTGGTCGACCTCTATCCGACGCTGGCGGACCTCTGCGGCCTGCCCGCGAACGCCGCGCACGAGGGAACGAGCCTGAAGCCGCTGCTCGACGATCCTCAGCACCCCTGGAAGAAGGGGGCCTTTACGGAGGTCTCGCGCGGCGACAAGCTCGGCTACTCGCTCCGGACCGAGCGCTGGCGCTACACCGAGTGGGACGGCGGCGCCGCGGGGGTCGAGCTCTACGACCACGACGCCGACCCGAAGGAGCTCAAGAACCTGGCCGGCGACCCGCAGCACGCCAAGACGCTGGAGGAGCTCAAAGCCCTGCTCGCCGGCGGCTGGAAGGGTGCCCTTCCGGGCAAGTAAGCGGGACGACCTCTTCAGGGTCGGTGAATACTCCACGCGCTGTCGGGGCGCTTGGGATCGTGGTCCATGCCCGCGCACCAGAGGTCGAACTCCCGGGATGCGGAGATGCCCGGCCGTCCCACGCCATCGGGGCCCGGCTTGCGGCCTCGATTGTTCCGATAGTGGACCACGTTGATCGGCGCCTCGGCGTCCTTGTGGACGATGTTGATCAGGTCCCCCTCGGGGGTCAGCATGTCCTCGTGGATCTGCATGTACGGCATCTTCTTCGGGCCGGGCTCGCGCAGTGCCTTCACCATGTCGCGGCTGCCCTTCCCGTCCCCGGGCGGCAGCTTCATCGTGCTCTGCTCGTAGGTGTGAAGGACATCGCAGACCGAATTCATGGTCGCCTCCTGACCGGCCTGTCGGGCGACGTTGATCGCGTGGATCAGTACGGGCAGGAGAATCGCCGACAGGATCCCGATGATGAGGATGACTACCAGGAGTTCCACCAGGGTGAATCCTTTTCGAGACATGGAGATTCCCTCGTCAACTCAGGCGATAGCGCAAGTGCCGTGCCTGGCGCTTCCGAGGGATTAGACGGACCCGGGCGGTTACCGTCCCGTAACAGCGTTACCGGCCGGGCTACTTCCGGAACTTGAAGGGCCGCACGGGGCGCAGCCGCTTGATCTTGCGGGCCACGCGCTCGAAAGCCTTCCGGTTCCGGTCCGTCTTCCGCAGCATCGGGAGCCGCGGGGCGCCCATCCGCTCCTGCAGCGTCGGCAGGCGCAGCAGCTCGCCCCTCAGGCTGTCGAGGTCGCGGCCCCGCTCCTCCACCGGCAGCGCCTTGCGGCGGAACCACTGGACGAGGTCGGAGGCCAGCAGGTAGAGCGGAAAGAGCGCGCCGTGCTGGCGGCGGCGCCGGCCCAGCAGCGAGCTCCGGGTGAAATCCGTCAGCAGCGAGGCCGACTCCGCCTGCGACGCGGCGCGCGACTCGTACGCCTGGTGGGCGCGCCACGGCGAGATCCTGGCGTCCACGACGTAGACGCAGTACTCCCACGTCTTGTCGCGGAACATCGGCTTCGCGGGATGCCCCTTGCGCGAGAGGCGGTGCCGCACGACGACGAAGCGTCCGAGCGTCTTGCGGATCGGGTGGATGCGCTGCTGGAACTCGCCCGCCTCCCAGCCGCCCGAGAGCTCCCGGAACTTCGCCTTCTGGGCCGCCGAGCGGATGCCCGCCAGCGAGGGGGCTTCCATCACGTACGAGACGCCGCGACTGTTGAGGAAGCGGACCACGTCCTCGCTGAAGTAGCGCGAATCCAGGCGGAAGCGCACCCGGCTCCGCGGGAAGCCGCCCGGCACCTTCGAGACGCATTCCTTCAGGAACGGCACGATGCCCTGCGTGTCCTTGTCGCCCGTGGTCCGCAGCTCGCCGTGCCAGAACTCCTTCGACTCCGGCTCGAAGGCCACCAGGGGCCGGTACTGACGCGGGAGCTCCACGCTGCCCACGTCGAGGAGCACCCGGCCCGGGCGTTCCGGCATCGAGAACAGGTTGTGCCGCAGCGCGTCGTGGACCCGCGAGACCGCGTGGCCCGCCTGGGGCGACACGCGGCCCAGGAACTGGCGCAGGTCCGCGACGTCCGGCCCCCGCGAGGGCCCCAGGATCTCCAGGCGCGCGCCCTTCTCCTTGTCCGAACGGCGGTCGCCGGCGATCAGCGCCGCGACCACGTCGGCCAGCAGCTCCGAGGGGTGGCGCTGGCCGTCCTTCTCGCGCACCGGGACGTGCTTCTGGAGCCGCTCCTTGAGGCGGATGCGGCGGAAGAACTCCTGGAGGAGCGCGTGGCCGTCGAGGGCGACGCCGCCCTGCAGCCGCGCGGCCCCCGGCTTCTGCTTCGGGCGGCCCTGGAGCAGCATCGACTTGCGGAGCTCCTCCGCCGCCTTCTTCGAGTCGGCCGCCGACTCGCGCGCGATGCCCGACTGCTGCCGCGCCGACTCCATCAGCCGCTCCACCGCCTCGAGGCGGTGATCGAGGGCCGACGCCGCGGCCGTCGTCAGGTCCGCGGACTGGAGCCGCGCCTGCAGCGCCGCGTTCTCGTCGACGAGGCGCCGGGCCCGCTCCTCGAGGCTGGCCGCATTGGCGCTGACTTCGTGAAGCCGCGCCTGCGTCAGCGTCGCATCGTTGCGCGCCTCCCGGGCGACTTCCTGTTCGCGCTGCAGGACCCCCTGCAGGCTCTGCAGCGACGCGTTCTCGGCGGCGAGGCGCCGCCCCCGTTCCTCGAGGCCGGCCACGTTGGCGCTGACTTCGTGGAGCCGGGCCTGCGTCAGCGTCGCGTCGTTGCGCGCCTCACGGGCCACCTCCTGCTCGCGCTGCAGGATCCCCTGCAGGCTCTGCAGCGCCTCCCGGGCCTCCGAGAGATCCAGGCGCGCGCGGGTCAGCTCGTCCTGCAGCGCCTGCGACTTCTCCCGCAGCGCCCCAAGCTCCTGCTGCTCCGACTGGTGGCGCTCCTCGATCTCCTCGAGGTCGGAGGAGACGATGACCACCTTCTCGCGCTGCTCCTCCTGCTCCTTCTCGAGCTTCGCGATCTGCGCGCGGGACGCCGCGGCCTCCTCCTTCGCTTCGTCGAGCTCCGCCAGCGCCTCGGCGTGCTCGCGCCGGAACTCTTCCAGGCCCACGAGTTCGGCCCGCAGCCGGGTCAGCTCCTGCTGGAGGCCGACGCGCTCTACCTCCACGCGGTCCGCATCGGCGGTCCGCGCCTGGATCTGCGCGTCGCGGAGCGTCGCGGCCCGCCGCTCCGCGTCGAGCGCCGCCTGGGTCTCCCGCGCGCCCGCCTCGGCGCCCGCGAGCTTCTCCCGCAGCGCCGCCGACTGGACGCGCTCCGCCCCGAGGGTCGCCTCGAGGGCCGCCAGCTTCTCCTTCAGGCGCACGTCGGCCATGTCGAGCGCCGCCTGCTTCTCCCGCACGCGGGCCTCGGCGGCGTCGAGCTTCACGCGAAGGTCCAGGGCCTCGCTGGTGGCGGTCTCGGTCTTCAGGCGCTCCTCGGCGGCGGCCGCGTCGAGGGCGGCGGCGCCGGCGCGGAGATGCTCGACCTCCTTCCGGAGCGGCCCGTTCTCGCCTTCGAGCCGCGCAGCCTCGGCGGTCGACTTGCGGATCCCGTCCAGCGCCTCCTGGAGGCGCAGCTCCAGCTCGCCGGCCCGCGACCGGAGCGCCGCGTGCTCGCGGGCGCCGTCGCGGACGAGCTCCTCGGCCTTGGCCAGCTGGGCCCGGGCGGCTTCCAGCTCTCGCGCCGACTTCGCCGCGTCGGGCAGCTTCGACTGGAGTTTGAGGACCTGCTCGACCATCTCGGTGCGGGCGTGCTCCGCCTCGCGGAGCCGCGAGCGCTCGCGCTCGAAGCTTCCCTCGAGCTCGCTGATCCGCCGGCCGGCGCCTTCGAGCTCCGTCTGGAAGCGGGCGTTCTGGCGGTTAAGGTCCTGGTTCTCCTTGAGGGCGGCCTCGAGGCGCGGCCCGTCCTCCTTCAGGCCCGAGACCTTCTCGCGCTCCGCCTCGAGGGTCGCGGCGAGCCGCGCGTTCTCGACGCGCGTCTTCTCGAGCTCGGCGGCCGCCGCGTCGGCGCGGCGCTTCAGCTCCTCGACCTGCTTCTGCATCGAGGCGGTCCCCTCGAGGAACTTCTTGTGGAGGGTCGCCTCCTCGAGCTCGGACTTGAGCTCCAGCTCGCGCTGCATCGCCTCCAGGTGCTCGACGAGCTCGTTCTTGTCGGTCTCCAGGAGCTGGGCGCGGGACTTCACGTCCCGGTGCTCCTTCATGAGGCGGTCGAGTTCCTTGCGGGACTCGGCGACGATGCGATCCTTCTCCTCGGCGGTCTGGGTGCTGACGACGCGGTCGACGGCCTTGCGGATGAACTCCTCCATGGCCTTCTGGTCGAGGACCTTGACCTTCTTGAACCCCTGCTTGGAGAGGTCCGTGAGGTCCATCTTCTGGGAGCCCGCGTCGAAAACTCCCTGGAGGTTGAGATTCAGGTCGTTGCCGTTGCCGTTGTCGTTCCCCATGTCGTCGCCCGTACAAGGACCGTCGTGAGCGCGTGGAGGAGTGGACGGCCTCCCCCATCCCCCGGCTGCATTCGAATTTTACCCCACCCCCGGGGCGCGGAAGGCCAAAAGAGAAACGGCGCGGCGCCCCGGGTGAAGCGCCGCGCCGCTTATGGGTATGTGAATTCCCTAGGACGGAACCTTAGGCGTCGCCGATGTCCACGACCTCGCCGTCGCCGACCTTCAAGGCGAGCAGGACCTCGAGATCTCCCGGCTCCCGGCACTGCACGATGATCTCGACCGCGGAACGGCCTGCAAGGGGACTCGAACCGACCAGCGTGATGATCTCGGTCACGGACAGGGAGGAGTTCAACGCGATCGACAGGGTCATGCCGGGATGGACCACGCCCTCGATCACCTCGCCCCGGAGGACGTACTGCCTCCGCTCCGGGACGCCCTCGACCGCCCGGACCCTGAACTTTGCCGGCATCGGACCCCCGTCAAAAAAAAACCTCAGGGGTGGCACCCCTGAGGTTTTCAAAGATCGTGGTGAAGACTAGGTCTTCGGGACCTTGGTCAGTTCGCCGTCCTTGAGGCCGCTGCGGTAGATGGCGTCCGTCACGGCCTGCACCTGGCAGGCGTCGGCGAACGACGGAACCGAATAGGCCTTATTGGGTTTTCCGAGCAGCTGAAGGCCGAACTGCAGGTACATCCAGCGGAAGTACTGGAGGTAGCCGTTGATCAGGCCCGGCACGGTGTCCGTATTCATGTGGCCGTCGTCGCCGGGGTCCGAGAGGTGGATGTGGGTCCAGCCGCGCTCGCGGGAGGGGATCTTGGCGCCGTCCTGCCGCGTGTGCGAGTAGAACTTCAGGTAGCCCTGGTCCTCGAGCTCCCACTGGACGCCGCCGCGGTTGCCGTGGATCGTGTTCTCGAAGAAGGCCTTGTGGCCCGTTGACGTGCGGTTCGAGCGGAAGGTGATCGAGCAGCCGTTGTCGAAGTAGCCAATGGCCTCGAAGGCGTCGACCGCCTTGCCCTTGGCCTTCTTGTCGGAGCCACGGACCATTTTGAGGTTCTCGCCGTCGCCGTCGTACACCCGCGTCTGGGCCGACACCTCGACGACCTTCTTGCCGAGGATGAATTGGATGAGGTCGACCTGGTGGGCGCCCAGGTCCTCGATGACGCCGCCGATTCCGTGGTTGGGATCGAACCGCTCATTGGCGGGAGTTCCGTCTTCCTTGAAGCGCCCGGAACGCCCCCAGTCCTGGAGGAATTCCGACGTCCCCTCGAAGTAGCCGCTCTTCCCAAGCACGCCGCCACCCTGGATGATTCTCCGAGCCTCGAGCGCGCCCGGCGCGCCCTGGTAGCAGAACGTCACCATGGTCGGAGTGCCGGCCTTCTGCGCGGCGGCCGCGATCTGCTGACCTTCTTCGAGGTTTCTCGCCAGCGGCTTCTCGCAGACGACGGCCTTTCCGGCCTTGAGCGCCGCCAGGGCCATCGGGGTGTGTTCCCGATTGGGGGTCGTCACCACGACGAGGTCGGCCTTGCCGATCTCCTTCTCCCACTCGGTCGACGTGCGGTTGTAGCCGTACGTATTCTGGGTCACCGCCAGCTTCTCGGCGTCGCGGCCCGCGATGCACTCCATGACGAACTCCAGGCCCTCGGGCCGGAGCTTCTGGTTGGCTTCCAGGATGCCGCGGGGGTGGGCGATGCCGCCCATGAACCCCTGGCCGATCATCAGGACTTTGATCTTCTTCATGGGATTCTCCGTTCTACCGCTTCTTGGCCTTCTTGGCCGCCTTCACCTTGGCCTTGGGCTTCGACTTCGCGATCGCCTTCTTGGCGGCGGACTTGGTCTTCGCCACCGCCTTCTTCGAGGGCTTCGCCGCGGGCTTCGCGGGCGCCGAGGCCTTCCTGGCGCCGCCGTGGACCAGGGCGTTGAGCTCGTCGGCGCCCTTCTTGCACGCCGCCGTCTTGGGCCAGGCGCCGTCCTCGAAGCAGAGGTCGATCGTCCACCAGTCGTGCGGGCAGCCCGAGTTGGCGGACAGCTCCTTCAGCACCGGCGGGAACTCGATGTTGGCCGTACCGAACACCTTGTGGGTGCTCGTGCCGTGCTCGTTCAGCTTGCCGTCGCAGTCGATGATCTGGATCGCGTTGATCTTGCCGCGCAGCTTCTTCGCCAGGTCCAGCATGCCGTCCTTCGACGTCTCGGGGGCGCCGCCGGACTGGCGCGCGCCCACCACGGCGCACATGTAGGCGTGGCAGGTGTCGTACATCGCGCCGAAGTTCTTCGCGCCGACGGCGTTGACGACGCTGACGATGTCCGAGGGCCGGTTGAAGACGAAGCCCGGCTCGAACTCCCAGGTCACCAGGATGCCCATGTCCGCCGCCATCTTGCAGACCTGCTGCCAGATCTTGACGACGTTGTCCATGGCCTGGTTCTTGTCGATGGTCGCGGGCTTCTCCTTGGTGCCGAGGATGTCGGGCGGCTGGACGGTGTCGACGCGGAAGAGCGTGATGCCCAGGTCCCGGGTGAACTCGAGGTTCTTCTTCACCATGGACAGGTAGTGGGCGCCGCCGTCCGTCGCGTCGGCGAGGTGGGACGGATGGTTGGGATAGTCCCACATGTCGGTCGCGATGCCCGAGAACTCCAGGCCGTTCGACTCGACCAGGCCCTTGAGCGCCTTGCGGGACTCGAGGGTGGGATGGTTCTCGGGATTGGGGTGCGAGAAGAAGGCCCCCAGCTCGAGGCCGTCGAACTTCAGCTTCTTGAGCTCCTGGACCACCTCGGGGAACGGGATGGGCTTCTCCATGTACGGGCCGACGCAGTAAGCCCAGGTGCCGATGGAAATCTTCTTCACATGTCCTCCACGCTTAACAAAAGTCCGTATTCGTTACCGTCGAGCTTTAGGTTTCGCCTTCGAGGCCGGCTTCTTCGCCGGCTTTGCCTTGACCTTCACCTTCGCCTTGGGTTTGGGCTTGGGCTGGGGTTTCGCCTTCTTCGCGGCGGGCTTCGCCTTCGCCGGCGCCTTCTTCGAAGGCCTTGCTGCGGCCTTCGCGGGCGCCGCCGCCGGCGCCTTCGCCGCGGCGGGCTCGCTGCCGTACTTCCGGTTGAGCAGGTCGCAGGCTTTCTTCGCCTCGGCCGTGCCGGGCCAGGCGTCGGGCCAGAAGCAGAGGTCGATGGTCCACCAGTCGTGCTTCACGCCCGAGTGGGCGTTGAGCTCCTGCAGGACGGGGCCGAAGTCGACCTTGCCCGTGAAGAACGGGTTGTGGGTCGACGTGTGGTCGTCGTGCAGCGAGCCGTCGGAGTCGATGAGCTGGATGTGGTTGATCCGGCCGCGAAGTTTCCGAGCGAAGCCGAGCACGCCGCCGTCGACGGTCTCCTGGGGCCCGCCGGTCTGCTTGGCGCCGACGACGCCCACCGTGTACGCGTGGCAGGTGTCGAACATCGCGCCGAAGTTCGGCTCGTCGACCTCCTCGATGATCCGGATGATGTCGCTGGGCCGGTTGAAGACGAAGCCGGGCTCGAACTCCCACGAGAGCTCGACGCCGACGTCCTGGGCGATCTTCGAGGCCTGCTTCCAGGTCTTGACGACGTTGTTGCGGGCGATGTCGATCTCGGTCTGGCTCTTCCCGGCCAGGATAATCGGGTCCTGCACGGTGTCGACCCGGAAGACCTTGATGCCGAGATCGACGGTGAATTCGAGGAGTTTGCGGAACTCGGCGATGTAGGCGGCGCCGCCGTCGACGGCGTCGGCCAGGTGCATCTCGTGGCCGGGGTAGTTCCAGAGGTCGGCCGCGATGCCGGAGAAGCCGAGGCCGTACTTCTTCATCGTCTCGAGGACGGCCTGGCGGGACTCCTTGGTCGGGCAGTTGTAGTAGTTCGGGTGCGCTTTCTCGTGGAAGTTGAAGGCGCCGAGCTCCAGGCCGTCGAACTTGAGCTCCTTGAGCTTGGAGCAGACTTCCTCGAAGGGCACCGGATCGTTCTGGTACGGACCGATCGTGTACGCCCAGGTGCCGATGGAAATCCGCTTCGCCATGGAGCCCGTCTCTCTTTACTTGTCGGCCTTCTTGTGGTCGCCCACGTTCGGGTACTTCTTGCCGTCCCAGACATCGGGGCCGAAGTAGCGCAGCGTCACGAAGGGCTCGGTGCCGGTGTTCTCGACGGTCACGCCCTGCACGGCCGCTTCGTGGGAGATGAAGACCTCGTCCTGGGTCATCTGGCCGAAGCGGATCATGACGGGGGTCTCGATCTCGTGGCGGCCGATCTTGCCCTTGCCCTGGACCGCGATGACGCCCGAGGCGCCCGAGTCCTTGATGGTGACCTTCGCGCCGGGCTGCACGGTGAGCTCGCGCGCCGAGAAGAGCTGCTTGCCGTGGATGCGGCCGTAGACGACCCAGCGGTCGACCCAGCCCTCGCTCTCCGACTTCTCGGTCGGGATCGGCTCCATGTAGCACGCGTCCTTGAAGTGCGTGCAGGTGTTGAAGTCCCAGTCGAGCAGGTCGACGATGTAGTCGAGGTCCCGCTGCTTGGGCTTGGGCACATCCTTGACCAGGAGCGACCAGGGCACGCAGCGGCACTCGACCATCGACTGGAACATCGCGAAGACGTCGCTGCCCCACTGGGGCTCGTAGGTCAGGATCGAGCCGGGCGCGTGGAGCACGCGGGGCGGGATGAGCCAGCCCGTGCCGGGCTTCAGCCGGTAGGCCTTGCAGAGATCGAGCATCCCGTTGTCGCCGATGTTCCAGTTCTCGAGGCAGCGGCGGACGTCGTCCTTGGTCGTGCCGGGCTCGAGGCCGTAGTACGTGTGCGGGAAATTGTTGCCGGTGTTGTTGAGCTGCGGCGGGAAGTAGTAGGACTCCGGCTTGCCCTGCTGGCCGACGGCCTTGGCCTGCTCGTCGTCCTGGTGCATGTGGCAGGGGATCGGGCCCTGGTTGTCGAAGAACTTCGAGTACACGGGCCAGCGCTTGTACTTCGACCAGATGGCCTTGCCGACGATGCGCTCGCCCTCGACCTTGACGGCCTCGCGGAGCGTGAAGCGCTCGCCGCCGAAGTGGACGTAGCTCAGGCCCTCGTCCTCCGCGCGGTTGTCGTTCGCGGCCTCGGTGGTCGAGCCGAGCCAGCGCTCGTCGATGCCGCCGCGGTGCGCGCCCAGCGCGTAGTAGTCGTCCGGGTGCAGCTTGAGGCGTCGACCGGGCGTGAGGAAGGAGCGCGGGACCCAGCAGGGGCCGAGGCGCAGGACGCCCTCGCCCTCTTCGAGCGCGCGCGCCACCGAGGGCTTCTTCGAGATCTTCGGGGTCGCCGAGGTCGCGATCGCCATGGTCCCTGTTCTCCCCAATAAGACGATGCTAATTCGATTAATCCAAGACTCAATTCGTGTTTTCCACTCGCCGCCCCCCGGGGGGCCGTGGACTAGCGGGTATAGCACCGGAGCCCTGCGCCTGCAAGAAAAAGGTGGCGGGGGAGAATGTTCAATTCGCAGAGGATCTCAGGGAAAGCCTTAGGGAGGAGAGGTCCTACTTTACGACGGCGTCGACCACCTTGTTGACGAGCTCGTGCTCCCAGTCCTTCGGATACTTGCTCCCGTCGCCCAGGCGGACGAAGACCAGGTCGAGGCTCGGCACGAGGTAGCCGTGGTTGTTCTTCGCGCCGGCCGTCTGTACCAGGTCCTTGGGGGCCGCGGGGTGGCGCGGGTGGACCCACCACTGGGCGCCGTAGTCGGGCTTGATCTTCTGGCCCTGCCAGGCGAAGTCGTAGTAGCTCGAGGGCACAAGTTCCTTGCCGGCCCAGGTGCCGCGGTGCAGCGCCAGGTAGCAGAAGCGCGCGTGCTCGCGGGCGCTCGTATGGAGCCCGCTGAAGCCCTGGTTGAAGGGGCCGATCTTCCCGTTGCCGCCGATCTCCAGCCACGACTCGGGCTTCTCGCCGATCGGGTCGAGCACCCGCTCCTTCAGGAACGGCAGCAGGTCCCTTCCCATCGCGCGGTTGAAGACCAGCACCAGGTGCGCGACGCCCGCGTTCGAGTAGTTGTACACGGTCCCCGGATCGCCCTTCAGTTTGGCGAACGGCGACCCGTCGACGTGCCCCAGCGACACCTCGAAGGGCGACTCCATCGGAACGTTCTCGGTCCCGAGCCCGCTGGCCATGTTGAGAAGGTGCCGGACCGTGATGTCCGACTTGCGGGGGTCGGGGAGCGGCTGCGCTTCGGGGAGCCACTCCGGGGTGCAGACCTTCGTGTCGAGCGTGATCTTCTTCCCGCCCGGCAGCTTGCCCTCCTCGCTGTCCTTGAGCAGCAGGCCCCAGGCGACGCTCGTGTACGACTTCGAGCTCGAATAGATGTTGAAGGCCTTCTTGCGGTCGCAGTCCTTCGTCCACTCGCCGACGATGTGTCCGCGCCGGATCACGAGCAACTGGTTGGCGCCCTCGACGGCGGAGCAGAACTCCCACGCCTGGTTGAGCTTGTCCCAGTCGACCCCGGCGACCTCGCGGATCTTCGCCTTCGCGGCGGCGTCGGGCGCGCCGCTCTCGGGGAGCAGTGTGCGCCATCCGCCCTTCTCCTCCGGCGGCGGGAAGTAGTCGCTGAGCTTGGATTCCTGGGGCGATGCCAGGACCAGGGCGACCAGGGCGACCAGGGCCTTCATAAGATCTCCTTGTGGTGAGCCCGTCGAACCACTAGGCAAACGCCTTCTTCACGGCGGCGCGGGTCTTCTCGATCGCGGTCTTGCAGACCTCGAGCGGGTCCTGCGCCCAGTACCCGCGGTTGAACACCTCGACCGACAGCGCGCCCGTGAAGCCGATCGACTTCAGGGTCCGGAAGAGTTGCGTGAGCGGCGCGACGCCGTCGCCCGGGTAGACGCGGTGTTCGTCCTTGATCGTCTCGCGGGGCGGATCGGCGGGATAGTCGTTCGTGTGGATCACGGGGATCGCGTCCCCCTTGAGCAGGCGGACGCTCTCGTGGCCGGAGCCGCCCTTATACATATGGTAAATGTCCGCCAGGATGCAGGCCTTGGGATGGCCGGACTGGATGGCGATGAAGGCGGCGTCGGCGAGCGTGTTGACCACCTTCACCGGGCCCCAGAACTCCATCTCGGGAATCACGCCGATCTGCTCGCCGACCTCCAGGATCGCGCGGTAGCGCTCGGCGGCCTTGCGGAGATCGAGATTGGGGTTGTCGTTCCCCGCGGGCGGCGCGGCGATGCGCTTGCCGCCGATCTGGGCGACCATGTCCATCTCGCGCTTCATCTGCTCGACGCCCTTCGCGCGCTTCGCGTCGTCGTCGACGATCCAGGGCGCGAAGCCGATGGCGCTCACGACCGTGATGCCGGCGTCGGAGATTCTCTTGCCCAGATCCTTGAGGGAGCCGCCGGCCTTGGTGAACGCCTCGAGCTCGCGGATCCACGGCTCGATGGCCTGGTATCCCGTCTTCGCCATCAGGTCCACCACGACGTCGATGGGCTGCTTCCAGCCCAGCGTGCTCGTATTGAGGCCGTAGAGGAAGGGCTCGTCCTTGGGGCGGCTCGCGAAGACCGGCGCCGCGGCGGCGACGGCCGGCGAGGCGAGGAGGGCGGCGGCGGAGGCGAGGGCTTCCCGGCGTGAAAGCATCGACGGTTTCTCCTAGAACGGGGGCTGAGCTTACCTACTTCTACGTCTCCCGTCCAAGGAACAGCGCCGACCGCCTGCCTATTTCTTCATTTCGCGCTCGAGGATCTTGCGCGTCGCGGCGTCGTCCAGGGTCTTCGAGCCCGGGGGCAGGTCCGTCCAGAAGGTGCCCGGGCCGGCGTAGCGCAGGTGGATCTTGAGGTCCTCCGGCAGCTTCGTCGCGAAGATGTAGTTCGCGTAGGCTTCGGGGTCGCCGATCGCGCTCACGTTCTTCTGGAAGCGGTCGGCTTCGGCCTTCTGCAGCATCTCGATCACATCGGCGTCCGCGCGGCCCAGGATGCGCTCGCGCTCTGCGGCAAGCTGGGCCACCTTCTTGCGGATCTCGGCGACGGCGACCTCCTTGTCGGCGCCGGTCGTCGCAACCTTCCGCTCGGCCGTCGCTTTCACCCCCGCAATCAGCTTCTCCGTCTCGGCGCCGACCTCGCGCACGCCCTTGTTGACGCCGGCCTTCAGCTCCTCGAGCTCGTTCTGCACGATCTGCGTCTTGCGCTGCTCCTCCTTGGTGAGCTGCTCCTCCGCGGCGATCTTCGAGTTCTGGATGGGCTCGCGGAGCTCGACCGGCACGTGGATGTCGCGCACCAACCCCAGCAGGACGTCGATGTTGCGGATCTTCGTCTCGTGTACGAGCGTGTCGGTGAAGGTCTTCTGGAAGAGCTCGCGCGAGGTGCCCTCGATGAACTCCTTGGCGCCGTACTTGGACCCCTCGATGCGGCAGATGGACTCGATCTGCGGCCGGATGATCTTGCGGATCACCTCCTCGGTGTTGCCGAAGCGGTTGATGATCACCGGCACGTCCTTGGGGAGCAGCCCCCAGACGACCGAGATGTCCAGCTGGATGGTGAAGCCGTCCTTCGACGGGAACGAGACGTTCTCCAGGGTGATCTCGTTGTACCCGACCCAGACCTCTTCGATCTTCCACTCGTTCGGATTGCGGTAGTAGATGCCCGGCTGGAGGACGTTCTTCTGGATGCCGCGCTCCGTCGGCCCGGCGAGCTGGCCGTCGGGCGGCGTGGCCCCGGTGAGGCGCGTGACGCAGCCGACGCAGCCCGGGCGGATCCGCGTCGCGGGGATCTTCGAGACTTCCTTCTCGAACGGGTTGATGCGGTACTTGCCCGGCGTGAGGGGCTTCCGCAGGATGCCCTTCTGCCCCTCCTCGGCCAGGAAGTCCCCGGCCTTCAGCGAATCGCCGCTCATCGATTTCACGATGCCCACTTCCTCGGGCTTGATCTCGATCACGGAGCCGCTCGTGTCGGCGCTGTACTCGACGGGGCTGTAGAAGTGCCGGCCCTCGCCGAGAACCTCCTTCCGCACGCCCTTGATGCCGGGGCCGACGACGCGGTCCTTGTCGGGGTTCGGGTTCTCGTCGCCGAACTTCGACGTCAGGACCAGGGTCTCGCCCGGCTCCACGTAGATCCGGCAGAACATCCACTGCCAGATGCCCAGATAGAAGAAGAGGAAGACCATCACGAAGGCGATGGCCACTTTGACTTTCGTGTTCATGCTCGTTCTCCCTACTTCTTCGTCCCGGACTTCGAGCTTTCCATCACCCGGCGGATCATGTCCGCGAACGGCCCGTCGGTGTTGGAGAGCACGTAGGTGATCGACGGCGCCAGCTTCTGATTCATGAGGTAGCGCACGTAGGTGTGGCCGTCGCCGAACGCCGCGGCGGCGTTCTTGAGGCCCTGGGCCTCGGCGGCGTTCTTGAAGACGATGACGTCCGCCTTCGCCTTGCCCGCCGAGACCACGGCCTCGGCCAGGTTCTGCGCGGCCTGGAGCTGCAGCTGGGCGACCTCCAGCTCCCGCTCCGCCTGGATGACGGCGACTTCCTTCTCCTGGTTCGCCCGGGTGACCGCCACCGAGGCGTCGGCCTCGGCGAGCGTCGTGAGCGTCTTCCGGTCCTTCATCTTCTCTTCCATGGCCAGGAGCTTCTGCTGCCGCTCGCGCTCTTTCTGCTGCTCGTACATGTCGCGCATCCGGATGGCGATCTCGCGATCCTTGATGGGCTTGGCGATGGCGTCCGGAGGCGAGATCTGGCGCACGAGGGCCGACTGGATGAGGATGCCCTGCGCGGCGCAGCTCTTCTTCACGCCGGCCAGGAACTCGTCCTGGAACTTCTCGCGGGTGATGCCGCCGATGAAATCGCGGGCGAGGTGCTTGGAGCCCTCGATGCGGCTGTAGGCGCGGGCGTTCGGGAGGATGATGTCCTCCGTGATGCAGGTGATCACCTCGCGGGTGTCGACGTAGCGGACGAAGACCTCGGCCACGCGGGTCGGATCGATGTACCACTCGATGGTGCCTTCCATCGAGATGTCGAAGCCGTCGAGCGACGGGAAGCGGATGATCTTGTCCGAGGTCATGTCGAAGCGATGCGAGCGCGTGTCGATGGGGGTGATCTTCTTGATGAAGGGGTTCTCGTAGTAGGTGCCCGGGCTGAGCGCGTGCTTCTGGATGCCGCGCTCGCCCTCCTCGACCAGGAACTCGTTGGGGTTCTTGGGATCCTTGCCCGAGACCAGCGTCACGACGCCCAGGTAGCCGGGAGGGACCGCGACCGCGTCGTACTGGACGATCCGGTAGGCGTAGGGGTTGACGACGTAGCGGCCGGGGCGCAGCACGTCGCGAATGATGCCGCGCTGGCCCTGCTCGGCGATGACGGCGTCCTCGGGGAGCGGCTCGCCGAAGGTTCGTACCTGGACCCCGACCTTCCCGGGCGGGATCTCGATCTGGTCGACCAGCACGTGGTCCCACGTGTAGGGGTTCCGCCAGTACCAGCCTTCGGGCAGCAGATCCGCCTGGATGCCCTTGTGGTCGGGGGAGGCGAGGATGCCGTCCTTGGGCAGGTCGTCGCCGGTCTTCCGGATCAGGACCGCGGCCTTGCGGTTCTCGACGACGACGAGTCCCGAGATGATGAAGACGCCGAACAGGAGCAGCCCGAAGAGCCCGACGACCATCGCGCCGATGGCGCCGAGCTTCCCGAAGCGCTCCGATACATTACTCATTGCCCTTTCCTCCGCAACTCGGCACAAGCATACCCCGTTCATGGGACTGGGATGGGGGTATTCCATTACCGGATCAGGAAGCAGGAAACGGGAAGCAGGAAACAGAAGAACCGCACCCCCTCCCCTCCCTCCCCTTCGGGGAGGGCGCCGTTCCCCCTCTCGCCTCCTTCTGGGGGTTGGTTGCTCGTCCCCCCCTGTGGGGGGACAGAAGGGGGGATCCCTCTTCTGTTTCCTGCTTCCCGCTTCCTGTTTCCAGGTCAAAAAAAAAGCCCCAGCCTTTGGGGCTGGGGCTCTCCGTGGTTGGGAAAGACTATCGCTTGAGCGCGAGGGTCCGGCGCTTGGCCGGCTTGGCCGCGCCCTTCGCGGCGCCGCGGAAGGTCCAGGACGGGAGCTTCAGGATCGCGCCGCCCTTCAGGGCCGACTCGTGCGCGAGGATGCCGACGCAGGTGATGTTGGCCGACTCCACCGCGTTGGGGTACGGGTCGCGGCCGTCCACCAGCGCCGACAGCATCTCGTGGGCGAGGTGCGGGTGCGAGCCGCCGTGGCCGCCGCCCTGCGCGAACGAGAGGTGCGTGTTCTCGGCCAGGTCGTAGACGCCCTTCATCGTGAACTTCTGGATGCCCTCCGGCAGCCGGTACGCGTAGTCGGGCACCTTCACCCGCTCGGGGATCTGGGGCTCCGGCTTCTTGGCCGTGTGAAGGATCGGGTCCTCGCCCTCGGTCAGCTGCCACTCGAAGGATTTCTTCGAGCCGTAGGCGTCGAAGCTCTCGCGGTACTGGCGCGCGGTGTCGAAGAGCGAGCGGTAGATGCGCGCGCTGACGTCCGAGTCCTTGAACTTGATATGGCAGGTCTCGACCGCGAAGGTCGACTTGTAGAACTTGTGGTACTCCTTGCGGATCGTCCCCGAGCCGAAGCAGGAGACGTACTCCGCCTCCGAGCGCATGAGGCCGAGGCAGGGGCCGACGCAGTGCGTCGCGTAGTGCATCGGCGGCAGGCCGGGCCAGTAGCCGGGCCAGCCGTCCATGTCCTGCTGGTGGCTCGCCTGCAGGTGCTGGATCTTGCCCAGCTCGCCCTTCTCGTAGAGCTCCTTCACGAAGAGGAACTCGCGGGCGTAGACGACGGTCTCGGCCATCATGTACTTGAGGCCGGTCTTCTTCACGAGGTCGACGATCTTCTTGCAGTCCTCGACGCTGGTGGCCATCGGGACGGTGCACATCACGTGCTTGCCGGCCTTGAGGGCGGCGATGGACATCCACGCGTGGTCCGGGATCGGCGAGTTGATGTGGACCAGGTCGACGTTCTTGTCCTTGAGCAGCGTCGCGTAGTCCGTGTAGCGGACGTTGATCTTGAACGCGTCGCCGATCTGGTTCAGCTTCTGCTCGTTGCGCTGGCAGATGGCGTACAGGTCGGCGTTCGGATGCCCCTGGTAGATCGGGATGAACTCGGCGCCGAACCCGAGCCCGACGATCGCCACGCGGATCTTCTTCTCGCCCATGTGCCGTCCTCCTCGTTACGGAGCTACGGTACCCCGCCCCGGGCCCCCGATCCATGAGAACCCGCGCAAAAATATTGAGATCTTTTACCGCCGTTTGCCTTGGACGGGGCGTATCATGGCTGTGAGGATGAGAATTCTTACCGCCCCGTGAGGAAGCGCCGCTCCGTCGCCCTGCTGATCGAGACCTCCAACGCCTACGCGCGGGGGCTGCTGGCGGGCGTCATGGCCTACGTGCGCCAGCACCAGCCCTGGTCGATCTACCTGCCGGAGCTGGGCCGCGGCGACGTGCCGCCGCGCTGGCGCGGCGACGGCATCATCGCGCGCATCGAGACGAAGGCGATCGCCCGGGCCGTCACCCGGACGGGGCTCCCGGTCGTCGACGTGAGCGCCGGGCGCCACGTCAAGTCGGTCCCCTGGCTCGAGACGGACGACGCGGCCATGGCGCGGACGGCCCTGGAGCACCTCCTCGAGCGGGGCTTCCGGCACCTCGCGTTCTGCGGCGAGCGGCGCTTCAACTGGTCGCGCTGGCGCGCGGAGCACTTCCAGAAGCTCGCCCGCGAGAAGGGCGTGAGCGTCGACGTCTACGAGTCCTCCGGGACCGACCCCTGGGCGAAGGAGCACCAGGCGCTGCTCGCCTGGGTGCGGAAGCTCCCCCGCCCCGTCGGCATCATGGCCTGCTACGACATCAAGGCGCAGCAGCTGCTCGACGTCTGCCGCGAGAACGGCGTGGCGGTCCCGGAGGAGATCGCCGTCATCGGGGTCGACAACGACCCGCTGCTCTGCAGCCTGACGTCGCCGCCGCTCACGAGCGTGATCCCCAACACGCAGCGCACCGGCTACGAGGCCGCCGCGCTGCTCGACCGCATGATGGGCGGCGAGCGGGTCCCCGCCAAGGGCCACTTCGTCCCGCCGATCGGCGTCGAGACCCGCCAGTCCACCGACGTCCTGGCGCTCGCGGACCGCGAGATCGCCGCGGCGGTGCGCTTCATCCGCGAGCACGCCTGCGACGGCGCGACGATCGGCGACCTCCTGCGGGTCGTCCCGCTCTCGCGCCGCGTCATGGAGAGCCGCTACCGCAAGGCCACGGGCCGCACGCCCCACCAGGACCTCGTGCGCTTCCGCATCGACCGCGTCAAGCAGCTCCTCGCCGAGACGGAGCACTCGCTGGAGCGCATCGCGACGCTCGCGGGCTTCGACCACCCCGAATACATGAGCGTGGCGTTCAAGCGCGAGACCGGAACGACGCCCGGCAAGTTCCGCCTCGAGGCCAAGCCCAAGGAGAGCGCCCGCTGAGCCCTCAGAACGGAGTGCTGACGAAGCGGGCCCGAAGGGCCGCGGGCAGCACGGGGCAGGCGTCCTCGGGACGGGGGAAGAGCCTCCGGCGCACCCGGGCGAAAGCATCGTATCCGGCGTCCCGCAGCACGCGCGGCACGAGCCTCCCCGCGACGGCGATCGGGCGCCAGACCCCGCCCAGCCGCTCCAGGACCTCGAGCACCGCCGTCGAGCGCGTCAGCGTCCTCCCTTCCCCCGTCTGAACGATGAGGGTGTCGCCGGCCGCCAGCGGCGCGAAGCGGAACGCGCCGCCGCTCGCATCCTCGGCGAGCACGAAGCGCACGAACCCGTGGCAGAACGCGCACGCGCCGTCGTAATGCAGCAGCGCGGGCCCGCCGGCGCGGCGCGGCGCGATCCAGGCGGGATCGAAGGTGAAGAGATGCAGCATCACCATTCCGAGGCTGAGGTCCGCGAAGTCGATCGTCACGATGAGGAGCAGGTGCATCGCCAGCAGCAGGCCCCAGAGCCAAGGCCGCAGGCGCCGGATCAGGGACAGCGGCGCGAAGAGCAGTTCGAGCGACAGCGCGCTCCAGGTCAGCGCCTGGACCAGGATCGGCGGAAGCGCCAGAAGGACGGCCTGAACGCCGCCGGGCCGACCCAGAGGATTGCCGAGCATCCGGAGGAGCGCGCTGCCGTCCTGCCAGGACGGGCTCAGCAGCTTCGTGACGCCGCTGTAGCTGTAGCCGAGGGCCATCACGATCCAGGCGGCCGCGAAGAGCGCCGGCGGCATCCGCCAGGGCAGCTCGCCCGCCACCCGGCCGCGCGACACCCAGGCCCCGAAGCACGGACGCGGGAGCGCCGCGTGAGCCAGGAGCATCCAGCCGACGTAGGGGATGCTCGGATTGGCGATCAGCGGATTGCGGCCCAGCAGGCAGGCCCAGACGTACCAGGTCCCGACGGCCGCCCAGCGATCCTGAATGCCCGCCGCGACGAGGAGGCTCAGCCCCGCTCCCAGGGCGACAAAGCAGCTCACGAAGGCCGGCGTGTCGCAGAGCGCCAGCACGTTGGGGAAGAAATGCAGGATCGGGCTCGCGGCCCCTTGCGGAAGCTGGCCGCTGCTGGAGAAGACTTCCGCGGTCCAGGGAGCCAGCTGAGCGAAATGGACGAACAGATAGACGCCGAAGATTGCCCGGAAGATCGAGTACTGCCCTCCCGTCCAGCCGTTCTTCATGGCCGCTCCGGCCCAAGGCAGCGGGAGAAGTCGCGGGCCGCTCCCGGCAGCGACTCATAGCGAACCCAGACGTCGCAGACCTCTGCCGGATTGATCCCGAGCTCCCGGAGCACCGGCGCGTCGCCGCGCAGGCCGTAAGTCAGCACCGGGTCCCGCAGCGAGTCCGGCAGGATCGGCCCGAACGCGAGGGCCGCGCCGTAGACGTTCCTCCGGTTGTAGGGTCCCCGGAGCCGGGCGTCCGCCGCCAGCGGGCGGGAATGGATCTCACCCCAGGCGTCGACCCATTCCAGGCTGAAGCGCGTCGCGTAGGCCTCGTAGCCGTCCTTCGCGCAGAACACTTTCGGGGCCGGAGACGCGGCGCTCGCCGCCCCGAGGTTCTTCAGGAACGGAAGCCGGAGGAGGTCGCCGCCCATCTGCAGCAGCCCCAGGGCCACGAGCAGCGCCGCCCTCTTCTTCATGCGGCCACGTCCTTGCCCCGGAACATGTCCAGCACGCGAGCCTCGGCGTTCCCCTTGAAGCCGCAGGTCTTCTTCCACGCGACGGGATTCCGGAAGGTCCCGAAGAGCATGTCCCAGAGCGGCAGGTCCGCGTAGTTGTAGGAGTGCACGCCCGACTGGTGATGGACGCAATGGCTCTCCGGCCGCTGGAAGAGGAAGCCGAGCCAGCGGGGCGTCTTGACGTTCCAGTGATAGAAGAGCTCCGCCAGGCCGGTGATGATCACCACGATCGACGCCGCCTGCGCCCCGAGACCGACGCCGAAGAAGAGGATCACCCCCGACAGGATGCTGTTGGCCACGAGCTCGAAGGGGTGCTTGTAGAAGCTCGTCAGGACCTCGATGCGCTGCGGGCTGTGGTGCAGCTGGTGGACCCAGCGCCAGAGGAAGGGCACCTCGTGGCGCCAGCGATGCCACCAATAATAGACGAAGGTGATCGCGAGATAGCCGACGATGGCGCCGCCCGCCACGCCGAGCCCGTCGGCCGACCAGGGGCGGTGCTCCTTCATCCACTTCTCCCAGGTCGTGCCGGAGAGGAACACAACCCCGACCTGGAGGGCGTTGATGATGATCGCCCGCGTGCGCCAGGTCTTGACCTTGGGCCAGATCCGTCCGGGCCTGAGGCGCTCGACGACGATCATCAGGAGGCCGACCGCCAGAACCGAGAGCGTGATGATCATGGGGCACCGGTGAAGCAATTCGCCGGCCTCGATGCGGCGTCCGTTTCCGTGGGGTCCGCTGTGAAGGGACTTGCACAGTGGGCAGTAATCCTTGATGCCGGATGCTCCTTGAGGCTTAATTCTTAGTGCTTACTGCTAACCAAAAGGAGATTGCCATGAAGTACGGAATGAACATGCTGCTCTGGACGGGCGACTGCACGACCCCGGAGTTCCCCGCTCTCTTCGAGCGGCTGAAGAAGACGGGCTTCGACCTGGTCGAGATCCCGATCTTCGACCCCAACCCCAAGAAGCTCGCCGCGCTCGCCAAGAAGCTCGACTCGATCGGCCTTGAGCGCTCGGCCGTCACCTGCCTCAACGCGGACAACAACCTGATCGGCGAGGACAAGAAGCAGCGCGTCGCCGGCGTGAAGCACCTGAAGGCGGTCATCGACTGCTGCCAGGCGATGGGCGTGAAGAAGCTCGTCGGCCCCATCTACGCAGCCCTCGGCGTCTTCAGCGGCAAGGGCCCCACCAAGCAGGAGCTCAAGTGGGCCGCCGAAGGCCTGCGCGAAGCCGGCGACTACGCCAAGAAGGCCGGCGTCACGCTCGTGCTGGAGTTCCTCAACCGCTTCGAAATCTACCTCCTGAACTGCGCCGCGGACACCGCGAAGCTCGTGCGGGAGATCGACCACCCGAACGTGAAGATGATGTACGACACCTTCCACGCCAACATCGAAGAGAAGAACATCAGCGAGGCCCTCGAGAGCTGCAAGGACGTCATGTGCCACGTCCACATCTCCGAGAACGACCGCAGCACGCCCGGCAAGGGCGGCGTGAACTGGAAGGAGAGCTGGGCCGGCCTCAAGAAGATCGGCTACAAGGACCTCCTGGTCATCGAGGCCTTCGGCCAGGGCCTGCCCGCCCTCGCGGCCGCGACGAAGATCTGGCGCAAGATGTTCCCCGACGAGGAGACGCTCGCGAAGGACGGCCTCGCGTTCATGAAGCAGTCCTGGGAGAGCTAGTCTCCTGAAGGTCCTCGACGCCTCGAGGGTCCTGGCGGGGCCGTACGCCGCCATGATGCTGGGCGACCTCGGCCACGACGTGGTCAAGGTCGAGCGCCCGGGCGACGGCGACCAGACCCGCGCGTGGGGGCCGCCCTGGCAGGACGGCCAGAGCGCCTACTTCCAGAGCGTCAACCGGAACAAGCGCAGCCTCACGCTCAACCTGAAGGCTCCGGAGGGCCGCGAGGTCTTCCGCCGTCTCGCGCGGCAGAGCGACGTCCTGATCGAGAACTTCCGCGCGGGCGACCTCGACGAACTGGGCCTGGGCTACGCCGAGCTTTCGCGTCTCAACCCCCGCCTCGTCTTCTGCTCCATCACCGGCTACGGACAGACGGGGCCGTGGAAAGAGCGCCCGGCCTACGACCTCGCGCTGCAGGCCGAGTCGGGCTGGATGAGCATCACCGGCGAGGCGGGCGCGCCACCGGTCCGCGTGGGCGTCGCGGTGATCGATCTCTTCAGCGCCCACTATGCCGTCCAGGCGATCCTCTCGGCGCTGCTCGACCGCGAGCGCACGGGCCTCGGCGCCCGAATCGACGTCTCCATGCTGGAATGCGCGGCGGCGTCGCTGAGCTACATGGGCCAGAACGCGCTGGCGACGGGCGTCTCGCCGGGCCGGATGGGATCGCGGCACCCGTCGATCGTGCCCTACCAGGCGTTCCCGACGCGGGACGCTTACGTCGTGGTCGCGGCGGGCAGCCAGGCGATCTGGGAGCGCCTCTGCGGGGCGATCGGCCGGCCCGAGCTGACGCAGGACGCGCGCTTCGGCGACAACTCGAAACGGGTGGTGAACCGCGAGGCCCTCGAGGAGATCCTGACGCCCGTCTTCCGCTCCCGTGACACGGCGGCGTGGCTGGCCCTGCTTCAGGGGCACGACGTCCCGGCGACGCCGGTGAACGACGTCGCCGCGGGCCTGGCGCTGCCGCCGCTCGCGGAGCGACAGCTCGTGAGCGGCTCGGGGATCGGCTCTCCGGTCGCGCCGGGCCGCTCCCATCGCCCCCCTCCCCGCCTGGGCGAGCACACGGACGAGATTCTCCGCGAGCTCGGCTACGACGCCGCGACGGTCGCAGGATTCCGGGCCGCCGGCACCGTCTAGGTCATGGGTGCCGGAGGACTAAAGCGGATTAGTACGGCTGCGCTCCGGAAAAGATATGGTTGACATGAAATGGGGGCGCACCCATAATCTGCCCCGACATCTGGGGATCTGCAGCCTTCTAGGGTAAATCCTGGTCTGGGGACCGACAGTCTAAGGAGGGAAGGAAAATGGCTGACAGCAGTTCCGAATCCGCCGCCGCGAGTCAGAAGGCCTTGTTCTGGGGGTGCTTCATCGCCCTCGTGACGACCGCCTTCGGCTTCATCACGCGTCTCTTCCTGATCGGCACGTGGGCGGGCGAGTTCAAGCTCGACCCGGCGCAGGCCGGGCGTCTCGCCGGCATCGGCATCTGGCCGTTCGCTGTCAGTATCATCGGCTTCAGCCTGTTCATCGACCGGATCGGCTACAAGGTGGCCATGTTCATGGCCTTCGCGGGCCACCTGATCTGGACGATCATGGGCGTCAGCGCCTACTTCGTCTCCCACGGCGCCAACCCCGACACCAAGACGGCCTACGAGCTTCTCTACTGGGGCAGCTTGATCCTCGGCCTCGCGAACGGGACGGTCGAGTCGTTCATCAACCCTGTCGTCGCGACCATGTTCAGCAAGGAAAAGACCAAGTGGCTGAACATCCTCCACGCCGGCTGGCCGGGCGGCCTCGTGATCGCCGGCATGACGGTCATCTTCATGGGCGACGTGAAGTGGGGCATCAAGATCGGCATCATCGGCCTCCCCGCCATCGTGTACCTCGTGATGCTGGTCGGGCAGAAGTTCCCCGTCCAGGAGCGCGTGCAGCAGGGCGTCACGACCAAGGAAATGCTCTCCGAGTTCGGCGTCCTGGGCGCCGCCATCGTCGGCGGCCTGGTCACGCTGCAGCTGATGGACTTCTTCCAGGGCGGCTCGAAGATCCTGTTCCTCATCATCGGCCTGGCGATCGTCGCCGGCTTCGGCGCCTACACGAAGGCGCTCGGGCGCATGCTCATGTTCTTCCTGGTCCTCATCATGATCCCGCTGGCCACGACCGAGATCGGCACCGACGGCTGGATCACGAGCATCATGGAAGGCATCGCGAAGGAGAAGTTCCACCCGGGCTGGATCCTGGTCTACACGTCGGCGATCATGATGGTCCTGCGTTTCTTCGCCGGCCCGATCGTCCACAAGCTGTCGCCGCTCGGCCTGCTGACGCTCAGCTCGGTGCTGGCGATCGCCGGCCTGACGCTCCTGTCGAGCGCGGCCGGCGCGATGATCTTCATCGCCGCGACGCTCTACGGCTTCGGCAAGACGTTCTTCTGGCCCACGATGCTGGGCGTCGTGGCCGAGCAGACCCCGAAGGGCGGCGCCCTGACGCTGAACGCGATCAGCGGCATCGGCATGCTGGCGGTCGGCACGCTGGGCTTCCCCTACATCGGCGCGCTGCAGGCCGACAAGCAGATCCAGGCGGTCGTGGCGACCGACGCGGCCAAGAAGGTCCCCGGGCTCGTGGAGAACGGGAAGCTGACCACCACCGTGGACAAGAGCATCTACGAGGTCATCAAGTACCACACGATCGACGACGAGAAGCTGGGCGCGGCGGTCGCGAAGCTTCCGGCGGCCGATCAGAAGGCGGCGAACGAGGCCATCAACAACGCCCGCGGCGCCAGCAACCAGGGCGCGCTGGGCAACATGGCCCTCTTCCCAGGCCTGATGCTGGCGAGCTACATCGCCCTGCTGCTCTACTTCAAGACCAAGGGCGGCTACAAGCCGGTGCAGCTGGCCGCCGCGCCGGAGGCCAAAGCGGCGACCTAAGGCAAACCACGAGCGAGTTCCGGAAACGGGCGCGTGACGAACGCGCCCGTTTTCTTTTTAAATTCGATGGATTCGAGTTGCCCAGTCCCTCATAATCCTTCCTTCTTCGGTCGGGCGGGGTTTGGGGACACGTAGGGAGCACGCACCATGACCAACGCAAAGCGCCTCCTCTGGGCCGGCTTCATGGCGATCCTGGCGGCAGGCGTCGGATTCGCCATCCGGAACGGCATCCTGGACAACTGGGGCCGGGAATTCGGCTTCACCGGAGGACAGCTCGGCGACATCATGTCCGGCGCCTTCACCGGATTCTGCTTCGGCATCATCATCGGTGGAGTCATTGCCGACAAGATCGGCTACGGCAAGCTGGTCATCGCCGCCTTTGCGCTTCATGTGCTGTCCGCTGTGATCACGTTCGCGGCAAGCCCGGCGGCCGCCGGCGCCACTCCCGACCAGGTGGCGGCGGCCAAGGGGACGGCCTTCCAACTCCTGAAGTGGGGCATGTTCATTTTCTCTCTGGCGAACGGCACCTTGGAGGCCGTGGCGAACCCTCTGGTCGCGACCCTCTTCCCGCAAAACCGCACCCACTACCTGAATATCCTGCACGCCAGCTGGCCTGCCGGCATGGTCCTGGGAACGGTGGCCGGCTGGATCCTGGATGACAAGATGGAGGTCGGCTGGAAGATCCAGCTGGCGCTCTATCTGGTTCCCACCGTGATCTACGGCATCATGTTCTTCGGACAGGCGATGCCGAAATCGGAAGCGTCCGAGAAGGGCCTGAGCCTGGCCGAAATGTTCAAGGACGTGGGGTTGTCCGGCGGCCTGGTGGCCTGTTACCTCCTGGTGCTCTTCTTCAGCGGCAGCGTCTTCGGAGGGCTTGTTTCAGACACGGCGGCCAAGGTGATCGGTTACGGCATCGGTGGCGCGCTGCTCATCGCCGTCGGCATCATGACCAAGTTCTCCGTCGGATCCATTCTGCTCTTTGTTCTCTTTGTCGCACACGCCCTCGTCGGCGCGGTCGAACTGGGCACCGACGGCTGGATCCAGAACATCACCGGAAACATCTTCACCTCCGAGCAGGGGCGCTTCCTCTTCATCATCACGTCGGGAATCATGTTCGCCCTTCGCTTCTGCGCCCACTTCATCGAGAAGAAACTCGGCCTGTCCCCGGTGGGCATTCTCGTGGTTTGCGCCATCCTGGCGTGCATCGGACTGAACCTGACGAGCGCCGTGAATACGTTCTTCATGGCGGTCCTGGCGCTCTCCGTCTACGCCGTCGGCAAGACCTTCTTCTGGCCCACGATGCTGGCGGTCGCATCCGACCGCTTTCCAAGGACGGGCGCCGTCGCGATCAGCATGATGGGAGGCATCGGAATGCTTTCCGCCGGCCTCATCGGGGCCGCCGGACTGGGTTATGCGAAGGACCGGTTTACCGCCGAGGAGCTGCAGAAAACCAACCCTGCCGTTTACGCCGAGGTCAAAGCAGACAAGCCCAGCAAGTTCCTCGGCTTCGCCGAAGCGACGGGACCCGACGGCAAGAAACTGGGCGACGCCCAGAAGAAACTGGCCGATGCGCGAACCGAGGTGGCCAAAGCAGGCCAGACCGATCCAAAGGCGGCATTCGAGAAATTGAGTCCGCAGGATCGGGTTGTGGTTGAATCCGACATCAAGGGCAGCCGCAAGACGCTCGTGGCCGACTCGGTCATTCCCGGGCTGATGGCCATCATCTACCTGGCCGTCCTGATGTACTTTAAGACGATCGGCGGCTATAAGGCGGTGACGATCTCGGCACCGGCGGCAGGGACCAGTCCGATGGCCGTGAGCGACCGAAGCTAGAACTCGAAACGATTCCGGGAAAGGGCGCGTGAGGAACGCGCCCTTTTCTATTTTAAAGCCGGCCCGGCGGCCGCACGCCCGAGCCTTTGCGGCCCGTGAGGGTGTCGCCCAGGTCCGCCCGCGCCTTCTCCGCGAACTCCTGCAGGCGCCGAACGATGTCGGGATGCCCGGCTGAGACGTCCTGCGTCTCGCCCGGGTCCGTGCGCAGGTCGTAGAGCGCCGCCGGCGCCCGCTCGACCTTGTAGCCGTGGCGGCTCGCGATCCCGCGGATGCCCGACTCCGACATCGACTCGGGCTTCATGTTCTCGAAGTTCGCGGGCTTGCCGTCCGAGCGCGGAGGCCCGGCGGGCGTCAGGTACTCGTGCGCGAAATGAAGTTTCCAGTCGCCGCTCCGGACCGCCTGCAGTTCCTCCCCCGCATAGAAGTAGAGCGCCTCGTGCGGGCCCCGCGCCCAGAGCTCGCCCTGCAGCAGGCGGAAGATGTCGAGTCCGTCGATCGGCCGCGGCGGCGGCGTCGCGCCGATCAACCGCGCGATCGTCGGGAGCAGGTCGATCTCCATTGCGGGTTCCGGACTGACGCGGCCCGCCGGGATCCGGCCCGGCCAGCGCGCGATGAACGGCGAGCGCATGCCGCCCTCCCAGGTGGTCAGCTTCCCTTCGCGGAACGGCTCGGCCCGTCCGGCGTGCGTCCCGTACGACAGGTTCGGGCCGTTGTCCGAGAAGAACAGCACCAGCGTCCGGTCGTCCACGCCGGCCGTCTTCAGCGCTTCCAGGATCACGCCCACCGACCAGTCCAGTTCCTCGACCGCGTCCCCGTACAGTCCGCGCGCGGACTTGCCCCGGAACGCCCTCGACGCGTGGACCGGGATATGCGGCATGATGTGCGGGACGTAGAGAAAGAACGGGCGCTCGCGGTTCCGATCGATGAAGCGCGTCGCGTGTTCCGTGATTCGACGGGTGAAGAGGTCCTGGTCGGGGTCGGTCTCGAGGACCTTCTCCCCCTCGTAGAGCGGCAGCGGCGGCAGGCCCCGCACCGTCGGGTGCAGCGGGCCGTTGTCGTTCGAGTATGGGATCCCGAAGAACTCGTCGAAGCCGTGCCGCGTCGGCATGAACTTCGGCTGGCAGCCCAGGTGCCACTTGCCGTAGGCCGCCGTCGCGTAGCCCCGCGAGCGGCAGAGTTCGGGGAGCAGCGTTTCGTCGTCGCTGATGCCGATCGGGCTCTGATGGTTGAGCGCGCCCTGGAGCCCCACGCGATTGGGATAGCAGCCCGTCATCAGCGCGGCGCGCGACGCCGTGCAGACCGCCTGGGCCACGTAGAAGTCGGTAAAACGCATCCCCTCGCGGGCCATGCGATCCAGGTTCGGCGTCCGGATCCCCTCCCCGCCGAAGCAGCCGACGTCGGCGTAGCCCTGATCGTCGGTGAGGATGATGACGATGTTGGGAGGCCGCGCGCCGTCCGCCGTCGACCCGCCCGCGCAGGAGGCGAGGAGGACGAGGGCGAACGCGAATCTCATGTCTTCTTTACGCCGAGCCCCAGCAGCACGGCGCCGATGACCACGACTTCCTCGCCGAGCGCGGAGGGGACAACGTCGTAGGACTGCGCGAAGGGCGCGAAGGCGTACTTCTCAGCGAGCATCCGGCGCAGCGGATTCCACCAGAGCTCGCCCATCAGCGAGACGCCGCCGCCCACGATGAAGCGCTCGGGGTGCAGGAGCGCGAGCACGTTGCCGATCCCGATCGCCAGCGCCTCCGCGGACTCCTCGACGGTCTTCCTCGCGACCGCGTCGCCCTTCCCCGCCAGCGCCGCCACTTCCGCGCCCGAGAGCTCGCGTCCCAGGCGCCGGCTGCCGCGCTTCCCGATGGCCCAGCCGCTCGCCACGTGCTCCAGCTTGTCGGGCTTGCCGCTGTCGGGGTCCGGCACCCAGGTGTGGCCAATCTCGCCGGCGCCCAGGCCCTGGCCCACGTCGGGCGCGCCGTCGACGACCAGGCCGCCGCCCACGCCGCTGCCCACGGTGATGTAGAAGATCCGCTTCAACCCCTTGCCGGCGCCGAGCGTCGCCTCCGCGAGAGCCGCGGTCTTGGCGTCGTTCTGCAGCACGACCGGCACTTCGACCTTCTTCTGCAGCCAGTCGCGCAGGGGGAAGTCCGCCCAGCCGTCGATCTGGTGGGAGACGAGGATGCGGCCACGCTTCGAGTCGACCGGGCCGCCGAACCCCACGCCGACCCCGGCGAGGTCCTTCGGGGAGCAGCCCGACTTGGCGACGGCCTCCTCGACGAGCGACGGAATCTGCTCGCGGATGCCGGCGCCGCCCTTGGAGGGATCGACCGTGCGGCGGACGAGCGCGGCGAGCTTGCCGTCGCGGAGCCCGACGCCGGCCTGGAGCTTGGTGCCGCCGATCTCGATCCCGACCGCCAGGCTCATGCGAGCGCCGGGGCGGCCAGCTTGAGCGCCTTGAACTTGTGGAAGAGCGTGTCGAGCAGGTAGTGGAAGAGCGCGCTGTGCACCGACTCCACCATGCCCATGTTCCACGACGGCACGTGCACGTTGTGATGCGCCATCTTCTTGAGCTTGCCGCCGTCGTAGCCGGTCACGCCGAGCGTCTTCATGCCGTTCTTGTTCGCGTACTCGATCGCGCTGATGACGTTGGGGCTGTTGCCCGAGCCGCTGATGGCGATCAGGAGCGCGTCCCTCTCGACGAAGTTCTTGAGCTGCTCGACGAAGATGCGGTCGTAGGCGGTGTCGTTGCCCCACGCGAGGATGTAGGGGGTGTTGTCGGTAAGGCTCATGACCTTGAGGCGGCGCTGCTTCTCGAAATCGTGCAGCGTGCCCTTGCCCAGGTCCTCGCAGAGGTGCGAGGCGTTGGCGCCGCTGCCGCCGTTCCCGATGATGAAGACGGTCTTCTCCTTGACGTAGCACTCCTCGACGAGATCCACCATCGTCTGCACCTGCTTGCGGTCGACCTGCGCGAGCAGCTTGGTGAAGTCGCCGAGATAATGGTCGAGTCCGGTCCAGTCCGTGGGCGTCAGCATGATGCCTCCTATAGGAGGCCTCACTATAAAATACTCGGCCCCCGAACTCAATCCGCCGCTGCCGTCAGCGCTGCAGGAACTTCACGCAGACGGGCTTCGGCACCTTCACCTCGTGGCCCGCGGCGTGCGGCATGCCGGTCTTCTCGTCGATCTTGAAGACCACGACGTTGTCCGAGTCCTGGTTCGCCGCGATCAGGATCTTGCCGGTCGGATCGACGCCGAAGTTCCGGGGCGTCTTGCCGCCGGTCGGGGCGTGGCCCGCCGCCGTCAGCTTGCCCGTCGCCTCGTCGACCTGGAACACCGCGATCGAGTTGTGGCCGCGGTTCGACACGTAGACGAACTTGCCGCTCGGGTGCACCTGGCACTCCGCGGTGGAATTGCCCTTCACCGGCTCCGGCAGCGTGCTGAGGCTCTGGATCACCTTGAGCTCGCCTTTCGCGGCGTCGTAGGTCATCGCGTGGACCGTCGAGGTCATCTCGCCGCAGACGTACGCGTACTTCGCGCTCGGGTGGAACGCGAAGTGGCGCGGGCCGGAGCCCGGCGGGATCTCGACGAAGGCCGGATCGTTGGCCGTCATGGTGCCCTTGTCGGCGTCGAGCTTGTAGATCAGGATCTTGTCGAGGCCGAGGTCGGCCGCGAACGCGAACTTGTTGTCGGGCGAGACGTTGATCGAGTGCGCGTGGGGCTCGCCCTGGCGGCCTTTGTTGACGCTGGAACCCGTGTGCTGCACGAAGGTCGCGGGCTCGGAGAGCTTGCCGTCGGCGCTCACCGGGATCGACGCGACGCTGCCCCCGCCGTAGTTGGCGACCAGCACGACCTTGCCGGTCTTGTCCGCCGTGATGTAGCAGGGGCCGCTGCCCCCGGAGTTCGAATCGCTCAACTGCTTCAGCGCGCCCTTCTCGTCGATCGAGAAGGACACCACCGCGCCGCCCTTCTTGCCGCCCGTCTCGCCGATCGCGAAGAGGAACTTCTTGTCGGGGGAGATGCTGACGAACGACGGGTTGGCGACGCCCGCGGTGCCGCCGGCGGCCGTCAGCGCGCCGCTGGAGAGATCGAGCGTGAAGTGGTGGATGCCGGGATCGGTCGGCTTGGCGTAGGACCCGACGTAGACGGACATCGTGTCGGCCGCCGCGGGGTCGGCCGCGACGCCGGGGACGAACGCGAGGACGAGAGCCAGGCACGCGAAAAGAATGCGCTTCATCATCAATCTCCCTTTCAGAACCGGCATTCTCTCTACACGCCGGATGAATGCAAAGGAATTTGAAAACCGAATACGGTAACCCTTAACCGGTAACCGGCAACCCGTAACTCGGAAAGAACCGTCACCCTGGTCCCGCCTTCGAACGTATGATCATCATGACTCTCGGACTTCTCGTGCTCCTTCTGCTTCAGGCCGGCGACAAGAAGGGGGAAACGCAGCCCCCGCTGCCCGCCACCATCAAGGCCCCGCCTGCGCCCGTGCTCCCGCCCGAGGAAGCCATCAAGACCATCAAGGTCGCCCCCGGCTTCCGCCTGGAGCTCGTCGCCAGCGAGCCCCTGATCCACGAGCCCGTCTGCATGGCGTTCGACCCGGACGGCCGCCTCTGGGTGGTCGAGATGCGCAGCTACATGCTCGACCTCGACGGCAAGGGAGAGACCAGCCCCGTCAGCGACGTCGTGGTGCTCGAGGATACGGACGGCGATGGTAAGTACGACAAGCGGACCGTGTTCCTCGACAAGCTCGTCCTGCCCCGCGCGATCTCCATCCAGGGCGACGGCGTCCTCATCGCGGAACCGCCGAACGTCTGGTTCTGCCGAAGCACGACCGGCACGCTGACCTGCGATCAGAAGACGCTGGTGACCGCGACGTACTGCAACCGGAGCGTCATCGAGCACACCGGGAACGGCCTGATGACCGCCATGGACAACTGGATCTACAACGCCAACACCACGATGCGGTTCCGGCGCGACGGCGACAAGTGGGTCGTCGGCACGACGCGCTCGCGCGGCCAGTGGGGGATCACGCAGGACGACTACGGAAGGCTGTTCACCAACTCAAACCCGGAAATCCTGCGCGGCGATCTCGTTCCCTGCTACTCCGCCATGGCACACGCGGGCAAGGCTCCCGGGGTGAACATCAAGATCGCAAAGGACGCGCAGGTCTGGCCGGCCCGCGTCAATCCGGGCGTGAACCGCGGCTATCAGAAGGGCATCCTGCGCGAGGACGGCCGCATCGCCGACTGCACCGCCGCCTGCGGCCCCGTGATCTACCGCGGCGACAACTTCCCCGCGGAGTTCCGCGGCAATGCGTTCGTCTGCGACCCCGCCGCGAACCTCGTCCAGCGCCGCATCCTGAAGGAAGAAGGCGGCAGCATGACGGCGACGAACCCGAATGCGAACGGCATCGACTTCATCGCCTCCACCGACGAGCGCTTCCGCCCCGTCAACCTCTACAACGGACCCGACGGCTGCCTGTACCTGATCGACCTGTACCGCGGCGTCATCCAGCACCGGCTCTACGTCACGACCCATCTGCGGAACCAGATCCTCTCCCGCGACCTGGACAAGGGGCTCGGGACCGGACGGATCTACCGCGTGGTGAGCGAGTCCAAGCCGCCCGGGCCGCCGCCGCGACTTTCCAAAGCGCCAGCGGCCGAGCTCGTGAACACCCTGTCGCACCCGAACGGCTGGTGGCGCGACACGGCGCAGCGGATGCTGGTCGAGCGAAAGGACCCGGCGACCGTGGCGCCGCTCCGGACGCTCGCGGGCGCCGCGGGGGCGACGGCCCCGAGGCTGCACGCGATGTTCGCCCTCGAGGGCATCGGGCAGCTCGACCCGCCTCTGCTTCAGGCGCTGCTCGGGGACAAAGACCCGAGGATCGCGGCGGCGGCGCGGGCCGTCAAGGAGGGCGCGGGCCCGGTGGCGGCGCTGCTGCCGATCGCCACCGCCAACGCGAACCTCAAAGAGGCGGAGCTGGCCACGATCGTCGGCCGGGAGACCGACTTCATCGAACGCGTCATGGCCCTGGAGGCCTGGGAGAAGGAGCAGCCGGACCGGGAGAAGCTGCTGCGGATCCTGGCGGCGCGCATCACCGCGCAGGGGAACCCGGAGCGCGTCGACGAGCTTCTCGAGCTCGCGGCCTGCCAGGCGACGGCCGCGCAGTGGCGGCGCCGGGCGCTCGTCGCCGGCATGATCGAGGGGAAGCCGACGAAGGAGATTCTGCTCCCCGCCCGTTCGGCCTCGCTCGTGAAGCTCAGCTACTCCGACGACGAACAGGTCCGGACCCAGGCGCGGGAGCTGCTCGGATGGATCCGCTGGCCGGGAAAGGCCGCCCGCGAGCCGGAACCGGAGCGAGCGGCGCCGCTGAGCGCCGACGAGCAGGCGCGCTGGGAACGGGGCCGCAAGCAGTTCGCGGTCTCCTGCGCGGTCTGCCACGCGCTCTCGGGCCTCGGCGAAGAGGGCAAGGGTCCCCCGCTCGTGGACTCGGAGTGGGCACTCGGCTCCGTAGAGAAGCTGGCCCGGATCGTGATCAACGGCCTTCACGGCCCGATCCGGGTCGGCGGCAAGATCTACAACAACACCGAGATGCCCGCGGTGCTGACGATGACCAACGACGAGATCGCGGAGGCCCTCACCTACATCCGCCGCGAATGGGGTCACCAGGCCCCGCCCGTCGAGCCGGCCGCCATCCGGGCGATCCGCAAGGTGGTCGATGACCGCGAAGAGCCTTGGACGATGAAGGAGCTCTTCGACCTGCCCGGGAAACCTCAGCGCGACTGACGCGTCGATCAGCGCTTCCAGGGAATGACGGGCGTCTGATCCCAGAAATCGAGAAAGCCCGCTTCCTTGTCTTCGCGGGACCACTCGTCGAAGGTCCCGAGGTAGAAGCGGTTCCCGCCCGGGATCTGGTGGTCGTTGGTGATGTACTTCCCGTGCTCGAGAACCAGCATCACCTGGTCGTCCAGCTCGGAGATCACGACCCGCAGGATTCTCCCCTGAAGAAATGTGTTGGGGTCCTCTCCCATCGCCTCCGCGGGGATCAGGGAGCTCAGGTCCATGTCCTCAACGCTGAGGTCTTCCGAATCCAGCTTTACCAGCAGGCCGCCCTCGAGCTGAACAAAGCAGTCGCAGTAAAACCACCGCTTGCCGGCAATACCGTCAATCTCAAAACCGTCATGGGCCGTCCAGGGCGTCTGGAGCAGGCGGGCGACGCGCTTGCCGAGGATCTGATCTTTCTCGACCATTCCCCTGAAGTGTACCCCTAGAGGCGGAAGACGCGCTTGGCGTTCTCGAAGAGAAGCCGGCGCGCCACGTCCTCGGACGCCAGCTTCCGGATGAGCGCGATGGTGCCCGCGCCGGTGCAGCCGGCGCCGCGCCCCAGCGCGTCGGTGCAGTCGCTGCCGAACATCAGCTTGGACGCGTGGCGCCGCAGGAACTCGCGCGCGTGGTCCTCGTCGCGGGACAGCGCGTTCTGGCCGGAGTTGGCCGACATGTCCCCGTACAGGTTCGGGTAGTCGGCCAGGTATCGGTCCGTCAGGCCGCCGGGCGTGACCTTCCCCTTCGGGTACAGCACGGACTGATCCTTGTGGTTCTGGTCGATGTTCGCCCACCAGGTCTGCGCGTGCCCGATGAACGTCACCTTCGGGAACTTCTCGAGGATGCGGTGGAAGCGGTCGAAGCCGGAGTTGTACGTCGTGTGCTGCCAGTGCATCAGAATGGGGACGCCGTAGGCCTGGGCCAGCGCGTAGAGCTTCTGCATCTCGGGCGAGTCGCAGTCGACGCCGAACTTCTGCTCGCCGATCACGACCGCGCCCGCCTTCAGGGACGCCTCGATCGTCGCCACCGCGTCCGGCAGGTCGGGCACTTCGTTCGCGCCGAACAGGAACTCGCCGGGATGCTCCTTCGCGACCTGCCGGCAGACGTCGTTGCCGCTGCAGGTGCCGTCGAGCCCGTTGGCCCGGCCCTGGTGGGTCGAGGGCTGCCGGACGAAGCGCCCCGCCGGCAGCAGCACGGTCCGGGTCACCCCCATGGCGCGCTGGTGCGCGAGCAGCTGCTCGTGCGTCCGCCCTGGCCCCGCCGGGTTCCACTCCTTGTCCCGCGGGCCGCCGTAGTCGGTGTGCTGGTGGATGTCGATGATCGGTTCGGCGCCGCCGGCCTGGCCGCTCGCGCAGCCCGCGAGGACGACGGCGGATGCCTGCAGGAATTGTCGTCTGCTGACGCTCATAGGTCTCCCGGCTATCGTACGGTGATTTCTATTCTTTATTCTCTATTCTTCATTCTCTTCCCGGTCGTATCGTATCCAGTTAAACTCGTCGATCCATAGGAGCTCTATCGACATGATGACTCTCGCGCTTCTCCTGGCCCTTCAACAGATTCCGAACTTCAAGGAACAGGTCGTCGACCCGGCGCTCGGCACCGGCTATGCCGTCACGATCGCGGACATCAACGGCGACGGCAAGCCCGACATCATCGTCGTCACCGAGGAGCCCGACCAGGTGGTCTGGTTCGAAAACCCCACCTGGAAGAAGCACCCGATCGTCGGCAAGGAGATCCGGCTGCCGGTCTGCGTCCAGGCGATGGACGTGGACGGCGACGGCAAGACCGAGCTCCTGCTCGGGGCGGACTGGCAGCCGTCGAACTCCAAGACCGGCGGCTCGGTGTGGCTGCTGCAGCGGCCCGCCGACCTCGACCAGCCCTGGACCCCGATCAAGCTGGACGAGGAACCGCTCATGCACCGGTTCCGGGTCGTCAACGGCCAGTTCGCCTGCAAGACGCTGAAGGGCCGCGACAGCGCCGCGGGCGACGGGAACCCCGCCCTGCTCTTCGTGCTCAAGAAGCCCGCCGACCCCTTCAAGGACAAGTGGACCCGCGAGGTCGTGCAGAACGACATCCACATCACCCACAACTTCTGGCCGGTCGACATGGACGGCGACGGGAAGCAGGAGATCCTGCTGGCGGGCCTCGAGGGCGTCTTCGTCTTCAAGCAGGGCGACGGCAAGTGGGACAGGACGAAGATCGGCGACGGCGACCCGGTCAAGAAGGGCGCCGGAGAGATCAAGCTCGGCCGCCTCCCCGGCGGCAAGCGCTACATCGCCACCGTCGAGCCCTGGCACGGCCACTCCGCCGCCGTCTACATCGAGCCCGACAAGGCCGGCGATCCCTGGCGCCGCCAGGTCCTGGTCGACAACCACAAGGGCGGCCACGCGCTCTGGGCGGCCGACTTCACGGGCACGAAGGTCGACTCGCTCGTCGTCGGCTTCCGCGGCTTCCCCGAGAGCAAGGACCCGAACGATAGCATCGTCTACGTGTTCCACCCGAGCGACGCCAAGGGCGAGACCTGGGAAAAGAAGGTGCTCGACCACAAGGGCCTCGGCTCCGAGGACATCATCTGCGCCGACCTTAACGGCGACGGCAAGATCGACATCATCGGCGTCGGCCGGAGCACCAAGAACGTGAAGGTCTACTGGAACGAGGGCAAGTGATCCCGGCGCTGCTTCTCGTCCTCCTCGCGCAGACGGCGATCCCGAAGTTCCGCGAGGAGGTCATCGAGACCCAGAGCGGCGGGCCGGGCTACAACTCCTGCATCGCCGACATCAACGGCGACGGCAAGCCGGATATCGTCCTGGTCACCGAGAACAAGGACCAGGTCCTCTGGTACGAGAACCCGACGTGGAAACGCCGGGTCCTGACGTCGGGGCTCCCGAAGCTGCCTGAGCCGATCACCCCCTTCGACGTCGACGGCGACGGCAAGACCGAGATCATCGTCGGCGGCGACTGGGTGATGGCCGACACGCTGACGAGCGGCTCCGTCTGGCTCCTCCAGCGCCCTGCCGACTTGGATCAGCCCTGGACGCCGATCCAGATCGACAAAGAACCGTCGATGCACCGGCTCACGGTCCTGACCATCGACGGGAAGAAGGAGCTGGTCGGCGCCTGCCTGATGGGTCGCGGGACGAAGGCGCCCGACTGGGAAGGCCCGGGGGCGCCGATCTTCGTCCTGCGCCCGGATGGGAATCCCTTCAAGGGGCCGTGGAAGCGCGAGCTGATTTCCAACACGCTGCACAAGATCCACGGCATCACTCCGGTGGACTGGGACGGCAACGGCAAGCAGGCGCTGCTCGTGGCCTCCTTCGAGGGCATCCACCTGTTCCGAAAAGGCGCGAAGGGCTGGGAGGACGAGCTCCTCGCCAAGGGCGACCCGAAGGCGCCCGGCTCCAGCGAGGTGAAGGTCTTCCGGCTGCCCGGCGGCAAGCGGGCGCTCGCGACGATCGACCCCTTCCACGGCAACGAGGCGGCCGTCTACCTCTCCCACCGAGGATGGGAGCGACGCGTCATCCTTGAAGGCTACCGGGTCGGCCACGGCGTGGTCCCGGTCGACTTCTCCGGCAGCGGCGTCGATTCGCTGCTCCTCGGCTTCCGCGGCGAGAAGGGCAAGGGCGGCCACGCCGTGGTCGTGCTTCACCCGCTCGACGAGAACGGCGAGAAGTGGGAGAAGAAGGTCATCGACGACCAGGACATGGAAGCCGACGGCGTCCACGCGGTCGACCTGAACGGCGACGGGCGGATCGACCTGGTGGCGACGGGAAAAGGCACCAACGTCAAGATCTACTGGAACGAAGGCCGCTGACTATTCCGTCGGCCCCGCCTGTTCCAGCGCCTGCCTCGCATACTCCTTCGCGCGGCTCATGAAGCCGTCGGACGTCATCTCCTGCTCCTGCGCGGCGGCCGTCAGGAACTCGTGCTCCATCGCCTGCGCGATCACGTGAAAGGCGCGGCTCTGGTCGAAGCCTCCCTGGACCAGGAGCGCGAAGACGCCTGGGAGTCCGGCGGGGTCGTTGCTCTCCAGCGCCTTCTCGGTCGCGGCGTCCATCGCGATGTGCAGCAGCAGGTTCTCCCCGTCGACCTCGAGCGAGGTCGTCGGGTCGGCGACGAGGCGGTCCCACATCTCGTGCATGTCTTCATGCAGGACCATGAACTTCTGGAAGGCGGCGAGCTGCTCGTCATCCGGGGCCTGGCGACGGCGCGCGGCCTGCCAGAGCTCCGCCAGCAGCGCGGGGGTGATGTGTTTCTCGCCGCCGTCGTCCTCGGCTTCGGTCATGACCCCATTTTACGGGATTTCGGAGGCGGCGTCCCGCGGATTCCGGGGGCCTAGTGCTTGACGCCCGAGGGGGGCACCTTGAGGCCCGTGGCGATGATGTCGGCCACTTCCTGCATGGTCTGGGGGCGCTGGCTCTGCTCGCGGGTAAGGCAGCGCATGCAGAGGTCCTCCAGGAACGGCGGGACCTGCAGCAGCGTGCTCGTTGCGATCTCGTCCCGCTTGTACTTGCGCGTCGTCTCGTGGAGCACGTCCTTGGGCGGACGCGGCGCCGACGCGATGGTCGCGTGGATGATCTCGAAGGGCTCGCCCACGAAGGGGGGCTGCCCGGTGATCTGCTCGTAGAGGATGGCGCCGATGGCCCAGACGTCGGTGCGGACGTCGATCTGCGAGGACTCGCCGGAGGCCTGCTCGGGCGACATGTAGGACGGCGTCCCGGTGATCTCGCCGTCGCCGCCCGCCTCCTTCCGGAGGTTGCGGGCGAGGCCGAAGTCGCACACGTGGGCGCCGTGGTCGGGGTCGATCAGGATGTTGGCGGGCTTCAGGTCGCAGTGGATGATGGGCGACGGCCGCGTGTGGGCGTAGTGGACGCCGCGGGCGACGTCCAGAAGGATCTTCAGGCTGCGCTTGGGGTTCTCGAAGAAGTACGACGGCTTCTCGTGCCGCCGGGCCGCCACGTTCTTTTCCTGGAGCGTGTGGCCGTCCAGGTACTCCATGGCGATGTAGAACTCGTTGTTGATCCGCCCCACGTCGAAGACCGTGACGATGTTCGGATGATGGAGGCGGATGGAGTTCCGCGCCTCCTTGAGGAGACTGACGGTGCGGGCGCCCTTCATCTGGCGCGTCTCCTGGGCTATCGAGCCCCGGAGCCGCTTGAGCGCCACGTACTGGCTGAGGTAGGTGTCCCACGCCAGGTCGACGGTCCCGGCCCCTCCGGCGCCGAGTTCCCGAAGCAGGATGTACTTGCCGAAGCGGCGCTCCGGGATGTGCGCCGCCAGGCGGACCTCCAGCGGCAGCGGCTCGCGGCTCACGACGATGAAGCCGTCGTCGACCACGTCGAGCAGCGGCGCGGCGTCCGGAGTCACGAGCGCCCCCTGGCAGCGGCTGCAGCGGTACAGGACCGCGTCGCCGCGGATCGCGACGTTGACGCGGATCTGGCAGACCGGGCAGTAGCGGATCTCGGTCTGCTGTTCGCTGAGCGCGAGGGTCACCTGGGCGGCCGTGAGGTAGCCTTTGCGGACGAGGAGCTCTCCCAGGCGGGGGGCGGTTCCGCCGGCCCGCTCCTCCTCGTGCTGGATCCGGAGGCACTCGCGGACCTGGGCCTCGGTGGCGAGGCCCTTGCGGACGCACCACTCCCCGAGGCCGCCTCCGAAGAGGTTGGCCGGCTCGACGGGAACGTCGTCAGCGGATGAATAGTCCAATACGGCCCCCCGGTCGTGGAGGGGGCAGGGAGTAACCTCGTAGAGCCCCACCCCGGTCGCTCCACAATTCTAGGCCGCGTTCCGGGGATTGTCGAATGAAAAAGTGAAGGATCCCGCTCAGGCGGGCAGGACCTTGGCGCCCGAGGAGGGGATCTCGAGCACGAGGGCGCGGCCGGGCACCCGAAGCGCCTCGGCCTTGCGGGTCAGCGAGGCGGCGACCGCGTCGGCTTTCGCCTTCGCCGCGATCGTCATAATCGCGGAACCGGCGCCCGAGAGCGCCGCGCCCCAGGCGCCGCCGTCGATCCCCGAGCGGATGAGCTCCTCCATCTCGGGGAACAGCTTCGAGCGGTAGGGCTGGTGCAGGCGGTCCTGCATGGCCACGCGGAGGTAGTCCGAGCGGTGCTGTGTCAGCGCCGCCACGAGGAGCCCCACGCGGCTGTGGTTGAAGACCGCGTCGGCCCGCGGGATTTCCTTGGGGAGGATCGCGCGAGCCTGCTTGGTCGGGATGATGAGGTCGGGGACGTAGAGCACCGCGCGCCAGTCCGCCGGGACCGTGAACGGCACGACCGTGAGGGCGCCGTCGACCTTTCCCTCTTCGAGGACCGTCAGGACGGCGCCGCCGTAGAGCGCCGGAGCGACGTTGTCTGGGTGGCCCTCCATCGGAAGCGCGAGCTGCAGGAGCTTCAGGCGCGAGAAGCCCGTCTCGGCCAGCGCGTCGGCGGCCACGAGCCCGCCGACGATGGCGGCCGCCGAGCTTCCCAGGCCGCGCCCGAACGGGATGCGGTTGATGAACGTCATCCCGACCGGCGGCAGGGCCTTGCCGGTGGCCTGGGCGAAACGCTCGAACGCATGGTGGACGAGATTGGGCTCGCCCTTCTTCAGGAGGTCCGCGCCCTCGCCCTCCACGGACAGGGCGCCGGGCTTTTCCGTGTCGAGGATGATTTCGTTCGAGAGGCCGTAGGCGATGCCCAGGCTGTCGAACGCGGAACCGGTGTTGCCCGCCGAGGCGGGGACGCTGACGCGGATCTTCATGGAGCGGACATCTTATCGTCCGAATCCGGTCGCGGCAGCAAAAAATTTCGGGTCCCTTGGACGGCCGCGGAGGCGCGAAGACGCAGAGCAGAACCTCTTCTCGGCGCCTCTGCGACTCTGCGGCTGCATTGTCCGAGAGAATCCCGGGGGTTCTACAGGTCAGAGGCGGAGGCGCCGCCGGGCATCCTCCCTCATGTCCCGGCAGATCCTCCGGACGAGCTCGGCCTTCTGCTCGGGGGGAAGCGGCTCGCGCTCGTAGCGGTCCTGGTAGGGTTCCAGCGGGAAGATCCGCCGCAGCTCCGCCAGCGCCTCGCTGAGCGCGTGCGTCACCTGCGCCTCGAACTCCTCGACCCGGCTCGCGGCGGCGGGGTCGAGCCCCTCCTCCAGGCGCCGGCGGACGAACTTGAGGAGGATCTCGCGGTAATAGGTCCGGTAGAGGCCCAGGTGGCCGTCATGGGCCCGGGCCGCCGGGCTCTCGGCCGCGGTGTAGAACGTGAGGATTGCGGAGCAGAACTGGATTTCCACCTCGGCCGAGACCCGGTTGCTCGACAGACAGCGGATCGATTCCGTGACCAGCGGGCAGATCGAGAAGCCCTCGATCTCCTTCGACGAGAGCTGGAGGAGGCCTTCGATCATCGTCTCGACCAGGTGCTGCGCGGAGTACTCCTGCAAGGCCTTCCGGAAGCGGGGCGCCTCCCCGAGGCTGCGGTCGTAGATCTCGGCGGCCCGGTCGCCGAGCTCGCGGGCCGTCGCCACCCCGTCGAGAAGCTCCGGCGGCACCCGGATGCTGCTGGACTCCATCGACAGGTCCGCGCGCACCCGGACGCGGCGGCCCAGGTCGTAGAGCTTCGGCAGCGACCCGTAGGTTCTCTTCATCATCGGCGACTCCCTCCTCACTAGAGATCCGGATCGGGACCCCGAGTGACACCTCGGCATCGAAGATGCAGCCGCCGGACATGAGGCATGGGCCCTTGGGAACATCGGTTATGGGATGCGGGGACATCGGAGATGGGGGCTTTTCCAGGTAACGGCCGCCGCCGGCCCCGGCTCGAGTGCTTCGGGGGAAGCCGAGAGGGCTTTATGGCGAGACCGCTCTGGAAAGGCCACGTCAGCTTCGGGATGGTCACCATCCCCGTGACGCTCTTCCCCGCCGACCGGCCGGACGAGCTGTCGTTCGAACTGCTGGACGACCGCGACCTGGCGCCCATCGGCTACCGCAAGGTGAACAAGAAGAGCGGCGGCGAGGTCCCTTCCGACCACGTCGTCCGCGGGTTCCGGCTCGACGACGGCCAGGTCGTCGTGGTGAGCGACGAGGACCTCAAGCAGGCGGCTCCCGAGAAGACCCAGACCCTGGAGATCCGGGGCTTCGTGGAGCGCAGCCAGGTGCCGCCCCTCTACTTCGAGCGGCCCTACTACCTCCAGCCGACCGCCGCGGGCCAGAAAGGCTACACGCTCCTGCGGGAGGCGATGGCCGCGTCGAACAAGGCCGCCGTCGGCACCGTGGTGCTCCGCGCGCGGCAGCACTTGGCACTCCTCTTCGTCGACGGCCCGTGGCTCGTCATGAACACGCTGCGCTATCCGAACGAGCTGAAGAACCCCAAGGACTTCGACGTCCCGAAGAAGTCGCCGGGCGAGCTCGGCATCAGCGACAAAGAGCTCAAGATGGCCCAGCGGCTGGTGGAGGAAATGGTCGAGCCCTGGGCGCCGGAGCAGTACCACGACGAGTACCGCGACGACCTCCTGGCCGCCATCCGCCGCAAGGCCGAGTCGGGGGAGGCGAAACCGACCGCCGAAGTCCCGGAGCCCGGCGAGGCCGGGAAGGCCAAGGTCAGCGACCTGATGACCCTGCTCAAGCAGAGCGTGGAGCGCGCCTCCGGAGACAAGCCGCGGCGGCGGCATCGGACGGCATGAAACACGTCGGATCCCTCAGCGACTACCAGGCCAAGCGGGATTTCGCCCGCACGCCCGAGCCCCGAGGGCGGCGGCTCGGGTCGACACGGCGCGAACGGTCCTTCTTTGTCCAGAAGCACGCCGCGTCCCATTTGCACTACGACTTCCGGCTGGAGCTCGACGGCGTGCTGAAGAGCTGGGCCGTCCCCAAAGGTCCCTCGCTCGACCCCGGCGTGAACCGCCTCGCGGTTCACGTGGAGGATCATCCGCTCGACTACGGCAGCTTCGAGGGGCGCATCCCGGAGGGACAGTACGGCGCCGGCACGGTGCTGCTCTGGGACCGCGGCCTCTGGATCCCGGAAGGCGACCCGCTCGAGGGCTACCGGAACGGCAAGCTGATCTTCGCGCTCGAGGGACGCAAGCTGCGGGGACGCTGGAGCCTCGTCCGCTTCAAGACCGCCGAGGGGGGCGGGAAGGAGAACTGGCTCCTGCGCAAGCTGCGGGACGACGCCGCGCGCGCGGGTCCGGCGGACGACATCCTTCGTTCCCGGCCCGAAAGCGTGCGGAGCCCGCGCGAGCTGCCGGGCGCCCGCCGCGCGCCGCTGCCGCGCTCGATCGAACCCGAGCTCGCGACGCTGGTGAGCGCCGCGCCCGAGGGCGACGGCTGGATCCACGAGATCAAGTTCGACGGCTACCGGTTCCTGGCCTTCCTGGAACGCGGCCGCGCGAGCCTGCGGAGCCGCAACGGGCTGGATTGGACGGAGCGCCTCCCCGGCCTGGCGGCCGAGATCGCGGCGCTGCCGGCGGAGCGCCTCGTCCTCGACGGCGAGCTCGTCACCCTCACAAGCGAGGGCATCAGCGACTTCGCCGCCCTGAAGGACGCGCTGGGACGGCGGGACGAGGGGACCCTGGTCTACTATGCGTTCGACCTGCTCCACCTCGACGGGGTCGACCTCCGCGAGACACCCCTGCTCCGCCGCAAGGACGTCCTCCGCAGCCTGCTGGAGTCGGCGCGGAGTCCGCGCCTGCGCTACACCGACCACGTGGAGGGATCCGGCGAGATCTTCCACCGGCGCTCCTGCGAGTTCGCCCTGGAGGGGATCGTCTCGAAGAAAAAGGACTCGCCCTACCGCTCCGGGCGCGGGACGGACTGGGTCAAGGTGAAGTGCCAGAAGCGGCAGGAGTTCGTGATCGCCGGATTCAGCGACCCGCAGTCGTCGCGCCAGGGCTTCGGCGCGCTGCTCCTCGGCGTTCACGGCGAGTCGGGCCTCGCCTACGCGGGCCGGGTGGGCACCGGCTTCAGCGCCCCGCTCCTCCTCGACCTGCGGCGGCGCCTCGACGCGCTGGAGCGCCCGGACTCCCCCTTCGCGGCGCCGCTCCCGCGCGCGGAACGCCGCCGCGTCCACTGGGTGCGGCCGAGCCTCGTCGCCGAGGTCTCCTTCTCCAGCTGGACCCGGGACGGCCGCCTGCGGCACCCGTCGTTCCTGGGATTGCGCGAGGACAAGCCCGCCGCCGACGTCGTCCGGGACCGCCCCGCCCCGCCGCCCCCCTCGCGGCCCTCGTTCCGCCTGACCCACCCCGACCGCGTCCTCTACCCCGAGGAAGGGATCACGAAGGCCGACCTGGCGCGCTTCTACCAGGAGATCGCCGCGTGGATCCTGCCCCAGGTCCGCGGTCGCCTCCTCTCGCTCGTGCGCTGTCCGGAAGGTCAGTCCGGCCCCTGCTTCTACCAGAAGCACCGGATGGACGCCCTGCCCGACGCGATCCGCGTCCTTCGCATCGAGGAATCCGACGGCCCCGCAACCGGCCTCTTCATCGAGGACGAGGCGGGGCTGCTCGCGCTGGTCCAACTCGGGGTGCTGGAGATCCATCCCTGGGGCTCGCGGGTGACGGACCTCGAACACCCCGACCTCTGCACCTTCGACCTGGACCCCGGGCCGGGCGTGGCCTGGACCGCGCTGCTCCGAGGCGCGCGCGACCTGCGCGATCTGCTCGGCGGCCTCGGGCTCGAGAGCTTCGTCAAGACCACCGGGGGCAAGGGGCTGCACGTCGTAGTGCCGTTCTCGGGCGCGCCGGGCTGGCCGGAGCTGAAGGCGTTCTCCAAGTCCGTTGCGGAGGAGCTCGCGCGCCGCGCGCCCGACCGCTACACGGCGAAGCTGGCGAAAGCCTCGAGGGGCGGCCGCATTTTCGTCGACTACCTGCGCAACGGCCGCGGCGCCACCGCGGTCGCGGCCTATTCGACGCGCGCGAAGCCGAACGCCTCCGTGGCGGTGCCGCTGGCCTGGGAGGAGCTGTCCCCATCGCTGCGGCCGGACCAGTACACGGTGAAGAACGTCCGGCGCCGGCTGGAGAAACTGGCGCGCGATCCCTGGCGGCGGCTCGGCCGGGTCACGCAGAGGCTGCCCGGGAGCTCGCGAGAGTCACGAGCACCCCGGTGAGCGTCGTCGAGAATTCCTTCAGCCCGACCGGCTTGACGATGTAGGCCTCGATCCCGAGCTCGTAGGCGCGGTTGAGGTCCGACTCCCGGGCGGTGCCGCTCAGGACGACGACCGAGAGCGAGCGGAGCGCCGGGTGCTGCCGGATCCAGCGGAGGAGCTCCAGGCCCGAAATGCGGCGCAGCCTCAGGTCGAGCAGCACGAGGTTCGGCAGGGGGAAGCGCGACCGGTCGGCGAAGGGCTCCATGCCCGAGAGATAGGCCTGGGCTTCCTCGACGTTCCGGAGGACCCGGACCGATTCAACAAGGGGACTCTGACGGGCCACCCGGTCGATGAATTGGGCGTCCGCGTCGTCGTCTTCTACCGCCAGGACGTGAAAGAGGCTACCCAACCTCGGGCGTAGAGCCACGAGGGTTCACTTTGTTACGCCGATAATTGGACCGTTCTGTTTTTTAAAACAAAGAACCGCCGGCCCCTCCCCCCGGGAAGGGCCGGCGGTTTGATGAATCTTGGAACGAGGGTTACGGCTTGCGGGCCCAGTCGTCGCTGCGGAACGGCGAGGCCGGCAGCCCTTCCTTGTTGTAGAGGTTGCAGTCGGGGTTGTCGGCCCACGCGTAGCGGACCGCGACGGGCTTGGCCACCTTGTCGCTCGAGACCACGATCGTCTTGCCGTCGATCTTCGCATCGGCCCAGACGAACGCCTTGTCCTCGCCCGCGACCGCGAACCCGGTCAGCTTTTCGCCCTTGGCCTCGAGTCCGCCGCCGACGTGCTTGAAGGAGACCCGGACCTTGTTGTCCTCGACCTTGATCGACTCATAGATCGGGCCCGAGTAGACGAGGTCCTTCCCGTAGACCTGCGACTGCGCCCAGAGGGCGAGACGCTTGCCTACGTCCTGCTTGTTCTTCGGATGAATGTCCTTCGCCTCGCCGATGTCGATGATCACGGCCATGCCGGTCTTCGGGAGCGAGAGGGTCATGGTCTGCGCCTCGCGGAGCTCGGCCCAGTTGCTGTCCGCGGGCTGGTCCTTCCGGGCCATGAAGTTGGCGAGCTGGACGAAGGCGAAGGGGAACTCGCCCTGGCCCCAGTCCTCGCGCCAGTTCTTGATCATCGCCGGGAAGAGGGCCTGGTACTCCTTGGCGCGGCCCGCATTCGATTCGCCCTGGTACCAGATGGCGCCCTTGATGCCGTAGGGGAGAACGTTGGCGATCATGCCGTTGTAGAGGCAGGAAGGCTGCATCGGCTTGTTGGGCGTCTTGGGCGCGGGCTTCCCTTCGGCCTTGGCCTTCTCGGTGTCCGCCTTCAGGGAGGCGATCTTTTTCTCGTAGCCGTCCATCGCCTTGGCGTAGTTGTCCATCATCGGCTTCTGGAGCCCGACGGAGTCGAGTCCGCGATTGGACGTCCAGACCTCCGCGGGCGTCCCGCCCCAGGAGGTATGGATGAGGCCGACCGGAACGTTCAGCTTCTGATGGAGCTCGCGGCCGAAGAAGTAGCCGACCGCCGTGAAGCCGCCCACGGTCTCCGGGCTGCAGAGCTTCCAGGAGCCCACGAGATCGGTCACGGGGGCCGCCTCCTGTCGCTTGGGGACGAGGAAGTGGCGGATCTTCGGGAAGTTCGCGGCCGCCTTCTCCTCCGCCGCGTTGTTCGATCCGTTGACGACCCACTCCATGTTGGACTGGCCGCTGCAGATCCAGACCTCGCCGACGAGCACGTCGCGGAGCGTGACGGAATTCCGTCCCGCCACGACCATCTCGTGCGGGCCGCCGGCCTTCAGGGGATCCAGCTTCAGGGACCACTTGCCGTCGGCGCCGGCCTTGGCCGTCTTCTTCTGCCCCGCGATCGAGACGCTGATCTCCTCGCCCGGCTCGACCGTACCCCACACCGGACAGGCGAAGTCGCTCTGGAGCACCATGCCGTCGCTGAACAGCGCGTGGAGCTTGAGCTGCGCCCTCGCCTCCGGGGCTTTGGTCACGGCGGGCTGGGTTTCGCACCCGGCCCCGAGCGAAGACAGGATCAGGACCAAGACGGCTGCCAAGGTTCTCATCGTCGGATTCTCCTCGTTCCGGAAGGGATCCCCCGCCCCAGTCGCGGCCTACTATATAACAGCACGGCGCGGGTTGAGTGTACCGCGAACACCATTGGTATTCGCCTTAAGCTCACCTAAGAACTGCGAGAATGGGAAAAGATCACGGGCCTGTGTGACACCCTATGGCTCTTAGGGCCCGCTGCGATACAGCGGGGACAAAAGAAGGTAGGGAGCCGCGAATCAGGCACCTGCGGTCGTCACGCTTTGAATCATCCTTGGCTCGAAGTTCTTTTTCCAGCGTAGGGCCGGCCGTTCGACCAGGTAGTACGAGACCGACCCAGCCAGAAGCGTTGCCGCCGTTCCGATCAATTGCATTCCAGGCCCGCCTCCCCTCCCCGCCTTCACCCAGAAGTAAATGGGATAGTGCCAGAGGTAGAGACTATAGGAGAGCTTTCCCAGCCAGATCAGCCATCTTGCTTCGAACAGGGTCCGAAGAGGCGTAAAGAGAAGCGACAGGATGAGAACGCCAAGACCCGCCTCAAGGAGAGGCATCCCGAGCTGCAAGCAATAGAGCGCACAATTGCGGTAATTGCAGAGAAGAATTGGGCAAGCAAGAACCATGACGACGCCAAGAAAGTAGATCGTGTTCTTGGCGACGGTCGACTGTACGTCGAGGCCGCCGGCAAGAAGCAGCGCCAGAAAGGCACCGGAGAGAAGGACATCGGCATTCGTGTCCGAGCCGAAATAGATTCTTGTAAAGTCATCCTGAACAAGCGAATACCGTCTCCACCAAACAAGCCCGACGAGCATCGCGACCACCCATGCGACCCTGAGCGGCTTTCCGAAGATTCGAAGCAGTACCAGTAGCGTCACCGGCCACAGGATATAGAACTGCTCTTCGATCGAAAGAGACCAGGTGTGCGCCAAGTATTCACGGTTCGGGAACTTTCCGGCCAGGATCGCCCAGTTCGAAGCGTAGACGGCCACAATACCGGCAGATTTTGCCGTGGCCTGTGCGCCCTGACGTCCATCCGCAACTGACGCGATTGCCACAAGGAGGATCAAGAGAACGACCAGCGCCGGCAGCAGTCGAAGCGCTCGCCTCGCATAGAAGCGGCCGAATTGAATCGATCTCCGTTCTTTCCACTCCTCAAGCAGGAGCGAGGTAATCAGGAATCCGGAAAGAGCGAAGAAGAAGTGGACTCCGACAATGCCGCCTCTCGTCGTGATCCGCGGTAAGTCGAGGTGACCGATCAGGACGAGGAGTATGGAAACGCCGCGAAGCCCGTCCAACGCCGGACGATGGTTCAACTGAAAGTTGCTCACTCCCATCCAATCCCTAGTTTATACAAGTCCTAATAGATTGAGCATGCTAAGTGAACAGAGCGCTCGAATGCGACGCCCGGGCAACGAATCAGTGGCGACGCTGCTGGACCTTGAGGGTGGGCGGGATCGTCAGAAGGAACTTGACCAGCATGTCGAGCTCCGGCGGCAGCGAGTCGTCCTTCTGCCAGGCGGCCTTCTTGTCCCCGTAGACCAGCAGTCCGTAATTCTTGCCGGTCCCGGGCATGTTCGGGACCTTCGAGGTCCAGGCCTCGACCTTCGTGACCAGCTCGACGAGCTGGTGGCGGGCCAGGGTTCCGTCGCGCTCGACATCCGTCAGGATCTGCCGGCGGCACACGGACTTGCCCTCGCCCGACGGCTCGATCGTCAGGTCGAGCATCCCCCGGATAGGGAGGATACCGCCCGACTCTTCGTACTCCGTCAGTTTCAGGTTCAGGGGGAGCGGCAGGGTCGGGCCGGGGGGGCCCGACGCGCAACCCGCGAGAGCCGCGAGAGCCGCGAGCGCCACGATCGACAGGATGGTTCGCATGGGCTGCCACGATATCAAGGAAGCCCTCCCGATGCGATCTTTTGTCGGCCCGGCGACGAATTCTGCGTTCCCATCCCTTGCCCCACCCCACCCACGCGGCTATAATCGCCCGGCCTAAGGGACCCGGGAACAGCAGCCATGCAGCGCATTCTGGTAGCGAACCGCAGCGAGATCGCGATCCGCGTCTTCCGCGCGGCGTCCGAGCTCGGCATCAAGACCGTCGCCATCTACGCGTGGGAAGACCGTTTCTGTCTCCACCGCTTCAAGGCCGACGAGTCCTACCAGATCGGTCAGGGCAAGGGCCCCGTCGCGGCCTACCTCGACATCCCCGGCATCGTCGAGCTCGCCAAACGCGTCAAAGTCGACGCGATCCACCCCGGCTACGGCTTCCTCTCCGAAAATGCGCAGTTCGCGCGCGCCTGCCGCGACGCCGGGATCACGTTCATCGGGCCGCCGACCGAGGTGCTGGAACTCTTCGGCGACAAGGTTGCGGCGCGCAAGCTCGCGATCGAGACCGGTCTTCCCGTCCTGCCCGGCACCGACGGGCCCGTCAAGGCCGGGCCCGCACTCAAGAAGGAAGCCAAGCGCATCGGCTACCCGTTGATCCTGAAGGCGAGCTTCGGCGGCGGCGGCCGCGGCATGCGGGTCGTCCACAAGGAGTCGGAGATCGAAGGGCTCCTCGACGAAGCACGCCGCGAGGCCGGGTCCGCGTTCGGCAACGACGCCGTCTTCCTCGAGCGCTACATCCCCCGCGCGAAGCACATCGAGGTCCAGGTCATCGGCGACGCTCACGGCGAGATCGTCCACCTCTGGGAGCGCGATTGCTCGGTGCAGCGGCGCCACCAGAAGGTCGTCGAGATCGCCCCCGCGCCGAAGCTCGACCCGCTGCTCCGCGAAGCGCTCTGCCAGGCCGCGGTCGCGCTCGTCACCAAGGCCAAGCTCGTCAACGCCGCGACGGTCGAGTTCCTGGTCGACGTCGACCGGAACGAGTTCTACTTCATCGAGGTCAACCCGCGCATCCAGGTCGAGCACACCGTGACCGAGATGGTGACGGGGGTGGACCTGGTGCGCTCGCAGATCCTGATCGCGCAGGGCCTCCCGATGCACGAGCCGCCGATTGGGATCCCGCCGCAGGAGAAGCTCGACACCCGCGGCTTCGCGATGCAGTGCCGCGTGACGACCGAGGACCCCGAGAACAAGTTCATCCCGGACTTCGGCCGGATCACGCACTACCGCTCGCCGGCCGGCTTCGGCATCCGCCTCGACGGCGGCACCGCCTACAGCGGCGCGGTCATCACGCCCTACTACGACTCCCTGCTGGTGAAGGTCACGGCCTTCGCGCCGACCTTCGACCAGACGATCCGCCGCATGGACCGCGGCCTCCGCGAGTTCCGCGTGCGCGGCGTCAAGACGAACATCCCCTTCCTCGAGAACCTCCTCGCGCACAAGGAGTTCATCGAGGGCGACACGACGACGACGTTCATCGACACGACGCCCGACCTGGTGCGCTGGCAGCCCAAGCGGGACCGCGCCACGAAGGTCCTGAGCTTCCTCGGCGACATCATCGTCAACGGCAGCCCCGAGGTGAAGGGCCGCGTCGACGGGCGCGCCCTCCCCGAGCCGGAGATGCCGGTGGTCGACCTGTCGGCGCCGATCCCTCCCGGCACGCGCGACGCGTTCAAGCAGCTGGGCCCGCAGAAGTTCGCCAGGTGGGCCAAGGAGCAGAAGCAGCTGCTCCTGACGGACACGACGTTCCGCGACGCCCATCAGTCGCTGCTGGCCACGCGGGTGCGCAGCTGCGACCTGCTTCGGATCGCGCCGTACGTGGCGCGGACGCTCTCGGGCCTCTTCAGCCTCGAGATGTGGGGCGGCGCGACCTTCGACTCGGCGATGCGCTTCCTCAAGGAGGACCCCTGGGAGCGGCTCGCGGCGCTCCGCGCCGAGATCCCGAACGTGCTCTTCCAGATGCTCCTCCGGGCGGGCAACGCCGTCGGCTACACGAACTACCCGGACTCGGTCGTCGCGGCCTTCGTCAAGACCGCCGCCGCGAACGGGATCGACCTCTTCCGCGTCTTCGACTGCTTCAACTGGATCCAGAACATGCGGCCCTCGCTCGAGGCGGTCCTCGAGACCGGCGCGATCTGCGAAGGCGCGATCTGCTACACCGGCGACCTGCTGGACCCCAAGCGCGACAAGTACTCGCTCGACTACTACGTCAAGATGGCGAAGCAGCTCGAGAAGATCGGCGTCCACATCCTCGCCATCAAGGACATGGCCGGCCTCTGCAAACCCTACGCGGCGCACAAGCTGGTGAAGACGCTGCGCGAGGAGGTCGGGCTGCCCATCCACTTCCACACGCACGACACCGCGGGCGTGCAGGCCGCGACGATCCTGAAGGCGTCCGAGGCGGGTGTCCACATCGCCGACGCCGCCATCTCGTCGATGAGCGGCCTGACGAGCCAGGCGAACCTGAACTCGCTCGTGGAGGCGCTGCGGAACACGGAGCGCGAGACGGGCCTCGACATCGACGCCCTGAACCGCTGCTCCGACTACTGGGAGAGCGTGCGGGAGCTCTACTACCCGTTCGAGTCGGGCATGCGGGCGGGAACCTCGCAGGTCTACCAGCACGAGATCCCGGGCGGCCAGATCACGAACCTGAAGGAGCAGGCGGCCGCGCTGGGCCTGGGCGGCCGCTGGCGCGAGATCCTCAAGACCTACGCCGACGTCAACCAGCTCTTCGGAGACATCGTCAAGGTCACGCCCTCGAGCAAGGTCGTGGGCGACATGACGCTCTACCTCGTCGCGAACAACCTGAAGACCGTGGACGTGCTGGACGAGAAGCGGGAGCTCTCCTTCCCGAAGTCGGTGGTGGAGCTCATGGAAGGCCGGCTGGGGACGCCCCCGGGCGGCTGGCCCAAGAAGGTCCAGCAGATCATCCTCCGGGACAAGAAGCCGCTCAAGGGCCGGCCGGCGGACGCCCTGCCCGCGGTGAAGCTCGACGAGGTGCGCGCCGAGCTCAAGGGCAAGATCAAGGCGGCGCCGAACGACACCGACCTGATGAGCTACCTGATGTACCCGAGGGAGTTCGTCGAGTTCGACGCGCACCGACGGAACTACGGCGACACGTCGGTGTTCCCGACGAACGTCTTCTTCTTCGGCATGAAGCCCGGCCAGGAGATCACGCTCGAGATCGAGCCGGGCAAGTCGCTCATCATCAAGTTCCTGGCCGTCGGCGAGGCCGACAGCGAGGGCGGCCGCCCGGTTTTCTTCGAGCTCAACGGCGTGCCGCGGCAGGTGCGCGTGCAGGACCGCTCGCTGAAGCAGTCCAAGGAGGTCCGGGCGACGGCGGATCCGGACAACCCCGGCCACATCGGGGCGCCGATGCCCGGCAAGGTCGTGCACGTGCTCGTGAGCGTGGGCCAGCAGGTGGCGCGCGGCCAGAAGCTGCTGGGGATCGAGGCGATGAAGATGGAAACCTCGGTCTACTCGCCGATCGCCGCGCGCGTCAAGGAAGTCCACGCCAAGCCCGGCTCCGCGGTGGCGTCGAAGGAACTCCTCATCGTCCTCGACCCCGTCCCCGGCGCTCAGGGCTAACGCGCTCCCCGACTCGCCGCCTCCCCGTTCGCAACCCCTCTTTCGAGCGAGGCCGACCGTGCTCTACATGATCATCGAACGATTCAAGAACGGGAACGCCGTTCCCGTGTACCGCCGATTCCGGGAGGAAGGCCGAAGGGCACCGGAGGGGCTGACCTACGTCTCGAGCTGGATCACGGAGGACCTCCGCCGCTGCTTTCAGGTGATGGAGTGCCGCGATCGAAGCGTCCTGGACCTGTGGATGGCCCGCTGGAGCGACCTTGTCGACTTCGAGGTCCTTCCCGTCCTGACGTCGGTCCAGGCCGTCGAGAAGATCTCGCCCCGGCTGTGACGGCTAGGGGGTCCCCCCGGCGAGCAGGTTCTTCACGCACTCGAGGAGCTCGTCGTCCGAGTACGGCGCTGTCAGGAGCTCGTCCGCACCGGAGTTGAGCGGCGCGACCTCCGCAGCCCAGTCGGGGTGGTCGTCGAGGAGGATCGCCCGGGCGTTCGGCGAGAGCTGCTTCACCTTCCAGATGAGGGCGTTCTCGTCCCCCACCTCCCCCATCTTGCTGACGATGACCAGGTCCACCTTCCGCCCCGCGATGGCCTTCTCGGCGTCGGCGATGGTGGAGCACGTCGTGGTGAGGTAGCCCTTCCGGACCAGCAGGTCGTCGAGGCGGGTCAATTTCCGCAGGTCGTCCGTGACGACCAGGAGCAGCGGCTTCACTTCATCGGTCATGGCGTCTTCCTCGAGGGCAGGGACCCCGTCGTTATACCCGATGCCCCGCTCCCGGACGCCCTCTAAAATGAAAGGCGGGCCCCTCGCGGGGCCCGCCGTCGTTCCACTTTTGAACCGATCAGTCCTTCTTCCAGTCGGCCAGCTCTTCGGGAACGATCTCCAGGTCGAGCTTCTTCCCCGACCGGAGCACCGTCACGCTCGATTTCACGCCGACGCCGTGCGACGAGAGCACGCGGTGCAGGTCGTCGACGCCGGACACCGGCGTGCCGTTGAACGCGACCACCACGTCCCGCTCCCGCAGTCCGGCGTTCGCGCTCGGACTGCCGGCCTCGACCGCCATGATCATCATGCCGGTCTCGATCTTCAGGTCGTTCTCCCTCAGGAGCCGGCTCGGCAGCGCAACCCGCTGGCCGGACACGCCGAGATAGCTGCGCCGGATCCGCCCGTCGCGGATGAGCGCGTCGGAGACCCAGGCCGCCGTATCGCTCGAGATCGCCAGGCAGATCCCCTGGGCCTCGGGAATGATGGCCGTGTTGACGCCGATCGCCTCGCCGCGGAAATTGACCAGCGGCCCGCCCGAGTTCCCCGGGTTCAGCGCGGCGTCGGTCTGGATGATGTCGTTGATGAGCCGGCCCGAGCGGGCCCGCAGCGAGCGCCCCAGGGCGCTCACGACGCCCGCCGTCACGGTGCACTGGAACCCGAGCGGGTTGCCGACCGCGACCACGAGCTGACCCACCTTCATGTGGGACGATCGGCCCAGCGGCGTCAGCGGAAGCCCCGCCGCGTCGACCTTCAGCACCGCCAGGTCCGTCTCGGTGTCGTCCCCCACCAGTTCGGCGGACATCTGCTTGCCGTCGGAGAACGTCACCTGCACCAGGTCCGCCCCGTGGACGACGTGGCTGTTCGTCAACAGGTACCCGTCGGGCCGGAAGGCGAAGCCCGACCCGTTCCCGCCTCGACCCGCGCGCTGCCTCGTCAGGCGTAAAACCTCGACGCTGACGACCGACGGACAGACCTTCTCCGAAACCCCGACGGTCACGCGGGAGTACGCGTCGAGGAGCATGGCGGAAGGATCCGGCTCCGGCGCCGGGATGGAGGAAGGAGTCGCCCCGAGCTGACCGTCGCTCACCCACCGAACGCTGCGTTCCATAGGAAGCCCCCTGAGGTTGAAGACACGGCTCGCTTTCCCATAACGTGCCGGGTCGCGGGGCATTCCGGGAACCCGCGGCGGGGGTCAACGTCGGCCGGGCGAGCGGGGAGGCTCCTTGGAATTGTCCCGCTGGTCCCGCTCGCGCTCCCGCGGCGGAGGGGGCGGCGGAGGATTCCGCGGCGGCGGACTCTCCCGACGCTCGCGGGGAGGAGGCGGAGGCGGCGGCGTCTCGCGACGCTCCCGCGGGGCCGGAGGAGGGGGCGGGCTCTCGCGGCGCTCCCGGGGAGCCGGGGGCGGAGGAGGAGCCTTCGGGCTTTCCTGATGCTCGCGCGGTGCCGGAGCCGGAGGCGGGGCCTTCGGCGTCTCGCGGTCGGACGACGGCGCCCGCGGATTCTCGCGGGGGGCCGGGGTGGGCGGCGTCTTCCTCGGAGAGTCCGGATGCTCCGCGGGGGTCGGCGGCGCCTGCCTCGGGCCGTCCGGATGTTCCGCGGGCGCAGGCCGGGTCGGCGGCGTCCTCCGGGGCAGGTCCGGATGCTCAGCGGGCGTGGCCGGGGCCGGGGGCGCATCCCGGCGGCCGGTCGGCGACGGCGGCGCGTCCCGATGTCCGGCCGGTCCCGGATGCCGCTCGTTCTCCGGATCCGAGGCGGGAGCGCGGGGCGTCTCGAAGCCCCGGGGCGAGCGCCGGCCGGCGACGCCCGCGGGATCCCTCTGCACGGGCAGCGGTTGCGGGGCCACGACCTTCTGCGGCTGCCGCGCGTAGAGACTGGACGTCGGATTCGAGGGAGCGGGCGCGACGAAGTTCGCCTGGCGATACGAGCCGGAGCCGCCGCGGTACGTCGCGACGCCGCTCCAGGCGCCGCCGGCGCCGACCGCGACGGTCGGGGCGCGCCAGGCCGGGGAGCGATGGAACCCCAGCCAGGCGCAGGTGCCCGCTCCGCCCACCCTCAGGGTCCAGGTGCAGCTCGGGGCGCTGTAGCGGACCCCGCAGCCCCAGGTCAGCGGCCGCGGAATCCAAGTGCTCCCGCTCCAGCAGTGATAGCGCCAGCCGGTGCCGTAGACCACCGAGCCGCCCCACACGTAGCAGCCCCGATACCCGGGGTAGTAGCCGCAGTAGATCGCCCGGGCACTCACGCTGAAGATCCGGCAGAAGGTCACGTAATAATAGGGACAGCTCGGGGGAATGAGGTAGATGGCCGGCGGCACCCAGGTGCTCACCAGCCAGGGGCCGATCGCATACTCCGAGTCGTACCAGATGCCTTCGTCGCAGCAGTAGTACCGACCGTAGGCCCCGAAGACCGCGTAGGGCGTGTTGACGGCGTAACGCACGGGGCTGTCCTGGATGTCCGTGAACTGCGGCTCGCCGTCATACCTCACCGCCAGGTCGAGCGCCTCCCCGGGCTTGACGGCCGCCGTCTGCGGGATCGCGGCGTCCCGCACCGCGTCGCGGGCCTGGGGCGTGCCGACCACGCAGGCCAGCACGTGCTGCTTTTCGCTCGAGAGCGGGATGCGGCTGAAGTCGAAGGGGAGCTGGTCCGACGCGACGAACTCCCAGGCGGCCTTGTCGGCCGAGCGGTACCAGCGGCCCGAGAGCAGCACGTACGTGAGCTGGGTCGGGACGTCCAGGAACACGTCGCTCTCGGTGTTCTTCACGTACAGCAGGCTGGTGCCGGCGATCGGGGCGTAGTCGGCGTCGCCGTCGGTCCAGATCAGTTCCGCGGGCTGGTTCACCACGACGACTTCCGGCCGCGGCGGCGCGTCCTGCCCTTCCTCCGCCGCCGGGAGCTGCGGCTTGGGCTCGTTCTTCCAGAGCTCCGCGACCACCGCGGGGGCGTCGTGGATCGGCTCCCAGGGGCCCGACGCAGCGCGGGAGATCCACCAGAACGGCGAGACGCGCAGGAAGCAGATGCCCGAGTCCTTCTCCTGGACCACGAAGAACGCGCTGTTGGCGAGGCGCCGGAACGACGTGTCCGGCAGGTCGCGCCACGCGGCATCGCCCTCGATCACCAGGAGCAGCGCGGGATGCGAGCGGAAGAGGATCTGGGGGACGTCGGCCTTGAGGGCCTGCGCGGCCGCCCGGCGCTCCTCGTGAACCTTGAGCTCCGAGAGGAGGCGGTCCAGCGAGAACGTCAGCTTCCAGCCCAGGAACTCGGACGCGACGAGCTCGCGCCACTCCGCGGCGCGCGCCGCATCGAGGCTGGGGAAGCGGATCTCCGTCACCTTCACCTGGCGCGGCGTCGCCGTCCGGCGCGAGGAGTCGATGTCCAGGTCGGCCTCCAGCCACAGGCCTCCGAAGATCGGCGCGTCCGCTTCCGACGCCTGGACCGAGATCGCCGCCCGCGAGCGGAGCTGATGCCCCTTGAGCGTTTCGAGCTGCGGTTCGTAGACCGTGATGCGCGCCGCCGCGCTTTCGATCACCCGGGGCCAGGGGCGCTCGTCGTCCCCACCCGTGGAAAACCCGGCGTCCTGGCGGCTGCTGCGCCCGAAGGCCGTGCAGGAGATCACGACGAGCAGGAGCGCGAAGGAGCTGCTCCGGAGCCCGAGTTTGGAGAATGCGTTCAGCACAGGTTGCCCTCCCGATTCCTCATCCTTACTGTCGCGGCGGGCGCCGGTTTCTTTCAGTGTTGAACGCCCCAGGCCTGCCGGAGAAGCACCCGTCCGACGACGCAATAATGGAGGTCGACGAGGGTGTTCTCCGACATCATCACCACGTCGCGGTCGTAGACGTTGCCCGCGGGGTCCGCCAGGAGAACAGAGTAGGCGACTCCGGCGAGAACGATCCGGTCGGAGAAGTCCTGCCTTGGGCCGACGCAGACGTCGCCGAACACCGAGAAGAGGTAGTCCTGGTTCCAGGCGCCTGTGTCGTCCTGCCATTCGAGCCAGAGCGCGTAGTCGACCGGATCCTCGTTCCGGACCTCCACGATCAGCTCCGCCTCGGGCGGCCCCGCGCTGACGCGCCGCTCCCGGTCCCCGCAGGCGGCCAGGGCGACGAGCGCCAGGGCTGCCGGCAGCGTTCTCATCGGATTGGTCCTCCGCCCGTACCATCGCCCCGGGTTAGCGGTTCTTTCGGGTATGGACGCCGTCTTGTCGTTAGAATTCAGGTGTCGGGAAGGAGGTTCGCCGCCGTGCACATGCCGTCCACCATGTGGACGACCATCCTGCAGTTCCATCGCGACCCCGAGCGGGTGAAGGATTTCGTCGTCCGCCGCTACCGGCAGCCCGTGATCGAGTTTGCGCGCCGGCAGGGGCTCAAGGATGAGGACGCGGAGGACATCACCCAGGAGGTCTTCCTCCGGGTCTGCCAGGAGAACTTCCTCAAGAAGGCCGACCAGATCCGCGGGAAATTCCGGACGGTGCTGCTGGCGGTGACGAAGCACGTCATCGCGTCCTGGCGCCGCCACGAGCTGGCGGGGATCCGCGACCGCCGCCGCGAAGTGTCCATGGAAGGGATCAACCTTCCGGACGATCTCCCGAGCGACGCGGAGTTCGACCGGCTCTGGGTGCAGAACCTCATGGCCCAGGCGATGGAGCGGCTGAAGACGGACCCCGGGACCGAGGCGCTCAAGCTCCAGCTGGAGGGCCTGAGCTACCAGGAGATCGCGGCGAAGCTCGGGCGCAAGACGACGGACGTCACCAACTACATCCACCGCGCCAAGGATCGGCTGAAGAAGGAGTTCGAACGCCTCATCGCCGAGTACAGCACGAGGGAAGACGTCGCCGAGGAGATCGCCGCCCTCCGCCGCTTTCTATGAAAGACTCCGAGCGGACCCGCGACCCTAAGAGCACGGTGAGCGCCCAGAAAGACATCATGTCGGTCTGCCTGGCGGTGGTCCGCGGCAAGATCACCCCCGAGCAGGCGCGCGCGGCCATCCTGGCCCGCAGCACCCCGGCGCCCCTCACCGAGATGCTCCGCCTCGACCCCGCGCTCGTCCGCGACGCCGAGCAGCTCGCGCGGCTCCCGGAACAGGACCGCGAGCAATGCCTCGAACTCTTCAAGGAGCTTTACGACTCGACCCCCGGCGACAAGGTGCTGGAAGAGGACGCCGCCTTCGGCCGGCAGCTGATCGAGCAGCGCCTCGTCAGCGCCCCGCAGGTCGACTCCTGCACCGCGATCCAGAAACGGCTCTTCGAGGCCGGGATCACCCCCCTGCCCCGCCTGGGCGAACTCCTGCTCCAGCAGGGCTACCTGACGCCCGGCCAGGCCGATCTGGCGCCGACGCGGCGGGTGGCGAGCGACTCGCGGAACGCCGAGCGTCCGACCGAGCCCGTGCGCGGAGCTGCCCGCGACGCCGGCGCGGATCCCGCACAGCGCTTCGGCCGCTACGTCCGCGTCTCGCTTCTCGGCCAGGGCGGCGCGGGGGAAGTCTGGAAGGCGTGGGACAGCGGCCTCGAGCGCTGGGTCGCCCTCAAATTCCTGAAGTTCGAGGACAGCGAGGAGCTCGCCCGGCTGAAGCGGGAGGCGCAGACGGCGGCGCGCCTCTCTCACCCCAACATCGCGGCGGTCTTCGAGATGGCCGAGGCGAACGGGCGCACGTTCCTGGTCATGGAGTACATCGACGGGCAGACGCTGGCGACGTACCCGCGCAAGGACCACCGGAAGCTCGTCTCGCTGATGCGCGACGTGTCGCTCGCGATCCAGTACGCGCACGACCAGGGCGTCATCCACCGCGACATCAAGCCCGGCAACATCATGGTGGACTCCGCCGGGCGGGCCTTCATCATGGACTTCGGGCTGGCGCGGCACATCAACTCCGACCGCTCGCTCGGCGAGTACATCCTGGGGACGCCGTCCTACATGTCGCCGGAGCAGGCGAAGGGCGCGGGCATCGACGCGCGCAGCGACGTCTATTCGCTGGGCGCGACCCTCTACGAGCTGCTCTCGGACCGCCCGCCCTTCCGCGGCAAGAACGCCCTGGACACGCTGGACCAGGTGATCCGCGAGGAGGCCCCGCCGCTCGACCGCATCTCGGGGGACCTCCGGACCATCGTCATCACCTGCCTCATGAAGGAGCCCTCGCGGCGCTACGCGTCGGCCGCGCAGGTGGCCGAGGACATCCGGCGCTGGGAAGAGGGCGAGGCGCTGATCGCGCACCCGCCCTCGATGCTCTACCGGCTCCGGAAGAAGATCGCCAAGCGCCGCGCCGTCCTGACGGTCGGGCTGGGCGGCCTCGTGCTGGCCGGCGCCGTGGCGGGCCTGGCGGTGCCCCGCTGGCTGAGGGCCACGCGGGAGCGGGCCCGCGCGGAGGAGCAGCTGGCCCGCGAGAAGAAGTCCCGGGCCGGCGAGGCGAAGGAGATCGAGCTGGCGCGTCCGCACGTGGAGGAGGCCCGCAAGCTCCGCTCCCGCCTGGACAAGCTCCTGATGACCAACGAGGACACCAGCGCCGCGACCGTCAGCTCCACGCTGGAGAAGATCCACCGGGAGCTCGACCGGGCGCTCGAGATCCACCCCAACTACCCGGAGGCCTTGATCGAGAAGGCGAGGGCCTACAATGCCGCGAAGGACCGGGCCCGCGGGCTGGAATACTACACCAAGGCCATCGAGGCCAGCAGCGGCTACACGACGGCGTACCTTTCCCGCGTGCGGCACCTCCTGGAGAAGTACGAGAACCTCCGCCTGGCGGCCGGCGCCGGCGAGGCGCCCGAGCTGGCCGAGCTCGCCGCGACCATCCGCTCCGACCTCAAGAAGGTGACCGCCTGGTCGAAGGACACCGAAGAGCTCTCCTTCGGCGCCGGCGCGCTCGCGATCGTCGACGGCGAGTTCGAGAAGGCGGCCCGCATCTTCGAGGAATACTCGCGGGCGAGCATGCTGGATTACCGCGGCTGGGAGTGGGCCGGCCGCTCCTGGCTGCACGTCCCCGGGATGCACGAGAAGGCCGTCCTCGACTTCACGGAGGCGATCAAGTTCCGGCCCCGCGAGGCCCGGCTCCGGATCCTGCGGGGCAGGGCCTTCCTGGAATCCGCCCGCGACTGCCTCCGGAAAGGACGTCGGGACGCCCTCACGACGGCCCACTCGCAGGCGGTCGCGGAGTACCGCCATGCGCGGGAGCTGGACGGCTCCCTCGTCGACGCGCCGCTGGGGCTCGGCGAGGCCGCGCTGCTCGTGGGCGACACGATGGAAGCGATGGCGGAGTACGGGCGGGCCGTGGACATCAGCGCGGGTTCGCCTGTTCCTCTCGTGGTCCGCGCCTGGGCCCGGCTGCGGATCCAGGACCGCGAGGGCGCGCTGGCGGACGCCGAGGAGGCGCTGCGCCGGGAATCGCGGGACCCCGCGGCCCGCGTGGCCCGGGGCCGCGCGCGGCTGGCCTCCGCGGACGTGGGCGGGGCGCAGGCCGATTTCGAAGAGACCCTCGCCCGCCATCCCCACTATGCGCCGGCGGTCGTCGGCATCGGCGACGTCCTCCGCGAGCGCGGCGATTCGGCGCAGGCCGTCGTCCGCTACGACCTCGCGCTCAATCTGGATCCCGGGCTCGCCGACGCCTATTCGCACCGCGGCAACGCCGAGCGCGACCTGGGCCAGGAGGACAAGGCGGTCCAGGACCTTTCGAGGGCCCTGGAGCTGGATCCGTCCGACCCCTACCTCCGCCTGGACCTCGGCGTCTGCCACGGCAACCTGGGGAACTGGGCGGCGGCCGAGGCGGAATTCCGGGAGGGGCTGAAGCTCGGCCCCTCGCGGCCCGACTGGTTCTGGGAGCGCCTCTGGCTCGCGCGCTCCAAGCGCGGTGAGGCGGCCCAGGCGCTCGAGGAGTTCCGGGCCTGGCTCCGGGAACGGCCGGAGTCGATCCCCGGCAAGCTCGCGCCGAAGATCAACAACTTCATCGCCGGGAAGATTTCCGAGGAGGAATTCCTCGCGCTCCTCGAGCGCACCGAGTACTCGAGGATCGCCATCGCCGAAGGCTACTTCGTTGCCGGCGAGAAGGCCCTCCTCGAAGGCCGCACGGCCCGCGCGACGGAGCTCCTGAAGCGCTGCCTCAAGACCGGGGCCGTCACCTCCCAGGGCTACTCCACCGCCGAGATGGAGCTCCGCGCGCTCACGAAACCGCGCTGACGCCGAGCGGCCGGCTTGGTAGACTCGACCTCGTGCCCGCATCCCGCCGACCCGGCTGCCTGAGGTTGCTGTTCCGGGCCGCCCTCGTCCTGGTTGCGCTCGCTCTGGGCGCGATCGCGTGGGATGTCTGGCAGCTCCGCGCGCTGCAACCGCCCGACGACCGGACCTTCGAAGGATTTCTTCGGGCCGGCCGCCGGGGCAACCCGGTCATCGACAAGGAGGGAGGGCGTCTCTACTTGATCGCCCCGTATGCGCGCACGGTCGTGCCCCGCTGGGAACCGCCCGTTTACGAGTTCGACCGCTCCGGGCGACTGGTCAACTGGATGTCCAGCGGCGACTCGACGAAGGGGATGCTGCTCGACGCTCCGGTGCGCTGGCGAGGGGCGGCCGCCTCGGTGGATGAAGCGCGCGCCTGGATCCGGAAGAACTAGCGGACGGATTCGCCACAGAGGCGCAGAGACACGGAGCAGATCTCTTCATCCGGATCCGAGCACGAAGGATTCTTCTCTGTGCCTCGGTGTCTCTGCGGCCGATTTCAGCGGGCCTTCTGGCCCTTCCCCGTCACGGGCCGGATCTCGAGCTTGCGGATGGCCGCGCCGCCGTCCCAGGTTCCCACGCCGAGGCACGCGGGGTCGGGCAGCTTCCAGTCGCGGTTCATCGTCAGGTCGGCGTACGAATCGAGCTGGCTGAGCGGCTGTCCCTCGCAGAACACCTTCAGGCCGCTTTTCCGCACTTCCACCAGGACCGTGTAGTCCTTGTTCAGGGCCAGCGGCGTGTCGAAGCGCGCCATCGTGGCGTTCTTCCCGAAATCCTCGCCGCGCACCTTCTCGAAGCCGAAAATCCCGTCGCGATGCATCACCAGCGTGAACGGCGCCGTCCCGCGGCTCAGGATCAGGTTGACCACGAAATTGGCCGAGTGGCGGCTGAAGACGATCCGGGCGTCGTACTCGTCGGGGGGATGGTACGGGACCTGCACGCGCGCCGGCTTGCCGCCCTTGGAGACCAGCGCGTCGGGCACGCGCTCCCAGTTCCCGGAGACGACGTCGCCGGGGAGCTCCACAAGCGAGAGGACATCGACCGCGTCCTTCCACGGGTCAGCGGGCGCCGGGGGCGCGGGCGCCGGCTTCTCGCGGATCTTCTGGAGCGCGGCCAGGCGTCCCGCCTCCGCGCGCGCATTGTCCTTCTCGCGCGCGGCCACCTGGCCGTAGAGCACGAGGGCCTCCTCGGGCTTGCCCGCGCTCATCAGGAGATCCGCCTGCGCGAGTTCGGGTTCGCTCGACCGCTTCCACGGCTGGGTGTAGCCGAGCGCGCCGGCCGCCATAAGGGCCAGGACCGCGCCGACGGAAGACCAGACGATGCGGCGGCGCAGTTTCGGGTCGGACACGCGGAAGTCCTGGCCCATCAGCCAGCGCGTCAGGTCGTCGGCGAATTCCTTGGCGGTCGCGTAGCGGCCGGAGGGGTCCTTCTCGAGCGCCTTGAGGCACACGCCCTCGAGGGTCTTGAAGTGCATCGGGTTGATCTGCGCGGTCGTGACCTTCGAGGGCGGGACGACGGGATCCTTGGACGTCTTGACCATGACCTCCATCGGCGAGGAGCCGACGAAGGGGAGCTTCCCCGTCAGGATCTCGTAGAGCATGACGCCCATCGAGTACACGTCGGTCCGCCGGTCGACCGTCTTGATGCCCGAGGCCTGCTCGGGACTCATGTACGCGGGGGTCCCCACCGCCAGCCCGCCTTCCGTGTAGGAGGCCTTCACGCTCTGGCCGACGAGCTTCGCGAGGCCGAAGTCCATCACGTGCGGGCGGTTGTCGGCGTCCACCAGGATGTTCGCGGGCTTGAGGTCGCGGTGGATGACGCCGTGCTCGTGGGCGTGGTGGACCGCGAGGGCGACGTCGCGCAGGAGGGTGGTCGGGCGCCCGATCGAGACGGTGCCCATCTTGCACCACTTCTCCATGGAGGCGCCGTCGACGTATTCCATCGCGAGGAAGCGGCGGCCGTCGACCACGCCGGCCTCGTAGACGCTGACGATATTCGGGTGCTTGGGGAGGTTCGCCATCAGGCGCGCCTCGCGCAGGAAGCGCTCCTCGTCCAGCGCCGCCTCTTCGCCGTTGGCGTTGGGGCTCGAGAGGACGACCTTGAGGGCGACCTTGCGTTCGAGCGCGGGATCGACGGCTTCGAAGACGCGGGCCATCGCGCCGCGTCCCGCCTCGCGGACGATGCGGTACTTGCCCAGGGAGCCCGGGACGGCCGACGTGTCCGGCGGGGGCGCGTTGGGAAGGACCGTGGTCTCGCGGATGGCGTGGAGGCGCCGGAGCTGGTCGGCAGTGACGAGCCCCCGGGTGAGCAGGATGGTCTCGAGGGACGCCGACCCCGACTTGGACAGCTCGATCAGCGCCTCGCGGAGCTGCTCGGGCGTCAGCAGTCCCTGCTTGATCGCCAGGTGCCCGATGGCCACGCCGTGGCCCGTGGGGTCGATTGGTCCGCTCACCGTGAAAATCATACCCGGGAGCCCGCAGGAACTCCCGCCCAAAAAAGCTGTCACAATTGAATTCCGGCCCGCTATGAGGAGGCGTGGACGCCTGCACGCGGGACCGGCACGAGCGGCTGACGGAACGGGTCCGCTTCCTCGCGAGGAAGTTCTCCCGCTCGGTGATGCTCTCCCGGCAGCTGGAGTCGCTGGCGCGGCAGCTGGAGCCGGCCTCGCTCCCCGCGATGACCGAGGTGGCCGCGCGGCTGCGGGAACTGAGCGACATCTCCCCCAAGCTCCGCGACGCCATGGAGGAGTTCGACCACAAGGCCAGCGTGGACCGCGCCGAGTCGTTCCTGGGCGACCTCGCCGAGGACCGCAGCAGCGCGCCGCCCGAGATCGTGCCCCTGATCGACCACTACTTCTCCCGGCTCCGCGAGGTGATCTCCAACTCCTGGGACCGACAGATCACGCGCCGCGAGCTGGACGCCCACGTGCTGCAGGTCCGCCTTTCCTACTCGCAGGACCTCGACCGCATCCTCCAGGGCCTCGTCCCCGCTAGATAACGGTTTCTTTCCTCGCCGCCGTCTTCGCCTATAATCTTCTCCATGCCGGATCAGAGCAGCGAGCGGCCCTCCCCGACCCCGGACCCCAAGAACGAAAACTACGTTCCCCAGTTCGACGTGCGCAACTGCATGGTCTGCGGCAAGCCCATGGAAGGCCGCAAGTGCAAGTACATCTGCCGCAGCTGCGGCACCATGATCGATTGCAGCGACGCCTATTAGAGGAAAGCCATGATCCATATCATCGTGCGCATCCAGCCCAAGGCCGACAAGATCGAGCAGTTCCTCGAGCTCGCGACGTACGACGCCCGCAATTCCCGGAAGGAGCCCGGCTGCCTGCGCTTCGACGTCCTCAAGCACAACGACAACCCGCCGCGCTTCGCGTTCTACGAGGTCTACAAGGACGAGGACGCCGTCAAGGCCCACCAGCAGACCGAGCACTACGCGCGCTGGCGCCGCGAGATCGAGGCGCTGCAGGAAGTGCCCCGGAGCGCCGACAAGTTCACGACGGTCGACCCGAATCCCTACGCGTAGGGCGACGTGCCGTTCACCTTCATCACGCCGCCCGAGATCCTCTTCGGCCACGACCAGAGCTCCAGGACGCTCGAGGTCGCCCGGCGCTTCGGGTCCCGCGTGTTCCTGGTCAGCGGCGGGCGATCGTTCGAAACCCTCGCGGTAGCGAAGCTGCTCTTCGGGCTGCCCCGCTGGAGCGTGTCGGGCGAGCCGGACGTCGCGACCGTGGACGACGGCGTGCAGCGCTGCCGCGAGGCCGGCGCGGACGTCGTCGTCGCCGTCGGCGGCGGCAGCGTGATGGACGCCGCGAAGGCGGTGGCGGGCGTCGCCGCCAACGAGGGCAGCGTCCGCGACTACTTGGAGCAGGTCGGCGACCGGAAGCTGATCCGGACGCCGCTCCCGCTGATCGCCGTCCCGACGACCGCCGGGAGCGGCTCCGAGGCGACCAAGAACGCCGTCATCCGCGTCCCCGACCTCAAGGTCAAGCGCTCCATCCGGCACGACCAGCTCGTGCCCCGCGTCGCGATCGTCGACCCCGACCTCTCGGCGGCGGCCCCGCGCCCCGTGGCCGCGTCGGCGGGCCTCGACGCCTTCACGCACCTGCTGGAGGGCTACGTCTCCACGGGCGCGCACGCCATGACCGACGCGCTGGCCCTTCCCGGCATCCGCAAGGCGGCGCGAGGGCTCCGCGCGCTGGCGGAAGGCCGGCACACGGCCGAGTCGCAGGAGGCGATGGCGCTGGCGAGCCTCTGGGGCGGCATCGTGCTGGCCAACGCGGGCCTCGGAGCCGTGCACGGCCTCGTCGCCCCGCTCGGCGGGCGCTGCGCCATCCCGCACGGGATCGGCTGCGCCTGCCTGCTGGTCGAGACCATGAAGACGAACCTGGTGGCGCTCCGGCAGCGCGCCCCGCAGAGCCCCGCGCTGGAGCGCTACGAGAAGGTCGCGCGGCGGCTCTCGTTCCGCTCGCCTGAAGACCTGGCGGAAGGGCTCGCGTCGCTGCGGCGCCTGCTGGGCGTGGCCCCCCTCGCCACCTACGGCGTCAGCGCGGACGACGTCGCCCCGATCGTGAAGGCCTCGCGCGGCGGGAGCATGAAGTACAACCCGATCGAGCTGACGGACGCCGAGCTGGAAGGCATCGTCCGCGCCTCGCTCTAGTTCAAAATCCTTGTGATATACTCCCGCCGATGCCCAAAGCCTCCTGCGCCTGCGGACAACGCTTCGACGCGCCTCCCGGGGACGCGGCCTGTCCCGGCTGCGGCGCGGTCGTCACGGTCGCCGAAGAGAAGATCCGCCTGACCTGCGCCTGCGGAAAGGCGCTCGCGGCGTCCCCGAAGCTGGCCGGGAAGCGGGTGCTCTGTCCGAAGTGCGGCGCGTCGCTGCAGATTCCCGTCCCCGAGGCCGAGATCGATTTCGCGGCGCCGCCCCCGCCGCCGCCCGAGCCCGTCGCGGCGCTTCCCCCGCCGAGGCCCGCGGCGCCGAGGAAAAACGTCGCGGCCGCCGCCCCGCCCCCGGCGAACGACGGCTGGCGCAAGTACGGCCGCTGGGCCCTCGCCGCCGCGCTGCTGCCCCTCATCCTCTCGGTCTTCACGCCGGACGACAACGTCCTGCAGCGGCTCCAGCGCATGCTGGAACGCGACCCGGACCTGGCCAAGAAGGTGGAGAAGCTCGAATCCGAAGACGACGTGATCAACGCGCTGCCGGATCACCGCATCGAAGGCGCCTTCCACGCCCGCGACACCGCGGCGCACTGGCTTTACGCGCTGCTCTCCGCCGGCGCCTTCTGGGGACTGATCCTGCTCGTCTACCCGCTGGGCAAGGCCACCTCGAAGCAGATCTGGATCGCCGGCGTCTTCGTCGGCACGGTCGGCATCCTGCTGCTCCTGGGAGTCCAGTGGACCGCGATGGCCACGCAGGGCACCTGGATCAGCGGCCGCGGCGCCCTCATCATCGTCTTCTACATCATCAAGTTCATCGGCTTCTCTTACCGGGCGGCTCTCGATCCGACGAACGGCTTCATCCTGAGCATGCTGGGCTTCACCTTCGGCGTCGGGCTCTGCGAGGAGCTCTGCAAGGCGCTCCCGCTGCTCTGGCATTTCAAGCGGGCGGAGTCCGCGTCGGCGGTGCTCGACGTGCGCGGCGCCGTCGTCTGGGGCCTGGCGGCCGGCATCGGCTTCGGCGTCAGCGAGGGCATCACCTATTCGGCGGACTACTACAACGGGGTCCACACGGGCGGCATCTACGTGGTGCGCTTCGTCTCCTGCGTCGCGCTCCATGCGGTCTGGAGCGCCACGAACGCGCTCTTCATGTGGAAGGCGCAGGCCGAGTTCGACGGCATCGACACCTGGTACGACTGGTTCCTTCCCATCCTCAAGATGCTCGGCGCCAGCATGGTGCTGCACGGCCTCTACGACACCCTGCTCAAGCGCGAGATGGAAATCGGCGCCCTGCTTGCGGCCGTCGCGAGCTTCGCGCTCTTCTTCTGGCTCTACGAGAAGACCGTCCGCGACGAGGCCCAGCTCGCGCCCGCGGCGGCCTGAGCAGCGTACTGTACTACAGATGACCGCGACGCTGCTGGCGCTCCTCCTGTCCCTGCAGGACGCGAAACGCCCGCCCTTCCAGGCCGGGGCGAGCGACGTGACGCTCGAGGCGTCGTGCGAGCTCTGCGACGCCGAGGAGGTCAAGGCCCGCTTCCGGGCCTCGGACAAGATCCCTCCCTACGACGTCACCAAGGAGAAGTTCAAGCTCATCGTCCCCAAGTCGTACGCCCACGCGGCGAAGTGGGGGCTCTTCGTCTACGTCAACGCCGACGACGCCCCCGGGCTGCCGGCCGAGTACGAGGCGGTGCTGGAGAAGCGGAAGCTTCTCGCGGTCGCGCCCTACAAGGCAGGCAACGGGCGGAACATCTTCGACCGCTTCCGGCTGGCGGTGGACGCGGCCTACGCGCTGCAGAAGCGCTTCAACATCGATCCGGCGCGGGTCTACGTGTCGGGCTTCTCCGGCGGCGCGCGCGTCGCGAGCATGCTCTCAGTCGCCTATGCCGACCTCTTCTCGGGCGCGATCCCGTTCTGCGGCGTGAACTTCTACACCGAGATCCCCTCGGAGCCCGGCAAGCACTGGCCGGTCGGCTACATCCCGGTGAACGAGGCGCTCGCGATCGCGAAGTCGAAGGGCCGCTACGTGCTGGTGACGGGCGAGAAGGACTTCAACCTCGCGAACACGCGCGCGGTCTACGAGCACGGCTTCAAGAAAGAGGGCTTCAAGTACGCGAAGCTGCTGGAGGTCCCGGGGATGGGCCACTCGGCGCCGCCCGCGGAGTGGTTCGAGAAGGGCCTCGATTTCCTCGACAAGCCGAAGTAGCCGCCCTCAGACCGGATTGGCCACAGAGGACACGGAGCACACCGAGAAGAATCTGCTCTGTGCTCTCTGCGTCCTCTGTGGCCAACCAGAGAGTTCGGTTCCCGAAAGGGCCCTTAGAGCTTCTTCCACTTCAGGCTGCGGAACTCGTAGGCCGCGAACTCGGCCTGCAGCCCGAGGTGCCCCTTCGGGAGCGGGAAGTCCTCCCAGACGCAGGTCACGGCTCCGTTCACCCAGAGCGAGATGGTCTTCCCCTTGCACGTGATCTCGTAGGTGTTCCAGTCGCCGACCGGCGCCTCGCGGCTCGGGCCCTTCTGCGCGAGGTCGGTCCGCTTGGGCTTTCCGTCCTCCATCAGCATCCCGATGAAGTCGCCCACCACGGGAGGCTTGGGGCCGCGCGCGACCTGCGCCTGGATCCAGGTCCGGGCATCCTCCGAACTCCGCAGGTAGATGCCGCCGTTGTAGTTCGGCTTCTCGCCCTGGTCCTTGCCCCAGCGCCACTCGACGTGGAAGATGCCGTCGCCGCGCTCCTCGTCGTTGAGCAGCAGTTCCTTCACGCCGCCCGTGCCGTCGCAGCGCAGCAGCTTCCCGTCCTCGGAGTGGCTCCAGACCGCCTTCGTGGCCAGCGGCGCCCCCGGGTCCAGCGGCAGGCGCTTCCAGCCCTTGAAGTCCTTGCCCGGAAAGACGTCCACCCAGCCGGAGGGATCGGCCTCCAGCGCGCTCTTGCTGTCCTGTCCCAGGCCGGCCAGCGCGGCCGTCACGACCATCCAGGCGACTTTCATGGCGTCCTCCGTTCCCTATCCTACGCCGCCGGCGGCTTCCTCGAGCCGGAGATCGCGTTCCATCCCGCGCGCAGGCCGATCCAGCCGCACGCGGCCGCGCCGGCGTAGAGCGCCGCGCTCAGCCAGGCCGGCTCGTCCAGCGGCGAGCGCTCCCAGGCCAGCCGGGCGGTGTAGATTCCCAGCGACAGCCCGAGCAGCGCGATCGCCCCGCTGATGACCGGCGACGAGAAGGCCAGCACCTTCGGGTCGCTCGAGCGCCGGATCAGGTGGACGCCACCCTCCATCGCGACCACCCCGATCCCGAGCAGCAGGAAGCCCAGCGACGGCGAAATCGAGAAGTACAGGAGTCCGGCCACGAGAGCGACGAGGGCCACCAGGCAGCACGCCGCCCCCACGACGACCGCAACGACCTTCATCCGCGGCGGAGCCAGGACAGGACCGTTTCCGCGTTCTTGTCCGGCGGGAACACCGGGTAGAAGACCTTCACGATCCGCCCTTTGTCCGCGACCAGGGCGAGCCGCTTGATGAGCCGGACGCCTTCGAACACGAAGGTGGGAAGCCGCAGCGCGTCCGTGAGGCGGAACTCGACGTCGCTGAGGATCTCGTACGGCAGGTTCGTGCGGCGCACGAGCTCGCGCTGATACTCCGTGTCCTGGCTGCTGACGCCGAAGACGGCGGTCTTCAGCCTCTGGAAGTCGGCGTAGAGGTCGCGGTACGCGCAGGAATGCGGCGTGCAGCCGCGCGCGCCGGGAATCTGATCCCACTCCGGCGGGATCGGGACGCCCGGCCGCCCCGTCCGGGGGTAGAAGAAGAATACCGTCCGCGACTGGGACTGCTCGTCGAGGCGCACCTTGCGGCCCGCCGTCGACGCGAGCGCGAGCCCCGGGAGGTCCTTCCCCGGAAGGTGTTTGCAGGCGCCATCGTCCTCCGGCACCGGCAGGTCCTTGGGCAGCTCGAAGAGGTCGGGCATCTCAGTACAGCGACACCAGGATCTCCCGAGGCGTCGGATGATCCCGGTGCTCCCATAGATAGATTCCCTGCCAGGTCCCGAGCGCGAGCTTGCCGTCGAGGATCGGGACCGAGAGGCTCACCTGCGTGAGCACCGACTTGATGTGGGACGGCATGTCGTCGTCACCCTCCAGCGTGTGGGTCATCCACGGCGCTCCGTCCGGCACCAGGCGGTCCATGAAGGTCTCCAGGTCGACGCGCGCGCTCGGGTCGTAGTTTTCCTGGATGATCAGGCTCGCCGACGTGTGGCGGATGAAGAGCGTGCAGAGGCCGTTCGCGATGCCGCCCTTCGCAACGACGCGGGCGACCTGCTCGGTGATGTCCTGAAGGCCGCGCCGCGCGGCCCGGACCGTCAGGGTCTGGGTGCTGACGTTCGGCATGGACTACGTTTCCTTGAGGAACTCGAGGAGCTGGACCTCCGCGGCTTTGACCATGGCGGGAGGCAGCTTGAGTTCGAACTTCTTCCCCTTCGCCAGGTACCACGACATGGCGCAGACGACCCGGAACCCGAACGGGTTGTTCCCCAGGTAGGTCCGCGCATACCAGACGATCCACGGCCAGTCGAAGGCCGCCGGCCGCAGCACGAAGATCGCCAGGAATTTCTCGAAGGGCCGGCACCAGGCCGCGAACGCCTTCATGGCCTCCTCGGGGGTCTTCCCCTCCTCCTGCGCCTTGAGGAAGGCTTCGGGACTGGTCGACACCGCGGTCCCGATCGGCTTGATGACGACGTTGAAGCGGTCGAGGACGCCGTGCTTGATGGAGCCGACCACCGCCCCGAGCTCGATCATCGAATGGGTGCCGATCACCGGACCACTGGTCTCGAGGTCGATGAAGATCCAGAGCTGGGCCTCGCGCGACATACCCGGATTCTAACAGGTTCTAGGATTCCTTGAAGAAGTGCTTCAACTGGATTTCCGCGTCCTGGACCGCCACGTGGGGGAGTTCGACCTCGAAGCGCTTCCCCAGCGCCTGGAACCAGGAGGAGGCGCAGGCGGCCTTGAAGCCGAAGGGGTTCTGCCCCAGAAAGGTCCAGGCGTACCAGACGATCCACGGCCAGTCGAAGGCGGCGGGCCGGGCGATGAAGAGGGCCTTCTTCTTCAGGAAGGGCGCGCTCCAGGCGGCGAAGTCCTTCATGGCCTTCGCGGGATCCACGCCGCTGCGCCGGGCTTCCTCGAACGATTTCTCGCTCGTCACGACCGCGGTCCCGATGGGACGGATCAGGGCGGCGAAGCGGTCGAGGATCCCCTCCTTCGCGGAGCCCACCACGGCCCCGAGTTCGGTCATCGAGTGGGTCCCGATGATGGGGCCGCTGGTCTCGATGTCGACCATGATCCAGAGCTGAGTGTCGCGGGCCATCCCCCGATCTTAGCGGGGGAAGGCCCGCGCGTCGATGCTCTCGCTATGGATGGTCGATCGCCTTCTCCTGGTACTTGTCCTTGGTGCCGAAGTCCTGATGGGCGCTCCAGCAACCCCAGCCCAGTCCGCCCTGCTCCGCGCGGATGCTGTCGAGGACGAAGTCCGCCTGGTTTGCCTGGCGGCCGGTCAGGTCGAATTTGTACCCGATCTGCGGGTCGTTGTACTTGTTCACGAGAGCGTCGGCGTGAATGAAGCGGTCGCCGAAGTCGTCGAAGATGCCTGCGCTCGTCGCCGGAGTCTTGTGGCCCGGGAGGATGATCGACCGGGTCCGGAATTCCACGATGCCCGGGATCACGGCGCCGATCTCCCGCCGGTCGGAGGAGATCTCGAATGTCACCGGCACCTTCCTGATCCCGACGAGCTTCCCGACAATGTACTTGGCCTTCACGCCCATTGCCTGGATCTCCCCTTCCAGCATGGCCTTCAGGGCCCCGACCTGCTCGTCGCTCATCCGGTCGCTCAGGTACGCGTAGCCCCAGTTCCCGTCCGTCTTCTCCCCGAGGGTCCTCGCGGCGAGCACGTAATTGACGCCGTCCATCTTCACCGGCCCGATGTGGCCGCGCTCGATGTGGACGGCGACGATGCCGTCGCAGCCGTGGCAGTGCGTGGGCGGCTTGTTGATCCGGCAGGGACAGGGGGCGAGGCAGCAGCATCCGATGATGCGCGTCCCCTCGATCTTCCACTCCGCTTCCTTGGCCTGCGGGGCCGACCCTTTGGTCGGCTCGGCGCTGCAGCCGGCGACGGCCAGGACTCCGAGAATCATCAGCATCCGGTTCATGGCGCTTCTCCTTGTCAGGTCGGAACAAGGATGCGGAGGGGGAGTGGAAGTTCGGTAAATTCGAGGAATTGACGGAATTGTCCGCGCTCAGGCGGTCTGCTGAGGCGCCCTGGAGCCCGGATACATATAGAGGAGATGGGAAAGCCCGCCTGTCCGGCAGACCACGATCGCCATCTCCTCCGGGCAGCGGGTGGGATCCTCGGGGGGATTGATGACCTTGAAATCCAGAACGGTCAGGTCGCCGCTGCTGAAGACGCGAACCGGGTTCATGAGGGTCACGGTCTCCAGGTCGCCGTCGACTTCCGCCTCCAGCTTGGCCCGTCCCAGGAAGCGCTTCCGACCGGCCACGACGACCATGTCGGGCCGATAGTGGGAAATGAACTCGTCCCGCCGGCCATCGTAAAGCCGCGAGAAGGCCTGGACATAGAATTGATTCCAGTGCTCCCGGTTCCGGACTTCCTTCGGATCGGCGTCGCGCGCGCTCCCTAGCAGGCTTTCGGAGAGCCGCTTGCGGGCGTCGGAGAGGCGGCTCCGCACGGTCCCCACCGGGATCGCCAGCAACTCGGAGATCTGCTCGTAGGCCGGGAAGCGCCCGAAGTGGCGCAGCATCACCGTCATTCGAAGCGACTCCGGAAGCTGCTCGAGGGCCTTCCAGACCCAGTCCTTGAGCCCGATCCGGTCCAGGGCTTCCTCGGGATCGTCCAGGGCGGCAACGGGATCCGTTCCCGGACGGGCGTCCAGCGAGAGCGGCCGCGCTTCCCTCAAATACATCCGGCAGACGTTGCGGACGATGGCGTCGAGCCAGGCCTGCAGGGCCCCGGGGTCGGAGAGCGTGTCGATTTTTCGCAGGGCGGCGAGGAACGTATCGTGCACGGCGTCCTCGGCCTGCGGGCCGTAGCCCAGCATGCGAAGCGCGACGGCCATGAGACGGGGACGGTAGCGCTCCAGCAGAAGGCCAAAGCTCGCGGCGTCGCCCCGATGGGCGGCGAAGAGGAGTTCCGCGTCCGGGCTCACGAAGAAAATGATATCCGAAGGCCGCCGGCGTTCAAGGAGCGTTGAGCTCCGCCGCCTCCTTCACGAAGGCCTTCACGGCGGCGGCGGGGATGTCCTTCGGCGACGTGAGCTTGAGGGCGCGCATGGTCTTGCTGGTCCCGGCCTGGAGGAGCTTCTTCGGGTCTTTGAGCTTGGTCCCTTTGACGAAGAAGAGGCTGACATGCTTCTTCGCCACCATCATGCCGGCCAGCATGCCGTCCTTCGAGTAGAAGGGCATGCCCCACTTGAGGCCGGACTGGATGGAAGGAACGGCGGAGACGATCAGCTTGTGAAGCGCCTCCGCGATCGCCCGCTGCTCGGGCTGGAGCTTCTGGATGAACGGCTCGACGGGTTTGCCGAGATCGGCTCGGATGTCCTTGGCCATAGATGATGCCCTGCACGGGTCGTGCGACCCGTGCAGGGCTTCCTCGACTATTTCAGCGCCGCGTCGATGTCCGCGCGCAGCGTTGCGTCTTCCGGCTTCACCGCGCTCTTGTAGAACTTCACAACCTTGCCGTTCTTCCCGACGAGGTACTTGCAGAAGTTCCAGCTCGGCGTTTCCTTCGACTGCTGGATGAGGTTGGCGTAGATCGGGGAGGCGTCCTTGCCCTTGATGGCGACCTTCTCGAACATCGGGAAGGTCACGTTGTACTTGCTGGAGCAGAACTTCTGGATCTCCTCCGCGCTTCCCGGCTCCTGCCCGCCGAAATCGTTGCAGGGAAACCCGAGGACCGCGAATCCTTTGTCCTTCAGCTCGCCGTGCATCTTCTCCAGACCGGAGTATTGAGGGGTATGCCCTCACTGGCTGGCGAGGTTGACGATCAGGGTGACCTTTCCGGCAAAGTCCTTGAGGTCGACGTCCTTACCGTCCAGGCTCTTGACCTTCAGCTTGTAGATCGAATCGGGGGGCAAGGCGGGCTCCTTTTTCTTCTTGTCCTGAGCCACGGCCGGGAACGTCGTGACGACGCTCAGGGCCAGCATGAAAAGCAGAAAACGACGCATCGGGGGTTCCTCCTGAAGGTCCATATACCGATACGCCGCTGGGGACGTCAAGAATTCACCGAATCCCGGCCACAAACCGGGCAACAGGGCATTATGATCCCAGGAGCGGATCCGGTTCTGCCTGAAGAGGGTTACACCATGCGCCGACTTGCCGCCCGGCTCTCGATCCTTGCCCTGCTCGCGTCCGCCGTCGCCGCCGCCCCCCAGGACAGCCCGCTGATCAACTCCATGGACGACGCCCGGGTCCAGCCCCCGAAGGAGAAGGGGCACGTCGAAAGCGTCGAAGGCAAGGTCGGCAAGGCCGTCAAGTTCTCCTTCGATGCCGGCTGCAAGACCCAGTTCTGCATGATGAACCTCCGCGCGACCCCCGAGTGGGACAAGGCCCAGGGCTTCTCCTTCTGGCTCAAGGGCGACGGCTCGAAGCACTTCGGCTGCATCCAGTTCATCTGGAACGACGACTACGCGGCGCGCTACGACGTCGCCTTCCCGCTCGACAGCACGGAGTGGCGGAAGATCACGGTGGCCTGGCACGACCTGGTGCCGGTGCTGCCCGCGCCGTCCTGCAAGTTCCTCGACCCGAAAACCGGCAACGCGCCCTCCAAGCTCGGCCCGCTGTGGTTCGGCAAGTGGTGGTACTGGCGCGACGACGCCGCCCACTCGTACACGATCGACGAGATCCGGCTCGAGCCGACGGTCGCCGCCGACACCAACCTCTACCTGCCGAAGGGCAACCCGCTGGAGCGCGTCCAGGCGAAGGTGAAGGCGGGCAAGCCCATCACCATCGTGACGATGGGCGACTCGCTGACCGACTACAACCACTGGGCCAACAAGCCCATCAACTGGCCCACGCTCCTGAAGGAGAAGCTCAAGGCGAAGGGCGTCGAGGCGAAGATCATCAACCCGGCCATCGGCGGCACGCAGCTCCGCCAGGGGCTGGTGCAGATCCCGCTCTGGGTGGCCGAAGCGCCCGAGGCCGACCTCGTCACGGTCTGCTACGGCGGCAACGACTGGGAGTCGGGCATGCGCGGCGAGATGTTCCGCGAGACCTGCCGCGACACGATCGACCGGATCCGCCACGCCACGAAGGGCAAGGCCGACGTCCTCTTCATGACGACGGTCCCGGGGCTCGAGATGTGGACCACCCGGGCGGAGCTGGGTGAAGCGACCCGCGCGGCCGCTTCCGAGCGCAAGTGCGGTCTCGCCGACACTGAGAAGGCCTTCCTGGCCGCGTCGGCGGACAAGCGCGAGGCGCTGTTCTGCCGCGACAAGGTGCACCTCGGCCCCCCGGGCCACGAGGCGGTGGCGGCGGCCGTCCTGGCGGCCATCGAGGCGGGAAGGTAATCCGAGAATTTAATCCGGTTCTTTTCTCGGCTCAGAAGTTGTAGTTGAGGCCGATGAGGCCGGTCCAGCTGGCCCCTTTGACCGCCGTGCGGGACTCGCTGACGTAGTCGAACGTCGAGGTGATGCGCCAGCGCTCCGCCGGGATCAGGACCAGGCCCGCGGTCCCGCCCCAGAGCTTCCCGAACGTCAGGTCGCGGGCCGGGTCGAAACCGACGAAGGCCGTCGCGCTCAGGCCCCAGGTCCCGTTGGCCCAGCTCGCCGTCGGCCCCAGGGAGAACATCTCCGTCTCCGGGGCCAGCTGCGTGAATTTCAGGAGCGCCGACGAGCCGCTGATCCTGGAATAATCCGCCTGGACGCTCAGCCCGACGTGGGTGTCGACCACCGAATCCTGGGCGAGCGCGAGATCGTAGAAGTACTGACCGGTCGACCCTTCCCCGCTGAAGAGACGCAGTTCGGTCCGGGCCCGCGCGCGGATCTCCGCCAGGCGTTCCGCGTCGAGGCCCTTCCCGCCGTCCTCGTGCGACGTGTACCACCACTGTTCGATCGCGCCGCTCAGCAGGAGGCGCTGCGGGATGGCGGAGACGAAGGTCCTCCCCAGGCCGCCGCTCCGGGTGCCTCCCAGGATCGCCGTGCGGACGTTGTCGTCCCAGGGGCGGTTGACCGCACCCAACAGGCCCGCGTTCCAGGTGTCCTGCTTCAGCTCCAGCTCGGTCGTGCCTTCGACCCCCGAGTCGAGATCGCTGTGCCAGCCGCCGGCCGCCAGCGCCAGGCGGAACGCGGGGACGACCAGGAAGTTGAAGGAGGCATCCGCCTCCTCGATCTGGGTCGATTCATTCGTCGACTCATTGACCGCAAGCGCCGGCACCTTCCCCTTGAGGTTGCGCGCCTGCAGGTTCAGACGGACGTAGGTGGGCTGTCCCAGGTACATGCGGTGATGGCCCGACGCGGCGACCTGCTGGTCGAGCGGGCCGTGCAGGACCTGAACGCCGCCCGACTCCTCGGGGCCGTAGGTGAGGTCGATGTGCCGCTTCAGTTCCGGCGAGGCGTACTCCTCGGCCTCCCGCCAGCGCCCGAGCGCGAAGAGGGAGTCGCCCAGCGCGACCCGGAGGGACGGATCCTTGAGGTCCAGCTGCTTCAGGAGCTTGACCGCTTCCTCGTAGCGGCCGAGATGGTAGGCCAGCACGGCGTGCTGCCGGATCGTGAGGGGGTACTGCAGCGCCTCCTTGAACCGCTTGAGCTCGAAGAGGAGGTCGACGAGCGTCTCCCAGTCGTGGTCCTCCTTCAGAATCACGATCGCCGCCTCGAGCTCCTTGCGGTGGATCAGGATCCTCGCGCGGATCTTCCGCTCCCCGGGGGGCAGGAGGCTCCAGGCCAGGTCGTACTCCCAGGCGTCCCCGGTCAGCTCACCCAGCGCGAAATGGGATTCGGCGTCGCCGGGGGCGAGCGCGTGGAACTTCCGGTAGAGCGCCGCCGCGTCCGCGCTCCGCTTCTCGGAGCGCGCGATTTCGGCCAGCATGCGGTAGACGCGCGGCTCGCGGCAGCCGAGCGCCGCGGCGCGCTCCAGGAGCTTGCGGTCTTCGAGCAGCAGCCCGAGCTTCGCGTGCAGGTCCCCGTCCTCCGGCCGAAGTTCCAGGAGCGTCCGCAGGGTCCGGATCAGGGCTTCGCGGTCCCCCATCCACTCGTAGGTCCGCGCCAGCGCCGTCAGGAAGGCCACGTTCTTCGGATCGCGCTCCAGCAGCAGGCGGTACAGCTCGGCCTGCGTCTTCAGGTCGCCCATCCGGAGGATGAGTTCGACGCGCCGCGGATCCAGCTCGGCCGGGTCCATCGAGCGGAGGATCTCCGCCGTACGGTCGCCGCGCCCGGCGTTCAGGTAGAGTTCCGCCAGGACCCACGGGTCGTCGTCCTTCATCTGGTCGAGGATCCGGATTGCGTCCGCCTTCCGTCCCACCGCGAGGTAGAGCCGCGCCAGCTCGCGGCCGTTGGGGTCGACCTTCTCGTATTCGGCGATCGCCTTCGGGACGTCGCCCGCCCAGAGGTAGAGGTCGCCCAGACGCTGGTGATCCTCGAGCCGCTTCGCCACCCGGATCGCGGCCTGCATGTCCCCGAGCCGGAGGTGCAGATCGATCGCGCGCTCGTCGTCCAGGCTCTCGTAGAGGACGACCGCCTTCCGGAAGTCCTTCCTCCACGTGTAGAGGTCCGCGAGACGGGCGCGGTTCTCGCGGGTCATGGGCATCTGCTCGCGGACGACGATCTCCTCCCCCTCGCTGGCGGCGCCGTGGGAGATCGAGAGCAGCGTCTCGAGCATGCCGAGCTTCCAGTACAGCGCTTTCGCCTCTTCGAAGCGGCCCATCGCCAGCAGAATCTCCGCCCGCTCCTTCCCCTCCGGCAAATGCGGCAGCATCAGGTCGATCCGGTCCACGCCGCGATACAGGGCAAGGAGCTCCTTCCGGATCGCGGGATCGTCGCGGAGGAACAGCATCTTTTCCAAGAGCGCGGCCGCGTCGAGCGGGCGGTGGTTCCAGCGGTACAAGAGCGCCAGCCGGTACGTCGTCGCGAGGTCGCCGGGGTCGAGGGTCAGCTGCTCCAGGCAGGCCTCCATCGCCTCCTTCTGGGCGCCGATCGCCACCAGCGCCTCGGAGCGCTGGTCCGGCGCGGAGATCACCGCGGAGAGCATGCGGGCGTCGCGCGCCGCGATCGAGGCTCGGACCATCCGCGGGTCCCGGATCCCGTGCTGCAGCAGCCAGAGCGCGTGCCCGTACTCCTCTTCGCCCCGGCCCGTGTAGCCCGCCAGGTCCAGGAGCAGCGCATGCAGCTCTCGCCGTTCGGGGAACTTCCGCATCAGACGCCCGGCCAGCTGGTACGCGTCTTCGTTCCGGTTGGTCCACGTGTAGGCGTCGACCAGCGACTCCAGGTTCGACGCGTCCTCGGGGTCCACGGCCTCCAGCCGCTGCCGCAGCGCGATCTCCCCCGCGTGGTCGGCGTCCTGCCGGCGGATCCGGATGAGCTCGCGAAGGAGGTCGGGCACGTCGCCCTCCTTCCGCAGGCGATTCTCGAGATAGCCCGCCATCTCGGGATGAGGCACCGAGCGCTGGAAGGCACGGGTCATCTGCTGGCGGTTGGGCAGGAGCACCGCCGCCGAGCCCAGGAGCAGCAGCGCGAAGAGGACCTTCCTCACTTCCACTCCACCTTCAGATCGTGCCCCTTGACGGAGCGCTGGATTGGCCCGCTCAGCGTCATGAAGGTCGCTTCGGCGGGACAGCGCGCGCGGATCACCTGCTCCTCCCACTCCCAGTCGCCGTTGGCATCCACCAGGTAGGTGCCGGAGCCGTCGCCGCCCAGCCGGATCGTCGCCTCGGGGCCCTTCCACAGGTGCACGTAGAGGGTCGATCCCTCGTGGCAGTACCCCAGGACGTTGGAGGAGCGCGTCAGGTCGACATTCTCCGGCGTGTTGTCGAAACGGACCGTCCGGCAGGCGCCGTAGTCCCGGATGCGCCAGCCCCCGTCTTCGAGCGCCTCGACGCCCGCCGAGAGGAAGCCGCGGATCCAGGAGTCGTATTCCGACACCGTCATGGGGTGGATCTTCTGCGCCCGGATCCAGTCGTAGAGGTCCTTCAGCGCCCGCTCGCCGCCCGGCTGCTCGACCACGTAGAAGTGGAAGTAGAGGTGGATCGGCGTGATCCGACGCGGGGAGCCGGTGCGCTTGTAGGTCACGATGGCGTTCCGGAACGCGAAGAAATTCCGGCTCCAGAGGTCGGTGAAGTGGTTCTCGGACATGGAGCGCCCGTTGAACTGGAGGTGCCCGCCATTCCAGATGGTGGGCGATCTCAGGTTGGCCAGCGACTCATAGTTCTGGGTCCGACCGGGGTCGGAGCCGTTCAGGTTCGGCAGCCCGAGCTTCTCCGTCAGCGCGACCGCCTCGGACGGCGGATCGCAGTCTCCCGTCCAGAGGTAGACCTTCACCTTCTTCGGGGCCGACACTTCCTCGATCCGCTGCACCGCTTTGGCGATCTCCCGGTCGAGGGAGAACTCGCCGGGGTACGAGAGCGTCTTCTTGTGCCAGTTGATCGGGTGGAACCAGCCGTGCGCGGCCACCTCGACGTTCGGCAGTTCGAAGATCGACTTCGCCAGATCGGCGTGCGCGTCGAGGTCCGCCGCGATCACCGATGCCGTGACGGGCAGGTCGATCTTCTTCAGGAACTCGTCCCGGACGATCTCGCCGGCCAGCCTGCCGAGGTTCGGGCCGGGCTGGGCGCCGTTGCCGATGCCGTCGCCATCGATCGACGCGAAGAAGATGCGGCGGCCCATGGCGGTCGTGAAGTCCAGCTTGGGCAAGCGCTCCACCCCGAAGGCCTTCGCGAGGAACGTGAAGGGGTCGAGCCGCCACTGGTCGCGGTCCACGCGGGGGTCGTAATGGATGACCACCCACGCGAAGCCGCCGTTGGGCCCCAGCGTGACGAGGTCGCTCTCGCTGTTCGGGACGTCCGTGCGCCGGGCGCGCAGCAGCACCTCGTTCGTGGGATCCGACGTGATGTGGACGTACCAGTGGAGCTCCTGGTCGAGCGTCCGCTCGTACTCCACCATGGGGTCCTTCTTGACGATCTCGATCACCGAGGCGTTCTCGGTCTCATGGCCGTGATAGGTGAGCCCCAGCGGGCGCAGCCCCTCGTTGATGAACTCCTGCGGGATCTCGTAGGTCGCCCCGAGGTTGCCCAGGATGACGACCTTCCGTCCCGCGGCGGGCTGCCGGCCAAGCCACTTCCAGTAGGCGAGGCTCTTTTTCATGCGGGTGTCCACGAACCACGTCAGGACGCCCCGATAGCGGGCCATCGCGGCGTCATCGGGCAACGGCTGGTTCACGTCCCAGTAGACCGGGATCAGGCCGAGGTGGTTGAGCACCGTCTCGGCGTAGAGGTGGGTCTCGCAGATCTGCGCGGAGCGGTTTTCCGTCGAGTCGAAGAGGCAGAGCACTTCCCGCTTCTCGTCCGCCGCCGCCATCGCGAGCAGGAAGGCCAGGATCACGGCTCACCTCCTAGGGAACCTGGCCGTCGACGCCCTCGTGGCGCTGCTTCAGGTAGGATCTCAAGTCCGCGGCCTCGAACAGCCAGGTCTGGAAATCCCGCGGCTTCTTCGGATTGAGGGGCTCGGCCTCCATGTACGGCTTGATCTGGGTATAGATGAAGTCGAAGCGCGCCTGCAGCGTCTCGACGGTGCCGGGGCCGTCGAGGAGCTCCCGGAGCAGCGCCTTGAGGCGCTCCAGATTCTCCGGCCTCATCACGATAAGCTGGCGCGTCAGGATGTGGCGGTCGAACGCCTCGGTGATCGAGTCATTGTACGGCAGGCGCCAGAAGCATTCATTCCGGTCCCAGCCGATGACGGTGTACTTGTCGGTCGACGACGCCTTGTACAGGTAGAAGTTGTTCGACCAGACGGTGTTCGTCGCGTCCGGTCCGGCCAGGATCGCGTCTTCCTCGCCGGTGAGCGTCTCGACCGCAATCTCGCGCAGGAAGACCTCGATGTCGAATCTCGCCGCGGTCTGGTCGTAGGGCCCACGGCTGATGCCCGTGATGAGATCCCGCATCCCGGCCGCGTCGAAGTCCAGGCTGTCCACGTGCGCCTCGAACATCAGAGGCACGTATTGGGAAGGGTCGTCGCCCCGGTCCCAGATGTCCGCGAAGGCGCCGGAGTACTTGTAAATCTGGCGGGTCGACCCGGGAAACCAGCGCTCGACGAACTTCTTGGTGATCCGCTCTTCGACGCCGTAGAGCCCCTTGTACTGGCCGTTGACGACGACACGGGCGTGCACTTCGCGGGGGGCCGCGATGCCGAAGGAGCGTTCCACGCTGTAGGCGATCCGCTCGCGCATCAGCGCGGGGTCGTCGATGTGGCTGTTGAGCTTCACGCTGGGAAGATGGTGGAAGTGCCGGCTCGGAACGAACTCCTCGAAGCTGAGGTGGAGCGACGGCTTGGGGTTCCCGGGCACGCGCGAGTGCTGGCCGGAGGGGTGGACCGCCACGTCGGTCAGCGTCTCCCCTTCCCACGTCATCGTCATCCGGCGCCACGTGTTGCTTTCGGGATCCGCCACCATCGCGTCCCAGTCGGCCGGGTCGATGCCGATCTCGTAGGTCGTCACGACGTTCTCGTCGAAGACGTCCTTCTCGGCGAGCTGTCCCTCCTTGGACTTCTTGCAGCTTCCCAGGAGGAGCAACACCGCCAGCCCTGCCCCGACCGAATGCCGGAACCGAATCGTGCTAGTCACTGACGAACACTCCGTTCGCGCCCGTGCCGTCGCCGGAGGTCCGGACATCGCCGGGCTCGGGCTCGCGGGAGGTGTCGCTCGCGCCGTGGAACTCGACGTTCCCGCCGTGCCCGTTCGGCTTTCCGCCGAGGGCGTAGATGATCCCGTTGTTGTGGATCACGCCGCCGCCGTTCGGCCCGCCCGCGACCGAGTCGCTGTCGAGCAGCACCGCGATCGGGATTGACCCCGCCCGAAAGAACGGGTTGGTCGACCACTGGGCGTCCCCGCCCAGACCCTGGACGCTGTCGCCCCCCGAGGCGTCGAGCACGCTCCCGCTCTCGACGGTGATGTTCCCGCCGATGGCGTTGGCGTTCGCGTCGGTGTCGGTCCAGATCAGGCCGCCGAGTCCGCCCTGCCCGCTGCCCTGCGCCGCCCCGCCCCGGGCCGTGACGGACCCCGCGATCGAGACGTGCGACTGGGGAATTTCCAGGTGGACGGTGCCGCCCTTGCCTGCGGGCGACGGGCCGGTCGAGGCGCCTCCGTCCGCCGCAATGAGGCTTTCAGGATTCAGCACGATGGAGCCGCCGCTTCCGGAGAGCGACGCCATCGAATCGAACCAGGCCGAGAGCTCCACGCGGCCGCCGTCGCCGCCGGAGCCCGCCGCGGCGCCGGCCGGCGCGGAGCCGCCGGAGACCAGGAGCGTGGCGCCGCTGTTGAGGTCGCCGCCCAGGATGTCGCATTCCGCGGTGAACGTGCCGCCCGCCCCCGACGCCTGGGCGGAGCCGCCGCCTTCCGCGGCGAAGCCGCCCGAGAGCACGATGCCTCCCGAGGCGGCCAGAAGATTGAAGGAGCCGCCGCGGCCACCGGCGGCGTCGCCGGAGCCGCCGTTGCTGACGTCCTGGGCTTCCTGGAACGACAGGGAGGCCACGTAGCTGGGGTCACCGATCGTGATGCGCCCGCCCTTGCCCCCCCGGATCGCCGAGCCGCTCGCCGGAGCGGACGCGGACCCGCCGCGACCGTCCAGAATCCCGAACAGCTGGACCGCGGCCTCGTTCCCGATCGCAAGCAGGCCCCCGTCGCCTCCGACGGCGCCCGCGCCCGAGGACGTCGCCGATCCCCCGCGGAACAGGACGGTCGATTCGACGACGATGCCGGCGCCGGAGATCCGGATGGACCCCGCCGCGCCGCCCCGGAGATCCGTACCGCTCCCGCCGGCGCTTCCCCCGTTGACGTTGAGCGATCCGTGGACCCGGCTCTCGCCGCCGCTCTGCAGCGTCAGCGCGCCACCCGAGCCGCCGTGATCGACGCCCGAGGCGCCCGACGCCGACAAGGATCCGCCGACGATGAAGATCGATTCGTTCGCGGAGACGGAGATCGTACCGCCGTTCGTCCCGGATCCTGCCGGCCCTTCCGCGGCGAGCGTCCCCGTCACGACGACCCGGGCGGCGCGGAGCGTCAGGTCGCCGCCGCGCGTCCGGACTTCACCCGAGATGAAAATGGCGCCCGTCGCACTCAACGAGAAGCCCAGTCGGTCGGAGCTCCGCAGCGACCCGCTGACGACCAGGTCGCCCCCGTTGACGGTGAGGGATCGCGTCCCGGCACCTCCGGCGCTCGACACATCCGTCGCGATGATTGCGGTGCCGCTCACGACGCGGTCGGCGCTGAGGTCGCTGATCGGGTTGCCCGATGACGGCGCGGGGGGAAGCGAGGGAGGACTTGGCGCCACGTCGTGGGTCACGACGATGGCCGACCTGCTGCGAACTCCGAAGCCGCCTCCATCCCCGCCCGTCGACGCGGGGCCCGACGCCCCGCCGCCCGACAGGTTGAAGCCGGGGGACGTCAGGTCGGATTCCCCGGAGGCGGCGGACGACGTTCCGCCCTTCCTGCCCCCGCCCGGCCCGCAGGCCGGGATCAACAGAACCGCGACCAACCATCCGGCGGCCCGGACGACCTTCACGTTCCCACCTCCGAGATCGACCTTCAAGGTCGATGAAGGCGAGACCGAATTGTTATGAACCTTCCGGGGACCGTATCCTATGATAAGCCCCCAACTGAACCCGGAGGAGAACCCCGTGACCGAGACGAATGAATTCCGGCTTCCGAGCGCCGTCAAGCCCAAGGCCTATCGCCTGTCCCTCGAGCCCGACCTCGACACCCTCACGTTCAAGGGCGAGGTGACGATCGAGCTGGACGTGAAGATGCCGACGAAGGAGATCGTGCTCCACGCCGCGAACCTCGAGATCACCGACGCCCGGCTGGGCGGCGCCGCGCTGGAGGTCCGTCCCGAGGCGGCGCGCGAGCGGCTGACGCTGGCGGCGAAGCAGCCGCTGGCGGCGGGCCCCGCGTCCGTCGCGATCCGCTTCTCCGGGAAGCTCAGCGAGGAGATGCGCGGCTTCTACCGCAGCACCTACACGCGCCCCGACGGCACGAAGGGCGTGATGGCGACCACGCAGTTCGAGGCCACGAGCGCTCGGCGCTGCTTCCCCTGCTTCGACGAGCCCGCCCTCAAGGCGGTCTTCGAGGTCACGATGCGGGTCCCGAAGGGCCGCAACGCGATCTCGAACATGCCCCAGGTGAGCGACGAGGCGCTGCCGGACGGCGCGCGCCGGCTCCGCTTCGCCCCGTCGCCGATCATGTCCACGTACCTCCTGGCGTTCGCGGTCGGCGAGTTCGACTCGATCGAGGGGAAAACCGAGACCGGCATGCCGGTCCGCGTCTTCACGACCCCGGGCCGCTCGGAGCTCGGGCGCTTCGCGCTCGAGACCGCGATCCGCGGGCTCAAGTTCTTCGGCGACTATTACGGGATCCCCTACGAGCGCTCGCTGCCGAAGCTCGACCTGCTGGCGATCCCGGACTTCGAGTACGGCGCGATGGAGAACTGGGGCGCGATCACGTTCCGCGAGACCGCGATCTTCGTCGACCCGAAGCGCTCGTCGATCCCGCAGCGGCGCCGCGTGGCGGAGGTCGTGCTCCACGAGCTGGCCCACCAGTGGTTCGGCAACCTGGTCACGCCCGAGTGGTGGAGCTACCTCTGGCTCAACGAGAGCTTCGCCACCTTCATGGCCTACAAGGCCTCCAACGCCCTCTTCCCCGAGTGGAAGATCTTCGAGGAGTACCTCGCGCAGATCACCTCCGCCGGCAAGTCGCTCGACAGCCTCCGCAGCTCCCACCCGGTCGAGGTGACGGTGAAGGACCCGAACGAGGTCGACCAGATCTTCGACGCGATCTCGTACAACAAGGGCGGCTCGGTGCTGCGGATGCTGGAGCAGGCCATCGGCGAGCAGGCCTTCCAGGCCGGCGTCCGGCGCTTCCTCACGAACCGGGCCTACGACAGCGCGACGACCGACGACCTGTGGGCGGCGCTCGGCGAAGGGACGGGCACGAACGTCGGCGCGATGATGAACGGCTGGACGCGCCGCACCGGGCTCCCCGCGGTCCTCGTGACCCGCGAGGGCGGCCGCCTCAAGCTCCGCCAGGAGCGTTTCTTCCTCGACCGCGACCCCGGGCGCCCCACGGAGGATCCCACCCTCTGGGAGATCCCGCTCCCGATGCTCGACGGCTCGGGCCGCGCGACGGTGCAGCGGCTGACGGAGCGCGAGAGCGAGGTCGCCGCGCCCAAGGAGTGGGTGAAGGTCAACGCCGGCCAGGCGGGGTTCTACCTGGCCCACTACGATGACGCCGGCTGGCAGGCGCTGGCCAAGGCGGTCGGCTCGCTCGCGCTCGGCTCCATGGACCGCTACGGCCTCCAGGAGGACGCCTACTCGCTGATGCGCGCGGGCTACCTCTCGGTGCCGGGCTACCTGCGTCTGGCGGGCTCCTTCTCGAGCGAGGAGAACCATTACGTCTGGGCGGGTGTAGCCGACGGCGTCGCGGCCCTGACGGAGATCTTCCTCGGCGACCCGAACGTCCCCAAGCTCGAGGAGTGGGGCCGCAAGCTCGTGAAGCCCGCGCTCGCCAGGGTCGGCTTCGACGAGAAGGCCGACGACCCCAACGAGCGACTGCTGCTCCGCGCCACGCTGCTGGGCGCCGCGCTGCGCTTCGGCGACGCCGACGCGGTCGCGTTCATCCGCACGGCCTTTCAGGCGGCGCGGGCGAATCCGGCCGGCGTGCCTCCGAACCTGCGCTCGGCCATCTTCTCGGGCTCGGCGCGCCACGGCGGCGACGACATCTACGCCGCCCTGACCGAGCTCCACGAGAAATCCGACCTCCCCGAGGTGAAGGTCCAGCTGCTGCGGGCCCTGGGCGCCTTCCGCCAGGAGGCGCTGCTCCGCCGCTCGATCGCCTACTCGCTCTCGGACAAGGTCCGCCGCCAGGACGCGATGGCGGTCTGGGGCTCGATCCCCATCGAGATGAAGCCCGTGGGCTGGAAGCTGTTCCAGGAGCACTGGCCGACCCTCGACGAGCGCTACGGCAAGTCGGGCCTGATCGGCCACTTCATCGCCGCGGGGGCCGGCGGCATCCCGAGCGAGGAGCACGCCGCGCAGGTGGAGAAGTTCTTCCGGGAACACCCGGCGCCCTACGGGAGCGAGAAGATCAAGCAGACGCTCGAGGGGATCCGCGCGCGCGCGAAGTTCCGCGACCGCAATCGCAACGGGCTGTCGCAATTCTTCGCTTCCTGAGGTGTCCTGATAGAGTAAGTTCAGGAAGCCCCGAACAGGAGGCCCCATGGCCCGTGCCGCCTTCGCCGCCGCAATCCTCGTGCTCTTTTCCGCCCAGGACAAGGGCATCCACGAGTTCAAGTGGAGCCTCGCGAAGGATCTCGCGGCCGACTACACGTTCTCGGACGTCAAGGGCGGCAAGGCCGTCCCCCAGAAGGACCGCTCCTTTGTCATCTACGGCAGCGAGCTGCTCCCCGACGGCGGCTCCACCCTGATGGTGAACTCCTATGAGGACCTCGGCCCCTACTTCCTCTTCATGCTCCCCAAGGGGAAGGTCAAGGTCGGCTCGAAGTGGACGACGGACGTCACGCTCTTCAAGGACGCGCGCCTCGCGCTCACGCCGATGCATTGCTACAAGGAGCTCAATTTCGTCGGCGGGTCCATCTTCAAGAAGCTCGACAAGGTCCAGGACCGGGAGTGCGCGCAGATCGACAGCGTCTACCAGTATTTCGAGATCAAGATCGACACGCAGGGCCGCCGGAAGCCCGCGGCCCAGCCCATGGGGACCCTGCGTCTCACCCAGTGGCTGAGCCTCGGCGAGACGGAGCTGCTGCGCGGCAGCTGGGAGATCAAGGGGCGCGACCAGGAGTACAAGGGCATCAAGCAGGGCGAAGAGCCGAAGGGCGGCAGCATCGACGCCGCCCACGTGATCGAGCTCAAGAAGGAGTACATCAAGCTCGACCTCAAGGAGCAGGCCCAGCCGATCGCGGACGCGGTCAAGAAGGGCGTCGCCGCGCTCCGCAAGATGCAGGAGCAGAACGGGTCATTCGTGGACCGGGGCGGGTCCTTCGCGCGCGACTTCCCGGTGGGGGTCACGTCGCTCGCCCTCATGGCGCTGCTCCACTCCGGCGTCAAGGCCGACGACCCCGCGCTGCGCAGCGGCTTCGCGTACATCCACAGCCAGCCCTTCAAGAAGACGTACGACGTTGCCGCGATGCTGATGCTGCTCGAGACCAAGTACCTTCCCCTCGAGAAGGTCCAGGACGTGCAGGACCTCACGGAGGACAAGGCGCGGGAAACCATCCAGGCGGCCATCACCAAGGAGGACCGCGCCTTCGTCGACAAGTGCGCCCGCTGGCTGATCGAGCACCAGACCAAGACGGGCACCTGGGGCTACCCCGAGGCGGAGGAGATGTACGACCACTCCAACACCCAGTACGCGCTGCTGGGCCTCAAGAGCGCGTCCCGGATGGGCGTGAGCGTGCCCGATTCCATCTGGCGCAAGGCCGCCGGCCACTGGCTCGATACGCAGCGCATCACCGGGAAGAAGCTCGCGCTCAAGATCGAAGGGTATGAAGGCCAGGACCTGGGCGTGAGCGAGACGACCTCCGACGACATGTTCCTGCCGGGGCCCTGGGGCTACCTGGTCAAGAAGCCGGAGTCGGGCGACATCCACGACCAGGGCTACGGGTCGATGACCTGCGCGGGCCTCACGAGCCTGCTGATCGCCGAGAGCGAGCTCGCGGCCCACAAGGGCCTGGACGACGCGCTCAAGAAGCAGGTGGACACGGCGAAGAAGCAGGGGCTGGCCTGGCTCCAGGAGAACTATGCGATCCGCGGGGCGCCGCCGATGGCCGGATTCTGGAGCCTCTTCCACTTCTACTATCTCTATAGCCTCGAGCGCGTCGGGGTCCTCTACGGGATCCGGAAGCTCGGGGACCACGACTGGTACCTGGAAGGCGCCGTGCTGCTCTGCCGCGCCCAGCGAGAGGACGGCGGCTGGGTCTCCTACGACGAGATCCCGGTGATCGACACCTCCTTCGCGCTTCTTTTCCTCAAGCGGGCCACCCTGCGGGTGTCCACGGGGTACACTAAGGTCCGATAGGGGAGGATTCCGGGATCCCGAATCCCGACGCCCGGAACCGGGGTCGGGGCGACTCTCAGGGAAAACCTTCTAGATTCCTCACCGTCCGGTGGTAGTCTTCACCTGCTCTTCCCTGATCGCAGTTTGGACTGAATCATCGAAGGAGGCTCCCGTGCGAATCCGCAGCACCGCCATCGCCGCGCTCCTGTCCCTGGCGTCGTTGACCGCCGCCGAGCCGCTCCGCGCGCGCGAGTGGTTCGTCCGCGCCGGCTCCGAAGGCGGCGACGGCTCCCAGGCCAAACCGTTCGCGGACCCGTGGCAGGCGCTGGAGAAATCCGAAAACGGCGACGTGATCCACGTCACGGGCGGCAAGTACTTCGGGAAGCTCAACAAGGGCATGTGGCTCCTGCCCGCCGAAGGGATCCAGCTCCTCGGCGGCTACGACAACGACTTCAAGGAGCGCGACCCCTGGAAGAACCGCAGCGAGCTGCTCTGGGACCCGACGTCCAAGAATCTTCCCAATGAAGCACGGGTCAAGACCCAGCAGAAGGGCTGTGTCGTCGACGGCTTCGTCATCGACATGAAGGACCAGATCACCTGGATGGATGACAAGAAGAACAGCCGACGCGACAAGCCCATGCCGGGCGAGAACGCCATCGAGGCCAGCCAGGCGATCAGCATCCGCAACTGCGTCCTCGTCAACCCCGAGCACATCGGCGTGCGCTGCCCGCCCGGCTCCACGGTCGAGAACAACCTGATCGTCAACTCGATGGAGTTCGCCGTCTCGATCTACACCAATACCGGCGACTTCCGGACGGCGACCGCCACGATCAAGAACAACACCCTCCTGTTCACCGCGACCTTCAAGGAACCCGGCAAGGGCGCCTACAACGGCTCGGCCATCCAGGTGAACGGCCCGGTCACCATCACGAACAACCTCATCGCGTTCCAGGACAACAACGCCGTCTACCAGACCTTCCTCACGGAGAAGGTCTCGCTCACGAAAAACGTCTTCCACATGAACCTGTACTCGAACCTACGCTGCTCGGTGGACGGCAAGGCCGTCGTCATCGACAATAAGAACATGGGCGACCTCGAGGAGGTTGGCCTGAAGGCCTTCGAGGGCAACGAGATCCTCGACCCCCAGCTCGCGATCGACAAGGACTGGCTGGACATCTACTCCCGCCGCACGGCCTACCAGCCCGGCAAGCTCACGATGGACGACTGGAACAAGACCCGGCAGCTCCTCGGGCTGCCCCTGATCGCTCAGGGCGGCACGCCGGCCACCAACGTGGCGCCCGCGTACCCGCTCGAGGCGGCCTTCGCGTTCCTGGAGCCCAAGAACGCGAAGTGCACGGCCGGCGCCCGCAAGATCAAGCTGGAGTCGAAGGTGAGCGGCGCGGCCGCGGCGGCGCCTGCGAAAACCTACCCAAAGGCCAAGCTGACCGATTGGGCCAAGAAGCCCGACACGGTGAACGGCCAGGCGATGGAGATGATCGTCGGCATCAGCGGCACCTCCAACGTCAACTCGGCCCCGGACAAGTACGACAAGACGAAGCTCCATGGGCACCAGCTCTACGACCCGGAGGGCTCGGGGACCTGGATCCCCGGCTTCCTGACGAAGGGCACCGTGGCGGAGCGCGTCTGCTACGAGGCGTCGATGAAGTGGAACGGCTCGGGCAAGCCCGACACGCTCTACGTCGTGCGCGGCATCGCGTACGAGACCGGGGGCTATCCGAAGTCGTCGTTCTTCATCGAGTCCGTCGAGAAGTTCGAGGCGGCCGCCGCCGTCACGGACGCCCGCCCGAAGGGCCGCGACTGGTTCATCAAGGCCGGCGCCACCGGCGGCAACGGCAGCAAGGAGAAGCCCTTCAAGGATCCCTGGCAGGCCCTCGAGAAGTGCGAGAGCGGCGACTCCATCCACGTCGCCGAGGGCGAGTACTTCGGCAAGCTGAAGACCGGCATCTGGAGGATCGACACGTCGTTCATCTCCCTGATCGGCGGCTACGACGCCGACTTCAAGGAGCGCGATCCCTGGAAGCACCCGACCCTGCTCTCCTGCCCGCCGCCCGACTACAAGGGGACGCGCGGCGGCTACACGGTCGACGGCGACGTGGACGACCATACCGGCGCAATCGTCGACGGCTTCGTCTTCGACAAGAAGCTGAACAACTTCTACGTCGCCGACGGGGACTGCGACGCCAGCCGCTCCGACAACAAGGAGCACATCTGGCTCAACAAGCCCGGCTGCATCATCCGGAACTGCATCTTCGTGAACGGCGCCGGCGGCGCGCTGCGCATCTCGAACGGCCAGACGATCGAGAATAACATCTTCATCAACCACTGGGGTCGCGCCCTGAAGGTCAGCAAGGGGCACACCAGCTTCCCCATCACGATCCGTAACAACACCATGCTCTTCGCGTGGGACCTCAAGCCGGGCTTCGGCCGGGGCCGGACCGGCGAGCTGATCTGGCTCGAAACCGACGTCCGCGCGATCGTCGACAACAACGTCATCGCGTTCTCGGACAACGACGGCATCAAGCTGGCGCTCGACCCGGCCGAGGTCGTTCTGACGAACAACGCGTTCTCCCACAACCAGTGGTCGCACGTGAACCGCGTGCAGTCCGACGCCATCGTCGACGCCGCCAACTGGAAGCAGCTCGGCGACCTGGGCTTCAAGAAGTGCGAGGGGAACGAGATTCTCGCGGCCGGCATCCCTCTCGATCAGAAATGGTTCGACGTCTTCCTGAACCGCACGGCCTACCTCCCCGGCAAGGTCGTGATGGACGACTGGAACAAGCTGCGCGAGATCCTCGGCCAGCCCCTGCTGGCGACGGGCGGACAGGGTCCGACCGGCATCTTCCGCGCCTACGACTGGAAGCAGGCCCTCAACGCGTTCCCCAAGAACGAGAAGTGCAAGGCCGGCGCCCGTCCGCTGAAGCTCGAGGTGAAGTTCGAGGGCATCGAGCGCAAGGAGGAGACCTTCGAGTACGCCGAGTCGAGCTGGGACGTCGCCAAGGACAGGACCAAGTGGGACGGCGTGGGCGGCAAGCGCGTCGCCCTGAAGATCGCGATCCGCGGGACCGACAACGACTACCAGCTCGGCGAAGTCACGAAGGAGCAGTACCACTGCTTCATGGTCATGTCGCCGGACGACAGCGGCGGCCTGCCGCTCCGCTGCTACGTCAAGCGCGGCACCAAGTACGAGCGGGTCATGAAGAACGCCAAGTGGGTCCAGGGCGGCGCCAAGCCCGAAGAGAGCTACGTCATCAAGGGCGTACCGAAGCCCAACCGCCAGATGATCGTCGAGGTCATCGAGCGGGCGGACTAAACCGAACAGGATTCCCGAAAGCCGCAGGAGAGACCCTCCTGCGGCTTTCTTCTTTTCGGGATGGAGCGCCCTTCCCTTCGAGTTATCCAGAACAGCACTCATCCGGGGAGGAAAAGATGCCGAAACGAACGATCGCCGTCATGGGCGCCACGGGCAACATCGGAAGCGCGCTCAGCGAAACCCTGCTCTCGAAGGGCCACGAGGTCCGCGCGCTGGGCCGGGACGCCAAGAAACTCGGGGCACTCGCCGCAAAGGGCGCGAAGACGCGACCGGGCGCATTCCTTGATGCGGCGGCGCTCGCGGAGGCCTTCGCGGGAGCGGAGGCGGCGTTCGTCATGGTCCCGCCGTCGTACGGCGAGGCGGACTTCGGCGGCTACCAGGACCGGGCGACCGACGCGATCGTCAAGGCGATCCAGAAGTCCGGCGTGAAGAAGATCGTCGCGCTCTCCAGCGTGGGCGCCCAGCACCCCAAAGGCACCGGCCCGATCGCCGGTCTGCACCGCATGGAGCAGCGCCTGCGGCAGTCGGGCGGGCCGGACGTCGTGCTCCTCCGACCAAGCTACTTCATGGAGAACCACTTCTTCTCCATCCCGACCATCAAGGGCATGGGCATCAACGGCTCCCCGCTCAAGCCCGACCTGTCGATGCCGCAGATCGCGACCCGGGACATCGCCGCGAAGGCCGCCGACGTGCTCGATCGCGCGGACTTCCGCGGCAGCTCGGTCGCGGAGTTCGCCGGGCCCCGCGACATCACGCCCGCCGAAGCGACCGCGATCCTGGGCCGCGCGATCGGGATGCCCGATCTCAACTATGTCCAATTCCCCTACGCGGACGCCGAGAAGGCGCTCTCCGCCATGATGCCGCCGCCCACCGCGGCCCTGATGGTCGAGATGTATCGGGGAATGAACGAGGGGCTGGTCGCCTACGAGAAACCGCTGGCCGCGGGGCAGCGGACGAAGACCACGCTCGAGGAGTTCGCGACGCAGGTCTTCGCCCCGGCCTTCAAGGCCTGACGGAAAGTCATCGCAGGGATCGTCTAGGTACAGGGGGTGGGAGACAGTACACCCGATCCCTGCTGTGCGGGGCCCCGAGGAGACCCCGGGGCCCCGCACACGCACCTAATTCGGCAGCATTCCGCGTGGATTTCCTGACCCCTTTTGCACCCCTCCCGGACCTATACTTGGAATGCTTGCCGAACGCCTGACCGCGCCCATGGACGCTCGACCCTTCATCCAGGTTCACCAGGCCGAGATCTGGCGCTATCTGCGTTTTCTGGGTTGCGACGCCACCCAGGCCGAGGACTTCACCCAGGAAACCTTTCTGATCGCCCTGACGGGCGCGGAGTCCCCGAGAACGTCCGCTTACCTCCGGACGGTAGCCCGGAATCTGTTCTACAAGTCCAGGCGCCACCCCCTCGCATCCCTCGAGGATGTCGAGGAGGACGAGCGGGCTTGGGCCGACTTCTCGCGGGACGACGGCGGCGCGTCGCAGCTCGAGGCGCTGCGGGGCTGCGTCGAGTCCCTGGAAGGCCGGGCGAAGCAGGCGATCCTGCTGCGCTTCGAAAGCAGACTGTCGCACGCCAAGATGGCCAATTCGCTGGACCTGGGCGAAGAAGGGGTGAAGACGCTGCTTCGGCGCGTCAAAGAACGCCTCCGCGACTGCGTTCAGAGGAAGCTCGAGACATGACGGACCTGGAAGAACGGGTCCTGGATCTCGCGCTCGACGAAGTGGTCGGGGGCCGCAAACCCCCGGACGTCACGGAGCGGGTCCTGGCGGCCCTGAGCCGCCGCCGCGCCCCGCAGGGGTCGAACGATCGTTGGAGAGTCCTGATCATGAGCGCCGCCGCCCTGCTCTTCTCGGGCGTCCTCTTCGTGGTTGTCCAGCAGGAGGACCCGAACACGACGAAGGCCCGCAAGCTGATCGACAACCTCCGCTCGGCGGAGGAGATCGACCGCTCCTACGGCGTCTTCGAGCTCAAGAACATGGGACGGGCCGCTCAGGCCGAGCTTCAGAAGGCGAGCTCCGACAAGAACCCCGAGGTGGCGACCCAGGCCAAGCAGTTGCTCCGCCGCCTGGACATCGTGGACCAGCTCACTCCGAAGCTGAAGAGGGCATTCCCGGAAGTCGAGGACCGGCTCTGCGTCAGCGACGAGACCTGGCTGGTGGTGCTGCGGCAGTCGGTGGAGATGATCAAGTTGAGCGAGGCCAGGGGCCAGAAGCCGCCGCTGGGCCGCGAGGACCTGGAGATCCTGGCCGCGCCCGCGGTGCGGGGCGCCGTCACGGAGCTGCAGAAGCAGGAAGCCGTCGGCTACGTCCTGCAGTACCAGCTGCGCTCGGCGACGCCCGAAACCGCCAAGCTGCTGAAGGACGAGGCGCTGATGAAGTCGCTGGCGCCGATCCTCCGGACCACCTGCATGAACAATCTCCGCGAGCTGTGGCAGCACGCCCGGGACTACGCGAAGTCGTCCGGACAGATGCCCAAGGAGAGGGGGGCGGACTTCTGGCAGGCGCTGGCGAAGACGGAGCCGCCGATCCTGCCGTCCAACTCCGAGTTCCTGATCTGCCCCGCGCGCTTCCTGGCCGGGCCCGTGGAGGGCCGCACGGGACAGTACTGGGGCCCGAAGGGGGACGTCGAGAAGTACGAGTACGGCGACGCGGTGGGGTTGTGCGACGACCCCCTGCACGGCTCCTACGCGATCCTCATCACGAAAGCCGCCGACATCATGGCCTGGTCGAGGAAGGCCCCGCTGATCGACGACGCGAAGGCGAAGCTGAAGGCGCCCGGCGAAAAGTAATCAGAGCAGGATGTTGTCCAGGACGTGCGCCTCCTGGACCCCGGTGAGCTTCTGGTTCAAGCCGCCATAGAAGTACGTCAGCTTCTCGTGCTCCAGGCCCATCAGGTGCAGGATGGTCGCGTGCAGGTCGCGGATGTGGTGGCGATTCGCCGCCGCTTCGTGGCCGAGCTCGTCCGTCTCGCCGTAGGACATGCCGCCCTTCACGCCGCCGCCGGCCAGCCAGTAGAGAAATCCCTTCGGGTTGTGGTCCCGGCCCACGCCGTTCCCCTCCGCCACAGGTTGGCGGCCGAATTCGCCGCCCCAGACCACGAGCGTCTCGTCGAGCAGGCCGCGACGCTCCAGGTCCGTGAGCAGGCCGTGGATCGGCTTGTCGATCTCGGGCGCGTGGATGTCCAGGTTCTCCTCCATGCTGTTGTGGGCGTCCCAGCACTCCTGCTGGTGCCCCCCGCCGGAGTAGATCTGGACGAAGCGCACGCCGCGCTCGACCAGGCGCCGCGCGATGAGGCACTGGCGGCCGAAAGGCCCCGGGCCCACCGAGAGCTTGTGCGCGGGCTTCGGGTCGTTGATGCCGTAGAGGTCCAGCGTCTTCGGATCCTCGCCGGACAGGTCCATGGCCTCGGGGGCGGCGGTCTGCATCTGGAAGGCGAGCTCGTAGCTGGCGATCCGCGCCTGAAGCTCGGAACTCCCCGGGTGGTCCTTCAGGTGCTCGCCGTTGAGCGCGGCCAGCGAGTCGATGACGTCCCGCTGCTGCTCCCGGGTCGCGCCCGTCTTGGGCGCCAGGTCGAGCACCGGCTCGCCCCGGTTCCGCAGGTGCGTCCCCTGGAAGGCGGCGGGCATGAAGCCGCTCGACCAGTTGGACGCCCCCGAGATCGGCCCGCCCCGCGGGTCGAGCATGACCACGTAGCCGGGCAGGTTCTGGTTCTCGCTCCCCAGGCCGTAGGTCAGCCAGGAGCCGATCGAGGGCGAGCCCTGGATGATGCGCCCGCTGTTCATCTGCAGGATCGCCGACCCGTGGGCGAAGGTGTCGGCGTAGAGGCTCTTGATCACGCACATCCGGTCCAGGTGGCGATTGATGTTCGGGAACGCGTCGGAGCCCCAGAGGCCCGATTGGCCGTAGCGGCGGAACGCGCGGCGCGAGGCCAGGAGCCGCATCTTCTTCATCGAGCCGCGGCGGATTTCCATCTCGACGGTCTTCCCGTCGTGGCCCTGAAGCTCGGGCTTGTAGTCCCAGGTGTCCATCGAGGGCGGGCCGCCGTACATGAACAGGAAGATGACGTGCTTCGCGCGCGGAGGGAGCTGCGGCTTCCGCGGGATCATCGGGCCCGAAGGCTCGTCGGCGCGGGCGAGCCGGGTGAAGAATCCGTCGCGGTCCAGCAGCGCGCTCAGCGCGAGGCCCGCGAAGCCGGCGCCCGCCTCCCAAAGGAACTCGCGGCGGCCGCCCGTGCAGTTCGTCATGCTCGTCCTCAGTCCACGTACACGAATTCGTTCAGGTTGACCATCAGCGTGCAGAAGGCCGCAAGCGATTGCCTTGCGACGAACTCCGCGGCGATCGTCCGCTCGCGGGGTGTCGGGGCCCGCCCGAGCGCCAGGCGGTAGGCCCGCTCGATCTGGGCCCCGGGGTCCTTCCCCGCGTCCTTGAGAAGCCGCCCGGCGAAGGCGGCCGACTGCTGCTCGATGAAGGCCGAGTTCAGGAGCATCAGGGCCTGCGGGGCCACCGTGGTGGTCACGCGCGACGGCGCCGGCTTGTCGGGCACCGGCATGTCGAGTGTCTCCAGCAGCGGCACGCCCAGGGTCCGCTTGACGTACGCGTAGACGCTGCGGCGCGAGCGCTCCTCCTCGCTGGACTTCCCCCAGCCGTAGCCGGGGCGCGACTGCGACGCCAGGACCTCGGGGGCGAGTTCGGGGAAGAAGCCGCGGCCTCCCATGGCGAGGTTGAGGCGTCCGCTGACCGCGAGGATGGAGTCGCGGACCACCTCCGCTTCGACGCGGCGCAGGTTCTGGCGCCACAGGAGGACGTTCTCGGGATCGGCGGCGGCGGCCTTCGCGTCGGCGACGCGGGAGGACTGGCGGTAGGTCGCGGAGCTCAGGATCAGGCGGTGGATCCGTTTCAGGGACCAGCCGCCCTGGATCAGCTCGCAGGCCAGCCAGTCGAGCAGCTCGGGGTCGGACGGGGCCGAGCCGGTGTGGCCGAAGTCGCTCGGCGTGGCGACGAGGCCTCGGCCGAAGTGGTAGTGCCAGACCCGGTTGACGATGACGCGCGCCGTGAGGGGGTTGTCCGGCGCGGTCAGCCAGCGCGCCAGGCGCGTCCGGCGTCCCCGCGCGGGGGCCGACTCGTCGAGCGCGGGCACGCCGACCTCGTCCGATCGGACGAGGACGCTGAGGACGCCGGGGCGCACCTCGGCCCCGGGAGAGCGCGGGTTGCCGCGGATGAGGACGTGCGTGCGGGCCGGATCGGTATTGAGCTCGCGGACCGAGAGTGCCAGTTCGAAGGGCGGGTGCTCCAGGGTCAGCTGCAGGGCCTCGATCTCGGCCTCGGGCTTCTTCTTCTTTTTCGCTTCCTTGATCTTCTCGCGCATCTCTGCGTCCCAGGCCTTGAAGCGGGCCGTCTCGTCGGGAGCCCCGAGCGGCGTGAAGATCGCGTCCGGGTTGGGTTCCCAATGGGTCTCGATCATGTCGCGGCCATAGGGGGCCACGTTGCGGAAGAACGCCAGGAGCCGGTAGTAGTCCTGCTGGGGGATCGGGTCGAACTTGTGCTCGTGGCAGCGCGCGCATCCCACCGTGAGCCCGAGGAAGGTTTCCGACGTCGTCCGGATGACGTCGTCGAGTTCCTCGTAGATGGCGGCCAGCTTGTCGTCCGGCTCGTTGTCCCAGACGCCCAGCCGGTAGTAGCCCGTGGCGATGATCGAGTCGGCGTTGCGGTCCTCGAGCTCGTCTCCGGCGATCTGCTCGTGCACGAAGCGGTCGTAGGGCTTGTCCTCGTTGAAGGCGCGGATGACGTAGTCGCGATAGCGCCAGGCGTACGCCTTCTCGTCGTCCTGCTCGTAGCCGTTGGTCTGAGCATAGCGGACGAGGTCCAGCCAGTGCCGGCCCCAGCGCTCCCCGTAGCGGGGCGACGCGAGGAGACGCTCGGCCAGGCGTTCGGCCGCATCCGGAGCCTGGTCGGCCTCGAAAGCGGCGACTTCGTCGGGACTCGGCGGGAGCCCGTGAAGGTCGAAGGTCATGCGCCGGCAGAGTTCGCGGGGCGACGCGGGGAACGAGGGGCTCAGCCCCTTCTCCTCCAGCTTGCGACGAACGAACGCGTCGATCGGATTCCGCACGGACGCAGCGTCCCGGACGGCCGGGACCGAGGGCCGCACCAGCGGCCGGAACGACCAGAAGCGGCGGTCGGCGTCGCTGATCTGGAACGCCTGACCCGCGGGCGCCGTGGGGCGGACCTGCTCCGAGCCGGGCCACACCGCCCCGGACGCGACCCACTTGGCCAGAGCGGCGACGTCGTCGGCTTTGAGGCGCTTCTTGGGGGGCATCTCGGGGCCTTCGTAGCGGACGGCTTTGAGGAGGAGGCTCTCGGCGGGTTTGCCGGGGAGGATCGCGGGGCCGGTATCGCCGCCTTTCAGGAGAGCGGCCCGGGAGTCGACCCGGAGGCCGCCGCGCTGCTTTTCGGCGCCGTGGCACTTGGTGCAGGCGTCGATCAGGAGGGGGCGGATCCGGATTTCGAAGAACCTGGCGTCTTCAGAGAGGGCGGCGTCCTGCGCGGCGGAGCGCCCCGCCACGGCGAAGAACGCTCCGAGAATAAGGAGGCGGAATCGCATAAACCTCCGTTAGATTCCGCCCCGTAATGGCTTTTACCTTTTATTACGAGAGGGGATCCGATTCCTTCTGCAAAAAAAACTGCGGCAGCGAAGAAATCCAGCCCACGCCCAAGGGGTAATATGTTCGCGGGATCCACGACCACGCAATGAGGGCCCCCAGATGCTCCACCGCTTCGTCCTGCCGCTGATCCTGTTGGCCGCGCCCCAGGCCGCCGAGTGGCGGCCGGTGCAGGTCCCCGGCGCCAGGACCGCCGCCGAAGCTCCCGGCCCCGACGGCGTCGCGTGGTACCGCTGCTGGGTGAGAGCCGACGACAGCTTCTTCCAGAAGCACGAGCGCAACCTCTTCGAAGAGTCGGTCGGCATCAATATCCGCGACCTCGCGGGCACCCACGAGGTTTGGGTCAACGGCAAGAAGATCGGCGCCGGAGACAAGGGCCTTCAGCGCCACAAGGTCCCCGTCGGCACCCTCCGCAAAGGCGACTGGAACGAGGTAGCCCTGCGGGTCGCCACCCCGGCCGGCAGTCCCGGCGGCTTCTTGGGAGAAGCGCCGTTCATCATGAACTACTTCATGGAGTGCATCTTCGAGGGCACCTGGGAATACCGCCCGGGCGCCGACTACGCGCCCGGAGCCTCCCTGCCGAAGAAGCCGGCCGCTGCGGCCTACGATTCCTTCCGCGAGTCGAACCGGGTGCTCGGGCGCGCGGAACAGGTTCACGGCCCCTCGCTGCCGCCGGCGGAGTCGGCGGCGAAGCTGGAGCCCGGCCGCGAGTTCGCGGTCGACCTCCTCCTCCACGAGCCGCTCGTCGCCCAGCCCTTCCACTTCAGCTTCGACGAGCGCGGGCGGCTCTGGGTCGCGCAGTCCCGCCAGTACCCCTACCCCGCGGGACTGACGATGATCAGCCGCGACAAGTACTACCGCGCCCACTACGACAAGGTGCCGCCGGCCCCGCCGAACCACGACCGCGGCGCGGACATCATCTCGATCCACGAGTCGACGAAGGGCGACGGCGTCTACGACAAGCACAAGGTCTTCCTCGACGGCCTCAACATGGCGAACGCCGTCGTGCGCGGTCACGGCGGCGTCTGGGTGATGCACACGCCCTACCTGCTCTTCTACCCCGACGCGGACGGCGACGACGTCCCCGACGGCCCTCCCGAGGTCCGCCTGGCGGGCTTCAACTTCGAAGACACGCATTCCATCTCCAACGGCCTCGTCTGGGGTCCCGACGGCTGGCTCTACGGCGCCCAGGGCAGCACGACGTCCTGCCGCGTGACGCGCCCCGGCGTCGACCCGCCCGGTGCGCCGGGCGTCGCGTTCGACGGCTGCATGGTGTGGCGCTACCACCCCCGGACCAAGGCGTTCGAGATCTTCGCCGAGGGCGGAGGCAATACCAACGGGCTGGAGTTCGACGCCCTGGGCCGGCTCCATTCGGGCCACAACGGCGGCGAAACCCGCGGCTGGCATTTCGTCCAGGGCGGCTTCTACCAGATGCAGGGCGTCGATCCCGGTAAGTTCGGCCCGCCCCGGAATCCCTACGCCTTCGGGGAATTGCCGAAGATGAGGACCCCGGACCGCGTCGTCCGCTTCACCCACTTCGGCGCCTTCGCGGACGGCACGGCGATGCCCTCGAAATACTCGGGGCTCCTCTTCGCGCTCGACCCGCTGCACAATACGGTCGTCACCAGCGTTCGCAGCCCCCGCGGGGCCACCTTCGAAACCAAGGACCAGGAGCCGGCGCTGAAGAGCTCGGACACGATGTTCCGACCGGTCTACATCGCCAACGCCCCCGACGGCTCGCTCTTCATCGGCGACATGTACGAGTTCTACATCGCGCACGGGCAGCACTATCAGAACCAGATCGACCCGACGACCGGTCGGATCTATCGGCTGCGCGGCAAGGACGCGGTCCTCGAGAAGGACGTGAACCTCGCGGCGAAGACGACGGCGCAGCTGGTCGCCCTCCTGTCCCACCCGAACAAGTGGCATCGCAGCACGTCCGTCAGGCTGCTGGGCGAACGCAAGGACCCCGAAGCAGCGGCAGCGCTGCGCAAGGCCGTTGCGGGCGAGGCCGGCCTCGGTGCTCTGAACGCGCTCTGGGCCCTTCATCAGTCGGCCGGCCTGGACGACGCGACCGCGATCGCCGCGCTCTCGCACGCGTTTCCCGCCGTGCGCCTGTGGACCGTGCGGCTCCTCGGCGACGAGTGGGGCCTGAACCGGAACCTCGGCGCGGGCCGCCACGCCGCGAAGGGCGGGCTTCTGCCCGACAAGGTCTTCGAGGCGCTGCTGGCGCGCGCCGGGAGCGAAACGGACCCGGAGGTGCTGTCGCAGATGGCGTCCAGCGCCCGGCGCCTGGACGTCGCGCAGGCCCTGCCGCTCGTCGCGGCGGTCCTGGGCCACGACGAGGCGGTCCGGGACCCCTACATCCCGCTGCTCTGCTGGTGGGTCTTCGAGGCCCACATTCCCGCATCGAACCGGGAAATCGCCGGCCTCTTTGCCGATCCCACACTCTGGGACAAGGCGATGGTCCGCGAGGAGCTCCTTTCCCGTCTCGCCCGGCGCTACGCGGTCGAGGGCAAGCGCCAGGACCTGCTCCTCTGCGCGGCGCTCTTTGAGCGGGCGCCCACGCCGCGGCACGCGGCCCAGCTCCTGAAGGGGGTGGAGGAGGCCTTCCGGGGCCGGCCCATGTCGGGGCTGCCCGACGAGCTGCTCGCGGGCTTCCGCAAGTCGGGCGCGCTGCCGTTGAGCTTCCGCGTGAGGCTGGGCGACCGAGACGCCGTGGCCGACGCCGTGGCCCGCATCCAGGATCCCAAGGCCAAGGCCGAGGAGCGACTGCTCTTCGCCCGCGCCATGGGGGAACTGCGCGCGCCCGAGGCGCTTCCGGCGCTGCTCGCCGCCGCCCGGGAGGACGGGCCGGAGGAGTTGCGGAAGGCGTCGCTGGCGGCGCTGTCCTCGTTCGATGGCGAGGACATCGGCGCGCAGGTGGCGGCGCTGCTGCCCAAGGCGGGCGGCGATGTCCGCACGGCGGCCTTCACGCTGCTGGCCAGCCGGGCGAAGTGGAGCCTGAGGCTGCTGGACGCCGTGCAGGCGGGGCGCGTGAAGGTCAAGGAGGTGCCGGAGGACGTGGCGACCCGGCTGCGCGCGAACGAGGACAAGCAGGTCGCCGAGCTCGCCGCGCGGGTGCTGCCGGCTCCCGTCGCCGTGCCGGCCGAGTTCAAGAAGCGGATCGACGAGGTCACCGCGATCCTGAAGGGCGGCAGCGGCAACCCTTACGCGGGCGAGGCGACGTTCATGGATCGCTGCTCCAAGTGCCACAAGCTGTTCTTCAAGGGCGGCAACGTGGGGCCGGACCTGACGGCGTACCAGCGCGACAACCTGGGGACGATGCTGCTGAGCATCGTGAATCCCAGCGCGGAGATCCGCGAGGGCTACCAGTACTACCTGGTGCAGACGACCGACGACCGCGTGCTGAGCGGATTCTTCGTGGACCGGGACAACCAGATCACGGTGCTGCGGGGCCTGGAGGGCGAGAACATCACGCTGCGGGCGTCGGAGATCAAGGCGATCAAGGCCACGGGCCAGAGCCTGATGCCGACGGGCCTGCTCGACGGGTTGAGCGAACAGCAGCTGCGCGACTTCTTCGCCTACCTCCGCATCACGCAGCCGATTACCAAGTGAGGGCTCGATGATCACGCGACGCGAATTCCTGGCCTCCGTCCCGGCCGCCGCGGCGGCGATCGCCGCGCAGGCGGGCCCGGGGAAACGGATCGGCTTCGTCGACGACAACCTCGACAACTTCCACGCCCGCGTCTACCTGGAGGCGCTGCGGGGCCCGCTCAAGGATCGCGGCTTCGTCGTCAGCGGCGCCTTCGCGCTGCAGCAGGAAAAGAGCAAGGCCTGGGCGGCCAAGAACAACCTGGACGTTTTTGGCCAGATCGCCGAGCTCGACAAGGTTTCCGACGTGTTCGCGGTGCTGGCGCCGTCCACGCCGAAGACGCACGAGGAGCTCTGCGACCTGGTGCTGCCGTTCGGAAAGACGACGTTCGTCGACAAGACCTTCGCTCCGGATGTCGCGACGGCGGAGCGGATCTTCAAGAAGGCGGATCAGCACAAGGCGGCGGTCCAGACCAGCTCCGCGCTGCGCTACACCGGGGTGCAGAAGGTCGTGCAGGAGCTCGGCCGCGAGCAGGTGCGGCACGTCGTCGCGTGGTGCCCGGGAGGAAGCTACGACGAGTACGCGGTGCACGCGGTGGAGCTGGCGGTCTCCTGCCTCGGCCCGGAGGCCCAGTCGCTGATGCGCCGCGGGACGGATCCGGAGTCGCAGTTGCTGATCAACTACTCCGGCGGCCGGACGGCGGTCATCAACGTCTACATCAAGCGGAAGACGCCCTACGCGGCGTCCGTCACGACCGCGAAGGAGAGCCGCTACATCGAAGTCGACACGAAGCCGCTCTTCGTGGACGCGGCGGCGGGGATGCTCGACTTCTTCACGGCCGGCAAGGCGCAGGTGGATCGCCAGGAGACGATGGCGGTGATGCGGATCCTGGAGGCTTCAAGGGATCCGGCGGCGCTGGAACGCTTTGTGAAGTTGTGAATGGCTCCCCGGCGAGGACTCGAACCTCGAACCTTGCGGTTACAAGTGCCCCATCCTTTCGGATAGGCTTGGACTATCTCATCACCCCGAAGGGTGTCGGGCGCTTCGTCCCCTCCGATTTCTCAGAGAGGACTACGGCCTTTCGGCCTAGTCTCTGCACGTTCCCTGCGCTACGACCCGCAGGGCTTCGCTCAGGGTTCCCTTACCTCTTGCGAGGGTTAGGCTTCCCTGAATTCACCCGATTTTTCAACCGCGGTTTCCCGCGGAAGCTGCTACTTGCGTGGTCGCCCCACGCCGTCTACAGCCGCTCGCTCTACCATTGAGCTACCGGGGAGTATCCGGTGCGTCCGACGATTATAGAGGGGCTTAAGAGGGGGTCAAGAAGTATCGGGGAAATGGGGCCGATCCCTCGTAGAATCCCCCCATGACCCCTTCGGACGCCCAGCATTTCCTCCAGGTCTGGGTCCGGCCCCGCGCCGCGGCGCTCGACCGGGAGGTCGGCGCGCTCCGCGAGGCGCTCGCCGAACTCGGACGCCGCGGCCTCCTGGGCCTGCGCGTCCCCGCCGAGTACGGCGGCCTCGGCTACAGCCCCCTCGAGTTCCGGCGCTTCCAGGAGGCCTCCGCCCGCGCCAGCGGCGCCCTCGCGTTCCTCGAGAGCCAGCACCAGAGCGCCTGCAGCCTCCTCGCCCGTTGCTCCAACGCGCCCCTCCGCGCCCGCCTGCTCCCCCCGCTTGCCCGCGGCGAGCAGAGCGCCGCCATCGCCTTCTCCCACCTGCGGCGCAAGGGGCCGCCGCTCGTCAGCGCCAGCCCGGCGCCCGGCGGCTATCGCCTCGACGGCCAGCTCCCCTGGGTCACCGGCTGGGGACTCTTCAGCCTCTGCGTCACGGCCGCGCCCCTGGCCGACGGTCGCGTCGTCTTCGCCGTCCATCCCCTCGCCGACTCCGCGACCATGAAGGCTTCCCCTCCCCTCGAACTCGCCGCCATGGGAGTGACCCAGACCGTCACCGTCGAGGTCCGCGGCTTCTTCATCCCCGACACCGATGTCCTCGACGTCCACGCGGCGACCTGGATCCAGGAGAACGACCGCGTCGCGATTGCGCTGCAGTCGCCGCTCGCGCTGGGCTGCGCGCAGGCGGGCATCGACGTCCTCCGGGAGGAAGCGGAGAAGCGCGGACACGACGGGATGCGGGCGGCCGCGGAGCGGCTGGAGCGCGAGCTCGCGGCTTGCCGCGACGACGCGTACCGCGCGATGGAGGAGAACGGCGACCTCGAGCGCGGCTTGCAGGCACGTTCGGCGGCCATCGAGCTGGCGGGACGCACGACGCACGCGGCGGTCGTCGCGGCCGCGGGGGCAGGCAACCTGATGTCGCACCCGGCGCAGCGCGTCTACCGGGAGGCCCTCGCGTTCAGTGTGCTGGCGCTCTCGCCGCCCATCCAGGACGCGGCGCTGCGGAAGCTGTCTAACGGCTGACGAGCGCCAGCGGCTTGCCCGTCCGGCGCATTTCGTCGAGAATCCGCAGGTTCGCCTTGGGCATCGCGAGCTTCTCGACTTCTTCGAGGGTCACCCACTTCCCCGGCCCCCTGCCCTTCCGCAGGAAGCAGTGGTAGGTGTGCAGCTCGACCGAGAAGTGCGAGTAGCGGTGCTTGACCGTCGTGAGGTACGGGCCCACGTCGACCTGGAAGCCCGTCTCCTCCTTGATCTCCCGGCGCAGGCACTGCTCGAAGGTCTCGCCCTTCTCGCGCTTCCCGCCCGGGAACTCCCAGAGCCCGCCGAGCAGGCCCTCTTCCTCGCGGCGCTGGACGTAGAAGCGGTCGCCGTCCCAGATGACCCCGATGGCGACCTCCTTGTGGGGAACGTCTTTCTTGGGCTTCTTGGAGGGCCAGCGCTCCGGCTCTCCCGCGGCGCGCGCCTTGCAGTCGGCGGCGAGCGGGCACTCGTCGCATTTCGGCGCCCGGAAGGTGCAGACCCGCTGGCCCAGCTCCATGAGCGCCTGGTTGTAGTCGCCCGGCTTGCCTCGAGGGGGCGGCGCCTCGGAAACGTCGGCCGCCGCCAGCCGCGAGAGCACGCGCTTCACGTTGCCGTCGAAGACCGCCGCCCGCTCGCCGTGGGCGATCGACGCGATCGCGGCCGCCGTGTAGGCGCCGACGCCGGGAACCTCGCGCCACTGCTCGGAGGTCTGCGGCAGGGACTTGACCTCGCGGGCCGCCTTGTGGAGGTTGCGCGCCCGGGCGTAGTAGCCCAGCCCTTCCCAGACTTTGAGGACGTCGTCGAGGGGCGCTTTCGCGAGCGCCTTCACGCTGGGAAAGCGCTTCATCCAGCGCTCGTAGTAGGGGATGACCGTGGCGATCTGGGTCTGCTGGAGCATGATCTCCGAGACCCAGATCGCGTAGGGGTCCCGCGTCCGCCGCCACGGCAGGTCGCGAGCCCCCTTGCGGTACCACGCCAGCAGCCGCTTCACGTCCATGCGCGACATTGTCGCGGCATGACGCGGGGCTGGCAAGCGATTGAGCTATTTTGCCGGGGGCTTGCCGGCCATGAGGTTCGTCAGCCGCTCGTTGAGCGCCTCGCGGCTGTACGGGCCCTCGTAGCGGGCGATCTCTTCGCCGTCCCGGAACACCAGGAGCGTGGGCACGGCCTGGACGCCCAGCTCGTCGGTGATCGTCGGGTTTTCCGTGACGTCGATGCGGTAGAACTCGATCTTGCCGTCGAGCATCTCCGCGACCGCCTTCAGCTCCGGCCGGAAGTGGTCGCACGGAATGGAGCAGAAATCCAGGAAGGCCACCGCGACCAGCCCTTCGGACTCGAGAACCCGCTCTTCCAGTCCCTGGTCGTTCAGATCCCTAACCATACCTTCACCCCTTTATTGCCTCTCTCTCCGCACGCCGAGGCAATGATCTATATCGACCAATGGGGGCGAAACTTTAGTCCATAAGTAAGAAGCACGAAGCAAGAAGCAAAACAGCCGCACTCTTCGGGGCATACCGCTATCGGTCCCCCAACGGTTCGCGTCCGGGGTGAATCAGGAAGCTCGCGGGCACGTGACTTCCTGCATCGTGCTTCTTGCTTCCCCCCGATTACTTCGGGGTCGGGAACTTCCTCGAGGCGTCGTCGAGGAGCAGCACCCAGTCCAGGTCCGCGTCGGGCGGCGTAAACTCGCGGATGCCGCTGTTGGGAATCGTGCCGATCGCCTGATAGGTCCCCTCGCGCGGATCGAACCAGCCGGCCGCGAGCGATTCTCCGGAGATCTTTCCCAGCACGACCGTCAGCGGCTTTCCCGTGGGCACGTAGAGCATCGCGTAGCCGTCGCCGCGGGTCGCCCGCACGCGGTCGCCGGCCGAGACGAGGCTCTGGTCGGGCACGCGCGACAGGTACGGCCGCGACTCCAGCAGCGCGCGGGCGTGGCGGACCTGCCCCGCGCCGGGCAGATCGAGCGAGTCGCTCCAAGACGCATGGGCCCAGGAGATCGGCTTGCGCCCCGGCGCCATCATCTGCCAGATGTTGTGGCAGCCGTAGGTGTGGCCGCAGGCGCCCGCGAAGAGGTCCCAATAGAGGTACTTGCGGACGTCGATCGCGACCGCGTAGCCGTTCTCGGGCTTGAAGGCGAGGGGATGGTCCTCGTAGGTGGGCTCGCCGTCGAGGACGGGCTTCGTCGGCTCGCGGCGGTAGTCGGCGTCGACGCGGGCCGCGCTGTCGTGGTCGCGCTTGTGGCCGGTCTGGAGCATGTTGAGGTCGAGCCAGTCGTCCCCGTGGAACCAGGCGGACGAGGAGCGCCCGCCGGGCGGGTGGAAGGTGATGAGGTGACGGCCGCCGTCGCCCTCCTTCAGGCCGGCCGCCAGGGCCCGCCAGACCTCGAGGGACTTGTCGGCAGGGCGGTCGCCGCCGTTGATCCAGATCAGGTTTCGCGCGTCGCGGTAGCGGGCGCCGATCCACTTTCCATAGGCGCGGGCCTTCTCGGGGGTGAAGACCTCGGGGCCGACGCCCCACATCTTGCTGACCTTGTCGCCCCAGGTCGGAAGGAGCCCGATGAAGATCCCCTTCTCCTCCGCCTTCTTCAGGACCCAGTCGACGTGGTCCCAATAATCGTTGTCGGGGCCTTCCTTCACGTCCGGGCGCGTCGGGTCGTCGTCGAGGAGCGGCCGCCGGCCGTCGGGGTTGGGGGCATGGAGGCCGTCGAGCTCCGCGAGCGCCACCGCCTGAATGACGGTGAAGCGCTTGGCGCGGCGGTTCTCGAGGTAGCGCTCGGTCTCCTCCTTCGTGAGGCGGTGGAAGAGTTCCCAGGCGGTATCGCCCAGCCAGAAGAACGGGGTGCCGTCGGCGTGGACGAGGAAGCGGCGATTCTCCGAGACCCGCAGGTCGCCGTGGCGGAGGTCGACGGACGGCCCCTCCTGGGCCGCGAGCAGGCCGAGCAGCGCGAGGATCATGGTCATGGCGCCTCCAAACTCATTTTCTGATATCCAACTAAAATCTTATTGACATCTTACTGAGATCTCAGTACCCTGTCAACCATGAAGACCCGGGGATCCTGGATGGCGGCGACGGCGCTCGCGGGGGCGGTCGCGTTCGCGCTCTTCCCGGTCTACTGGATCGTTCTGACGGCGTTCCGCCCGCGCGGCGAGATCTTCTCCCACCCGGTCCGCCTGCTGCCGACGAGCCTCACGCTCGACAACCTCCGCTACGTCTGGCTCGGGAGCGAGACGACCCAGCCGGTCCTCCCGTTCCTCGGCACGAGCCTGATCGTCGCGGGCGTCTCGACGGCGCTGGCGGTCGCGCTCGGCGTCGCCTGCGCCTACGCGATGGAACGGCACAAGACGGGCGGCCGCGCCTTCGCCCTCTGGATCCTCTCGCAGCGCTTCATGCCGGCCATCGCCCTCATCGTCCCCCTCTTCATCCTCTTCCGGAAGTTCGCCCTCTTCGACACCTACCTGGGCCTGATCCTGCTCTACACCACCATCCACCTGCCGATGGCGGTCTGGCTCATGCTCGGCTTCGTCCGCGGACTCCCGGCCGAGCTCGAGGAGGCGGCCCTCATCGACGGCGCCTCCCACGCGGGCGCCTTCTTCCGCGTCGCCCTCCCCCTGCTCCGCCCGGGCATCGCCGTCACGGCCATCTTCGTCTTCCTCTTCTCGTGGAACGAGTTCCTCTTCGCCTATCAGCTGGCGGGCGACGAGGTCGCCACCATCACGGTCTACCTCCCGCGGCTCCGAAGCGCGATCGCCGAGCTCTACGGGGAGATTGCCGCCGCGGCGCTCCTATCGGTGCTCCCGGGCGTCGCATTCGCCTGGGTCATGCAGCGCTACCTGGTCCGGGGCATCACCCTCGGCGGGGGGCGCGAGCTGTGACGGCCCGCACGTTCGGACGGGTCCTGATCGCGCCGGCGGCGGCGCTCTTCCTCGCGGTCGGGACCGGTCCGCTGCTCTACGCCCTCTACGCTTCCCTGCACGCCTTTCCCGCCGAAGCCGACGCGGCCCCCGAGTGGCGCGGGGCCTCGAACTTCACGGAACTCCCGCGCGACCCTCAGTTCCTCCGCTCCGTGGTCGTGACGGCCGTGGTGATGGTCCTCGCGGTCAGCCTCCAGCTGGGCCTCGGCTTCGCGGTGGCGCTCGCGCTCAACCGCGTCCAGCGCGGCCGCGGCCTCGTGATGAGCCTCCTCCTGATCCCCTCCGCGATCGCCCCGATCGTCGCCGGCATCGCCTGGTGGATGCTCTTCAACGCGCGCACGGGCCCCGTCAACGCGATCCTCGAGCTCGTCGGCATTCCGCCCGTCGAGTGGACCGTCACGATGCCCTGGGCGCTCGTCGCGATCGTGACCGCCCTCGTCTGGCAGTGGACCCCCTTCGTCGCGGTCATTCTGCTGGGCGGCCTGACGACGATTCCCCCGTCGGTCCTCGAGGCGGCGACGCTGGACGGCGCCGGGCCGTGGCGGATGCTCCGCGACATCACGATCCCCTACCTCCGCCCGTTCTTCCTCGTCGCCGGCCTGCTCATGATCATCGAGACGGTCCGGCTCTACGAGGTGCCGTTCTACCTCACCCAGGGCGGGCCCGGGAACGAGACCGTCCTCTCGGGCATCTACCTCTTCAAGCTCGCCTTCAACTTCCGGAACTTCGGGGGCGCCTCCGCGATGGCGCTCCTCTTCGTGGTCGTGCTCAGCGCGATCGCGTCCCTCTACGTCCGGGTCGTCTCGGGCAGAAACAGCGAAGGGAGGACGGCATGACGGATCCCACGCGCCGTGACGCGCTCCGCTGGGGCGCGGGGGCGTTGGCGCTCGCGGCAGGCTGCGGCCGCCCCGCCGAGGCCGCCTCGACCCTCAAGGTGATGTCGCACCCCGGTCAGATCCTTCCGATCCTGACCCATCACACCGAGTATCTGAAGAAGACCTGCGGCGTCTCGCTCCGCATCCTCGAGTCGCCCGACCCGACGTCCTACCTGGACGCCGTGAAGGACCAGCAGACCGGCGGCGGGCGCTACGACATCGCGATGTTCTTCCCGCGCTTCAACGGCGAGCTCGCGCCCGGCTACCTCCGGCCGCTCGACGACCTGATCGAGAAGCACGGGGCGCGCCCCCTCTTCGAGAACATCGTCGACGCCTACCGCATCCTCTACTCCGAGTGGGGCGGCAAGACCGTCGCGGTCCCGGTCGACGGCGATGTCGCGATGCTCTACTACCGCAAGGACGCGATCGAGAATCCGGAGCACCGGAAGAAGTTCAAGGACAAGTACGGCGCCGAGCTCGCGGTCCCTCGCACCTGGGAGGACTTCGCCCGCGTGGCGGAGTTCTTCAGCGGCTGGGCCTGGGGCCCGAGCGGGCGGCCCGGCTACGGATTCCAGAGCGCCACGTGGGAGCGGGCCTACATCGAGCAGCAGTGGGCGCCCATGATGGCGTCCGCCGGCGGCAATTGGTTCACGCGGGACTTCAAGCCCGGCTGGAACAACCCCGCGGGCGTCCGCGCGCTCCGCGACCTGAAGTCCCTCCTTGCCTTCGCGCCCCCGGGGTCGATCTCGCTCTCCTGGAACCAGACCATGGAGAATATCTTCGCGGAGGACGTCGCGCTGGTCCTCTGGTACATGGACCTCGGCCGCCTCGGGATGTCCCGCAACTCCTGGTTCGCCAAGAGCGGCGGCCCCGAGAAGATGAAGAACTTCGGATACGCCCCCTGGCCCGGCTACGAGGTCGGCGGCCAGTACCGCAACTTCAACTCGATGTTCTACGGCCGCGTCCTCGGCATCAGCCGCTTCTCGAAGCAGCCCGATGCCGCCTTCCAGGTCCTCAAGACGGTCCTCACGCCCGAGCGCCGCATCCTCGCCCTCGACGACGACCAGTCCGGCAGCGACATGTTCCTCAAGAGCGACTACGATCCCGCGGTCTTCAAGAAGCTGGCGCCGCCCGCTGCGTTCCTCGAGACCGCTCGCCGCGTCCTCGACAACGGCTTCCCCGAGATGCAGCTGCCCGGCGCGGGCGAGTACATGGACGCGCTCCAGGGTCAGCTGCACGCGTACCTGACCGGGAGCGAGAACGATCCCGCGAAGGCGCTGCAGGCCGCGGCCGAGCGCTGGGACGCCATCACGGAGCGGCTGGGCCGGAATCGCCAGGCCGCGTACTGGGCCGACGTCTCCGCGCGCTACAAGCGGGCGGGCCTGAAGGTGGCCGACCTGTGATCCTGAAGCCGCGCGCCCTCCTCCAGGACCGGGCCTACGAGAAGCTCAAGGAGCTCATCCAGAGCGGCTCGCTCCCGGCGGGCAGCTTCCACACGGAGCGCCTGCTCTCCGAGCGACTCGGGATGAGCAAGACGCCCGTCCGCGCGGCCCTCACCCGGCTGGACCTCGAGGGCTTCGTCTCCGTCTCTCCCCAGATCGGCATCGCGGTGCGCGAGACGTCGCTCCACGAGATCGTCGACCTCTTCGACATCCGCATCGCCCTCGAGACCTTCGTGGTCCGCTCCCTCGCGGGACGCCTGCGGCCGCCCCAGGCGCTGCGGCTGCGCTCGAACCTCCGGGAGCAGAAGGACTGCGCGCTGGCCGACGACGCTCCCGGCCTGACGCGGCTCGACACGGACTTCCACCTGCTCTTCTGCGAGTTCCTCGACAACCGCGAGATCACGCGCGTCCTCGTCCACCTCCGCGACAAGCTCCACCGGGTGATCCTCCACGTCATGAGCCGCGCCGAGGGGCGGCTCCGCACGGCCGCCGCGGAGCACGCCGCGATCGCCGATGCGGTGATCCGGGGCAAAGGGGAGCTCGCGGCCGACCGCGTGCGCCGTCATCTGGAATTCGGAAAACAGGTTCTGCTGGCGAGGTGACCCGTGGCCGAGATCGTAATCGAGAACGTCGAGAAGACCTACCCCGGAAGCGTCCGCGCCGTGGACCGGGTCTCCCTCACGGTGGCTGACGGCGAGTTCCTGGTCCTCGTGGGCCCGTCGGGCTGCGGCAAGACCACCCTGCTGCGCATGATCGCGGGGCTCGAGGACATCGGCGGCGGCACGATCTCCATCGGCGGCCGGGTCGTCAACGACGTCGCGCCTTCCGAGCGGGACATCGCGATGGTCTTCCAGAACTATGCCCTCTACCCCCACATGACCGTCCGGCGCAACCTGGCCTTCGGTCTCGAACTGCGCAAGGTGCCGCCTCGGGAGATCGAGCGACGGGTCCTCGAGGCCTCCGAAACGCTCGGCTTGCGCGATCTGCTCGACCGCAGGCCCAAGGAGCTCTCCGGCGGCCAGCGGCAGCGCGTCGCGCTCGGACGCGCGCTCGTCCGGCAGCCGCTCGCGTTCCTCTTCGACGAGCCCCTCAGCAACCTCGATGCCCGCCTGCGCGTCCAGATGCGCGCCGAGCTCAAGCGCCTCCACCGCCGCCTCCGCACGACCGCCGTCTACGTCACCCACGACCAGGAGGAGGCGATGACGCTGGGCGACCGGGTGGTGGTCATGAAGGACGGAAGCATCCAGCAGGTCGGCCACCCGCTGGACGTCTACGAGCGGCCGGAGAACCGTTTCGTCGCGGGATTCATGGGCATGCCCCCGATGAACCTGATTCCGGGGACCGTCGTCACGGACAACGGGGGCCCCTGCTTCGAAGGCGCGGGGCTGCGCCTCGCCCTTCCCGCCTCGGCGGCGCCCGGCGACGCGGTCCTGGGCCTGCGCCCCGAGCATCTGAGCGAACGCGCCCCGGCCGGGCCCCACGCCCGCCTGGCGCTCCGGGTCTCGGTCGTCGAGCCGCTCGGCGACCGGCAGGACGTCACCCTGACGACCCCCACGGGCGAGACCGTCGTCGCCCGGATCGACGCGCGCACGGGACTCCGGGAGGGCGAGGATGTCCTCCTCTACGCCGACCTCGCCCGGCTCCACCTTTTCGACCCCTCAGGCGGCCGGCGCGACCGGCTCGCGGCGCCTCGGGAGCTCGCCGGAGTATGAGACCGCTGCGCTTCGCCCTCTTCGGCGCCGGCTTCTGGGCGCGCTACCAGCTCGCCGCATGGCGCGAGCTTCCGGGCGCCGAGTGCGTCGCCGTCTACAACCGCACCCCCGCCAAGGCGCGCGCCCTCGGGGTCGCGTCGGTCTACGGCGACCCGGAGGAGCTCCTGGAGCGCGAGAAGCCCGACTTCATCGACGTCGTCACCGATGTCTCCACGCACCCGGACTTCGTGCGCCTGGCCGCGGAGCGGGGCGTGCCGGTGATCTGCCAGAAGCCGATGGCGCCCGGCCTGGAGAAAGCCGAGACGATGGTCCGGGCCTGCCGCGCGGCCCGCGTCCCGTTCTTCATCCACGAGAACTGGCGCTGGCAGACGCCGATCCGGGAACTCCGACGCGAGCTCGACCGCGGCCGCATCGGCCGCCCCTTCCGGGCCCGCATCCAGTTCTGCTCCAGCTTCCCCGTCTGCGACAACCAGCCGTTTCTCCGGGACCTCGAGCGCTTCATCCTCACCGACGTCGGCAGCCATCACCTGGACGTCGCGCGCTTCCTCTTCGGCGAGGCCGAGACCCTCACGTGCCGCACCCACCGGGTCCGCCGCGACATCCGCGGAGAGGACGCCGCGACCGTGATGCTGGGGATGGCGTCCGGAGTGACCGTCGTGGTGGAGCTCAGCTATGCCAGCCGCCTCCGCGACGAACGCTTTCCGGAAACGTACATCACCGTTGAGGGAGAGGAAGGCTCGCTGGAACTCTCCCGCGATTACGGACTCCACGTCACGACCCGCGAGGGCGTCTTTTCGCGGCGCTGCCCTCCGCCGCGCTACGCGTGGGCCGACCCCGCGTACGACCTCGTCCACGCGAGCATCGTCCCCTGCAACGCGAACCTCCTCTCGGCGCTCCGCGGGGAATGTCCCGCGGAGACGAGCGGCGAGGACAACCTGCAGACGGCGCGCCTGGTCTTCGCCGCCTACGATTCCGCGGGCCAGGGCGGGGAGACGCAGCGCCTTTCGGAGGTGAAGGGATGAACCACGACCGCGTCATCGCCACGTACCGGATCGAAACCCCCTGGCCGCTGCAGAAGGCGGCGGAGGTCATGGCGGGCGAGCAGTCCTGCGGGACCTTCATCCGCGTTCCGGGGGAGACGGAGGAACTGCGCGAGCGCTACGGCGCGCGGATCGAGCGGATCCGGGAGCTCGGGAGCGTCGACGCCCCCAGCCTTCCCGGATGCCGGCCTCCGCGCGGCGAGAAGCCCCGCTACCGCCAGGCCGAGGTCGTCCTCTCCTTCCCCCTGGAGAACATGGGCCCGTCGCTGCCGAACCTCCAGGCCACCGTCGCGGGGAATCTCTTCGAGCTCAGCCAGTTCTCGGGGCTGCGCCTGACGGACCTCGAGCTCCCGCCCGCGTTCGGGAAGGTCTACCCCGGGCCGCAGTTCGGCGTCGAAGGCACGCGACGTCTCTCCGGGGTCCGCGGCCGCCCCCTGATCGGGACCATCGTGAAGCCCAGCGTCGGGCTGACCCCGGGGGACACCGCCCTGCTCGTGCGGCGCCTCGCCGAGGCCGGACTCGACTTCGTCAAGGACGACGAGCTCATGGCGAACCCGCCCCACTCCCCGCTCGAGGAGCGCGTCACGGCCGTGATGAGGGTCGTCAACGAGCATGCCCAGCGGACCGGCAAGAAGGTGATGGTGGCGTTCAACATCACCGACGACATGGACGAGATGCGGCGCCACCACGATTTCGTCCTGGCGTCGGGCGGCACCTGCGTCATGCTGAGCTTGAACAGCGTGGGCTTGCCCGCGCTTGCCAAGCTGCGCCGCCACAGCGCGCTGCCGATCCACGGCCACCGCAACGGCTGGGGCATGCTGGCCCGCTGCCCGGCGCTCGGCGTGTCGTTCGTCGCCATGCAGAAGCTTTGGCGCCTGGCCGGCGCGGACCACCTCCACACGAACGGGCTCCGGAACAAATTCTTCGAGGCGGACGAATCGGTCGTCACCTCCGCGCGGGCCTGCCTGACGCCGCTCTTCGGCGGCCGCCAGGCGGTGCCCGTCCTTTCCTCCGGTCAGTGGGCGGGGCAGGCGCCGGACACGTACCGCGCCGTCGGCAGCGTCGACCTCATGTACCTCTGCGGCGGCGGCATCCTCGCCCATCCCGGAGGCGCCGCGGCGGGCGTCGCGAGCATCCGTCAAGGCTGGGACGCCGCCCTCCAGGGGAGGACGATCGAGGAAGCGGCGGCGCTGCACCCGGAACTCCGGCAGGCCGTCGAGACCTACGGGGCCGTATGAGCGACCTGCTGCTGACGTACTGCGGGGATGACTTCACCGGCTCAACCGACGTCATGGAGGCGCTGGCCGGCGCCGGTCTCCGCACGGTCCTCTTCCTGGAGCCCCCCTCGCCCGCGGACCTCGCCCGCTTCGACGGACTGCGCGCCGCGGGGGTCGCTTCCACGAGCCGTGCCATGACTCCCGAGCAGATGGGGCGCTCGCTGCCGGCGACCCTCGAGGGACTGCGCCGCCTGGGCGCGCCGCTCTGCCACTACAAGATCTGCTCGACCTTCGACTCCTCGCCGGAGCTCGGCTCGATCGGCCGGGCCATCGAGATCGGCGCGTCGCTGTTCGGCGGCCGCTTCGTGCCGCTCGTCGTCGGCGCCCCCGTCCTGCGACGCTACTGCTGCTTCGGGAACCTCTTCGCCGCCGTCGGGCCCGAGACGTTCCGGATCGATCGCCACCCCGTCATGAGCCGCCACCCCGTGACCCCGATGGACGAGGGGGACCTCCGCGTGCATCTGGCCCGGCAGACCTCGCGACGCGTCGCCCTCATGGACCTCCTGCAGCTCTCCGGCGCGCCCGTCGAGATCGATCGGCGCTTCGCCGCGCTCCTCGAGTCGGGCCCGGACGTCGTCCTCTTCGACGTGCTGGACGATGCACGCCTGGCCGAGGTGGGCCGCCTGCTCTGGGACGCCCGGCCTCCCTTTCTCTGCGGGTCCTCGGGGATCGAGTACGCCCTGACGGCCTGCTGGCGCGCGACGGGATTGTTGCAGGCCGCTCGCCCTGCCGCGCCCCCGCCTCCGGCGGAACGCCTGATCGTGATCTCCGGGAGCTGTTCGTCCGTCACGGAGCGGCAGATCGCCTGGGCGGTGGAGAACGGGTACGACGGGATCCGGGTCGCGCCCGACGGCGACGAGCGCGACCTGCTCCGCCGGGCCATGCAGGCCCTCGAGCGGGGACGGCATCCCCTGCTCTACACGGCGCTCGGCCCGTCGGACCCCGCGATCCTGGACGCCCGCGGCCGCGGAGAGCGGGTGGGAACCAGGCTGGGCTCGCTCGCGCGGCGCCTGCTGGAGGCCTCGGGGCTCAAGCGGCTGGTGGTGGCCGGCGGCGACACCTCGGGCTACGTGGCCCGGCAGCTCGGCCTCTACGCGCTGGAGATGGCGGCGCCGCTCGCCCCCGGATCGCCGCTCTGCCGCGCGCGGGCACGGGAGGACGCCTTCGACGGACTCGAAATCGCAATGAAAGGCGGGCAGGTGGGAAAGCCCGACTATTTCGGCAGCGCCCTGAGGGGCGCGGCCTGACTTCAGCATCGAGGAGAAGAGCCATGACGACCGTAGCCCTGTTCGGCGCCGGCGGCAAGATGGGGTGCCGCATCACGGACAACCTGAAGGACTCCGACTACGACGTGCGCTACGTCGAGGTGAGCCCGCCGGGGATCCAGAACCTCCAGCGACGCGGACTCACGGTCACGTCCCCCGAAGCGGCCCTCCTCGTGGCCGACGCGGTGATCCTGGCGGTGCCCGACAATCTGATCGAGCGGATCTCCGCCGACGTCGTGCCCTCGATGCGCACCGGCGCGATGCTGGTGGTGCTCGACGCCGCGGCGCCCTTCGGGGGGAAGCTGCCGAAGCGGGAGGACGTGACCTACGTCGTCACCCACCCCTGCCACCCGTCGGTCTTCAACGTCGAGACCGACCCCGACGCGCAGCGGGACTACTTCGGCGGCATCAAGGCGAAGCAGAGCATCGTCTGCGCGCTCATGCAGGGGCCGGAGGCCGACTACGCCCGGGGCGAGGCGCTCTGCCGCACGATGTTCGCGCCGGTGGAGCGGGCCCATCGGGTGACGGTGGAGCAGATGATCATCCTCGAGCCCGTCCTGTCCGAGACCACGGCGGCGACCTGCATCACCGTGATCCGCGAGGCCATGGAAGAGTCGATCCGCCGGGGCGTGCCGCGCGCCGCGGCCCGGGACTTCATCCTCGGCCATCTCAACATCGAGATGGCGATCGTCTTCGAGGAGATCGGATCGCCGTTCTCGGACGGGGCCAAGAAGGCGATCGAGAAGGCCAAGGGGCAGATCTTCCGGGCCGACTGGAAGAAAGTCTTCGACGAGGAGAACGTGCGCGAGTCGGTCGCGCTGATCACGCAGCCCCCGCCCCGCCAGGCGGCCCCGGCGCTCCGGCCTTGACGGAAGAGGGATCGCCCCGCTAGAGTCGGGCGATGGCCTCGGCACCGGAGCGGCGCCTGCTGGCGGACCGCGCCTACGACGCGCTCAAGGGATCGCTCCAGAGCGGGAAGTATCCGCCGGGGACCTTCCTCTCGGAGCGGCAGCTCGCCCGCGTGCTGGGGATGAGCAAGACGCCGCTCAAGTCGGCGCTGGTGCGGCTCGAGGCGGAGGGCTTCCTCCGGATCTCCCCGCAGCAGGGCATCGTGGTCCGGGAGCCCTCCGTTCAGGAGATCGTGGAGCTCTTCGACCTGCGCGAGGCCATCGAGACCTACGTGGTCCGCCGGGTCGCGGGCCGCCTGACGGCGGACCAGTCCTCCCGGCTGAAGGAGAACGTCCGGCTTCAGATGCGGGCCGTGAAGGACGAGCGGGTCGAGGACGCGACGCGGCTCGACACCGAGTTCCACGCGCTGGTCTGCGGCTTCCTGGGCAACCGCGAGCTGTCGCAGACGCTGGCCCGGATGCGCGAGAAGCTGCACCTCCACATCCTGGGAAATCTGAGCCGCCGCCCCGAGCGGATGGCCGACAGCGCGCGCGAGCACGCGGGGATCGCCGAGGCGCTCCTCAAAGGCCGGGGCGAGCAGGCCGCCGAGCTCGTCCGGCAGCACCTCACCTACGGGCGGCAGTTCGTCCTGGGCCAGGACGCGAATCGCTGACGGCGGGCTACTTCCATTCCCGATCGAGTTCGAGCTCGATCAGGGCCGGCGGGACGTTGCCGAACGCCAGGAAGCGCTCGTGGAATTCCTTGAGCGTGAAGCGGTCGGCGAGCCGCGAGCGGCACTTCTCGCGGATCCGGACGATCTCGAGCATCCCCAGCAGGTAGGTCGGGAAATAGGTCGGCGACTGGGTGTAGCCGTTCACGCTCCCCTCGGCCTGGGGCTGGTTCAACCTCACCTTCTCGACCAGGAACTTCACCGCGTCGTCGTAGGAGATCTTCCCGGTGTGGAGGGCGACGTCGAGCAGGATGCGCGCGGCCCGCTGGAGCCGCCAGTTGAGCTGCATCAGGCGCTCCCGCTTGTCCGTGTAGTAGCCGGTCTCGTTCGCCAGCTCCTCGCAGTAGAGCCCCCAGCCCTCCGAGAGGAGGGGCGAGTCGTTGAGCTTGCGGATCTTCGAGCGGATGTCCTTCGCGTAGACGAATTGGAGGTGGTGGCCCGGGTAGGCCTCGTGCCAGACGGTGCCGGGGATGTCGTAGATGTTGTGGGCCGCGAGCTGCGCCTCGGCCTCCTCGGGCTTCGCGTTCTTGGCGACGGGGGTGACGTAGAAGTGGCCGGTCTTCGCGGAGTCGAGCGGCCCGGGCCGCGAATACGCCGCGTAGGGGATCGAGCTCTGCTGGAAGGCCGGCGTGTCGACGACCTCGAGCTTCTCCCACTCGGGAATGCCGACGATCTTCTTCTCGACCATGTACTGCCGGGCGCGGGACACCTCCTTGCGGTAGTACTCGAGGAGCCCGTCCGGCTTCGGGTGGTCGTGCTTCATCTTGTCGAGCACGGCGGGCCAGTCCTTGGCGATCTCCTCGAGCATGCGCTCGGTCTTCTCGAACTCGCGGCGGCCGATCTTCTCGAGCTCGTCGACCCCGAGGGCGAGCACGTGGTCGGTCTTCAGGTGGAACTCGTAGGCGTCCTTCCCCAGGACGAAGGACCCGTCGGAGCGGGGCTGGAGCTCCTCCTTCAGAAACTTCAGGTACTTCTCGTACGCGGCCTTCGCAGCCGCGACCAGCGCCTTGTCGGCCTCCCCGAGCTCCGTCGCCACGAAGTCGATGGCGCCCTCGCCGTCGTCGATCGCCATCTTGGTCCAGACCTTGGGCGGTCGGCCGAGCTTCGGCCGGAGCTCGTCGATCATCTGCGGGATCAGGGCGAGACGCTTGTTGACGTTGGCCAGGCGCTCGGCCTTCGGGGCGTAGTCCTTCACCAGCATGTCGTGGAGCGCCGATACGGTCCCGAAGGGAAGGCCCGGGGAGACGGTCCGGATGTCCCGCCGGCGGTACTCGTATTGCTGGGAAAGCAGGTCGTTGCGCCAGAGCCGCGCGTCGAGGGAGTCCGCCGGGACCCGCTGGAGCCAGGACTCGACGAAGACGACGCGCTCCTTGTAGGCGCCGTCATGCCAGCGGGTGAGCTTGTCGTCGTGCTGATGGAGGCCGACGCCGGTGGCCCACTCCGGATCGAGCGCGGCGCGCTCTTCGAGATACCGGTCGTAGAGGTCGGCCAGTTCCCGGCTCACGTCCTGCGGCATGGCCACCCCGCAAAGGAGGAACAGAAGGACAAGCCAACGAAGCATCCGATCATCCAAGCACGGGAGCAGCCCCGTGTCAAAGGAAGCCTCCAGGACCCCCCGTTTAACGACGAATGCCGCTCCCGGTTGACCAGTTGCTGAATGGCGGAGCGTGGGGTAGATTTAGTCCACCGGCCAGGAGGACTAGATGGGTAAGAGCGTCGATGTGCCGTTCGGCTACGGCGATGTGATCTCGATCACGGGGTCGGGGCCGAAGGTCGTCGTGTGGTTCAAGGACAGCAACAGCATGATCCGGGGCCTGCTGATGGATCTGACGGATCCGTCCAACCCCGTCCTGAACAAGGAAGAGATCATCATCCGTCGCAAGACGGAGGGTCAGGTCCGCAAGAAGAAGCTCCCGCCGGTCGGGAATCCCCTCAACCTGAAGCCCTAAGGGGGACTACTCCCCCTCGGGCTTGCCTTCCCCGCCCGCGGGCTCGGCGCCGGCCGGATTGCCGTTGATATCGACGGCCTGACGCTGCATCTCGCCCGGGGCGAAGAGGCCGCTGGTGTCGTTCCCAAGCAGGCCGTCCTTGCGCATCTGCTTGCGCTGGGCCTTCTGCTCGCGCTGCTGGCGCTTCTTCGCTTCACGAAACCGTTTTCCGGCGCTGTCCGCCATAAGGACCTCCTTGAATAAAACGTCGGGCGCGGAGGGGACGACGGCTGTCTATCCCGTCTGCACCAGCTTGGTCACCCGCATCTGAACCGGCGGCGGCGGCGGCGCCACCTTCGTGGGGTTCCGCTGCTCCGCCGCGATGGCCTCTCGGATCTTCTCCGCCACGTACTTCGAGAACGTCCCGAAGTGGAGGTAGAGCGCCATCAGCGACCCCGTATAGCGGATCGACTTCGGGTTCTTCCAGAGCGACTTCAGCAACGTGCCCCAGTAGAACCGGCGCGTCTCCTTCCGGAGCCCCAGCTTCGCGGACATCCTAGCGAAGCCCTTGAGTTCTTTCCACCACTGGCCGAGGCCCGGCCGGAAGCGGCGCTGCGACGAATCGAGCGCCTGCCCCACCTTCAGCACCCGGCCGAAGTAGTTCTCGGGCGTATAGATCGTCTCGACCACTTTCAGATAATCCTGCAGGATATCGAGCCTCGGCCGGCACGGGTCGAAGTTCAAACCTGCCGTACATTGATCCCCGACCCCCTCCGGCGCAACGTCGAAATTTTCATGAAGTCGGCCCGCGGCCGCCAGGCGACGGGTCAGCTGGGTCGTCGGGAGGGCGAAGAGCAGCCCCGCCATGTTCACCGGGATGCCCGTCGCCTCGATGCAGTCGATGATGCCCCGCGCGACGCTCCCCTTCTCGGTGTCGAAGCCGATGATGAAGCCCGCGTTCACGAACATCCCGTGCGCGTAGATCTTGTGGATGCTCTCCGCGATCGAGCGGTGCGTGTTCTGCCGCTTCTGCATCGCGACGAGCGTCGTCTCGTCCGGGCTCTCGATGCCCACGAAGATCGCGAAGAACCCGACCTCCTGCATCGCCTTCATCAGGGCCGTATCGTCCGCCAGGTTGATCGACGCCTCGGTCGTGAACTCGAAGGGCCAGTTCCTCTCCTCGAGCCACTTCTTCAGGTCGGGGAGGAACTGCTTCACGAGCTTCTTGTTCCCGATGAAGTTGTCGTCCACCAGGTCGACGTGCCCCCGGTAGCCCAGGTCGTAGAGCTTCTGCAGCTCGGCCAGGATCTGCTCGGAGGACTTGGCCCGCGGCACCTTGCCGAAGAGCTCGATGATGTCGCAGAACTCGCAGCTGAAGGGGCAGCCGCGGCACCACTGGATCCCGATGTGGTTGTAGCGCTCGAACTTGAGCAGCTCGAAGCGGGGCGTCGGGGACTTCTGGACGTCCGCCTTCCGGGCATCCTGGTAGATCTTCTTGGCGCTGCCGGCCGCGAAGTCCGCCAGGAAGAGCGGCATCGTCACCTCGCTCTCGCCGAGCACCAGGTGGCTGGCGTCCTCGTAGAGGTGGGGGCTCGAGGTGGCGTCGGGGCCGCCCACGATGACGGTCTTGCCCTTCGCGCGGGCCTTGCGGATCAGCTCGACGCAGTCGCGCTGCTGCGGCATCATCCCGCCGGTCAGGATGACGTCGGCGGCGTCGAGCATCGCGTCGTCCCAGGGCTCGACGTTCCGGTCGACCAGTTTGACGTCCCACTCCGGAGGCAGCATGGCCGCCACCGTGCAGAGCCCCAGCGGGGCCGCCGGATAGCGGGCGTCGACGAGCTCGCAGGTCTCCCGATAGTTCCAGAATGAGGCCGACCGGAACTCCGGATAGACCAAAAGCGCTTTGGTCATTTCACTCCGGGGGTAAGATACCCCACCCTATCCGACTACATCGGATAAGACCAGAGTTTTCTGAACAGATTCAGCTTTTTCCGGTCCACCGGAGCTCGGGAGACCTCGTTTTAGCGTAAAATGGGGTCACTTCCAGCGCGGAAGCGACACCTGGGCCCGGTAATTCGACTCGTTGTAGGTCGGGTTCCGCTGGGGGGCGTAGATCTTCTCCCCCGAGTAGGGTCGGTCCTGGGTGTAGATCCAGACCCGCTCCTTGTCCCAGAGGATGATCTCGTCCCGCGCGTCGCCGGTGAGGTCCATCACGGCCGCGGCCAGGTCGGGGTGGCCGTCGTCGGGGAACATCACCGCGCGGCGCAGCTTGCCGTCGAGCATGCCGCCCTGCTTCACATCGCCCGAGAGCAGGAGGAACTCCTGGCCGTCGCCGCGCCAGTTCACGGGCAGGATCAGGCTCCCCATGTGGTGCGGCTCGCCCTGGGTCAGGATGTTGCCGTCCGCGTCGAAAACCGTCAGGATGCCGGGGTTCTTCCAGAAGTTGATCGTTGCGATCTGCAGGCCGGGGAGGTCGGAGCGCAGCTTCGCCACCGTCATGTTCTGCGTGTGGCCCACCCGCTGATGCTTCAGCATCGTTCCCTTGAGGTCGAACATCACGAAGCCTTCGTCGCTGCCCACGGTGTAGACCCGCGTCTCGCCCTTGGGGTCGCCGCTGAAGTTGCCCACCGCCACGCCGTCCGCGTGGTCGTTCAGGATCTCGTCGTGGGTCCAGAGCTGCTTGCCGTCGGGCGTCCACCTCGCGTAGCCGATGAAGACCTCGTCCTTCCCGTCGCCGTCCGTGTCGCAGGGATAGGGGAAATGGCCCAGGCGCCCGTAGCCCTCCCACAGCGGCTTGAAGTTCTGGTCGTAGGTCCAGAAGAAGCGGTACCGATCCTTGAGCACCATGTCGGTCCGGCGCCCCTTCCCCGAAAGATCGAAGAACGCGATCGAGTCGCCGGCGTTCAGCTCGTGCGGCCGCTCCTTGAGCTCCAGCTTCGCCGTCTTCACCTTATCCTTGTAGAGCTCGGGCACCGGGGGCATCCACATCCACTGCTTCACCTTGCCGGTCATGCCGTCGAGAACCTGGAGCTTGAAGTCCTTCATCAGGAAGACCTCGCACTTGCCGTCGCCGTCGAGGTCGTGGACCTGGAAGGGCGTGTCGCTCGTGAGCAGTCCGTGCTTGTTGTCGGGCTTGCCGATCTGCCAAAGCACCTTGCCGTCCAGGGTCACCGCCGTCAGGCAGCTGCACTCCACGAAGTTGCCGCCGTCGACCTTGGAGACCACCTGGGCGAAGACCATCTCGGGGATGCCGTCGCCATCGAGGTCGCCGAAGCGCACGTTGCGGCCGGCGCCGTAGTTCGGGGTCTCGAACTTCTTCCAGAGCTTCGGCTTCGGGTTCTCGGCCTGGAGCGAGCGCTCCTCGTCCTGCCGCTTCTTGATGCGGGCGGCGATCTCTTCCTTGGCCGTGCTCGTGACCCGGAAGTCCGTGAAGCGCGCCGGGCACTGCGCGATGAGGCCGACCTTGCCCGAGAGGATCTCGTCGTCCTCCGCCGAGATCAGCAGCTTGCCGTCGACGTAGGCCCGAATCTTCGGGCCTTCGTTCTCTACGCGCAGCCGGTACCAGGTCCGGGTGTCATAGGCGAAGTCGGCGACCCCCAGGTCGCGGTAGGCGACGCGGCAGAAGGACTTCTCGATCATGCCGCGCACCGCGAGCTTGGCCTGTTTCCCCTTCTCGAGGACGAAGATGTACTGGTGCCGGTTGGTCTTGTAGCGGAAGACCAGGCCGGCCGTCTCGTCGAACGACAGAGGCCGGACGAGCGCCTCGACCGTGCAGTCGCGCCATTCCGGATCGCCGGTGACGAACGTCGGGGCGAGGAGCGAGGTCTCCATGTAGCGGTTGGCCGCGCTCAGGTGCATCTCGACGTAGGACTTGCCGTCCTCTTCGCCGGCGGACCAGGCGTCGAGGTAGCAGATCGAATTCTCCCATGGGTCGAGAGGGATGCCCCGGCGCTCGATCCAGTGGTACTCCTGCACCGCGCCGCCGAGCTGGCCCAGCGGCGCCGAGAGCATGCCGATCGGAAACTTGGAGAAGTCGTCCCGGAAGAGCTCGTCGCCCGCCGGGGCCATGGCGGCCCCGCCCTGAGCGGGACCGAAGGGCTGCGGTGGATTCGCGCAGGCGGCCGTCAGAACCAGGACCAGTCCGAGCATCCTCATCGGAATTCCTCCATCAGCGCTGTAGTTCCAGCGTAAGCCGATTCCCGCCCCTCGTGACCTGCACCGCGGGCGCCGTCACGAGTCCCCATTGGTCCGCCTGGACCTCCCCCGACTGCAGCTCCGCGCCGTCCGCGGCCACGTTGCGCCACTTGACCTTCGTGCCCTCGCGGGCGCGGAACTGGAAGCAGCGGCGCGGCGTCACGTCGACCGTGCACGCCTCCTTCGGGGCCTGCTTGTTGAGCTTGAGCAGCAGCGACCAGCGTCCGACCTCGTCGACGACGTTCTCCGCCGCCGTGTCCCAGGTCAGGTAGAGATTGCTTTGCCCGGTGCGGGCCCCGATCTCCGGGTCGCCGTCGCCCGGATTGTCGTCAAGGCTGCAGCGGGTGAAGGCCGGCAGCGTGCGGTCGAGGCGGACGTCCACCCCCAGCTCGCGCTCCCCGGGATCCTCGCCGGGCAGCAGCGCGCGCTGGCCATGGCCGCCCTGGCCCCAGCGGAACACGTGGGGGCGCCGCGTCTCCTGGAGGGCCTTCCAGAACTCGTGCGCCTGCGGCCATCCGATGCCCGCGTCGTTCTTGCCGTTGGCGAAGACGATCAGCGGCGTCTCCCGGCCGGGGTCGGCCCGCACGAAGGCCGCGTCGTCAAAATACTCGAAGGCCCGCGTCTTGCGGTCCTGGTAGAGGAGCCGCCACTCGGTCATCCCGTAGACGCGCTCGTAGCTGGACGCGAACTGCGGGGACTCGGCGGGACGGTGCACGCCCACCCAGGAGACGCACCAGGCCACGCGGTCGGCGCGGCGCAGCGCCACGTTGGGCGAGCCCGAGCCGCCCATCGAGCTCCCGGCGCTGAAGACGCGCGTGGAGTCGATCTTCCACTGCGTGGACGCCCAGTCGAGGAAGGACATCAGGCGCGCCTGCGTATAGTCGCGCACCACACCCTCGCGCCACGACTTCCAGGTGCCCCAGTTCTCGTGGTAGCCGGTCCACCAGTCGTAGGGAACCTGGTTGGTCGAGATCAGGATGGCGCCCTGCTGGGCGTCGTACCACCAGCCGTAGCCGCCCTCCAGGCTGCCGCCCCAGCAGTGCAGGTGTAGCCCCACGGGGGCCGGGTCGCGCCGCGTCGGCGGGAACGCCACCAGATAGTCGATCGGGCGCGACGGCAGGTTCGCGTTCGGCGGCGACTCCCAGCGCACGTAGTAGTGCAGCGTCGGCTTCTTCACGTACGTGAACTCGTCCGGCTTCTCCACGCGCTGCAGCACCGGCACGCCGGGGCCGACGCTCTCGTCCACCGCCTCCTTGAGCGCGTGCTCGAAGCTCGAAAGGTCTTCTTCGCCGTCGACCGCGAGCGTGACCGCGTAGAAGGCCTTGCCGGCGCTCTTCGGGTTGTGGGCGTAGACGGCGAAGCCGGGCGGGACGGGCGGATGGCCGTCGATGACGGCGTAGCGCGGGATGACCGCCTCGGGCCGCGGCGAGATGCCGTAGAAGTCGCCGTCCCAGCCCGTCAGCGGCTCGACCTCGTCGACCAGCTCCGCCCGGCCGATCGTGGCCGGCGTGACGGGCTCGTTGCAGCGGTAGATGCGGTAGCGATGGCGGCGGGAGTTGACCACGTGGCTCTCCCGGAGCGCGACCCACTGGCGGAGCGTCAGCTTCTCGGGGACGTCCTTCAGGATGGGTTCGCGCCAGGTCAGGATCGTCTGGCCCCCGCGGTGGATGGCCGTCAGGTTCGTGACGACGGGGATCTCGCGCTTGAGGCGTCCGCTGCAGGTGACGTCCAGACGGTTCTCGGGCGACTGGTAGCCCGGGAAGAGGGCGAAGCGGAACGAGACGGAGCGCTGGCCGGCCGCGAGCGCCGCGCGGACCTCGGCGGTGACGTCGAAGGCGTTGAAGCGCGGCGGGAGCAGCTTCAGGGGCTGCTCCTGGCCTTCCGCCAGGACCTTGGGGGCGACGTCGCGGTGGGTCACGGCCTCGCCTTCCACCCGGCCCGGCCGCAGCATGGCGCGATGGATCACGGCGCGCTCCGGCAGCCCCGACAGGTCGACCCGGATGGTCTCCTCGCCGCTGATGGACCGCGGGTAGGTCCCCGCATGGTTCTGCGAGAAGCTGAACGTGGCGGTGTCCTGGGCGGCGGCTTCCGCCGCCAGGACGAGCAGCGCCCCGACGATCCAGGAGTGTCTCATGGGCGGTCCTCCCTGAGACATCATGCGGCCTGAATCGCTTAGAAACCAGTCTTTCGAGCCGTCCCGAGCAGGGCGAGCGTCACGAGCGCCGCGCCCAGCAGGCTCCAGGGCGAGAGCGGCCCGGCGATCGAGCCGCCGCACTTGTGGCCGCCGCCACCGCCGCCGCCGGTGCTCGCCGTCGGGGTGGGCGTGGGCGTCGGGGTGGGCGTCGGAGTCGGAGTCGGCGTCGGGGTCGGAGTGGGCGTGGGCGTCGGGCTGGCGTTGTCGATGACGTACGACTTCACTTCCTTCAACTTCTGGACGGTCAGCCACGCGCGGAGGAGATAGCCCACGTTGTCGCAGGCCGCGCCGGTCGTGTGAGTCGCGGTGCTGCCGCCGTTCGAGTACGGGCTGCTGGAGGTGTCATAGTTGTTGATGCCGTCGCTGCCGCTGGCGGTGGGGTGGACATTGTTCAGACCCAGGAGTGTGCCGTTCCAGGTGGTTCCGGGCCGCCGCGCGAGGATTTCCGCGTAGAAGTCGATCAGGGGCAGGCCGTGCGACTGGGCGAAGTTCCTGATCTCGGTGTTGTACTGCTGCGCGAGTGCGTCGTTGGAATAATGCGGAGGAATCGTGCTCAGGACCGGAGCGATGTGCTGGCCCTCGAGGGTGGCAACGATGGTCTGAAGGTTGGAGATGAAGGTGGCCGCCGAGCGGCCCTGACCGATGTCGTTCGTTCCCAGCATCACCACCGCGAACTGGGCGCTCGCGAAGGCGGCCGCAACCGTCGTGATGTGGAGATCGCCGTCATACGTCGTGCTCGAGACGTATCCCTGGGCGGTCGCCGTGTTGGTCGTTGAGGGCATGGCCGTGGTGCCGTTGCCCGTGCCCGTCAGGTATTCCTGGGTGTCGATGCCGCCCGATGCCGTCATGCTCCGGTTCGCGATGTCGACCATCGCCAGGTACAGACCGTTCGTGCTGGTCGGCACGACGCCGCTGGGACGGTGCGCCTGGTCCTGCTGCAGCCAGCTGGAGATGAGGGTCGTGTCTTCCGTCGTGTGGGTGCCGCTGTTGGCGGCGTCGTTGATCCAGCCGCCGTAAGCCCAGGTGTGGGTGATCGAGTCGCCGATGTGGATGACGAAACCCGGGGTCTTCCCGGCTACGTTGATGACCGATTGGCAGTGGGCCTTCCATCCCGCCTCCCACGCGTCGTCGTAGGAGTTTGCCCGCGTCTTGTCGTTCTGCGCCAGCGCGAGGAGGGCCGCCACCACCAGGTGCATCATCGGTCGATCTCCTGAATTTTCCGGACCAGAAGAAACCCGAATCGCGGGCAGAGTATCTCTGCCCTCTAGAAACCGTTTTTCCGCTCGCCCGAAAGGATCAGTGCCCGGTTCGCGCTCTCCTGGGGATCACCGGTCGATCTCCAGGACCTCGAACCGATCGATGTATACCACCGTCGGAGCCCCAGGCTTGCCGACGAACCAGGTCACGCCGAGATACTTGTCCCCGAGATCGCAGGTCACCTTCTTGCCGCCCTGGTTGACGGGGACGTCCGTCGCATAGACGGTCACGGTGGTCCACTGCTTCACTACCGGATCGAGCGGCAGGTTGAAGTTCTCGTCCTTCGTGATGTTCTTCATCACGAACTCGAGGGGGCCGGGTTGGGTGAGGTAGTAGCGGAAGCGGATCGCGGTGCCCGGCTTGACGACGAAGAGGGGCGGCTCGTCGCCCGTGCTGAAATAGGAGGCCTGCCCGGAGAAGATCGCCGGGTTCTTGGCCGTATCGGAGACCAGGTACTTCGCGCCCTGGGTGTCGCGCTCGATGTGACCCGCGATGTTCGTCCGGATCAGGTTCTCGTTCCCGAGCTTCATCTCCCAGAGCTTCTTCTCGGTGGAACGCGCCGCGGTGGCCAGCGTGCGGCGTTTCTGAGCCTCGACGCGGTCCTTCCGGACGATGTGCTCGACGCCCTCGTTCAGGATCGTGTCCTTGATGCGCGCGCTCCCCTCCTCGACCACGATGCGGTCGAAGCGGGCGCAGAACATCACGCGGCCGTTGAGGGTCTGGGGGACGATGCGCTGCTCGTCCAGGACGAGGTTGAACTTGGAGTTCGTGGCGACTTCGGCCGACATCCCGCCGTCCGCCAGGGTGAACTCGTTCTTCGCGACGCTGAAGCGGCTCGCCCCGTCGAGCGTGATGCGCGCCTGCGCGAACTCGACCTGCGTGCGGCCTTCGGCCCGGAGGGCCATGCCTTCCTCGAGCCGGGACGCCTTGACCCACTTGCCGTCCGCCAGGGCCGAGAGGGATCCGGAGCGCACGTTCAGGGCCGCGAGGGGGCGTGGCGCGTCGACGGCGGGCTTCACGGGCGTCGAGGGCGTCACCGGGGGAGGCGCCACGACCGTGGGGTTCTGCTTCGCCGGCTCCGGCTGCTGGACGACCGGGTTCTCCACGGGCGCCTCGGAGGTCCTCGGGTTGAGCGGGTTCGCCTTCAGGGGCTCGGTCTTGGCGGTGTCGGTCTTCTGAGGGGCCTTCGACGGCTGCGGGGCGGGGACCTGCGGGGGACGGGGCGTCTGGGGCTGCGGCGGCGGGGTCGGGATCTGGGCCACGGGCGCGGGCTGGGGGGTCGTCTGCTGGCTCGCGACCGCGATCAGGATCCCGATGCCGATGAAGATGGCGGCCGCGGAGGCCCAGGCCATCAACGGCGACTGTTCCGGCCGCTGCCGCCGGCGCGTCGCCTTCCGCTCGGAGCCCCGGAGCGCCCGAAATTCCGAGGCGCACCTCGGGCACGTGCGGACGTGCGCGGGGACGCGGCCGCCCTCCAGAACGGCGGCCATGTCGTCGGCGGAAAGGCAGGAACGGCCCGGCTGGCCGGCCGAGGCGATCCAGGACCCGACGGCCCGCAGTTCCTCCGCCTTGCGGCGGCAGGCGCCGCAGGTTTCGGCGTGCCGGCTCACGGCGAGCGACTGCTGCCGGTCGAGCGACCCGTCGGCCCACTGGCTCAGCACTTCAGGTTTCGGACACGTCATGGCGTTCCCTTTCCGTATCGTTCGTGCGGGGTGGAGTGAGAAATCTAACCAAAATGCGAAATTTACTTTTCGGGGTCCGGCTTGATGACCCGGGCCAGCTTTTCCCGGGCCCGCAGCAGGACCATGCCCACCTGGTTCTGGGGGATGCCCAGCTGCTCGGCGATTTCCCGGTAACTGCGGTCGTCGACGTGGAACATCACGAGCGCGCGCCGGTCCAGCTCGGGCAGCCGCTCGAGGAATTCGAGGACCTCGGCGTCGCGCTCGACCGGGAGGGCGCTGGGCTTGGACGCCTCCACCTCGCGGGTCCGGACCATGCGGACGAACTCGCGGGTGGCGATGCGGTAAGCCACGACGGTCAGCCAGGTCGTGAGGGCGCTTTCTCCCCGGTAGGCCCGGAGGGCGCGGCCGTCGTTCTGGAAGAGCTCGATGAACACCTGGCTGGCGGCGTCCTCGACGTCGGCCTCGCTGGCGCGGAAGCGGCGGGCCGCGGTGTGGACGGCCTTGAGGACGACCAGGCGGTAATCGCGGGCGAAGCGGTCCCAGGCCTGCCGGCCGCCGGCCAGCAGTTCCCGCACCGCCTCCCGTCCATCGACCAATCGCCACCCCCAGCCCGTGGAGCCCCGAAAACGCCGTGGAATTCTACCGCCTGCCGCCCCGCCGCCGTCAACTTATGATCGGCCCCGGAGCGGCCCCAGCTGCACCCCCCGGTCCCCCTCTACACCGTCCCGCGCCCCGAGACCCGGGGAAGAAACGTAGATTAGGGAGATAAAAGGAGATTTCGATGCGCGTGCTGGCCTTCGTCGCCGTGCTCGCTCTGGTGCAGGAGAGCGACCTTCAGCCCCTCTTCAACGGCAAGGACCTGACGGGTTGGGAAGCCGTCTCGGGCAGCGGCGACTGCTGGGAGGTGCGCGACGGCAAGATCGTCTGCAAAGGGGGCAAGGGGGGCTGGCTCTGCACCAAGGAGCAGTACGGCGACTTCGAGATCGAGGTCGAGTACAACTGCCCCAAGGACGGGAACAGCGGCGTCTTCATCCGCGCGCCCCGCGAGGGTCACACGTCGAAGCTCGGCATGGAGATCCAGCTGCTCGACGACGACGCCAAGATCCACGAGAAGATCAAGCCGTTCCAGCACACCGCGTCCATCTACGGCGTGGTCGCCCCCTCCAAGGCCGCCCAGAAGCCCGCGGGCGAGTGGAACACGATCCGCATCCGCTGCAAAGGCGACCAGGTGACGATCACGCTCAACGGCGAAAAGGTGGTCGACGCGAACATGAACGATCACGAAGAGCTGAAGAACCGCCCGCGGAAGGGCTACATCGGCCTCCAGAACCACGGCTCCGGCCTGGAGTTCCGCAGCGTCAAGCTGAAGAAGCTCGACTAAGGGTTCACCCAGCGCGCCTTGTAGAGCCTCGCGCTCGGGAACTCGACCTTTCGATCGAGGCCCAGGAACTTCACCCGTTGGGCCCACCAGCTTTCCTCGCCCTGCACGTACGCCAGGGCACCGCTGGCCAGATCCAGGTCGACGCTCTTCACCTTGGGCAGATCCCCGATCCGCGGATGCGTCCGGAACGTCAGGCGATCGCGATCGAACAGCCACACGTGCTGGCCGGTGGTCACGAGCAGCGCCGAGGTCCCGGGCACGGGGCGCAGGTCGTGGCCGTCCTCGTTGGGCAGCGCCCGGTTCATCGTCATCACGAGGCGGTCCTGCAGGACGCGGTAGGATCGAAGCTCGTTGCCCCCCAGCGCCCAGAGGAGCTGCCGCTCCTCGTCCCAGACCGCGCCGTGGGCGCCATAGAACTCGTCGAAGGCCAGCGGCTTGTCCGAAACGCCCAGATCGTAGAGTAGGAGGCGATTGCCTCCTTCCTTATAGGAGCTCGCCGCGACGACGCGGTTCCCCGGGACGAGTTCGGCGGAGTGGGCGTTCAGCACCGCGGCGTAAAACAGGACTTTTCCCGAGGCGTGCTCGACCAGCGCGATCGCTCCGCCCGAGGAACTGATCAGGATCTTCCGCCCGCCGTCCACGGGCTTGCACTCGTCGATCGAGCCGAACTTTTTCCGGAACTCCTCCGGAAGCTCGGGACGCTCCGCCGCGCGCCAGCTCCAGACCTTCCGCGGCGCCTCACCCCGCAGGTCCAGGATGAAAACTTCGTCCTCGCCGCACACGGCGAGCTCGGACGGCGGCGCGGACGTCGGAGCGGTCGCGCAAGCGGCCAGGAAAAGCAGAACCAGGGGGCTCTTTTGCATTCCTCAGGAGCATTATGTCTGGAAAGTCCCGAGAGTTTGCCGTAATGATGACAGCCATGCCAAACACCCCCTCCATCCTGACCACCGTCGTCGGCAGCTATCCGATCCCCGCGTGGCTGGCCGCCATGCCCTCGACTCCCGCGCTTCACGACGCCATCCTCGTGGCCGTGCGGCTGCAGGAGCTGGCCGGGATCGACGTCATCTCGGACGGCGAGCTGTCCCGCTTCAACGTCAACCACCCCGAAACGAACGGCATGATCGAGTACTTCGTCACCCCGCTCGGCGGCGTGACGACCACCTTCAGCCGCGCGGACATCGAGACCTTCCGCTCGATGCCGGGCATGAAGTTCCGCACCCAGCCCGCCGCGGTCGTCCGGGCCCCGATCGACCAGGGGACCCTCAACCTCCCCGCGGCGTGGCAGACCCTCAAGCAGTTCGCGTCGCGCCCCGCCAAGTTCACCCTGACCAGCCCCTACATGCTCGGGAAGACCCTGCTCGACCGCCAGTACCACGACCGCAAGGCGCTCACGATGGCGATCGCCGACGTGCTGCGCAAGCAGCTCGAGGGGATCGACGCCGCCGTGACCCAAGTGGACGAGGCGAACCTGCCCGGCTCGCCCGAGGACGGCCCCTGGGCCGCGGAGGCGATCAACCACGTCCTCAAGGGCGCCCGCGGCCAGAAGGCCGTCCACCTCTGCTTCGGCAACTACGGCGGCCAGACGATCCAGAAGGGCTTTTACAAGTCGCTGCTGCCCTTCTTCAACGCCCTCGAGTGCGACCACCTCGTCCTCGAGTTCGCGCGCCGCGGCTACGACGAGCTCGAGGCCTTCAAGGACCTCAAGCCGTCCATCGCGCTCGGCGTCGGCGTCATCGACATCAAGGACAACGAAGTCGAGGCCCCCTCGGCGGTGGCGGCGGCGATCGAGCGCTCCGTCAAGACGCTCGGGGCCGCGCGGATCCGCTGGGTGCACCCCGACTGCGGCTTCTGGATGCTCCACCGCTCCGTCGCGGACCGCAAGATGCGAGCGCTGGTCGAGGGACGGGATCTTTTTCTGGGCCAATCCCGCTAGTTAGGCGGAATACCCTCATGATGCATCGCCGGGAGTTCCTCCAGGCTTCTACTATCGCTGCTCTGGGATCCCGGATCCCGTGGCCGGCCACCCAGAATGCCCCAACGGGCGATCGGCCGAAGCCGGCGGAGGGCGCGAAGGTCCTCAATCCAAGGATGCGCGTCCCCGTCAGCCTGCTGATCGACGACTCGACCTGCCTCGTCAACCTCGCGCACTTCTGCATCCCGCAGTTCGAGAACGTCCTGAAGGAGCGGGAGAAGAAGGACTGGCGCAAGCTGCCGGTGGAGATTCCCGACGCGTTCGTCCGCAAGTTCCACGGATGGTGCCGCGATCACGGCGTGAAGGGCAAGTACAGCGTCATCCCCTTCCCCGCGATGGTCGGCTGGGTGGACCGGGAGATCCCGGGCTGGACGAAAAAGGAGCTCGAGGCGAGCCTCGCGCTGCTGCGGGACTTCGTCTCGCAGGACTGGGACCTGACCCCCGAGATGGTCACCCACACGCATGTCATCGATCCGAAAACCGGGCGCGCCCTCGAGCCGTTCGACGAGAGCACGATGGAGAACTGGGGCTGGAGTCAGAAGCGCTCCGCCGACGAGCTCGCCGAGTACATCGCCTACGCGCTGCGCCCGCTGAAGAACGCCGGCCTCGACATCACGGGCGTGACGAGCCCGGGCGGCTTCGGCGGCAAGAACCTGACCAACTATTCCAGGGCCGTGTTCGAAGCCTGCCGCGACGTCAACAAGACCGAGCTCCCCTTCTACCTGAAGAAGATCGTCCACGACGACAAGAGCCCCGCGCCGGAAGTGCTGCTCGCGTCGGGACTCGACACCGACGACCCGCGCTGCGTGGTGTCGATCGTCGGCTGCACCGGCGACTGGTTCGGCGGCTGGGACGGCCTCGAGGCCGGATCGGTCGACAAGTTCATCACCGAGGACCTGAAGGGCGGCCGCCTGCCGCAGGTCATCAACAAGGGCGAGCCCGCCGTGATGGTCTCGCACTGGCCGGGGATGTACTTCAACGGCGATGAGGTCGGCTTCATGATCTTCAAGGAGGTCGTCAAGCGCCTCCAGTCCGCCTACGACAACCTGATCTGGATGAAGTTCAGCGAGCTCGGCCGCTACTGGGCCGCGAAGGAGCTCACGAAGATCGAGAAGACGGCCGGCCGCGTCGAGCTCCACGCGCCCTACGCCTGTCCGCAGTTCACGGTCGGGGTCACGGCCCCGGGCAATGCCGTGCCGAAGCTGACCGTGAAGGAGCAGCCCGTCGCGCTCAAGGAAGTCGCGAAGCCGCTGGCCCTGGAGAGCGGCACCTGGACCCGGACCCCCGATGGAGTCGCGGTCTGCTTCGATCTGCCCAAGGGCGCGTCGCGGCTGGAGGTCCTCTAGGGTGACAAAACAAACCGTTTTCTTTGTCACCCTTGCCCTGCTGAGCGGTTGTGCGGTGCTGCAGCCGACCGCCAAGACCTATAAGGACCTCGACTTCAAGGTCTACCACCTGGGGGTCAAGGGACAGCCGGAGTGGCTGGAGTTCGCGAACGACCCGCCGCACGGCCGCGAGCTGGCCATGCCCTTCCCCGCCGAGTTCAACGCCGCCGAGTACACGCTCCTCCTCTGGCAGAGCGACGTCAAGCAGGCCTGGCCCGTGTCGGTGAACGGCCGCAAGCTCGGACAGCTGGACCTCAACGAGGTCAACGTCATCAGCGCCTACGCGCTCCCCGCGGGCAGCCTCAAGAAGGACAACGTCCTTACGGTCAGCAGCCCCAAGAAGAACGACGACATCCTGGTCGGCATGGCCCGCATCGTACCCCGCCCGCTCGCGGAAGTCCTGAACGAGGCGACGATGGAGGTCGAGGTCGTCGAGCCCATCGCGGGCGGAGGCGTCCCCTGCCGCATCACGATCGTCGACGAGGCGCTCAACGCGCTCCCCCCGCTCACGGCGGCGCCCGGGCAGCGCCTCGCGGTCCGCCACGGCGTCGCCTACAGCGGCGACGGCCGCGCGCGCCTGACGCTCCCCGCCGGCCGCTACCGCGTCTATGCCGGCCGCGGCTTCGAGTACTCCGTCGCGACGCAGCGCGTCTCGCTCTCGGCCGGCGACACCCGCAAGGTCTCGCTCAAGATCCACCGCGAGGTGCCCACGGGCAACCTCGTCGCCTGCGACACCCACGTCCACACGTTCACGTTCAGCGGCCACGGCGACTCGACCGACGACGAGCGCGCGCTCACGCTGGCCGGCGAGGGGATCGAGCTCCCGATCGCGACCGAGCACAACCAGGTCAACGGCTACGCCGCCGCGGCAACGCGCATGGGCGTCCGCGACCGCTTCACGCCGGTCCTCGGCAGCGAGATCACCACCACGAAGGGCCACTTCAACATCTTCCCCGTCGACCCCGCCGGTCCGCTCGGCGACTGGAAGCTGACCGACTGGCCGAAGCTCATGGAGTCGATCCACGCCAACCCGGCCGTCAAGGTCGTCATCCTGAACCACGCGCGCGACACGCACAACGACTTCATCCCCTTCGACAATGCCAACTTCAACGCCGCGACCGGCGAAAACCGCCGCGGCTTCGAGTTCAGCTTCAACGGCATGGAGATCTTCAACTCCGGCGCGCTCCGCAGCGACAACGGGGAGCTCTTCCGCGACTGGATGGCGCTCCTGAACTACGGATACCGGGTCACCGCCGTCGGCGGCAGCGACTGCCACGACGTGAACCGCTACATCGTCGGGCAGGGCCGGACCTACATCTCCTGCAAGGACGCCGACCCGGGCAAGATCGACGTCGCCGAGGCCTGCGACAACTTCCTCAAGGGCCGTGCGGTCGTCAGCCTGGGCCTGCTGGCCCAGATCAAGGTGAACGGACGCTACGGCCCCGGCGACCTGGTGAGCGGGGACGGCGACCTCGACGTCGAGGTCCGGGTCCTGGGCCCTTCCTGGACGAAGGTCGAGCGCGTCGAGCTCTACGCCAACGGCACGCGGATCCGCGACGAATGGATCGACGGCGGCGCGCAGGGCGGGGAGAAGGCCCGGCTCCGCTGGAAGATCGGCCGGCCGAAGAACGACGTCCACCTGGTGGCGGTGGCGAGCGGGCCGGGCGTGCGCGAGCTGTACTGGCCCCTGGCCCACCCCTACCAGCCGAACACGCCGGCCTGGAACCCGCAGGTCTTCGGAGTGACGAACCCCGTATGGGTCGACGCCGACGGGGACGGCGCCTTCACGGCGCCGCGCGGCCTGGCCGCGAAGGTGCTGGCGCTGCACGACAAGGACGACGCGGCCCTCGTGGCGGAACTGGGCCACTATGACGAGGCGGTGGCGACGCAGGCGGCGAGCCTGCTGCAAGCGGCGGGCCGGGACCCGCGCTCCCCGACGCTGGCGCGGCTCCTGCAGGGCTCGACCGAGCCCGTGCGGCGCGGCTTCGCCGCCTACGCGGCCACGCTCCCGGGGAAATAAAAAAGCCGGGCCCCGCCTCCTCGGCGGAGCCCGGCTCCTGGTCAATCCCAGTTACTTGTAGTGAGCGAGCACTGCGGCTTGCCGCAGGCGAGTCGAACTACTTGTCCTTTTTGTCCTTATCCTTGTCCTTGTCCTTGTCGCTCTTCGGATCCTTCTTGTCCGGGCCCTTCTTCTCGGGCGGCGGAGGAGGAGGCGGCGGCGACTTCTTCTCCGGCTCCTTGGGAGGAGGCGGAGGCGGATCCTTCTTCTCCGGCGCCTTCTTCTCGGGCTCCTTCGCGGGAGGAGGAGGCGGCTCGGGCTTCTTCTCGACCGGCTTCCGCTCGGGCTCCTTGGCCGGGGGCGGAGGAGGCGGATCCGGCTTGCGCTCCACGGGCTTCCGCTCGGGTTCCTTCACCTCGGGCTTCTTTTCGGGCTCCCGGGGTTCGGGCTTCTTCTCCGGCTCCGGCTTCCGCTCGACGGGCTTGCGCTCGGGCTCCCGCTCCACGGGCTTCCGCTCCGGCTCGGGCTTCTTCTCGGGCTCGGGCTTCCTCTCGGGTTCCGGCTTGCGCTCGACCGGCTTGCGCTCCGGCTCGGGCTCGGGCTTCCGCTCCACGGGCTTGCGCTCGATCGGCTTCCGCTCCGCTTCCTTGCGGCGGTCGTCCTCGACCTTGCGCTTCTGCTCGGCCTCGATCTGCGCCTTGCGGGCCTCGTCCGCCTTCTTGCGGTCGTCGTCGGCCTTCTTCCGTTCCTCGTCGGCCTTCGCGCGGGCCGCGTCCGCCTTCTTCTGATCGTCCTCGCGCTTGCGGCGATCCTCGTCGGCCTTGGCGCGGGCGGCGGCGTCGGCCTTGCGACGCTCGTCGTCCTGCTTGCGGCGCTCGGCCTCGGCGGCCACCTGCTTCTCGTGCTCGACCTTCTGCTTCTGGTAGGCCGCCTGCTGCTCCTCGTAGCGCTTCCGCTGGGCCTCCGCGGCCGCCTTGTCGTTCGCGGACTTGCGGCGGTTCTCCTCTTCTTCCTTCTCGCGCTGCTGTTCCTCGGCGCGGGCCTTCTGGAGGGAGATCTCCTTGGCCTTGCAGCGCTCTTCTTCCTCGTGCTGCTTCTTCTCTTCTTCCTGGCGCTTGGCCATCGCCGCGCGGCGATCGGCCTCGTTCATCTTCTTCTCGTTCTCTTCGTTCTTGCGCCGGTTGTCTTCCTTCTCCTTGGCGTACTGCTCCTTCTTGCGGTCGTACTCGGCCATCTGGCGCTCGTGCTCAAGGCGCTTGCGCTCGGCCATCTCGCGCTCGCGGGCCGCGTCGGCGCGGCGCTTCTCGTACTCGGCCACCTGGCGCTCGTGCTCGGCGCGGCGCTGCGCGGCGTTGGCCTCGGCTTCCTTGCGGCGGGCCTCGTCCTCGCGCATCTTGGCCTCGCGCTCGCGGATCTCGACGTCGCGCTCGCGCATCGCCACTTCCCGCTCGCGCTGGCTGACCTCGCGCTCGCGGGCGTTCAGTTCCTGGTTGCGGACCCAGGTGTTCTGGCTGGCCACCCACTCGTCGTGGCTCCGGTACGACCAGGGGCGCTGCACGACGACGATGGTCTCGCCGCGGCAGTCGCGCTTGGTATAGCCGGCGCGGTGGCAGTTGGCCATGATGACCCAGCGGAATCCTTCGCCGCGGCAATCGTGGCGCATGTACTCCTGGGCCGTGATGCCGTAGTACTCGACCGCGATCCGCAGGCCCAGCAGCGACAGCACTTCCTCATTCGTGTACTGGACCGAGTGGTAGCGCCTGGACCAGTGCGAGATGTAGAGATTCCGGTAGCGGATGGACATGTCGCAGCGCTCGTCGACCTCGACGTAATAGGCCGAGGGCATGATCTGGTAGGTCGCGCAGACCTGCGCCAGGCTGCGATTGTTCGTGCGATAGACCTCGACGACGTCGCCGACCGGCACCCGCTTCGTGCGGGCGATCCAGCAGAGGGCGAACATCTCCTCGTCCGTGTAGCTGTACTGCGCCTGGACGCGCCCGATATAGATGTAGGTCGTCGGCGCGCAGCCGAAGTACTCGCGGTAGACGACGACCCGGCTGTCCTCCCAGCAGGGCTGGTAGCCCCACGTGACCGTGATTTCCACGGGCGCCGGAGGCGGCGGCGGAGGCGGCGGGGGCGGCGGCTCGGGCGGCAGCGGGGGAGGAGGCGGAGGCGGTTCCGGGGGAGGAGGCGGAGGTACGTAGACCACCTCGGTGTGCACGGTCCGCGGCGGGGGGTCGTTGTGGACGTGCACCACGCAGCCCGCCAGCATCGCGATCGCGCAGGTCGCCAGGATCCGCTTCATGGCTTTCCCCTTCCTAAGGCTTTCCAATTGTGCCCCATAGGGGCGGAAAGTCTATAGCGATTCCACGACAAATTTGACCGATGGTTCCCCGACGCCGCCTCAGGTTCTTCCCGAGGGGGCGGAACTTCGGCCCTTCTCCTCCGTCCAATGGAGAAGCCCATTGGAGAGACGGCCATGCGCGTCGCCCTACTCGCCTGCGTCCTCGCCGGGGTGCTCCCCGACGACGCCGCCCACTTCCCCCTCGTCCCGGGCTCCCGCTGGATCTACAAGACCCAGGAGCAGCGCTGGAGCAGCAAGGTCGGCGAGCCCGGCCCTCCGAGGGAAGGCCCCCTCCGGACCGTCCTCTGTACGGAAGGAAAGGACGGCGCGTCCCTTGTTTCCGACGGAGCGTCCTCGGGCCGGATGATCGTGACCCGCGACGGCGTCTACCAGGGCTCCGTCGACGCGGCCAGGCTCCTCCTCAAGTTTCCCCTGAAGAAGTTCGACGACTGGGGGCCCGGCGACAAGCGAAACGGCCTGTCCCGTTTCTCCAATCACGGAGAGGTCGAGCTCGAGGTCGGCGGGGTGACGTACCGCTGCTGGAAGGTCCGCGAGCAGCGGGTCCTGACCGGAGGCCTCCGGACCTGGACCCGCTGGTACGCCCCGGGGATCGGCCTGGTCCGGGAGGACTATAGTGAAGAGTCGGGCGAAACGGTCACCCGGAAATCCTCCACGCTCGAGTCGTACGAGAAGGAGCCCGGCAAGAAGTGATCAGCGGGCGGTGTCGCTGTAGCTGTCCTGAACGTCCATGAGCCACGCGCCCGGAAGCCGGTTCACGTGCTCGCGCGCGACGCGGCTCTTCGACTTGCGCCGGCGCCGCGAAAGACGACGCGGAAGGGTCTCGACCGCGCCACTCGAGGAACTGCTGATGAGGTGCTTTGCCACCATCATCTCCTGAAAAAAACCAAACAGTACAACCCTGGGAAGGGGGATTTGGAAGAATCGGAAGAAGTGTTCCGCCGAAGGGTCTAAATCAAACTTCCCTAACGAGACTAAGCCTACCCCATCCCGGCCGGCCCGTCAACGGACATTTGCGACGCGTTCCCGGAGGAAGTCGAGCACGCGCCCGCAGAGCCAGTCGAGGCGGCCCGGGAACCCGCCGCTCGTGAAGCCGACGTGACCGCCGTGGGAGGGCTGGTCGAGCGTGACGTCCGCGCTGACGTCGCCCGGCCCCGGAAGCGACGCGCCGGGGATGAATGGGTCGTTGCGGGCGTTGAGGACGAGCGTGGGCAGGCGGACCGTGGCGAGCCAGGGCTTGCTGCTGCCCCGAGTCCAGTAGTCCACGACGTCGCGGAACCCGTGCAGCGGCGCCGTGACCAGGTCGTCGAAGGCGCGCATGCTGCGGACGCGCGCCAGCGCGACGGCGTCGTAGATCCCCGGATGCAGGCGCTCCTTGGCGAGCGCCTTCGGGACCAGCGTCCGGAGGAAGTTGCGGGCGTAGACCCGATTCCAGCCCCGGTCCAGGGCGCTGCCGCTGGCCAGCAGGTCGATGGGCGCCGAGACCGCCGCCGCGGCCTTCAGCCAGGCGCGGGACTTCTCCCCTTCCCGGCCCAGCCAGTTCAGCAAAGCGCTGCCCCCGAGCGAGACGCCGAGCGCGGCCATCGCCGCGGAGCCGAGCCGCGGGCGCAGCGCCCCGAGCATCCAGTCGACCTCGGCGTGATCGCCCGAGTGGTACGCGCGCGGCAGGCGGTTGGGCTCCCCGCCGCAGCCGCGCCAGTGGGGCACCACGCCGCGCCAGCCCCGCGCGGCGGCCGCCGCCAGGATCGCGGTCGCGTAGTGGGAGCGCGAGCTTCCCTCGAGGCCGTGGAAGAGAACGAGGACCGGCGCGTCGGGCGCGCCGTCGAGCCAGTCGACGTCGACGAAGTCCCCGTCCGGCGTGTCGAGGCGCTCGCGGCGGAACGAAAGGGGACGCCCGCGCAGGAACAGGTAGGGGTACATGGTCTGCACGTGGCTGCCCGGCAGCCAGAACGGGGACCGGTACGCGTCGAGCACGCCCTAGAGGCTACTCCGGGACGGCGCGGACGACAACCCCGGCGAGCGGCGTCAGGCGCCGCGGACCTGGGTGCCCCGCGCGGCACCCAGATGATGCTCGATGCGGCCCAGCAGGTCCTTCAGCTGGAAGGGTTTCGAGACGAACTCGTCCGTCGGCGCGTCCTCGGCCGACGCCGGCGGGAGCGCGGTGAGCATGACGATGGGGATGTGCTTGGTTCGCGCGTCGTTCTTGAGCTGGCTGGCCACGTCGAAGCCTGTCCGGCCCGGCATCATGGCGTCGAGCACGATCAGGTCGGGGATCTCCTCCTGCACGCGCGCAAGCGCCTGGTTGCCGTCCGAGGCCTGCGTGACGTCGTAGCCCTTGCCGGTCAGGACGAAACTCAGGATCTGCCGGACCTGCTCGGCATCGTCGACCACCAGGATCTTCTTCGTTCCCACGTTCGCGCTCCTCAGGATGTTCGTCACGGTGACTTCTTCCGGGCCATCGTATTGCGCGCGCCGTCGATCTTCCGGATCGCCAGGCGCCGGTCGGCCCCCAGGGTGAGCAGCGACGCCTCCATCCGCTCGCGGATGACCTCGGAGGCCTCGCCGATCTCGACCGAGACCGGCGGGTGCAGCGCCCCCATCACCGAGAGCGACGGCGGCGCGCCCTCTTCCTTTCCGCCATCCAGCCGCTTGCGGCGGCGCCGCAGGTTTCGCAGGCTTTCGAGCGACTCGATTTCCTTCCGCAGGACGGAGATGTAGACGATCTGCTGGTCCGGCCCGAGCTCGCGGGCCGAGCGGCCGCCTCCGGCGAGTCGCCCCTTGAGGTCGTCGATCTTGGCCAGCGACTCCTCGTTCTCCCGGATGCGCTTGTCCAGCTCGCCCAGGAGCGGGGCGCGGAGGTCCTCGACGCCCACCTTCACCTTGGTCGAGAGCCCGTAGGAGGAGCCCACCGTGTGGGCCACCACGCCGCGGAACGCCGAGATCTCGCCGCCCTCGATGACGCCCTCGGAAGGCCGGGTCATGACCTTCCCGCTCGACGTCACGCGGCCCTCGACGATGGACTCGGCGATCCAGACGTCGCCGATCGCCCGCACGGCGGCATCGCTCACCGCCCGGGCGAAGACGCGGCCCTCGGCCTCAACGGCCGCCTTGCCCTCGATGCGCCCGCCCACCCAGACGTCGCCGGTGGCGGAGAGCTGGGCGGCCTCGGCGTTGCCGGCGACATAGATGTCGCGCGCGTGGATGCGGACGGGCCCCGTCACGTGACCGGTCACCAGGACGTTGCCGTCGAAGGCGACGTCCTGGCCCACTCCCAGCTGTCCGTCGACCACGTGGAACGGGACGAGATCGAGCGACTCCTCGCCCACCAGCAGGCTGCCGCGCACGAGGGCGTGGATCTCGCGGCCGTCGGCGGAGAGCTGAAGGCCTTCCCCGATGCCCAGAGAGACCGGCAGGCCCGGCGTGGCGGGGAGGACGTTGCCGCGGATGTCGCGACCGGGGCGTCCCGCGGTGGCGGGGCTGATCCGGGCGACGAGGGCGCCGACCTTGACGTCTTCGATCAGGGAGGAGAGGTCGCCGAAGAAGGGCTGCTGGGGGTCGAGGAGGAGCCGCTTGTCGAAGGCTTTGACGGCGAAGCTGACGGAGCCGTCCTCGCCGTCCTGGGACGATTCGCCGGCCGCGACGGGGAGGCGGTGCACGGTTTCGCAGCCCGCGATGCAGCGGCACGCGGCCTCCAGGTCGGCTTGCCGGATGCCGTGGACGATGCCGCGCTCCTTGAGCCGCTCGCGGAGCTCGGCCGGAGTCACGGTCTTGGCTCCCGCGCGCGCGGGGACGAGGGTGAGGCGGGCCTCGTAGGCGCTGTCCTCGATGAGGACGGTCGGCTCGGGGCGCGAGGCGGCCGACACGTGGAAGCGGTCGAACTCGCTGAGGAGAAGGCTCATGCGGCGGAGCTGGACCACGTCCATCTCGCGCTCGATGGCGGCGCGGAGGAGGGCTTCGACCGAGGCGGCCTCGGAGCCGTCCAGGCGCGACTCGGCGCCGCCGAGCAGGGACTCCGCCCGCTTGAGGAGCTCGGCGAGGCCTTGGGGCACGGTGCCAAACTTCGTTGCATCCACTGGGAGCATCTCCTCCTGCCCGGTCGCGCTCCCCGTCGTGAAATAACTTATACCCCCCAACCATCAAATATGCAAGTTTTCACGGATTCCCTCCGACGATCGTCGACATCCGGATGATCGGCAGGATGATGGCCAGGACGATGAAGCCCACGACCAGGCCCATCGTCGCAATCAGCAGCGGCTCGATCAGCGAGGTCAGCGCCTTCACCATCGCGCGGACCTCCTGATCGTAGAACTCCGAGATCTTCAGGAGCAGCTTCTCCAGCGCCCCGCTCTTCTCGCCGATCGACACCATCCGCGTCACCATCGGCGGGAACACGCGCGTGGCCGACAGCGGCTCGCCCAGCGTCTCGCCCCGCGTCACCGCCTCCCGCGCCTTGAGAACGGCCCTCTCGACGAGGATGTTTCCCGCCGTCGAGGCGACGATATCGAGCGCGCTCAGCATCGGCACCCCCGACTGGATCAGCGTCGCGAAGGTGCGGGCGAAGCGCGAGATCGCGACCTTCCGGAAGAGCGGCCCGAAGACCGGCACATGCAGCAGGAACCAGTGCCACGCCCGCTGGCCGAGCCCGGTCCGGATGTAGAGCGCGAACGAGACGACCGCCACGAAGGCCGCGCCGATCAACGCGGCGTAGTGCTCCGTGAGCATTTTGCTGACCTTCATCAGGAAGAGCGTCGGGGCCGGCAGCCTCTTCCCGCCGAGCTGGTCGAAGATGGCCTCGAACTCGGGGATGACGCCCACCAGGAGCGCCACCGTGATCGTCAGGATGAGGACCATCGACACCACGGGGTACGTCATGGCGGACTTGATCTCGCGCTTCAGGTCCTCGGCGGCCTCCATGTAGTCCGCCAGGCGCTGAAGGATGACGTCGAGCTGGCCCGACGCCTCGCCCGCCTTGATCATGTTCACGTAGATCCGGGTGAAGAGCTTCGGGTGCTCGGCGAGCGCCGCCGAGAAGTCGCTGCCCGCGCGCACCCGCTCGATGACGCGGTCGAGCGCGAGCTGGAAGCCGGGATCCGTCGCCTGCTCGTGCAGGATCTCCATCGACTCCAGCAGCGGGATGCCCGAGTTGATCATCGTGGCCAGCTGCCGCGTCATAACCGCGATGTCCTTGCTCGAGACCCGCGGCCGCGGCGGCCCGAAGAGGTGGCGCTTCCTCGCCTTCCGGGGCGCGACCTTGGCGACGTTCTTCGACGACACGGGGTTGACCAGCGCGGGATCGCTCTCGGGGTCCTTGACCGCAGACGTGAACAGACCCATACGCCCTCCTTGCTCCTACGGAGGGACTCTACCGCATAAGTTGTGCATTGACAATGGGTGATCAGCAAAAACGTTTTTAAACCCGCTGGAGGGGCCGCTTGCTTACTCGTTCGGGCGGAGCCGGCGGAGCGCCGCCGCCGCGTTCGCCCGGAGCGGCCAGGCGGGCGGGGACAGGCGCAGGCAGTCCTCGAGGTCCTTCACGGCACCCCGGGCGTCGCCGGAGCTTTCCTTCGCCAGGCCGCGGACGAAGTAGGTCGGGTAGAGATCCTTCTTGAGCGCGATCGCCTTGTCCCAGTCGGCGATCGCCTCGGCGATCCGGCCCAGCTTGCTGCGGACCATGCCGCGGTTGTGATAGGCCTCGGGCCAGTCCGGATCGGCGCCGATCGCGCGATCGAGGGCCGCAATGGCCCCCAGATCATCCCCGATGGCCTGCTTCGCCTTCCCCTGGTTCAGCAGCGCTTCGATGATGCTTCCGTCGAGCTCGTACGTCCGTTCGAAGTCCGCGACGGCCTCGCTCCACTTCTCCAGGTCGATGTAGGCGAGGCCGCGGACGAGCAGCGCCTCCGCGCAGGAGGGATCGACCGCGACAGCCGCGTTGCAATCCGTGACGGCGCCGGCCGGATCGTGCTGCTGGACCTTCACCTGGGCGCGGACGAAGTAGGGCCAGGCGCCGGCCTTGTTCAGCTCGATCGCGCGGGTTTCATCCGCCAGCGCGCCGGCGAAGTCCCCGAGATCCTTCTTCAGAAGCCCGCGGAAATACCAGGGGGTCGCGTAGCCGGGGGCCCGCTCGATCGCCTTGTCCATCCAACGCAGGCGCTCCTTCTCCTCGCCGGCGTAGAGGCCGAGCCACGTGGCGTACTCCTCGGACTGGAACTCCTGGTCGCTCGCGAGCAGGAGCTTGGCGGCCTCGTCGCGGCGATTCCCCCGCGGGTAGAGCTCGCAGACCCGGCGCAGCCGCTCGGCCACCTGCTCTTCGCGGGTCGAGGGGAGCCCCCAGTCGCGCCCCGCCGCCACGGCGCGCGAGAAGCACGCGGCGGCCTCGTCGAGGAGCGGCGTCTGCGCCGCAATGCGTTTCCGCGTCAGCCGCATCCGGAGCGGGAGCCTCGCCTGGTACTCCTCCGTCTTGAGGAGTCCCAGGAGGGACCAGCCCGGGCCGAAGCCGGGCTCCTTCTCGACAGCCGAGCGCAGGTCCTGCTCCGCCCCCTTCGTATCTCCCAGGATCCGCCGGCCTTGCGCCCGCACGTGGTAGCCCTGCGGATGATCGGGCCAGTCCCGGATGATCGCGTCGAGCTCCGCCAGCGTGCGGGCCAGATCGTCCCGCGCCTTCTCGATCGACAGGCGCAGCCCGCGAAGTTCGCGCTGGCGTTCCGACAGGGTCATGGCCAGGCTCGAGAGGCGCTGGAGCGCCCCCTGGCGACGGCGCGCGAGGTCCTGTTCGGCGGCGAGCCGCCGGGCCGCCTCCTCCTGCTCCCGCGCCAGCTTCTGCTTCGCGCGGGAATCCTGCACCGCGAGGGTGGCGGCCGCCGCGAGCGCCACGGCGAGCGCCAGTCCGGCCGCGGCCACGAGCGCCCGATTCTTCCGGAGCCGCTTCAGGCCGTGCCCCCAGGGAGAGAGCGCCACCGCGCGGATCGGCTCCCCTTCCCTCGCCCGGCGAAGGTCGTCCGCGAAGTCGAGCGCGTCGGCGTAGCGGCGGGCCGGGTCCTTCTCGAGCGCCTTCAGCGCGATGGTCTCGAGGTCCCGCGAGATGCGCGAGTCGCTGCGCCGCGGCGCCACCGGATCCCGCGACAGGATCGCGGCGAAGACTTCGGCCAGGCTGTCCGCCTCGTGGGGCGGCTTCCCGGTGAGGATCTCATAGAGGATCGCGCCCAGCGCGTAGACGTCCGTGGCCGGCGTCACCCGGCCCGCGCGGCCCTCCACCTGCTCGGGCGCCATGTAGTACGGCGTCCCCAGGCGGGCGCCGCTCCGGGTCAGCGCGTTGTCCGAATCCATGAGGTGCGCCAGCCCGAAGTCCGCGACCTTCGCGTCCCCGGCCTCCGTGACCAGGATGTTCGCGGGCTTGAGGTCGCGGTGGACGATTCCCTTGGCGTGCGCGGCCGAGATGCCCCGCGCGGCCTTCTCGAGCAGGTGGACGAGGCGCATCCGGTCCGAGCCCGCGCGCAGGAGCAGGTCGGAAAGGGGCTGACCCTCGATCAGTTCCATGACCAGGTAGAGGCAGCCTTCGTGCTCCCCCGCGTCGTAGACGGTGACGACGCCGGGATGGAGGAGGTTCGCGGCGGCCTGGGCCTCGCGGCGGAAGCGCTCCCGCGCGATCCCGCTCAGCGCTGCCCCCTCCCGCAGGACCTTGATGGCCACGAGCCGCTTGAGCTCGCGGTCCCAGGCCCGGTAGACGATCGCGCTGGCGCCCTCCCCGACGGCGTCGCGGAACTCGTAGCGCGGCAGCGCCGGGACGCGCTGCTCCGCGGAGCGGCGGCTCTTCAGCAGCGCGCGGAGCTCCTCCGGCTTCAGCCAGCCGCGGCCGACGAGGACGTCCCCGAGGCTGCTCTCGCGCCCCCGCTTCCGGTCTTCCTCCTGCGCCAGCAGGGATTCCCGGAGCTGCTCGCGGGTGACGAGGTTCCGATCGAGGACGGCCTGACGCAGGAACGCGTCCTCGCTGTCCTCCTCGGAATGCGGCGACGGACCACCCATACCCCGGTTTTCCCTTTCCACGGCGGAGCGCCAGATTCACTTTTGATTATACAGGCTCGGACTCCCGTCCGACACGGTGGCCCGCCGGCGCTCGCAGGGGTACAATCCTTCCATCGTCATGGTGCTCTCGCTGAGACTCGTCCTCGGCCTCTGTCTGCTCGGGCCCGCCGTCGCTCCGCAGGAGCAGCCCGCGCCCAACGAGGAAGGATTGCCCCCGGGGGTCGTCCTTCGCCTCGGGACGCCGCGGCAGGGAAAGGCCACCGAGGTGTGGTCGCTCGCCTTCTCCCCGGACGGGACGCGGGTGGCGGCGCCCGGCCCCGACTTCTCGGTGCTCCTCTGGGATGCGTCGAGCGGCAAGGAGCTTCGCCGCTTCGCGGGTCACCAGGACGGCGTGAACGCCGTCGCGCTCTCCCCGGACGGCAAGCTCCTCGCGACGGGGAGCGACGACACCACCCTCCGCTTCTGGGACGCGGAAAGCGGCCAGGCGCTTCATGAGATCCAGGAACGCGATTCCGGGTTTCACTCGCTGGCCTTTTCGTCGGACGGGAAAACGCTGGCGGCGACCGGAGCCGGGGACAGGATCCACGTGCTGGAGGTCCCCTCCGGCCGGGAGATCCTGGATCTCCAAGGACAGAACGATTCCGCCGACTCCGTCGCGCTCTCGCCGGACGGCAAGATCCTCGCATCGGGGAACTCGACGGGAATCATGCCCCGGACGATTCACGTGTGGGACCTGACGACCCGAAAGGAACTGAGCGTCCTCGATGGCCACGACCAGACGATCCGGCTCGCGTTCTCGCCGGACGGTCGCTATCTGGCCAGCGCGAGCTCGCAGCACCTCGTCTGTCTCTGGGAGCTCGCGAGCGGCGCCCGCGCGTTCAAGCTTCAACGTGAAACGATTTCGGCCAATGCTCTTGGGTTTTCGCCGGACGGTTCCGTGCTGGCGGTCGCGGGCAACCTCGGGATCACGTTGTGGGACGTCCGCAGCGGCAGGAGAGTGCTCGAAGGATGGGGGCCCCGGAAGGCGGTGCTTTCCCTCGGCTTCTCCCCCGACGGCCGCCGCCTGGCCACCGGCATGCGGGACGGCACGGTCCTTCTCTGGGACCTGCCGCGGGAGCGACCCGTCCGTCCCTGGCTCCTCCCCCCGGATCTGGACGACCTCGAGGGCCCCTGGAACGACTTGTCGAGCCGCGACGCCGGCCGCGCCCACCGGGCCCTCTGGATCCTGGCGCAGGGCGGCGAGCGGAGCGTGGAGCTCCTCAAGAGCCGCCTGGGCAATCTTCCGCCGAAGCCCGGCGCGGCGACGGCGCTTCAACGAGCCATCGAGGACCTGGACAAGGACGACGCATCCGCTCGCGACGCCGCGACCAAGCTCCTGCAGCGGTCCGGGTCGGAGGCCGAGGGGCCGCTGCGCGCGGCGCTCCGAGGCTCAGCATCGCCGGAATTGCGCGCCCGCGTCGAAGCGCTGATCGCGCCCCTGGAGCAGGTCGCCCTGCTTCCCCACGAGGATCTCCTGCGCCGGATGCGCGCGATCGAGGCGCTCGAGAGGATCGGCTCGAAAAGCGCGCGGGATCTTCTGGGGACCCTGGCGATGGAGTCGCTCTCGAGCCGGGAGAAGGCCAAGGCCAGGGAATCCCTCGGGCGGCTGGAGAAGCGGCCCGCCGTCGCGGCTGCTCCGCCGGCGGCGTCGCTGAAAATCACGCCGGTCCTGTCCAAGCCGGAGCCCCGCTTCGACGAGCAGCTTCTGGCCAAGATCCCCGAGGGAGCGACCTGGACGGGCGTGGCGATCAGCCCCGACGGCAGGCAGGCCGGCTACATGGGTTGGGACCCGCAGAGGCGCAAGGGCTTCGCCGTCGTGGGCGGCTCGAAGGGAGAGGAGTTCGACCGGGTGCGGCAGGACGGCGCCTTCCAGGACGCGATGGTCTATAGCGCCGACGGGAAGCATCTCGCGTATTTTGCGGCCGACCAGAAGCAGTGGTGGCTCGTCCTCGACGGCCGGAAATGCGGCACCGGGTTCGATTCGGACAAGCGACCCGAACCCTTCGGCTTCGGGGGATCGGTCTTTTCCCCCGACGGGCGTCACGTGGCCTACCACGTCAAGGAATGGAAGACGCGGCGAAGCTTCGTCGTCGTGGACGACAGGACGGGTCCGGCCTTCGATCACGTCCGCGACCCCATCGCGTTCGCCCCCGACGCTTCCCTCGTGGCCTACGCCGCCTCCGAGGGGAGCGGCGGGAAGGAATTCCTGGTGGTGGGCGATCGCATCGGGGACACGTACGGCCGGGTCAAGCCGCCCATCTTCAGCCCGGACGGAAGGCATCTGGCGTACCCGGCCCGGGGCGGGACGAAGTCGTTCCTCGTGCTCGACGATCGGGAGCTCGACGATTTCGACGGGGTGGAAAGCCCGGCGTTCAGTCCGGACGGCAAGCGCCTGGCGTACGCGGCGATGGCCAAGACCGACGACGAGGAGTATTGGTTCATCGTGGTCGATGGCGTCCGGGGCAAGCCCTTCGACGAAGTGCAGTCCCCCGTTTTCAGCCCCGACGGACGGCGGCTCGCGTACGCGGCCAGGAAGGACAAGAAATGGCGCGTCGTCGTGGGCGACCAGGAGGGCGAGGCGTTCGACGAGGTCGGCGCGCCCGTCTTCAGCCCCGACGGCACGAGCGTCGCCTACCCGGCGAAGCGCGGCGACAAACACGTTCTGGTCGCCGACGAGAAAAAGGGGGAGGAGTTCGATCGGGTCTGGCCGCCGGTCTTCAGTCCGGATGGGAAGAAAATCGCCTACGGCGCCCGCAAGGGGCATGAGTTGATCTGGAAGGTCCTGGACCCGAAGTAGGTCAGCGGCGTTCCGAGGTCTGCTGGGCCAGCAGGGATTTCACGAGCTCCCGGAGTTCGTCCTCATCGGGGCGCCCTTCGATCGCCACGAGCGATCCCGATCGCGCGATCAGCACCAGCATCGGAAGCCCCTGCCCCGTCGGCGGAGCGGGAACCACGTGCTCGTGCGTGCACAGCTGCTCGCGAAAGTCCCGCGCGAGGGCCGGCAGCAGCCGCTGTCGCAGGCTGGAGCAGGTGCCGCAGGACCGCTGGTCCTCGTACAGATGGATCTGCAGTCCGAAGCGATGGCCGCACGCGGAGAAGTCGGTCCGCGGCACGAAGGGCGGGACGTCCGCGAGGATGCGGGACGGCCAGATCCGCCGGGTGAGCGTCGCCTCGACCCGGTCGGAGGGAGACGACCACGCCGACGCCGCCCCCAGGAGCAGCGCGGCCGCCAACGTCACGCGCTCCGGGCGGTTCCGCCACGCGTGCCGGATCGCGGCCGCGGCGACGAGACCCGCGACGGCGAAGCATGAAGGGCAGAGGCGGCCGAGAAGCAACGCCTCGGTCACCAGGCACGCGTGGGCGAACACGGCGAACGCCAGTCCGTTGGAGAGCCATGCCGACGCCGGCTTTCGCCAGGCGACGACGCCCAAGGCCAGATAGAATGCGGCGCCGACCCACGGAAGAATCAGGGCGAGCAGGCCATTGCAGCGGAGGCAGGGGCTGGCGATCAGGTGATGCACCCCGATTCCGGACGCAAGAAGGGCGACGAGGAGCAGCAGAACCGCCGTCCAGCGACCCGCCGCCGGCGACTGCGGCTCCGGTTTGTCTGACGCGTCCACGGAAAGTCTCCGTCGTTGCTCGGGGCGCCCAATATCGGCGATCGCGAAAAGCAGCGCAACGGTATTGTGATGTGCTTGACAGCGTCCGAAGCCGGACGATAGCTTCTGGCCGTGACTTTCGATTTTCTCCGAACTCGAGCGGCCCTTCACCTGGTCGCGTGCGCGGGCCTCCTGGGCTGGCGCGCGTGGACCCTTCGGAGCGATGTCTGGTACGACTGGGTTTCCATCATCGCGCTGTACTGGTCCTACAGCGCCGTCGCGTCGAAATCCCGGGCCTGGCCGTCGGTCACCACCGCCGTGATGGGCGTCCTGCTCGGCATCTACGCCGCGGGGCAACTGCCGCGCCTCCTGGGGTGGTCCGGATGAGCACCGTCCTCGCCGCGCGGCCGGCGCTTTCCCGGCCCGCCCCGACGTCCGCCCCCGCCTGCTCGCTGAGCGTGGTCATCCCGGCCTACAATGAGGAGCGCCGCCTCCCTCCCACGCTGGAAGCGGTCCACTCCTTCTTCGCCCGGAGGGGCGACGAGTTCGAAATCATCGTGGTCGACGACGGGAGCAGCGACCGGACGCTCGACGCGGTGCACGGCCTGCAGGCGAGCCTGCCCGGGCTCCGGGTGCTGCGGCAGCCGAGGAACCTGGGCAAAGGGGCCGCCGTCCGGGCCGGAGTGCTCGCGTCCCGCGGGGGCGCCGTCCTCTTCTCCGACGCCGACCTGTCGACGCCCATCGAGTGCGTGGACCTGCTCTGGCCCTGGCTCGGTCGCGGGTACGACGTCGCGATCGGCTCCCGCTCCCGCGTCGACTCCGAGGTCCTGGTGCACCAATCCTTCGTGCGGGAGAACATGGGGCGGACCTTCAACCGGATCGTCGGGCTCCTGGGGGTCCGGGGCATCCGGGACACGCAGTGCGGCTTCAAGCTGTTCAGCGCCCGGGCGGCGAAGCGCCTCTTCGCGGGGCTCCGGACGCGCGGCTTCGCCTTCGACGTCGAGGTCCTGATCCGGGCGCGCCGGCTGGGCTACCGGATCGCCGAGGTGGGCGTCCGCTGGATCAATTCGAGCGACTCCCGGGTCCGCGCCGGGCGGGACTCCTGCAAGATGCTGCTGGAGATCCTCAGGATGCGCGGCCTCGCCTAGGCGTAGACGAAGCCCATCGTGCACCTCACGACGACGACGATTCCCCACTGCAGAAGCAGGACCGCCTCCCGGGGCGCCGCCGCCCACTTCCGGAGCTCCAGCGCGGCCGGCACCAGCACCCACGGCTGAAGGAAGAGCCAGACCCGGGCCGTCTCGCAGCGGAGCACCCCGGTCAGATCGACGATGAGGATTCCCAGAAGACCGAGCGTCGTCAGGAGGCGCGCCTGCCGCTCCGCCTCCGGAACCTCGTCCGCGCGCCGGAGCAGGAAGAGCCCCACGAGCACGGCAGGAAGGAAGCCGCCTCCCAACGCGAAGTCGTAAAGGTCGAAGCCCAGGCACGCGAGATAAGGGCGCCGCATCCCCGCCGCCAGGCCGTCCTGGGTCGCGAGCGCGTGCAGGAAGCTGTGGACGGGCCGGTAGCCTGTGGCGAGCCAGAGCAGCGTGTGGAGCACGGCGAAGGTCGCCAGGCCCGTTGCGGCGCACGTCGCCACGCGCCGCCAGGGAGCGGGGCTTCGCGAAAGGACGGCCATCGTGTACAGCAGCAGCGGGGCGCCGGTGGCGAGCAGATTGTACGCGAAGAGCGTCGAGGCGAACAACGCCGCGCCGAAGAGGAGCGGCGCCGGCCTGCTCCCCTCCAGCGAGCGGGCCCAGAGGAGGAAGAGGAGCATGGAGAAGATCGGGTAGACCGCGTCGAAGCAGGGGAAGAAGAGCACGAGCCCCGGCAGCAGCGCGTAAAGCACGCAGGCCAGGAGCCGCGCCCGCGCATCGTCGGTCCAGAGCGCCGCGAAGTGAAAGAGAATCGGCACGCCCAGGGCCGCCAGTGCCGCGATCATGCCGGCGCCGAGCAGCGCCCCGGCGTCGGGGCCGAAGAGGGAGATCCATAGATAATAGAAGAGGATCGGGCCGGGCGGGTGGGTCGAGGAATGGAGCTCCAGCTCCGCGCGGTGGAAGTTCGCCAGCCACGGCAGGGGCTTCCCGATGTCCAGCGCGTCGGAGTAGTAGCTCGTCGCCGAGGGGGACTGGACGATGCGGCGTAGCAGGCCCGGCTCCGGGTCCGCCAGGATTCCCAGCAGCGTCATGAGGAACATCGCCGCCGCGACCAGCGCGAGGGCGCGCCGGACCCGCCGCGCGTCGAGTTCTCCCTCGAGGCCGCGGACCAGCGGAGCGAGCAGCAGCAACGGCACGCCGAGGAAGAGGGCGCCCCTCAGAAGGCCGATCGAGCGCCACGGCCACTGCCAGTACCACGGGCCGTTGACGTACGGGACCCGGGCCAGCATCGCCGCGACGAACGCGAGTCCAACCAGAAGGACGGCCCAGGTCCGGCGGTTCATGGCAGGCATCTTAGTCGCTCCCACCCCGGCGAAACAATTACAGAATCGCGATCCGAGTGTCCTTTCGCAGACGGCGGCCGCGTCGTATCATGCCGCCCCATGGTCCCCGACGGTTCTCCCCCCCTGGAACCAGTCCCGCCGCGCGGCGTCGCGCGACTGGCGCTGCCGGCCCTACTCCTGGTCTTCGCCGGGCTCGCCGTGGGCTCCCTGCTCGGCGATTCCGTCACGTTCGACGAGTCGGCCTACATCGCGTCCGGGTTCACGCAGCTCGACCGCGGAGACTACCGGCTCAACAAGGAAGTGCCGCCGCTGGCGCCCATGATCTGCATGGCCCCGCTGGTCCTGTTCGGGAAGCTCGAGGTCGACTACCAATCGGCGGCGTGGAAGGAGGCCGTGCATTACAAGCTCGGCTACGAGATCCTGCACGGGCCCGCGGACGCCGAGGAACGGCGCGACCCGAGCGGCATTCTCATCGCCGCGCGGCTTCCGATGGTCGCCCTGGGCGTGGCGCTCGGCCTGATCATCTACTTCTGGGCGAAGGAAATGTGGGGCCGGCGCGAGGCGCTCGCGGCACTCTTTCTCTATGCGCTCAGTCCGACCATGCTCGCGCACACGCGGCTGGTCACCATGGATCTCCCGGCGGCCTTCGGGTTCACCGCGACGCTCTGGAGCTTCTGGAGATTCTGCCGGCGCCCGGGCTGGGTCCGCGCGTGGATCCTGGGGATCGCGCTCGGCGTCGCCCTGCTCCTGAAGCACTCGATGGTCACGCTGATCCCGATCCTCGTCATCCTTCTGCTGCTCTGGGTCTGCGACTCCCAGGCCGCGGCCGGCGATTGGCGCTCCCGGCTCCGGACGGGGTCGGGCGCCCTGCTCCTTGCCGCCGTCGTGGCCGGCCACACGATCTGGCTCTGCTACCGCTATCAGTACCCGTGCAGCCTCGACCCGGCGGCGGCGCGGCTCAATTGGAACAGTCCCGGGACGCAGGGCCTTCTCGGATCCGTCTTCGCCTTCGCGCGCCAGCAGAAGCTCCTTCCCGAGGCCTACCTCTACGGCGTCCTCTGGCAGTTCAACCGCGGGCCGCACGACGTGTTCCTCAACGGCCAGGTCTCGCAGAGCGGCTGGGGCTATTACTTCGCCGAAGCGTTCGCGCTCAAGACAACGCCGTCGCTCCTCCTGCTCGCGGCGGCGGCGATCGTGGCGGCGGCCCGCAGCCCACGGGGCCTGACGATGAACGGCTGGTTCCTCCTGCTGCCGTCCCTCTACGTGTTCTACATGACCTCGAGCCGGGGCTTGAACATCGGCCAGCGATACCTGGCGCCGATCTACCCCGCCCTCTTCATGGCGGGCGGCCTCTGCGTGCGCGCGTTCGGCGGCCCCGCCTGGAAGTCCTGGGCCGTCGGGCTCCTCCTCGCGGGCCACGGCGTCTCGTCCCTCTCCGCCTACCCCGGATACCTGTCGTACTTCAACGTGTTCGCGGGGGGATCCTCCAACGGCTGGAAGTACCTCGTCGACTCCAACATCGATTGGGGCCAGGACCTGCGCCGGCTCAAGTCGTGGATGAGCGAGAACGGCATCCCCCGGGTGCACCTGGCCTACTTCGGCACGGGCGATCCCAAGGCGTACGGCATCGACGTCCAGCGGATCCAGTTGCTCGACTGGCTCCCCGACGAGGAGTTCCAGGTCCCCCCGAAGGGAGAGGTCGTGGCCGTGAGCGTGACGCTGCTCCAGGGGCTCTGGGTTCGGCAGCCGGCCGTCCGGGAATATCTGGAGAAGCTGCGGACGCGGTCGACGCCGATCGGAAAGGCGGGCGACTCCATCTTCATTTACCGCTCCGAGGATTGAGATGACAAACGTTCGACGCCTGGCCCTCAGCGTGGGCTCCGTGCTGTTCCTCGTGATCGCAGCCGCGGTGATCGGCCGGCTCCTGAGCCCCAAGGAGGAGCTGCCGGGACCGGGAGCCCGGCCCGCGTCCCCGTCCACCCCGACGGCCCCGGCGCCGACGCCGGGGGCGAAAGCGATGAAGCCCGGCGACGTCGACCTCCTGTCGCTCGTCCGCCTCGACGAGAACGTCGTCAGCGGCACCTGGAAGAAGACGAACGAGGGCGCGCTCCTCTCCCCCGCCGAGCCCGAGGCGCGGGTGCAGATCCCGTACGTGCCGCCCGAGGAATACGACCTCCGCGTCGTCGCCCTGCGCAAGAGCTCCGACTTCCGCTCCTTCCACATCGGCCTCGTGGCCGGCGGCCGCCAGTTCCTGGTGAGCCTGGACGGGTTCGGGGGGCGCGGGTTCCTGGAGTATCTCGATGCGAAGCCCAGCGAGGAGCCCGGCAGCGTCTATGAGGGCTGGGCGCTCAAGGAGAAGCGGCCGCTGACGATCTCCTGCTCGGTGCGGCGCTCCCACCTCACGGTCTCGGTCGAGGGCCGGACGGTGATCGACTGGGGCGGCGACTACAAGCGCCTCAGCCTGCCGCACCACTGGAGGGTCGAGGACGAGCAGGCCCTGCTCCTCGGCGTCTTCAAGAGCCGCTACGAAATCAGCGAGATCACGCTGACGCCGGTGACGGGGAGCGGCCGCGTCCTCCGCTAAAAAAAGAACACCTTCAAATTTAATTTACCAAAGTTCGATCTTATTGCCTTGCGCCGGCCTCCGGCGCGCTCCTATATTCCCCTCTCGATCGAGGAGAGGGCCGATGAAAAAATATCCGTGGGTTCCGATGGGCGAGTAGACGCGTGCCGCAAACAAATAACTTCAATAAAAATTGACCACTGTGCGGTCGATTTGCCTTGCGCGGAAATAGGGCGCGCCCCTATATTCCGCCTCTCACAAATTCTTAGGAGGGGGCCAGATGAAGAAGTATCCGTGGGTTCCGATCGCGTGCTTCGTCGTGACGTTGCTGGTGTCGTATGTCGCGGGCGTGAGCGGCAAAGCCTCGCCGCTGGCCGCGTGTCATTCCAAGGCCAACGTTCCCGGCGATACCCAGGACAAGCTGGTCATCAAGGTCGGTCCTGCCGGCCCCGAGGTCATCCGCAAGTATGGGAAGCTCCACCAGGCGTTCCAGGATGACTTCTTTACCCTGTACGCTGCCAAGCTCAAGCCGACCTCGGAACTCTTCGTCGCGGCAGGAGCCAAGACCTTCGGTCCGCTGACGGTACAGAACGAAGCTCCCCAATTCCTGAACAGCGCCACGCTGGGCTGGAAGGGCGGGGGCAACCACAACCTCAACTGTTGCCACGAAGCCACGGCCTCGGTGGGGATGGACATCCCGATGACCTGGCGCTTTGAGCCGATTCACCCCGACGTCCCGGCCGCGGGAACGGTCGTTTTGAACGGCAGCGTGGAGTCCTCCGTCGCGCCGGTGGGGACGCCCGACTGTCCGGCCACGGCAGGCCCCTCCAGGAAGACTACGCACGCGAACTACACGGTCACCTACAGCAAGTCGGCCGGAGGCAAGACGAAGACGATGGGCACGGGCGGCTCCAGCAGCACCACGGCCCTGTTTGGCGGCGGTTTCGGGGTGCCGGGCGAAGAAGACCTTTCGGACGCCAAACTGCCCTCCGGAGGGACCAAGAAGGCGAGGCATGATTACCTTACCGGGCTCCAGTTCGAGTCGAGCGTCGTTCTCCTGAACGAGGTGTTCCCCCATACGGTCCAGGCGAAGGCCGAGAGCGCCGTCGCAGCCTTGGCCGAAATCAGATGGCGGATCGACGGGAACGATTTCCTGCTGAACGACTTTGTCGAAGGCAAGAACGACAAGACGGACCTGGGCAACTAGGCAATCCGGAAAGGCGTTGATGGCGATTTCGGGCCGAGAGCAATGCCGTCTCTGATCCTCGGCCTGATGGGGCTCGCCGCCGCGAACATGGCCTCCGTCCTGGGGGCCGCGGCGCTGCTGGCGCGGATCCAGCCGGCGGCGAGCCCCGCCAACGCCGCTCTCTTCCTCCTGATCCGGCTCGTCCTCATTTCGGCCGCGGTCACCCTGGCCGGGCTGCTGGGCATCCTGACGCCGCTCGGGATGAGTCTCCTGGGCGCGAGCGCCCTGCTCGTCCTCCTCGCCGCAGGGGCCCACCGGACGCTTCGCGTGCCGACGTCGCCCGACGCCGGCCGTTTCGTGATCGTCGCGGCGCTGCTGCTCGCGGCGAAGCTGCTGCTCCAGACGTGGTTCCTCGCGCCGTACAGCCCCGACGTTCTCTCCTATCACCTCCCCAAGCTCGGCGAGTGGATGCGGGCGGGCGCCTTCGTCCGCGAGCTGGGCAGCGATTCGCACGCAAGCTTCCCCGCCGGCTTCGAGCTCATCGAGGCCTGGTGGGTCGTTTTTCTCCGCCACGACGTCCTGATCGAGCTCGCGGGCGTCGAGTTCCTGCTGCTGGCCGCCGCGGCGACCTACGCGCTTGCCCGGCACGTCGGCGTGTCGCCGCGCGGCGCCTGCTTCGCGGCCCTGCTCTACGCGATGATCCCCGCGTTCCAGGTGATGACAACGTCGTGCCTCAACGACGTGCCGGTCGCGGCCGTCGTGGTGACGGCGGCCGCGCTGATCGCTCAGCGAGCGCGGCCCGAGTGGATCCTGGCCGCGCTCGGACTGGCACTGGGGATCAAGCCGACGGCGGGCTACGCGCTGCCGGGCCTTCTTCTCTTCTGGGTTCTTCGCCGCCGGGCGGAGCCGCAGGCCGTCGTCTTCAGCCGCGCGGGCGCGGCGCTCGCCCTTCTCGGCCTGGGCCTGGGAGGAATGTGGTACGCGCGCAACGCCGTCTGCTTCGGCAACCCCTTCCACCCCATCGGGTGCCAGGACTTCTACGATCCCTCGGGCAACCGGCACATCCAGTCGGGGGCCAGCCTCGCGTCGTTCGTGTCGAACGCCGGCTCGTTGATCAACGACCGCCTTTATGATCGCGCCCCATTTGTCTCCCATCTGAACGGGATCTCGGGATGGGGGGCGGTCGCTTTCGCCTGCGGCCTTCCCGCGCTTGTCGCCTCGCTCTTCCGGAACCCGACGATGCGGCCCCTCGCGGCGTCGTTAGGACTGTCGGCGGCGACGGTGCTCGTCCTGGTGATCCACGATGACTGGAACCTGCGCTTCGTCCTCTTCCTGCCGTCGCTGCTTGCCGTCGCCGTTGCGGACGTCGCCGAACGTGCGCCGCAAGTGCGGGCCGTCGCCGCCTTCGGGCTGCTCCTGCAGTTCGCCACGACCCTCGCGCCGGGCGATCTGAGCCGCGACGAGGTCCGCTCGCTGGCGAGCCAGGGCTGGCGCGAACGCGCGATCGGGGGCGGCGTCTACCCGCCGGCGCTCCCGGAGGGGCCGGTCGGATTCCTGGACGATACCCCCGGCCCCGCGTACCTGCTCTACGGCCCCGACTTCTGCCGACGAGTGGTCTATCTTCGGACGCGGACGTCGGACTCCCTGTGGGAGGAGATCCGGAACGCCGGCGTCCAATCCGTGTACCTCGTCCCCTCCTCCGAGGGGATTACCCGCTTTCTCGAATGGGCCAGCCGGGCCGGACGCCTCCGGCCGCTGGGTGGCCCGTTCTTCGCCGTGGTGGGGCCGTAACGTAGGAACTGATTACCCGAAGGAGCTGCTCGTGAGTCACGTCCGCCGACTCTTCGTCTGCATCGCCGTCGTTCTGGCCACGCGGGCCACGGGGGCCGCGACGGCGCAGGATGCCGCGCGCGAGGAGATCCGGGAAGCGCTGCGGAAGAAGTTCGTGCACGCCTCTCCGGAGGAGCTCGACGGCTACGTCCGGCGCCTGGAGCAGGGCCTGAACCGGCTGCCGCCGGATCCCGCCGTGCGGTCGCAGGCAGTGACGCAGATCGGCAGCTGGGCCGCCATCGCGGTCGTGCACCTCGAAGGCATGGACCAGTACCGCTCCCTCGCGGAGGCGCACCCGGAAGCCCGCCTGCTCTCGTTGCCCACGGACTACTACCGCCGCGCGCACGCGACAGCCGTCGAGGCCATCGAGAGCGAGTTCAGCCGGGCGGTCGAGGTCGGACCCACGGCCCCCGCGGCGCTGGAGGGCATCACGCGCCAGATCGAGAAGCTCGGGGCGGACGCGGAAGCCTCCGCGGGGGGCCGCCTCCAGGGCGAGGGGGCGCGGGCGCTCTGGGCGGAGAGCATCGGTGGGATCATGAAGGAGTTCAAAGCCATCGCGGGCAACCGCTTCTTCGGCTTCTCCCGGCCGCTGAACGACGCGGAGTACGGCGGCGTGCTCGCCGAGTTGCAGGGCAAGCTCCAGGCGCTCCCGATTATCCGGCTCGACGAGAAGGCCAAGGCGCCGGACGATGACGAGAAGGATCCTGTCGGAGTCTCGAACTCGCAGGTGGTCGTGAACGACGCGGCGAAGGCCAAGAGGCTCCTCGGAGAAGCCGCCGAGATTCTCTATCAGTACTCGCGCCTCCAGAATCCGTCGCAGCACGAGATCAACGACCGGCTGGACGCCGTGTCGGATCAGGCCTTCGCGTGGATGAAGGAAGCGAAGGCGCAGCATCCAAAGGAATTCGCGGCCATGAACGCCCGCTTGCGCGAGAAGCTCGCCCCGCCCCGCGCCGAGACGGCGGAGCGCAAGGCCGACCCGCGCGCAGCGGCCCTGAAGGCCTCCAAGGGGCCTTCGGCGGCCCCGGCGGACGACGCGTCGAAGGCTCCGTCGAGTCGTCCCGCGCCGGCGTCCGGGGAGGATCCGTCGTCGCGTCGCTGGATCGCGTTCGCGATCCTGGCTTGCGGCGCGGTCGTGGCGCTCGTGCTGGTGCTGCGCCGCAAGGGAGCGTGACCTTCAATAAAAATTGACCAATGTTCCGTCGATTTATGTTGCGCGGGATCGGGGCCGGCCCCTATATTCCGCCTCTCGATCAAGGAGGGGGCGCCATGAAAAAGTATCCGTGGGTTCCGATCGCGTGCTTCATTCTGACTCTGGGAGTTTCGTACGTCGCCGGCGTGAGCGGGAAGGCGGCGCCCATGGCCGCCTGCCATGACAAGTCCGCCAACCCGGCGACTCCGAAGGATGAGCTGGTAGTTTACAGCTCCCCGACGAACGGAGAGTTTGAGAAGAGGTACACGAGACTCCACGAAGCGTTCGAGCAGGACTTCTACGTCATCTACGGGCAGAAGATCAAATCGGCAGCCGAAGTCTTCCTCGCGGCGGCCGCCAATGCCCTCGGCCCCCTGACGGTAGAACGGGCGTTTCAGGCGAATCCTGCGGCGTGCTCGCTGGCCTGGAATGGTTCCGGCAACCACATGGTGGGGTGCTGTCATACCGCGGATGCCGGGCTGGACGTCGACGTCCCCCTCACGTGGCGCTTCATTCCGCTTCATCCCGACGTATCCGCTGCCGGAACGGCCTTCATGAGCGGAAGCGCGGACTCGATCTTCGAGGCCACCGGCAGCGCCTCCTGTACCCCGGGCCAGGCCTTCCTCAGGAAAATGACCGAGGTCACCTTCACGGTGACCTACAGCAAGCCGTCCGGCAAGCCGGCGAAGACGACGGGCAGCGGGAGCGCCACCACGTCCACGTTCAACACCGCACCCGACCCCAATCTTCCGCCCGAATTTCAGCCTCCGCCCGATTCAGTAGAAACGCAAGACCTCTCGGACAACAAGCTGGCCCCGGGAGACACGAAGCCTCTGTCGCACAAGCTCAGCGCCAAGACCCAATTCGACGGGAGTGCCAGCATCGTCCATTCTGTTCCCAACACCCAGGTCAAGGCCTCGGCCGATAGTGCCGTCAAGGCCCTTGCCGAGATCAAGTTCCGGACTCAGGACATCCACCTGAACGACACCCCCGACGGCAAGCTCAACAAGAACGACCTGACCCACTAAGCGTCAAGGTCAGACCCGACGCCGTGCGCAGCCAGCCCGTCGCGCAGCTGTTTCACTCCGCCCTCGGACAGCTCGACGTCCCCTGATTCCTCCGTGCGGAGGATGACGCCGTGGTGGATGCTGACGGAGAAGGCGAGCTCCTGCCCTTTGAGAAATTCGAGGGTGGGGTTGCCGCAGCAGCGGCAGCGGATGATGTCGAGCGTCACCTTGAGGTCGAGGGAGTCCGTCAGCCGGCGGATCGAGCCGGGTGACGTCTCCACGGCCAGGACCCTTTCCTCGTCTATCTGACGGTGGCAAGTCCCGCCCGAACGGACGCGGACGTCCGTCACCCCCTCCAGGTCCAGCCGGTACTTCTCGAACAGGGAGTTCGGGTTGCTCGCATGGCACGCCGAGAGCAGCAGGAGGGCCGAAACCGGAAGGACTCGCATCGTCCCATTGGACGCCGCAGCGGACCCTGCCCCCTATCGGGAATTCCGCGGCAATTTTCTTCAAAAGATCGGCCTGAACGCCGCCGCTTCGCCAATGGAAGGGGGACTCTTCTTGGGATGCATCACCATTGCGAGGACTAGACGGATGAGACTTCTCGTCGCGCTCTCCTGCATGGCAGTCTTCGTCCACGCCGGCCAGGACGCCGAATCGGCGCGCGGCCTGACCACGATCGTTCTGCCCCTGGAAGTGCTCGGCGAAGCGGGCACGACGCGCGAGCTTCGCTTCGATGCGGGAACGTCCATCCCCGCAAACGCTCCCGCCCATGTCGAAGCCCGCATCTATGGCCTGGAATATGAGGACATGGGGGAGGTCGAGCTCAACCACTCGGCTCCCATCATCCTTCGCGACGCCAACGTCGACCTCGAAAAGCATCCCAAAGCCTGGGGCGGCATCGGCGGCGCCTACTCCACCCTCGATCTGAAGATCCCGCTGCCGGCGGGCGCTCTGGTGTCCGGCGTCAATTCGCTCCGCTTCCGGTTCCGGAAGACCGACGGCTTCGCCCTCGGATTCCGCGTGCTGAAGGTGAACGTGCTGGCCGGGGGGGTGCCCCTGATCAAGCCGGAGGCGTTCCGCCAGGACGACCCCAGCAGCTGGCGCGCTCCTTTGCCCGACGACCGCGACGTCGCCGCAGGCAAGGCGCTTTGGGAAGGCGCGCCCCTGACGCGCTCCCCTCTTCAATCCGCGTCCATGAAGGCGACCTGCGCGGATTGTCACGCGGCGGACGGCTACGATCTGAAGTACTTCAATTTCTCCAACCTTTCCATCATCGAGCGCTCCAAGTTCCATGGCTTGACCGAGGTGCAGGGCAAACAGATCGCGTCGTACATCCGCGCACTCAAGGCGCCGAATCCCGGCCGGCCCTGGAATCCGCCCTACCAGCCGGGTCCGGGGATCGATTCGAAACCGGTTCATGAGTGGGCGGCCGGCGCCGGCATCGACTGGGTCCTGAAAGACGATACCGAGATGCTGAAGTACATGTACCCCGGCGGCGTTCCCCGGCCGCAGGACCTGAACGTCACCCGGAACCAGCGCGAGACGCCCGTCGCCGTCGAACTGCCGTCGTGGAATCAGTGGCTGCCGCGGGTCCATCCGCTGGACGGGTGGGGCGACGGGTTCAAGAAGACGCCGCAATGGCAGACCTACCAGGACTACAAGAACCACCCCCGATTCAGCGGGACGACCGCGCAGAAGGTGAACACGTGGCGCGAGTTCCACTCCGCGCGTCCGGGCCAACCCTGGCCGAAAGACCTGGAGCCCATCGTGAGCGGCCAGGGCGATGCGGGCGTGGAAGAAAAGGCCCGCATCCTCTACTCGTATCAGCAGTGGCTCCTGGTGAAGCGCTGGGAGATCGCCCGGCGTTTCGAGCTCGAAGGCCTGGGAAACGCCTACGCCACCGAGAAGATCGACTGGAATCCCTTCCCTCCCAGCGCCAGCGCGGCCGCAACCATGCCCAACCCCCGGACCTGGGGCACCCACAACACGGCCTTCCATGTCGCCCCGCACATGTGCAAGCTTCCGCGCGAAAAGAACAACTCCATCCGCCGCGGAGACGCGGCCATGTGGGACTACTTCTCGCTCTCCTGGTATCACCTGCAGCTGGTGCTGACCGACAACCACCGCAGCGGCGACGGCGCGACGCACTGGCCCTACACCGTGGCCTTTACGGCATCGCGCAGCAGCAAAGGGGGCGGATTCCCCCTTTTGCGCTTCTTTACCTGGGAGAAGTTCCGGGAGGCCTACTTCAACAACTTCGCGCTCAAGGAAGGTCCGGCTCGGTCGATGGTCCCCGGCGGGCTCTACGTCGTTTCGCGCAAGCATCCGAACTCTAAAGGGGTCTTCAACGACCTCCCGAACACCATCTATCTGCCTCTCGTCGAAGCCCAATTGCGCTCGTGGCTGGACGATTGCAAATCCCGTCACACGCGGGCGGAGTATGCCGCCGCCCTGCCGGAGCAGTTCGACGGCGGCAAGTATTCAACGATTCGGAGCCACTCGCTGCTCAGCTTTCCCCAGCAGCTCTTTGACGCGCTGACGGAATGGAAAGCGCTGGGCCTGAACCCCAAGCTCCTGCACGAGGCCGCCGACTACGGCAAACTGCTCTGGCCCGCGGACGCCGCGGCCTGGGATGGGCTGAAGCTCTAGGGATTCCTGTCCCAGCGCCCTCGTCCGGAGACACTCACTCCCGGGGCGAGCGGTGTATTAACTGCAGACGGGAGCAGCTCATGCGACACCCCTGGCTCGTGATCCTCAGCGTGCTCGGGATCTCTGCGCCGGCCCTGGGCGACGACCTGTCGCTGACCGAAAGCGGTGCGGCGCCCGCCCGCAAACTGACCGTGAACGCCCCGGGGGCGTACAAGGCCGTCGTCTGCCAGGAGACCGGCGGCGGCATCATGGAGTTCTACGACCTCGTCGCGGACCCGGAGGCCAAGCGCAACCTGGCCGGTCACGACCGCGGCCTTTTTGAAATCGGCTGGCACGGCGCCAAGTTTGAGAGTCCTGCGGATTTGACCGACTGCTGTCTGCAGCACATGCTCGACAAAGAGCGTAAGGGTGCCTGCTACGACGGCTGTCGGGACTGGCCTTCCCTGGGTCACCGGAACCTGAAGGTGGAAGGGGAGCTCGAGGTCCTTGAACAGAGCCCGGTCCGCATTCGCCTCCAGGCCCGCTCGTGTTTCACCTGGTGGTCCAAGGTCGCCGACAAGGATCTGCTGGTGACGGCGACGTATACCTTCTACTCCGCCGGCCGCATCGTCATCCAGGTGCGGGTGGAGAACAAGGGCAAGCGCGAGTTTCGCTGGAGCGTCGAGTACGGCCCGCACCTGTTCCTGCCGGGCTTTGACGAAAAGCCGGACCTCGATCCGGGATTCGCGTACCGGGCCCCCGATCTCGACTCCGCACAACCGACGATCCGGCCTTCGGGGACCAAGACAAAGCTGATGTTCTATCCCCCTCAACAGACCGATGTCGTCGTCGCCTTGAGCGCCAAGGTCCCGACGTCCTTCCTCATCACGATCCCGAGCACGTTGGACAAACTCTTCGACCGTCCATTTCGACACAACGGGCGCGACATCGGCTGGGACCGCTGCGGCTATGGGTCCAACCAGGTCGTCATGCCGCCGGGCTACGACTCTACCTGGGCATGCCAGATCCAGATGGGGAGCGCCGGAGCGAAGGGGATTCCCGACATCAAGACGCTGTCCGATGCCCTCCCCTATGCGCTCCAGTACCGCCGGCCCGCGCGCGTGGAGCCGAGCAAGGGAGAAGCGGTTACGAATGATCCGGGGGATCTGGACGCGGACGGGTTCAACGAGTCCGAAGGCTGCTGGGTGCTGCGCAGCAATGCCGGCGTCGGATGGACCATTCCTAAAGGAGAGCCCTCCCTCTTCGCGCCCGTCTTCAAGGTGATCGACTGGTCCGCCCCGCCTCCGACGTCGGTCAAGGTCAACGGCAAGGAGATGCCCGTGCGGTCGGCCGTGCTGAATCGCACGCTGATCCTCCAGGTGCTCGGCACGCTGGAACGCTCGGGCGCGACGTTGCACATCGACGTCCAGTAGCACTTCTTTCCTGTCCCAGCGCGGTCCTCCACGGACACCCAGTCTCGGAGGGCGAGTCCGATGCTGAAAATCCCCTGCAGCGACGTTTCGCGCCGCAGCTTCCTGCGGCTCGGCGCCTCGGGACTCGGGGCGCTCAGCCTTCCCTCGCTCTTCCGCGCGCGCGACGCCTCGGCGCGCGACGGCCGCGCCCCCAAAGACACCCGCGTGATCCTGATCTGGCTCGAGGGCGGCCCCAGCCACATGGACCTCTGGGACATGAAGCCCCAGGCGCCCGCCGAGTACCGCGGCTACTGGCGGCCCATCGCCACCAACGCCGACGGCGTCCAGATCACCGAGATGTTCCCCAAGCAGGCAAGAGTCGCCGACAAGTTCTCGATCGTGCGCAGCATCCATCATGGCGACGGAGAGCACGTCGGCTCGTCCCACATCATGTTGACCGGACGGCCCGGCGCCTCGGCCGTCGACCAGAGCCCGAAGTCGCCGTCCCTGGGCTCCGTGGCGGCCAAGGTCGCGGGCCCGCGGCGCTCGGGGCTTCCGGCCTATGTGGTCGGACCGCAGGCGAGCGCCGGCCTCATCGGCGGCAGCTATTTCGGAGGCAGCTACCTCGGGTCCACGTACGATCCGTTCGAGACGCGCGCGTATCCGAACAGCCCTTCCTTCAAGATCCAGAACCTGACCTTGCCGAAGGGCATGACCCTGAGCCGCCTCGAGGACCGTCGTCGCCTGCGCGAGAGCCTCGACACGCTGCGCCGCGACATGGACCGCACGGGCGCGTTCGACGCGATGGACCAGTTCGAGAAGCAGGCGGCCGAGTTCGTCACTGGTTCCGCCGTCGCGAAGGCCTTCGACATCGCGTCGGAGAGCGAGGGGACGCGCGACCGCTACGGCCGCAACGACTGGGGCCAGGGCATCCTGCTCGCGCGGCGCCTGGCGGAGGCGGGCGTCACGTTCAGCGCGGTCAATCTGAGCGGCTGGGACCAGCACGTGGACCTCAAGCCCAAGATGGACGAGTATCTGCCCAAGATCGACGCCGCGGTCTCGTCCCTCTTCGAAGACCTCTCGTCGCGCGGCCTGCTCGACCAGGTCCTGGTCGTGATGGGCGGCGAGATGAGCCGCGCGCCCCGGATGGCGTCCGGCCACAGCGGCTACGCGGCCGGCCGCGACCATTGGTCGAACGCGATCTCGTACGTTCTGGGAGGCGGCGGCGTGAAGGGCGGCCGGGTGGTCGGCGCCACCGACCCGCGCGGCGAATTCGTCGTCGAGCGCGCGATCACCCCCGGCGAGCTGCACGCGACGATCTACCACGTCCTGGGCATCGACCCGGCGCAGCAGTTCGTGGACCGCGGAGGGCGGCCGGTCTCGATCGTGGACGACCCCGCGCCCATCCGCGAGCTGTTCTAAGTCGAAGGTCCACTTTCGCTTGACGGAAATCCAGCCCCGCTCCATTCTGAGGTTGCGGGGAGGCTGAGACCGGGCTTCCTTCTATGGCCAGAAATGGCCCTGACTTAGCCCGGACGATTTCCTCCCCGCATCTTAGATGCCAACCGACGAGCGCACGAGCGTCCGGGGACTTCTCCTCACGCGTCGGGGCCTCGTCTTCGTCTCCTCTTCCGGCCCTCTCCTCCCGGAGCCGCCGATTCAGGCTCTGGAGCTGGAGCTGGCAGAGGTCGGCTATGTTCTATCCTCCCGGCTGCGGGCGCGGCTTCGCGCCTGCTCCCTGGACGAGCTGGTGGCGTTCCGGGCCTGGGCGCTCGAGACGCTGTTGGCCCACGTCGGGGGCAATCGGAAGCACGAGCCGCTCTTCCGAAGCTTCCCCCAGGGGATTCCCGAGGATACCGAAGGGCTCTGGTGGGCGAAGGTCCTCGTCCACTTCCTGCAGGCCCAAGGGCAGCCCTGTCTGTTCTGCGGCCGGGACGGGACGACGCATGTCCTCAACCCGTGCCGGCACGTCGTGTGCGACCGCTGCTTCGACGGATCCAGCTACAGCGCCTGCCCCTGCTGCGAGCACCAGGTCGATCGCTCGTCGCCCTTCTTCAAGGAGGCCGCTCCCCGCGAGACCCCGCGCGAGAAGGTGGTGTTCAGGCGCCTGGATCTGGGCGAGGATCCCAGGGCGGAAGCACGGAGCTTCTTCGGAAAGCTGTGCGAGCGGAAGCAGGCGCTGTCGCCGCGGGACCGAGACGCCCTGGTCATCCTCCTGAAAGAGTACCGCGCGCAGACCTTCGACTGGCTTCCTCCGATCATCCCCCTCAAGGAGAATGTCGGGGTCGTGTTCGGCACCCTGTTCCAGCAGTGTCCGCCGCACGAAGTTCTGCCGGTGGCGCGGCGCTATCTGCGCACCGCGACCGACGTCCTCCGCTTCATCGCCGTGGCATCAGGAACTGACGGCTCCTTGCTGCCGGAGACCATCTACAAAGTCGTCCAGCGAAAGGCCGGGCCGAGCCGCTTCTGGGGGAAGATTGCCGAGATGCTCGGCGCCAAACTGCCGGAGGCCGGGACCCGACCCGTGTCGGTCCCCCTCAAGGTTCGTCGCTTCAAGGTGGCAAAACTGTCCCGCGCGCTCCGGCGGACGCTGCTGGACCTCCTTGAGGGGATGGAAGAGGAACGGCTCCTCGAAGACCTCCAGCGTCACCGCTCCTACTGGGTCTGGGTCGGAGAGTTCCTGCATCCCCACGAGTACGCGGCACGCTTCCCGAAGGTCGCCCGCGCCTTCCAGGTGCTTCGACAAAACGCGCCCGACGGCACGCCGACGCCGCAGCCGCGGCTCTGGAACGGCCGACTCGAGGATGCCGTGCAGGGGAAGAATCCGGAGCGAATGCTGAGCGTCCTGGAGGAGCGTCCCGGAGAGTTCGGCCGTCGCCTCGACCTGGCCTTGCGCGTCGCCGGAGAGGTCGCCTCGGAGGCCGTCCTGGCCGCGTTCCGGCGGAAGGTCGGGAAGATGTCGACGCCGGTCCTCCTGACCCTGAAGGCGCTGCTCCCGACCCGGAGCGTGAAGGCGGCCGTCCGGGTGTTCTGGCCCAAGGGCCGCGTCAGCCGGGGAATCGTGGAGCAGGATCATCGTGCGACGCTGACGCTCGGCGCCATCGCCGGGGCCGTCGCGGTCCTGGACGCGGAACTGCTCCGGCGATTCGGCTCGAAGCCGAGCTTCGACTGTGCCATTCTAGACCCGGAGCTCGGGACGATCACGGCGCCCTTCAATCAGCGGAGCTCCAGCGCCACGGCCGTCGATTTGACGCGGGGGTCCCGCGTGGCGGTCCCGCTTCACAAGACGCTTCGACTGTTCCTCCATTGGTGCCAGCCGGAGAAAGGCGGACGACACACGGATCTGGACCTGTCGGTGGCCTTCTATTCGACGGACTGGAAATACCAAGGGGTCTGCTCCTACTACCAGCTTCAGGCGCAGGGGCCCGGAGGCGAGGTCTTCGCCCGGAGCGCCGGGGACCTGCGCGACGCGCCCTGGCCGGACGGAGCGACGGAATTCGTCGATGTCGACCTGACCCGGGCGAAGGCAATGGGAATCCGCTATGCGGTGGCCGTGATCAACAACTACGCCGGGTTGTCCTTCGCCCAGCTCGCCCGCGGATTCGCCGGGCTGATGTTGCGCGAGGACCCCGGCGGAAAACACTTCGATCCCCGCAGCGTGGAGCTCAAGTTCGCCCTGGCCGGAGACAACGGGATCTTCCTGCCGCTCGTCCTGGACCTCGAGCAGGGCCGACTGCATTGGCTCGACGTTCAATCCAAGGGCAATCTGGAGATGAACAACGTCGAGAAATCGAAATCCGCGATCGCCCTTCTCTGTCCCGCGCTGATGACCTACTTCCTCAGCGGAGTACGACCGTCGATGTACGACGTGGGCCTTCTTCACGCCGCCGCCCGCTGCCGCCGGGTGTTCGTGCGCCACGGCAGCGTCGCGGCTCGCTACGATCGGCGCCCGGGGGAGGCGGCCATGGACTTCTACGCGCGGATCCGCGCGGAGGCAGCGGACGAGGCGAAGGCGGCCCTCCCGCGGGAGGAAGAGGGGCCCGTGCTGGCGCTGCTCCACCGAGGCGACCTGACGCTGCCGCCGAAGAGCTCGGTCTACGCTCTCTTCCGGGAAAAGACGTTGCCCTCGCTGGAAGCCGCCGACCTTCTGTCCTAGGGCAGGAGGTCATCGGGGTCGTGGGCGATCCCCCAAGCTTCTCTCGATGGCGTCGGCAAGGGCCATCGATAATTGCCGATAGGCATTGGCCTTCCACTTCCACGTCCTTCCAGAGTCCAGGGACCAGCGGAACGCGTCCCGATCATTCCCAGGGTCACCCAATTCGAGATGGGCCTTGGCCTCCCGCGCCGTCAATGCCGATGAGAGATCCTTTTCCCCAATCAAGCGCTCGAGGTTCTTCTGGGAGAAGACCTCGTCCAATCGGGAGCGCACTTCGGCGTGACTGAGGCCCGGGGGGCTGGCGACCCAGCCGGTCGCACTGAAATTCCCGTGGATCATCAAGAGAGCGCCCAGAACGACGGCGGGACCTGCAACGGCCGTTCCCACGATTCTTTTCTTGAATCGAGGGAACTTGAGAGCCAGAACGACCACTCCGATGGACCATGCCAGAAGCACGGCCATCGCCCCAATCGCCAGCACACTCATGCGTCCCCCCGCTGCTATCCAGGGCGCGGGTCGACCTTCCCGCGCTCCTGTCCTCGATGTAAACGCAGAGGCGCCGGTTCTTTCCTGAAACGGGATGCTGCCTTCCACAACACCGGATCGCTATAATCCAGGCGTCGAAGGGAGGGAGCATGCGCCTCGCGGGCATTCTGGTCCTCTTCCTCCTTCTCCCCGCTCCGCAAGCCGACACCGATGTCCTCGGCGTTCCCGAGTGGTACTTCTTCATCCGCATGACCGTCGTCAACCAGGGCAGCACCCTCAAGACCGAGCCCAACGGCAGCTTCCGCAAGGCCGACTGGGACAACAGCGACATGACCTATGTCGAAGGCAAGCTCGACCGCCGAACCAATAGCATGAGCATCACCACGCCCGGCTTGGGGAGGCCCTCGGCGACGAAGGGCCGCTACCAGTCCTGGAGCCTCGACACGAAGGCTCCCCAGGGCCACCGGATTGAGGTCCGTCGGGAGGTCTCCTTCAAGGTCGTGGTGGAAAGCCGCGGAGAGGATTCCTCAATCATCCGGGACACCGACACGTTCACGTCGGAACGCGTCGGATCGGCGCAGGGCCGCGCGGATGTCCGGCTCCAGGTGGACCGCGAGTCGCAGACCTACGCGCTGACGGTCCCGCTGTCCGCCGCCGGCTACGTCCACGAGAAGGAGCAGTCGTCCCGCTGGAACCGCCACGAGCAGCCGGTCACGGGAATTGACTATTCGACGCCCGGCGCGGAGGCCACGGGCGGCCCGCAGAACGAGATAGACCCGCGTTCGATGTCCGACATCCTCTCGATCGAAGAGCCGCTGAAGGGCGGGGCGACGGCGCTTGCGGGATCGCGCCACTTTCCGCTCAAGCTGAAGAGCGACAAGACGGGCCAGGGCAAAACCGACGTCAAACTGGTCGTCGACTGGTCTTTCTCTCCCAAGGCGCCGGACCGCTACGAGCTCGAGATGGAGGCGTTCGCCGACGGCGGCGCGTACGATTCCTGGCGCCCGCGGCCGGGTCCCGACGAAGACACGCCCGGCAGCTTCCTGATTGTCCAGGCCACGCTGAAGGGCCCGGAGCTGGACAACAGCGACCGACCGCGGAAGATCGTGCTCCGCCTGGTCGACGTCTCCCGGGAGAAAGGGGTCTCGATCAACTACCCGGCGAATCCGAAATCGGAGCCCGAACTCGACCTCAAGTTTCTCGACTCCCAGACCCGCAGGACGTTAGTCTTCGAAAAATCGGTCACGTCCCTCGACGAAAAAGTCCGGCAAGTCGTCGCGCGGATGGGCTGTTACGACGGCGGCGCCTGGGGCGAACTAGTTGCCGATTGCGACCTCGTGAGCGGCCGCTACGTGCGCGGACATCTGAAGGGAAAGCCCGGGGAGGATCGCCTCCGGATTCCGCAGCGGCGCCCCAGCAGCCGCATAGCCGAGGCGTGGAATTCGCCCGGCGCCGACGATGCCGACGACGATGCGGAGCCGGTCGGCGATCCCTCAGTAAAGGGAGACGGGCTCACCAACTACGAGGAGTACCGCGGCTTCCACAAACAGGGCGTCTGGAAAGAAGGGGACCCGAACAAGAAGGACTTTTTCGTGCGCGACGAGACCAGCGGCCTCGCCGAGCCGGGGATCGCACGCTTTGCATCGCTGTCCAAGCTCGAGGTGCATCGCCTCAAAAAGAACGAGTTCCCTTCCGACCGCATCATCAACAAGAACCGCACGGAGGGCCCACACCGGAAGGATCAATACGGCGTCAAAATCGTCCACGACTCGACCTTCGGGGATCAATGCGAGGCGCAACCGCGGATGTCCGCTCGCACGCCGCGGAATATCGATCAGGTCGTGGTGGGCAGCGTGCCTTCCGGCGGAGATCCCGCCAGCATCTCCTACTTGGCGTCGTCCGTCGCGCACGAGCTCTTCCACTGCGTCAATGTCGCACACCACGGCGATTTCCAGGACGAGGGGAGGAAAATCATCGTCAAAGGCCCGGTGGGGCCCCGCGACGGCAACCTCAAAATCACCGCGTTCGACGAGACGGGAAAGAACATCACCGCGTCCTTCCCCTACGATGTCGGCGGAGCTACCTGGGTCCACGAACTCAACCGCAAGGGCGGCCGGTCGAGCGGCGACATGGATTGCGTCATGCGATACGACACCGCCTTCGGCATCTACGATCCCACGACTCCGGGCGTCCGGGTCATCTTTTCCGACGGGAACAACTCCGAGCGCCTCGGGTCCGGCCTCTGCACGGCAAAGGATGGAACCCCGCCGAACGTACGCTTCGGCCCGGCGACGCGGGGCAACTGCGCCGCCCAAATCCACGTGAATGACGCGATTCCGCCAAAAGTACGATGAAGCGCCTGCGGATCTCCGTCCTGGCCCTACTGCTCGCCTCGTGCGGGAAGAAAGAACCTCCGCCGGCGCCCCCTCCGGCAGCGGAGAAACCCGCCCTGCCCGCGGAGGCCACGGCGAAGCCTTCAAAGAACGAGGACATCCGGCGCAAAGCGCCGCCCGTCCCGCGGCCCAGCGACGCGCCGCCGGCTTCCTATGTCCCTTCCCGTCCGCATGTGCCGCCCCCGCCCGACCCGGTCGCGCCGATCGTGGGCCTTTCGGCGAACAACTCCGACGACGTGGAGATCCCCCCGGGCTGGCCTCTCGTGCTGCGGCTCCGCGTCCATCCGTCGCCCGGCGGGCTCGTCCGGCTGCCCGCCAAGGACGGCTCCTGGGCCGGGCTGCTCCGCCTCGAGACGACCCTGCCTCTGAAGGCTGGGCCCCGTGCCGTCGGCGAGCTCACGCTGGAGCCCGGCACGTCCGGGATGCTCGTCTGGACCGTGAGCGCGGCCGAACTGGATGCGCTCCCGCGCGGCAAGATGACGATCGTCGCGACGCTCGACTCCTCCAGCGCGGAGGAGGGATTCTGGAAGGGGACGCGGAGCGCCTCGGCGACCCTCACGCTGCTGTCGACGCCGTCCAAGTTGTCGCCGCTCGTCGCCGACCTTACGCGGATCTCGATCGAGATCGACGCCATGATCGCGCAGGGCGACGGCGCTGCGGGGGTCGCCATCGCGGACGCGGCGCTGAAGCAGCGGCCGACCAATCCGATGCTGCACGGCATGCGCGGGCGCGCATTCGAGGCCTCCGGTCGGCTGGAGGACGCGCTGACCGCCTACGCCAGGGCGGCCGAGGAGACGGTGAAGAGCGGCCGGCCGGGGACGCTCTGGGCCAACGAGCAGCGCCGGCTGACGGCGGCGCTGCTGAAAAAGTAACGGCCATCCTCGCCGGGATGGCCGCCGACGATCGCCTATCGGCTGACGGTCAACGTCTCCGGCGTGGCCCTCATCGTCAGGCCGGGGATCGTGAGGATGCCCTCGGCGTCGGCCTGCACCTCGCCCTTCGCGGCCCCAAAGGTCCACTTCAGCGTCTCGCCGGGCTTCACGCCCAGGTTCTGCACTCGACGCAGGGAGACATCCGCCGTCGCCTGTTTGGGGATTTCAAACGTGGTCTTCAGGTCGGCGAGGAACAGCGACATCTCGATCTTGTCCTTGGTGTCGGTCAGGTTCTTCCAACGGAAGAACGCATTGACCTGACCCGGCGCCTTCTCCTTCAGGTTGTCGGGCCAGGGGATCGTGCTGTTGCCGCTGGCGTTCGTGAACGCCGGGTACGCCTCATTCTTTTTCACGCTCAACCAGTCGAACGAGTTGATCAGGTCGTTGACCTTCAGGATCTGGGCGGAATTGTTCGCATGGCCGAAGGGGCCCCAGTAGAAGTAGAGGGCGTACTTGCGGTCGTTCATCGCCTTGACGAAGCGGTCATGGCCTGCCGACCAGCCGTCGTTCTGCCCCGAATAGTCGACCGCAACGGGAGGATCCGGCAGTTTCAGGTCCTTAGGAACTGATTGGGGCGGGAAGTACAAGCGGTTGGAGACGTGTTCGATACCCGCGGGCACGTTGGCCTTGATGGCGGCGAAGACGTCGCCGTGACGCATGCCGATGCCGAGCGTCCCGCTGCCTCCCATCGAGTTGCCGCTGAGATAGACCCGGTTGGGATCGACGGCATAGGTCTGGATCACCCACTTCACGCAATCGATCACCCGTTTCTCCACGGGCATCGGCTCCCCGCCGGAGTTCTTCTTGATCAGGGCCTCGTCCTTGAGGTGCATGCCACCCCACCACCAATCTCCCTTGTTGGCGCGGCAGTCGAGATAGAGGGCGTAGAAATCGTCGGGCGAGCGGTAGATGTCGTGATTCCCCACCTCGGCCGTGCATTTCACGCAGGACATCACGTCATGGCCGGCCGAATGGAGCACGACGTAGAGCGGGGCTCCCTTGCGCTCCTCCTTGGGATGGACGACGACGAAGACGTCCTTCTGCGGCGCCGCATATCCCCACTCGGGCTTGGCGTCGTGCTGATAGACCTCGAAGGGTCTCCCGATGGCCGCCAGGTCCTTCCCCTTGGTGGGATCCTTGGTCGGGGTCCAGTCGGCCGCCCCGGTAAATCCCGGAAGCAGCAGCGCGGCGAGCATGGAGGGCAGGAGAATCTTCATGCCTGAAGTTTACAAAATGCCGGCATTCCGCTGTGCTAATTGGTGAGGGCGGACCCTCCTCACCCATTCAGGCGACTCTAAGGCAGACGTTTTGGATCCTGCCCCTTTGGTCGCGCAAAAGACCAGACGCCCCGCCAGCGGCCGCTCAGCAACAGCGTCGACTGGGCGAAACAGCAGGCCGTCAAGAGCAGGGGGATCCACCGTTCTTCAAGGGGCCGGGCGCGGAGGACGAAGACCGCGGACGCTGCGACCGCGCCGAGGACGACCAGAAAGATCAATGTGATCCACCAATTCTGGGCAGCAGCAAAATCGACCCCCTTAACCGCTGCCCGCACGAGGAAGAAGCCGTAGAAGGCGTAGGCAAGTCCCTTGCCGTGAAGGATGTTCCACGCGATCAGCACGGCCAGGAGAATGCAGGTCACCCGGATGGCGTAGTGCTCGAAGGCCCGTCGACGCATCGCCATGGTCCGCCCAGGGTATCTTGCCTTCTTTCGAAGACCGACAAGAAGAGTGGTGAGGGCGGTGGGGATCGAACCCACGACCCACGGCTTAAAAAATCGACCGACCCCAATTCTACAAACCCTTGGGATTCAGACAACTTCCCGGGACTCAAGGAGTTAGCCGAATTCTGGTGATTGCCGCTGTTGTGCCCAAAGTGGCCATTTTGGGCCTCCGTTGGACACTTTTTGGACACTAAACCGTGCAACTTTGCACGGTTTGTTAAGAGTCGATCCACCGCCCCGTGAGCGGGGCGTTTGAGCGGCTCTGTTCTTTGACAATCGGGGGCTCGAAAGGATCTATGACCGGCGAGGCCGGACCGTTCGGCCTCGTCCCCGAAGTACTCTACCTGTCGCCCCGTGCTTCAGCAGTACCCAGGAAGCACTACGAACGTCGCCAGCTCGCGCCCTCTGAGGCGCGGCGAAAGACAGCTCGGAGCCCCTCGCCCCTTCTCTCGCGGCCCCTCGGGGCCGCCGGCGAGGGGCTCCGCTGCTCTTCGATTCGTGATGCCGATAGCGGCGTCTGGTCTATCCTCCGCTCGGCCTCGGATGACGGCTCCAATCTATCTGGCGCCGATGAACAACTAACCCGCCAGATATCCGGTCCGCAATCTGAAAGCCCCACATTTCGGACGGGGTCGAAGTCTCGACAAACCAGATTGTGTGACCTCCATCCATAACGAGGAGTGATTCAGGACGTTCGCCAAAGGCGAGCGTGAAATTACCCTCGTTCCGGATGCATTCACTTACTTCGTCCCAGACGAGTTCAGCTGACGGGGAGGGCTTTGGAACTAACCGACTGAAGAAGGAAAGAACGGTGTTTGTCGGTTCTAGCCAGCGGGGCTTCCCTTCGTCAGCCATGACCTGTACAAGCTTTAGCGTGAGAGACTTGAACTCTTCTTCCCACAAGTCGTCAGTGTCCTCCATGTCCTCAAAACCCCAGGCGATGTAGTGTGCGTCATGATCAACCGGAGACGGCCAGATGGCGAAAACGTCCCGATTGCCCGGTAGATTGCGAAACGCAAATGTTTGAGGACATTTCGCGGCATTTAGAGCCCAAATTCGCTTCTCTGCCATTGGTACAACCGAGTCTAACGCGATCGGGGCACAAGGGACTAGAGCGCCAGAAATATTTTGGCATTCCCATCTAAGTGCCATGCCCAAGGCCTGGCACCCAAATGCCCCTTGAGGAATAAGGGGCATCGAAGCCCGGCGACATGGCGCGGGAGGAGAGACCTCGCGCCGTCGCCCAACGAATCCGGTTCCGAAAGCGCGCCGGCACCAGCGGACGGCACCATGGATGCCGCCCGTCCGCCGCCGTCGCCGCCCCACGCCTCACGGGACTCGCGCCGAACGTGACCTACGAGTCCGGGGTCGGTACGGGTCGGCCGGGGTCCGGGGCCGGGAACCGCGTCGCCAGGCATCCCACTACCGTAGTCCCCCGTGGTCGCGGCCGATGGACCTGCCCGGTCCGTCGGCCCAGGTCGGGCAGCAGCCCGCCCACGGGAGACGAACGACATAGATCCGCTCGGGCGCAAAGCAGGAGAAAAGGTGGTCCGGGGCGGGCGATCCGCTCGCTCCCGGCTCCTGCTCCGAGGCCCATGGCAACTCCGGGCTCGGTCAACAAGGCGGGGCCGTCGCGGGGCCCCGGGGGGTTCCAGGCGTGCAGGAAACGGCGCGCAGCGCTGTTTCCTGCACGGGGTTACGCGGTGCTTCCTCAAATAGCACCGTCTTTCCACGGATTTCGTCGCTCCGGCACGACGTCCAGCTCTGAACAACTGCAATTCTCGCGCGATTCTGAAGGAGCCACCCCAATGGGCGAGCGGAGATGCTCTAGCTACAGGGGAAGGACTCGGGGACCCGAGAGCCGGGGAGAGGAGGTGCAGTTTGTCTCATTCCGCTCCCAATTCCTTCGCCGTGCCCTTCACCGCCGGTCCACAGTTAGCGGGGAGATTCCGGAGAAGGATCTGAAGAGCTTCCCTGGCTGTCCCTTCGCCGAGGAGTTTGAGGTCCATGGTCGTCACCTTGTATCGCCCCTCCCCGAGCGGCGTGACCGCAGGACAGTCCCGAGTGTAGGGATAGCCGGTGCATCGGCTGAAGCAGAGCGTTATCAGGCTGGTAAACGGAAACAGCTTCCGCAGCGCGGCTTCCTTGGATGCCAGCTCCAGAATCTCCTGCAGAGGCCTTTCAGGAGGATTCGGTTCCTTTGCCAGCAGGCGCAGCCATGTTTCTTCGACTTCCGTTCCCTTCTCGAAGGCTCTCGCCATGGGTCCGGCCCGGAAGAAGGCAAAGCGCTCTTCCATCAGCGCAATACTCAGATCGTCTGCGATCCAAGCGTGCAACGCCTTGGCCATCTCTTCCAATGAAGGAGTTTCGCCCTGACTGATCCAGACACCCTGGTCCCAGAAGTCGAAAAGGAAAAGACGCTCATTCTGGGCCATGTAGATCTGGGAGAACCGCTTCGCGGCTCCGACTCGCGCGTAGGCAGGAAACCTTCCGCGCTTTTCCTTGGGAATATCTAAGTCCCTGGCAGTAAGCGAAGATCCGACGCGGGTTAGTGCGTCTTGAACGGCGTCCGAAAGGCCGCCGAGCTCATGGACGTCGTCGTAAAGTCCCACGCTCACACTCGCGCCCAATGGGCAAACCGTCATTCCGATTATACCGGTCGCAGAGTAACCAGGAGAGGTAGCGTATGAGCATTTCCAAGATGAAAGACGAGCTCCACGCCAAGCTCTGGCAGGCGCAGCAGCGCTGGTTCTCGCTCAAGGACCAGGGCTACACCAAGCACAACCTCAAGGTCCAGGGCCTCCGCGAGCGCGGGGACATGTTCTACGCCACCCGGGGAATCCTCTTCACCGGCGCCACGCGCCTGGCCTACGAGCAGGAGCTCAAGCGCTTCCTGGACTATGCCTACGCCGTCCGGGGCAAGTCGGACAACGCCCAGATCGACAAGAAGGATTTCCGGGCCTACCTGGAGGCCAGGATGGCCGAAGGCGGGGCCAAGGCCGAGATGAACAAGATCCGGGCTGCCTGCGTGAAGTTTGGCGCGCTCTACGGCAAGTGGGAGTCCTTCCACGCTCTCTCGAAGAAGCTGGGCGAGAAGATCCGGGAGCTCTCCCGCTCGGGCCAGCTCCGCGGCCCCGCCCGGCCGCACGTCACGCCCGAGGTCCGCCAAGCCGTCCTCCAGCGCCTGAGGGACCTGGATACCAAGGCCGAGGCCAGGACCGGGCTGCCCCGGGCCTATGCCCTCACCCTCGAGCTCCAGAAGGAAGCGAGCCTGCGCTCGATCGAGGCGACGGAGCGCTTTGGCCGGCAATCCCTCGCCGGGCTCGAGGGGGACAAGGGAAGGATCTCCATCCTCGGGAAAGGCGGAAGGGTCCGGACGGCGCTTATTTCGGCTGACCTGTACCGACGCCTGGAGGCCCACTTCGAGCGATCCCAGGCTGCGGCGCTCGCGACCCGTCGGGCCTACCAGGTCGCCCTTCGTCGCGCGGTTCTGGCGATGGGCGGGACCTCGACCGGCAGCCATGCCCAGCGGCGCACGTCGGCGGTTGAAACGAAGAACGCGAAGTATCAGGACCACGTTAGGGACGGCAAGACGACTAAGAAGGCTCGGCAACTCGCGCTCCAGGATACCGTCGAGCATCTTGGCCATTCGAGGCATCGGAAGGACCTGGCGGCGGCTTACTTGCTTCTCTAATTCGTGATTGGTGATTGGAGGCTGGGCATACTCTGACACAGTTTTGGATTGGGGACTCCGGCAGTGCTTCGACAGATGTATACGAAATCTACCTGGGGAGCGGATTTCAGGCAGCCTATGGGCCGACTTGGCCGCCAATCGAGTCAAATGGGGGGGCAGATGTGATACGCTGGCATCAATGGATTTGCTCAAGGAACTAGAGGACCGACTCATGCCAGCGTTCCGTGAGGTGAGCTTCCAGATAACGGCTGAACTTCCCAGCGTGAAAGCAATTGTGCGAGCCTTCCTTGCTGGCACGAATACGAATCGACCATGCCAATGCTGGTCGATCGAATGTCTCATCCCCCAACCGGCGGCTGAGCTGCCCGACAACGTGGCACTCGTGGTGAGTGTTGAGCAACTCAATACAAACCCGATGATCGCAGCTGATGTCTGTTGGGGAAGTCCGATTGGCTTTGTTGAGGCAGAAGCCTTGCCTGAGCCCATCCCTTTCGACGCTGAAGGCGCCAATGCAGTCGAGTCGCGGCTCTCTGCTCTATACGAAGCTCTCAAAGAAGCCCTCCGGCGAGGCAGGCCACCGAGAGCTTAGTTAGCGCAGCCCCGGGTGATGCGCCAGACCGGTAGGTCGATCGATCCAGCGGCACCAGCCCCATCAGCCATTCGGTCGTCAGGTGAAAATGCGGGTATCTTCCGCCGAGTGGTGTGAAACTCCTGGCTGGCTCTTGGGGTTCAGGCGGGAGGACCGGGCCAGCGCTCATCTCGGCCGACCTGTACCAGCGCCTGGAGGCCCCCTTCGCCCGCTCCCAGGCGGCGGCGCTGGCGCCCCGGCGGGCCTACCAGGTTGCGCTCCGCAGAGCCGCTATAGCCGTAGGTGGGACGTCAACGGGCAGCCACGCCCAGCGGCGGACCTCGGCTACGGAAGTGAAGAACGCCAGGTACAAAGACCACATCAAAGACGGAAAGACGACCAAAGAGGCGAAGAAATTGGCGGTTCAGGATACGGTCGAGCACCTGGGCCATTCGCGCCACCGAAAGGACCTAGCAGCGGCGTACCTCCCTTAGACCTCACATCGCAGTCAGCTGGCCCCGTCCGCCCAGCGGGCCCGCGACCGGGGGCCTGGCGGCGGGGGCGCGGCAAAACTCTTTCGGTTTCGCTTATATTTAAACCCCGCCCCTCAGAATCCTCTCGTCCCTTGGGAAGTGGACTAGATCGGGTTTTTGTTCGGAGGCGCAGGCATGTCATACCCTCCCAAGCTGCTGTTCGTCGTCGTTCTTCTTGTCGCTCCCTGGGCGGCCTCGGCCGACAATGGAGGACCGGTGATTACCCTGTCTCCGCCCTCATTGTCGTTCTCCGCCCTTGAGGGAGGGCCCCTTCCGGCGCCGCAGTCGATGACGGTGACGAATTCCGGCGCCGGCATGCTCGACTGGAACGCCTCGAGCAATCAATCCTGGCTGACCGTGACGCCGGCCTCGGGCCGTCTCAGCGCCGGTCAGAGCGCAGCCGTGACGGTCCAGATCAGTGCTCAACCTCAGGCGGAAAGCTGGACGCCCATGAGCTCCGTGAACGCTCCCTCCGCGCGCGAAGATCATGACGCAGCCTGGACCGGCTCCCGGATGGTCCTCTGGGGAGGCGAGCTGTGGGGATCGCTGACGAACACCGGCGGAGTATACGATCCCGTGACCAACACGTGGACCGGCGCGACCTCTCTCGTGAACGCGCCGACGCCTCGTACCCTGCACACCCTCACCTGGACCGGGCAGCAAGTGATCGTGTGGGGCGGCAGCACCGGCGCAGGCGGGGGCGACACCTACTACAACCAGGGCTACAAGTACGACCCCGCGGCGAATCAGTGGCTGGGAACGATTTCCACCCAGGGGGCTCCGAGTCCCCGGAGCTTCCATACCGCCGTCTGGACGGGATCGCGCATGATCATCTGGGGCGGCTATAACGGCATCCAGCGTCTGAACACGGGAGGGATCTATGATCCCGTGAAGAACAAATGGGTCGGATCCACGTCGACGGTCAACGCCCCGGCTCCCAGGCTTCATCACGTCGCCGTCTGGACCGGCACGGAAATGATCGTCTGGGGCGGGCAGGACGACTCGAACAATCTGAGCGACGGGGCACGCTACAACCCCACGACCGACACCTGGACCCCGATCAGCACGGTCGGAGCGCCCATTGGCCGGCAGGCCGCCGTGGCCGCCTGGACGGGCTGGGAAATGCTCATCTGGGGTGGCTACATCAGCCCCGGGAACTCGACCCAAACCGGGGCGCGGTACAACCCGACCACCGACACCTGGGGCGGGGAGACGACCCTGGAGAACGCCCTGTCCGCCCGCCAGTCCCTGAGTGGGGCCTGGACCGGATCGAAGTTCATTCTCAGCCACGGCGCACACTCGGGCGGCCCCTTCTTTGACGACGGCGCCATCTACTCGCCCGCGGTTCTGCCCCGCGGCACCCATCTGGCCACGATCAAGGTCAGCGGACCCGACGGGCTCATGAAGACGGCACCCGTCACTCTTTCGGTGAGCGTCCCGCCCCCGCCTGACCTTCGGATCACCGGCGCTGCGCCGGTCCCCGGGAGCACGGTCGGCGGCTCCGCCGATACGATCGTGCTTACCCTGAACGAGGCTCTCGATTCGAGCTCCATCGACTCCAGTTCCGTCAAGCTGCTCCGTGCGGGTCCCGACGGAGTGTTCGGAACGTCGGACGACGTCGTCCTGACTCCCGCGGTATCCCTGCTGGGAACGAACCAGATCCAAGTCAGCCTTGCGGGCATCCCCATCCTGAACGAGGACCTGCGACTCGTGATCTCGGGCACGCCGCCGGCCTTCTCCGGCCGCTTCGGACACTGGAAGTTGGACGAGGGGACGGGGGTTTCGACCGCGGATGCGTCCGGGAACGGCAGGGTCGGGATTCTCGATAACGTCGCCTGGTCGGTCGGTCGCGTCGGGAACGGCCTCCACTTCACGGGCGGGGCGGAACGGGTCAACATCGACGCAGGCACGATCCCGCCGTCCTGGTCCGCCGCCATGTGGATCAAGCGGGAGGACTCGCCGAATCTCGAGTCGCGCATCATGGATTGCCAGGCCGGCGACACCTTCGGCACGTCCTTGCGTCTGGAGCAGTTCAATCCGGCGGATCGGGTCGGCTTTACGACGTACAACATCCAGGACTACTTCTTCGACTACATCGCTCCCGTCAACACGTGGACCCACCTCACGTTCGTGGGCACCGCGTCGGGGACCTCGCTGTACGCCAACGGAACCCTGATCGGCACCCACCCGGCCTCGGTATCCCTCTTCGTGGCGAAGCTCGGGTCGTTCTCGATCAACGCGATGAAGGGGATTCTGGACGAAGTGCAGGTGTACAGCCGGGCACTTACCGCGGCGGAGATCCTGTCCCTTGCCCGTCTGGACGGGACGGTGAGGGGGACGTCCGGCAGAGTGCTCGACGGCGACTATGCCGGCAGCTTCCCCACCGGAGACGGCGTCTCGGGGGGCGACTTCCAGGCGACCTATCGGCGCTGACCCCGGCACAAGTTCTTCGGCCCGGCATGCGGTGGTCTGAACAACCATCGCATGCCGGGCCTCGACTGTCTTGGCAGGGAACATCCGTCACAGGAACTGGATCAGTTTTTTCTAATCTCCCCTTCTCCGACCCCTATCATTACAGAGGAGCGGCCTAGCGGCCCGAGCTCCTTTGCAAAGGAAATGCAGACATGAAGCTCGCCCTGATCGTCGCCCTGCTGGGATTCAGTACCACCGCGCGAGATGCCGGAGGCGACGCGGCCGAGGACGTGAAGGCCGCCGTCGCCAAGGTCGCCGATGCCGCCAACTACACTTGGACTCGGGATCTCAAGGGCTCCCGCTCCAGCTGGACCGTCGAGGGCAAGGCCGACAAGGACGGCCTGGTCTGGCTCCTGGTCAACGACCGGGGTCAGAGGGAGGGCCTGTGGAAGGGCGAGACCTGGGCGGTCAAGACCGAGGGCGGGTGGAAGGGCCCCGCCGACGCCATGCCCGGCGGCGGCGTCAAAGACCCGGGCAACATGATCATGGGCCTCAAGAACATCGGGGTCGCGACCTCGGAGGCTCTGCAGCTGCTCGGCGGCACGAAGGAGCTCAAGTCGGAGGGGAACGGCACCTACTCCGGCGATCTGACCGATGACTTGATCAAGGATCTGTGGGTACCGGGCTCGTCGAAGGCCACGAACCTCCGCCTTGAGAAGCTCAAGGGCTCGGTCAAGTTCTGGCTCAAGGGGGAGACGTTGAGCAAGTACGAGTTCAAGATCTCGGGGACCAGCGTCTACAAGAACGGCGAGGCCCCATTCGACCGGACGATCACCACGACCTTCAAGGATGTAGGGTCGACCAAAATCCAGATCCCGGCCGAAGCGAAGGCCAAGATGAATTAGCAGATCGGTGTCGGATAGTCCCCTCAGCGCCCGCCCGAAAAGAGCGCCTCGATTTCCCGATCGACGTCCGATTCGAGCTCCACCGACGGCCGGATGATTGCGCGCAGGTGCTCCCGGAGACGGGTCCGAAGGCGGTGAAGCCGGTTCTTCCGGTCAGTCACCGTGAGTCCCTCGCCTTTGCCGTCGGTGAGAAGCGCGAACTCCTCGGGAGTGACTTCCTCGCGAAGGCGCGCGACCGCGAGCGACATCGTCTCGATCGCCCACTGCCGGAAGAATGCCTGCTCGGGCGTCGTCTCGTCGGAAGGCAGATCCACCTCCGCATCGACGAAGGCAAAGCCTCCTCCCCGCTTCCGCGCCGTCGCGCGGTCGTACTGGTCCGAGAGGAAGTACGTGAGCGAGGCCTGGAGGAACGAGCGGAAGCGTCCCTTTTCGGGAGAGACGTTCTTCAGGAAGTCCTTCTCGACGAAGGCCGCGAAGAAGGACTGGGCGAGATCCTTGGCGGTTTCGACGTCGTTGCCCCGCCGCCGGATGAAGAAGTAGACGGGCTTCCAGTAGGTGGCGATCAGGGATTCGAGCGCCTGCTGCCGCTCGGGGGATGAGGCGTCTTTGGCCTGGAGGACCTGAGTCCAGAGCGTGGGCTGAAACCCGGAGCGGTTCCCGCCAATGTCGGTCTCTTGCGGCATTCTGCTGCCTATCTTACTGCGAGTATCCTTGAAACGGACCTGTCATAATAATCCTGGAACCTCAACCCGCTTTGTTTAAAACCCGGGGTTCCGGATTCCTATCCCTGTGCGTAAGACCGACATCGGGAGGATGAGATCGTGGCAACCTTTCGGCGCGTTGTCCTGCTCCTCTGCCTGGTCGCCGGAGCTCCCGCGTGCGACAGCGGGCCGGCCAAGGCGAAGGACCAGACGCCGCCGGCGGCAGTGAGCGATCTTGCCATCGCGGGAAGCACCATCACGACCCTGACGCTCCGCTGGACCGCCCCTGGCAACGATGGTAACTCGGGAACCGCGTCGTCGTACGAGATCCGAAGCAGCACCACAACGATCACCGCCGGAACCTGGGGCTCCGCGACGCTCGTCGCCGGCGTGCCCACGCCGCTCCTGGCCGGCACGATCCAGACCTTCACGGTGACCGGGCTTGCGCCCAACACGGCGTATTTCTTTGCTCTGAAAACGACGGACGCGGCAGGCAATGTGAGCGCCCTCTCGAATGTCCTGGCCGCGTCGACGACCCCGGGACACGTGGGCTACGTCGCCGACGCGAACGTGGTGGGAGCGCCGGAGCTCTTCGTGGCCGATGACCAGGGGACCATGCTCGTGAACGTCTCCGCGGGACTCGGGACGGTGGCGGTGAACTGGTTCGTCTGGTCTCCGGACGGCACCAAGATCGCCTTCATGGCCACGGTCGCGGGTGTTCGTGAGCTTTACGTGGTCTCGTCCTCGGGGGGCCCGGTGACGAAGGTGTCCGGACCCATGGTCGCCGGAGGGAACGTTCAGATCATGTATTGGGCGCCGGACAATTCCCGGCTGCTCTACATCGCCGAGCAGGATACCGTGACCGTGCGGGAGCTCTATACCGTCCGGCCGGACGGGACCGGAAGGGTCAAGATTTCCGGGCCGATGGCCGCGGGCGGAACCGGGGTCGCCGGACCCATCGCCGCCTGGTCCCCCGATAGTTCTCGGATCGCCTATCCGGCCTTCCAGGACAGCTCCACGGTTTCGGAAGTTTACACCTCGCTCCCCGACGGGACCGGGAACGTGAAGGTCTCCGGCACCCTGGTCGCCGGGGGAACTACGGGGTTTCCCGCGTGGTCGCCGGACGGCTCGAAGCTCGCCTACCCCGCCATGGAGAATACCCTCAACGCGATGGAGCTCTTCACCGTCTCTCCGGACGGGACCGGGCGGGTCCGCGTGTGCCCGCCCTTCGCCGCGGGACAGAGCGTGACGTCGCTCCTGGCCACCCTCCCCGTCCGGTTCAACAACTGGTCCAAGGATAGCCAGCGCCTGGTCTACATCGCGAACCAGGATTCGACGACCTCGAAAGACCTGTACTCGGTAAAGGCGGACGGGACCGGGAACGTAAAGCTGAGCGGCACCCTCGCCTCCGGCGCGAACGTGACCCAGTTCCAGTGGCAGCAGGGTTCCGGCGCCCGGGTCGCCTATTCGGCCGACCAGGACACGAAAGGCGTGATCGAACTCTACTCGTCTCTGGCCGCCGGAGGAGGAAACGTCAAGGTGTCCGCGCCCCTGGCCCCGGGAGGCCACGTCGAGGCGCCCTCGACCGCGAGCGGCAGCTTCTTCTGGTCGTGGGACGGGAGCCGGATCGCCTACCGGGCCGACGGAACGCCCGTGGGGACCCGGGAGCTCTACACGGCGCTCCCCGACACCGCGGCCGGGACCGTGAAGGTCTCCGGCACCTTGCTCGGGACCGAAGTGACGGACTTCTCCTGGAGCGCCGACAGCGCGAGGATCCTCTACCGCGCGCAGGAGACCACGGCCGGGATCTACGATCTTTATTCCACGCTGGCCGGAGGCGGCGGCCGCGTCAAGCTCTCCCCGACCATCAGTTCGGGAAGCGGCGTCCTGGTCTCGGTCCAGGCCAGCGCCTTCAGCCCGCGCATGTTCTTCCGGACGGCCACCTCAAACGGCTCGCCGATCGAGCTCTACGCCGCCCTGCCGGACGGTTCCTCGACTCTCAGAATCTCCGGCCCCGTCGTCTCGGGTGGAAACGTCCAGTTCTTCTTCGTTCGGTGATTCCTTGGAAGAGATGAAGCGGCGCGCACGACTGGTCCTGCTTCTCGTAGCCGGCATACTCCCCGCCTGCGGAGGCGGTGGAGGCGGCGCGGCTCCAGGTCCCGGCGCCACGGGCCCGGCGGGACTTGTCGCCAGCGCCGGAGACGGCTGGGTCCGGCTCGCGTGGAGCCCGCCGGCGGGAGCGGCGTCCTTCAATCTCTATCGCGCGACGGCCCCGGGAGTGACCAAGTCTACGTACGCGGGACTGCCGGGAGGGACCAAGATCTCCGGAGTCACGGATCCGTCCACCGACCTGGGCGTGTCGAACGGAACGACCTATTACTATGTCGTGACGGCGGTCGACCCGAGCGGCGAAGGACCCGAATCTCTCGAGGCCTCGGCCACGCCAGGAATTCCCTCGGGATGGTTCTGGCAATACCCCTCCCCTCAAGGGAACGATCTCCTGGACGTCTGCTTCGTGGACGCGAATCTCGGGTGGGCCGTCGGACCCCGGGGGATGATCGTCGCCACCACCGACGGCGGGGTGCACTGGACGCAATCGAGGAGCGGAACGCTCGAGAATCTGAACAGCGTCTCCTTCGTCAGTGGCCTCGAGGGATGGGTGGCCGGAGGAGCGGGGACCATTCTCCATACGACCGACGGCGGCGTCAGCTGGTTGCCCCAGGCGAGCGGCACGACCAAGATCCTCGGGAAAATCAGATTCGTCGGTCCGCAGAAGGGCTGGGCGGTGGGCTCGGCGGGAACCCTGGTCGCGACGGTCGACGCTGGAGCCACGTGGACCCCCCAGACGAGCGGCGTCGCCGTCGACCTCAAAGACGTCGCCTTCGTCGACGGCATGACCGGATGGATCGTCGGATTGGGCGGGACGATCCTTGCGACCACCGACGGCGGGCAGACCTGGAATCCCCAGACGAGCAGCACGGCCCAACACCTGACGGGAGTCGCGTTCGTCTCCGCGAACGTCGGGTGGGCTTGCGGGTTCGGAGGGACGATCCTCGCGACCACCAACGGCGGCGCGACCTGGAACCCGCAGAGCTCGGGAACGGGTCAGATTCTCCTTTCCGTGAGCGCGACCGACGCCCAGACCGCCTCCGCCGTCGGCGTCACCGGCAGCGGCCAACCCGGCGTCATTATCCGAACGACGAACGGCGGGACCAACTGGAACGCCCAGACGAGTCCCGTGTCATCGACTTTGGCCGCGGTCTGCTTCCTCGACGCGTCCACCGGATGGGCCACGGGGACGTTCGGGCTCATTCTGGTCACCACCAACGGCGGAGCCACCTGGACCAAACAGGCGGGCGCCGGCAGTGTGTTCATTCACAAGGCCTTCTTCGCGAACGATCTCGTGGGATACGCCGTCGGCACCGACCTTCCGAATGGCGTATCGATCGATCCGCCGCTCGTTCTCAAGACTGTCGACGGCGGAACGATCTGGGCAAAGATCTCGCCCGGGACGAGTCGCAGCCTCCGGTCCGTCTGGTTCGTTTCCCCCCTCGAGGGGTGGGTGGTCGGGGACGCGCTCACGCTCCTTCACACCACCAACGGCGGTGCCACGTGGTCTCCCCAGACCTTCACGCTCGGCGTCGACGATTTCTCCGACGTCTGCTTCGTGGATGCGCTCACCGGGTGGGCGTCGACCCACGCCAATCAGATGATCGGCACGATCGACGGCGGCGTGACGTGGACGCCTCTTGCTCCCGGGTCCTCGTCGGGGATCAATGCCATCCGCTTCGTGGACGCGAACACGGGGTGGCTGGTCGGTGGAAGCGGCACCCTCAGGTTCACGACGAACGGCGGCGCGACCTGGTCGCCCCAGACGAGCGGCGTGACGACGTCCTTGAACGCAATCTCCTTCGTGAGCACGACCCGGGGCTGGATTGCCGGGCAAGCGGGCGTCATCCTCGCCACGACCGACGGCGGGACGACTTGGACCCCGCAGAGCTCGGGAGTTACGGGCATTTTCGGCAGCATCAGCTTCGCCGATGCCACGACAGGATGGGCCGCCTACGACATCAGCGGAATCCTGAAGACCAGCGACGGCGGCGCCACTTGGTCCCCTCAGGTGCTTCCCAGCGCCATTCCCAGGATTCCGGAATGCGTCGTCGCCAGGAGTCCGACGCTCGCCTGGGCCCTGGGCGTCGGGATCGTCAAAACCGTGACCGGCGGCAACTGATGACTTTCGGACGCCGCGCGAAACCGCGGATACCATTACTGATGCGACCTGAGTCGTTGGAGGGCATATGCCGATGCTTGGCACGCTGACGTTGGGCCTGCTCCTGGCCGTCCTCACCGTCCTTCCCCAGGAACCCTCGAAAGACGCGGCGGATCGCCTCTCCAAGTGCCTCCGGAAGCTGGGCTCGGACGACTTCCAGGAGCGGCAGGCCGCGTCCGCGGAACTGGCCGACCTTCCCGTCGACGCCATCGCGCTGATCGAAGCAGAGATCAAGAAAGGGTCGCACGAGGTCGAGGTGCGGTCGCGCCTGGAGGCCGCCCTTCCCAAGCTGCGCGTCAAGGCCCGCCGGGAGGCCGTCCGGCGTAAGAAGGAGCTCCTGCAGGCGTGGGTCCGTAAGGAAGTCCTCGACGCGTTCGACAAGAACGGCCAGAAGGACGGGCGCTGGGATCACCCGGCCCGCGAGGGCCTCGAGCTCGCGGTCCAGGTCTGGTCCGGCGTCCGCCAGGACGAGGGGAGCGTGGCCCCTCGCGCCTACAGCCTGCTCAGCGACGCGGTCGCGGCCGGCTGCGAGGATCCGGAGCTGCTCTTCGCCCGGGCGCGGATGTACGACGTCGGTGTCAAGAAGGACTTCAACGAGTCGTTCAAGCTGCACCTTGCCGCCGCCACCGCGATGAAGGCCCGCGGGTCGGCCTACGCGCCCTACCGGCAGTCCGCCGCCTTCTGGCGCATCGCGGATTACCTGTCCCGGGCCAAGAAGACCCTCTCCGACAAGGAGCGCGACGAATGCACGGCGTGGCTGGAGCTGGCCGTGGGCCAGCTTCGCCTCGCGGCGAAGGACCCGGCGGCGCCGCTCGTAGCACTGATCGACCTGGGATCGGGGATGACAGCGACCTGGAAGACCCTGACCAAGGATCGCAAGGACGGCATGGACAAGGTCCTGGCCGCGTTCAGCGACGCCCGGCCGCAGGGGATCCTGCCGCTGGTCTATAAAGGCGAGGAGCTCATCCATTACGCCTGGGATGCCCGGGGCGGCGGCTGGGCCAACACGGTCACCGACGAAGGGTGGAAGCTGATGGCGGAACGCCTCGCCGCCGCGGAAGCCGCTCTCACGAAGGCGTGGGAGATGGATCCTTCCGACCCCATCGCCCCGACGCGGATGCTCCAGGTCGAGCTCGGTCAGGGCAAGGGTCGCCCGGTCATGGAGACCTGGTTCAAACGCGCGATGGAGGCGGATCCGGACAATCACGACGCCTGCA